>Ga0209603_1000056_pt1 | contig 133100 bp, 133 predicted proteins | sample COGITO_mtgs_1206_FD_184812 | JGI IMG/M metagenome (GOLD analysis project Ga0209603, IMG submission 184812) | Pelagic marine microbial communities from North Sea - COGITO_mtgs_120607 (SPAdes) (version 2) | ecosystem: Environmental > Aquatic > Marine > Epipelagic ...
CGCCCGGATCAAAGGCTTTAGTTATCACTGGCGAATCCGATGGCAGATTGATTCCCAACCCAACTTCAGTTGTGGGCTCAAATTCGGAAATAGTTTGGCGAGGTATAATCAGCGGCTCGCCCTCTCTGTTGAAATCAACCTTGTTGGTATCGTCTACCGGGAATGCAATTAGGCTCTGGCCAGAGCTATCCACAACTCGGCTGTTCTGATCAAGCATAAAGCTGCCGTTGCGGGTATAGACTAGGCTGCCGTCCTGAGCAGACAGCGGGAAAAAACCATCGCCGGTAATCGCCAGATCTAGAGAGTTGGCAGAAAATTCAATGCTGCCCTGACTAAACTCCTGAGTAACATCTTTAAGGGCCACGCCTAATCCCACTACAGATGCAGCTATCTGGCCAGGTGAAGAGGCAAAGATATCGCCAAAGTCTGCATCGGAACGCTTAAAGCTGGAAGTTCCAGAGTTGGCAATATTGTTAGCAGTGACCGAAAGTTCTTTCGATGCTGCATTTAGGCCGGTGAGTGAAGTATAAAATGACATAGTTTGTTTCCTTTAATCGTTGGCTTTAAATGCCGATGCGCTCGACAGCAGCCAATGAGATAAAGCTTCCATCGCCTACTTCTAATGATAATTGTTGTGTTTGTGGGTCCCACTTGACGCTCTTGACCTGTGCCATGGTAGTTACCGGAGCGCTTTCAAGTTTGCCGTTGCGAACAATATTCGCCGTCATCAGGTACTCGCCATTGGCCACTGACTGGCCAGAATTATTCTGGCCATTCCAGCTTAGTTCGACCTTGCCGGGCATCTGACCACCGCGTGACTCGCGGAAAATAAGCTCACCTGTCTTGGGGTCGTAGACGCTAAAGATCAGCTCCTCAGCTCCATTGGCAAGATTTACTGAGCCCCTGGATGTGCTGCCGTTACCACCTTCAACAAATCCGCCTTCCACAGAAACTGTTTTACCCACCAGGTTGGCACCGGCCATCATCTGGTCCTGGCGCATTCCGGCAGCTATTCCCTCAAGGGAAGTCTGCATACCTTTAATACCTTCGACAGAAGAAAACTGAGCCAGCTGGGCAACAAAGGCTTCGTTGTCCATAGGGTCTAGGGGGTTCTGATTGGTCAACTGGGTGGTCAGCAAAGTCAAAAAAGCATCTCGTCCGAGCTCGTCATCACCGGAGTTGGCCATCATCTGCTGATCCGCATACTGATCAGAGGTTAAATATGTGGTTGCTGCAACTGCGTCTACCATAAGAGCTCTCCTTATACCTTGGTCAGATCGAGCGTACGCATCATCAGTTCGCGCGCTGTATTAATAACTTCAACATTGTTCTGGTAGCTGCGAGCCGATGACATCATGTCCACCATCTCGGTTACTTCCTCAACATTGGATAGATAGATAAAGCCCTCTTCATCTGCCTTGGGGTTACCTGGATCATGGATGCGCCTGTGTGGAGTGGTGTCGTCGGCCATACCTGATACCTTGACGCCACCCACATGCTCTGCACCCTGATTGGTTTGGGCTTCTGTCAGCAGAGCCTCGAATACAGGTCGCTTTGCCTTGTAGGCTTCTTCCGGGCTGCTGGCGATGGTGCTGGCATTGGCCATGTTGGATGCTGTGGTGTTCATGCGAACCATCTGAGCATTCAGCGCAGTACCTGCGATACCAAAAATATTGCTAATTGACATTGATTAATCTCCCCGCAGTGCTTTGCGCACTCCGCTCATATCACCTTCTAAAAAGCGCAGCGTCGCTTGGTACTCTGCCGCGGCCTTACCGTATTTAGCCTGTTCCACACTCAGCTCTACTGTGTTGCCATCCGCTGAGGTGTTGTAGGGAATGGTGTAAACCATGTCAGCCTGCCCCATTGAGCTGGCAGATCTGATATGCATTGACTGAGTCGTTTTCAAAGACTGGTCAAACTGGGTTTCATTTAGCACCGCCTTAAAATCCAGGTCGCGCGCTTTAAAATGCGGGGTATCGGAGTTGGCGATATTGCGAGCAATTACCTCCATCCGCTGTCCCCGCAGGTCCAGTGCCTGTTCGTGAATGCCAAAAGCTGAATCAAACAATTTCATATCAGTTCCGTTAAAGTTTTTAAATCATGTGTCGATGTTTTTAACTACTTGTAAAACACCGCGAATACCTCGTTTAATGCAAAACGGGTGCCAACTTAGCGGCAACCGCCACTTTTTAATATTAAAGTTCAATAAAATCAATTGGTTAGCTTTTTTTGGCATTGGCTGCTGAAAGGTGGGTTGCCGGTTTTCCGGCAGATTTTTGCCGCTGTTATTTGCCGCTATGTCGGTATTGCGTCACCCCCCCTTTGTGGCCCATACTCGGCCAATGCACAACTTTATAGCTCTTATTTTTACTCTGCTGATGGCCTCTGTTGCCCAGGGTCAGACCGAACAAACTCTGCCGATTAATAAACAGCGTCTGATTGATCAGGCCCAGGGCTGGGTATCCCAGCAAACTGCTGTGGCCCCAGAGCAGATTGAAATTGCCGCCATAGATAGAAGGCTTTTGGTACCAGACTGCAGCGGGGACTTTATATTCAGCTTTCCCTATGCCTCCAGCCAGCAGACGATCAAAGTGGAGTGCCCCGATACGGGCTGGCAGATATTTGTCGGAGTCTCTCTGCATCGCAGCAGCAAAGGCTTTGTATTTAAACAAGATATGCAGGTTAATCAGACTGTTACCGCGGCAGAGGTCACAGAGAAAACCTTTGATCGGCCAGTTAAAGGTGTGGTCACAAGTGTAGAGGAGCTGAACAATCAAAGCCTGGTGCGAGGGGTCGAAGCGGGAGATTTGGTGCTGAAGCGCTACCTGGCTGACACCGTGCTGGTATATCAGCTAAAGCGCGATATTTTGCAGGGCGAAGCGATTAGATCTGAGGATATTACCAAGCTGAGTATGAGCCAGCCGCGAACCGCTGTAGACCAACGGTTTCCAATGCGCCTGATCAGCCAGTCTGTTGCAGCGCAGGACCTCTGGGCCGGGGCAATCATTTCGCGACGCGACCTCAGTGTTAAGCATATGGTGATGATGGCCAAAACCATTGTCACCCGCGGGCAGCGCTTGTCACCCCAGAATACTGAGCTAAAGGCCTATTATGGTAAGTTGCCCTCTGATGCTCTGCTTGAAGCCGCAGACTTGAATCAGATGGAAGCCATTCATACGGTGAGAGCTGGTCAGCTGCTGCGGTCTTCGGATGTGCGTCTGATGTCCATGGTCAATAAGGGTGATACAGTGGTGCTGAATGTGGGTTCTGGCCTGCTCAATATCAGTACCACCATGATTGCACTGGAAAATGGCAAACTCGACCAGCAAATAAGCCTGTTAAATCCAGAGTCTAATGAGACAGTGAGAGCAGTGGTGTCGGGGCCTGGGGAGGCTAGAGGACTTTAAAAGGCAATAAATACTTATTTTTTTCATTTTTTTACTCTAGAAATTTAAGTTGCTGTCGATATACTCATTGAAGAAAAGAATTTTTAGGTATCCCACCTAAAGGAGACGACCATGACAGATCCAATTTCAGGGCTTAGCCGCAGTCAGGTACAGTTAAATCCCGGCGCCGAAAAGGCCAAGCACAACAAGGCTAGCGAAGCAGCAGAAGCTGCTGCGCCCAAGGCAGCTGCGCCAGTTAATGACGAGCTGATTCTCAGCGATGCTACAGAGACAGCCATGGCTACTGCTGAGTTTGACGCGGAGAAAGTCGCCAAAATCAAAGCGGCAATTGAAGCTGGCAACTATCCGCTGGATGCAGACCGTATCGCCGAGAGCTTTGCTTCCCTCGAACGCATGATTGGCGGGAAATAAACCGTTTATTTATCTGACCAGCGCAATGCTGGCGGCCTACAACTTATTGGCGCAGGGGGACTTCCAACTGCGCTTTCCATCCTAGATAATAGTTCTTTGTTTTAACCACTAATCAAAATATCGAAAACTATGACTGACGCCGACTCGGAATATCTCGCCCAGACACGCCACAAGGCTCAGGTGCTGAAACAGGTGCTGGAAAAAGAATTTCAGGCGCTCAAAGATCAGGACCTGACGCACTTTGACGAGTTGCAAGAACAGAAGTTAGAGATTCTCAGCTTTCTTGCCAGCGAAGATTTATTAGAGCGGGTCAAAATATACACCCAGGACAGCAACAAAAAAACTGCTATGGCCAATCTCTCCGCCTGGGATGACATTATGTTGTTGATTGCTGATTGCAAAGATATGCACAGCCGCAACGAGATGTTTATTAGCCGCAAGCTGGAAACCATTCGCGGCGCTCTGCAGACTATTCAGTCGCCAGATCCTATGAATACAGTAGAGGTCTATGACCGCTTGGGCAAAATACGCCCCAATAGATCTCGGCAAACCATGGGTGATGCCTGAGGGCTCTCTGGCTAAATTCTATTTAGGCTTATAGCCCTCAGGCTCCATACCTTTAAGCCAATAGGCCCAGGATAAAACTACGGCCACGGCTACATAGAGGTTTTCTGGTATCTCCTCCTTGATCTCCAATTGACTTAGCAGCGCTGCCAGCTGAGGATCTTCAGCAATGTGTACCCCGCGCTTTTTGGCCTCGGCAATAATTGCCTCCGCCAACTCGTCCTCTCCTTTGGCACTGAGTATGGGTGCTGGGTTATCACCGTATTCAAGCGCTATGGCTCTGCGTATAAATTTATAGGTCATGTGCGAACATCCACCACCTGCCCAGGCCCAGATAGAGCGGAATCTATGCTCGGACGACGGGCATCAAGCAGTGTCAACTTGGTTAACTCAAGACCAAAGTCTCTCAGACGACCCTTCAGGTCAGCAGACGCAGTGCGAGCTATATCCACCGAGCCTGGCTGGTCTGCCCAGAGTATCATCTCAAGTTGCGAGTTGGCTTTAAGGGTGGTTTTTAGCCACAGCTCGCCCAGAGAATCGGTCTCGGTATGAAGGTTGATCACCCAGTCGACATCGGCATTGTCAGCATACATAGCTTCTCGCTCTATATGCACAGACACCGGGTTGGCATCAAAAAAAGGCAACACAAAATGGTAGGACAGCTCGCGATTCTGCTGAGCTTGCAGACCCTCGATTTGGCGACTTTCAATCTCATCTATGGCGCCGGTCAACTCGGCGATAGCGCGGGCCTGATTGGGCGCTGTACTCTTTAAAAGATTGCGCAAAAACTGTTTTAAATCGGGCCTGGATGCTCCCTGCTGCATCAGCATATACTCACCGAACAATCCAGAACTCAGCAACCCGCTGCGAACCACATCTGGAGTAATGCGCTGCATACTGGTGATCAACTGATCCGCACTCTGTCTAGCATTGGCTGCCGCCAGCTGATCAACAAATGGTGCCATGGTTTGCGGACGGAATAATTGATTGACCATGGATGGCATCACTGGCCTGTAGAGCAAACTGAGCAGTCGCGGGGACGCGCCCAGCGCTGCAGGTACCGGAATAGAAGCAGATGCAACTTTGACCTCAGCGCCCAAAATGGGTCTCAGAGAGCGGCCATAGATTGAGCTCTCAACGCGAAAATCTATGCGGTCGCCTGGCTTAAAGCGCCTGCTGTCATCCCAGTCCAGCTCGCGGTTATTGAGCACCAACTTTAACAGTCCGCCGCGGTCTTCGATAATACCGCGAACTATCTGATTGTCCCTTAGCCCTATGGCTTTGGCTACCTGTTCTGATACGCGAGCAGCCGCGATACCCTCCATTGGAACTGGGGGTGGTCGCGGGCTTAGATTAATCTGTTCTGGGCCTAACACATAGTCGACCTTGGCGTTGTGCCTTTGTCTGGGGTACTGCTCACTAAGCTATTTAGGGGAACTGTACCCAGTCATCTCGCTCATCATAATGGGAGGCTTTTTTGCTGGATTTGCCCGCTGCATCGGTAAACACCACCTTGTGAATATCGGCGGCGTCCGGCAACTTGAGTTTGCGATCAGCAAACATCCAGTTGGGATTACTGCGTTTAAAGGCATGGGGGTTAGCCCGCACTATAGCCTGCTGAAGAATTTTTTTGCGCACCGGAACATTGGGCACAGTGCGCTCAATAATCTGACTGAGAGTATCGCCTAAGCGGGTTTTGTAATAACCGTTTTGCGAAACCATAACTGGCTGCTCCAGGCCCTCCTGAAGTGAGCTGATATCTTGCATCAACTGAGCCAGTGCTGCCTCTGCATCGGAAGCATCGGCAAAGGCCGCTCCAGCGGTTGCAGTAGCCACCAAACCTGTAGCAACCAGAGAGATGGCACTTAGCCAGAAAAGTTTGGCTATAAACTCCCGGACAGCGATAAATTTTTGTGCAATTGATTTCATCATTATTTCCTTGCTTACTTTAAGTCGTTCTGTTCTCTGAGCCAGCTCTAAGCTTCTACACTCAATAAATGGGTTAAAAATGCATAGCAACACTGCGGGCCAGCTGGTTCTTTTGTGACCATTCCGGTCCAGCCAGATATTTCAGTGTGGCGGCATGGGCAGTCACTGATTCCACCTCCGCAAGCCCCAGGCCTGACAGACCCTCCATGCTCAGAGACTGGTTGAGTATATTTTTATCTGCACTGATTAAAAACTGGTCGCCCACATTAATGCCGGCAATCCGCCCCGCATTAATTTTTACAGTTTCTGCGCTGCCTGGCTGCGGAATAAGCTTGTAGAACTCTTCTCGACATTCCATAAAGCCAGATACCTGGGTCACAAAATTCTGGGTTATCTCTGCAAGCTGCTGCTGCAACGGCTCTGGCATGGCCGATTTGGAATAACCCCGGGGTACCTCAGGATAGCGCATTGCCACTTTGCTGCTCCACAGAGCGGCGCCCTGCTCGCGATCAAACAGCGCTAGCTGATAAGAGTATTTCTGTTCAGGCCAGGGCTTGGAATAGCTCAGGGCCGGAACAGTTTCGGCCAGTTTCGCCAGGCCGTTATAGCCGGCCTGAACGCCATAAGAGAGTCCAGAGAGCAGTGCTCCTGACTCAAATGCTGTAGAGATTGGCTGGTTGGCAAACTGTTCATGTTCGGCATACTCTGCGCGCAGCACAATATGAAATCTGTAGCGGGCCTGATCCGCTGAGGTACCATTTAGGAAGCGATCATAGGCAGACTCATATTGAGTCTGGGCTTTGACCGACCAATCATCAGATCCGTACAGAGCTGCAATAAGAGCCTGTTCCGTCAAGCTAGTTAGCTCGCCTAAATAATGGTCGCCCATTCGCAGATCAGGGCTGGCATTGGTGAGATTGCTGCCCACAGACACCAGCGCCTGGCGGCGATTATTGGGCCTGGCTCCCGGGCAGGTCTTCCCCGCGCGTATTTTTGCCTCAAGATCGGCAACATCGATGCCGCTGTCACGTTTGATATCGAGAATTCTCAACCCGGAGATAGCGCTGCTAGTCGACAGCAGCGACGATTCATGCAGCATGCCTAAACTATCCAAAAAGGCCGTGCTATCCAGACGCAGATCTGTATCCAGAGCCAAGTCTACCAGGGCCTGTTTTACGGCTTCCAGCTTTTGCTCAGCGGAGGCAATGGCTGGAGATTCTGAGTCCTGCTGCGGCTTTTCTTGCACTGTATAGCGCTGGCTAAAATCCGCTATTAGAGACTCTACTGTGGGCGTCTCTGCTGCCAGGGCATGACTTGACCCCAGCACCAGTGCCAAAGTAACAGCCAGAGCAGTGATCGGGGGACCACTGGGATGCGAGGCTGTTATGTATGAGCGGAAACGCATGGGATAGTCGGGCTCCGGAAATGGACTAGGAGCTTGCCAGGCTCTGATTGGCTCTGGCCGCTAAAAACAGACGACGCAGATCATTGACAATATTTTTGTCCAGAGACAATGTGGTTTCGTAGGTGTCATCACCTACTGGATTAATGCTAACCAGTCGAGCGCCGTAGACCATACCCTGAACGCGAGCTTTCAATGTGTCACTCTTCATCACCATCTCGCCAATTGTGGTGTTGGCGTCTAGGTACTGTCCGTAAATCTGTTCCATCAGAGCGCGGTAGGCATCTAATTTTGACGCCCGGATTGACAGAATTCGTTGCTGGGCAGGGATATCACTCTTCTGCGCGCTAATTACCGCATAGCCAGTAGCCAAAATATTATTGTTCTGATCGACGATGCCCTGAATCACTGCTGCATTGTAGTCCTCTATGCTAGTAGCACAGCCGGTCAGCACGATTGAGCCTATAACTACCAGAACAATGGAGCGGGTTTTTCTTGCGATTGATTTTTTTAGCACTTGCAGCGCTTGGCTTAAACTCGTTTTCATCGTCTTTCCTATTTCGGCTGATTAATTTGTTTCTTCATTAACAGTAGTATCGGCAGGAGCGGCAGAGTCTTGAGCCCTATATTGATCTATCTGCCGCGGGGTGAATTGAAGCAACCGTGGAATTAAAGCCTGACAAAATCAGCCGTAAGCAGTTTGGCATATATATTGCATTTCCTTGGTGTAGAGGCCCAAAAGCCTGCAACTCCGCTTTTGGCCTGAAATGTAACTAACTGTTTTTAATAAGGTTTTGGTTAAATGGCTAACGCAATACTGTCAAACATACGTCAGGACATGTCAAAAATCGAACTCTCCGGGCTGGGCATTCCCCTGCTGGTGCTGTTGATTCTGTCGATGCTGATCCTACCGCTGCCGCCATTTTTACTGGATTTTTTGTTTACCTTCAATATTTTACTCGGGGTGGTGATTATTATGATCGCCATCAACAGTACCAAACCCCTGGATTTCTCCTCTTTTCCCGCTATTTTGCTGCTGGCCACCATGTTGCGGCTGGGCCTCAATGTGGCTTCCACAAGGCTGGTATTGGTTAAGGGCCATGAGGGACCAGATGCTGCGGGTAAAGTAATCGAGGCCTTTGGTGAGTTTGTCATCGCCGGCAACTATCTGGTCGGTTTTATCATCTTTACCATTCTGATGATTATTAACTTTATTGTTGTTACCAAAGGTGCGGGCCGCGTATCAGAGGTGATTGCACGCTTTACCCTGGATGCCATGCCTGGCAAACAGATGGCAATTGATGCCGACTTAAACGCTGGCGTTATTGACCAGGCAATGGCCAAACAGCGGCGCGAAGAAATTTCTCAGGAATCTGACTTCTTCGGCTCTATGGACGGTGCCTCGAAATTTGTTAAAGGTGACGCTATTGCCGGCCTGCTTATCCTGCTTATCAATATTGTCGGCGGCCTTATTGTAGGGCTGGGGCAACATGATCTCAGTTTTGCCGACGCCGGCCGCATCTATGTACTGTTAACCATTGGTGATGGTCTGGTCGCTCAGATTCCCTCGCTGCTGCTGTCGCTGGCCACGGCAATTATTGTTACTAGAGTGACTACCTCCGAATCCATGACCGAGCAAGTAAAGGGCCAGCTGAATAATCCTATGGCGCTGATTGTTGCCGGCGGCATTCTGGTGCTGTTGGGTCTGGTGCCTGGCATGCCAACCTGGATCTTTTTAGCCCTGGGTCTTGGCGCTGGCGCCCTGGGTATATCTATGTTTAAACAGGCGGAGGCGGGCGAACTGATCGATGCTGCCGTCAGCCGTGAAGAGGCGGCCACAGATCCCATGGAGCAGGAGCTCGGCTGGGACGATGTGGATCAAGTCGATCTGGTAGCTCTGGATATAGGCTACGGCTTGATTCCTCTGGTGAACCCGGAAACTGGGGGCCAGTTGCTTCCCCGGGTTAAAGGTGTACGCAAAAAATTATCGGCTGAACTGGGCTTTCTGGTGCAGCCTATTCGCATCCGCGACAATCTGGATCTGTCTCCGGATGTATACCATATTGTGATGAATGGCGTGGTGCGCGGCAAAGGTGAGATTAAGGTGGGCAAAGAAATGGCCATCAACCCCGGCCAGGTACATGGCACCGTCGAAGGCACGCCCACTAAAGAGCCCGCCTTTGGCTTGGATGCAATTTGGATTGACCCCTCTCAGAGAGATTACGCCAGAACACTTGGCTATACGGTGGTAGATGCTGCCACTGCGATTGCCACTCACCTCAATACATTGCTGCGGGGCAGCGCTTCGGAACTGCTGAGCCACGACGAAACTCAACAGTTGCTCGACAAGGTGGCAGATCGATCACCCAAGTTGGTTGAGGATCTGGTGCCCGGCAAATTGCCACTGGCAACCATTACCAAGGTACTGCAGAACATCCTCGACGAAGGCGTATCGGTAAGAGATATGCGGACTATTATTGAGGTGCTGTCGACAGAGAGCAGCAATACCCAAAATGCCGATGACCTAACTGCAGCTGTGCGACCTAGACTAGGGCGCATGATTGTCCAGGGCCTGGTAGATATCAATGATAGTCTGCCGGTGATTACCCTAAATCCATCCCTTGAGCAGATGCTGCACAATATTCTGCAACAGAGCAGCAGCACCCAGGGACTGGTGATAGAACCCACATTGGCTGAGGGCCTGTTTAAAGCCCTGGCCGAGAATACCGAAGAGGTCGAAAATCAAGGTCATCCCGCCGTACTGGTGGTTTCCCCTGGTATTCGCCCCTGGTTAGCTAAAATCATAAGACATAGACTCAGCGATCTCACTGTTCTCTCCTACAGCGAAATTCCCGATGACCAGGCCGTCAAGGTTGTGGCCACAGTCGATGTTGATGTCACAAATTAATAGAAGGTAACAGGACAATGGAACTACAAAGAATTCTCGCTAAAGATAGCCGCGCGGCAATGGACAAGGTACTTGAGCTCTATGGCCAGGACGCGCTGGTGGTATCCAATAAAAAAGCCAATGAGAAAACTGAAATTATTGTCGCAATTGAGGTTCCTCCGGAGACCGAGAAGACTCTTAGCGAAATGCAGGTGGCCCCAGTCGACTTACCTGAGTTCGACTTTTCTGATGCAGTAGATTTCGATCAGGTGATGGAATCTCATGTGTTTAAGACAACCCCAGTGGCCGATGATCAGTGCTATACCTCAGCTCCCGATCTAAGTCTGCAGGCAGACAGGTCTTTCGCAGCGGCCAGCAACCCTATAATCAATGATCGCGATCATCTGCAGGCCAGAGAGATTGTCGATCTAGTAAAGCAGGAATTCGAGGTGATGCGCCGGGAATTTAAGCTGTCCCAACAGCTAGATGCCTGGAGCGGTACCAGAGCGGTCAGTGACCTTATGCGCCCGCTGGTTGAAGCCTTTAATGAAACCGGTATGCCAGTTGGGCTGCGCGCCCTGCTCAGCGATACCATCAATGGCTGTGCTGATCTCAACTCGGCACTGGAAGAAATAACTCAGATTCTGGGCAATGGTATTGACCATTTGCCCCTGCTGGACGATATGCAGGGTATTCATCTGATTGCCGGCAGCTCTGGTTCGGGCAAGTCTCTGATGACCGGCCGCCTTGCCAAACAAAAAGCTCTGCGCTGCGACAGCCAGGATGTGGCTATTATCAGCTACAACGACAGTCGTTTTGGTGCATGGAATCAAACACAACTGATTGGCTCCCAGGCTGGTGTGGACTGCTTCCGCGCCAATACGCCCGAAATGCTTGAACAGCTATTACAGGAACTGGGCTCGCGCAGCCTGATTCTTATTGATACCGCAGGGGTTGATGTGCAGGCTCAGATTAAAGAGCTCAACAAACTGCTACCTGAGGCGCAAAAGCATCTGGTGGTTGCAGCGGACGCCTCTGAAGCTTCGGTTAACCGCCAACTTAAGGCGGGGTCGGGAGACTGGGATTCGATAATGTTGTCACGGCTCGAGGATGAGATCCGTCCCTGGCCAGTAATCAATGCACTACTAAACACCCGTATTCCAATCTCGGTGTCTGCTTCAGAGCCCTCAATAGCAGCAGCACCAGTTGCCCTGACAGGTCATGATCTGGCAGATCACAGCCTGACTAACTTACCTATTGCATAAATTTGACTACCCATAATGGATGAACGAGAATGAATAAACTCAGCCAACAGGCGATATCTCTGATGTCAGGCAGGATTTTACCAGGGCATAATAATGACAAATAAAACTGCGACTCAGATAATCGGCATTGCCAGCGGTAAAGGCGGTGTGGGTAAAACTACCGTATCAGCCAATCTTGCCATTGCCCTTGCCTCCCAGGGCAAAAAGGTCATGGTCTTTGACGCCGACCTCGGCCTTGCCAATGCACAGCTGGCGCTAGGTTGTCGAGCTCCTTTTAATTTTAGTCATGTGATGTCTGGCGAAAAAACCCTGCAAGAAATTATTGTCGAAGGCCCCATGGGGGTGCGACTGGTGCCTGGCGCCAGCGGCATCCAGCATATGGCGGCTCTAAGTCAGGCGGAGACCGCGGGCATTATTCAATCATTCTCAGAAATTGAAGAGGATCTGGACTATTTTATTGTCGATCTGGCTGCCGGACTCTCAGATACGGTAATGACCTTTTTAGGTGCCTGTCAGCACCGCTTTATTGTGCTCAAAAATGAGCCCTCTTCTATTGCAGATGCCTATGCCACGATCAAGGTGATGATTCAGGACTACGACCTGGGTAACATTAGCCTGATTCCCAATGCGGTGTCCTCTCAGGCTGAGGGTGAGCGACTGTTTGGCAGCATCAATTCAGTGATCCAGAACTTTTTGGGTCGCCAGGTAGACTACCTACACAGCATTGTTGAAGACGAGATGGTTCTCAGATCCATTAAGGCCTCTCAGCCCCTGATAACCTATGCTCCAGCCAGCGCAGCGACACGCAACTTTGTCTCGCTGGCCAAATCGGTAATTGCTATAGAGCCCGACACTTCTCTGACTGGCGGTATGCAGTTTTTTGTTGAGCGGCTTGCCTCTCAACGGATAAGTCAGGCTTAGGGCTTCCCATGGCTGACATAAGTGTCTATGAGGATATTCAAGCGGCTGGGCAGTCAAATGACCAGCTACTTAAGCATATTGGCTTAGTCAAACGTGTTGCCCTGCACCTTAAAACCAGGCTTCCTAATTTTATGGAAGTGGATGAATTAATTCAGGTGGGTACCGTTGGATTGATAGAGGCCGCCCGGTCTTTTGATGCCAGCAAAGGTGTGGATTTTGAGGTCTTTGCCAAGAACCGTATCCGCGGAGCCATTCTTGATCAGGTGCGCAAGCTGTCTTATCTGCCACGATCTGCGATTGTTAATATTCGCGATCACAATGAGGCCACGGCCCTGCTGGGTGGAGAATTAGGTCGCGAGCCAACCCAGGCAGAGCTGGCCGAATTTATGGGCAAGGATATAGAGAGCTTTCAGAAAGAGCGCACCCATGCACACCAGTTTCAGACCGTCTCTCTAGAATCTCAGATTCCAGATTCTGTGGATATGCCGTCCAGTGATGCCAATGAGCCAGAGGCCCAGCTCGCCGAGAACCAGCTAATGGAAGCTCTGGCGGGATCTATAGAATCCCTGCCAGAACGAGAAAAGACCATAGTGTCCCTCTACTATGTTGAGGAAATGAACCTCAAGGAAATTGGCGCCATTCTCGAGGTCAGTGAATCCAGAGTCAGTCAGGTTTTGTCGGCCACAGTCAAACAGCTGCGCAGGCATTTCGAAAGTAACTATTAATTAGCATCTAGCCTTTTCTGACCACTAGCAGCCTCTGCTACTTAGAATTATGGATCGAGTAATACACCAGATCAGGATTCTCAGGAACTACCACACCAGTTTTTTGCTCCAGAGCCATCTTGCGCTCTAACAGGCCACGATAATTTTCTCTCTCTAGGGTAATCAATGCCTGCACCCCAGCATTCAGGGTCTGAGCCTCGTCTATCTGGCCCTTAAAGGATTCGAGTTTGGAGCCCAATTTAGCAATCTGGTTGGCCTGCTTACGCAGCTCACCACTCAAATCTTTTACCTCGGCGGTCACCTTGTCGATTTCGACACTCACCGTTTTGGCCGCTGCTTCTGGCACCTGTTGGCGCAAACTGTTGGCACTGGTTTCCGCCTTGGCAACAGCTTCGCCCAACAGCACCTGCTGCTCGGTAAACGCGGCCTGGGTAACGGCCAGCTCGTCAATGGAGGCCTGTAGCGTTGTAAATGTGTCCAGGGCAGAATTCATTTTTTGAATGCGCTCGGTTACCTGCGCCAGCATAGTATCAATCTGTGAGCCTTGACTGACTATCAGAAAGGTTACGCCGCCCAGCAAGCCCAGACCAATCACCAGGCCACCGATGGCACCAAATAATATGCGCTTGGACAGCTTGGCAGTGTCAGCAGTGGCACTGGCAACCAAGTCTACCCGCTTCTGCAACAGATCTAGGCCATTTTCCAGCGCCGAAGAGGCTCTGCGACTGACATCTGCAGCGCTATTGGTGGCCTCGGCAGTAATCACCACATTGGGTAACAGCTGCTCAAGGCGGCCAGAGATATTTTTTGCCTTGCCCAAAACCTGAGAAAAACGCTCGAGATCACCTGGATCAGGCGTTCTGTTGGCGTCGTAATCTGCTTCTTCTTCCGGGGTCAGAATATCCGTGAGGCCGTCCAGAACATCAGATATGGCTTCAATATCATCCTCAAGGGAGGGCTCTGCGGGCTCTGCGGCCTCAACTGCCTCCTCATCTTCAGGAGCAACCTCTGTCAGCTCGGGGTTTTCAATATTCTCATCCGCAGTTTTTGTGTCTTCGTCAGCGTCGGCCATAACCATTCCGTAAGATTAATTGTCTATTAGAGATAGTAAACATCCCATTTGATTCTAAAATCGACAGTTGCGGCCGTAACTTTAGAATTCAGACTGTCTTCGGCATGCCTGCAATGCGCTGTTTAAAACAGCGTACACAGACCATTGATCAGATAGCGCCCTGCAATTGAATGGCACCTCTTATCCAATAGTCTGCCGGCATAGCCGCTCCCTCTGCAAAGGCCTCTGCCCTCTCTCTGGTAGAGAAAGGGCCAGAGATAATAGCGTAAACTTTACTCTGCCCCGCCTGAATAGGCAGCACCATAGCTTTGCGCAAGCTGCTGTAGCGGCCAAGATAGAGATTGGCCTGTGCCTCTGTGCTCAACACTATATGCTGAACAAAAAAGTCGCTGGCCCGGGCCGTTTTAACCCGAGCTATAGACGCTGAAAATTCAGAGCCCTCAGCAGTGGACAAGGTTTTAGGGGCGGCGGTTGCTGCTGTCTCAGCCACTTTGGTGTCAGGTGCTTTTAATTCAGGTGCTGGGGCTGAAGAAGCTCTGGGGCTCTCAAGTTCAGGATCCACAGGCATTTGCTGGGGTATTGGTCTGGGCTTGGCTACCGGCGCCTGCTTTTGCGCCTGTTGCCGATCTTGCTGAATTTGCTTGACCACCTGCTGGGCCTGACTGGTTTGCAGCAGCTTTTCTTGATGCTGCTCATCGGCATTTTGCACAGGTTTCACCAGTACTTTTTTCGGCGTTGTTGTGCTCTCAATGATCTGGGTCACCACTGTGGTTTCAGGCTCTGGACTGACTCTTGAGAGAATTGCCCAGGCCACCGCCACCGCCAGCACAAACACCAGGGCCGCGGGCCAGAAGCTGCGCTTTTCTGAGCTTTCGCCATCAGCTAAACCTGGGTCCATAGGCTCTGCAAAATCATCTATGCCGTCTTCAAGAAACTCGATGGACTCCTCAGGGAAGGGGTTGGCGCTATCATCTGAGCCGACCGCATCTGCACCCCCTGTTAAATCTGGGTCTGCATAGGAGCCCTCGATAGCGGCACCCAGACCAGACTCCAGCAGCAGGGTTTCGGTCTGACGCTGGAAGCCAAACTGTCTGGCTGCGCGCATCAACTCAATGGCTTCAGCTAATGTGGCGGTCTGCAGAGCCCAGCGGTAGATATTTCGCCCCAGCTGATCTAGGGGCGCCTCATATTCTGGCCAGCTGGTTTTATCAATAAACAGCACTAGGCGCACATTGACGCCCGGAAAATCTGACAATAACCTGGTCAATAGGGACCACTGGTCCTCTTGAATCTCGTTGGCATCGTTAACCACCAGCAGGGTTACGGGCTTATCAGCAGCGGCTGGCTGTCTGGCCTCATCAACCGACATAGAGGCTAGCAACTCATTGAATCGCTTAAGCAGACTCACGGTATTCATTGGCAGAAATACTTCGATCTCAAAGCCATCGAGATCGCGCAGTTTAGTCAGCAGCATCTGGCAGTAATGAGCTAGCACTCGCTCGTTATCGCCAATAACCGCAAGCCCTGACTTGTCATCCACAATGGCATCTAGGGCATATTGAAGGCGCTGCTTGTCTTCAGGGCGGTAAAATATATCGCCGCTATCAAACCATTTTTGCAGTTCAAAAACCGGTTCTTGGTGATCTTCTCTCATTGGCTGTTTTCTCCGTAAAGCAAAAGCTTAGCTAGTCGGCAAGTGTTCCATCTGGGTTATACCTCATGCCTTTGGGCACCTCAGGATTTGGCTTCTCTGCTACAGCGGCCCCGCGACCTAGACTATTCAAACTGAATACATAGGCTATGACCTGCGCAACTGCATAGTATAGAGACTCTGGGATGCTTTGGTTAACATCGGTGGTAAAATAGAGTGCGCGTGCTAGAGTTGGCGACAGAAACACCGGCACTGCATTGTCTCCAGCACGTTCGCGAATACCCTGGGCTAAAAAGTCCACCCCCTTGGCCACAACTGTGGGAGCACCGCTACTGGAGGGGTCATAACTCAGTGCAACAGCAAAATGCTCTGGGTTGACTATAATCACGTCTGCGTCGCCGACAGCATCCATCATCTGACCCATGGCCATCTCGCGCTGCTTGCGACGAATCTGTGCCTTTACTTCTGGTCGACCCTCGGTATCCTTAAACTCATCTTTAACTTCCTGTTTGGTCATTTTCATTTTTTGACTGTGTTCGTAGAGCTGATAGGGAACATCAATAGCCGCAGCTATAATTAAAGTCAGTGTCACCAGTACAACTCCACCCGCAATAATTTCACCTGCACCTCTCATGGCCGGCTGAATATCCATAAAACCCAGCCCAATCAGCTGGTCAAATCTGCTGCTAACCACCAGATATAGCACTCCAGCCACCAGCCCAAATTTGACTAGGGCCTTAGTTAAATCAACCAGCGCCTTGGTGCCAAAAATTCGCTTAAGCCCCGACAGAGGATTAATTTTACTGGCCTTGGGGGCAGCTGCCTTCATAGAAAAATTAAAGCCGCCCAGTATGCCCGAGGCGCCAAAAGCCAGAACAATGGCCAGAACAAAAATGGGCACTGCTACCAGCATGCCCTCCAGCGCCTGGGAACCAAAGGTGGCCGGCAATAGGTTATCTGAGAAGATATCTCTGCGATCGAAAATAAATCCAGCGGCAAAAACTTCGCTGAGTTGCAAGATCAGTGCGCCGCCAAAAATATACATAAAGCCAGCGACACCGATCATCATCATGGCCACAGACAGCTCTTGGGAGCGCACCACCTGGCCGTCTTCGCGAGCCTTTTCAAGCCGTTTGGCGGTGGGCTCTTCGGTCTTTTCGGCTGTAGAGTCCTGCTCTGCCATCAGGCAACTCCCAGTGCTTGGTTCATGATTTTAAACGACTCCTGCCACAGCCACTGGATACGAAAACCAATGCTGCTCATAGACATGGATAGCAGGATAATACCGGCAAGAATCATAGCGGGAAAACCAACCGCAAAGATATTGAGCGCTGGCGCCGCCCTGGTGATCACACCCAAACCTATATTGATCAGTAGTAGAGAGACCATAATGGGCAGGGCCAACAGCACGGCGCCCAAAAACATCATTGAGCTCCACTGAATTATTAGCGCCATTAACGGCTGGGCCTCGAACATCTCACCTATAGGCATTAATTGAAAGCTTTCAAGCAACAGGGAGATAACAATAATATGGCCGCCCAGAGCTAAAAAGATTAATGTTGAACAGATAATCAAAAACTGGGCTATCACTGGAACATTACCCATATTGGGGTCAACCATATTAGCCATACTCAGGCCCATGGAGGCCGAAATAGCCTGACCGCCCACAATCAACGCGGCGCTTACCACCTGCAGCAATGTGCCTAGCAGTACGCCGATAAATATCTGCATAAATATTTCTTGCAAGCCGAGGGCAGTGAGGGGATCGATGACTGGCCATTCTGCCAGCGGATAAACCATCCAGGTCAGCAACAGCGCCAACAGCACACGAATGCGCACTGTGACCGCTTGGATTGAGAAAAAAGGCGCCGTCAGTAAAAATGCCGAGATGCGGATCATCGGCCAAAGCAGCGTGTAAAACAGCTGCACAACTTCGGCGACAAGCAGATCCATTAGATAAATAGCGTAGGAATACGCTCAAAGATACGCTGGAAGAAGTCGACCATAACAGCGATCTGCCAGCCGCCAAAAATAACCAGAGCCAGGACCATAACTGCCAGCTTGGGTATAAAGCTCAGGGTCATCTCCTGAATAGAGGTGGCCGCCTGAAAAATACCTATCAGCAAGCCCACAGCCAGAGCCACACCTAACAGTGGCGCAGCGACCAGCACCGCAATCCACAGTGACTCTCTTCCCAAATCAATTACCTGTGCAGCATCCATAAAAACTCCTAGGAAATCGCAAAGCTAGAGGTCAGAGACCCCATAATTAATGTCCAGCCGTCGACCAGGACAAACAGCATTAGCTTAAAGGGCATGGATATCATCATCGGCGACAGCATCATCATGCCCATGGACATCAGCACACTGGCCACCACCAGATCGATCACCACAAATGGTATATAGATTAAGAAGCCAATTGAGAATGCACTCTTAAGCTCTGAGGTAATAAAGGCCGGAACCAAGGTGGTAAAGGGTACGTCGGCTGGGGTCTCGATATTTTCATTGCCGGCAATCTCAACAAACATGGCAATATCAGACTCGCGAGTTTGGTTGAGCATAAAGTTGCGAATCGGTATTTCAGCCTCCACTAGGGCGGCTTCAAAGCTGATGGTCTCGTCCATATAGGGGCTTATGGCTTGGTCGTACACCGTATTTAGAACTGGCGTCATAATAAACAGCGTCAGAAACAGTGCCAGACCTACCAACACCTGGTTAGGTGGTGTCTGAGCTGTACCCAGTGCCTGGCGCAGCAGCGACATCACAATAATGATGCGCACAAAGGAGGTCATCATTAATAAAAGGGAGGGCAACAGGGTCAGCACTGTCATCAGAGCCAGTAGCTGCAGGGTCAGGCTGTATTTTGTGCCGCCGCTGCCGTCATCGACCATATTGACAATGGGCAGTCCTGCCTGAGACAGCGCGGGACTGGCAAAACCAAGCGCTAACAGGCCAATAACCAGCCATTTACTGGGGAGACGGCGAATGATTGAGGGCAAAATAATACGAAAGCGAGTAAGTCTGCTCAGCTTAAAGGCGGGTGGATCTCTGTCGATCAACCATCGGAGCATGGTTCAATCCTTATTTTTATTAAATGCTTGGGATAGCATATCCTTGAAATTACCAAGTGGGCGCCCGGCCTCACTGGTTTGCTGAGCATCGGACTGGGGCTCGGCATTATCATTATCTTCTTCTACAGCGGACCAACGGCCTAATTTGGTCATACCCTGAGGGCTCAGACCGATCAGCACCTGGTCGCCATTCAAGCTTACCAGTAAGAGTTTCTGGCGACCACCAAGGTTTTGTATCTCCAGCAGTTTAAGCCGTCTATTGCCGCTGTTACCCAGGTTTGGTCCCAGTTTTTTGATCGCAAAAAGCGTGGCCACCAACATGCCTATCACCAGCAGCAAAGATGCCATCATCGACAGCCATTCTGACCAACCAAACTCAGTCAACATAGGGTTCTCTATTTAAAGGTTAGCTACGCGCTCTACCGCTGGTATTACTCTGGTCAATTTAACACCATAACGGTCATTGACCAAGACAACTTCACCCTGAGCTACCAGTGTATTGTTTACTAGCAGATCTAGAGGTTCACCAGCCAGCCTGTCTAGCTCGACAACACTGCCCTGGGTTAGGCGCATCAAATCACGGATTTTGAGCTCCGTTCTGCCCACTTCAATAGAGATGGTCACCGGAATATTTTCAAGAACATCCGCATTAATACTTACTGGAGCATCCAGCTGCGCAGCCTGCCCCGTTTCTTCTGCCGCTTCGACTTCTTCATTTATTTCTGGATCTGACATAATGTTTCTCGCTGTTGTTACTTCAATAATGGTTGGTTGCTGGAGCCCTGAGTTCTAGTCCTCGGGCCTCAGCGCATTGATAACCTGTGCTGCCATCTGCGAACCCTGCACGCCGATCTCTGTGTCAAAGAGCGGGACATTCCTCACCAATAGCCTGGCGTAATCGTCTTTTTTAAAGAAAATAATATCGCCTTCTTTCGCCTGATTGAACTGTTTAAAGGTAGTTTCGAGCTCACCTAGCACCACCTTTACCTCTAGCTCAGCATCTATGGTGGCTGAGCGTAAATTGTTGCGCCAGGAGTCATCGGTCTCCTGCTCCCCACTCTGTACCCGGCTGGAGAGAAGATCGCGGACCGGCTTCAGCATGCCATAGGGATAGACAATAGCTATTTCTCCGCTGGCACCATCGCCAAAATCTAGGGAGAACCTATTAACAATAACCAAATCGTTCTCTTCGGCTATTTCTATAAATTGTGGGTTGATATCTGAGGCAACCGTTTCACATCTAACCGGCATAATAGGCGCCCATGCTTCTTGCAGAGAGCCAAACAGAATATTGGTCATTATGTTGATAATGCTGGATTCAATGGGTGTAAAGGCACGATCAGACTGAAGATTGATCTTGCTGCCGCCGAAACCGCTAAAAAAGTTGTCCAGGCAGGCAAATATAATATCTGGCTCAATGCATACCATCGACAGTCCACGCAGTGGATGCAGATTAATCGAACTTAGCGCTAACGGCGCCTCCAGGGTTTTCATATAGTCCTGAATGGCCATGATTTCCGCTTTGGCAGTGTTTACCTTGGCGGTGGTTCTCAATACGTCAAGCAGACCCACTCTGAACTCTCGAACAAAGCGTTCATTAATAAGGTTGATAGCCGTCAGATTCATGCTCAGCGAGCGATCTTCATTGGTAATATCGTGCTTGATAGCCAGGGCGCTAATATTTAGCCCTGTATCTGTCTCGATAGAGCCATCCTCAATACCAGCTGTAAGAGCCTCTAGCTCTTCTGGGGATAGTAGATTGTCTGTATCAGCCATAGTGGCCCTCGCAAATTACTCAATAGCAAATAAATGCCAATATTATTCGATAGCTTCGGAACTCTGTCCATTTGACTATCTGTGGTCAACTGCTCGCTTATCTAAACTTCAATATCCAGCCCATGGCTGGAGACCCGCCGCCGCTGACTGTTGCCGCTGTCTTCAGACTTTTCCGATGCCTGCTGATTAAAGCGCTCTGGGCGCTGCTCAGCTGTCGAATTTCCGTCTGAATGCTGCCTTTGACCAGCACCTAATCCTATATAAGCAGAATCTATGCCATGTTGATCAAGTGCTTCACGCAATTTTGGCAGACTGTCCTGCAACAGCTCTCTGGTTAAATGTTTGGAGGCATTAAAATGCGCCTCTAACTCGCCATTTTTCATCTCTAGCTGTATTTCAATACGGCCTAGGGACTTGGGGTGAATATCCATCTCAACACGCCAGGCTCCCCGAGCAATCTGGGCGCTTAACCTCTGACCCAGTGCCTCAGTCAGACGTCTCGACATCTCCATATGCTGGTCGTGCTTGCGCCAAGCCTCCGGCTCTGCGCGCTCTGGAGTGGCTGTTCTGGTCTCTACCGATGACTTCTCGGTGAGATCCACCCGCACCTCAGATACCTGATTCTGTAACGTGGCTGCCTCGCTAGTCATACTGCTAGCCATATTGCTAGCCAACAAGTTAGTTGGCGCTGGCACTGATGCTATGCGCGATTCTAAAGTGCTCAGCTTTGGCAGCACATCTTGCAAATTAATTGTGTCTAGTTTCAGTATCGACAGTGAGGACCGATCAGGGCTCCATTTATCATTCTGCGCCATAGCCATGCGGCTCTGAACCAGCACCCCCAATGCCTCAGCATCAAAACCCTGAGCTCTGGCAAATGCCATAACCGCCTCTTCAGAAGGCTCTTTGCCGCCGAGCAGCAATTTTATCCCCCCTTCCAGAGACCGGCTCTCTAATTCAATGTCCCCCTCTGCCCTGGCTGGCGCAACCATGCCGCTTTTCGGCGGTGGGTTGCCACTTTTTGCCGCCATCAATCTGTCAAAATTTTCCTTGAAGGCGACTTTAAATCTGTTCGCTGTGCCATCCAGTAAACTGTCGCCCTGCGCTGAGTGCGCCGACTTTACTGCATCTACAGGCTCTCTTCGCTCTGTAGCTAAACTTTTTGTAATGTCCATTAACCTGTTACTCTCAATGAATTGCCTGATTCCTATTATTGGAATTGCAAGACACGTGCCAATACTGAAAACCTAGTATTGGCTGCGAGAGTTAAGGTTAAACTGCATCATACTTTGGGCTTCGGCCTCTCTGCTCTCTCTGTGTGCCAACAGGGCGCGCTGCTTTTGCTTAGCCCGCTCGGCTAACTGTTCATATTTATGTCGCTCCTGCTCGGCAAGCTGCAACTGTTTACTGGCCTCATCGCAGTCGTGCTGATACAGGGCCAGCTCTCGTATGGAATCCGTCTTAATGCTCTGCAGTTGGACTAGGAACTGACGGAAATTGGCTGCCTCGGTGGTGCTGTGAGCGCGGCGCTGAATACCGTTGAGCTTTTCAGCATATTCCACCAACATTTGGTCGACTTTTTGGTCTCGGTCTATGGCCTGCTCTTTTCGCGACAGGGCATTGTCGTAGCGGAATCTAGCCTGACGTGCCTCTGTCTGAGCCTTGCTTGCCAGGACATCCCAGACTGGGGTATTGCTCATGACTGCACCGCCGTCAGCTGCTGCATCATGGCATGACAGTTATCGATTGAGACCGACTCGTCACTGGACTGCTGCAACAGAGATTCCATTTGTGGGCGCAGTCTGATGGCCTTATCCAGGTCCTGGTTGGCGCCAGTCTCATAGGCGCCCACCTGAATTAGATCCTGATTTTGCTGATACAGGGTCCATAGGCGGCGGAACAGATTGGCGGACTTCAGCTGTTCAGGGCTGAGTAGGCTGTTCATCACTCTTGATATAGACCCCGACAGATCAATGGCCGGGTAATGGGCTGCATCTGCCAGTTCTCGGGATAACATTACCTGACCGTCCAGTGAGGCTCGGGCTATATCCACGATCGGGTCAGCGCGGTCATCACCTTCAGCCAACACTGTATAAATGGCGGTAATGGATCCTACACCTTTGCGACCCACACCTGCTCTTTCAATAAGTCTTGGCAACAGGGCAAATACCGAGGGCGGATAGCCCTTGGCCGTGGGTGGCTCACCTATGGCCAGTCCAATCTCGCGCTGGGCGTGAGCCGCCCGAGTCAGGCTGTCGCAGAGTAACAATACATTTTTACCCTGATCGCGAAAATACTCCGCAATCAGATGACTGAGGTTTGTGGCTTTCAATCTGAGAACTGGGGAAACATTGGCCGGTGCGGCCACAACAACAGATTTGGCCAGGCCCTCTTCGCCCAGTGTCTGCTGGATAAATTCTTGAACTTCACGCCCGCGCTCACCAATAAGCCCTATAACCACCACATCCGCTTTGGTGTTGCGTGTCAGCATGCCAAGCAGCACACTTTTACCCACACCGGAGCCGGCCATCAGTCCTATACGCTGGCCCTGACCCAGAGTCAGACAGCTGTTAATTGCCTTGATACCTGTATCCAGAACTTGCTTGATCGGGCCGCGCTCCATAGGGTTAATCGGCAGGCCCTCGAGGCCTAGCTGGTCTGTATAGGCTATGGGGCCCTTGTCATCCAGGGGCTGCCCAAGACCATCGACAACTCGGCCCAACATGGCATTACCCAGAGAGGCCTTGGAGTGATTTGAACGCACCCAGATTCGGGCGCCAGGCCCTATGCCACTGGGTTCAGTAAAGGGCATTAAATAAAGCAGTTCATTGTGAAACCCCACCACCTCGGCATCGATAAAGGCGCCAGTATCAATATTTTCGACCTGACAGTGCGCTCCCAGCGGAGCAATGATGCCCTTGGCTTCGAGGGTAAGGCCTACAACCCGCACCAGTTTGCCGCTTGCCGACAGTTCCGGCGCGCGCAAATGGGCTATGTGGTTGTCAACCTGAGTGGCGAAGTCAGTCATTGGACTCAGCACCCTGGTCGGTCTGTGTCTGCTGGCTTTGATCCTCGGCTGTAATATTCTCGGTGGGCTCTAAGCCGCTATCCTCTGGCGAGGAACTATCTAATTCGGTTGCCTCTTTAAAGGCCTCTGCGGAGGGCTCATCCTCAGGAATAGGATCAGTGTGCAGATCTACTTCTTCCGCTATGGGCTGCAGCTCTGGCTGTATATCCGTTTCTTCGGTAGGCTCTAGTTCCACCGCACCTTCCAGGACTTTTTCTTCTACCTGGTTGGCAAAGTTATTATCAAACTCTGGCCTGGTGCTGGTCATTGGCTGGCCGAGCAGCCCCTGGGACAGGCTGTCAAGTCGGTGCTCGATCAGGTCTTCGATGGCACTGTCATCAATGCTGAGTTTGACGCTTCCAGATGACAGCTGGGGATCGGCTCGCACCTCTAGGCTGTCCATTTCTCCATCTAGGGTAGCGGTGAATTTATCTTTATCCCCGGGATTGAGATAGAGGATAATCGGGGCCTCGCCCTGCTGTTCCACATCTTTCAATGCTTCGCTAATCAACCTCTCTATAACGGTCGATGATTGGGCGAGCTCTCCCCGCACCAACTGCTCGGCAAGATGCAGAGCGAGCTTTTTAAGGGGGTCGTAAAAACCAGTCATATCCTGTTGAGCTGCGCGAATACTCTCAGTCAGTTCATCGAAACTGGTTTTGGCGGCAGCCAACTTTGCTTCACTTTCATCTGTGCCACGCTGATAGCCCTCTTCAAAGGCCTCTCGAATCGCCTGTTGGTGAGCGGCTTGGGTAACTTCCTGCTCCTGCCTCTGCTGCTCGGCAAGCTGTTCCTCGGCGCTCTCCTGTTGAGAATCGCTGTCGGCAGCCGGGGAATCCTCTGACGCTGGGGACTGCTCATCCAGCAGTTCACCGCCTGTATCTTGCCCTGGGCCACTCAGAACCTGGGGCTGCCACTTGGTAAACTTAGATGGCCGACCACTTGGGTCACTGTTGTCCCAGGATGTGGCGGCAAAAGCCTTAGCCTTTTGGCGCGCTCGCAGCAGACCATTTAGCCGCCAGGATACGGATGATTTTGAATTAGACAAAACTCTCACCAGATCCTACCAGCATCATTTCACCATCGTCGGACAGCTTGCGAGCAATCTTCATAATGGCACGCTGGGCATCTTCCACTTCAGCCAGGCGCATTGGGCCCTTGGCTTCCATATCGTCTATAAGCAGTACTCTAGCTCTGGCAGACATATTGGAGAGGATCTTCTCTTTGGTTGCCTCATCCGCGCCTTTCAGTGCAGGCATAAGCAAGTCTTGTTCTACATTGCGCAGCAATGTCTGGATACTGCGGTTATCAACCTCGGCGAGATTTTCGAAGGTCAGCATCTTATTTTGAATTTCGGTTGCCAGTTCTTCGTCTTTTTCTGTCAATGGATCAAAGACACCAGAGACAATCTCACCAGAAGAAAAGTTCATAATCTTGGCGGCCGTGGTAATGCCCCCTAAATTCGACGCCTTGGCGGTAGTCTTTATCAGCTTTTCAGAAAGTACGCCTTCGAGTTCAGCCATTGCTGAGGGCTGCACGGAATCCAGTTTTGCCAGGCGTTCAATAATTTCTGCATGCTTATCGTTGGGCAGAAAACTCAGTACCTGAGAGGCCACATCGCTGTCGAGAACCGAAAGAATAATAGCCGAAACCTGGGGGTGCTCATCCGTCAGAATTTCACCTATGGCTCTGGGGTCCATCCACTGTAAAATCTCAAGCTCCTTAGTCGAGCCCGCTGGCATAATTTTTGCCAATACAGTGGAGGCCTTGTCGTCGCCGAGGGCTGCCTTGAGCACATTGATCACATAGTCGTTGGCGCCCATGCCCAGATCAGTCTGATGCTTGATCACATTAATAACGTCATCAACTACCATGCCAACCAGATCTCTGGAGAGATCCGAGACCTCTACCATAGCTTTACCCAGGGCATTTACCTCGCGACGATTTAAAAATCGCATAATGTCGGCAGCCTGTTCTTCGCCGAGCAGCAGCATAAGTACAGCTGCTTTCTGGGCGCTTGCCATTGCCGCAAATTCGGCATCTAAAGGACTTGCCTTGGGCGTCTCTTCGACAAGATCATTTTTCTTTGCTTTCTTTGCCATAGTCTTAATTCCTAATCAATCTCAAGCCTAGCGGATCATTTTCTTGAAAACATTGGCCACACGCTCTGGCTCTTTAGCCACAAGCAACCGAATCAGTGCCACCTTGTCATCATAGGTTCGTGCATTGTCCATAAATTCTGGAGAGATGGTTGATTTGTTTTCCAGGGCCCTTTTCGCATCATAGAGTGACACATCTTGCTCTGTTTTGCGGCTACCCATGGGTTCACCATCTAAGGATTTTCCAGCGCTTTCGCTACCCCTCAATGCTGCCTGGGCTGCGGCAGCTTCAGCTTCCATATTGGCCACATAGGTGCCAATGGTTGGCTTTACTACGAAGTACAGCAGGGCAATAAATAACAGAACCGCAGCCAGGGTTTTGATCATGCTGATTACCTGGGGATTTTCGTACCAGTTAATCGTAATTTGTTGGGGCGGTGGTGCCGGCTCAAACTTGGTAGAAACTATGGTGACCACGTCACCGCGAGCGGCGTTAAATCCAACGACACTTTTTACCAAGTCGGTGAAGCGCTCTAACTCCTGCTCAGAATAACCCTCGGCAATACCTGTCTCTTCATTGGCTTCAGGTGTATTGAGCACAACAGCAACTGATAGCCTTTCCAGCTTGCCACCCTGACGCTTAACATGGCGAACGGCACGGTCCATCTCATAATTGCGGGTTGTCTTGCTGCTTAGAGTATCTAGGGTATTGGCTCCGCCTAAACCTTCCTGAGAAATAATCTGCCCGTCAATAACGGCGGTCGCATCCAGAGGAGCGGCATTAGAAGTGGCGCCTGGAATACCACCAGAGCCCGCACCTGAACTTTTTTCTTCCACCAGGATTTCTGAGCGAGCTCGCAGGCCATTGTTATTGCCGTCGTATTCTTCATAGGTGGACTCAATTTCAGTAAAGTCGACAAGCACATCAACTTCGGAGCGCACATTGCCGGCGCCCACAACCTGGGATAGAAAGGCGTCAATGCGGTTGCGGTACGAATCTTCCAAGCGCTGCTTGTGAGCGATCTGCTCAACATTGTGGCTTGATGAGGCCAGTTGATTGCTGTCTGTCAATAATTTTCCCCGCTGGTCCACTACGGCCACGTCGTCTGCTGACAGATAGGGAACGCTGGATGCAATCATATGCACGATCGCCTGTACCTGTGAAGCTGAGATAACTCGCCCTGGATAAGGAGTGACCACTGCGGAGGCTTTAGCAGGTGTGCGGTTGCGCACAAATACACTCTGCTTGGGAGAGGCCAGATGAACCCGCGCGGACTGGATGGTCCCTATTTGACTAATGCTGCGTGCCAGCTCGCTCTCCATTGCGGATACATAGCGCACCTGCTCCATAAATTGGCTGGTGGTCATTGAGGCATCATCATTTAGCGACGCTATGCCCCCCACTGTGCCACTCTGGGGAAGGCCTTTGGAGGCTAAAAGAATTCGAGCCTCGTGAAAACGCGAGTCAGGAACCTTAAGCTGTCCAGTCTTTGAATCAATAGAGGCACTGAAGTCTGCTGCAATAAGAGCTTCAAAGGCCGCCTGTCTGTCCGCATCTGAAAGCCCTGGATACAGGGTTCTGTAAGGCGGCTGCTGTACCCAGGAGTAAGCAATAATAAACACAGCGAGGGTCAGCAGAGCCATAATTGCCGGCATGGATTTTTTCACTGCAGGCTGTGACATAACACCCTGAACACCGGCCATAGACAGGCCCGATGAGTCAGCTCCCGCTGCAGGAGCGGAACTTGCCTGTCCTGTGGGGGCTGCTCTATTGGGAGCCTGAGCTCCACCAGCCCTAGCTGGTGCTATATTCATATCCGCTGGATTTGCGACTGTAGTTGCCATAACTATTTTCTCTTTTCAGTGCTTACACTGGCATGTTCATGATTTCTTCGTAGGCTTTAAGCACTTTGTTTCTTATCTGCAAAGTGGCTTCAAAGGCCAGCGACGATTTTTGAATTTGCATCACCACATCCGTCAGGGGAATGTCTTCGCCACGCTCATAGGCGGTGCGCATAGTTTTCGAGGTTTGCTGTGTGGCATTGACTTCTTGCAACGCGCCTTTAATCGAATCAGCAAAGCCTGAAACTCCTGTTGGCTCTGTGGTTAGGCCAGAATTTGGAGAGATATTAACTCCCTCCGAGGCCTGAGCCTGGTACTGTCGAATTTGGCTGAGAACCGACTCGACATTTGCAGCATTAGTTGGATTAATCATGTTCTAACCCTCCTAGCGCGCATAGGCTCTGGTGACAGGCATACCCTGTTCACGCAGACGCTGTAGTTTGTGACGCAGTGTTCTTGGACTGATGCCGAGCTTCTCCGCAGCCTGGTCACGGCTGCGCGATGCCTGTAGGGCCTCGGAGATAGTCTTGTATTCGCTGCTTTTAATTGCATCGCTCAGCTGGTCAATGGGTTTGCTAACCGAGGTTTCTCGGGGTGCGTTATCCGAGTAAAAAGGTTGCGCAGCTCGCAGATTTGCACCGGCCAGAGATCGAGCATAACTCAGATCAGAACTTTCAATGGTGGGAATATCATCATAGATCAGATGCTCTGTATCAATGACACCCTGCTGTGCCAGAACCATTGCGCGAATCATCACATTTTGTAATTCACGCACGTTGCCGGGCCAGGGATAGGCCAGCAGGCTTTGCTCCGCCTCCGGGGTAAATGCCATAGCCAGATTTTGACCGGCCTGCTGAGAGATAAACTGCTCCACCAGAGGAATAATATCCCCGGTGCGTTCGCGCAGCGGGGGAATACTGAGCTTAAAGGCACTGAGTCGGAAATATAAATCTTCGCGGAAGGTACGCTCAACTATGGCATCTTTTAAATTGCGGTTGGTGGCGGCAATTACTCTTATATCCAAATCTATAAGCTTCTGGCCCCCCAGGCGCATAAACTTGCGCTCTTGAAGAATTCGCAGGAACTTTGCCTGCAGGTGGAAAGACATTTCGCCAATCTCATCCAGAAAGATAGTGCCACCCTGGGCCTGTTCAAAAAGCCCTGGCTGCACCTTAGTCGCGCCAGTAAACGAGCCTTTATCATGGCCAAAAAGCATATCTTCCACCAGATTTTCTGGCATGGCTGCACAGTTAAAAGCAATAAAGGGGCCCCCATGACGAGGGGAGGCGTCATGTAATATGCGGGCCAAAACTTCTTTTCCAGAGCCTGTGGGGCCTGCCAGCAGAACTGTAACGTCCACGCTGGCGACGCGTTCGGCCAGAGCGAGCAGATTGCGACTCACAGGGTCGGCAAATACATAGGCAGACTTGCTGCTATTGGATTTAATCTCACTGGCGTCAAAAATCTGACGCCAGTCCTCCGGCGCAAGCTTATTATCGGGAACAGCGGTTAATGCGCCCTGCCTCATGGTCTTGATCACCAGATCAAAATTATCGGAAGGCACTCGAGCGATCACCGGCACAGATAGGTTGTAGGCAGCTAATTTAACCAGCAACTCTTTGAGCGCTGAACTTTTGCCCCCCACATTAACGACTACAACATCGGCAGTCATAAAGTCATGTTCTGAAACCTGAGTTAAACAGGCAGGCACTATGGCAATGGACTGCTCTTTGAAGGCGTTTAGATCTCGCGGGTTTACTGTCCCTGCGGAGTCGATCCAGAGTACCGAAGTCATGTTGTTCATTGATTTGTTGATCCTTTTCGTCGTTGCCACTTTGGCTTCTTTAGTCTTGAGATAGCAAGTTGCGTGCCAAATATAAATGTTGAGCAAAAACAATAGGTTAGACCAAGAGCGGCAAAGAACTGTCAATTTATTGCCAGTGGCAAGGCGTCGGCCAGCTGACAAATTACCGCCACATAGGCGGCACTTATTGGCCGCAAATAGGGCCTAACCGGCATAAAAGGGCAATATTTGAGGGAATTACAGAAGGAAAACTATAGCCCGCGGGCTGAGAAATAACGGAGCTAGGCTTCGCTGAGGCCGTACTTATTAATCTTTTCAATCAGGGTAGTGCGTTGCAGATTGAGTAGTCTGGCGGTTTTGGATACATTGCCCTTGGCTTTGCCCAGAGCCTGCTTAATCAATGTTCGCTCGATCTCCAGCAAATGCTGCTTCAGCTGCATGCCCTCTTCGGGGAATGATGCGCCACCCTGAGCCAGCATAATAATTCTCTGTACCTCATCCACTGGTTCTGCAGGCGCAAAAATATCCATTTGGTCATGGCTAGTCGCACTGTCTGTGGGGCCTGCCTGGTATTCAGCTGTAACTCCTTGCAGCGCCTCTGGAGGAACTGACTCAGGATGCCCTGCATCGGCATCAACCAGTAGCGCAGACAGTGCATCCGTACTCTGTTGGTCGACCAGTGTACGGATGCCAGAGGGTATCATGCTCGACGGAACGTGGCGCAGATCGACTTCCTGGCCAGGATACAGTGCTGTGTAGCGCGCCATCAAATTGGAGAGCTCACGCACATTGCCGGGCCAATCGTACTCAACCATTAGCTTCAGGGACCATGCCGTCATTCTAATCTGCGCATTATTTTTAGCACCGTGAAGTCTGGCAAAATGCTCAATCAGCAGGGGAATATCCACTTTGCGCTGGGCCAGAGCCTGAATTTCCATGGGCATAACATTGAGTCGATAAAACAGGTCTTCACGAAACTCTCCCTGTTTAATAAGCTGCTCGATATTTTTATGGGTTGCCGCAATCACGCGCACATCAATAGATTTTGATTCAGTGGAGCCTACAGGGTCTATGGTTCTCTCTTGCAGTACTCGCAACAGCTTAACCTGCAGGTCCATGGTCATATCGCCAATTTCATCGAGAAACAGGGTGCCGCCATTGGCCAGCTCAAAACGGCCTTTGCGATCAGTGATGGCTCCGGTGAAGGCCCCTTTGCGATGACCAAACAACTCGCTCTCTAAAAGGTCTCGGGGAATAGCACCACAGTTGATGGGAATAAACGGCGCCTGAGCTCGCTCTGAACACTGATGCAATGCATTGGCCACCAGCTCTTTGCCCGTGCCGCTGTCGCCGAGAATCATAACCGTTGCATCACTGGGGCCCACTATTTCGATAAGAGCGCGTAATTCAGTAATTTCTCGGCTGCTACCAATAATAGATTGAAGTTCTAGCAAAAATCGGTCTCGCCTTGCCCCGGGCGAAGACGGAGCTCTAATATGTGTTTATGAATCGCACTATATAGGTATGAGTTTCTTCTAACAAGGGCGGGTAAAACACTCCGTTATTCATTTTAAAATAAGGAATGATGCGACGGCACTGCCGCGGCTTAGAAAAATACTGACATCTGTAGATGGGTTGCGTACATTGCACAGTAAGTAAACGGGACCAACATCATGTTTAAACTTCGGGAAGCGCTGGTTGAGGCTTGTATCACCTTAATTATCGGCGGATTGATTGGCGCCACAGTTGGGGTGGTAGCTAATCTATTCGTGATAGGCGTGGAATCTCTGGGCGCCCATAGAGAAGCCTCCAGTTTGTTTAGCGTTAATCTCGGCGGGCAGATGGTATCTTTTTCCAGCCTGCTGTTTCTCTGGGCCGCAGCGGCCGCCGTGCTATTTATCAAAACCAGCTTAAATATTAACCAATGGGCCGGGCCGGCGGACAGCATATTTGCGGCTCAGCAGCAGTATCAGCCGCTGAATATTAAACAGGGCTTCGCCTCTACCCTAGGCGCTTTTGCCTCGGCTGGCGGCGGTGCCTCGGTGGGACAGTACGGGCCTATTGTTCATTTTGGTGCCACTGTTGGGGTCTGGGCAAAGCGCTTTGTCTCTAGCCGCCTAAGTGATGATATCTATCTCGGCTGTGGTGTTGCCGCTGCTATTTCCGCAGGCTTTAACGCTCCCATCGCGGGGATTATTTTTGCTCACGAGGCCGTGCTCAGACACTTCTCAATGCGGGCCATTGCCCCTATCACTATAGCCTCCATCAGCGCGAGCACATTGGGCAACTACTGGTTTCCCAATACGGCTTCACTGAACATTGCAGCTGTGGTGCCCAGCCTTAGCGAGGTAGTGCCCACACTGGTTGTTTTAGCACCTATGTTTTCCCTGGTGGCTATAGTATTTATGCTGACGCTGCGCCGGGCCTCCTCAGTGGCCAGTCTACTAAAGCTCTCACCAACCAAACTGCTCTTTCTGGGTGCCACTATTTGCGGCCTGGTTGGCCTGTGGATACCGCAAATTTTGGGCTTGGGTATCTCAAGTATCAACTATATGATTGCCGGTGAGTTTAGCCTCTGGCTGTTGGCCACTGTGCTGATCGCTAAAATTTTGATGACTGCAGTCTGTCTCGGCTGCGGGCTGCCTGGAGGAGTGTTCTCCCCTGCTCTGTTTATAGGTGTGGCCACCGGAGCTCTCGCGGGCCAGGTGCTAAGCCTGCTGGGATTTGCTGATATCGCCGGCATTATCAGTGTTGCCGCCATGGCGGCGGTAAGCTCTGCCGTGATTGGCGCACCTTTGTCTGCGGTATTTATAGTGCTGGAATTGACCCAGTCCTACCAGTATGCAGTGGCGGCAATGATGGCGGTGGTGGTTTGCAGCCTGCTGACCAACAGGCTGTTTGGTCATTCCTTCTTTGATCGCCAGCTGCTGGACCGCGGCATTGATTTGTCCCAGGGGCGCGAAGCTATTGCCCTAAGTCATGTGCTGATTGCTGGCTATGCTAGCCAGAACTATATTTCTGCCTCTGTTAGCAGCCGTGGCGATGAGTTGCTGCAAGCTATGCGCACCGGAGGCGATACCGAGTCCTATGTACTGGATAAGGAGGGCGTTCTGCTTGGCAAGCTATGTGTTTATTCTGTGCTTGAGGCCGGCGCGGAAAGCGTCGCCGGTTTTATGGATACTGCTCCCCTCAGGCTTTATACTCATGAGTCTCTAGAGCAGGCCATGACGACCGCCTCTGAGTTTGTAGGTGAGAGCCTGCCAATTGTAGACCTAGCCAGCGGGCGGCTTGTGGGTACGGTGACAGAGGGGTCACTTTTTCAGGCGGTCATCGCGGTACAAAAACAGGCGCGAAGCCAAGAGCGCTATTAATAAAATAATAACAAAGGAATTTGTCTGTGAAACCACTCCTTAAAACCATTGTTTGCTGCTGTTCTCTTATCTCTATTTTGGCCCCAGGACTATCCTTCGCCGACGCCTATGAAGCCGGCATTATGGCGATCAAACGCGGACATTATGAAACAGCTATGCGGGCATTTTTGCCGCTGGCGGAAGCTGGTCGCGCAGAGGCACAGAATAATGTGGGTCATTTTTATGAGCAGGGTCTGGGGGTAAAACAGGACTATGACCAGGCCATAAGCTGGTATCTCAAGGCCAGCGAACAGGGTCTGGCAGCAGCGCAACATAATGTGGGGATGCTCTACTACAATGGGATCGGAGCAGAACAGGACTATAGCCAGGCACTTAGCCTGTTTGAGAAAGCTGCCCAGCAGGATGTGATTGAGGCCCAGTATATGTTGGGTCTTATGTATCACCAGGGTCACGGGGGAGAGGCGGATTACGATAGGGCCCGGGACTGGTTTTTAAAATCCGCTAAGAGAGCCTACGCCAACGCACAGTTTATGTATGCCTATATGCTGCAGTCTGCTCAGGGTGGAGACGAAGAACCCGAACCACAAAAAGCTATGGTCTGGGCAGCCCTTTCAGAACACAATGGTAAAACTGACGCCATCAGTATCACCTCAGTTGCGGCCATGCAGATGGAAGAGCGGGAAATCAGTGCTGTACAGGGTATTGTGGATCAATGCCTAGCAACTAATTACGCTCAGTGCCCGGAGTAAACTATCTGGCAAACAGACAATCTGCCACCAACGCCCACAGATAATCGATTGATTGGCAAATAACGGCCTTTAATACTAAAGAATTCCCCTGTTGTACCGATCTTATAGTTAACATGATTTAACACATAGGATTTGTCAGCAATGAGCTTTAGCAAACGTGGCGTAAATGCCTACCGCAATGTGGATGTATCAACCTCTGTTCCCTACGCCGATAGTGTGCAGCTAATTCAGCTATTGTTTAATGGTTTGATGACAGCTCTGGCCGATGCTGAGGGTCATTTTGAGCGCAGTGATATTGCTGGTAAAAATGCAGCCATCAGTCGGGCAACTAAAATTATTGTGGGTTTGCAGGGTTCTCTGGATTTTGAGAAAGGCCAGGAGCTGGCGAGAAATCTGGCCGATCTCTACGATTACTGCACGCGCCGGCTGCTGAAAGCGAACCTTCGCAATGATGTTGAAGGTGTGCGCGAAGTGAAAGGTTTGCTGGGCGAAATTAACGGCGCCTGGGAAATCCTGCCCATGCTGTTAAACGATGCTCCTGTTGCTCAGGCTTCTTGAAGGCCAGAGTTATTAGCATCATCGAGGAACTCTAAAAAGCACCGCTAGCGCGGTGTTTTTTTGTATCTGGGCTTTCTATTTGTATCTCTAGGTTATTCTTCTCTCTAGGTTATTCTTCTCTCTAGGTTATTCTTCTCTCTAGGTTGTTCTTCTCTCTAGGTCATTCCACTCTCAAGGCTAGTCACCTCTCTGGACGTCCTGGGCAATAAATCCTCTGCCAAAGAGCGTCTGAGCTCTGCCCCTAAACCCAAGCGGGGAATACTGTTACCTTAGCCTGGGGAGATTTAGCTGCCGTCAATAACGATCTCAATACGGCGATTTTTGGCCCGCCCTTCCTTGGTGTCATTGGACATAATTGGCTTGGTATCGGCCAACCCGGTGACCATAACATTGCCACCCTCCAGAGAGGCGGAGTCAAGCAGGTAGTCGGCAACAGCGGCGGAACGGGCAGCAGAGAGATCCCAGTTAGATCTAAAACGCTCACTGAAGGCAACAGGTACATTATCTGTGTGCCCTTCAATGGTAATAAGGCCCTCGGCCCCTTTTAGGGACACACCCACCTTGTCCAACAGCTTGCCAAAACCTGGTTGAAGCGTTGCTGCACCACTGGTAAACGAGCCCTGCTCGGCGAGCCGCACAATAATAATTTCACCTTCGCGGATCACCTCTACCAGCTCTTTCTCGATCTCATTGGAGAGGTTTTCGCGAATACGTCGATACTGTTCGGCAATCATGGCCTCGCGCGCCAGCTGTTCCGCAGACACATCGTCTGCCTCCTGGGCAATTTTGACGCCGACCTCAATTTTAGTCTGGGCGTCTCTGACCTTGGCATAGATTTCCAACTGCTCCTGGAGTACTTTGGCACTGGCCTCTGGCTCCGCTGTCTCCGCTTGAGCTACTTCTACAACAATCTCCTGGTCTTTAATGCTGACCTCTACCTTGCCCTCGGTAATTTCTTTTGCCAGTGCGGCCTTGACGATTTCAAAGCCTGCGTCTGTATCCGCGTCAGCCTTTTTCAAGGCATCATCTTCGGCTTCACCCTCATTAACCGGCGGCGCCTCTTCTGAGGGAATCTCGTCCTGAACACCGAGGTTTTTGCCGGTTTGCCCCTCCGAGGCCATCACCGAGTCTTGCTTCTCCATTTCCGCAAAGGCAATAAGAAGCACAAAAAAGGACATCAATAGTGTGGCCATATCGGCAAAGGTGGCCATCCACATAGGTGCCCCTGTCCCGCACTCCGGGCAATCTTCTTTTTTCTTACTTGCCACGGACAATTACCTCAATACGTCGGTTGCGCGATCGACCCTCAGCACTATCATTGCTCTCCAGTGGTCGCGAGTCTGCTAGGCCAGCTACAATAACTCGCTCTTGATTCAGACCCACCTCTTGAATCAACACTGCGGCCACGGAAGAGGAGCGAGCTGAGGAGAGATCCCAGTTGGAGGTAAAGCGATCACTGAAAGCAATAGGTACATTATCCGTGTGTCCCTCCACTCGAATGCGGCCCTCTGACAGGGACAAAGTTGAGCCTATCTTGGTCAATAGGCCTCTAAAACCATCCTGCACATTGGCGCTGCCGGATACAAAAGAGCCCTGACTGGCTAGGCGCACAATCAGGTTTTCGTCCTGCAGCACTAATTCCACGGCACCGGCTTCGATTTCCTCGGCAAGATCCTGGGTCATTTTTTCATACTGAGCCTTGGCATCCTCGCGGCGGCGTTCTTTGGCTTGCTCTAGAGCAGCCAGGTCCTGCTTGCGTACCTCTATCTCAGTGGTGGTAGCTGCCTGAGCCGCAAGAACCTTCTCGGACACGTCCAGAACAGGTTGAGTCAGATAGAAACCCGTAGACTCTGGCTCACGACTGGAAAAGGTCTGCAGCTCGACAATCACTTTGCTGTCAGCTTTGCGCAGCACCACCGAACCTTCTTTAATTTCTTTGGCCAGGCTCTCGCGCAGAGATGCCATGGTCTCCTCCGCCCTGAGAGCTGCCAGTTCCTCTGGGCTTAGGCTCTTTAGATCTAGATCAGACTCGCTGTCGCTGGCATCTTCCGAAACCATAAGGGTGGTAGAGATGGGTATTTCTATCAGAGGACTAATAACAGTGGCGCCGAAGGCCGCGTTCAAAGAGCCCATGGCCTTGGCGCGCTCTCCCACATCCATGGTCGCAAAGTTATACAGCAGTGCAAAAAAGGCCATCAGCAGGGTCGCCATATCGGCGAAGGTTGTCATCCATGGCGGTGCAAATCTTTTGCATTTTGGGCACTCCTCTGGCAGCTCATTCTCGTCTTCCAGCAGCTCTTCATCAGCCATGGGCGCTCACCAGAGCAGCTCTGTAAGCTGCTAGTCGATGAGGATTGATGCCTGGCATAGTTCCCATGGGTTTAAACCGCTGATTTTTTCTGCATATCCATTGCTATTCGGCCGCTGCGGGCTCAGCATTGGCGCGTTTTTTGTTTTTCTTGGGGTTTAGGAAGGCCGATAACAGGTCACCCAATAATCGCGGGTTACCGCCACCCTGGATAAACAGAACTCCCTCAATAATAAGCTGGCTGTTCATCTCTTCGTTTTTGGCATGGTTCTCTAGTTTCATTGCGATAGGGATAAAAACAATGTTCGCCAGCAGTGAACCATAGAGTGTGGTCAAAAGGGCCAGGGCCATAGCGGGGCCAATGCCCTCGGGGTTGGATGCCATATTTTGAAGCAGATTGACCAGACCGATCAATGTGCCGATCATACCCATGGAAGGCGCAATATCTCCTGCGGCCTGCAGCGTTCCCCTGCCAGTCTCATGGCGCCTGGCCGTCATAAACATATCGCGCTCCAGAGAGCTGCGAATAAAGCCGGCCTCATTGCCGTCGACCAGAGCACTGATGCCCTTGGCTAGAAAACGATTGGGAATTTCCTCATTCTCCAGCGCGATCATACCGTCTTTTCGAGCTATGCCTGCCAGCTCAACCAGGCGATCAATCAAATCCTCTGGCTTGTCCATCTTGTAGCGAAACATTTTCAACGACACGATAAACATATTTAAAAATTCACCCATAGAGGAGCGAAACAATGTCACCGCAAAGGTCCCTAGTACCACTAGATACGCGGAGTTAGCATTCATCAGTGGCGTGGGATCTGTAACCGCCAGATTTATCGCGGCAAGCGCGCCAACCAGGCCGATAATTGTTGCAATGTCCATTGGTACTCCCAGAGGTTAATAGATTATTGTTTGCAGCAGCCGTTTAGCCGCAAAACCGTATAGAGATGCCGCAAGACTTTTCTCCATGGTTTAACTATCGACAGTTTGATTTTTTTATTTAGGCCGCTGGCGGCAAGTTTAAGCCATTCAATTCCCCATAGGAAGCAGGATGCTAATTGCTATTTGCTAAGGGAGAATTCGGCTAGCTAGGTTTGCCCTGACTAGGTTTGGGAGCAAAGCTGAGACATCGGCTGCCCTCTATGCGGGTGACTTCCAGACAGGGCAGCATTTTGGATTTAAACCCCATGGCATTACAGGCGTAGGGCATGTTTTTTTCGTGGGTAATTTTGAAATATCTGCAGCCCCAGCAGTTGGTCTGTTGGCTAGGAGGACTCGTCATTGCTGTTTTTCCAGTACTCCTGATAGGATTTCCACAGCAGCAACGACACAAAGACCACTGCAAAAAAGTAAACCGCGGCGCTGGTCAGGTCCACCCCTCTCAGAAATGCAAACTCTGGCCTGGTAGTGGCTATGCCAATAATCATCACAGCCATAATGCCAATAAAGCGCATGCGGCGGCAAAATTCGCAGGGTGGCTTTCTGTGTTGGCCTGTCATATTGAGTCTCCCTAACAGCCTGTGAATTGCCAGGCTATAAACATCTGTATAGAGCTCGCATTGTATGCCTCCTGCGACTCCCGGTGCAAACTAACCAATCTAGCTAGCGCAAAACAGCTGCGGCTGTGACCTCAACCTGATACTGGGAACTAGGATCAACAATGGGTCCAATGCCAGTTCCCAGAGTGAGAGTCTGACCTGCGGCCAATGGCGCAGGCAATGTTAAATAGCTAGCTTGACCTGCTACGGTAATACGCAGTCGCACTGCTTGCATGGTGACCGGGCTACTATTGCTGGTGCGCACCAGTAACTCTCGGCGGTCGGAAAGCAATAGTTGAGCTGTTATAAAGCGCTGAGGTTCCAGCTCAAGCGCAATGGCTTGAAGCTGTTGCTTGGCCCGTAGCTGCAATTCTCCGCCAGCCTGATAGGCCTGCTTGTAATATTTGGCTGCCAGGCTGTATTGCTCTCCCTCCATGGCCTCTTCACCCAGGTAATAGCTGGCCGTTGGAGTGGGCAGCAGGGCATAGCTGCCTTTAATATCGGTTAAACCCTGAGTTGTTTCGCCGCGCTCGTGGCGCAATACCCCGCGGGCCAGGTAGGGGCTGAAATACTGTGGATTTTTACTGATCGCGGTGGTGAAGGCTCTGTCAGCATTGGCAAGATTATCCATCTGCTTCCAAGCCTGACCGCGCAGCTCCCAAAAGGCGCTTTCTTCAGGCTGTATGGCCACCGCTTTATCAAGAGCGGCAAGGGCCTTTTTGCTCTGCTTTTTATCTAATGCTGCTAAGGCAGTTTTCTGTGCGGCGTAGGCCGGAGCGTCCTTTTTAAGCTGGGCGATGGCGGCTTGATAGCGCTGTCTGTAGCGCTGACCACTGGGCAAACTACTGGCCCGGGCACTGTTGGCTTCGACACGCCGAATAGAGGGCGGATGACTGGCAAACAGGCCACTAATAAAGTCTGTCTGGCGGTCTTCACTGAGTTTCACAAAGGTGCGCTGTAATTCCACCGCACCCTGGGGCTCGTAGCCTGCTCTGGCCATATATTCCATGCCATAGTAGTCGGATTCCAGTTCATCATCGCGGCCATATTTAGCCATCCAGGCTGCAGTCCCAAGCTGTGAAGCCGCGGCGTAGAGCTGTCCATTGTCGCGGCCCTGAGTACCAACAGCTACAGCAAGCATGCCAATATTAGCCAGAGTTCCTCGACTCATTTGAGAGGCACTGTGGCGGGCGGCGGCGTGCACAATTTCATGGGCAAGCACTGCTGCCAATTGGGACTCATCGTCCAAATACTCCAGTAGGCCACGGTTAATGGCGATTTTACCTCCAGGCAGAGCCCAGGCATTGGGCACTGAGTTGTTTAGCACGACAAACTCATAGGGCAAATCTGGACGATCACTCTGGGCGGCAAGCCGGCGACCTACTGAGGTTATATAGGCCTGCAGTTCTGAGTCCAGATAATAGTCGCCGCCCTGAGACTGCCGCGAGGGCCCATAGTTGTTTTCGCCCAGGCTAATCTCTTGTCTTTCTGAAATCAGTGATAGCTCCTTTTCCCCGGTCACCGGGTTAACGGCACAGCCGGCTGCGAATAAAACCGCCATCAGGCTGACTGCGTAAAGAGGGATTAATGGGTTGTGCATTATGTATGCTCCTTGGTTCAATCTGAGGTCCATAGGTTGCTATAATGACAGCACTAAACGCTCTGGATTTCCATAAAACGGTGAAAGTAAATCATGTTGACTGTTATTTCTCCCGCTAAAAAACTCGATTACAGTAGCCCTGTTAACTCTGCAACCCACACTCAGCCTGCTCTTTTAGAGCATTCCCAGGAACTGCTCGCTGGGCTCAAAACCCTTTCACCCAAAGATGTCTGCGCACTCATGGGGTTGAGTGATAAGTTGGGCGCGCTGAATTATGAGCGCTTTCAGGAGTGGCAAACACCATTTACCACAGATAATGCTCGCCCTGCGGTCTTGGCCTTCAAAGGAGATGTTTACCAGGGTCTTGATGCGCAGAGCATGAGTGATAAGCAGCTAAATTGGGCCCAGGATCATCTGCGCATATTGTCAGGTCTCTATGGTTTGCTGCGTCCGCTGGATCTGATGCAGCCCTACAGATTAGAAATGGGTACTAAGTTTGCCAATGACCGAGGGGTGGATCTCTATCAGTTCTGGGGCGATATTATTACCTCCGAAATCAATATCCTGCTCACTGAGTCCTCAGATGCGGTGTTGCTTAATCTGGCATCCAATGAGTATTTTAAATCGGTGCAGGCAAAGGATATTCAGGGACGCATCATAACCCCGGTATTTATGGACAAAAAGACCGATAAATTTAAGATTATCAGCTTCTTCGCCAAAAAAGCTCGCGGGCTGATGAGTGCCTTTATTATTAAAAATAAAATTACTAATGTTGAAGATATCAAAAAGTTCGACGTCGATGGCTATAGCTATAACAGCGCTATGAGTGAGGGAGATAAGTGGGTCTTTACCCGCGAGCATTAAGAAGGTGCAACTGTCTATGGATAAGCCTTTTTCTCAAGCCTGCGAAAATAATCGCGAACCTATCTTTAATGCCCTAAGGTCCCTGATAGCAGACAAGACCAGTGTTCTGGAGATCGGCAGCGGTACAGGACAACATGCTGTATGGTTTGCACATCAGCTTCCCCATCTGGTTTGGCAGACCAGTGATCTTCCCCAGAATCACCCTGGTATCCAGCTCTGGCTCGAGGAGCAGCCCTCCCCTAATCTGCGGCCTCCTATTGCCCTGGATATGCTGGTCGATGCTTGGCCAGAGACTAGCTATGACGTGATTTATTCGGCCAATACTGCACATATTATGCCCTGGCAAGGGGTGGTAAATATGTTATCTCATGTGGGCTTGCACCTATTATCAGGCGGCCTATTTTGCCTCTATGGACCCATGGCCTATGCAGGAGAGATAGCCCCACAGAGCAATGTCCTGTTTGACCAGCATCTGCGGCAACAGGCAGCCCATATGGGTATTAGGGATTTTCATGATATTAATCGCCTGGCTTTAAACGCTGGATTGGTGCTGCTGGATGACCATCCAATGCCCGCCAATAATCGACTGCTGATCTGGGAAAAGGCTTAAGGCTGTAAAAAATAGTCCAGCGCCAAACCAATAAAAATCACCATGCCGACTCGGTGATTATTTAAAAAAGCTTTAAAACAGCCCTCCGAATGGCGACTTCTGGCCTGCCTATTCTGGCTGATAAAATAAGCGGCTGCGGCACCCAGGCCGAGAAAGTACAGGACTCCTCGCCCAAAGCTGATGCCGGCCATTAGCAACAGCACCAGGGTTGCCAACTGCAACAAGGCGATAATCAACAGATCATGGCGGCCAAAAAGTATAGCCGTAGATTTGATGCCGATCTTTAAGTCATCCTCCCGATCAACCATTGCATAATAGGTATCAAAGGCAATAGTCCAGACAATAATGGCGGCAAAAATAAACCACAGCGCCCCCGGCAACTCCTGTGTTTCAGCAGCAAAGGCCATGGGCACAACCCAGGCCCAGGCGGCACCCAGCCCCAGCTGTGGCAGATGGGTGATCCGCTTTAAAAAGGGATAACTGGCCGCCAACATAAGCCCGCCAACAGACAGTGCAACCGTCATACTATTGGTCATAAGCACCAGTATCAGAGCCAGTACTAACAGACTGAAAAACAGCGCCAACGCCTGCCGCGGAGTTATCTCACCAGTTACCAATGGGCGATTTTTAGTGCGCTCTACAGCGCCGTCTACATGGCGATCTGCATAGTCATTGATCACACAGCCCGCAGCTCGCATAACCACCACACCCAGAGTAAAAATAAGTAGGTTAGCCAGCGAGGGGCTGCCAGCCGAGGCAAACCAAAGCGCCCAATAGGTTGGCCAGAGCAGAAGGTAGGTGCCTATGGGTCTATCTAGACGCATTAGGCGCAGCCATCGATTAGCTGTTGGTAAGGTTGCTGTTGTCATACTGATCGGGAATCATCAAAACTGAGGCATTGATTGTAAGGGCTAAAGCTCGGCAAGAATATCTCGCTGACCAATAGAGGCTTGTGGTCTAGGCGAAATACCGAGCGTCGGCCCCACATAGGCGGCTGATAGGCTGCCAGTACAGCTGGCATCTGTGAGGTGGGGGAGTTGAAACAGGCTACCTCCACGGGCTCGCGGCACATGGAGGGCTCACTAAATAAAAGTGCTCCAAGTGGTCTATTATCCAGCTGTCTGAGGCTGCGCAGGCGGCCAGTCAGGGTGCTGAGGGGAATGATACTGCGGGCATAGACCCAGGCTGTGCCGCCGCCCAGCAGCAGCACCTCGCGAATTAATGCCAATCGGCGCTGGGGTAACTTTAATGCCCGGCGCTCCGATAACCGGGGTACGCCAAGGTTCTGTCTTAGCACCTGTACTTTCAGCCTATTATCGCAGGCGTCCATTAGGCGCTGCGTAAGAGATCCGGTGTCCGACAGCCAGGGCCGCAACTGAGCGGGCACTCTATAGTCAGAAACGCTAGCCATCTGTCGCCACAGAGGCTCAGACACTGGATGAAAATCAGAAAATTGGGTTGAGGATAGAGCCATTAACTGCCCTTGGGATAGATAGACGGCAAGCCTTCCGGGCGGGCCTTAAAACGCTTGTACTCCCACTGATACTGACTGGGTGCCAGGGCCACAATAGACTCTACTCCCCGATTAAGGGCATCTAGGCTAGTTTGCTGGTCGGCGCTATTAATCGCTTCTGCGGCTGGCATAAAGTGCAGTCGCCAGCCCCCATCTGCGCGCAGTGCGGTACACAGTAGCACCTGGCTGCCAGACTTTTGAATCAGATTGTGCACCAGAGTCATGGTCTGGGCTGGCACACCAAAAATGGGGGAGAAATCGCCACTGGCGGCCGGAGGTACCTGATCGGGCAAAATAGCTGTGGTCTCCCCTCTGCGCAGCGCCTTTAAGAGTGCAGCAACGCCGCGCACATTGGTAGGCACCAAGGTGGCACCGGCTCTCTGTCTTGAGGACTTTATCCAGTGTTCGAGCTGAGCCATTTTGGGAGGCTCGTACATTGAGGTCATAGTGGTCAGGGTGGATACCCAGAGGCCTATTACTTCCCAATTCCCCTGGTGGGGAACCAGCAAAATAGTACCCCTAGGGTTATCCAGCGCAGCCTGTAAATGTTCAGATCCCTCTACGCTGACTATTTTACTGAGCAACCACTGCGATGATTGGCGCCATAACTTGGGCGTCTCAAAAAAAGCCTGGCCCAGCTGAGACATGCGCTGTCTGCTGAGACCATCGAGCTCCTGTGCCGATAGCTGGGGATAGCAGAGAGCTAGGTTAATCTGGGTAACCCTGTAGGGGCGCGAATTGGTCAGGCGCAGAAAATGACCCAGCACAGCACCTAAATATCTGGCCACCCCCAGCGGCAGCCAGGCTATTATTTTTAATACAAACAGCAGTGCGTTGTTTTTCACAGCTTGCCAGGTAGCTCGTTTTGCAGATACTGGCGCAGCTCATCGCCGATTTCCTTATGCTCTAGGCCCAGCTCAATATTAGCTTTTAACAGGCCCATTTTACTGCCACAGTCATAGCGAATGCCCTCATATTCATAGGCTAGCACCTGCTCCTCGGCAAGCAGTGTCTGAATCGCATCGGTCAGCTGAAACTCCCCTCCGGCGCCAGGTTTTAGAGCCGCTAAATGAGTAAACAGCTGAGGTGTAAAGATATAGCGACCGGTCACACCCATATCAGAGGGCGCGTCCTCATGGGCGGGCTTCTCCACAATTTCGTCCAGCAGGTACACTCGGTCGGTCTGCTTGCTGCCACTGATCACACCATAGGAAGATATTTCAGGCCCAGGCACTTTCTGTACTGCAATCACAGAGCTTTTGTAAAAATCGTAGATCTCCACCATCTGCTTCATGGCGCCCTTGGGATGATGAATTAAATCGTCGGCCAACAGCACTGCAAAGGGCTCGTCGCCAACCAGGTGGGCTGCTGTAGAGACGGCATGGCCCAGGCCCAGGGCCTCGGTCTGACGGATATAGGTGCAGCTGACCCCTTTGGGCACAACGTTCTGGGCAATATCCAACAGCGCTTTTTTGCCGCGCTGCTCTAGCTGGTGCTCCAGCTCATAGGCTTTGTCAAAATGATCAGCAATGCTGCGTTTGGTACGCCCTGTAACAAAAATTAACTCTGTAATACCAGCTTCTACGGCTTCCTCAACTGCATATTGGATCAGTGGTTTGTCGACTACAGGCATCATTTCCTTAGGGCTGGCTTTGGTCGCCGGTAAAAATCTGGTTCCCATACCAGCTACTGGGAACACCGCCTTCCTAACCCTGTCGCCGCGCTTCACATGGTCCATTGCATACTCCTTTAACAAATGATCATTAGTTTGTGAGGCCGCATTATATCCATAATTGGTTGGCTCTACGCCATCAAATAGATTCATTAGCTATGGATTGCCCTATCTTTCTCGTTTTCCGGGCTTATAATTGCCGCTTCTCTGATTGGCAACAACATTTGTAGGTGATATGCGTGAGCAATCTCTGTGCTCCCCCTGATACTTTTCAGGAACTTATAGCAAGACTTCAGCAGTACTGGGCAGACCAGGGCTGCGTAGTAATGCAACCTCTGGATATGGAAGTAGGGGCGGGAACATTCCATCCGGCGACCTTTTTGCGCTCTATTGGTCCTGAGGTATGGAATGCTGCCTATGTACAGCCGAGCCGCAGGCCCACAGATGGCCGCTATGGGGAAAACCCCAATCGCCTGCAGCACTACTACCAGTTTCAGGTGGTGATGAAGCCCTCTCCTGCTGAATTTCAGGAACTGTATCTGGGTTCATTGCAAAATCTTGGCATAGATACGCTGGTGCACGATGTGCGCTTTGTTGAGGATAACTGGGAGTCGCCCACGCTGGGAGCCTGGGGTCTTGGCTGGGAAATTTGGCTAAATGGCATGGAAGTGTCCCAGTTTACCTATTTCCAGCAGGTAGGCGGCCTTGAATGCTATCCAGTCACTGGCGAAATTACCTATGGTCTGGAGCGTATCGCCATGTATTTGCAGGGTGTCGACAGTATCTATGATCTGGTCTGGGCCCATGGCCCCCAGGGTGATGTTAGCTACGGTGATGTGTTTCTGCAAAACGAACGAGAAATGTCCCAATTTAACTTTGAGCATGCAGATGTAGACTTTTTATTTACTGCCTTTGACCAGTATGAAAAAGACGCTCAGAGGCTGACTGAAGCACAGCTGCCACTGCCTGCTTATGAAATGGTAATGAAGGCATCCCATACATTTAACCTGCTGGATGCCCGCAAGGCCATCTCAGTAACAGAGCGTCAGCGATATATACTGCGTGTGCGCACATTGGCCCGCGGCGTGGCCCAGGGTTATTTCGATTCGCGCATGGCTGCGGGCTTCCCTCTCGCCGATAAAGCTATTGCGGCTGAGGTATTGGCCAAGCAGGCTGCTCCAGGAGAATCGAAATGAGTGCAGATTTTCTGGTTGAACTTGGCACCGAAGAGTTGCCGCCCAAAGCGCTGCTGTCCCTATCGAATGCCTTTACCCAGGGTATTGTGGATCGCCTAAAAGATGAGAATTTAAGCTTTGGTGAGGTGACGGCCTATGCAGCCCCCCGCCGTCTGGCGCTGGTGATCAACAGCCTGGATACCCAGGCACCCAATGCTGAACTGGTTGCCTGGGGACCGCCCGTTGGGGTTGCCTTCGATGCTGAGGGCCAGCCGACCCGAGCTGCCGAAGCCTTTGCCAAGAAAAACGATCTACTGGTTAGCGAATTAAATCAGCATATTGAGAATGATGGGCAACAGGACAAACTCTGTGTTAGACGCACAGAGACGGGCGCCCAGACCAAAACTCTGCTGGCTGATGTGATCAACGGCTCGCTTAGCGCTCTGCCTATTCCAAAGCGCATGCGCTGGGGCAGCAGCAAGGAAGAGTTTGTACGCCCGGTACAGTGGGCGGTACTGCTGTTCGATGGCCAGGTCTGTGAGGAGACGCTGTTGGGGGTAACCTCAGGCAATGTCAGTCGCGGCCATAGATTTCACAGCAGCGGAAATATTGTGATTGAATCGCCGCAGTCCTATGTTCAACAGCTACAGGACGCCTATGTGATCGCAGATTTTGCCAAGCGCCGAGAGATTATTCGCAGCGGCGTTGAGCAGCTGGCAGCCCAAGTGGAGGGCATAGCTGTAATTGATAGGGATCTGCTGGATGAGGTCAGCGCACTCAATGAATGGCCCGTGCCTCTGATGGGGCTTTTTGACGAACATTTTTTAGAGGTGCCTGCCCAGGCACTGATTTCATCCATGAAGGAGCATCAAAAATATTTTCATCTGGTTGATGCTGAGGGCAAGCTGATATCCGCGTTTATTACCGTGGCCAATATTGAGAGCCTGGATCCCGGCCAGGTTATCAGTGGCAATGAGCGAGTTATTCGCCCCCGCCTCGCTGATGCCGCATTTTTCTATAGTAACGATAAAAAAACTACCCTGGAAAGTCGTCGCGATTCACTTAAACAGGTGGTATTCCAGGTTGCTCTGGGCTCCCTGTATAACAAAACTGAACGTGTTGCCGCACTGGCAGAGAGTCTATGTGATAGCACCGGCGCTGAAAAAGCCCTCGCTCGCCGAGCCGCAGAACTCTGTAAGTCTGATCTGGTGACCGATATGGTGGGTGAGTTTGACGACCTGCAGGGCTCCATGGGTCGCGACTATGCTCTCAATGATGGCGAGCCCAAAGAAGTGGCTGAAGCGCTGTTCGAACAGTATCTGCCGCGCTTTGCTGGCGATCTGATCCCCAGTACAGCCACGGGCGCCACCCTGGCACTGGCCGATCGTCTAGATAGCCTGGTGGGTATATTTAGTATTGGCCAACAGCCCTCTGGATCCAGAGATCCTTTTGCCCTGCGTCGTGCCAGCCTGGGTGTATTAAGGATTATTATCGAACGGGATATTGATCTGGATTTAACTCAGGCAATCAGCAGCGCTGCCGATCAATTTGCCGATCTCAGCGGAGCTAAACTGTCTGGTGATGAGTTATGTGAGCAAGTACTTACTTATATTTTAGAGCGCTTTAAAACATGGTATAAGGAAGAGGGAATAAGCTCAGAGGTGTTTTCTGCAGTGTCCTCTCTGGGCCTATCTAACCCACTGGATATCAATGCCAGAATACAGGCGGTGCAGCAGTTTTCTCAGTTACCCGAGGCTGTTTCCCTGGCAGCAGCTAACAAGCGAGTGTCCAATATACTTGCCAAACAGCTGGGTACCAGTAGTCCTGCTGCCATTGATCCCAAGCTACTCCAGGAGGATGCAGAACAGCTGTTAGCCGCTGAGATCGATCGTCTCACTCAGGTGGTCGCGCCGTTATTTGCACAGCGGGATTACACTGGTGTTCTCAGTCAGCTAGCTAAACTCCGTGAACCTGTGGATAGGTTTTTTGACGATGTAATGGTGATGGCGGAGGATATTCAGGTGCGCAACAATCGCCTGGCTTTATTACACAGCCTAAGGCAGCTGTTTATCAATGTTGCAGATATCTCCCAGCTGGCACCGGCAAAGTAACCAACAGGGGCCAGGTTCAGGCCGTACTAACAGGTAAGCTAAACATGGAAAGGGCAAAGCTCTGGTGGTGGGCGCTAAGATCGGCAATCTTTTATGTCGGCTTTGTCGCTGTGGTAGCACTGATGAGTGCTCTAGCCTGCCTTCTGTGTTTTCTGCCCTTTCCAATTCTTCAGCATATAGCCACCACAGGCAATCAGCTGTCCATGCTGTGGTTGCGCCTAACCTGCAACATTCATATTGTAGTCAGCGGTGAAAACAATGTACCCCATGGTCCCTGCCTGGTTCTCAGTAACCACCAGAGTACCTGGGAAACCTTCTATCTGCAGTGGTACTTCCAGCCCGCCAGCGTTATTTTAAAGCGTGGGCTACTATGGATACCCCTGTTTGGATGGGCGCTGGCGCTTATGCAGCCGATTGCTATAAAGCGCTCCAGGCCAGCAAAGGCCATTCGGTTTGTATTGAAGCAGGGAGCTCAGCGCCTGGCAGCAGGCAACAGGGTGGTGATTTACCCTGAGGGAACCAGAGTAAGTACTGAGCAGCTAGGCGAGTTTAAAACCAGCGGTGCTGCCCTGGCCAAAAAAGCCGGCGTGCCCATAGTGCCAGTGGCCCATAATGCTGGACATCACTGGCCGCGGGATAGCTGGATTAAGCGGCCTGGAACCATTTATATGCATATAGGCCCGCTTATCGATAGCAGCTCCAAGGACCCGAGGGAACTCACAGCTGAGGCCCGAGACTGGATCAACAACGCACTCTAGCTGCCAACCCGAGCACAAAATACTCTATTTATTGAGGATACAATCCAGTTTATTGCTGCCAGTAGCGCAGCCAGCAAAAGGATGCCTAAATCGATGGATAACCGCAAAAACACCAAACGACCCAGCCCCATAGAGAAGCGCCACAAGAATCGAAGAGTCATTCCAGATCGCAGAGAAGAGGTCAGGTTTGAACCCCTAAAAGAGGATCGCCGCCAAAACAGCGGACGGCGAGCTACAGACAGAGATGTGTGGAAACCTATTAATTAGGTAATATTAATAGGTTTTATTGATTTTAAACGTCCAGATTCACCACTGATAGCGCATTGGTTTCAATAAACTCGCGCCTGGGTTCCACATGATCGCCCATCAGGGTGGTAAACATCAGGTCGGCGGCAATTGCATCCTCAATAGTCACCACCAGCATGCGGCGGCTTTCGGGATCCATAGTGGTTTCCCACAGCTGTTCCGGATTCATTTCTCCCAGCCCTTTATATCGCTGAGTATTGATACCGCGGCGAGATTCAGCCATCAACCAGTCCAGCGCCTCTTTAAAGCTGGCCACCTGTTGTTCACGCTCTCCGCGTTTCACGTAAGCGCCCTCTTCAATCAGTCCCTGTAAGGTCCGACCTAGCTCCACTATGGCGGCATATTCATTAGACGCAAAGAAATCCCGCCCAAAGCTATGGTAATGAGGCACACCATGAGCCGTAATTTCAATATTGGGAATAAATAAATTGCGCTCTTTGTCCTCTTTAACAGAGACCTGATAGCGGTGAGTGCCACTAGCAACTTCTTGGAGTTTTTCCTGGAGTTCGCTGCACCATCCCTCAAGATCGCTGCTTTTTTGCAGAAGTTTCTCATCCAGACTACTGATGTAAACCAGGGCTTCCAGCAACTCAATAGGATAGACCAGAGACATACGATTAATCAGGTCAGCCACATGTCTGAACTGGCTCACCAAAGCCTCGAGAGCCGTGCCCTGAATACCTGGAGCCTTAGCATTAACATGCAGGCTGGCGCTCTCTAGGGCTTTCTGAGTCAGGTAGACTAACAGCGCCGCATCATCTTTGACGTACTGCTCGCTCTTACCTTTGGTAACCTTATACAGCGGTGGCTGGGCAATAAAGATATGGCCATTCTCCACCAGCTCACGCATCTGCCTAAAGAAGAAGGTCAACAACAGGGTGCGGATATGCGAACCATCCACATCCGCATCCGTCATAATAACTATGGTGTGATAGCGCAGCTTCTCGAGGTTAAACTCCTCAGCGCCTATGCCACAACCCAGAGCTGTGATCAGAGTTCCCACCTCAGCACTGGATAGCATTTTATCGAAGCGCGCCTTCTCAACATTGAGAATTTTTCCCTTTAGCGGCAGTATCGCCTGGGTTTTTCTGGCGCGCCCCTGTTTTGCAGAACCACCAGCAGAATCACCCTCCACCAGGTAAAGCTCCGAAAGGGCTGGATCTTTTTCCTGACAGTCGGCCAATTTGCCTGGCAGACCAGCAATATCCAGAGCCCCTTTGCGGCGAGTCATCTCGCGGGCCTTACGGGCTGCCTCGCGGGCGCGAGCGGCATCAATCATCTTATTGACCACTGCGCGGGCTTCCTGAGGGAATTCCATTAAATAATCGGTGAATTTTTCACCCATTTCCTGTTCAACCGCAGTTTTTACCTCCGAGCTCACCAACTTATCTTTGGTCTGAGAGGAAAACTTAGGGTCTGGCACCTTAACGGAAATAATCCCGGTTAAGCCCTCGCGGGCATCATCGCCGGTGGTGGCCACCTTAGACTTGCCATTTATGCCTTCTTTCTCAATATAAGTATTAAGCCCTCGCGTCAGAGCTGAACGGAAACCCGCCAAATGGGTTCCACCATCTCGCTGAGGTATGTTATTGGTGTAGCAGAGGATATTTTCCTGAAAACCATCATTCCACTGTAGGGCAACCTCAACGCTGGTGCCGTCCTCACGATCAGTGTTGAAATGCATGATTTTATTAACCGTGCTCTTATTGGTGTTCAAATATTCTACAAAGGCCCTTAAGCCACCTTCGTAAGCATAGGTCTCCTCTTTACCAGAGCGATCGTCCTGCAAAACAATGCAGACGCCGGAGTTGAGGAATGACAGCTCTCGCAGACGCTTGGCCAGTTGATCAAAATGGAATTGAATATTAGTAAATGTATCCTCAGAGGGCTCAAAGTAAACCTCTGTACCGGATTCATCTGTATCACCAATAACAGCCAAGGGGCCGTCCGGCACACCATGAGAATAGGTTTGCTCATGAACCTTGCCGTTGCGACGAATGGTAAGGCGCATTTTTTTGGATAGCGCATTAACAACAGACACGCCCACGCCATGTAAGCCGCCAGAGACCTTGTAGCTATTATCGTCAAATTTACCCCCAGCATGGAGTACAGTCATAATAACTTCAGCGGCAGAGACGCCTTCGTCATGCATCTCTGTGGGAATGCCGCGCCCATTATCAAAGACAGTAATAGCCTCATTGGGGTGAATAATAATGCGTATTTCAGAGCAGTGGCCGGCCAGGGCCTCATCTATAGAATTATCGACCACCTCAAACACCATATGGTGAAGACCGGTGCCATCGTCTGTGTCGCCAATATACATGCCCGGGCGCTTGCGAACCGCATCTAGCCCCTTAAGTACCTTGATGCTCGACGAGTCATAGTTCACTTCTTCACTCATAGCTTATTCTTTTCCCGTTATTCAATCCGCCGAAGCAACACCATGTTCCATGTGGAACATTTGGTGCGCCATTCCATCCACCAACATCTGAAAATCTTGTTTATCCACACCAGTCATAAAGTACTGGCAATCTAACCTGTTAAGGCAGGCAATTACCTGCGCCCTGTGTTCATAATCCAATTCGGCAGGCAAGTCATCTAACAAAAACAAGCAGGACTGGCCCATCCTCTCTCGATAATGGGCTGCCTGAGCCAGCTTTAAAGCATAAACCAAAAGCTTGGTCTGGCCTCTAGATAACACCTCTGCTGCAACAGCACCATCAACCTTGATGCGGATATCAGCCTTATGGGCTCCGTGGTTGGTACTACCCAGAGCCATATCTCTCTTGCGATCCAGCTCAAAAACCTGAGCTAGGGCCTGGCCTTCTGCCCAACCCTGGTAGTACTCAAGCTCCACCTCGCCCAAGCCATCAAAGGACGAAGCCACCTGCTTTACAATACCTGACAACTCCAACAAATAGCGCTGACGGTAGTCTGTTACCTGCTCCGCCAAAGGGAGAAGCTCAGCCGTCCAGGCAGCTAATGTATCTTCGCCCATTCTACCATGTCGAAGCAGTTGATTGCGCTGTTTTAACGCTTTTTGGAAGCGCCTCCAAAGGTTTGTGTAGCCATGTTCCACGTGGAACACACCCCAATCCAAAAACTGCCGTCGCTGTAGGGGGCCACCTTCTAAAAGAGTAAAGCTATGGGCATCGATAAGCTGCAAAGGCAGCTCCTCTACCAGCTGCGCCGCTGACTGCAGCGACTTGCCATCAATGCGTGCTTCGAACTTGCCCTGGGCTGTGCGCCGGATGCCCAGCTGGTGACTGGTTTTAGATATTTCCCGCTCTATGCGGGCGGAGACCACAAGTTCATCGGCCAGCTTATTGACCACGACTCGCAAATCTCTGTGCTTAAAGGAACGGCCGCGGCCAAGAATATAGATAGCCTCGAGCAGGCTGGTTTTACCGCTGCCATTTGAGCCATAAATCACATTGGCTCCCGGATGGCAGTCTATTTGGACACTGGCAAGATTTCTTACTTGTAGAACATCCAAGCGAGACAGACGCATGGATGACTGATTACTTTAGTAAAGGAGCGGCGTTAACCAAGATTACAGTCTCATTGGCATAACGACATAGACAGCAGCGCCATTGGCGGCATCTTCAACCAGCGCACTGCTATTGGAGTCAGACAGAGTAAAGCGGATCTCTGAGCCCTTAAGAACATTGAGCACATCAAGCAGGTAGCTCACATTAAAGCCTATTTCCAGGTCATCGCCAGCGTAATTTACTGAGACCTCTTCCTCCGCCTCCTCCTGCTCAGGGTTATTGGCAACCATTTTAATCGCTCCATTGGAGAGCAATATGCGCACACCCCTGTACTTCTCGTTAGAGAGGATTGCCGTGCGCCCAAAGGCCTGCTTGAGCTCAGCGCGATCACCTACCACCTGCTTGTCACCACCTTTGGGCAGAACTCGGTCATAGTCAGGATAGGCACCGTCCACCAATTTAGAAGTAAAACAGTAGTCAGTGCCAGTAATACGAATATGGTTGGCCCCCATAGACAGCTGCACCTCTTCATCACCCAAAAGACGCGACAGCTCCATAATGCCTTTGCGAGGCAAAATGGCAGTCATAGTGCCCTCAACCTCAACCTCACAGTCGCCGTCACAGAGAGCCATTCTATGGCCATCTGTGGCTACGGCGCGCAACTTATTAGTCGACACCTCCCACAGCATGCCGTTGAGGTAGTATCTGACATCCTGCTGGGCCATAGCGAAAGAGGTTGCCTCAATCAATGCCTTGAGTGTGCTCGCCTGAACCCCAAACTCAATAGACTTCTCGCCCTCATCTACCGAAGGAAACTCATTGGCTGGAAGTGTTGCCAGGGTAAATTTGCTGCGACCACTTTTTAACTGGGCCTTACCATCACTGCTCGAAAAATCTAGGCTGGCCCCCTCGGGAAGAGAGCGACAGATATCAAGGAACTTGCGGGCTGAAACCGTTACTTCGCCCTCCTCACCCGCAGAGCCCACTTCGGTGGAGCCTACTATTTCAACTTCCAGGTCGGTACCAGTCAGGGACAGACGATTACCCTGCAGGCTCAAAAGTACATTGGACAGAATGGGCAGGGTCTGACGGCGCTCTACAACACCTACAACCAGCTGCAACGGGTTTAATAACGCTTCGCGAGAAAGGCTAAATTTCATGGTAACTTATCTGCTCCAACTGTCTAAAAAGGTAATTTATTAAATGGCGCCAATCAGGTTGATAGCGTCCTGTAGAGATTCTTAAGGTCTCTTTGCACTTCCCTATCTATGGTTTCGAGCTCCTTCACCTTGCGGCAAGCATGCAACACCGTAGTGTGGTCTCTACCCCCAAAAGACTCACCAATTTCTGGCAAGCTGTGATTGGTAAGCTCTTTGGCTATAGACATGGCCACCTGACGGGGCCGCGCCACCGATCGACTGCGCCGCTTGGACAGCAGGTCCGACATCTTAAGCTTATAGTAGTCAGCCACCACGCGCTGAATATTGTCTATGGTAACTAGCTTATCCTGAAGTGCCAACAGATCTTTCAGGGATTCACGAATTAAATCTATATCAATTGCCCGACCGGTAAACTGAGCATGGGCCATCACCCTTTTTAGTGCCCCCTCCAGCTCACGAACATTAGAGCGAATACGCTGGGCAATAAAAAATGCTGCATCCTTGGATAGTGACATACCTGCCTGCTCCGCCTTATTGATCAGGATAGCGGCACGAGTCTCCAATTCAGGAGGCTCAACCGCGACGGTTAAGCCCCAACCAAATCGAGACTTCAGTCGCTCCTCTACACCGTCAATTTCTTTGGGGTATCGGTCGCAGGTAAGAATCATCTGCTGCCCCCCCTCAAGCAAAGCATTGTAGGTATGGAAAAACTCTTCCTGTGAGCGCTCTTTACCAGCAAAAAATTGAATATCATCGATCAACAGTGCATCCACAGAGCGGTAAAAGCGCTTAAACTCGTCAATTGCCTTCAACTGCAGAGCCTTGACCATATCGGCCACAAAGCGCTCAGAGTGCAGATAGACAATTTTAGCGTCAGGTTTTTTAGCTTTGAGCGCATTACCCACCGCATGCATAAGGTGGGTTTTACCCAAGCCAACGCCGCCATAGATGAACAGCGGGTTATAGGATCCACCGGGATTTTCAGCGACCTGTTGAGCAGCGGCAAAGGCCAGCTGATTGGACTTACCCTCAACAAAACTGTCAAAGGTGAAATTGCTATTTAAATTAGTCTTAAGGCTGCTCTCAGCTGCCGACCGAATAATTGTTGGCGCATCGACAATAATCTGGGAGTCACTTATCGGCTGGTTAGTATCAGCATTAGAATTAGAAATTACCGACCGCTCTGACCCCAGCGAACCGTTGGAACCGAACTGATCTGAAGTCTTGCTTTGGAACTGAGGCTGCCTTGCGGGCCTGGCAGTAACACCTAGAGAGACTGAGCTACCACCCAACTGGTTAAACAGCTCCTCAATGCGAGAAAAAAACTTACTCTTAACCCAGTCTTCAATAAAACGATTTGGCGCAATTAACTTGACCCCAATATCACCAGTGGTAGGACCATTTCCAGGCTCAATAGTTAGCGGCCTTATCCAGGTATTAAACTGCTGTTCAGGCATCTCATCTTTGAGCTGACTCTGACAGCGAGACCAAACCGTTTCTGGCACATCAAACCCCATCTAACACAACCTTAAATTACCCAATGAGCTTTCAAATAATCAAACAGCATTCCCTTAGAGCGGAGTAGATCTATATCCTAAAAGCCCTGCTTTAATTAACTGAAAAACCGCAGTTTCGTTATTATTTTTTAATTTCTTCTATATGTGTGGATTCTATACCCTGTAATTGGGATTATCCACACAGCGAAAAACAGCCTCATTGTCAGAAGAAAAATAATAACCATATAAATCAATGCTTTAGGTAAAAACAATGTTTTTTTTATCAACAACAAAAAGGAAATAACTGATTAAAAAACAATCAATTTTTGGGGATAACCTGTGGATATACAGTACAAAACCAGTGTTTAACCGACAATTTATGCCTTAAACAAAGGTGCCTTCAAAAAACTTTAAATCGAACGTGACCAGCACCAACCATACAGTCACTTTCCAATACAGAAGGAAGAAAAGATACGGCCCAACAAATCATCAGAAGTAAACTGACCCGTGATTTCACTGAGATTGTTCTGTGCCTGGCGAAGGTCCTCCGCAAGCAGTTCACCGGCACCAGTTTCCTCGAGCTGTTGAATGCCTGTGGATACCAGCTCCAGGGCTCGAGCCAGGGCATCTAAATGCCGTCGACGAGCAGAAAAAACACCCTCAGCCTGGTCCTGATAACCAGCTACCTGCTGCAGGTGAGCGGTTAATTGGGCAATGCCCTGCTTTTGTTTGGCAGACAGTGCAAAACAGCCCTCTCGGCCCTCTACAGCGCCAGGTTGTTGGTCGCAGCGATCTATCTTATTCAGCACCAGTATCAACGGCTGACGTGCCTCTGGAAACCGAATAAAATATTCCGGCCAGATTTCGTGAAGATCGGGGCTGTCTGTCTCGGTAATATCAACGACAAACAGAATTAAATCGGCTTTTTCGATCTCAGACCAGGCTCGCCGCACGCCCTCGATCTCAACCTCATCAGAGGTCTCACGCAGCCCAGCCGTATCTACAATATTCAGGGGCAAACCACCCAGGCTAATTTTCTCACGCAGTACGTCCCTAGTGGTGCCAGCTACAGGGGTTACTATGGCAGTATCAGTCCCTGCCAACGCATTAAGCAGGCTCGACTTGCCAGCGTTGGGCTTACCAGCGAGAACCAGGGTCATACCTTCTCGCAACAGAGAGCCCTGCTCTGCCCGGGACATTATCTGCCTGAGCTCTGCCTGCAGGTTACGCAGATTGGCCCGCAGATTTTCATCAGCCAAAAAGTCAATTTCTTCCTCCGGAAAATCAATCGCGGCCTCGACATAGATTCTCAGTTGAATCATGGTTTCAACTAGCTGGGTAACCAGAGTAGAAAACTCCCCCTGCAGAGATTTAATCGCCGAACGAGCAGCCTGGTAGGAACTGGCATCAATGAGATCTGCAACAGCTTCCGCCTGAGCCAGATCCATTTTATCATTGAGAAAAGCCCGCTCACTAAACTCCCCTGGCCTAGCCAACCGGGCTCCCAGCTCTATACATCTCTGTACCAGCCGGTCTAGCACCACCTGGCCGCCATGGCCCTGCAACTCTAGTACTGTCTCCCCAGTGAAGCTATTGGGCCCGGGGAAATAAACCGCCACCCCTTCGTCAATCACATCTCCACTGTCATCGATAAAACTACTGTAGGTTGCCTGCCTTGATTGAAGATTTTTGTTAGCGCCCAAAATACCCTGTATAAAGGGGTCCAGATCAGTGCCAGATAGCCTAACTATGCCTATACCTCCGCGACCTTGAGCAGTGGCAATGGCAACAATGGTGTCTCTATTATTGGCAAGGGAGTGAGCTTGAGCTGTCATGGAATCATTATGCCAGAGAAAAAAGGCTCCGTTGGGAGCCTTTTAGTTTGATTGAATCAGTTCTTTTTAGCTGTTTGAATTTGTCGATTAACAAACCATTGTTGGGCCATCGACAGCAAATTATTGACTGTCCAATAAAGCACCAGACCAGCAGGGAAGATCATAAAGAAAAAGGTAAAGACAATAGGTAAAAACTGCATAACACGAGCCTGCATAGGGTCTGTAGGCATTGGCTGCAATTTCTGCATTAGCATCATGCTGGCGCCCATAAGAATGGGCAATACAAATAGGGGATCTTTGGCAGAAAGATCCTGGATCCAAAATATCCAGGGTGAGTGGCGAATCTCAACAGATTCCAGCAACACCCAATAAAGGGCGAGAAACACGGGCATCTGCAATAGCATCGGCAGACAGCCACCAGCCGGATTGACCTTCTCTTTCTTATACAGGCCCATCAATTCCTGAGACATTTTTTGCCGGTCGTCTCCATAGAGCTCTTTTAGGCGCGCCATTTCTGGCTGCAGGTTACGCATTTTCGCCATGGATTTAAGACTAGCAGCTGAGAGAGGATAGAGTGCAATCTTAATGACCAGGGTCAGTAAAATAATTGACCAACCCCAGTTTCCTATCACAGACTGAATCATCTTAAGACCTGCGAACAAAGGCTTGGCAAGCATCCATAAGAAGCCATAATCAATGGTCAAATCCAGGTATTCTGCCAGCTTAGCCAGTCGCTCTTGATCTTTGGGGCCCACATAAAATTCCGCCCTATACTCCCCAAAACCGCCTGGGGCAACAGCAATCCGCTGCCCTGTAAAGTCCATTAAATACAGATCTTTGCCAGATCTCTTGCGCAGGCTAAAAGTATTTTTATCCTCAGCTGGTGGTACCCAGGCACTCACAAAGTAATGTTGAATCATGGCCACCCAGCCGCCCTGGATCCTGGCCTTAACTGATTCGTCCTCCAGATCACCAAAGTCATACTTGGCGTAGTTTTTGTCCTCTTTTCTTATGGCAGCACCGAGAAACGGCATCACACCGCCGCTGGATGTCACAGCAGGTGGTTTTGAATCCCTTTTAATCTGTCCATAAAAGTTCGCCTGCCATGGCTCAACTGTCAAATTATTAATTAGGTACTTAACTCCAATACTGTAATCCCCAGCAACAAACTCAAACCGTTTAACAATTTTTACGCCATTTTGATTGAGCGTGAAATCAACATTAATGCTATCGGACATACCAAGGTTGTAGCTGCTGTCAGCCACAGAAAACTCTGGACGACCCTCAGCTGTGTCAGTCCCGTTTTGTCCTATCAACCCGCTCTGAGCCACATAAAGGCTGTCAGCCGATCTATTGAGCAAGGTAAAAGGTGCGCCATTATCGTCAGGCATAGCGGTAAAATGCTGAAGAAGTTGAGCCTCAACTATATCCCCGCCCAATGTATCAATAGTCACCCGCAAAACATCTGTTGTTACCACCACCAACCGATTATTGATAACGGGCGTTACCTCTATTGGCAAATCTTGTACAACAACTGGTAGTTCAGAGCCCAGATCATCTGCCTGGGGTACAGGCAAATCACTGGCTTGCAGTTCTGGCACATACACCTCAGATGCGGCTATCTGTTGTTTATTCTCACTGTCCCACTTATCCCATTCGATAAGTAAAAGCCAGATAACAACGCCTATAGCGACTAAATTAAGTGTTTTTTGCCAATCCATACTATTTATCACTCTGAGTGGTTAGTGTTGCTGACTTCATGTTTATTATTACTGTTTTTGACTACTGGATCGTATCCGCCAGGATGAAAAGGATGGCATTTTATAAGTCTTCGCGCCGTCATATAACCCCCTTTAATAAATCCATGGGTATTCAACGCTTCTTCGGCATAGGCAGAACAGCTGGGATGAAAACGACAATTATTTCCCAACCATGGGCTGATAGCATACCTATATAGTTTGATCAGACCTAAGGCGATTTTAACCATTGTTATTATCCAAGCCTTCACAGCGCTGGCGCAGTCTGCCCCAAGATTGCTTCAACAACAAGTTCAGCTCTGTTTTGCTCAACTTGTCGGCATCTTTACGCGCCAAGAAAATAATATCCAAGGCTGTGGGGAATTGTGCCTGACGAAAAGTTTCTCGCACTAGGCGTTTAACGCGATTGCGGCCCACAGCGGTTGGAATATTTTTTTTACCCACCACAAGACCAAGACGAGACTGATCGCAATCACTTTGTTTAGCAAGTAACAGCAGTTTAGGGTGGGCAACTTTGAGCTTATTGCGGTCGAAAACCTCCTGATATTCGGAGGCTTTGAGAAGACGTCGATTTTTGCTGAAGCTATAACTGGGCACGGAGCCCTAAAACCTTAGGCTGCCAGGCGCTTGCGGCCCTTGGCACGACGACGGTTAAGTACTGCGCGGCCGCCTTTAGTGGCCATACGTGATCTAAAGCCGTGGGTGCGCTTGCGCTTTAAGTTGCTGGGTTGAAATGTTCTTTTCATGGCTCTAAATCCAAAAAATAAATGGCGGTACTTTGTTAAGGCGGGCGATTCTAATGAAATTAGCTCGCTATATCAACGCTTTATTGCCTTATTCTTAGTTATATTCATGTAAGCATCTAAATCAGCAATAGCGGCTTATGACCTAACAGCTGCCCCACAACTTATCCCCAAATCAATTAACAGTGATCTATATAATCAAGCAAAATTACTTTTCTGTGGAAACAACTGTATAAGATCGAATTTAATAAACAAATAGTTAACCTTATACCAGTCCAAATTTAACAGCCTAAAACTATCCCCAATCATAACCGGGCTATTAACAGTCATAACAACCTCATCTCTACCGGTTCATACAACTCCGAATGGGCTATAAGCTATTGAAATACAATTAAATTTTAAGTTTATTAACAAAAAAAGGCCTGCCTAATAACAACAGTAAATAAATAAACACTATAAATAGATAATAATATTACTTACTTATAAGTATAAAAAAGCCCAGTTAACCACAGGGTCGGCAGCGCAATAAAACTACTTATTTTTTCGAGCTACAACCGTATAATGCCCCCCTAGTTTAATTAGCGACAATATTTACTATGCAGCATCCGGACAGGTTTGACGTAATTGTTATAGGCGGCGGACATGCAGGCACTGAAGCCTGTCTGGCGTCTGCACGCATGGGCTGTAAGACATTGCTGCTAACTCATAATATTGAAACCCTTGGTCAGATGTCCTGTAATCCCGCAATTGGTGGTATTGGCAAGAGCCACCTAGTCAAAGAGATTGATGCCTTGGGTGGGGCCATGGCTGCAGCAACAGATCTGGGCGGCATTCAATTTCGAGTCCTCAATTCACGCAAAGGGCCTGCAGTAAGAGCCACCAGGGCTCAGGCGGACAGAGTTCGCTACAAAGCAGCCATTCGCAATATTTTAGAAAACCAACCTAATCTCAGTATTTTCCAACAGTCGGTAGACGATTTGATTGTTGAGGGCGACCGAGTTAAAGGTGTGATCACTCAGATGGGACTTGTGTTTAATGCCAAAACCGTTGTGGTTACCGCAGGCACATTCCTGGCAGGCAAGGTTCATATAGGTCTGGAAAATCATTCAGCTGGTAGAGCCGGCGATCCCCCTGCTGAGGCTCTGGCCAAAAGACTGAGAGAATTACCTTTTCGCGTGGAGCGATTAAAAACTGGGACACCACCAAGGATTGATGCCCGCACTGTCGATTTCAGCAATCTTCAAGAGCAGTGGGGCGACCAGCCAGAACCAGTAATGTCTTACCTGGGTTCTGTGGAGGACCATCCACAGCAAACCTGCTGCTGGATTACCTACACCAATGCCAATACCCACGATATTATCCGTGGTGGCATGGATAGATCCCCTATGTACACCGGAGTTATTGATGGGGTCGGCCCAAGATACTGCCCCTCTATCGAGGATAAGGTGGTGCGCTTTGCCGATAAAGATCAACATCAAATCTTTGTTGAGCCAGAGGGCCTGGACACCCATGAACTCTACCCCAACGGTATTTCAACCAGCCTCCCCTTTGATGTTCAACTCAATCTGGTGCGCTCAATCAGCGGTTTTGAGAAGGCACATATCACCAGACCAGGCTATGCCATCGAGTATGATTATTTTAACCCCCAAGATTTAAAGTACAGTCTTGAAACCAAGGCGGTACAGGGGTTATTTTTTGCTGGACAGATCAATGGTACAACCGGCTACGAAGAAGCTGGAGCTCAGGGTTTGCTGGCTGGCACCAATGCCGCGCTGCAGGTTCAGGACAAAGACAGTTGGTGTCCAAGAAGGGATAACGCCTATATGGGTGTGCTGGTCGATGATCTAATCAGTATGGGCACCGCAGAGCCCTATCGCATGTTTACCAGCAGAGCGGAATACCGACTCTTACTGCGTGAAGACAATGCAGATTTACGTCTAACTGAAAAGGGCCGTGAGTTGGGGTTGGTAGACGATAACCGCTGGCAACAGTTTAGTGAAAAGCGCGAAGCAATTGAGCTTGAACGCCAGCGGCTTAAAAACACCTGGGTACAACCAGGCACAGCTGCAGCCGAAAAGCTTGCGGACCATATAGAGAACAAGCTCTCCCATGAGTACAGCCTGTTTGAACTGCTTAAAAGACCTGAACTGAATCATGGCATTATTGACTCTCTGTTTCCCAAAGAGGATAGAGAACTAAGCCCAGTAGTGGCCGAGCAGGTTGAGATAGATGCCAAATACAGTGGATATATAAATAGGCAACAGGACGAAATTGACCGCCTCCAGCGCCATGAAAACACAGCCATCCCCAGGGACTTTGACTATAAAAGTATCCTCGGCCTATCCAATGAAGTAAAACAGAAACTCGATGATGCCATGCCAGAGACCCTGGCCAGGGCAGCACGTATACCTGGTGTTACCCCAGCCGCTATATCCCTTCTTCTGGTGTCACTCAAAAAACATGCCGCCTGATAACCACAGCCTCTATGGTCAAAGCTTAAAAAATACTAAGCGAACAAGGCTGCAAGCTGGTATCCACAGCTTGGATATAGCCTGTTCTCCAAGTCAGGTAGACAGCCTGTTAGTTTACTTGGATATGCTGGAGCGCTGGAATAAAGCCTACAATTTGACCGCCATCCGCGACCCATTACAGATGATCGATCTACATCTTTTGGATAGTCTGGCTATCTTGCCCTTTATAGATAATTCCTCACATATTATTGATGTAGGCACAGGCCCTGGATTGCCTGGAATACCCCTATCTATTATATGTCCAGATAAAACTTTTACCCTGCTCGACAGTAATGGCAAAAAAACAAGATTCCTGTTTCAGGCAATTAATGAGCTGTGTTTAGCCAATGTGACGGAGGTCAATGCCAGGGTAGAGGAATTTCAGCCGACAAAACCCTTCGATACTGTGTTAAGCCGGGCATTTAGCTCTATCCCGGATATGCTTGTGAACTGTTCACACCTTATTTCAGATCAGGGTCAGTTTATGGCCATGAAAGGCAAAATTCCTGAATCGGAGTTGAGCCAACTAGATAAAAACTATAAGGTCTCAGACTTGTGTCGATTAGTAGTACCAGGTGTTGAAGGCGAACGACACCTGGTGAAAATTACTAAAACTAATCGATCGCCAGATTTAAACCTTTAAAGGTACATGCAGTGGTTCGAATACTCTCAATAGCAAATCAAAAAGGCGGCGTTGGCAAAACCACCACTAGCGTGAACCTGGCTGCCTCCCTGGCTGCCTATAAAAAGCGTGTGCTTTTGGTGGACATAGATCCACAGGGCAATGCAACCATGGGCTCAGGTATCAATAAAGCTGAGTGTAAGCGCAGTGTCTACCATGTATTAACTGAAAAGAATGCTATAGAAGATGTGATTGTTACTGCAGAGCAGGGCAAATATCATCTTTTGCCCGCCAATGGTGATTTGGTGGCTGCAGAAGTAGAGTTAATGCAGGAGATTGGCCGTGAGAGTCGCCTGCGGCATGCAATAAAGCGGGTTGAGGCTAACTATGACTATGTGATTATTGACTGCCCTCCTTCGCTGAATATGCTAACTGTCAACGCACTGGTGGCCAGCGATGGCGTGCTGATACCTATGCAGTGCGAGTACTATGCGCTTGAGGGGCTGTCTGCCCTGAACAATACTATTCGCCAAATCGCCAAGTTAATTAACCCAAGATTGCGCATAGAAGGTATATTGCGCACCATGTACGACCCACGCAGCAGCTTGACCAATGCAGTATCAGCCCAGCTGAGAAAGTACTTTGGGGATCGGGTTTACCGGGTGAGTATTCCGCGCAATGTCAGGTTGGCGGAAGCCCCCAGTCATGGCAAGCCGGCACTGGCCTATGATAGAAACTCAAAGGGTTCTGTAGCTTACCTGGCCTTGGCCGGTGAGATACTAAGACAGGAAAAAGCAGCGCAAGCACCTAAACCACAGGCAGCAGGAAGAAGATAAATGGCGGCAAAACGACAGAGTCTTGGCAAAGGATTGGATGCTCTTCTCGGTATACCTGAGGACGCAGAGACACTGCAGGACCAGGCCGTTATTGACTCCTCTCAGGAATTGCTTGCACAGACCTTAGCTGATGCAGTTTCGCCAGCAGATGGCAGCCTTCAAAACTTACCGGTGGAGTTCTTGCATCCTGGCCAATACCAACCCAGGCGAGATCTAAATTCCGAGGCGCTCCAGGAATTAGCTGACTCAATTGCCACCCAGGGTGTTATGCAGCCTATTATTGTTCGTCCCACCGGTGACAATAAGTATGAAATTATTGCTGGAGAGCGGCGGTGGAGAGCCACCCAGCAGGCCGGGTTGGATACTATCCCGGCCATAGTCAGGGAAGTTACCGATGAGGCGACCATCGCAATGGCCCTTATCGAAAATATTCAGCGCGAAGATCTGAATGCCATGGAAGAGAGCTTGGCGTTAATTCGCCTGCGGGATGAATTTAAGCTTACCCAGCAGCAGGTAGCAGATGCTGTGAGCAAGTCCAGGTCTGCCGTCACTAATTTAATGCGCCTGGCCTCTCTGGAAAAAGCAGTGCAACAACAGCTGGAGCGCGGTGAGCTGGAATTGGGCCATGCCAAATGTCTTCTCGGGCTTGAGGGCAACGCTCAAATTGAAGCCGCGCGATCTGTAGCTGCCAATGCTATGACCGTTCGCCAGACAGAGGTGCTGGTCAAGAAACTGCAGAACCCTAGTCCAGATACCAAACCACAGGCCCCCAATCCAGACATTATGCGGTTGCAGGAGGAGCTCTCCGAAAAGCTGGGCGCCGCAGTCAGTATTCAGCACAGCGCCAAAGGTGCTGGCAAGTTGATTTTTAAGTACAACAGTGTCGATGAATTGGACGGAATTCTCGCCCACCTGAAATAAGCTGTAAATCAAAGGTTATTGAGGCTGCAAAGCCGGTTGAATATCCCCAATACTATACCTATAATGCCGGTCCGTTCGAGGTAGGCCCCATTTACTTTGCTGCGGACATGGAACCAGGCAGAAGAAGGTGGCCGCGTATGACTACCATTTCTACACCGCCACTTTACAAAGTTGCGCTGTACCAGCTGCTAATCTTGCTGCCTTTTTGCGGGATTGTAGCCGGCTTCGATAAAATTCTAGCCAGCTCCATATTGGTGGGAGGTCTTATTCAAATAGGCCCTCAGGCTTGGTTTGCGCATCAAGCTTTTAAATACACCGGCGCCAGACAGGTAGATAAGGTAGTGCGAGCTATCTATTGGGGCGAGTCCGGCAAGGTAGTTCTAACAGCAGCATTATTTGTTACTACCTTTATACTGGGCAAACAGCTAGATTTTTTGGCCGTTTTTAGTGCCTTTACCGTAATGATCCCGATACAGTGGTTTATTACGGTAAGGATTCTAAACAGTTAACAGCAGATATTATGCACCAAGGCTGATCACAGGGCTCGACCTATGTAAGGTTACCCCCCTGTAGCAGAGCTGCACCGATTTAACGAGAGTTTAAATACATGGCAGGCGAAAACCCCGCAAGTACAACTGAATATATTCAGCATCACCTAACCAACCTGGTTTATGGCAACCATCCTGAAAATGGATGGAGTTTTGCTCATGGTGCTGAAGAAGCTGCTGAAATGGGCTTTATGGCAATTCATGTAGATTCTATGGCCTGGTCTATAGGGTTGGGCATACTGTTTTGCCTGCTGTTCCGGACTGCGGCAAAGCGCGTCACAACAGGTGTTCCCTCTGGTGTGCTTAACTTTGTTGAGCTGATTGTTGAGTTTATCGACGGCGCCGTGAAAGACAGCTTTCACGGCCATAACAAAATGGTTGCTCCGCTGGCGCTTACCATTTTTGTGTGGATATTCCTGATGAATCTTATGGATCTGCTTCCTGTGGATCTGGTCCCTGAGTTGTTGATGCTAGCTGGCGTGAACTATCAGAAGATTGTTCCATCCACTGACCCCAATATCACATTGGGAATGGCGCTGGGTGTGTTTATCCTGATGCTCTATTACTCCATTAAAATTAAAGGCACTGGCTTTATCAGCGAGTTGACCATGCACCCATTTAACCACTGGGGCTTTATACCAATTAACCTGTTTATGGAAACTGTGGGTCTGTTGGCTAAACCCTTCTCTCTGGGTCTGCGACTGTTCGGCAACATGTACGCTGGCGAGATGATCTTTATTCTAATTGCAACCATGTTTGCGGCTGGCGCTGGCGCTGGTCTGATTGGCGGCGGTATCCACGCACAGATTTTTGGTGAGCAAACCAGCGCGCTATTTTGGCTGGCTATCTTTATTTTGGTTTGCGGCGTCTGCGGGCTGAATCTCAAGGGCAAAATATCTACGGGCAAAACTGTTCTGCTATGCATGGTCTTTATGGCCCTGGGTGGCGGTCTGACAGCTCTGGGTGGCGGGTTAATGCAATGGGGCTGGGCAGTATTCCATATCCTGGTAATTACCCTGCAAGCATTTATTTTCATGGTACTGACTGTCGTCTATCTAAGTATGGCGCACGAAGACCACTAAATTCACTTTACTTTTATTTACTAATTAATCACTAAAATTGGGAGTCTACGATGGAACTTGTAATCATTGCTGCGGCAATTATGCTCGGATTGGGCGCACTGGGGGCAGCCGTTGGTATGGGTCTGCTGGGCGGAAAATTAATCGAAGGAACTGCTCGTCAGCCAGAGCTGGGTCCAATGCTTCAGGGTAAAATGTTCCTGCTAGCTGGTCTGATTGATGCTGTGCCAATTATTGGTGTTGGTATCGCTATGTACCTGATCTTTGTTGTCGCTCCAAGTGTTGGCGTGTAACAAGAACAAATGATTTTTAACTCATCTATTAATGAGGTAATGGCGTGAATATTAATCTAACGCTTTTTGGTCAGATGGTGACCTTTGCATTCTTCGTGTGGTTTTGTATGAAGTTTGTATGGCCAGTCATTATTGAGGCTATGGAAGAGCGCCAGAAAAAAATCGCCGATGGACTTGATGCGGCTGACCGTGCCCTGCGTGATCTTGAACTGGCTCAGAACAAAGCGACTGACCAAATGAAAGAAGCTAAGCAGGAAGCGGCCGGTATTATTGATCAAGCCAACAAGCGAGCCAATCAGATTATTGATGAAGCTAAGCAGCAGGCAGTCGCAGAAGGCGACCGCATCAAAGCTGCTGCTCAGGCAGATATAGAGCAGGAAATTAACCGCGCCAAAGAAGAGTTGCGTGCCTCCGTGGCAGGTCTGGCTCTTGCTGGTGCGGAAAAAGTGCTCGAAGCATCAATTGACGAAAAATCTAATCGCGCGCTGGTCGACAAATTGGCAGCGCAGCTGTAACCGAGGTTTAACATGGCAGAATTGAGCACATTAGCTCGGCCCTATGCAAAGGCGGCGTTTGAATTTGCTGCAGATGCCGGGGACCTGCAGGGCTGGTCGCAAAGCCTGTCCACTGCTGGAGCTGTTGCACAGCAACCAGCGGTTGTTAAGCTTTTGAGCTCTCCGAGTTCAACAGCGGCGCAGCAAGCGGCAGCGGTAGTAGAGATATGTGGTGACGAGTTGGGCGCAACTGGTCAGAACTTTATTTCCATCCTGTCTGAAAATCGCAGGTTGCAACTATTGCCACAGATTTCCCATCAGTTTGAAATTATGAAAGCTAACCGTGAAAAAGCGGTTGATGTGGAATTGGTAGCAGCGCATGAGATGGATGCTGAACAGCAGCAAAAACTCAGCGATGCACTGAGCGCAAAATTAGAACGAAAAGTAAATATGCAGGTTAGCTTAGATAAGAGCCTGTTGGGTGGTGCGGTAATACGCGCCGGGGACACCGTTATTGACGGGTCCATTCGCGGTCGTTTGACCAAACTCGCCGAATCACTAAATTCCTAAGGATTGAGGCCAAAGCATGCAGCAACTGAATCCATCAGAAATCAGCGAAATTATTAAGAGTCGTATCGACAACCTTAATGTTTCGTCAGAAGCCCAAAATGAGGGCACCATTGTTTCCGTATCGGACGGTATCATTCGTATTCACGGTCTAGCTGACGTGATGTACGGCGAAATGATCGAGTTCGATGGCGGTGTTTACGGTATGGCACTTAACCTGGAGCGCGATTCAGTCGGCGCCGTGGTACTGGGTGATTACCAAACACTAGCCGAAGGACAAAAAGCCCGATGCACAGGACGTGTATTGGAAGTACCAGTAGGTCCAGAACTGGAAGGTCGCGTAGTCGACGCCCTGGGTAACCCTATTGATGGCAAGGGTCCAGTTAACGCTGCCCTCACCGACGCAATTGAAAAAGTTGCCCCAGGTGTAATTGAGCGTCAATCTGTTGACCAGCCAGTACAAATTGGTTTGAAAGCAGTAGATACCATGGTGCCAATCGGCCGTGGTCAGCGCGAGCTGATTATTGGTGATCGCCAGATTGGTAAATCAGCTATTGCTGTTGACGCCATTATCAACCAGAAAGGCTCAGGTATTAAATGTATCTATGTAGCTGTTGGTCAGAAAGCCGCTTCTGTTGCCGCCGTAGTGCGCAAGCTAGAAGAGCACGGCGCAATGGAACATACCATTGTTGTTGCAGCTACTGCATCTGATCCGGCAGCCATGCAGTTCTTGGCACCATTTGCCGGTTGCTCCATGGGTGAGTACTACCGCGATCGCGGTCAAGATGCTCTGATTATCTATGATGATTTGACTAAGCAGGCCTGGGCCTACCGTCAAATCTCACTGCTGTTGAAACGTCCTCCGGGCCGTGAAGCCTATCCTGGTGATGTTTTCTATCTGCACTCCCGTCTACTGGAGCGCGCGGCACGTGTTAACGCCGATTACGTAGAAAAGTTCACCGATGGTGAAGTTAAAGGCCAGACGGGTTCATTGACTGCACTGCCAGTCATTGAAACTCAGGCTGGTGACGTATCTGCCTTTGTACCGACCAACGTAATTTCGATTACCGACGGTCAGATTTTCCTTGAAGCGGATATGTTCAACTCTGGTATTCGCCCTGCGATGAACGCCGGTATTTCGGTATCTCGTGTAGGTGGTGCAGCTCAGACAAAAATCATTAAAAAGCTGTCCGGTGGTATTCGTACCGCACTGGCACAGTATCGTGAACTTGCGGCTTTCTCACAGTTTGCCTCTGACCTTGATGAAGCTACCAAAGCACAGCTTGACCACGGTGAGCGTGTCACCGAGCTTATGAAGCAAAAGCAGTATTCGCCTCAAAGTATCGCTGAGATGGGCGTTATGGTTTATGCGGCTGACAATGGCTATTTGCAAGCAGTTGAAGTCAACAAGATTGGTGATTTTGAAGCGGCCCTACTCTCTTATATGAAAGCTGAGCACGGTGATCTGATGGATCAAATCAATCAGTCGGGCGATTACAACGACGATATAGGCGCTGGTTTTAAAGCGGCTCTGGATAAATTCGTTGCAACCCAAACCTGGTAAGACAGAGTAACCGGACAGGCATAAGAAATGGCAATCGGTAAAGAAGTCAAAACGAAAATTGCTAGTATTGGCAGCACGCAGAAGATCACTAGTGCCATGGAAATGGTGGCGGCGAGCAAGATGCGTCGCGCCCAGGACCGCATGGCATTGGGTAAGCCCTATGCCCAGCGTATCCGTGATGTGGTGGGCCATATTGCAAACGCAGTGTCTGAATACAAACATCAGTATTTGGAAGAGCGTGAAGTTAAGCGTGTGGCTTATGTAGTGATCTCAACAGACCGCGGTCTCTGTGGTGGCTTGAATATTAACCTGTTTAAAGCCGCGCTTAAGTCAATGAAAGCCTGGTCAGATCAGGGCGTAGAAGTTGATATCTGTGTGGTTGGTAATAAAGCTGCAGGTTTCTTTAGTGCTGTGGGCGGCAATGTTGTTGCCGCAGTTAAAGATGTGGGTGATGAGCCCAATGCAGCAGATTTGATCGGCGGTGTAAAAGTGATGTTGGACGCCTTTGATGAGGGCCGTATCGATAAGTTGTTTGTGGTAAGTAACGAGTTTGTTAACACCATGACCCAGTCGCCAACCGTTGAGCAACTATTACCATTGGCAGCTACAGATGATACCAGCCTCAACCATCACTGGGACTACATCTATGAACCAGATGCTCAAGAGTTGCTGGATGGCTTGTTGATTCGCTATATAGAATCCCAGATTTACCAGGGTGTTGTAGAGAACAAAGCCTGCGAGCAGGCAGCCCGAATGTTAGCTATGAAAAATGCCACCGACAATGCCGGTGACATGATTGATGAATTACAACTGCTTTATAACAAAGCGCGCCAGGCAGCGATTACCCAAGAGCTGTCAGAAATTGTAAGTGGCGCAGCTGCCGTTTAAAGCCAAACGAATTTTAAAGGTTTAGTTAAGAGGAACCGGACATGAGTAGTGGACGTATCGTACAAATTATTGGTGCCGTGATCGATGTGGAATTTCCCCGCGATCAGGTACCCAACGTCTATGACGCACTAGTGGTCGACGACAAAGGTCTAACACTGGAAGTGCAGCAGCAGTTAGGCGATGGCGTAGTGCGAGCAATCGCCATGGGATCCTCAGAAGGGATTAGCCGCGGTCTGGGTGTTAATAACACCGCCGCCCCAATTTCTGTTCCTGTGGGAACCGAAACCTTGGGACGCATTATGGATGTGCTCGGCAACCCGATTGACGAAAAAGGCCCGATCGGTGAAAAAGAGCGTATGGCTATTCACCGCAAGCCGCCAGCCTATGATGAGCTGGCCGCGTCCGATGATTTGCTGGAGACAGGTATCAAGGTAATCGACCTAGTCTGTCCTTTCGCCAAAGGCGGTAAAGTTGGTCTGTTTGGTGGTGCCGGTGTTGGTAAAACCGTAAACATGATGGAGCTGATTAACAATATTGCTACTGAGCACAGTGGTCTGTCGGTATTTGCTGGTGTTGGTGAGCGTACCCGTGAAGGCAATGACTTCTACTACGAGATGCAGGAATCTGGCGTTGTAAACGTCGAGACCCCAAGCGAATCAAAAGTAGCTATGGTTTACGGCCAGATGAATGAGCCCCCCGGAAACAGACTGCGTGTAGCACTGACCGGTTTGACCATGGCAGAAAAATTCCGTGACGAAGGCAAAGACGTACTGTTGTTCGTCGACAATATCTACCGTTACACATTGGCAGGTACCGAAGTATCCGCACTGTTGGGCCGTATGCCTTCGGCGGTAGGCTACCAGCCTACGCTGGCGGAGGAAATGGGTGTTCTTCAGGAGCGTATTACTTCAACTAAAACTGGTTCTATTACTTCGGTTCAGGCCGTTTATGTGCCAGCGGATGACTTGACCGATCCATCACCTGCAACCACCTTCGCGCACCTGGATTCAACTGTTGTACTGAGCCGAGACATTGCTTCCAAAGGTATTTACCCTGCGGTAGATCCACTGGATTCAACTTCACGCCAGCTAGATCCGCTGATTATAGGTACTGAGCACTATGAAGTGGCTCGTGGTGTGCAGACCGTACTACAGCGCTACAAAGAGCTGAAGGATATCATTGCGATTCTGGGTATGGACGAGCTTTCAGAAGAAGACAAAATGGCCGTAGCTCGCGCCCGTAAGATTGAGCGCTTCCTGTCACAGCCATTCCATGTTGCTGAAATCTTTACCGGTTCACCTGGTAAGTATGTTTCTCTGAAAGACACCATTGCTGGCTTCCAAGGTATTCTTGCGGGACAGTACGATGATCTGCCAGAACAGGCGTTCTATATGGTTGGCTCTATCGAAGAAGCGGTAGAAAAAGCGCAAAAGCTTTAAGTCTATAAACCTGTAAATTGCAGCAAGCAAAGGCAATAAAGAAATGGCTATAACAGTTCATTGTGACATCGTAAGTGCAGATGAATCCCTGTTCTCTGGTTTGGTGGAGATGGTTGTTGCGACTGGGTCCCTAGGCGAGTTGGGTGTTACCGCTGGTCATGCACCACTGCTGAGTGACTTGCGTCCCGGCCCTGTGCGCCTGGTAAAACAGAATGGTGAAGAGGAAATTTACTATCTGTCTGGCGGCTATCTGGAAGTGCAGCCAAACAATATCTCCATACTGGCCGATACAGCAGTGCGCGCCAACGATATTGACGAAGCCGCTGCCGCAGAAGCTGTCAAGGATGCGGAGTCTGCGCTGGCCAACCAAACAGGCGAAATAGAGTATTCAAAAGCTGCGGCCATGCTGGCGGAAAGCACAGCACAGCTGCGCACAGTCCAGACATTGCGTAAAAAACTCGGTGGCTAATACTAGCTAATCCGTAGAAAAAGGGTGGCACAGCCACCCTTTTTTGCTATCTGGGTGGTTACTTTTAAACCCTGATCCTATTTAGTCAGGCCCCAGAGCACTTGTGTTGTGGCCTATTTGACAGTACCGTGACCAGTCGAAACTCCCACTAGCCAGGAGCCTATAAAATTTGCCTATGATCACAGATATCATCATTCTTGCCGCCGGCAAAGGGACTCGCATGCAGTCGGCCCTGCCCAAAGTGTTGCACCCGCTGGCGGGTCAGCCAATGCTGGCCCATGTAATAGCCGCAGCAGACAGCCTCACCAATGCCAAGAAAATAATTGTCACTGGCCATGGTGCAGCCCAGGTTGAAGAGGCAATGGCAAATACCAACAGCACCTTTGTCCAGCAGACTGAGCAGTTGGGTACCGCCCATGCGGTGCAGATGGCCGTGCCCCACCTGCGGGAAGAGGCCACAGTGTTAATTCTTTACGGCGATGTGCCCTTAATAACTCCAGCCACTATTGCAAAGATGTTGTCCGCGGTCTCTGATTCAACTATCGGCCTGTTGACCATAGATCTTGATGATCCCATGGGTTATGGGCGCATTCTACGCAATAGCCAGGGCAAGATTGAATCTATTATCGAGCAGAAAGATGCCAGTCCTGAGCAACTAAAAATTACTGAGATCAATACCGGTGTATTAGCGCTTGGTGCTCGTGAGCTAATGTCTTGGCTGCCGCTGATTAACAATAACAATGCTCAGGGAGAATATTATCTTACCGATCTGATTGCCCTGGCCCGAGCCCATGGTTATAGCATCTCCAGCATTAACCCCAGCTCAGCCGCTGAGGTAGAGGGTGTTAATAATCGCGTTCAACTCAGTCATTTAGAGCGGGCCTACCAGTTACAGCAGGCTAATACACTCATGCTCTCTGGTACTAGCCTGGCAGATCCAAGTCGTTTTGATCAGCGGGGCAATCTCAGTGCAGGTACGGATAATTTTATCGATGTTAACTGCGTTTTTGAGGGCGATGTAAAAATAGGATCCAATGTCCGTATTGGTCCCAACTGCCATATTAGCCATAGTATTATTGGTGATGGCGTCGAGATTAAATCCAATACAGTGATTGAGTCCTCCTCAATTGGTAACCATGCAGTGCTCGGACCCTTTGCCAGAATAAGACCTGGCACCCAACTGGGACAGAACACCAAAGTGGGTAATTTTGTTGAAACAAAAAAAGCCGTTGTTGGTGATGGCAGTAAAATAAATCACCTAAGTTATATTGGCGATGCCGAGCTTGGCGAAAAGGTCAATGTAGGAGCAGGCACAATTACCTGTAATTATGACGGCGTCAATAAACACAAAACTAACATTGGCGACGGTGCTTTTATTGGATCCAACAGTACCCTGGTAGCTCCGGTAACCATTGGTGCACAGGGTTTCGTGGGTGCAGGTTCAACCCTGACCCAGAATATTCCTGCCCATACCCTAGGGGTAAGCAGAGCAAAACAGCGAAATATTGAGGGCTGGAAACGCCCAACTAAAAAGGAAAAATAATCCATGTGCGGAATTGTTGGTGCAGCCACCCAAAGGAATGTGTACAAAATTTTAATTGAAGGTCTTCGACGACTGGAGTATCGCGGCTATGATTCTGCCGGCCTGTCGATTATTGATGCCAACCAAAGATTACAAACCCGAAAAAATATCGGCAAGGTTGCAGAACTTGAAGCTGTGGCTGAGCAACATCCAATAGCCGGTCATACAGGCATTGCCCATACTAGATGGGCCACCCATGGCGAACCTAGCACAGTCAACTCCCACCCGCACATATCCGAGGGTGTGTCCGTTGTACATAATGGCATTATTGAAAACCACGACGAACTGCGCAGCGAACTAACGGAGGCCGGCTATCAATTTTTGTCGGCGACAGATACTGAGGTGATTGCTCACCTGGTACATCACTTTTTAAAAACCGAAAAAAACCTTCGCAGCGCAGTACAAAAAACTATTGCCCGCTTAGAGGGGGCCTATGCCCTGGGCGTGATTGCTGAGGATCAACCCAATACCATCATTGCAGCTCGCAGTGGCAGTCCGCTGGTGCTTGGCCTGGGTATTGATGAGAATTTTATTGCCTCGGATCAAATGGCATTGCGCCAGGTCACCGATCGCTTTATCTTTTTAGAAGAAGGTGATCTGGTTGAATTAAGTCATAATCAGTATCGGATCTATGATACAGCAGGCAACTCTGTTGAGCGCAGCACGCAAGAACTGGAAGAGAAAGACCAGATTGCAGATAAAGGCGAATACCGTCACTTTATGCAAAAAGAAATGTTTGAGCAGCCTACAGTGCTGGCCAACACCTTTGCCGGGCGCATAGCGGAAAACCATATCCGCGAAGCAATTTTTGGTTACCAGGCTGAAGAGCTTTTCCAACAGACTCAGGCCGTACATATTATTGCCTGCGGCACCAGTTTTCACTCTGGACTGGTGGCGAAATATTGGCTCGAACAATATGCAGGTATTCCCTGCCAGGTAGAAGTGGCTAGTGAATATCGCTATCGAAAAGTTGCAGTGCCGTCCGCAACATTATTTGTCACTATTTCGCAATCTGGTGAAACCGCAGATACATTAGCCGCGTTGCGCAAAGCAAAAGAGTCTGGCTACTTAGGCTTTTTGGCAATCTGTAATGTCGCCAATAGCTCTCTAGTACGTGAGTCAAATATTTCTTTGATGACCATGGCGGGCCCTGAAATTGGGGTGGCGTCAACCAAGGCTTTTACCACTCAACTGGTAGCACTTCAGTTGCTGGCATTGTCGCTGGCCAAACATAGAGGACTGGAAACAAAAATTGAACAGCAGCTGGTGCAGAATCTGCACAAACTCCCGGAGCTTTGCAGGCAGGTACTAGCCCTAGATTCTGTTATTGAACAGGTATCGGAATCCTTTGCCAACAAGCATCATGCGTTATTTTTAGGGCGCGGTGAGCAGTACCCCATCGCCCTTGAAGGTGCACTAAAACTTAAAGAAATCTCATATATACATGCAGAAGCCTACCCATCGGGTGAACTAAAACATGGGCCGCTGGCGCTGGTAGATGAAGATATGCCGGTAGTTACCGTTGCGCCCAACAATGAATTATTAGAAAAACTAAAATCTAATTTACACGAAGTACGTGCCCGCGGCGGTCAACTTTTTGTATTTGCCGATCGTGATTCTGGATTTGTCAGCGAACCAGGTATCACAGTGATCGATATGCCCCATGTACCCCAGAGTTTGGAGGCCATTATTTATACATTACCATTACAGATGCTCTCCTATCATGTGGCGCTGTTAAAAGGCACAGATGTAGACCAGCCTCGAAACTTGGCGAAGTCTGTCACAGTTGAGTAGGGTTTAACAGGGAATTCAAAGCATGACATTGTCTGAATACGTCTTAAAAAGAAATGGGATACCCCTTGGTGCCAAAGGGTCATTATTAAAAAACCTTCAAAACTCATTTGGTGCAGAAAACAATGTGTTGTTTTGGAAATACTGGAACCCAATCTGGGGGTTCTATCTGTCTAAATATATCTACTTACCACTTAATAGATATCTACCTAAATCAATTTCGTCGATTGTTACTTTTGGAGCAAGTGGTGCACTCCATGATTTAGCAATCGGGTTGTTGGGTTTGGGTTGGCAGAACTTTCTTACAATTTGGTTTGTCATGATGGGAGTTTTTATGAACATCTCAAAATCTTTAGATATTAGTTACAGCAGTTTCGGTTTCTTTATCAGGGCAGTTATCAATATATCTTCAATAGCGATTTGTCTTTTCCTAGCAAAACTTTTCACCTAACACCATCTTCGAAACTTCTTTATTCAAAAACGGGATATCATTACGGAAGTGAAAATGAAGTTGATTGGTAGTAATTATTACGGTGAATTTAATAAAACCCCCCTGGTTGACCCCAGTCGACCACGGTAGAGTAATTTCGAACAGTGCTTTAAAAAGGAGAAATGATGGAAGGTTTAGCAGTAATAGGGTTTGTTTTCGGAATGGCTGGTGTAATAGCATTAGTTCGTCTGGAAAAATTAACAAAGACTTTGAAACAAAAGGGAATTCTCGAAGTGGATTACAAAGAAGAGTAATGCACTGTTCAAAAACACCCAGTGACTGTCGAGTAGAAATTAGTAGATACTATGCAAACAGTTTTATTAGATCCGTTATTGTTAATGCAACTATGTGGGGCCTTATTTTTTGGTTCTTTTTTAAGTTTATTCTATGAAAAATAAGGCTCAGTAATTACTACTCCATTACAGTTGAGTGATTCACCAGACTGTAGTTTCAGAGTTCAGCATTGAAACTCGACCAAACCTATATCAAGAGACAAGAGACAAGAGACAACAGATAACCCATAACTTTATCATCAGTTTTCACTGTGTTATGAGGACCTGGCTTATCCTGCCAATGTAACCTTTACTTCCCTTTAGTGTCATGATAACTTTGCGTTACATATCTTGATCTAATGTCTGTTGTAAATATTAACAAGGAGTCATTGTGGAAAATTTAATACCTATTTTAGGAATTCTTACAGGGATCATTATTCCGGTGTCGGTGTTTATTTGGTTATATTTAGAAAGCAAAGATAAGAACAAAACAATATTGGAGATATCAAAGCACCTAAATGACCCAGCTAAACTTGAGGATCTATTAGGTATCTTTGATGAAAGAAAAAAACAACCCATAGATTATCGCAGAGGGGGAGTAATCACGATTTTTGTCGGTGTTGGCATCTACCTTCTCGGTTATGTTGCTATGGGATCTTTCTTTGTGGGTGTTGGATATTTGGTAGGCGCCATAGGTATAGGCACCATGGTTGCTGGATATCTTTATCCAAACACCGGTGAAGAATTAACCAATGCTGTTGAAGAGTTTGAAAAGAAATAGTTTTGGGAAAAGATCACAAAAAACTGCTAAATAACCTTGAAGAACTGAGAAAGTCTGCGGGCCTGACTCAGCAAGAACTATCAGAGTGTGCCGAAGTTTCAAGGAAAAGCATCAATGCAATCGAAAATGGCATTTATGTACCCTCAACCGTTCTTGCCCTAAAAATTGCAAACAAACTAAATTGTTCTGTTGAAGATTTATTTAGACTACCTTGATATCAAGGGTATGATCTTTCGTACTGCAAGCTTTTCGCATAATCAGTGGCCACAGAATAAAAATAATAGATAGGAACTCAATCTAGCTTAAGTGCAGAGCACAACCACAGGCTGAAGAGCTGTTGATTGAAAATAACTGAGGCGACCTCTTTTCAAGAGGCCGCCTCAGCACCTACTTTAACAAGCGACCAGTCGCACCGCCCAGGGCCATGATGCTTTTAGTGCGGCATAGGTGGGAAAACCATAAGCCGCTGCAGCACCGGCTGGGTTAGCTGCGTAATGAGCTTTAATTGCGCAGGTCAGCGCATGAAATGCTACCGTACCAAGAATTAACAACAGTGCCGCGGCACCTAAAACTAGCAGTGCGGCAGCGCCGGGGGCCAGTGCCGCCAGAAATATAATAGCGGCGGCGGCTATAGCAATCTCCACACCTATAATAAGCACGGAATAAATTTTCGCCGTTGATTTAGCAAGTTCAGTACTACCCTCTTCGTTTAACATCCGGTTTCTCCCTAACAAATAAATGGAGGCCATAGAGGCCCGTTTCCCTAAGGTATTGACTACATGTAACCATTGACAACAAATCGAGTAATAGTCGACGGATTACCTTTTCAGATAAAAGACTATTGGATTAAACTTAGACTAAAAATGGCAGGGGTTCAAAATTGCTCGTTAAAATCCAAGGCGAAAAGCCTGGAGATAAATCAGTTGCTGCGCAGGGAGCGAAGGCCCTCTTGCAGTTGCTGGAGATGCTCCTGGAGCTGAGGCCCTTTCTTCTGGGCTACGCCAATTGCCAGCACATCAATAACCGCCAGGTGGACAATTCTTGATGATAGGGGGGTGTAGATCTGTATATCCTCTTTGGCGTCTATCTCAATAGCGATACTGGCATTACGCGCAATGGGCGAACCGCTCGGCGCCAGTGCAATCACTATAGCGCCGGCTTTTTTAACCAGTTCCATAGAATCTAATAATGCCTGGGTACGCCCCGACTGAGATATGGCTACCACCACATCACCAGGATGCAGCGAGGTCGCCGACATATTCTGCAAATGTGGGTCAGAGTAGGCAGCCGAGGTAATTTGCAGGCGAAAAAACTTATGCTGAGCATCAAAAGCAACAGCAGCAGATGCACCAAAGCCATAAAACTCTACCCGCTGGGCAGCACAGATTGCCGCAACAGCTGCATCCAGCCGCTCAATAACTAGGCTTTCACGAACCTTCAATAAGGTATCAACAGTGGAGTCAAATACCTTGTGGGTGTACTCGCGGGTGGAGTCCGTGTCAGTGACTGCTATCTGCCCATAGCTTGGGCTAGAGGCCAGCTGTTGTGCTAGTGCCAGTTTAAAATCCTGAAAGCCACGACAGCCCACTGCTCGACAAAAGCGCACCACTGTGGGCTCGCTTACCCCAGCCTCCTGGGCTAGATCAACAATGCGCATCCGAATCACCTGCAGCGGATTCCTGAGTACAAAGTCGGCCACCTTGCGCTCAGACTTGCGCAGCTCCGGGAGAGTGTCGCTGATAGTTTGAGTGAGTTCTGCGGGTTTCATAGAATATCCAAAATCATTTCTGTAAAAAATTTACAAGAAAACCCTAAAGATTGCCAGTTTTGTAGTAAAAAAAGTGCGTTTGAACCCATATACCCTCTATTGCCCTCGATTATCCACGCTTACGAGTAATAAAAAGCGGAAAAGAAATAGTTGTGGTCAGGTATTTTTGATCCCTAAGTTGCTAGAATGCAGCCCTATGGACGTTACCTCAATACTCAATAAATTAAATTCTGCCCAAGAAGAAGCAGTAACCAGCGATAACAAACATCTGCTGGTGCTGGCGGGAGCTGGCAGCGGTAAAACCCGCGTGCTAGTGCATCGTATCGCCTGGAAAATTCAGGTTGATGGGGTCTCGCCCTACAGCATATTGGCAGTTACATTTACCAATAAAGCCTCAAGAGAAATGCGAGAGCGTATTGACCAGCTATTGGGTATGTCACTGCGGGGTATGTGGGTAGGCACCTTCCATGGTTTGGCGCACCGTTTGTTAAAGGCCCACTGGCGCGATGTGAATTTGCCAGAGAATTTTCAAATTCTTGATTCTGATGATCAGTTGCGACTGGTTAAGCGCGTGATGCGCGCCATGGATCTGGATGAGCAGCGCTGGCCCCCCAAGCAGGCGCAGTGGTGGATCAATGGTCAGAAAGACGAGGGTCTTCGCGCGGCCCATCTTCAGGAGGGAGGCGACCCCTATTTGGCGACCATGCTGCGTATTTATCGCGAGTATGAAGCCACCTGCGAGCGCTTGGGGGTGATAGATTTTGCCGAACTATTGTTGCGCGCGCTGGAGCTCTGGAAACACAACCCCGAAGTACTGGACCATTATCAGCAGCGTTTCCAACAGATTCTGGTCGATGAATTTCAGGACACCAACGCAGTGCAATATGCCTGGTTGCGCATACTGGCGGGCAAGACCAGTGCGGTAACCGCGGTTGGCGATGACGACCAGTCAATCTATGGCTGGCGCGGCGCTAAAGTCGAAAATATTCTCAGCTATGAACGTGATTTTGCTGATACCCACACTGTGAAATTAGAACAAAATTATCGCTCTACCTCCAATATTCTCAATGCGGCCAATGCGGTTATATCCAAGAATGCCGGGCGGTTGGGTAAGAGCCTGTGGACAGATGCTGGCGAGGGTGAAGCTATTGCGCTGTACGCTGCGTTTAACGAACATGACGAAGCTCGCTACATTGCAGACCGACTGCAGACCTGGGTTAATGAAGGTCATCGACGGGAAGATTCCGCAATTCTCTATAGGTCCAATGCCCAGTCTCGGGTACTGGAAGCGGCGCTCTTACAGGCTGAGATACCCTATCGTATCTATGGTGGCCAGCGCTTCTATGAACGCCTGGAAATTAAAAATGCCCTCTCCTATCTGCGCATGATGCTTAACTGCCACGACGATGTCGCCTTTGAGAGAATTGTCAATGTACCTCCAAGAGGCATTGGTGATCGCACCCTAGAATTAATTCGTGAACTCTCCCGAGAGCAGAACAGTTCTCTATGGACCGCGGCCTCGACTATTGTGGCGGAAAAAAGACTGGCCGCCAGAGCTACCAATGCAGTGGCAGTATTTATCGAACTGATCAATGAGATGAGCGGGCAGCTGGACGAGCTACCACTATTTGAGCAGGCTGAGAGCGCTATTCAGCAGAGCGGGTTAGTTGAAATGCACAAGCGCGAAAAAGGTGAGCGGGGTCAGGCTCGAGTAGAAAACCTCGAGGAACTGGTTAATGCCTGCCGCAATTTTGAGGCCGAGGATAACGACCTGCCGGTACTGCCGCAGTTTCTTGATCAGGTCGCCTTGGATGCCGGTGACCGCCAGGCCGATGAAGATCAGGATGCAGTTCAGCTAATGACATTGCACAGCGCCAAAGGTTTGGAATTTCCGTTAGTGTTTCTAGCGGGTATGGAAGAAAATTTGTTCCCCCATAAAATGTCATTAGATGAGCCTGGCCGTTTAGAAGAAGAGCGTCGTCTCGCCTATGTAGGTATTACCAGAGCAATGGAAAAACTCTATCTTACTTTTGCAGAGAGTCGCTCTATCTACGGCAATGAAACCTTTAATTCTGTCTCGCGTTTTGTGCGGGATATTCCAAGCGATGTGATTGAAGAAGTTCGCCTGCAAAATAATATTGCCCGGCCCACCAGTTATGCTGCAGGGGCTATTCAGAGCGACCAGGGCCAGGCCACGGGTTTTAGTCTGGGTCAGCAAATTATGCACAATGTTTATGGCGAGGGCGTTATTTTAAATTTTGAGGGCAATGGCCCCCGAGCTAGAGTTCATGTCAGTTTTGAAGAAGTGGGTACCAAAATATTAATCTTGGCGTCGGCAAACTTGGCTGCCATATAAAAATAAAAAGTTGTTTATAGCAAGGTGAAAAAATGCGTATTGGATTTATTGCGTTACTGTCTCTACTGTTAATAGGTTGCGGTCAACAGGCCTCAGATAGCAGCCAGAGTGCTGCTGAAAAGCAGCAGACATTCGAGTGGAAACTGGTCACTACCTGGCCAAAAAATTATCCTGGCCTGGGCACAGCACCAGAAAATTTTGCTCGCCGTGTTGAGGCTATGAGCGCTGGCCGACTCAGTATAAAAGTATTTGGTGCAGGGCAGCTTGTCCCAGCATTTGAAGTCTTTGACGCTGTGAGTCAGGGCACCGCAGAAATGGGCCATGGCGCGGCCTATTACTGGACAGGTAAAGCCAAGGCGACCGGATTTTTTACCTCTGTGCCTTTTGGCTTAAATGCCCAGGAGATGAATGGCTGGTTGCACTATGGCGGCGGTCTGGAACTCTGGCGCGAGCTCTACGAGCCCTTTAATTTGGTGCCCTTTGCGGGCGGCAGTACAGGCGTGCAAATGGCCGGGTGGTTTAACCGCGAAATTAATTCCATGCAAGATATCAAAGGGTTAAAAATGCGCATCCCAGGACTGGGCGGTGATGTAATCACCCGCGCCGGTGGGGTGTCTGTCACCATGCCGGGGGGTGAGCTTTATACCTCTATGCAGACAGGTGTGATTGATGCCACTGAATGGGTTGGGCCCTACAATGATCTGGCTTTTGGTTTCCATCAGGTAGCTAAATACTATTACTATCCAGGCTGGCACGAGCCGGGCCCAATTTTAGAATTGATTGTCAATAAACAGGCACTGGCCTCGCTGCCTGCAGATTTGCAGGCCATTGTTGAAAGTGCTGCGCGAGCCGTTAATCAGGATATGCTCGATGAATATACCGCGCGCAATAACACCGCATTGGTAGAACTGGTCGAGACCCATGGAGTGGACGTCAGAAAGTTACCTGATGATGTTATCGCAGAATTGCGCAGACTGTCTGCCGAGGTGCTGGAGGAATTAGCGGAGGAAGATGAGCTGTCTCGACGTATTGCCGAATCTGTTAAGGCATTCCAGAAGCAGGCCACTGCCTACCATGGTATTTCCGAAGAGGCTTATTACCAAGCGCGAAAACAATAATATTGCGGATTAAAACAAAGGTAAAAACATGGACACAGCGGCATCAGAAAAAATAATTATTGGCAGTGAGGAATGGTGCGCCCTACCTCAGTTAGGTATTCCTGCGATTAAAATGCGGGTAGATTCGGGAGCCAAAACCTCCGTAGTTCACGCCTTTAATATTCATGCGTTTAAGCGCGGCACTGCGGCCTGGGTCTCCTTTGATGTGCATCCCCTGCAAAATAATCGCAAAGTTTCTCTGCGCTGTGAAGCGCCTGTGGTTGACCGGCGTATGGTTAAAAATACCAGCGGTGCCAGCGAGAAACGCTATGTGATTAAAGTGCCCATGCGCCTGGGTGACCAGGTATGGGATATTGAACTCACCTTAAGTAATCGCGACAGCATGGGCTATCGCATGCTTCTTGGCCGTGAGGCAATGACTGGTCGCATACTGGTAGATCCAGCGGCCAGTATGAACCTGGGTCGAATCTCTGACCTGGAATTGCGCGATATGTATGGCATTACCACCAGTGCCAATAACGGATTAAAAATAGCAGTACTGGCCAGCAACCCAGACCTCTATAGCAATCAGCGCATTATGGAGGCCGGCGAAGAGCGCGGCCACGAAATGGTGTTCTACAATATCAAAGACTGTTATATGAAGCTCGATGATGAGATGCCAGAGGTGCACTACCGCGGCGGGCATATAGTCAATGGGTTGGATGCGGTAATTCCGCGCATCCGCCCCAGCGCCACATTTTATGGCTGTGCTCTGACCCGACAGTTTGAAAGCATGGGCGTCTATGTACAGAATAGTTCACTGGCCATCAGCCAGTCGCGAGATAAATTGTTTTCCCTGCAACTGCTGATTAAGAGCGGCCTGGATATTCCTCTTACAGGATTTGCCAATTCTCCCATTGATACCAACGAGCTGATTGATATGGTCGGCGGTGCGCCATTGATTGTTAAACTGCTTGAGGGTAGCCAGGGTCGAGGTGTTGTGTTGGCGGAGACAAAAAAAGCTGCCCAGAGTGTGATCAATGCCTTTAAGGCAGTAAAAGCAAATTTACTGGTGCAGGAATTTGTTAAAGAAGCCGGCGGCAAAGACCTGCGGTTATTTGTTATTAACGGCAAGGTTAAGGCAGCGATACAAAGGACAGCTGCACCAGGCGAATTCCGTGCCAATATTCATCAGGGCGGCAGTGCATCTGTTGTGCGTCCCAGCCCAGAAGAACGGCGCCTGGCGATAAAGGCTGCAAAGGCTATGGGTCTAGCTGTGGCTGGTGTCGACCTTATTCGCTCCAAGACAGGGCCCCTGCTATTGGAGGTCAATTCTTCACCCGGACTTGAAGGCATAGAATCAGCGACTGAGAAAGATGTGGCTGGCATGATGATTGCGGCCATTGAGCACCAGCTGAAATGGGATCCCAACGCAGCCTGATTGATCAGAGCTCTTTAATCAGAGCCCTATAAGCAGAATCTTTAGGGGCAGGCTTAACTAATTTTTCCAGAACGTTGGTGTAAACAATACCAGCAGGGTAAATATTTCCAGGCGGCCCAGCAGCATGCCCCAGCAGAGCACCCACTTGGCAAAGCTACCAATATCTGCATAGTTGGTGGCTACAGCTCCAAGGCCTGGGCCAAGATTATTTAGTGCCGCCGCGGTCGCTGACCAGGCCGTCACATAGTCCAGTCCCGAGGCCAGTAGCAACAGCACCATCAGATAAAAAATCGCCAGATAGACGCCCACAAAGGCCCAAATGGCATCGGCAACGCGCTCTGGAATTTTGCGGTTGCGAATCTTGATAGGCAGCAGCGCATTGGGGTGCACCAACCTGTAGATCTCTCTAATACCCTGCTGAGCCAAAATCAGCATGCGTCCGATTTTAATCCCGCCACCAGTAGAGCCGGCACAGGCGCCAAAGAACGACAGAAACAACAGAAAAAAGGGCAAAAAAGTGGGCCAGGCGTTAAATTCTGTGGTGGCAAACCCAGTGGTGGTCATGATAGAGATAAGCTGGAATGTGCCCTGGCTGAAGCTCTGGCTCCAGTCATAGGTGCCGCTGTAATACAGATACAGACAGGTGATAATCGCACCCGCCAGCAATAGATAGATATACATTCTGGCTTCGGGGTCTGCCCAGTAGTAACCCAGTTTGCGGTTGTGCAGCACATGATAATGCAGGGCAAAGTTTAGGCCTGAGACCACCATAAAGAATGAACAGATAGCCATAATTGCGTCACTGTCAAAAAATCCAATACTGGCATCATGGGTAGAAAATCCGCCTATGGCGACCGTAGAAAAGCTGTGACTAATGGCATCAAAACCATTCATACCCGCCATCCAGTAGGCCAGTGCGCAGATGCTGGTTAAACCGAGATAGATTTTAAACAGCACATTGGCAGTTTCGGTAATTCGCGGGGTCAGCTTGGCATCTTTCATGGGCCCTGGTGTTTCGGTGCGGTAGATCTGCATGCCCCCCACACCCAGCATAGGCAGAATGGCGACGGCAATAACCACAATACCAATACCACCCAACCACTGCAGCTGCTGGCGATAGTAGAGAATGGACTTGGGCAGATCGTCGAGACCAGAAATCACCGTAGCCCCAGTGGTGGTCAAACCGGAAATCGATTCAAACAGAGCATCCATAAAACTTAGATTGGGGGCCTCTGAGAGCATTAGCGGCAGAGCACCAAAGGTACTTAGTACTAACCAGAAAAACACCGTGACAATAAAGCCATCCCGGGTACGCAGCTCTCCCTTTTTATTTTTAGCAGGAAACCAGAACAGCAGCCCTACCAACAACGTAATGGCAAAGGCGCTGAGGAAGGTCTGCGACGTTTGCTCGCCATAGATCCAGGCTACGATAATGGGCGTCAACATGGTCAGGCTGAAGATCATCAGCAAAAATCCCAGTACCCTAGCTGTAACCGCTAAATGCATATCAATTGTTAACCTAGAAGAAGCTAAAATTAACCGCGAATAATTTTTCCACGGCTTTGGTATTTTCTTTATCCACCACAAAGACAATTACATGGTCTTCGGCTTCAATAACTGTGTCGTGATGGGCAACCAGCACCTCACCATTGCGCACCAGAGCAGCCAGCGTGGCGCCTGGCGGAGATTTAATATCGCCAATAGCGCGGCCCACAACCTTGGAGCTTTTTTTGTCGCCATGGACAACAATCTCAAGTGCTTCTGCAGCCCCACGCCTAAGTGAGTGCACGCTTACGGTATCTCCCCTGCGCACATGGGCCAGTAGAGAGCTGGTGGTGGCCTGCTGTGGCGATATAGCAATATCGATCCCACCACCCTGCATTAGGTCGGCGTAGACTGGATTGGAAATCAATGTCATTACCTTTTTAGCACCCAGCCGTTTAGCCAGCAACGAGGCCATAATATTGACTTCATCGTCATTGGTCAGGGCGAGAAAGACATCGGTCTTATCAATATTTTCATCCAGCAATAATTCTTGGTCAGTGGCCGATCCCTTTAATACCACCGCCCTGTTGAGCTTTTCTGAGAGATAGGCTGCGCGCTTATCTGAGTACTCAATAATTTTAATATTGTAATCGTCCTCCAGAGCCTTGGTCAGGCGGAAGCCAATATTGCCGCCCCCGGCGATCACCAGGCGATGGTAGGGTTTCTCCAGTCGGCGCAGCTCACCCATTACCTTGCGGATATTTTTCTTGGCGGCAATAAAGAATACCTCATCGCCATCTTCAATCACCGTATCCCCCTCGGGGAATATTGCCCGGTCTTTGCGGTAGATCGCCGCCACTCGCGCATCCACATTGGGCATATGCTCTTTTAAGGTACGCAACTCCTGACCCACCAGAGGACTGTCTTTAACTGCCCGCAAACCCACCAGTTGAATAATGCCATCGGCAAAGTCCAAGACCTGAAGCGCCCCGGGCTGTTCAACCAGTTTGCGAATGTAATCTGTCACCACCTGCTCGGGGGTAATCATCACATCCACAGGCATATGCTTGTCGTTAAACAGCAGCTTTTTATATTTCGGGTTGGTGTAGTTGGGTGCGCGAACTCGAGCAATCTTAGTGGGTGTGTGGAATAACGAGTAGGCAACCTGGCAGGCGATAATATTAATCTCATCGCTGTTGGTCACTGCCACCAGCATATCGGCATCCTCGATGCCAGCTTGCACCAGCACATCTGGGTAGCAGCCAGTGCCGGGCACGGTGCGTATATCCAGGCGATCCTGCAGGGCGCGCAAGGCATTGTCGTTAATATCGACAACTGTAATATCGTTGTATTCTCGGGCCAGGTTCTCTGCCAGTGTGGCGCCAACCTGTCCGGCGCCTACTATTACTATTTTCATGGTCATTCCGAGTTGTTGTCAGCTGCTTTTTGCAGCCGCGAGTAATAAAACCCATCGTTGCCATTGATCTTGGGAAATAATTGCCGCCCGTAATCTGTTTTTATTCCCCAATCAGCATCAATGTTCAGCACTGAGGCATTGGCATTGGTTGCCAAAAACTGCCCGATCACCTGGTCATTTTCATCAGGCAATACAGAGCAGGTTGCGTACAGCAAAATGCCCCCTTCGCTCAAAGCGTGCCACAGCTGGTTGACCAGTTGCAGCTGGATGGCTGCTAGCTTAGCAATATCCGCGGGTTTACGCAGTATTTTGATATCCGGATGGCGACGAATAACACCAGAGGCTGAACAGGGCGCATCGATCAGTATGCGGTCGAAGGGCTGACTATCCCACCAGTGCTGCAAATCGCCGGCATCGGCGGCAATAATTTCAGCGCCGAGGCCCAGGCGCTGCAGGTTTTCCTCAACTCGGGCCAGGCGGCGTGGCTCAAGATCCACAGCCACCACTCGGGCCAGATCAGGCTGGCTCTCCAGAATATGACAGGTCTTGCCCCCCGGAGCACAGCAGGCATCTAGTACAGTCTGGCCTGGCTCCAGCATCAGAAGAGGAGCCGCGAGTTGCGCAGCCTCATCTTGCACACTCACATAGCCATTGGCGAATTCTGGAAGCAGAGAAACATCCCTGGGTTCAGTGAGCAGTATTCCCTCAGCGCTATAGCTGGCCGCTGCGCAGTTAATCTCTGCGGCGGCCAGCTGTGCCAAATAATTCTCTCGGCTGGTGCGCAGTCGGTTTATCCGCAGCATCATAGGCGCCTGCTGATTATTGGCGGCAATAATCTGTTCGGCTAATTCTGGGCCCCAGGCGTCACGGATATGGTTTAGCAGCCATTTTGGGTGGGCGGCTTGGAATACCTGATTATTTTCTTGCTGATCAACCAGCTGCTGTCGCTGCCGCTGGAAATTGCGCAGCACTGCGTTAACCAGGCCCTTGGCCCAACGGCGGTTGAGTTTGTGACTGGCTGAGACGGTTTCATTGATGACCGCATGCTCGGCGATGCGCATATACATCAACTGATAGAGGCCGCAGGCCAGCAGCCCCTGAATCTCCAAGTCTTTATCGCGCAGTGGCTTGGTCAGCAGCTCTTTAAGCAAAATAGCGATCTGTGGATACCAGCGCATGGTGCCAAAACACATCTGCTTTAAAAGCGCGCGGTCTTTTTCGTCTACTCGATCGCTGTAGTCTGGTAACAGGGCCGACAGGGATTGTCCGCGCAGCACTTTGGCAATAACCTCTGCAGCTGCAGCGCGAACATTCATAAATTAATTGCCCAGCTGTTGGCCAACAGCAAAGAGCTCAGCACGGGATTTTAAAATTTCGGATACCGGCATTCTCGATTTCCCGGCAAGTTGAATTTCGGTCAGTAGCAAGTGACCCTGCCCGCAGGCTACCAGTAACCCGCTGTTATTGGATTCAATAATTTGTCCTGCTTTGCCCGTTGCCGCAGTGGAATCTGCAAGGCCGGCCCAAACCTTGAGGCGTTGACCCTGGATCAATGTGTATGCAGCGGGAAAGGGATTAAATGCGCGAACGCGGCGGCCAATGGTTGCCGCCTCTGCCGACCAGTCGATCAGTGCTTCTGTTTTATCAATTTTGTTGGCATAGGTGCTCTGGCTGTGATCCTGGATCACAGCGACCGCAGTGCCCTTTTCCAGTCTGCCCAGGTCATCCAACAGCGCTGCGGTGCCCAGCTCAGCTAACTTGTTGTAGAGGGAGCCACTGGTTTCGTCGGGGTCAATTGGGCAGCGGCTGATGCTTAGCATTGCACCGGTATCCAGTCCGGCATCCATTTGCATAATGGTCACCCCCGATTCTGCGTCGCCGGCTTCAACCGCTCTCTGGATGGGTGCTGCACCGCGCCAGCGGGGTAGGATAGAGCCGTGCACATTGATACAGCCGAGGCGGGGAATATCCAGAACCGTTTGTGGCAGAATCAGGCCATAGGCCACAACCACCATAATATCTGCGCCAAACTCCGCCAGCAGTGACTGCTGTTCCGGAGGTTTTAATGAGTCCGGCTGACAAACTGGCAGGCCCTGTTGCTGGGCCAATAGCTTAACTGGACTGGCGCTGAGTTTTTTGCCTCGACCAGCGGGGCGATCAGGTTGGGTATAAACGGCGACAATAGAATGACGGCCATCATTGATAAGCGCTTGAAGATGTGTGGCGGCAAAATCTGGGGTACCGGCGAAGATAATCTTCAATCTGTGTTACCTATGCCCGTTGTTTTTTAAGTTTTTTGCGAATGCGGTCGCGCTTTAGTGGCGATAGATAATCGACAAATAATTTACCCTCAAGATGATCGATTTCATGTTGGATACATACCGCCAAAAGGCCAACAGCCTCTTCTTCAAAGGGGTTGCCTTCGCGATCCAGTGCGCGAATCATGACGTGGGCCGGGCGATCTACTACCTCATAAAAACCTGGCACTGACAGACAGCCTTCATCGTACGGTTGAGTGCCTGGCTCAAGCACCTCAATCTCAGGGTTAATGTAGACTCGGGGCTCATCCTTGTCATCAGAGATATCCATCACAATCACTCTTTCATGAATATCCACCTGAGATGCGGCCAAGCCGATACCCTTAGCCTCTTCCATGGTCTCAAACATATCGTCAACCAGCTGGGAAATACGCTCGTCAACTTCGACGACTGGCTCTGCTTTGATGCGCAGTCGGGGGTGGGGGTATTCAAGAATGTTTAATTTAGCCATAGCGAATGTGATGAATTTCTAAAAAATAAGTTAAAAGCACTGCTAACATAAAGTTAACTAGTCACTGATTTCAAGACCTTGGGTGACTCAGGGAGTAATTATACACTAACGCGGTGCAGGGAAAGGACTCGAACAGATGAAAAAAGCACTACTCGGCATTATTCTAATGCTCTGGGGTACGGTTGCCACGGTGCAAGCAGGCAACGCTAAAGACGACCCACAGCTCCTCCTCAATGAAACTGTGCCTGAGCAATACGAAGTCATTGCCGGAGATACATTGTGGGATATCTCAGCTCTGTTTCTTCGCGACCCCTGGAAGTGGCCAGAAATATGGCATGCCAATCAACAGATAGCCAATCCACATCTTATCTACCCCGGGGACATTGTCAGTTTGGTTTATATTGATGGCCGCCCTAAACTAATGCTCAGCCGCAACCGCGAAGAAAAGCGCTCACCGCAAATACGGATAGAGGATCACAGGGCCCCAATACCCGCCCTGCCCTTAGAAACCATTGAAAATTTTCTGTCGAAAAATCGTCTAACCAGCAATAGCGAGCTGCAGTCCGCCCCCTATGTGCTGGGAGGCTATGAGCGTCGGTTGTTGGTTGGCTTGGGAGATGACTTTTATGCCCGTGGTGACTTTACCAATCAGCCTTTGAACTATGGTATCTACCGCCGGGGTGCTCCCTACCTAGACCCATTAAGTGGTGAGCTGCTAGGGGTTCGCGCCCAGTCTGTAGGCAGAGCTCAGGTAAAAACGGTCAATCGGGATATTGCCACATTGGGTGCGTTATATGCCGAGGGTGAAATAAGAGCCAAAGATCGATTATTAGGCTATGAGGATAGCCTATTACCTTCGATATTTTACCCCCGAGCGCCCGACAGACAGATCGACGCTGTGGTTATCAGTGTAGAGGGCGGAGTGCGCAATGCCGGTGCGCTGGATGTGGTGGCAGTCAATCGCGGGGATCGCGATGGCCTGCGAGCCGGCGATACCCTAGCCATTTATAAAACTGGTGAAATAGTTAAGGACCAGGTCACCAAACAGCAGGTCCGCCTTCCAGACGAGCGCATAGGCCTGTTAATGGTGTTCAGAACCTACCAGAAAATGAGTTATGGCCTGGTTCTAGTGGCAGATCGGCAGCTTGATCTCGGCGACCTAGCACGCAACCCCTGATCTTTAGTCTATCAATCTCGTGTCCGTCGCAGAATCAGAGTCGCAATACCGCGAGGAGTGCCATTTTGCGCTGGTGTCTCAGTTAATTGAGGGATTTTCTCACCATCTGCAGGCTGATCTTCTGACTAAATATGGCAGCTACAGGGGAATTTTTACCAGCTCCGCAGCCTGTACTAAAGTTGTTGCTATTCGGGCGCAATATCACCGGCGCCATTGGCAGCCTGAGCTGGAATTACTGCAGCAGCAGGTTGAAAATAGCGGCGCTAAAGTTATACCTATCAGTTGTACAGATTATCCACCGCAACTTAAGCAGATCCAAAGACCGCCACCAGTGCTCTATGTGCTAGGCAATAGCGACCGCCTGCACTTGCCGCAAATAGCCATAGTTGGCAGTCGGCGCATGACTAGGGGCGGAGAGACCAATGCAGGCAAATGGGCACAATATTTAGCTGAGGCTGGCTTTACCATCACCAGTGGCTTGGCTGTGGGTATTGATGGCGCAGCCCACTTTGGTGCTCTGCTCGCATCGCCCCAAGCCGGCAGCACTATTGCAGTTATGGCTACTGGTATAGATCAGATATACCCCTATCGCCATCGGCAGCTGGCTGAGCAGATACTGCAGGCCGATGGCGCCCTGATCACTGAATTTGCGCCGGGCTCTGAACCTGTTGCTGCCCGGTTTCCTCAGCGCAATCGAATTATCAGTGGGTTGAGCTTGGGGGTGCTGGTGGTTGAGGCCGCAGTAAAAAGTGGATCTCTAATCACGGCGCGCTATGCCATGGAGCAGGATCGCGAGGTCTTTGCGATTCCAGGCTCTATTCACAATCCCCAGAGCCGAGGTTGTCACTGGTTGATTAAACAGGGTGCAACCCTGGTAGAGACTGCAGCGGATATAGTGGTCGAGTTAACCGGACCACTGGCAGGCCTTCAGGCCTCACTGCCCCACTCAAGCTCAATAGCCGAAAGCAATGTTATGCTTGATGCTGAGGAAACCCAGCTGTTAAACCAGCTTGGCTATGAGGCCACTGACCGAGATAGTCTAGGCGGCCAGTTTCCGGCAGAAAAACTCTCTCAGTTATTAATCTCTCTGGAGTTAAAAGGCGTAATCTCCAACAGTGACGGCTTATACCAGCGTCTGTTCTAGGACCGGCGGTTGCACAGGACCTAAACTTCCGGTAGCCTGCGCGGTTTCTGACTATGGTGACTTAAAATGAGCAAACCCTTTGTAGCAATTTTGATGGGCTCCGACTCCGATTTGCCGGTAATGGAAGCCAGTTTTGAAATACTTAAAAAGTTCGATATTCCCTTCGAAGTGAAGGTAACATCGGCACACAGAACTCCTGAAGCTACCCATAACTTTGTGACTGATGCAGATGCCCGCGGCTGTGCGGCCTTTATCTGTGCAGCAGGTATGGCTGCTCATTTGGCTGGAGCTGTGTCCGCGACCACTCTGAAGCCTGTGATTGGCGTGCCAATCAATGGCTCACTCGATGGTTTGGATGCGCTGTTATCCACAGTGCAGATGCCTGGCGGTATTCCAGTGGCAACTGTGGCTATTGGAAAAGCTGGAGCTAAAAATGCAGCCTATCTGGCGGCCCAAATCATTGGTACTTCTGACGCTGAAATGCATCAAAAGCTGGTGGCTGAGCGCGCGGCAAATGCTGCGGCGATTATCGCCAAAGACGCGGCATTGCAGGAAAAGCTTAACAATAGCTGATCAACTGTGATCGACTGGGACAACCACCCTTCAATCCACTCTGCTGCAGACAAATTGCAGGGGGGTGGGGTGGTTGCCTATCCCACTGAGGCTGTATGGGGGCTGGGCTGCGACCCCTCCTCTCAGGCAGCAGTTGAAAAAATCCTTCAACTTAAAGGCCGCTCCGTCAGCAAAGGCTTAATTTTAATTGCCGATTCCTCTGAGAGTTTTGCACCGTTTTTGCAAGGTCTTGATAGAGATCATCTGCAGCGTTTTGACTCGGTTTGCGCCAAGCCCACAACCTGGTTGGTGCCTGATAACGGCGCTGCCCCAGAATGGATTCGAGGCGAACACAGCACTCTGGCCCTGCGAGTCACCAGCCACCCTATTGCCGCTGCACTCTGCAGAGCTTTTGCCGGTCCCGTGGTATCCACCTCTGCTAACCCGCAGGGTTTGCCTGCGGCTACCACTGGGGATAAAGTGAAGAGCTACTTTGGCGACGGCATTGATTTTCAGATCCAGGGCTCCCTTGGGGGTGGTAGCAATGCCAGCGAAATTAGAGATTTAATCAGCGGACAGATTGTGCGGCCGGGATAATATGGAACAAATCGATAAAAATTTGGTGAAGACTTATCTGCTTGGGCTGCAGGATAGCATCTGTGCTGAGCTGCAGGCAGAGGATGGTGCCCAATGGCAGGAAGACAGCTGGGTGCGTGAAGAGGGCGGCGGAGGCCGCAGTCGCGTGGTCGTTGACGGGCCGCTTATCGAAAAAGCTGGCGTTAACTTCTCCCATGTATTTGGTGATCAGATGCCAGCGTCGGCAACCCAGAACCGCAGAGAGTTGGCAGGCCGCAGCTTCGAAGCCATGGGTGTTTCTCTGGTTATTCACCCCAACAACCCCTATGTGCCGACCTCCCATGCCAATGTGCGCTTCTTTATTGCCGAAAAACCTGATGCAGACCCAGTGTGGTGGTTCGGTGGCGGCTATGACCTGACTCCTTACTATGGCAATGACCAAGACTGCGTTCACTGGCACAGCACTGCCAAGCAGGCCTGTGACGGTTTTTCTGAGCAGCTCTACCCAAGATTTAAGCGCTGGTGTGATGACTATTTTTATTTAAAACATCGCGATGAGCCGCGAGGTGTTGGCGGGCTATTTTTTGATGATTTTAACGAGCTTGGCTTTGAGCAGAGCTTTGCCTTTATGCGCAGTGTTGGCGATAGCTTTACCCAGGCCTATTTGCCTATTGTGCAGCGCCGCCGAGATATGGTTTACGGCGACCGCGAACGCAGTTTCCAGCTCTATCGTCGGGGCCGCTATGTAGAGTTTAATCTGGTCCATGATCGAGGCACATTGTTTGGCCTGCAAACTGGCGGCCGCACAGAGTCTATACTAATGTCACTGCCACCACTGGTGCGCTGGGAATACAACTGGCAGCCTGAGACAGACAGCGCCGAGGCTGAACTCTATGAAAAGTATCTGCTGCGCCGAGATTGGGTGTAACCATGACTGATCAATATGCTGTTTTTGGCAACCCCATTGCCCAGAGCAAATCGCCAGAGATTCACCGAGCCTTTGCCGTGCAGACATTGCAGGCTATGGAATACAGCCGGCAATTGGTGGACATTGATAGTTTTACCGCAGCGGCAGACCAATTTTTCCAGGCCGGTGGCAAGGGCCTCAATATCACCATGCCCTTTAAACAGGATGCCTATGGCTACGGCTCCCGCATCAGCCCCAGAGCGCGCCGCGCCGGCGCTGTAAATACCCTTGCGCTGCAAGAGGACGGCACCATTCTGGGGGATACCACAGATGGCCTGGGCCTGATCAGAGATATCACCAAAAACCTCAACTGGGATATTCGCGCCAAGCGAGTGTTGATTCTGGGTGCCGGAGGCGCCGTACGCGGTGTACTCGAGCCTTTGCTCGCTGAGCAGCCCCAGCATGTGGTGATTGCTAATCGCAGTGTCGATAAGGCCCTGCAACTGGCCAAGGGTTTTGCTGAGCTGGGCTATTTGCTGGGCTGTGGCCTAGATATGCTCGACGGTCAGGAATTTGATCTGATTATTAATGGCACCAGCGCCAGCCTGCAGGGTGGCATGCCGCCACTGCCAGATAGTCTGTTGGCGCCAAGCTCTGGGACTGATACAGCGGCATGTTACGACATGATGTACAGCGCGGCCCCCACTCCCTTTATGAGCTGGGCTCGCCAGCGCGGCGCGCGGGCCTCAGACGGCCTGGGTATGTTGGTTGAGCAGGCTGCGGAGTCATTTTACCTGTGGCGTGGCATCAGACCTAAAACCTATCAGGTACTGGACGCTCTGCGCCTTAAACTGGTGGCAGAGGCCAACAGCAAAACTTAGTCTTGCGCCTGTATTTCTGCCAGATACTGGTCTTTTAACTTGACGTAGTTGGCAGGGGAATAGGTAAAAAACTGCGTCTCGCTGTCAGATAGGGCTCGCATCTGTTTACAGGGGTTGCCCACATAGACATAGCCTGTTTCCAAAGTCTTACCAGGCGGCACCATGCAGCCTGCACCAATAATCACCTCGTCCTCAATCACTGCCCCATCGTTAACTATGGCGCCATTGCCCACCAGTATGCGGTTACCCAGGGTACAGCCGTGCAGCACGGCGCGGTGGCCTATCACCACATCATCGCCAATCGTCAGGGGCCAGCCATCGGGATTGAAGTCAGAAGCGTGGGTAATATGCAGCACGGCATTGTCCTGAACATTGGATCTGGCGCCCACCACAATGCGGTGCATATCGCCGCGAATCACGGCCCCGGGCCATACCGAGGCGTCATCACCCAGGCTGACATTGCCAATCACAGTAGCTGCGGGGTCTACATAGACCCGCTGACCCAGCTGGGGAGAAATGCCGCGGTGAGAGCGAATTGAGTGATCCATAGTCAAAGATGTCCTCTATAATAGGGGTCCTATTGTGGTGAACTATCCATGGCTTTTACAACTAAAAAACAATTTATTGCAGGGGTGACTTGCCCCAAATGTGCCGAGATGGACAAGATTCAAGCCTATACAGAGGGCGGAGTTAACTATCGCGAGTGCGTGAGCTGTGGTTTTAAAGATGAGATGCGCCTGGCATCGACGCCGCGAGAATTGCAGACAAGAGTTAACACGGATGCCGCTGAGATTGCTAACCAGACTCAGCCCGTAAGGCTAGTCGACCCAAAAGCTCAGTAGCTAACCCCCCTCTTGGAATAGGCGCCGCTCCTGTACCCTCAGTGCAGGCGTACGCGACTATTTTGGCTTTTGAATAGCAGGCGAATATTGGAAGAGTCGGTAAGGCAGGGGTAGCGGGTAATTGGGTCATTGCTGAGTGTGCCAGCATAGCTCTTGAGCTTGGTCTGCATGACCCCATCGGCATTAATCGCCACAATTAGCTTGTCGTTGAGTAACTGTATGGCGCCATCAATCTGATTGGCGAAAGGCTCGCCAATAATATGATGGACAATCAGGTTGGAGCGGGTCATATCTACAGGAATGACTGGGCAGTGATAGCTGGCATTGAGTACATCGTTGAGCTCTTCTAGCAGTCGATGGGCCAGATAGGCCTGATACATATGGGCTTCCAGGCTCTCTTCGCTGGACACCAGCTCAACTGGTGCGTCTAGAAACTCTTTGGCGGTGACCACCTGTCGAGCTATCTCGCCGGCAACATCCGCCATGCTGAGAAAATCTTCAAAAGCGCGGATAAAGTCTGGCACCAGCTCCACATAGCGCTCAATAAACGACGCCAATGCTGCAGTGCCGTCATTCTCACGCAGATTTATGGAATGGTGCAGGTGTTTTACTCGCTCATTTAAATAAGCGACTAAAAACTCACTGGTCTGTGCTGAAAGTGGCAGCATACGGGGCTCTCTTTCACCTTTATTATGTGATCCGTTGGCAGGTCTCAGCCGTTATACTCTGGGACGATACTCTCTCCAACCAAACGCGCCTACCGTTAAATTTAGCAGATTTTAGGCGCGGCGACAGAAAGTTTGTGGTTCTGACCCGTCGGACACAAAAATTAATGCCCCACATAGGTTAATTTGGCAACTTTCACGCTAGAGATCAGTACTGTCTTTTGCTACACTCGCGGCGCATTTTAAAGCGCTCATTTGATTTATTAGGGCGTCCATACAGAGGAAGAGCTTTAATTCCTAATTTACCACGGAGAAACAAGCGATGTTGAAAAGAGCGCAAGCACTTTTCTTGGGACTGCTGAGCCCAGTTATTGCACTAGCAATGGCAGGCAACGTAAGCGCGGAGAGCGCGACGCGGCAGCTCAATATGCCTCAGGGAGTGACCGAAGTCAGTCAAGCAGCCTACGATATTCACATGATTATGATGTGGATCTGTACGGTGATCGGCATTGCCGTATTTGGCTTTATGTTTTACGTTATGTATGCCCACCGCAAGTCGCGTGGAGCCGTAGCGGCAAACTTCCACGAGAATCACGTTGTTGAATTGATCTGGACCATTGTTCCCGCATTGATTTTGATCGTTATGGCGATCCCAGCAACCACTGCCCTGCTAAAAGTGTATGACACTGAAAATGCAGACATTGATATTAAAGTGACAGGATATCAGTGGAAGTGGCAGTACGAATATATTGGCGAAGGCGTTAAGTATATGAGTGAGCTGCGCACTTCCCAAGATGAAATCTATGGTCGCGCGCCCAAAGGCGAGCACTACCTCCGTGAAGTAACGGAGCCTCTGGTGATTCCAACGGGCAAAAAAGTACGCTTCCTGATTACCGGTAACGACGTAATCCACAGCTGGTGGGTTCCCGACTTCGGTGTTAAGCGCGATGCGGTTCCCGGCCTGTTTACTGCGGCCTGGGCAAAAACAGATGTTCCAGGCACCTATGTAGGTGAATGTACTGAGCTCTGTGGTATCGGCCATGCCTTTATGCCAGTGGTTGTAGAGGTAAAAGAAGAAGCTGAATACAACGAATGGCTAGCGGGCAAAAAAGCAGAAGTTGCTGAATATGCCTCGACTATTGGCAAAGAGTGGACCTTTGACGAGCTTATGGTTCGCGGTGAAGAAGTCTATGAGCGTTCATGTGCCGCCTGTCACCAGAGCGACGGCAACGGTATTCCCGGTGTCTTCCCTGCGCTGAAAGATAGCCCAATTGCGCTGGGCGCAAAAGAGGGTCATATCGCTGTTCTGATCGATGGCGTAGCTGGCACCTCTATGCAGTCTTTTGCTGATCAGCTTTCAGAAGTTGATATTGCCGCGGTCGTGCACTACGAGCGCAACGCATGGGGCAACGATGTTGGCGACGTAACTCAGCCAATTGATGTTCTCAATTACAAACAAGGCCAATAGGGAGTATTTGATATGGCACATGGTCCCGCAACTCTGGCTGATGGCTGGGGAAAATATATAAGCCGGTGGGTATTCACCACCAACCATAAAGATATCGGCACACTGTACCTCTGGTTCAGCTTTGCTATGTTTATTATGGGCGGCGCATTCGCAATGATTATTCGCGCAGAACTCTTTCAGCCAGGTATGCAGCTGATTAAGCCTGAGTTCTTTAACCAGATGACCACCATGCATGGTTTGGTCATGGTGTTTGGTGCGATTATGCCAGCCTTTGTCGGTCTGGCTAACTGGTTGATTCCGATGATGATCGGCGCGCCAGATATGGCATTGCCGCGCATGAATAACCTGAGCTTCTGGATTCTACCGTTCGCTTTTGCGATTCTGACTTCCACATTGTTTATGGAAGGCGGCGGTCCTAACTTCGGTTGGACATTCTACGCACCACTCTCAACCACCTATGCACCGGATACAGTGAACTACTTTATCTTTGGTGTGCATATTATGGGTGCATCATCAATTATGGGTTCCATTAACATTATCGCCACGGTAATGAATATGCGCGCACCTGGCATGACTTACATGAAAATGCCACTGTTCGTCTGGACCTGGGTTATCACCGCGTTCTTGCTGGTGGCAGTAATGCCAGTACTGGCCGGCGCAGTAACCATGATGCTGATGGATATTAACTTCGGTACCAGCTTCTTTGACGCTGCCGGTGGCGGTGACCCGGTATTGTTCCAGCATATTTTCTGGTTCTTCGGTCACCCTGAGGTATATATTATTATCCTGCCCGCCTTCGGTGTGGTTTCGCAGATTATTCCGACCTTCAGCCGCAAGCCGCTGTTTGGCTACTCGTCAATGGTTTACGCCACTGCCGCGATTGCCTTCCTGTCGTTTGTAGTATGGGCTCACCATATGTTTACCGTAGGTATGCCAATCGCCGGCGAGCTGTACTTTATGTACGCCACCATGTTGATTGCAGTGCCCACAGGTGTGAAGGTATTTAACTGGATCACCACCATGTACCGCGGCTCTCTGACCTTTGAGACCCCAATGCTGTTCAGTATTGCTTTTGTAATTCTGTTCACCTTTGGTGGCTTTACCGGAATGATGCTGTCCATTGCAGCGGCGGATATGCAGTACCACGATACCTACTTTGTTGTGGCTCACTTCCACTACGTAATGGTTGCCGGTGCGGTATTCAGTGGTACAGCCGCTGTCTACTACTGGCTGCCAAAATGGTGTGGTCGCATGTATGACGAAACCATGGGTAAGGTGCAGTTCTGGATAGCCTTTATCGGTTTCAATATTACCTTCATGCCTCAGCACTTCTTGGGTCTGGCGGGTATGCCGCGTCGTTATGCGGATTATGGTCTGCAGTTTGCCGACTGGAATATGGTCTCGAGCATAGGCGCATTTATGTACGGCGGCGCCCAGATACTGTTCCTGTTTAACGTGATTCGCACCATTGGTTGGGGTAAGCCCACCGATGATCCTCAGGTATGGGAAGGTGCAGAAGGACTGGAGTGGACAGTACCCACACCAGCGCCTTACCACACGTTTGCTACACCACCCAAAGTTAAGTAAAGGACTGAATAGACATGTCGGCGGAGTCTAAAAATCCACTGCTTCTGGCGAAGCTAGTTGCCCTGGCCGTCGCCATGTTTATGTTCGCAATATTTGTATTGCCGCCACTCTATGATCTTTTTTGTGAGATTACAGGGATCGGTGGCAAGACAGATGGCGCCTACACAGCAGTAGCTGTAGAAGTAGATACATCGCGAGATATTGAAGTGCAGTTTGTTGCCACTAAAAACGCCACCATGCCCTGGGATTTCTACCCAATAGAAGAGCGAGTGATTGTTCATCCGGGCGAGGCGCGGGAGGTGATATTTTATGCACATAATAGAACCAGCAGTGACATGCTGGGTCAGGCCATTCCCAATGTGCTACCCAACAATGCCGCAGACTACTTCCACAAGACCGAATGCTTCTGTTTTAACAACCAACCCCTGGCTGCCGGTGAGAGTGCGGAGCTAGCGTTGGTATTTATAGTAGACCCGGATTTACCGGCCAGTGTTAATACAGTAACCCTGTCCTACACAATGTTTGATATAACAGATCGCACCCTGGTGCAGGTCTCACAAGTACAGTAAACGGAGAGTAACAATGTCAACTGAAGGTACTTATTACGTTCCCGACCAGAGCAAATTGCCTATATTTGCGGCAACTGGTATGGGTGTAATGGCTTATGGCGCAGCCTCATGGGTATTGGAGGGTGGTACTGCCACAATCTTCCTGTTTGGCTCATTAATTATGGCCGCCGTGTTGTATAAATGGTGGAGCATAGTCATTGACGAAAATATGCGCGGTCTCGCCAGCCCACAGCTCAAGCAGTCCTATGTGTTGGGCATGCTGTGGTTTATCTTTTCTGAAGTGATGTTCTTTGCCTGCTTCTTTGGCGCCCTGTTCTACGTTCGAGTTTTGGTGAACTCCTGGATTGGCGGTGAAGCTGCAGTTGGCTGGTTTGATGACACCCCGACAGATGCGGCCGCAGCCAATGCCGAGCACCTCTGGCCTGGCTATGAAGCCACTTGGCCGCCAATGATCACTCCAGATCAGGCGGTAAATGGTGATGCTGCTCAATTTAAAGGCCCAGATCAAGCTATGAACAACCCTGGCATAATGGGCTGGGTATCCTGGCTTCCATTTTGGAATACTGTTGTCCTGCTGACCTCTAGCTTTACCGTTCATGTTGCTCACGTAGCACTGAAAGACGGCAACCGTAAAAAGTTTAATACATGGCTGGGTATTACCGTGTTACTGGGCTTTATCTTCCTGGTTCTGCAAGTAGAGGAATATATACATGCCTATCAAGAGCTGGGTCTTACTCTGGAGTCGGGCATCTACGGAACCACCTTCTTTATGCTGACGGGTTTCCACGGCATGCACGTGACTCTGGGTACAGTGATGCTATTGATTCAATGGCTGCGCGGCCTCAAGGGGCACTTTAGCCAGGATGACCAGTTTGGCTTTGAAGCGGCCTCTTGGTATTGGCACTTTGTCGATGTGGTCTGGGTGGGTCTGTTTATCTTTGTCTACATTCTCACGTAGCAAGAACCAGAGCTTACTGAGCGGCCAGGTATTCCCTGGCCGTTTTTATCTGTGCTAAAAGTTACTCAGGCTTACTGGCAGGTGCTGGCACCTGTGTGGGCTGAGGACTGACTCTGGTAGCCTCAGGGTGAAGCTTGCGATCCCAGGGTGCTGTGCTGCCGAGTTGACCTGTATAGATACCGTAGGCAATAGTAGATAACAGTAGCGCGGCCAATGTAATGCGCGTGCCCAGGGCAAAAAGCAGACGTCGCTTGGAATTGCCCAGATCTTTTACCAGAAAGTTTAGACCGCTAAACAGGCTGATAAGTACACCAACAAACAGTACAACGATAATAGTCTTTAACAGCATAATATTGCCCACTCTTGAGAAAGGTTGGAATTTAAACACAGATGAACACTGAGCCCCAATACTCTACGCAGGGATTCCTCTGGCAGCCCAACAAAAAATTGTTGTTGCTCAGCCTCTGCCTATTTCCGCTGTTAATTGGGCTGGGTTTTTGGCAATTAGATCGGGCAGACGAAAAGCAGCGTATTGTTGAGCAGTACAGTACAAATCAGCAAGCAGCGCCGGCCACCGTTGGAGTACTTGTTACCGGAGACAGCTTGCAGTACAGGAGTGCCTGGCTCAAGGGCGAGTTGGACCCAGAGCGCCGCCTGATACTAGACAACCGGGTTAAGAATGGCCGACCTGGGTATGAAATACTGGAAGCCCTGAGAGTTGATGGGCTAGATGCGAAAATATTAGTAAACCGAGGCTGGGTGCCAGCCTCACTGGATCGCAGCCAGCTGCCTGAGGTAGAGCCTATTTCTGGCACAGTTCAGCTGCGCGGCACTCTGTATCAAACTCTGGGTGGCTACCGCTTAGATGATGGTATAGGACTGGTAAGCCAATGGCCGGCCCGTGTCGGCTGGGTGTCTGCAGCCCGAGCTGAGCAGCTATATGGCGAGGCATTCTTTGCCTATCAACTGCGTCTTGACCAAGATAGCCCGGGAGCACTGCAAACCGGTTGGCCCACAGTCTCAGTGCAGCCAGCCAAGCATACTGGCTACGCGGTGCAATGGTTTGTAATGGCACTGGTACTGCTACTGATGACCCTTATCGCCAACTCAAATCTGGCGGAATGGTTAAAACAGCGCTCTGCAAAATAATCAGGCGCCAACACAGGATTGATAAACAATGACAGAACAGACTGAGATAACCGCCAAGCAGCGCAGTTTCCAATATCAGATTTGGTTGATGCTGATTATCGTCTTTGGGGTAATACTTGCCGGGTTTTTAATGGTTCCCAATACCGAAGAAGAGCGCCAGGCCATGATGGAGCGAATGGGGACCACCAACCAGGGCGATATAGTTAGCCCTACTGTGGATATGACGGCCCTGCTGGGTTCTCTGCCCCAGGGCGAAGCGCCCAAGTGGAAAGTGGTTGTTGCCGGTGGCCAAGGCTGTGACCAGGGTTGTCAGGATGTGCTTATTAATAGCCGGCAAATTCATATGTTACTGGGCAAGTCCAGCGGCCGTTTAGAGCGAGTGTATCTGCCCTCCAGTGCTGATCTAGACATTATAGATATAGAGGAGCTTCAGGCGGTACATCCCTATATGCTTATTCATGCAGTTGAGAATGAGGCTCTGAAGGCAGTGTTACAGGGCAGTTCAGCGGACTGGGATATGCGCGATACCCGCTATTTTGTGGTTACACCGGATTTACAGGCAGTGTTGTTTTATACCCAACAGCACGATGGCGGCGGATTGCTAGAAGATCTTAAACATCTGCTAAAATACTCGCCGAATCGATAACAACGAGCCCTTTGGAATAAATAGCATGTCCAGTATTGATACCAGCACAGCCGCAACCTGGCGAGACTATCTAGAGCTTTGCAAGCCTAATGTTGTTGCTCTGATGATACTGACCTCAGTGATCGGCATGCTGTTGGCCACGGACCAGAGCATACCTATACAGATCCTGGTATTTGGCAATCTGGGTATTGCTCTCTGTGCTGGCTCTGCGGCCGCCGTCAACCATATAGTGGATCGCAATGTGGACGACAAAATGGCCCGCACCGCCAATAGGCCCATAGCTCAGGGCCGTTTAGAGCCCCAGCAGGCGATTATATTTGCACTGGTCACTGGCCTGGCAGGCATGGTTATCCTGTTGGTTTTTACCAATATTCTCACTGCCTGGCTAACCCTGGCCTCATCGGTGGGCTATGCCTTTGTCTACACCATGTTTCTCAAACGCGCTACGCCACAGAATATCGTGATCGGCGGGTTGGCAGGGGCTGCGCCACCACTGTTGGGTTGGGTTGCTGTTACCGGTGAAATTCATCACAACGCCCTGCTGCTAGTACTGATTATATTTGCCTGGACACCCCCTCACTTCTGGGCCCTGGCAATACATCGCAAAGAGGAATACGCCAAGGCTAATATTCCCATGCTGCCGGTTACCCATGGCGAAAAATACACCAAAATAAATATCTTGCTGTACACGGTGATGCTGATGGTTATCACCACCCTGCCCTATCTCACCGGCATGTTTGGTCTGCTCTACCTGGTTGGCTCATTATTGTTGGGCAGCCGGTTTTTGTATTGGGCAATCATTATGTGGTTTGACAAAGACAGCGGTATGAAAACCTTTAAATATTCAATTATCTACCTGATGGTACTTTTTGCCCTGATGCTCCTGGACCACTACCTTCTCGATAAGGTGCTGTATATCTAGCCTGGGACTGCCCTTAGCCACCCAAATCCTGTAGCCACCATTAAAAGGATCTACAAAATGACACAGCAAGCCGGAATTCGACGCACCATCGCCATCGTATTAGCCTTTATCTTACTGGTGGTCTATGGCTTTATTTGGCGAATGAGCCAGCCTGTTATTATGAACAATGAGCAGCTGCGGGTGAATGGCGCGGTGGTTTTAGATCAACCCAGAATTTTTAGTGACTTTGAACTGGTAGATCACCGAGGTGAGGCTTTTAATATTGCCCGCATGCAGGATATTTGGACCATAGTGTTTTTTGGCTTTACCAACTGCCCGGATATTTGCCCAACCACCCTGGCGGTGCTCAATGACACCTTCAGCAAAATGAAAGACAGTGAAAAAGAGCGGTTGCAGATTGTTATGATTTCTCTGGATCCCGAGCGCGACACCGTTGAGAAACTGGCGGAGTATGTGCCCTACTTCAATGAGGAATTTATTGGGGTTACCGGCAACAAGCACCTGATACGCCGCCTGACCGCCGAAATTAATGTTGCCTACAACAAAGTGGCACTAGAGGGCGAAGACTACACCATTGACCACAGTACTCAGCTGGTCTTGATCAACCCCAAGGGCCATTACCATGGGTTCTTTAGAGCCCCCCATAGCGAGATCATGCTGCGCAGCACCTGGCGCTCTATCTCCTCGTCTTTTTAGCCGCCCGCACTAAGTCCGCTGCCGGAATCCCAGCGACAGAGTAAACAGCAGCGCGGCACAGAGCACCACCGATGGCCCGGCCGGGGCATCGGTAAACCAGGACAGGCCCAGCCCCATTATCACAGTTAACATGGCAATAGCACTGGCGACTATCGCCATTTGCTCTGGGGTATAGGTGACTCGTCGCGCGGTTGCCGCGGGGATAATCAGCAGCGCGGTAATCAGCAGCACACCGACAATTTTCATGGCAATAGCAATCACCAGCGCGGTAATCAGCATTAGGGCTGTGCGCACCAGCGGAACATTGGTACCCTCCACCGCCGCCAGTTCGGCGTCCACGGTGATATTAATCAGTTGTTTCCAGAGCCCAGCCAACAGCAGCAGTACCAGGGCCGCCACAGCATAAATCACCCAGAGATCACCGATGGTCACCGCCAGCAGGTCGCCGAACAACAGGGACATCAAATCGACTCGCACATCTGGCAGCAGTGAAATCACCACCAAACCAGCAGCCAGGGCTGAATGGGACAGAATACCCAGCAGGGTATCCAGAGATAAAAAGCCACGCTGCTCAAGTACCACCAGCCCCAGAGCCATTAACAATGGTACCGCCGCCACTGTAATGTTTAGATTGATCTGCAAGAGTACGCCCAGAGCCACCCCCAACAGCGCGCTATGGGCAAGGGTATCGCCAAAATAGGCCATGCGCCGCCAGACCACAAAACAGCCCAGTGGGCCTGCCACCAGCGCCACGCCCAGTCCCGCAAGTAGCGCATAAATAATAAAATCAGTCATGATCGCAGCCCTCTCCATGCTGATGCACGCCCTGTGCATCCAGAACCTCGCCATGAACACTGTGTTGGTGGTCGTGGCGGTGAGCATAAATTGCGGTTTCGCCAAAGATATCCAGATAGGCCGGGTCTTTAGTCACCTGCTCTGGCCGCCCATAACAGCAAATATGATGGTTCAGGCAAATCACCTGATCTGTGGCTGACATTACAATATGCAGATCGTGGGACACCATTAGCACCGCACAGTTAAGGCTTCGACTCAGCTCGCCAATCATCTTATACAGCGCATTTTGACCATTTACATCTACCCCCTGCACCGGCTCATCCAAAACCAGCAAGTTAGGCTTGCGCAAAATCGCCCTAGCCAGCAGAGCCCGCTGCATTTCACCCCCAGACAGCTTCTGAATAGGCGTTGCCGCCAGGTGGCCTATGCCCACAGACTCAAGGGTGTTGTGGCAGGCGCTGTGTGAGGTATTGGCCAGCTGCAAAAAACGGCAGGTAGAAATGGGCAAGGTAGGGTCTATATGCAGTTTCTGCGGCATATAGCCTATATTCAGATTGGCTGCGGGCACTACAGAGCCTGAGTCTGGTTTGAGCAAGCCAAGAATAATCCTTACCAATGTGGATTTTCCGGCACCATTGGGGCCCACAAGCGTGGTAATCTCCCCCTGATTAAGCTGCAGGCTGATATTGTGGAGTACATGCTGGCCTGTAAAGCCCTTGTTGACCTTATTCAGAGTCATAAGCGGGGTACTATTCATTGCTGTCGGCCTCCAGAGGCTCAGAACATTGCGGGCAGAGGCCAAAAAGCTCCAGGCTTTGACTCTGCAAGGTAAAGTTCACCTTAGCGCCGGCACTCTGCAGCGTGTTGTTGATAGTAGCATGGGCCATTTCCGATGCGCTGCCGCACTCTGTACAGATCAAAAATAGATTACTGTGCTCGCTGTTCGGGAAAGGGCAGCCAATATAGGCATTGAGAGAAGGAAGCCGGTGGATCAGCCCAAGCTGCAACAAGAACTCAATTGCCCGATAAACTGTGGGCGGAGCTATAGGCTTATTGAGCAGCTCAGCCAGCTGATCTTGCAACTGATAGGCCCCCAGGGGCCTATGACTCTGCCATAGCAGGCGCAGCACCGACTCTCTGGTGGTGGTCATACGAGCGTTTTGCTCAATACAGAGATCATGAGCTCTGGTCATGGCCGCATTGATACAGCGCCCATGGTCATGAGGCTGGTGTACAAGTCGCGAATTTGTCAGCATACAGCGCGCACCGAAATAGGGATTTTGGTTAATATACGTTATAATATAACATTAATAAATTAATTAAACTGCTTTGTGGTTTTAGTTTGAGCAAGATTCAGCTAGCAAAGCAATAGAGGCAAGACTGCTTTATGATTAAAAAGATACAATATAACACTTGTGGGTTACTATTATCCCTTCTCGCTCTAGGCTCAGGCAGTCTGAGCGCCGATAGCATGTCAGAGCCAGTGCTGGAGCCATTATCAGAGCCATTTATAGTAACCAGCATTAAGCCTCTGGCAATTATCGCCCAATCTGCAGTCGGAGATCAGGCCAGGGTGGAATATCTGCTGCCAGACAATCAATCGCCCCATGATTTTTCGCTGCCCGTATCCGCCCTTAAAAAAATTGCCAGTGCCGAACTTGTTGTCTGGATAGGACCAGGCTTCGAGACCAGAAGTGCCAAAACCATGGCTAAACTGCCGCCCTCCAAACTTATCACCGCCATGGATCAGATAGACCCCCTGGCCGGCGACGCTGCAGTTGCTGCCGGGAGCCACAGCAAAGCTATGTCAGCCGACCCCCATCTTTGGCTAGACCCAGACTATGGCAATGCCATTGCCGCGGAAATTCAGGCACGACTGGGGCTCCCCATTAGACAAATCATAGGCCAGGACGAAATCCAAGCCCTCAGAGCCTCCATGGCGGCCTCGCAGGATAAAACCTATCTCAGTCACCATGATGCCTATGACCATTTTGTGCGCGCCTTTGAGTTGCCGGCCGGCCTATCCCTCAGGGATGCTCGAGGCAGTGTTAAAGGTGTGCAAAGCCAATATCAGCTGCGCAAGACCATTATGGCCAGCAATATCAGCTGTATTTTTGTCGAGCCTCAGTACCAGGGTAAAGACGCAGCCGCTGTTGCCGCAGAATTTGCATTACCTTTGGTAGCCCTAGACCCTCAGGGCCTGTCACAGCCTTTAAACCATGAAGCCTACAGCCAGTTTATTGGTTCTTTAGTGGCGCAATTTAAAGCCTGTTTCCAGTAAATCATGTATCCTTAAATCACAAACTTCCGTCCAAAAGCGCGCATATTATGGCCACAAAAACACCGCTGATTCTCGTCGATGGTTCCTCCTACCTTTACAGAGCATTTCATGCGCTGCCGCCGCTGACTAACAGTAAGGGCAAGCCCACAGGGGCGGTCAAAGGCGTAATTAATATGATGCGTCGCCTGCAAAAAGATTACCCCCAAAGCACCCATGTGGTGGTATTTGACGCTAAGGGCAAAACCTTTCGCGATGAAATCTTCTCTGAATACAAGGCCCATCGCCCCCCCATGCCCGACGACCTGCGGCTTCAAATAGAGCCGATTCATCAGATTATTCAGGCCATGGGTATGCCCATGTTGGTGATTGAGGGAGTCGAGGCCGATGATGTGATTGGCACCCTGGCGCTGCAGGCGACCGCTGCCGAACAGCCAGTGGTTATCTCTACAGGAGACAAGGATATTGCCCAGATGGTCAATGAGCACATAGTGATGGAAAACACCATGACTAACACAGTGCTGGACAGGGCAGGGGTGATTGAAAAATTTGGTATACCGCCAGAATTGATTATTGATTACCTGGCACTGCTGGGAGACAAATCGGACAATATTCCCGGTGTTCCGGGGGTGGGAGAAAAAACCGCTCTGGGACTATTGCAGGGAATAGGGGGCCTGGATGATATTTATGCACGGCTTGACGAAGTGGCCAGCCTAGAGTTTCGCGGCGCCAAAACCATGGCCCCAAAACTGCAGGAGCACCGAGAGCTGGCCTATCTCTCCTATAAATTAGCCACCATTAAAACTGATGTTGAGATGGATCTGGCCCTGGACCAGCTCTGCAACTCAGATCCAGATGAGCCTGCACTTCTCGCACTGTTTAAAGATTTAGAATTTAAAACCTGGATCAATGAACTGGAAAGCGACCGCAGTGCACCGTCAAAAAGCGCGCCCGTATCCTCCAGCGATAATAGCGATTCTGCCGACCCAGCGGGCCAAGACCCAGAGCCTCCTGTAGATAAAAACTATCAGACCGTTCTCACTCAAGATCAGCTTGATAACTGGGTGGCCAAAATTAAATCAGCACCTCTGGTGGCTCTGGACACAGAAACCACCAGCCTGGACTATATGCAGGCCAAGCTGGTTGGCATATGTATTGCCGTAGAACCCGGTCAGGCCGCTTATATCCCCTTTGGCCATGATTATCTGGGGGCTCCAGCTCAGCTTAGCCAGGCCAGTGTGTTGGCTCAGCTCAAGCCACTGCTAGAAGACCAGGCCATAAAAAAAGTCGGCCAGAATCTTAAATATGATATGAGCGTGCTTGCTCAGCACCACATAGACCTGCAGGGAATCGCCTATGACACCATGCTCGAGTCCTATGTTCTAAACAGCGTGGCCACTCGCCACGATATGGATAGTCTGGCCGCAGAGTATCTGGGAGAAACCACCATCAGTTTTTCAGATGTGGCCGGCAAGGGGGCCTCACAGCTTACCTTTAACCAGGTGGCTCTAGAGGAGGCCGCTCCCTATGCTGCTGAGGATGCTGACATTACCCTGCGTCTACATCAAAGGCTCTGGCCCCAGCTGGTCACACATCCAACATTAGAAACAGTATTTAATGATATAGAGCTACCCCTGTTGCCAGTGCTGTCGCGCATAGAGCGCAACGGCGCCCTGGTAGATGGCACACTTTTATTCCAGCAGAGCAACGAGTTGGCCGAGCGTCTGGGCGAACTAGAAACTCAAGCTTGGGACATGGCAGGGCAGCAGTTTAATCTGGCTTCACCCAAGCAGCTGGGGGAAATACTGTTTGAAAAACTGGAAATACCAGTACTGAAAAAAACCGCCAAAGGGGCGCCCTCAACCAAAGAGGAGGTGCTCCAGGAATTGGCACTGGATTATCCATTGCCCAAAGTGCTGCTGGAACACCGGGGTCTGGCCAAGCTCAAGTCGACCTACACCGACAAGCTGCCCACTATGATTAACCCCGTCAGCAAGCGAATTCATACGTCTTACCATCAGGCGGGTACGGCGACAGGGCGGCTGTCATCCTCAGACCCCAATCTGCAGAATATCCCAGTGCGCACGCCAGAGGGCCGCCGGGTTCGCCAGGCTTTTGTTGCAGCTGCGGGCTGCAAAATGGTGGCTGCAGATTACTCGCAAATCGAGCTGCGGATTATGGCCCATCTCTCCGAAGACCCAAGCCTTTTAAAAGCCTTTGCCGAGGGCCAGGATATTCACCGTGCAACAGCGGCAGAGGTGTTTGCCCTGGCCACTGAAGAGGTTACCGCCGATATGCGCCGCAGCGCCAAAGCCATTAACTTTGGACTGATCTATGGCATGTCAGCCTTTGGCCTGGCCAGGCAACTGAATATAGGTCGCAAGCAGGCCGCGGAATATATTGAGCTGTATTTTCAGCGCTACCCAGGTGTGCAGTCCTATATGAATAATATTCGCCACACTGCTGCTGAACAGGGCTACGTGGAGACCGCCTTTGGCCGCCGGCTCTATCTTCCAGAAATTAACTCGAGTAACGGAATGCGCCGTCAGGCTGCCGAGCGCACCGCGATAAATGCGCCTATGCAGGGCACTGCTGCAGATATTATTAAGTTAGCCATGATCCATGTTGACGATTGGCTACAAAATTCCGATTTGCAAAGTCGTATGATTATGCAGGTGCACGATGAACTGGTACTAGAAGTCCCAGAGCCTGAATTAGAGGCGGTAAAGCAGGGTCTCAACGACCTGATGGAGAATGCAGCTAGCCTGCTAGTGCCGTTGGTCGTCGACGTGGGTGTTGGAGATAATTGGGATGAGGCCCATTAGGCGCCTAACCCACTGAAATCACTCAGTATTATCAGCCACAAGCATTTATTCGAAAATAAATAGAAAAAATTTTAAATAAATTTGAACTTAACTACACAACTCTGTCTAAAAAGGGGCAAGACAAGAATGCATAATACTCTCCCCCAACTAGATTTATGCAAAGTAAGACTCTCCAAGTAGTAAACTAAACCCTGGTCCAGCAATGGATCAGGGTTTTTTTATACCCAATCCAAAGCCCGTCATGCCGCTTATTAGTCCTGGTCTTCGGGCATATCAAAATCCGCACTCAACCAATGGTTAAGCAATGCTTCCAGTTCGTTGAGCCCCTGCTTTTTTAATGACGAAAAGGTCTGCACCGACAGCAGAGTGCATCCCGGGTCCATATCTCTGAGATGCTTGTCTACCTGCAGCATGGCGCTCTGGGCTGGGCCCCGCTTAAGCTTATCTGCCTTGGTCAGCAATATATGCACCGGCAGGCCGGCCTGAGCTGCCCAGTTGAGCATCTGTAGATCAAAGTCCTGCAGCGGGTGGCGTATATCCATCAGCAGAATCAGACCTGCCAGGCTCTGGCGCTTCTGCAAATACTCCGCTAAATGCCGATCCCACTCAGCTTTCATGGCCCTGGGCACCTTGGCATAGCCGTAGCCCGGCAGATCGACCAGCCTGCCACCTTCCGCCAATTGAAAGAAATTAATTAGCTGGGTGCGCCCCGGGGTCTTACTGGTTCGCGCCAGCCGTCCATTGCGAGTCAATGTATTAATTGCACTAGACTTGCCCGCATTTGAGCGACCTGCAAATGCAACTTCACAGCCGGAATCTTCCGGACATTGCCTAATTGATGGCGCACTGGTCATGAATATTGCGCTCTGGTAGTTAATTGCTGTCGAATCCATAAAAAAGACTGTGCCAAGTGGCTGTAAGAAGCCGGGGTTATTGGTATATAATGCGCGCGCTTTAGCCATTAGTGCTAATGTCCCATGGTCGCGCAAAAATTTAAGCGACTATTCTAGCGGATTGCGAGAGTTGAATAACCATGAAAAAAAGCTTTTTAAGTATTATTTGTTTGCTGGCAGCATTTTCAGCAAATCAAGCGCTGGCTGCAGGTGATGCGGCTGCCGGCGAATCTAAGGTAGCTATGTGCGCCGGCTGCCACGGCAGTGACGGTAACAGCATGGTTCCAGCGTTCCCCAAGCTTGCTGGCCTGGGTGAAAAGTATATGACAGCGCAGCTGCGGATGGTCAAGTCGGGCGAACGCGTGATTGTCGAGATGACAGGTATTCTGGACGCATGGTCAGATCAGGATCTTCAGGATATGGCCGCCTATTACGATAGCAAACCCATAGTTACCTCTGGAGCACAGGATATTACTCTGGTGGGCATCAGTGACCCAGATGAAGCTTTGGACTTCGGTGAAAATGTCTACCGCGGTGGCAATATGAAAACAGGCGTAGCCGCCTGCACCGGTTGTCATTCACCCTCGGGCAGTGGCAACAATCCAGCTGGCTACCCTGCTCTGGGCGGTCAGTACGCCAGCTATATTGAAAAGCAGCTTCTCGCCTATCGTCGTGGCGAGCGCGCCAGTGGTGGCAATGCCAAAATTATGCAGGGCGTGGCGGCTAATCTGAGCGACAAAGAGATTAAAGCTGTGGCAAATTACATCTCTGGGTTGAACTAGGCAGCACAGTTGCCATCAAAGGTTGTCGACTTATAGTTAACAGGCACAAAGGAAACACAGATGACTACTTGGATTAAACGTCTTACTTTTATTGTATTGCTCCTGCCTATGGCCATGGCCCAGGCAGAGACAGAAAAATACCAGCAGGGTGTGCACTACGAAGTATTGCCCCAGGTCATTAGAACGGCTAATCCAAATAAGATTGAAGTTAACGAAGTGTTCTCCTATACCTGTGGGCACTGTTACAACTTTGAAGCTGTTCTCGGCCCCTGGTCAGAGCAGCTGGCGGAAGATGTAGACTTCCAACAGACTCCAGCCATATGGCAGCCAGCCCTTGAGCCCTATGCCCGCGCCTATTACAGCGCAGCTATGCTAAAGGTTTTGGATCTGGTTCACATGCCCATCTTTGAAGCCATTCATGTCAAGCGCGAGCCCGTGCGCACAGAAGCAGATTTTGCGGCAATATTTGCGGCCCAAGGGATAGACAGCGACAAATTTACCAAGGCGTACAATTCCTTCGGCATGAGCAGCATGGTCAACCAGGCCAAGGCTCGAGTTCGTGGCTACCGTGTGCAGGGAACCCCAGAGGTTATAGTTAATGGCAAGTATCGCGTTAGCACCCGCCAGGCCGGTGGTTTTGAGGGAATGCTCAGTGTTACCGACTTCCTGATTGAAAAAGAACGCCGCGCCGCAGGTAACAAATAACCTGGTATCCCAACAGAGGCTACTAGACAAAATACGCTGTACTAACAGCGTATTTTTTTGGGCCAAAATCGCCCATAGCGAGTATAGAATTAAATAACTTTATCTATAAGCGACCTATGGGTACTATGTAGCCCCTTTTTTTCACCGACCCACACCAACAGCCATTATGAAGCCAAGCACAAAGCCAAATAACCCCAACTTCTCCTCTGGGCCCTGCTCCAAGCGCCCCGGGTATGATGTCACCAACCTAGATTGCTCTACCCTGGGTCGCTCTCATCGCTCTGCAGCTGGCAAGGCTGCACTGGGCCGGGCCTGTGCCGACACAGCTGAGATACTGGGTTTGCCTGAGGGCTACAGAGTAGGGGTGGTACCTGCATCGGATACAGGTGCAGTAGAAATGATTATGTGGTCGGTGCTGGGGGCACGCCCAGTAGATATTTTTGCCTGGGAATCCTTCGGCAGTGGTTGGCTTACCGATGCCACCAAACAGTTAAAGCTGGACGAGCTCAATAGCTATACTGCCGACTATGGTTTGCTGCCCGATATGAGTCAGGCCAACCCAGATCACGACTGTATCTTTACCTGGAACGGCACCACCGCGGGCGTCAAAGTGCCCAACGCTGACTGGATTAGCGACGACCGCACAGGTCTGACTATCTGCGATGCCACCTCGGCAGTGTTTGCCATGGAAATGCCCTGGGAAAAGCTCGACGTTGTGACCTACAGCTGGCAGAAAGTACTGGGGGGTGAAGGTGCCCACGGCATGTTGATTCTTAGCCCGCGAGCAGTTGAGCGACTGGAAAATTACCAGCCGCCATGGCCGCTACCGAAAATATTTCGCATGACCAAAGGTGGCAAGCTGATCGAAGGAATCTTCCGCGGCGAGACCATCAATACGCCATCTATGCTCTGCGTTGCAGACTATCTGGATGCCCTGGACTGGGTGCGATCCATAGGTGGGTTGCCGGCTGCTATAGCCAAATCAGAAGCCAATTTAGAGGTATTGAAGGGCTTTGTGGCCAGCAGACCCTGGGCCCATTTTTTAGCTCAACAACAAGACCAGATTTCTAACACCAGCGTCTGTTTAACCCTCGACCTAGAGGCTGACCAGGTTAAGCAGATCGTTAAACTGTTAGACGCCGAGGGCGTTGCCTACGATATTGGCGCCTACCGCGACGCGCCAGCAGGACTGCGCATATGGTGTGGCGCAACAGTTGAGCAGGCCGATATAGAAGCTCTGTTGCCCTGGCTGGATTGGGCCCATGCAGAAGTTAGCCTGTAACCCGAGCGCGCTAATACTCAAGCAACCTGATACCGAGACTACTGAGAGATATTATGTATAACATCCGTACCTACAACGCCATTTCTTCTAAAGGCCTGAACCGCTTTCCAGCTGATAAATATACTGTTTCCAGCGAATCAGCAGCGCCAGATGGCGTATTGTTGCGCAGCCAGAAGCTACATACAGAAGTATTGCCCGAGTCTGTGCTGGCTGTGGCCAGAGCAGGTGCTGGTACCAATAATATTCCCACTGAAGATTACACCCAGCAGGGCATAGTGGTATTTAACACGCCTGGCGCCAACGCCAATGCAGTAAAAGAATTAATTGTCGCCGGCCTGCTGTTGGGGTCGCGGGATATCTACGGCGGTATGAACTATGTGCAAGAACTCGGCCATATGGACGACTCAGGTGAAATGGGCAAGCTGCTGGAAAAAGAAAAGAAGCGTTTTGCTGGCTCCGAAATTACCGGCAAAACCCTGGGCGTTATAGGCCTGGGTGCCATAGGCTCTATTATTGCCAACCTGGCTCTAGATCTGGGTATGAATGTGATTGGGTACGACCCAGCCATCTCAGTAGAGGCAGCTTGGCAGCTCTCCAGCCGAGTAGAGCGCATGGACAGCATTGAATCTTTGCTGGCCCGCGCCGACTTTATTACGCTGCATGTGCCCGCCATTCCCGCCACCAAGCACCTGATTAACACAGACACCTTGGCGCAGATGAAACCCAACGCCAAAATTCTAAACTTTGCCCGGGAAGAAATTGTCAGTACCGAGGATATGGTTGCCGCCCTAGACAGCGGCACCATCGCCGGTTATATCAGTGACTTTCCGGCCCCAGCGCTACTTGGCCGCAAAGATGTGCTGCTGATGCCGCACATTGGTGCCAGCACCGAAGAAGCCGAAGAGAACTGTGCAGTGATGGCCGCAGATCAACTGATGGACTATCTTGAGAACGGCAATATTCGCAACTCAGTTAACTTCCCGCCAACCAAAATGGCTCGTAACGGCGGCACACGCATTACCTTCGCCAACAGCAATGTACCCAAGGTACTGGGTAGCGTGCTAGCGGTACTAGCTGATGCCGAACTAAACGTAGTGGACATGGTGAACAAAAGCCGCGGTGATATTGCCTACAATATTATCGATGTAGAGGGCGCTATAGATGCTGGCATTGAAGCAGCCATTGCCGCCGTTGAGGGTGTGATTCGACTCCGAGTTATGTAAATCTCCGGGGTCGCTTCTGCGACCCCAATCCCCGCTTCATAATTTCAACGTAAATATTGCCTATGGCTCTGCTTTTCAGCATGGCCTCGCAAGCGCTTTACAATACGCAAAGTCTAAATCGTTACAGTTACACCACAAATAACCCGCTCAATACGGTGGATCCCAGTGGGTTTAGTTTCTTTAAGAAGTTAATGGCTATAGTAATATCAGTGGTAATAACTGTTGCGACCTATGGTGCGGCTTCCGGTGTTGGAGGCTGGGCCGCTGGATGGGACTTTGGTGCCGGAACACTTGGTAATGCAGTAGTCTCGTGCGCGGTAGCTGGAGCACTGGGAGGGTTCGCTTCGGGATTGACCTTTCCCCAAAGATTTGGCCCATGACATTGATGAGATTTCCAACTACTCTAACAAGATGGAGGTCTCACCATGAAAAAGCGATTTTCAGAAGAACAGATCATCAAGGCGATCAAACAGCATGAAGCTGGCGCTAAAGTTGAGGCGATATGCCGCCAGCTAGGTACTTCCAACGATACGTTCTACAACTGATGCTATTGCCGTGTACCTAAAAAAAGTCATAATTCATATATTCGCTCTGCTGCTTTGCTCAGTCATTCCGGCCATTCTGTTTCTGTTGAGCGGTTTGTTTGCGGGGCCATTAGAATCTTTGAGCGCCACTCTGTGGTATCAGTTTCTCGAAATGTTCGCACTAATTACTTATGTAGCAGCTTTACATGCAGTAGGGCTGGGGTTACCCATTTATTGGTTGGTCACATACTACTCAGCATTTACTTATCGAGCATCTTTACTTTGTGGTTTTATTGCTGGTTCTTTACTTATTGCTATTTATATGTGGCCACTAGATATTTTTGGTCCTAAAGGATCGACAAGCATTCAGGGAGTGAAAACTGTGATTGATGGAATTCCAACTCTGTCGGGTTGGTTGTTCTATATCAAGTCCGTTTGCGTCTTTGGTTTTCTTGGTAGTTCTGGAGCCCTAATGTTTAAGTATGTACTAAATAAATTTTCCCCGCAGGAAAGCCAAAATTAATTAACCCCAAATCAACTAGTTGGCAAAGTGGTGGTTAACGAAACAACATTTTAGTTAAACAACTTAGCCCTTACTGTATCCCTATAGGCCTTGGGACTATTGCCCGACCACTGTTTAAACCGTGACGAAAACCAGCTGGCCTCTCTGAAGCCACTGTAGTTGGCGACTTCCAAAACTGATAAATCTGTGTTTTTTAACAGATCACAGGCAAAGGTCATCCGCACTTCTGTTAGATAGTCACTGGGCCTGGTGCCTACTGCCTGACTAAAGCGACGGTGGAAGGTGCGCTGTTTCATGCCAAACTGCTTGGCTATATCTGCAACTGAAAGAGGCTTACCTAGGTTGTCTTGTATCCAAATCTGGGCCTGGGCAATGGCTTCGTCTGCATGCTTATGCTGGTGATGATCGGTCATTCCGATGGGTTCGGAGATATTGCGAATCTCATGGAAAAAATTACGCTGGGCCTGTCGCGCAATCACCCGGCCAAAAATGCGCTCTACCTGATAGACAATTAGTTCGGCCATGGCATTGACGCTGGCGGCGCAGTAGATATTGCCGGCCTGGGTAGTAAAGTGCTGCCGCTCCAGCTGAACCTTTGGGTATTGTCGCTGCAGTTGATCAAAATAGTGCCAGTGGGTGGTCGCGGGCTTGTCGTCGAGCAGGCCGGCCTCGGCAAGAAAACAGACGCCTGTGCCCACTGCTGTCATATTGATATTGTTTTGGTGTTGCCGCTGTAACCAGGGGATATAAGCCTGGTACTGACTTACCGCTGGCCTGGGGTTACGCCATAGTGCAGGTATATGAATCAGGTCGCTGGTGAAGCTATCTTCTAAACTATGGGTTGGCTGTAACTCAAAGCCGGCGGAGGTAAGCACTGGCGAGCCATCTGGGGTTACTCGCCGGATTACCACATCCCGTACCGGATGCTTGCTAGCTCGAGCCATGGCCTGGGCAAAATTAAATAGCTCAGCAGCCAAGGTGCTGCTGGATACCAGCATGTTGTCACAGAGCAGCAGTGTTAGGTTGAATGCCATAGACCAAAATATACCATAAATGGCCATATAATTAATGTAATTGGCTGAAAAACGTAATTAATCGGCTCGCAATGCCCCTACACTTAAACCTTAATAAAGGTTAATTTTAGGGATACCAGATGAGTCAATCATTGCCAGTTATCGTTGGTTTTGGTGGTTACAATGCCGCGGGCCGCAGTTCTTCTCACCAGGCTTTTCGTCGGATGGTACTGGAGTCACTGTCTCCAGCAGAGCAGCGTAAGACTATTGTTGGGCTCGCCTGTTTAATGGGCTGTGTCAGCCAGCAGGCTGAGGATTACAGCGACAACTCCGGCACCAGATTAACGGCTGAGCAGGTCGAGACGCAGTTTAGAGATCGGGTTTTGGATGGCACATTGGTACGCAAGATTGAAAGCTTTGACCCGGCTGCGGTGCCCGGCAATAAAAAGATTACCTTTGACCATGCAGATGGCGAGCAGATTATTTTCACCATGCTCAAGCGCGACTTGCCAAGACAGTGCCCAGATGACTGGCAGATTTGCGATCTCGAAGATGGCAATGTAGAAGTTACCGCTTCTGCGGTCAGTGACTATCTGATTGAGTCCCATTATGAGCTAGCCGCAAAGGCTGCTGGTCAGCTGCCCACTGGGTTTAAGCCCGAGGACCACTACAACAGTCGCTTCCACCCACGCACCCTACAAATGACCTTGCTGGGCAGCAGTGATGCTATCCATTCTATGGGCATAGACTGGGCTAAGGTGGCTGAGCAGGTTAGGCCAGATGAGGTAGGGGTTTACTCCTCCAGTGCCCTGGGCCAGATGTCCGAGGAGGGCTTTGGCGGGCTTTTGCAGGGCCGCTTAAGAGGGGTGCGCACCACGGCTAAACAGGTACCTCTGGGTCTGAACTCTATGCCCGCAGACTTTGTTAATGCCTATGTATTAGGCAGCGTTGGCCATACTGAAGCCATTACAGGTGCCTGTGCTACTTTCTTGTATGTTCTTCAGGCAGCGGTTAGAGATATTCGCAGTGGTCGCCGCCGTGTTGCCATCTTAGGCAATGCGGAGGCCGCAGTGCTGCCGGAGATTTCTGAAGGCTTTTCCAATATGAGTGCGCTGGGAAGCGATGAAAACCTATGTAAGCTAGATGGGTCTGACACTCCAGATTGGCGCCGTGCCAGCCGCCCCTTTGGCCACAACTGCGGTTTTACGCTATCTGAGGCGACTCAGTATCTGGTGCTCATGGATGATGCCCTAGCGATTGAGCTGGGAGCAGATATCCACGGTGCAGTACCCGAGGTATTTATTAATGCTGATGGGGTAAAAAAATCTATTTCCGCACCTGGTGTAGGCAACTATATTTCGTTTGCTAAAGCGGTATCTGCGGCTGTGACCATAGTGGGCCGGGAAACAGTTCAGAAGCATAGTTTTGTCCATGCCCATGGCTCGAGTACCCCGGCTAATCGCACTACAGAGTCAGAGCTAATTGATCGCGTAGCCAAGGCTTTTGATATTTACGATTGGCCAGTCACAGCGGCCAAGGCTTTTGTGGGCCATTCTCTGTCTGCGGCCAGTGGCGATCAGCTGGTGTCGGCACTGGGTACCTTTAAATATGACATTATTCCAGGTATCAAAACCATTACTGAAATCGCCCCAGATGTTCATCAGGAGCGGGCGCGATTTTCCCTGACTGATATGGATACCAGCCACCGTAAAATGCAGGTGGCCTTTATTAATTCCAAAGGCTTTGGGGGCAATAATGCCACCGCTGTTGTATTGGCGCCCAGTAAGGTTGAAGCCATGTTGGCTAGCCGCTATGGCGAGCAGTTTGAAAACTACAGGGCTAAGCGGGAAACAACCCGTGCCGCGGCCGAGGAATATGCACAGCGCGCTGATGCTGGACAGCTAAATGTGATCTATCGGTTTGGAGAAGCACTGATCGATGAGGCGCAACTAGAAATTTCTGACCAGGGCCTCAGTATTCCAGGCTTTGCTCGGGACGTGGAATTTAATCAACAGAACCCTTACGCAGATATGCAATAAATCGCTGCAGTCGAGTGAGCAATAGCAAATCAATTTTACGGGCCTGATTAATCCATTTTTCAGGGTCTGCTAGGGCGCCATCAATATTCTGTGGCGGAGTTATTTTCGCTGGGCTAGACAATGTGCCGCCATGAATCGCAACCACCTCAATAGCTTTGCCCCCCGAGGAGTGAAATAATAGTGGCCCTCCAGAGGAGCCCCGGCTTGCGTCGCAATTATGTAACAGTAAGTGTTCACTTACAAAAGTGGCAGAGAGGAAATTCCTGCAGTTCTGGCTAAGGCTAATATGCTCTTTATTGCTGTTGTAGCCCAGCAACTGGAGCCTGCCTGGGGGCTCGAAGATCCCGAGTTTTAGGCGCTGTTGGTACAGGGGGCGCTGCAGCGAAACAAACACAATATCGGTTTCTGACTGACGCATTTTATCCCTGCCCAGAGGCTGATAATTATGGCTCGACACCTCGGCAAAGGGCACAGATTTGAGCCGCTTGTTCTCCGGCCTGTAGCTGCAATGTTGAAAGGGCTCGCCGGACTGCAGGTCGAATAGCACATGGGCTGCGGTAACAATAATAGACAGAGGTTGGCTGTGGTTGGTGGCGGCTCCCAGATCGATGTGAGTGCCTGTGCCTCTTAGTCCGCCATCGCAATAAATGGTGCCAACAGCATTTAGCAGTCTCGCTGGCGGGCTGACCCGTTGATCCTCAATGCCATTGCTCTGATTGCCGTCGCCAAAAATCGCTGCCCAGCAGATTGCTGGCGAACAGAGTAATATCAGACCCAGGGTATTGCAGTTGGTACCAAACCTTTTCATGGCGGCCCGGGCTAACCCATGTCTCCCCACAGCGATTGCAGAATACTAATGGCTGCCAGTGGTGCGGTTTCGGTGCGCAATACTCTGGGGCCTAGGGCGAGAGCTAAAAAGTTACTGCCTAAAGCCTGATCAATTTCTGCCTGGCTCAGACCCCCTTCGGGGCCTACTAATAGCCCTATGCTGCCCTCGCCATTGGCCATGGTCGACAGACGCTGGTCAGTACGGTGATGTAGCACAAGCTTTAATTTAGAGTCGCAAAGAGACAGCCAGTCTGTGAGAGAGACTGCAGGGTTGATGGTGGGAACCTTGTTGCGCTGGGACTGCTCACAGGCACTAATGGCTACCTGCTGCCAGTGGCCCAGACGTTTATGTAAGCGCTCTCCGCTCAGCTTTACTTCGCAGCGCTCGCTAAATAGGGGGGTGATTTGGTTGACGCCCAGCTCTGTGGCTTTTTGCACAATCCAGTCCATGCGCTCACCCCGGGAGATGCCGATGGCCAGATGAATCTGCAGGGGCGATTCGCGATCTATCTGGGTAAATCCAGTAACCATTGCACTGGCCTTACCTTTTTTTGCCTGCACCAGTTCTGCGCTGTACTCACCGCCCTGACCATTAAACAGTATAATCTGCTGTCCGGCGGTCATGCGCAGTGCTGAGGTAAGATGACGGGCAGCACCTTCATCAAGTTGGATGTCGGTGCCAGGGGTCAAATTTGCGTTGGTATAGATTCGCGGAATACGCATGGCTCACTCATAATTAGAGAGCCTTGGTAGGAAGGCCCAAATTACGACACAGGGTATCAGTAATTTCCCACTGGTTCATTGTATAAAAGTGCAAGCCAGGTGCGCCGCCAGCCAATAATTTCTCACATAGACTAGTCACCACATCAATCCCGTACTTAACTAGATCATCCGGGTTGTCGGTGCGCTCTTTTAGCTGCCAGCGCAGCCAGCGTGGAATATCGGCTCCGCAATTATCAGAGAAGCGGATCAGATTATGGAAATTGGTCAGCGGCATAATGCCCGGCAGTATAGGCTGATCAATACCCACTTTGGTGCACTCATCTATATATCTAAAGTAGGCATCAGGGTTATAGAAATATTGTGTGATGGCGCCGTTAGCGCCAGCCTTAAATTTCTCTCCGAGCCAGTAGATATCTTTGCTGTAACTCTCTGCTTCGGGATGAATCTCCGGATAGGCAGCCACATATATTTCAAAGTGATCGCCGCTATGCTTACGAATTAACGAGACTAATTCATTGGCATGGACAAGCTGTTTGGTGCCACCTATACCAGAGGGCAGGTCACCGCGCAGGGCAACCAATTTATTGATGCCCGCGTCCTTGTATGACTGCACCAGCTCAATAACATCCTGTTCGGTATCGCCACCGAAAGACAGATGGGGCGCCGCGCTGTAGCCATCGGTTTGCAGGCTAAGCACAATGTTTTTAGTAGTGTCTCTGGTGGAGCCACCGGCACCATAGGTAACTGAATAAAATTCAGGATTAAATTTGTTCAGTTCTCTAGCAGTGGTTTTAAGCTTGGCAATCCCTTCGTCAGTTTTTGCTGCGAAGAATTCAAAGCTTATATGAGGACTGTTCGTCATGAAACTTACTTCCTGTTAACTGTTAATCTGAGAGGAACCCTTTGCTGCGCTGAGCACGACTGTAGCTAACTGTCACCTTGAGCACAGCGAAGGGTCGAATGGCTTAGCCACCCTGACCTTCGCTATGCTTGGAATAACAATCCTGCTAGCTGTCAGTATGGATCAATACTTGTAGCTATCGCCTTTGTACGGACCTTCCACAGGCACATTAATATAATCTGCCTGGGCCTGAGTCAGCTGGGTAATTACACCACCAAAGCCACCGACCATATGACGGGCCACTTCTTCATCCAGGTGCTTGGGCAATACTTCAACCCGCAGCATTTCAGCTTTAGTTGCATCGTCTTGAGCAGCAAACTTTTGCGCGTACAGCTCGATCTGTGCCAAAACCTGATTGGCAAAAGAGCCATCCATAATACGGCTTGGGTGACCAGTTGCATTGCCCAGGTTAACTAAGCGCCCCTCTGCCAAAAGCAGCAGATGATCATTTTCGGCACGGTTGCGATAGATTTTGTGTACCTGGGGTTTTACTTCTTCCCACTCCCAGGTGCCGCGCATATAGGCAGTATCGATCTCGTTGTCGAAGTGGCCAATATTGCACACAACGCAGCCGCTCTTCAGTGCTGACAAAATATCTGAGTCACAGACATTGTAGTTACCTGTGGTGGTGACCAGCATATCGGTATTTGCGAGCAGGGCAGTGTTAACACCTTTGGCTACATCGCCATCGTTGTAAGTTGAAACCACTTCAAAGCCGTCCAGACAGGCCTGCATGGCGCAGATGGGATCACATTCGGTGACCTTAACAATCATGCCTTCCTGACGAAGTGACTGGGCTGAGCCCTTGCCCACATCGCCGTAGCCAACAACCACGGCTTTTTTGCCGGACAGCAGGTGGTCTGTAGCGCGCTTAATTGCATCATTCAGGCTGTGGCGACAGCCGTACTTATTGTCACATTTAGATTTGGTTACCGAGTCATTCACATTGATGGCAGGTACTTTCAATTCGCCTGCTTCCAGCATCTCGTAAAGACGATGAACGCCTGTGGTAGTCTCTTCAGTAACGCCGTGCACCGCTTCCAGAACTTGGGGATATTTCTGATGCAGCAAGGAGGTCAGATCGCCGCCGTCGTCGAGAATCATATTGGCATTCCAGGGCACGCCATCTTTTAATACCTGCTGCTCCAAGCACCACTCATACTCTTCTTCTGTCTCGCCTTTCCAGGCAAAAACTGGAGTGCCATTGGCAGCTATTGCGGCGGCGGCATGGTCCTGAGTTGAGAAGATATTACATGAAGTCCAGCGTACTTCAGCGCCGAGCGCCTCGAGAGTTTCAATTAAAACCGCCGTCTGGATAGTCATGTGGATACAGCCGAGAATTCGGGCGTCCGCCAGAGGCTGTTCTGCGCTATATTTGTCACGCAGAGCCATCAGGGCTGGCATTTCTGTCTCAGCGATAGCAATTTCTTTCTTGCCCCAATCGGCAAGGCTAATATCTGCAACCTTGTAGTCGCTAAATGCTTTATCACTGTTTGTGGATTGTGCTGTTACTGTCATTTCTATTTGCCTTTAAAAAATAATTAATTGTGGTTACAGAGCTTTTTTAAGCGCTTCAACCTTGTCAGTTTTTTCCCAAGTAAAGTTTGCTTCTTCTCTGCCAAAGTGTCCGTAGGACGCGGTGGGCTGGTAGATGGGTCGACGCAGATCTAACATCTCAATCAGTCCTCTAGGGCGCAGGTCAAAATTGTCACGAACCAGAGCAACAATCTCTTCGTTAGAAAGCTTGCCTGTGCCATAGGTCTCAACACTTATCGAGGTGGGCTCAGAAACGCCAATTGCGTAGGAAACCTGAATTTCACAGCGATCAGCTAAGCCGGCCGCAACAATATTTTTGGCTACATAGCGTCCTGCATAAGCTGCAGAGCGATCTACTTTGGTGGGATCTTTGCCGGAGAAGGCGCCACCACCGTGGTGAGCCATGCCGCCGTAGGTGTCTACAATGATTTTGCGTCCGGTCAGGCCGCAGTCTCCCATAGGCCCGCCAATAATAAATTGGCCAGTTGGGTTGATATGGTACTGGGTATCAGCATGCAGCCACTCGGCTGGAAGTACGTGGTTGATAATCTCTTCGCGCACTGCCTCTTGCAGATCAGGCAAACTGATATTGGGCGCATGCTGAGTTGACAGCACTACGGCATCAATTGCTACAGGTTTGCCCTGATCATAGCGGAGTGTTACCTGGCTTTTAGCATCTGGACGCAACCATGGCAGCACGCCATTTTTGCGCAGCTGGGCTTGGCGCTCAACAAGGCGATGAGAGTAGAAAATCGGTGCAGGCATAAGCACGTCTGTTTCGTTACTGGCATAGCCAAACATCAGGCCCTGATCGCCAGCACCAATATCTTTATCTTCGGCTTCGTCTACACCCTGAGCTATATCCCCAGACTGTTTACCAATAGCATTGAGTACAGCACAGCTATTGCCATCAAATCCCACATCTGAACTGTCATAACCAATATCGGTAATTACATCGCGCACGATTTGCTCGAGGTCAACATAGGTATTGGTGCGCACCTCGCCTGCGATTATTGCCATTCCGGTTTTGACCATAGTCTCTACCGCTACGCGGGAGTTGGGGTCATCTTTAATAATGGCATCCAGAACGGCATCAGAAATCTGGTCGGCCATCTTGTCTGGATGTCCTTCGGACACAGATTCAGAAGTGAATAAATTGTAAGTAGACATAAGTTAAACTTTCCTGTTTTAAGTATTGCCCGCCATCAATACTGGGCGGAGTTAGTTGAAAGAGTCAGCTTTTTAAAAACTGTCGAAGCTGAATACGAAAACCATTGCGCTGGGCCAGATAGAGGCTATTGCCCTCTGTCAATTCAACGCTACTTGCCCAGCGAGTTAATTCCTGAGGCTCAAAGCCAAGCCAAAGATCGCCGCAGGCCTTTTTAACCCACTCCTGATCATGGGCGCAGAGATCAGCGATTAGCAGTACCCCTCCTGAACTAAGAAGCTGAGCACAGTCGCTGATAATTTCTGAAGGTGTTGCTACATGGTGCAGTACCATATTGAGAGATATGCAGTCGCTGCTAATCTGTTGGTTGAGTGCTAGCGAGGTATCACCGAGTTTGAAGTTAATATTGTCTAGCCCCAGCGCGTTGGCACTGCTGCGGCAGCGCTCCAGCATCTCTGCAGAGTTGTCTAGCGCGGTGACCTGATCAAAGCGGCTGGACAATTTGCCCAGAAACTGCCCGTAACCGGGGCCAATTTCCAGAACAGATTGAGTTTTTGTCAGGCTGCTATCCAAAAAGCTTTCGACGCTGTCGCCGTAGTCTGCCCAGCTGGCAATTAAATCCTGGTTCTGTTCAAACCGCTCGGCATTCTGGTTAAAAAAGGCCACAGAGGCAGCGGAGCGTTCATGGTTAATGCTTTCAAGCCTGTTGCGAAGGCCCGGATCTAGGGCCGCTTCATTGATACTGTTAAACAGACACAGGTGCAGAGGCTGCAAATCTGGATCTGGATGAGTCTCGCTGCGGCGGTAGAAGATAGTTGTGCCCTCACGGCGCGTTGCTACCAGGCCGGAGTTAGCCAGAATCTTGAGATGATGGCTCATAGCCGGCTGGCGAATATCAAATACCTGGCAGAGCTCCAGAACGCCATAGGCGTTTTGCTGCAAAACTTTTAAAATTTGCATGCGCAATGGATCCCCAGCCGCCTTACACAGGGCTGTAATAGCATGGGTGTCAGTCGCTGAGCGCGGCTGACTGTCAAACTGGCTGAGGTTGGTCATGGGGCGGGACTTTAGCACAGCAGCTTTTATATATCAAAATATTTTTATATAGCCCGAAGCCATGGATATACTTAGTATTCTAGCTACCCAAAAAGAGGTGCAAATACTGAATATTGGTTTACTGACAACCTGGTCTGGGAGACAATGACGTCTTTCTAATTTCCCGTTTCAGGAGTGATATTTCATGGCCTCACGTCGAGACCTTGCCAACGCTATTCGCGCCCTCAGTATGGATGCTGTGCAACAGGCTAACAGTGGACATCCAGGTGCCCCCATGGGCATGGCAGATATTGCTGAAGTACTCTGGAACGACTATCTCAGCCACAATCCGGCAGACCCTAGCTGGGCCAACCGCGACCGCTTTGTACTGTCCAATGGCCATGGCTCGATGTTGCTGTACTCCCTGTTACACCTCAGTGGCTATGATTTGCCTATTGAAGAAATTAAAAACTTCCGTCAGCTGCATTCCAAGACTCCGGGCCATCCGGAATACGGCTATGCCCCTGGGGTAGAGACTACTACCGGCCCTCTGGGCCAGGGCATTAGTAACGCTGTGGGAATGGCACTGGCGGAAAAGGTACTGGCGGGCCAGTTTAATCGCCCCGGCCATGAAATTGTTGATCACAATACCTATACCTTCCTCGGTGATGGCTGTCTTATGGAAGGTATCTCTCACGAAGTCTGCTCCCTGGCTGGCACATTAAAGCTCGGCAAGTTGGTGGCATTTTATGATGACAACGGCATTTCCATCGATGGTGAAGTTGAAGGCTGGTTTAGCGATGACACTCCAGCTCGATTTGAGTCCTACGGCTGGCAGGTAATTCCCAATGTAGATGGCCATGATAGCGATGCCATCAAGGCGGCGATTGAACAGGCTTGTGCCGAGACCGGCAAGCCCACTTTGATTTGCTGCAAAACTATTATTGGCTTTGGCTCACCCAACAAGCAGGGCAAAGAAGACTGTCACGGCGCTGCACTGGGTGTAGACGAGGTGGCACTGACCCGTGAGCAACTGGGTTGGGCCCATGGGCCATTTGAAATTCCCGCCGATCACTATGCTGGTTGGAACGGCGTTGAGAAAGGCACTGCTGCCCAGGCTGCCTGGAATGAGCAGTTAGCAGCTTATCGCGCGGCCCATCCAGAGCTTGCTGCTGAGTTTGAACGCCGTGCCAACGGTGATTTACCAGCTGACTTCAGCGTCCAGGCTGATGCCTATATTCAAGAATGCCAGGACAAGATGGAGAAAGTGGCTTCCCGAAAAGCCTCCCAGAACTGTCTCAATGCCTATGGTCCATTACTGCCAGAATTGTTGGGCGGATCTGCGGATCTGGCAGGGTCTAACCTCACGATCTGGTCAGGCTCCAAGGATATTACTGGCGATAACGCCAATGGCAACTACATCTATTACGGCGTGCGTGAGTTTGGTATGAGCGCCATGATGAACGGTATTGCGCTGCACGGTGGCTTTATTAATTACGGCGCGACCTTCCTGATGTTTATGGAATACGCCCGCAACGCTGTGCGTATGGCGGCACTGATGAAGCAGCAGAGCATCTTTGTCTATACCCACGACTCCATTGGTCTGGGCGAAGATGGTCCAACACACCAGCCGGTCGAGCAGCTGAGTGCATTGCGCTCCACGCCCAACCTACACACCTGGCGCCCCTGCGACACTGTGGAATCTGCGGTTAGCTGGAAAAGTGCCATTGAGCGTCGCGATGGTCCTGCGGCGCTGGTATTCAGCCGTCAGGGGCTGGCTCCAATGCCACGCTCCACTGAGCAGGTAGCGGCTATTGCTCGTGGTGGCTATATACTTAAAGACCGTGATGCACCTCAGGCTATATTGATTGCCACTGGCTCGGAAGTTGAACTGGCCGTTAAGGCTTCAGAACAGCTAGCTGACAAAGGCATCATGGTTCGCGTTGTGTCCATGCCCTGTGCTGAAATATTCAGCGCTCAGGACGCGGCCTACAGAGACTCTGTGCTGACCCCCTCAATACGGGCAAGAGTTGCGGTGGAAGCTCTGCATGCAGACTACTGGTATAAGTTTGTAGGCCTGGACGGCCGGGTTGTGGGTATGACCAGCTTTGGTGAGTCCGCGCCGGGAGATGCTCTGATGAAAGAGTTTGGTTTCACGGTTGAGAATGTTATCTCCAATGTTATGGAAGCAATTGGCTAATGATTCGCGTAGCCATTAATGGCTATGGCCGTATAGGCCGTTCAGTATTGCGGGCCCTCTATGAATCAGGGGCTCGTAGCTCTGTGCAGGTGGTAGCTATCAATGAACCGGCCGACAGCAAAACAATTGCCCATTTAACTCGCTATGATTCTACTCATGGCAGATTTCCTGGGTTTGTTGATGGAAGTGACCATTCACTTACAGTCAATGGCGACAGTATTCAAATACTGCACAATGAGCAGCTGGATCAGCTGCCATGGGCTGATCTGGACATTGACTTGGTGCTGGAGTGCAGCGGTAGCTTTAGCGACCGCCAGACCGCGGAATTACATCTGGCCAGCGGTGCCAAGCGAGTTTTATTTTCTCAACCTGCCGAATCCACAGTAGATGCCACCATTGTCTATGGCATCAATCAACATCTTTTAAGCGACGACCAGACCATTGTCTCTGCCGCGTCCTGCTCGACTAATTGCGTGGTACCGGTAATCAAAGTGCTAAATGATAGCTTTGGTATAGATGGCGGTGTAATCACCACCATTCACTCTGCTATGAATGATCAGCCGGTAATAGACGCCTACCACCACACCGATCTGCGCAAAACCCGCGCCGCTATGCAATCGATTATTCCCGTGGACACAGGATTGGCACTGGGCATAGATCGTTTGCTGCCCGAACTGACCGGGCGCTTTCAAGCCCAGGCAATGCGGGTGCCAACAGTTAATGTGTCCGCCATTGACCTGTCAGTTATGCTCAACTCAGAAGTGGATATCAGGGCAGTAAATGCCGCTCTGGCAGCCGCTGCAGTTGGCGAACTCGATGGCATTTTAGGCTATACCGAAGAGCCCCTGGCCTCCTGCGATTTTAACCATGATCCGCGCAGCGGTATTGTGGATGCCAGCCAGACCAGAGTGAGCCAGAAAAAATTAGTTAAAGTGTTAATCTGGTTCGATAACGAATGGGGTTACGCTAATAGAATGTTGGACACAATGCTGCACTGGTACCAACTGCCCCCAGTGCACAACTGATTTTCACCCTTCGATAACGACCAATACTGAAAAGGATAGTAATGACTCTCAAGCTAATGACCGATTTGGATTTAACCGGCAAACGGGTACTGATTCGCCAAGACCTGAATGTGCCAATTCGAGAGGGCGTTGTTACCAGCGACACTAGAATAAGGGCTGCTCTTCCCGGTATAGAGTTTGCTCTAGCCGCTGGCGCTAAGGTTATTGTGATGTCCCATCTGGGTCGACCCACCGAGGGTGAATATGACCAGCAGTACAGCATGGCGCCAGTGGCCAAACATCTGGGAGAGCTGCTGGGTCAGCCAGTGCGCCTTGAGCAGAGCTGGACCAATGGCCTGGAGCAGGCCAATGGCGAGCTGGTGATGCTGGAAAACGTTCGCTTTAATCCCGGCGAAAAGAAAAACGACCATACCCTGGCCAAAGGCTATGCCAGGCTCTGTGATATTTTTGTGATGGACGCCTTTGGCACAGCCCATCGCGCCCAGGCTTCAACCCATGGCGTAGCCAAATATGCGCCAGTAGCCTGCGCTGGCCCGCTGCTGGCCCGGGAGCTAGACGCTCTTGAAAAAGCCATAGCCAATCCGGCCGCACCGGTGGCTGCCATAGTTGGGGGATCCAAGGTCTCGACCAAGTTACTGGTTTTGGAAACATTGGCCGATAAAGTTGATCAGCTTATTGTAGGCGGCGGCATTGCAAATACTTTTCTAGCTGCGGCCGGCAAACCAGTTGGCAAGTCACTCTATGAGCCAGACCTTATCCCCGCTGCGCAGGCGCTGATGGCTAGGGTTAATATTCCCCTGCCCACAGATGTAGTGGTGGGCAAAGAATTTTCCGAGACTGCAGAGGCCAGAATTATTGCCGCCGAAGAGGTTGCGGATGACGATATGATTTTTGATATAGGCCCAGATTCGGCTAGAAATCTTGCTGGCATAATTGCTTCTATGGGCACCATAATCTGGAATGGTCCGCTGGGTGTTTTTGAGTTTGATCAGTTTGGTGAGGGGACCAAAGCCATCTCAATAGCTATAGCAAAAAGCGCGGGCTTCTCTATTGCAGGGGGCGGAGATACCCTTGCTGCCGTGGATAAATATGACATCACCGACCAGGTATCCTATATTTCCACAGGGGGCGGTGCGTTTTTAGAATACGTTGAGGGCAAAGAATTACCTGCTGTTGCTGTATTGCAGCAGCGGGCCAAAAACTAGTAAATTGATCTAAGGGAAGGAAGAGACCATGGCATTAATTTCATTGAGACAGATGCTAGACCACGCCGCGGAGAATGACTACGGGGTGCCCGCATTTAACGTTAACAACCTCGAGCAGATGCGCGCCATTATGTTGGCAGCAGCACAGACTGACAGTCCGGTGATAGTTCAGGCCTCTGCCGGCGCGCGAAAATATGCCGGCGCGCCATTTTTGCGTCATTTAATACAGGCTGCAGTAGAAGAATGGCCAGATATTCCTGTCTGTGTACATCAGGATCACGGTACTAGCCCGGCAATTTGTCAGCGCTCCATTCAGCTTGGCTTTACCTCAGTGATGATGGATGGCTCGTTGCTGGAAGATGGCAAAACCCCTTCCAGCTATGAATACAATATTGATGTTACCCGTCGCTCGGTTGAGATGGCACACGCCTGCGGTGTCTCTGTCGAAGGTGAACTGGGTTGCCTAGGTTCTCTTGAAACTGGACAGGCTGGCGAAGAGGATGGAGTTGGTGCAGAGGGTATCCTAACCCATGATCAGATGCTCACCGACCCAGAAGAGGCGGCAGACTTTGTCTCTAAAACCCATGTAGATGCCCTGGCTATTGCCTGTGGCACCAGCCATGGCGCCTATAAATTTAGCCGCCCACCCACAGGGGATATTCTGGCTATAGATAGAATTAAAGCCATTAACCAACGTATTCCAGGTACCCACCTGGTTATGCATGGCTCGTCTTCGGTACCTCAGGAATGGCTGGCGATCATTAATCAGTACGGCGGAGAAATTCCCGAGACATACGGCGTACCAGTTGAGCAGATTTGCGAGGGCATTAAGCATGGCGTGCGCAAAATCAATATAGATACAGATTTACGCCTGGCCTCGACGGGAGCCGTGCGGCGCTATCTGGCAGAAAATCCAGCGGCCTTTGATCCTCGCTCCTATCTAAAAGAAACCATCACTGCAATGAAAGATATTGCAGTGGCGCGATATGAAGCCTTTGGTACAGCAGGTAACGCGAGCAAGATAAAAGCGGTGGGCCTAGATGCAATGACCCTGCGCTATGATAGCGGCGAGTTGGATCCCAAAATTAACTGAGAATAGCTAGACTAAAAAGGGCGCTTGGGCGCCCTTTTTTGCGTCCCACCAAATTCCTCGCCTATGTCATGCAGCTAGCAACAACCAATCAATGCTGGCACAACAACCAGCTGTGACTTAGTATAAATACCATTATTAAAATAAGAGACCTGAGTCATGTCCATTATCTACCCTATTTTTGTTCTTGCTATGCTCACCTTTATGGTTGTCTTTGGGGTGGGCGCCTCAAGGCTTATCAGTGTGCGCAGGCGTCAGGTGAATCCCAAGCTGTATAAGCTGATGTCGGGCTATGAGGCGCCGGACTATGTGCAGAAGCTCACCCGCAATCTATCCAATCTTTTGGAGATACCTATTCTGTTTTATGTGTTGGGGCTGCTGCTGATTGCACTGCAAATTGAGGATTCAACTATGGTTGCTATGGCTTGGGTTTTTGTTGCTCTGAGGTTTGTTCATACTGCGATTCATATTACCTATAACCACACTATCCATCGCTTTATGGCATTTGTGGCTTCAGCGCTAACACTGCTTGCCATGTGGATTAAATTTATCTTATTAATGGCCTAGGCCCAAAAACATATAAAAGGAGACTGCTATGGTAATTGATACTCTTGCCACCTGGCATCGCATTGCTGCAGCCCGAGATGTGGCGGGCCTCGATGGATTGCTGGCCGATCAATGTGTGTTTCATTCGCCGGTGGTGCATACACCTCAGGTGGGTAAGGCTGTTACTACCCAGTATCTGGCAGCGGCTTTTCATGTGTTCTTCAATGAAACCTTTGTCTATGTCCGTGAGCTGACCGGCGACAACCACGCCATACTAGAGTTTAAGGTTGAGATTAATGGAATTACCGTCAATGGCGTGGATATGATGACCTGGGATGAATCTGGCCAGATCATTGACTTCAAAGTGATGGTTCGCCCACTGAAAGCAGTGAGCCTGATCCATGAAAATATGGGCAAAATGCTGGCGGCGCAAAAATAATATGCTGTTGCGAATACTGATGGTACTAATCACTTGGTTGGCTGGCTTTAATGCCTCAGTGGCTGAGACTGAGAGCCCCTACCTCTTCGTTTTGGGAGTAGCCCAGGATGCTGGCTACCCTCAGGCGGGCTGTTATCAGCAGCACTGTATGCCGGGATGGGCTGATCCGCGGCTGGAGAGGGGCGCCACCGCTGTGGCTCTGATCGACCCTCAGGCCAAGGCAACCTATCTGTTTGAGGCGACTCCGCACTTGCCCCGACAGCTGTACAAGCTTGAGCAGCAGGCCAAAGACTTTGCGCTTTCTGGAGTCTTTCTCACCCATGCTCATATTGGACATTATGCGGGCCTGATGTTTTTTGGCCATGAGTCGATGGGCGCTAGCAATGTGCCCGTATTTGCTATGCCGAGAATGATGGATTATCTGGGCACCAATGGCCCCTGGAGCCAGTTGGTTGCATATAACAATATTGCCTTGCGGCCACTGGCCCACAACCGCACTGAAAATCTTTCAGGTCTGGGCGTGACTCCCTTTCTGGTGCCTCACCGCGACGAGTTTTCGGAAACCGTAGGCTATTCCATACAGGGCCCAAATAAGACAGCGCTGTTTATCCCAGATATCAATAAATGGTCAGTCTGGGAAAGAGATATTGCCGAGGTAATAAAGACCGTCGACTACGCTCTGCTGGATGCAACCTTCTTTGGTGCTGGTGAATTACCCGGGCGCGATATGTCCAGGGTTCCCCATCCTCTGGTGACTGAGACCATGGCGGCTCTGGCCGGGCTGGGGCCTGAGCAGCGCAAGAAAGTTTGGTTTATTCATATGAACCATACCAATCCCTTGCTCGATCCCAAGAGTGAAGAGGCCATGCTGGTGCGTGCCGCTGGCTATAATATTGCTACAGAAGCGACTCGTCTCGATCTCTGAGATTAATTTTTCAAACAGCCATGAGCTATGATCATGCATATTCCTGTCAAACCATTAAAGCAGTATCCATTCTGGCTGAGGCCATTCTTTTGGAATCAGCGACGTAAATATGGCGCTGTGCTTGATCCGGGATTACTCTGGGGTCGGGTACCAAAATTATTTGCCTCAGTGGCGCTGCTCTATGGCGCCATAGATCGCAAAAACTCCCCTATTGACCAGGTGCTTCGCTCTTTGGTTACGGTGCGGGTGTCACAGATTAACTGGTGCCATTTTTGTGTGGATATAAACTCCGCCACCCTGGCTGCGAGAGCCGGCTCCATGGATAAGGTAGAGCAGCTTGAGCAGTGGCGCGAATCTGGCCTGTATACAGATAAAGAACGCGTAGCTCTAGAATATGCAGAGGCCGTTACCTATTCAGATCAACAGGTCAGCCCAGAGTTAATGTTGCGTCTGAAAACGTTCTTTGATGATGATGCCCTTGTGGACTTAACTGGCCTGATTGCATTTCAAAACCTATCCAGCAAATTCAATGGGGCGCTGGATGTGCCGGCTCAGGGCTTTTGTAAAATTGCCGATTAGGTGAGTGAGAAAATGCCCCAAGTGATCTGATAAACGGTCAGGTAGGATAGCTAAAAATAGTCTATGTTTATTGGAAGGCCTTTGGTCCAACAGCTTTCAATTTAGGCAATTTAGCTCAAGCAATTTAGCTCAAGCAATCTAGTTCAAGTAGCAAAGTCTAGATAGCATAGTCCAAATAGCACAGTCACAGACGAGGTTTCATCATGGAAGATGGCCAACAAGATACTGCTCCTGCTCGTTCAGGTAACAGCACTGCGGTGGCACAGCCAAAAAAATGGTGGCAGTGGATATTG
>Ga0209603_1000061_pt1 | contig 130201 bp, 96 predicted proteins | sample COGITO_mtgs_1206_FD_184812 | JGI IMG/M metagenome (GOLD analysis project Ga0209603, IMG submission 184812) | Pelagic marine microbial communities from North Sea - COGITO_mtgs_120607 (SPAdes) (version 2) | ecosystem: Environmental > Aquatic > Marine > Epipelagic ...
TAAACCGGTGCCACCAAACGGAGTTTCTATACCACCTGCATACCATTCATTGACAAACACCTGCCCGGCCCGCAGTGCGCGCGAGCCCCGCAGACAGCGATTAATATCATTGCTAAAGATACCGGCGACCAGACCATAATCCGTGCCATTGGCCAGATCCCAGGCCTGCTGCTCGGTATCAAAAGGCATAATACCCAGCACCGGGCCAAAGACTTCAGATTGAAAGATATCCATCTCTGCACTGATATCTCGCAACACAGTTGGCTGCACAAAGTAACCAGACTGCCCGCCGGCAACACCGCCAGTCACCAGCTGTGCACCCTGCTCAAGGGCCAAATCACATTTAGCCAGCACCTGCTGTTGCTGCTTGGCTGACATCACTGGTGTGATATCGGCATTGTCCATGCCGGCTCCCATGGTCAGACCCTGAGCTAACTCTGCGACTCGGTCCACTACCTGATCATAGATACTGCGCTCCACCAGCATGCGCGACATGGCAGAACAGACCTGCCCTGCATTAAAGAAAATTCCCCAGTTAACACTGTCCATCAGCTGATCAATATCCGCATCGGCAAACACCACAGCAGCAGACTTACCCCCCAGCTCCATCACGCAGGGCACCGCACGCTCGGCTGCAGCGTGCAAAATGGCTCGCCCTGTGGGTACAGAGCCGGTAAAAACAATCTGATCAATATCTCCATGGGACGCCAGCCCAGCACCCACCTCTGGGCCGGTACCGCAGAGCATGCTTAGGGCACCCTCGGGCAGACCGGCGCGCTGGCAGGCCGTGGCCAACCAGGTGATAGCCAATGGCGTCAGCTCCGGGGATTTAACAATCACCGCATTGCCCGCGGCTAGGGCTGGTGCCAATGATCGAGCACAGATAGAAACTGGAAAATTCCAAGGTACAATCTGCACAGAAATACCAAAGGGTTCGTAGCTGGTGTAGTCCACATAGTCGGCGCCCAGAGGAATGGACACACCTTCAATCTTATCGGCCATGCCGGCGTAGTATTCAAAATAGCGGGCCGCCTCGGCAAATTCATCCTCCGCATCGCTCAGGCGTTTGCCATTTTCCAATACCGCTAGCTCTGCGCCCTCTGAACTAATAGCCCGAATTTCGCCAGCAATACGATAGAGCAACTCTGCTCTTTCGGCGGGACGACAGTCGCTAAGCACTTTCGAGTTAACGCAGTTGCGAGCAGCGGAGACAGCAGTCTCCATATCAGCCAAACTGGCGCGAGCAACAGTGGCAAAGATTTCTCCGGTAGCAGGGTTTTCGACCTCAATGGATGTCGAGCTATCAACCCAGCTGCCCGCTATAAAGTTTTGCCAATGGCTCATTTTTGATTCCTTTTAAACTGTTCCTGCGCTGTAGCCCTGGGCCACCCACTGATGGAAATGATGGCTGGGTACATCCATTACCGGTGAAAATACGCCGCCTTTAAACCCTGGGGACCGACGGGCATTTTGCATACCTTCCACGGCAAAAATATCTTCCGAAAAAACCTGTCGCCAACTCTTGAGTACAGCGGAGCGGCAACCCTGATAGGCTTGGTCCAGAGACTCGTCGCCCACATAATACAGCTGTAACTTTTCCACTGTACTGCCCGCGGCCTGTGGCTGCAGGATCATAGCAAAGGCGTGGTCGACTTGCAGGCCAAGCAGTACATTGGGGTACAGAGAAATATATTCCGCTTGGCGAAGCTTCTCCTGGGGCCAGTCAGCAAACTGGGGTAGCTCGGTGCCGGCCACCTCAGACAAAATATACACATAGCTGCCCTGCCCGGACATATTTTCAGCAGCCACAATATTGTAGTGCTGGTCCAGGGGCGAATAGGTATTGAGGCTGGGGTGCACCCAGGGCAAATGGTAAGCCTCGCAGTAATTTTCGACTGCCAGTTTCCAGTTTGACTGCACTTTAATTTCCATTGAGGCGTCGTCGACGGGTGCCTGTAACTGCGCTAATCCATCGGCTCCGGCAAATTCCGCCCAGCGTTTTTCCAATGGACCTATATAGTCAGTAAAATCCTCGGCCGCCCCCGACAGATTAATAAAGACAATGCCCATCCAGATATGGCTGCGCACAGACATAAGACCGTTGTCTTCACAGGAAAAGCCTTCGACTTCATTGATATCCACACCGCCGATAAACGGTGTAGATTTTAGGTTGCCACTCAGGTCGTAATACCAGGAATGATAGGGGCAGCTAATACCTCGCGTCTGAGACTTGGCCTCGCTCACCAATGTCATACCTCTATGGCTACAGACATTGTGAAACACATGGATTTGATCATGACGATCGCGAGTCATTATCAGCGGCAGGCCCATAAAATCTACAGGCATCAGGCTACCTTTGGCGACTAACTCAGAGGCAAAGGCTAAACCAGCCCAGGTATTGCCGATCAGCTGATCGCGCTCAAAATTGAACAGGGCCTCGCTGGTATAGGCAGCGCCGGGCATACCATTAGCCTGGTCAATAGGTTTGCCCACTGCATCCAACTGGGTCAGTGGAATAATCGTCTGTGTTTTTGAATTGCTCATGCCAGTGGTCCTCGGTTGGAGGCTATTTCTTATTGCGCTACTGTAGTGGATTTCAGCGTCGGTTAAATATCCATAAGCGACTTATTAGTGGCCCATTAGCTTGGCTAATAGGGCTTGACGACCTGCTACCCAGCACCCACTATCATGGGCATCGCAGCCCTATACACCACAGAAAAATAAGAGTTCCAGGCCATGTCTACAGTCAAACATTCCCCCTACATTATTATTGGCGCTGGCATCCATGGCCTGAGTACGGCCTACCACCTTGCCCTGGAGCTCAAGACACGCGGCAAGGGCAGTGGTAGGGATATTATTGTGGTGGATAAAACCGGTGTCAGTGCCGGCGCTTCCGGTATAGCCTGCGGCGTGATTCGCAATAACTACTACCAGCCTGCCATGCGTGAACTGATGGCTCACAGTGTGCAGGTTTGGGAGACTGACCCGGCGGCCTATAGCTATAACCCGGTGGGTTATATGCAGATCAGTTCTGAGTCGATGCACGAAGATGTAGCCTCAATCTACCAACAGCAAAGAGCCATAGGCTACGAGTCGACCTTTATCGAAGGTGCCGCCGACTGCTCCAACTATATGCTCGATATCTTCCATGACTGGCAGGCCCAGGGAATTACCTCGGTACTACATGAGAAGTCTGGAGGCTACGCCAATAACAGCAAAGCACTTCAGGGACTTGCTGCAAAAGCCGAAGCCGAGGGTGTGCGCATTATTGCCGGGGTCACAGTCACCGGCTTCGATCGCGATAGTCAGGGTTCCATTAACAGTGTGCAGACTGAGACCGGCGATATTCAATGTGATTATGTGGTGGTTGCTCCGGGGCCCTGGGCTAAGCAGTTCTGGGATATGCTGGAAATGCCCAGCACCATCAGCATTAAGAACCCAGATACTGGTGTGATTGCCGACCATATCCCCATGTGGATTTACTGGTCTCTGCAGGAAGGCACATTGGGCGTAGACCCCAATCTGCAAAAAACCAATGATGGCCGGATGCCGCCGGTCATTCATGTGGATACAGATGCACCTCTCTACTCCGATAAAGATGGCTCATTAATCACCGATAAGATGTGGGGTATTTACTACAAACCAGACTTTCACTTTGGTGGTATTCAGGGGGGCGCCGCGCCTTTTATTGTGGACAAACCTGCTGAAGCAGTTGCGGTCGATCCCTATGGGCCAGAGAGCCCAGAGTTTATTGTCGGCAACGACTTTTCTACCATGTGGGTGTCGGCACTGGCCCATTGTCAAAAGCGATTTTCCGGCACCATGCCCCAGTATAAAGATGAGCCCTCTGGCGGTATCGGTGCATTTACACCAGACAGTTTTCCAGTGTTCGATATATTCCATGGCAACTGCTATATGATCGCCGACTCCAACCATGGTTACAAAATGCTCGGCGTGGGTAAGTTAGTAGCTGAGGACATCTGCGGCGATCAATCTCGTCTGCTGGAACCCTTCCGCTTCTCACGCTACCGCGAGGGCAAACTACACCCGGTTTCCAATAGCCCATTTCCCTGGAGCTAATATCAGGTACTATGGCGGGCCCCAACCAGCTCGCAACCTGGAGTAATCCATGGCCCTTAGCGCTACTATCTGCAAAGCAGACTTGAATATTGTCGATATGGATCGACATTATTATCAGCAGCACAGCCTGACTGTGGCACAGCACCCCTCGGAAAACGACGAGCGGCTAATGATTAGACTGCTGGCCTTTGCTCTGCATGCCGACGAATTTCTCAGCTTTACCAAAGGCCTAAGCACTGACGACGAGCCGGATCTGTGGCAGAAAAGTCTCAGTGGTGAAATTGAGCTGTGGATCGAGCTGGGTCTGCCCAGCGAGAAGCGCCTAAAAAAAGCCTGTGGGCGAGCACAGCAGGTGATCCTGTACACCTATGGCACAGGTTCCGCCGAACAATGGTGGAAACAGATACAGCCTCAGGTGAGCAGATTTAAGAATCTCAGTGTCCGTCATCTCGACAGTAGTATCACTAGGGAACTGGCCAGCGGCATGCGGCGCAACCTAGATATCCAGGTCAGTATTCAAGATTCAGAAGTCACCTGGGATAGCGACCAAAAGACTCTGAGCTTCAGGCCGGAAGTTAGATATTAGGCAGCCGGTCTGGCCACAAAAATAATTGCTCAATTGCGATTAATTTTGCTTTGCGTTTTACCCATTCGGGTGTACTCTGCCGCCGAATTATCGGAGGCTAAAAAAGCCCATGCCCGTTAGAACCCTTGTCAGCATCTGGCCGCTATTTGCAGGCCTCTCTCTTATTGGCCTCGCCGTTGGTGTGCAGGGCAGTTTGCTTGGCGTGCGCGCAGAATTAGAAGGGTTTGACGACTACCTGATTGGTCTGCTGATGTCCTGCTATTTTGCCGGCTTTTTGGCCGGGTCACTACTGACTCCAAAAATGATTCAGCGGGTTGGCCATATCCGTATTTTTGCCGCGCTGTCTGCGGTGGCATCAGTCACTATTCTGGTGCATTCAATCTATGTGAACCCATGGGCCTGGGCGCTGATGCGCCTGCTAACGGGTTTCGCTTTTTCAACCATCTATGTGGTCTCCGAAAGCTGGTTAAATCAGGCCTCCAACAACACCAACCGCGGGCAGGTTTTATCTATTTACACAGCCATTCTACTGGCCGGCATTTGCGCTGGGCAGTTTATGCTGAATGTGGCCAACCCCAGAGAATTTACCTTATTTATTTTGATCTCGGTAATGGTGAGCGTTGCCGCCGTACCCATTCTGTTATCAGTAATTACTACCCCCGCCATTGAGGAAACTGAGCGAGTTACCATGCGCCATCTCTGGTATCGCACACCCATGGGCGTAACCGGCATTGTTCTCTCACAATGGGTATCCAGTATTCTGTTTGGTATGGGCGCGGTGTACGCCACCAAGCTCGGCTTTACCGTTTATGAGGTGGCCAACTTTATGGGCGCCATGATGGCGGGCGGCATGATTCTGCAATACCCCATCGGCAAACTCTCCGACATGATTGATCGCCGCTGGGTAATGGGTGTCGCCTGCTTATTTGCTGTGTTTTTTGCGCTGATGATCAGCCGTGAAACTGAAGCCTCAACCAAACTCTATGGGTTAATTTTCCTGTTCGGTGGCTGTTCATTATCCCTATATTCACTGGTGGTCGCACTGACCAATGATCACCTGCGCCCAGCAGAAATAGTACCCGCCAGCGGCACCATTGTTTTGATTGCCGGGCTAACCTCTATCACCGGTCCTATTACCGCAGTATTCTGGCTACAGATATTTGGCATACAGAGCTTCTTTGTACTATTGGCGGCCTGCCTTTTACTGCTGGCAGGAATCAGCATCTGGCGAGTGCTGACTATTGAGGCTCTGCCAAGTGAATACAAGGTCGAGATTACACTGCAGGCGGCACCTGCACCTGTGGGTACGGTACTGCATGCGGAAGAGGAGCCAGTGCCAGCTAATAACTAAACCTTTAAGTTGCAGTTGACGTAATTAGATAATAAAAATAAGAGGCTGTAAAAATGCGTTCATTGCTAATCGTGACTGCCCTGCTTTTGCTAAGCGGCTGCGCTGAAAAATTTAATGCTGCAGAATATCTCCAACTCGACGAAAAATATGACGTGGTTATTGAACGTGACCATCTGGGCGTGCCCCATATTATTGGTGAGCGGGATGTGGATGCGGCCTTTGGTTTTGCCTATGCCCAGGCGGAAGATAACTGGCAAATTATCCATGACAGTATTCCCTTTTACCGCGGCACCAATGCAGCCATTAATGGCAGAGATGCCGCTACTATTGATTTTTTGATTCACTGGCTGGGTATTTGGGATGACCTGGATGCGGGCTATGAGACTCAACTTAAGCCAGAGACCAGAGCCTATATTGAAGCCTTTGCCGATGGCATTAATTACTATGCCGCATTGCATCCAGAAGAAACCAACCAGCGCCTTTTTCCCATTAATGGCAAAGATATTGTCGCTGGTTATATGCTCCGTCACCTGCTGTTCTACGGCTTTGATGGTCCAGTAATTGAGCTGTTTGAAGAGCAGCGCAAATACCCCATCAGCAGGCGGGGAGATGCAGTTACCCAAACAGATAGCCGCAGCCATGGCGTGACCATAGGTGGCCTACCTGTTGGCTCCAATGCCATGACGGTGTCCCCCTATAACAGCACCGATGGCTCCACCATGCTGGCAATCAATTCCCACCAGCCCACCACAGGCCCAGTGGCCTGGTACGAGGCCCATGTGCAGAGCAATGAGGGCCTGAATGTGATGGGTGGCCTGTTTCCCAGCGGTGCCACCATTGGTGTCGGCTTTAACGAAAATCTCGGCTGGGGCGCCACGGTCAATAAGCCAGATCTGGTGGATATCTATGTGCTGGATATAGACCCCAATAACCCCAATCGCTACAGGCTGGATGGTGAGTGGAAAACCTTAGAATCTCGAGAAATTACCATAGATGTAAAACTAATGGGCTTTCTGCCATGGTCTGTGACCGAGGAAGTTCTCAGATCTGAGCATGGCCCGGTGCTGCGCACAGACCACGGCACCTATGGGGTTCGCTATGCGGGCATGGGTGAAATGCGTCAGGTAGAGCAGTGGCTGGCAATGAGCAAGGCACAGAATTTAGAAGAATGGCGCAACGCCATGCGCATCCATTCGTTTGCCAGTTTTAATCTGGTCTATGCCGACCGCGAAGGCAATACCATGTTTGTACATAATAGCCTCACGCCCAATCGAGTGAGTGGCTATGACTGGGCTCATTATCTGCCCGGTGATGACAGCAGCCTGATCTGGGATCAATATATGCCCTTTGACCAGCTACCTCAGGTTATCAACCCTAAAGCGGGTTATATCCACAGTGCTAACCAGAGCCCTTTTCATATCACGGCGGAAGGCTCTAACCCGGTGAAAGAAAATTATCGTATTGAAGATGGCTTCCCTACCCGCATGACCAACCGTGCCGATCGCGGTCTGGAATTATTTGCCGAGCTGGGCACCATCTCCGAGCAGGAATTTTTTGATATCAAGCATGATAAAAGCTTTAGCGCTAAGTCCAGATCTATGGCCTTTTTAAATCAGGCACTGGAACTCGACCTGAGTGACGCAGAGCAAAGGTACAGAGACGCTCAACAGATTATTGCTAACTGGGACCGCAACACCAATATTGAAAACCGCGGTGCCGCCCTGAGCACCTGTGTTATAGGCACCGAATGGCTGACCGAACAAAAAGGCAAGCCAGTGCCAGATATCCGCGAAGAGCTTTTTCGTTGCAGCGACCGACTACTAGATAAAGTGGGCCGGCTAGACCCTCTATGGGGCGATATCAGCCGGCATATACGAGGCGACCTTAATCTACCCGTAGGCGGTGGCCCAGACACATTGAGAGCCATCTATGGCACTGGTATGCAGGACGATGGCTATCTCACCAACGTGGCTGGTGATGGGCTTTACTATATGGTCTCTTGGGACGCCGAAGGAAAACAGAAGGTACGTGGCATTCATCAGTTTGGCGCCGCCACATTGGACGAGACCTCACCCCATTATGCGGATCAGGCTCAGGACTATGTGGATGAAGTACTGCATGACCCGTTATTTGATGACAAGCTGCGAGCTGAAAAAATTCAACGTCAATACAGACCTGGGGAGTAGACCATCCCAGGCAGACAACATGCTAGAATAGGGTCTTAGCAACTGTCCCAGAGACTGAGACCCCATGTCAATTCAGTGGTACCCCGGCCATATGCGCAAGGCCAGCAACGAAATGATCGAGGCCCTGCCCCAGGTTAATATAGTTGTTGAGGTTCTGGACGCTCGCATTCCCTTCAGTAGCTCCAATCCCTTTATTCAGAGCCTATGCACTGACAAGCCCTATATCAAACTGCTTAATAAAACCGACCTTGCCGACCCAGCTATCACCCAGCAGTGGCAGGATTATTTTGAGCAGCAGAGTAATACCAAAACCATGGCGCTGGACTTAAAGAACCATGACCCCAGCGCCAAAATTATTGATCTGATCAACAAGCTCTATCCCCAGCGTGAGGGAGGCAATACCTTGGCGATGGTCACGGGCATTCCCAATGTCGGCAAGTCTTCTCTGATTAACTGTCTGGCCGGCCGCCATATCGCCAAGACCGGCGACGAACCAGCTATTACCAAAGGCCAGCAGCGTATTAATCTGCGCAATGGCATTATGCTGCTGGATACTCCCGGCATTCTCTGGCCAAAAATTGAAAACCCTCAGGGTAGTTATCGGCTGGCCACCACTGGTGCTATTAAAGATACTGCGGTGAGCTATGAAGATATCGCCTTTTTTGCCGCAGAGTTTTTGCTGGAGAAATACCCCCAGCGACTTAAAGATCGCTTTAATATCAGCGATCTGCCGCAGACAGAAATAGAACTATTGGAGATTATTGGCGCCCAGCGCGGCTGTTTGCGCGCTGGCGGCAGAGTGGATTTAGAGCGGGTATCCACCATCTTTGTTAATGAACTGCGCGCCGGTACTCTGGGGCCCCTAGGATTTGAGACGCCAGAGATAATCGACGCGGAGATGAAGCAGGTTGCCATCCTTAAAGCTGAGAAAGAAGAGCGAGAAAAAGAGCGGTTGGAAAAAGCCGCTGCGCGACGCAGAAAGGCAAAGGCCAACCGCAGGTAGGCGCAGAGTTACCTACGCTCAAAGACAATGGTCTCATCAATCAGCTCATCGCCATCCTCATCAATGGTGGCTGTTAATGTATCTCCCTCGATATTCACAAAAATATTGGGCGCACCCACACCAGTAAAGTCTGTTAATCCAGTGTCGCCATTATTATCAAAGGTCTGACTGACTGTGAGCAAGCCTGTGTCCTCGTCACGCTCGTAGGTTCCCAGCTCCATACCGGATATCTCAGTATCATCATCTTCATCGACTTCGCCATGGAAGTAAGTGCCGTCATCAAAGAACACAATCATTAGCAAATCATTTTCGGTGGTAGTGCTAATCCATGTGCCCAGGAGGCCTTCGGAATCAACTCGCCTCAACCCAAAGACACCATCACTAATACCGTCGTTATTAGTATCTGGCGCGTACATTAATGAACCAGATGGCTGAGCAATTAATCTCAGCCGCGGCCCAGAACCATCAAAGTCACTGAGTCCTGCGTCGCCATTATTATTAAAATTATGTGTTGTGGTGATTTCACCTAGACCAACAACATCATATGTACCCCACTCCATACCGGATAAAAAGTTAGGATCTATTTCATTAACCTCGGCATGAACATAGGTGCCGTCTTCCAACAGACTAAGCATATAGAAATCGGCGTCCGTGGGGCTGGCAATTTCCCAGGTACCGATTAGAGACTGGTTATCAACAGGCTCGTCCTCAGAATCGATCTCTCCCGAACGAATCAGGCTCGCCACAAAATGAACTAGGGCAAGCACTGTATCAACTAGATCTGATTGAGCAGTATCCTGGCCTCCATTAGCAATGAATAGATCTATGCCGATCTGCGTTTCAAATCCTTCTACGGATAAATCAAAGTCCAGAAAAACAGCATTATCTTTTGCCGTTTGTGTAATATTAATTCCATTATCAGGATCACCATCCTTATCCAATGACTGCAACAAACGAATAATATTGATCACCATATGATGGGCTACATCATCGGTATCAGCCATATCCAATGGCGTAACCACCTCAGCTGCCAATACAGGTGGAAATTCCATATCACCAATAAAGAAGGTTACCGTCTCACCGGCCAAATATTTAAACTCACCGCGGGAATTGGTATCACCGTTTTGAGTAGCGGTTCGGTAACCGATATTAATCACTGGGCTATCGATAAAAACGCCGGTAAGAGTCGATGGGGAGTCACTACCGCCTCCGCCACAATTGGCTAGAAGAACCACACTAGAGAGGATAAGGGCTTTAATTTTCATCGTATTACGTCCTGTAATAGTTAACTTAGTCCGTTGATATCTCCAATAAGATTAGACAAGGTTTGGCTGTAATGCCAGCCTTGACAGCTTGGCTACACATACTGTCCAGCAGCATAGCCGGATGCCCAGGCCCAATGGAAGTTGTAGCCACCCAGATGGCCGGTTACATCCATCACTTCACCGACAAAATACAGGCCTGACTGGGTTTTGCATTCCATAGTTTTTGACGATAGGTGGTCGGTATCTACGCCACACAGGGTGACCTCGGCGGTGCGATAGCCCTCTGTGCCGGAGGGTTTTAGTTGCCAGCGCTGTAACTGCTCTGCCACCCCCATTAATACGGAATCGGGAATCTCTGCCATAGGTTTATCAGCATGACTGGGCCAGTATAGGTTTTGCAACTCCAACACCAGGCCTTTGGATAGATGTTGTGATAACAAATTGCGTAACAATGATTTAGCACTGGATTTTTTATAGTCTAATAACAGTGCACTGGCTTGCACATCAGGCAGTAAGTTAATGCTGATTTTCTGCCCCTGCTGCCAGTAGCTGGATAACTGTAGGGCCGCTGGGCCACTGATACCGCGGTGGGTGAATAGCAAGTTCTCGCGGAAGACTACATTATTTACCGACATCTCAACATCAATGGCTAGGCCGGAGAGTCGCTCGCTGATTCCCTTTACCCAATCGGTAAAAGTAAATGGCACTAGCCCAGCAGTGCGAGGCAACAGGCCAAGGCCAAACTGCTCGGCAATCTCATAACCAAAGCCTGTGGCACCCATGGTGGGGATAGACAGGCCACCGGTTGCGATTACCAGCGACTCAGATTGGTAACTGCCCAGGGAAGTCTGCAGGTGATAGCCAGACGTCTGAGGAGAAATCTGTTGAATCTCACATTTAGTTTTGACGCAGACTCCAGCTTGCTCAGATTCATCCAGCAGCATAGATAGAATATCTTTGGCTGAGTTGTCACAAAATAACTCGCCATGCTTGCGCTCGTGATAGGCAATCTGATGACGCTCAACCATATCGATAAACTGCCATTGGTTGTAACCGGTCAGTGCAGATTTACAAAAGTGAGGGTTGGCCGATAAATAATTTTCCGGCTGTATATCCAGATTGGTAAAGTTACAGCGCCCACCCCCAGACATGAGAATTTTTTTGCCCACCTTATTGCTGCTGTCTAGAACCAGTACAGAGCGACCGCGCTGGCCCGCGGTAAAGGCACAGAACAAGCCGGCAGCGCCGCCGCCTATTACAATCACATCATACTGCTTAGACGCTGTCATAGCAGATTATCCAGACGTCGCTGAAGCTCTTCCGTTGTTATTGCTTGGAGAGTTTCAATATTACGCTGAGGGATTTTCTGCGGATTGGGAAACTCCTGCAACAGCCGCTCCATCATATCTTCGCGCAGAAAGTGAATCATTGGATAGGGTGAGCGATTAGTAAAATGGCTGCTGGCCTCTGGGGACTCGCCATCAAACTGGTACTGAGGATGAAAGCTGGCCAGTTGGATTGTGCCGGTCAGGCCCTGATCCTCAAGTAGATGATTAGCGTTATCAATAAAGTTTAGATAGGTCTCGAAGTCCTCAAGCCCTGTGGGTAGCACTAGCAGCGAGGTGGCAATCTCAGATTCTGGAGAATCACAGATCAACGCCAGTTCCTGCAGGTACATAGCGGCTATAGTTTCCAGCTGGGCAGATTCGCAAACTGTCAGGCGCAAGCTATCGGCGGTAATCACTGGCCGTGCAAAGGGACATAGATTGAGCCCCACCACAAAACTATCGAGCCATGCTCTGGTGCGCTGCTCTACTTTGGAATAAGCCGAGGGAGACATAGAAAACTCGTTGCCATTAACAGGTCCGCTAGAATACCTAGTCGAGCTGTTGCCAACAAGCTAAAGCTGAGGGCTTTACCCACAGGTGAGTGGTTTTAAGTTTGCCACTATGGGCTTTTATAGAGGAGCTGGATTCATGTATGCTGCCTCGCAATAAAAATAAAATGTTACCCCTAATCTTCTCGAGAATTAATCATGAGCAACCTCTTTCAGCCCCTGCACTTTAAGTCTGGCACTAGCCTAAAAAACCGCTTTATGTTGGCTCCTCTGACTAATACCCAAAGCCACAGCGATGGCAGATTATCAGACGATGAGTATCACTGGTTAACCATGCGTGCCAAGGGCGGCTTTGGACTAACCATGACCTGTGCCGCCCATGTGCAGGCTGTGGGTCAGGGCTTTCCCGGGCAACTTGGAGTGTTTGGTGATGAGCATCTGGAGGGTCTAACTCGCCTAGCCCAGGGTATTAAAGCCGAGGACAGTCTAGCGGTGGTGCAGCTACACCATGCCGGCATGCGCTCACCAGCAGAGCTAATTGGTCAACCACCTGTCTGCCCCTCCGACAATGCCGAAACTGGGGCAGTGGCACTAAGCACTGAAGCCGTCGAGCAGCTTATCGAAGATTTTATCTGTGCAGCAGAGCGTGCCGAAAAAGCGGGGTTTGATGGGGTGGAGATTCATGGTGCCCATGGCTATATTCTGGCTCAGTTTCTCAGTGGCACTATCAATCAGCGCCAGGACCAGTTTGGGGGCAGTATCGAAAATCGCATGCGCCCCATTACTGAGATTATTGAGGGCGTTCGCAGCCGCTGCAGACCAGACTTTCTGCTGGGCCTAAGGCTCTCCCCTGAGCGCTTTGATGTGCATCTGCCGGATATTATAGAGGTGGCCAGGGCGGTATTAGCCGCGGGTAAAATAGATTTTCTGGATATGTCGCTTTGGGATTCATTTAAAGAACCAGAGGACGAAGCCTTTAAAGGCCGCCCATTGCTGTCATATTTTACTGAGCTGGACCGCGGCGATGTGGTCCTGGGGATTGCCGGCAAACTGCGCAACCCGGAGGAGGTCAGCCGAGCCATGGCTACTGGCATTGATTTTGTAATGCTGGGTCGCGCAGCTATATTGCACCATGATTTCCCACTTCTAATGCAGGCGGACAGTGATTTCACACCGGTAAGAAACCCTGTTTCCGTAGACTATTTGCGCGCCCAGGGGTTGGGCGAAGCCTTTATTACCTATATGTCCGGGTGGAAGGGTTTTGTCGGCTAATCGGTTATCTGAGGCCATAATGTTGTTCAGACAGAAGTCAGAAGCCGACTGGGCTGCGTATTAGTAGCATGCAGTTAAATTGGCTCGATGAACAGACACCCAAGCCCAAGCGCCTCTCTTCGGGCTTCCCTGAGAAAATGGTGCTGCTTGACCTTGAGACCACCGGTGGCAAGGCGATCTATCATCGCGTTATCGAAATTGGGTTGTTGGTGATTGAAAACGGTGAGTTAATCGAAAAATGGCAGAGCTTTGTCGACCCTGAAATATCACTACCTCCTTTTATACAGAGGCTGACTGGAATCAGCCCTGGCATGCTGCAGGGCGCGCCCAGATTTGCCGACATTGCCCAAGAGCTGCTCAGCAAATTAGAGGGTCGCACATTGGTGGCCCACAATGCGCGGTTCGATTACAGCTTTTTGAAGAACGAATTTGAACGGGCTGGTATCAGTTACAACGCCAAACCGTTGTGCTCGGTAAAGCTAAGCCGCAACCTCTACCCACAGTTTAATCGCCATGGCCTGTCCCATATTATTACCCGCTTTGGGCTGAGCATAGAAAACCGCCATCGCGCGCTGGACGATGCCGAGATGATCTATGGATTCTTTAAAAAGTCATCGGCGCTGTTTTCTGATGAGGAAATTGAAGCAACCTGTACTGCAATACTTAAACGCCCTGCGCTACCCATAAAACTGGATGCCAAAGAAGTGGAGAAATTACCCGCCTCGCCCGGGGTTTATTATTTCTATGACGACAAAGGTCTGCTGCTGTATGTGGGCAAGAGCGTGCACATTCGCAATCGGGTGATGAGCCACTTTAGCTCTGACCATAAAAATCCTAAAGATCTACAGATGAGCAGCAAGATAGCCCATGTGGATTTTGTGCAGACGCCCTCAGACTTTGGCGCCCAGATTCACGAGAGCAATCAAATCAAGGCGTTGGCACCTATCTATAATCGCCGCCTGCGCAAGAGCAAGAAACTTTACCAGTTTCGCACCCACACTGATTCAGAAGGCTATCTGCAGCTGGGAATTGAGAGCATAGATGTAAATAACCCAGCGGCGGACGAAAATTTCGGGCTTTTTCGCTCTACCCGTCAAGCCAGTAAAAAAATAGAAAAACTGGCCGACCAGTATTTTCTCTGTCATAAACTGCTTGGTCTTGAGGGCGATAGTCGCAATAACAAACCCTGCTTTAGAGCGCAGCTCAATAAATGTTTTGGTGCCTGCTGCGGCAAGGAGTCGTCTGATATTTACAACCAGCGTATGCAGACAGCCCTAAAAGATTATCAAATCAAGATATGGCCTTACGGGGACGCTATTTTGATTGAAGAGCGGGATGCTCAGAACCCAGATGCTCGCTGTTTTCATCTGGTTGATCGCTGGCGCTATCTAGCCAAGTTGAAGCTGATCGATGACCTCTATGATCATGGATTCCAGCTCAGCGCCGGACAGCCACCCAGCCAAAGCCCCCCTCAGCAGAGCGAACCAGACACCGAGAGCCGCTTTGACTTAGATGTTTATTTTATTTTGGTGCGGTTTATAGTGGATCGAGACAGGGCCGCCATGAATAACCTGCATATCCACCCTCTAATGCGTCGACCTGACGAATATTGCGACTAGCAGTTAAAAACGTTTGACCCCAACAACCCTTCAATACAAATCATTATATTAGACTATTCTAATTTAGAATATTCTAAACTATACTTGCTTAAACAATCAGTCCAAGAGTCTAACTATGCCCAACCCATTGACCAACAATGACCTCGAACAACTGGCCGAGCACGCCCAGGAAGCTGCGTTACTGCTTAAGCAGCTAAGCAACCAGCATCGCCTGATGATTCTCTGCTCTTTGATCGATGGCCAACTCTCGGTGACAGAGCTTAACAGTAGAACCAACCTTAGCCAGTCCGCGCTATCCCAGCATCTTGCATCGTTGCGCAATGCTGGACTGGTGCAGACCAGGCGTGAGGCTCAGACTATTTTTTATCAACTTCAGGGCAATGAAGCGATTCAGGTAATTAGAGTACTGAAATCTATCTACTGCCCCTAATATTTAACAGGCTATTGAGAGGTATAACTATGACTATTACCAATATTGCCGCGGATGCATTTCAGCAGCTACAACAGCCCAGAGTACTGGATGTGCGCACCTATGCAGAGTTCGATGCGGAAGCGCTTGTGGGCGCCGCCCATTTTCCCCTGCAGGACCTGGACCACAGCAGCGTAAACCAATATCTGGTCTCTGCGGGTCATCAACCAGAGCAGCCTATCTATTTGCTCTGCGCCGGTGGTGCCAGAGCCACTAGAGCCGCCCAGCAGTTGCAGGACCATATAGACAGCCCATTGGTGGTTATCGAAGGTGGGCTAAATAGCCTAAAGCAGCAGGGGCTTACTCCCCAGCAGGGCCAGGGTAAAGTTATCTCACTGGAGCGTCAGGTGCGCATTGCCGCCGGGCTGTTGGTGCTGATCGGCGTGGTTCTTGGAACCTGGTACAGCCCCTGGTTCTATGCACTTTCAGGGTTTGTCGGTGCTGGCTTAACCTTTGCTGGGGTCACTGACACCTGCGCCATGGGCATGGCTCTGGCACGCATGCCCTGGAACGGTAAGGTTCAATGATGCAGAGAGCCAAGCCCCTAGTTTCAATTACCTCTTGGTTAGCTTTTTCTGCAGCGCCATGGTTTCTTGAGTTGCTTTAAATACGGTCAACTGCGGGTTGGCCTGGCCGGTGCGGCCTATGGCATCGATCTGCCCATAAAACCAATATTGCACGGCAAAACCAGCCATAGCGCGCAAAGTTTTGAGTTTGCCCAAAAACTCTAACCAGCTTGGAAACAGAGAGAGCTCATTTTCGAAGCGGGGCAATTCGTCCAAACCTGCCATCAGTTGCTTGGGCGCATCGGTCATTACACACATAGGGCGGCCCAGACCCACCACGTCGGCGCTGCCACTCTCTAGGGCCTGCTCCATTGCCAGGCGCTGACGGAAGCCGCCGGTGACCATCAGCGGGATACTGACTTTTTTCTGCATGGCCAGGGCAAAATCCACGAAGTAAGCCTCGCGCACCATGGTCGATTCGGCCACCTCCTGCTTTTCCTCTTCCTCCATTCCCTGCAGACCCAGCAGCTTTGGCTGCTCGTAAGTACCACCGGAGATTTCAATCAGGTCGACACCGGCCTGCTCAAGCCATTGCACCACTTGCAGGCTGTCCTCAAAGTCAAACCCGCCCTTCTGGAAATCAGCACTATTGAGCTTAACCGACACCGGGAAATCTGGCCCCACTGCCTTGCGCACTGCAGCTACCGCATCTAACAGAGCACGGGCGCGATTAGCCAATGTGCCGCCATACTGATCGGTGCGCAGATTGCTGCGCGGGCTTAAAAACTGGCTGAATAGATAGCCATGGGCAGAATGCACCTGAACACCAGTAAAGCCAGCAGCCTTAACCGCTGCTGCACAGACAGCAAAGCGACGTACAATCTCGGCAATCTCCTCTGCGGTAAGCGCGACCGGCTCACCAAACTGACCACCGGGCAATCCCAGCTTAACCGCCGAGGGCGCCTTGGGAGTTTTGTTGATAATTTTTTGCGTTTGACGACCCGCATGACTGATTTGCGCCCAAAAGTGGTTGCCATTGCGGGTGGCGGCCTTTGCCCAACTCGCTAGTGCCGCCTGCATTTCTGGATTGGGCTCGGAGTCAACAATTACATTGCCCGGGCGCTCCAGATGATCTCTATCTATCTGAATATTGCCCGACAGCAACATGCCGGCACCCCCATCACTCCAGATACCATAGAGGCGCTCCAATTCCGGGGTGGGCACTCCCTGGGCAGTGGCCAGACCCTCGGTCATCGCAGCCTTGGACAGGCGATTAGGCAAAGTGGCGCCACAGGGCAAGGTTAAAGGTTGAGCAAGTAAGTTTGTCATAGGATAAATTCTTATTATTAGGTTGGGCTAGATCATAAAGGTGACTTGCGGCGATGGCTAGTCCAGTTCCACAAACTACCTAGCAGAACTCCTTGGTCTAATTCTGGCCTTTACCAGCTGAGCCTAGAAATAGACACTAAAGTCTGAATCTGGTGCATCTGCTAGACCCAAAAGGAACAGTATGGAATTTCTACATTATCGCGATCTGGCCAAAACTGAAACTGAGTTCCCTATCAGTGTGGAGTGGGGCCAGGGCCGCAGTATTTTTGGCGGTCTGACCGCCGCATTGGTATTGGTGCACATAGAATCCAACCATGATTTGACCGGCCGTGATCTTCGCACTGTCAATATCCATTTCTGCGGAGCGGTAATAGCGGAGGTACCCTGCGAATTTCGCCATCGAGTGTTATCCCAGGGAAGATCTGTGACCCAAATTGAAGGGCAGCTGCTGCAGGCGGGTGAGGTCAAAACCGAGATAGTTGCCTGCTTTACCTCCGATCGTGTCTCCGCTATTGGCATCGACTTTCCAGCCAAACAGTTCCCAGTGGCGGTGCAAGACACCAGTGAGATGGCATTCACATTTAAACAGGGTTCGGCACCTCATTTCGTCGGCTATTTTGATCTTCGCCAGACCAATGACAACCTACCCTTTACCGGCTCAGACCACAGCCTGATTACCGGCTGGATGGGTTTCTCCAAGCCCAGCGAAACACTTAATGATGCCAGTATTCTGGCACTGATTGACGCATGGCCCCCAGCTATACTGCCCATGATGACCAGCAGAGCACCCAGCAGTACCATTACTTGGAATATTGAGTTTATGCATCCCAGAGCAGCCCTTGAAGTCGAGGATCTGCTCTATTACGAATGCATAGCCATTCAGGCTGGTCATGGCTATGCCCATACTGAGGGGAAAATTTACCATCCCAACGGGCAGCTCCTGGCATTAAGTCGCCAAATGGTGGGTGTTTACGATAAAGTAACCTAATAAGGCTGCACAACAATAAATAATAATAACCAGGTGAGGCACAGGATGACCAAACCAACACCCAGCGCTCGCCAGCCTCTGGCGGGGCTAGAAGTAGTAGAACTCTCCAATATGATTACCTGCTCATTGGCGGCTCAGACCATGGCTGCCCAGGGAGCCAATGTCATCAAAGTAGAACCCCCTGTGGGTGGCGATCAGATGCGTCCCCTGGGAACTCAGAAGAGTGGTGTCTCCGGATTTTTCCATAACTGTAATCGCGGCAAGCAGTCCCTGGCCATAGATCTTAAATCTGACGCCGGTGTTGAAGCGGTGAAAAAACTTGCCGCCAACGCCGATATCTTGTTACACAACTACCGCCCGGGTGTAATGGACCGTATAGGTCTCAGCTCTGCGGTGCTGCGCAAGATTAATCCCCAGCTAATCTATGTGGCGGTCAGCGGTTTTGGTACCCAGGGCCCCATGGCCGACTTCCCCGCCTTTGACCATGTTATTCAGGGTATGGCCGGCTTTACCGACCTACAGGCGCCAGATGACAACAGGTTTGACTTTATCCGCACCTTTATCTGCGACAAAGTAACAGCTTATACCGTTGCTCAGGCAGCCACTGCGGCACTGCTTGCAAGGGCAACCACTGGTGAGGGCCAGCATATTGATATTTCCATGCTCCATGCCTGTATCGCCTTTATGTGGCCAGACGGCATGATGCACAGAACCTTAAAAGACGATGACAGATTTACTATGTCGCCGGGCTCGGAATACTTCCAGACGATTAATTACAGCGATGGCGCTGTTGCGGTCGCGCCCCTGAGGGATAACCATTGGGAAGCATTGCTGCCCATGCTCGGCTATCCAGAGTTATTGGGCACAGCGCCCTATAATTCTGTCCCCGCGCGGATGACCAATATGCGCGAGGTCACCCAGGTGCTTAAAAATCCACGCCTAGATATAGGTGTAGAGGCGGCAATGAAAGTTCTGGTCGCCGCAGATGTGCCCTGCGCACCCTGTGTACAGCGGGATCATCTGGAATCCAGCGAACAGATAGCAGCCATTGGCGCTCTTGAAACCTATGTCACCCGAGCAATGGGGAAATTAACTGTGCCTACGCCGCCGGTGCAATTCGAAGGCGCGCCAGCATCCCAGGCTGAACCCAGTCCATTGCTGGGCCAACACAGCCGCAGTATTCTGGCGGAACTGGGCTGGAACAACGATGCTATTGACGAAATGATCAGTTCAGGCGCAGTCGCGGAAACGCCCCTACCCTGATGATGGCCGGAGCTAATAGAGCGAATGCCCTTAGAACCAGGTTCCTATTTTGGCTGGTGCTATTGTTGTCGCCTTACTCCTCAGCCAGCGGCTTTGATCTAAATGATCAATGCCCCCCAAGCTTTGCCCTTAGCAGCGACAACCAATGTCAGTTACGCAATCTCTACCAACTTTATGACTCCCTGCAGGGTCAGGGACTTGGGGGTCTAAAAACCGCCCTGCCCCATCACCGCGATGGCTTTAGCCCGCAACAGATTGATCTGGGCAGACTATTGTTTTTTGACCCCGTACTGTCGGGCAATAAAGACCTGTCCTGTGCCAACTGCCATAACCCGGCCAAGGGCTTTAGCGATGGTATGGCACGCAGCGTGGGCGCCAGTGGTCAGCTGCATCCACGCTCAGCCCCCACCCTCTGGAACAGCGCTTTTCTTAAGTCATTGCTGTGGGATGCACGGGCAGATAACCTTGAGCAGCAGGCTTTGGGCCCATTGTTTTCCGAATTGGAAATGGCCAACACCCCTGAACAGTTAATGGCCAATCTAAACCAGGTGGATGCCTACCCAGAGCTTTTTACCCAGGCCTTCCCCAACTCTGAAGATGCTATGGTGATCGCTAATATCACCACTGCACTAACCGCCTTTCAAAGTTCGTTGATCAGCCTCAACAGCCCCTATGACCGCTATGCTCATGGTGACAGCAAGGCGCTTAACCCAGAACAGCTCGAGGGGCTGAATGTATTCCGCTCATTTGTAGCTCGCTGCTCCCAGTGCCATACCCCGCCGCTGTTTACTAATCAGCAGGTCGCAGTTATTGGCACCCCAGAACCAGAGGGAATGCCCAGAGATATTGGTGCTCAAGCCACCTTTGGTGCCGAGCGGTTAAGGGGTGGTTTCAAGGTGCCAACCCTGCGCAATATTGCACTCACTGCGCCCTATATGCACAGCGGAAGATTTGCTACATTGCGTGAGGCCACAGAGTTTTATACCAAGGGTCGCGGCCATGCCGTACCTGAGGGCGAGGAGCTATTGCTGCACTGGCATATATCCGAACCCAATTTGACCCCCAGTGAGCTGGATCGGTTAGTAGATTTTATGGGCGCATTGAGCGATGAAAGCTTTATGCCTGAAATCCCCCAGCAAGTACCTTCGGGATTGCTGCATTAAAGATTGATGTAATAAAAATGATCTCACCAGTAGATCAGGAGAATAATAATGAATAATAAAATCAAAATCGTACTTGTGATTATTATCTTTGCCGGCGGCTGGATTCTCGGCAGTAATAACAATACTGCTCCGGTTATCACCAGCTCTATGGGTGGTGCCAGTTACTCCGGAGGCTACCAGCCTGAAGCGCAAGCTGCTGTGCAGGCTGAGGGTGCGGTCGCCCTGCGCACCGAGCAGGGCCAGATTCATCTGGTTAAGGATGGCGATTCTATTCAGGCTGCGGTGGAAGCGGCTCAGCCTGGCGACACCATTCAAGTTATGCCCGGCATCTATTCAGAGACTGTGTATATAGATAAAGACGATATTCACCTGCTGGGTGTAATCCAGGAAGGCAAGCGCGCCACAATGGATGGTCTGGGCAAACTCAACGATGCCATTCTCTACTCTGGCAACAATGTGGTGATCGAAAACTTCCGCATCACTAAGTACAAAGGCAATGGCATTATGGGCCAGGCCGGCAATAATTTTGAGATTCGCAACAATGTGATTGTAGATACCGGCATCTACGGCATATTCCCCCAGCTGGGTACCAACGGTCTGGTGGAACACAATGTGGTTTCAGGTATTGAAGATGCGGCCATCTATATAGGCATGAGTGACAATATTCATGTGGCCTACAATGAGGTATTCGACAGCGTGGCTGGCATCGAAATTGAAAACAGCCGCCATGCCATTGTCGAACACAACAATGCCCACAATAATACAGGCGGTATTCTGGCCTTTGTCACCCCCGGCCTGCCGATTAAAACCACCGAAGATGTGATTATTCGCAATAACTTTGTGCTGAACAACAACACCCCTAACTTTGGTGCGCCTGGTTCTATTGTCTCTGGCATCCCAGCTGGCACCGGGATTCTGGTGATGGCCGCCGACGATGTCATTATTGAGGGCAATATTATTTCCGGCAACAAAACCGCCGGCATTATCGTCAATGACCACAGCTTTGCCACAACCATTACCATGGATGTGGAATCGGACCCCAACTCCGATCGCACCATGATTCTGGACAATGTCATGCTCAACAATGGCTACGACACCATCGCCGAAGTTAAAGCCGTAGCTCTGACCGAACTGCACACTGGCCTGGTGGATATAGTCCATGTGGGCTCCAGCGAGGGCAGCTGCATAGTCAACCGCCACCGCTACAGAGCCGTGGGTATTGGCAACTATGGGGACTGCGACTTCACTAACACCGACAGCATAGATAACTACCTGGTGGCCGGCGGCGCCGATCGCCGCGTGATTCACCCGTCGGAACGCGGTGAGATTGCCTATCTGGGTGTTTGCACTGGCTGCCACAGCTATACAGGCCGACTGATTGGGCCCTCTGTACAGGTTATTCAAGCCATGTATGCGGGCAACCCTGAGGCACTGGTGGAATATATCAATGCGCCAGTAAAAAAGCGCGATAACTTCCCACCTATGCCGGCACAGAACTATCTGGATGCTGAAACTCAGATGGCTGTAGCCACCTATATGCTGGCCCTCGAAAAATAGCAGCCATAAACCTGTTATGGCTTGCTGAGGTCAGAGTCCGAATCTTATAACCAATAGCCTGACTAGGCCATTGGGGTATTTGCCTCTATTAACAGCTCAACAAACTTCTGTGCTGGCGAGGACAGTGCCTGACGGCGGCGGGTGAAGATACCCACCTGGCGCTCTATGCCACCATGGGATATAGGTACACAGATAGCCCCAAGCGCCTCCATCTGTTGCTGGCAGAGAGCTGGAACCACCGCCACTCCAGCACCTGCGGCGACCATTGCGCCCACCGTGGTCAGCTGAAAAGCTTCAAAGATATGTGGCGGTTTGCGGCCGGCCTCGTCAATAGCATTATCAGTCCAGCGCCTGGTGCTGGAGCCGCGATTTAAAGATACCAATGTATAACTTAGCAAGTCAGCAAAGGCGACCTCAGCATCTGTTGCAAAATGGTGCTGCGGGGGCAGAATGGCGATAAATCGATCATTAAATAGAGGCTGGAAATCAAGACCATCCATACTGTCCGGCTCAAAGGTAATACCCAGTTCTACCCGCCCGGACTGCACCGCACTGATCACTTCCTCCATCACAATATCCTGTACATTGATATTGATATTGGGAAAGCGCTGAACAAGCGCCACCAATGTGCGGGGCAAGCAATTGCTGGCAAAGGACGGCATGGCGGCGATACTCAGCTTGCCCCTCTGCAGCGCAAATAGCCCGCGCAGATCCTCAAAGCCCTCATTCCAGTCCATTAGTAAACGGCGAGCCACGGGCAGAAACTCTGCACCCTCTGGCGTTAACACCACTGAGCGCGTCGAACGGGCAAAGAGCTGGCCCCCCAGCGACTCTTCCATCTTGCGAATAGAGGCACTGAGTGCGGGCTGGGAGAGATGCAGATGCTCACAGGCTTCGGCAAAACTGCCCGCCTCAGCGATGGCGACAAAACCGCGCAACTGTTTAACACTAATATTCATCAGTAAAATTATTATTCCATTTTATCAATTAATTAATCATTTAATACTATTTGAGTTAATTATAGAGCTAGGGCAACCTAGGTCAATTACCCATTAATGAGTCTCAACCATGCAAGCTTTATGGCAGCCCAGTGCTGAACAAATCGACAACAGTCATATGCGACGATTTCAGCAGCAGCTTGAGTCCAACTTAAACCTCAGTTTTGGTGATTACGAGCAGCTACACCGCTGGTCTATCGACAGCCCAGAGCAGTTTTGGGAGCAGCTATGGCACTACACAGATATTCGCTCGTCACAGCCCTATACCAGCGTACTAAAGCATGGCGATAGGTTTCCCGGCGCCCAGTGGTTTGAGGGTGCAAAGCTTAATTTTGCCGAGAACCTGCTGCGCAATCGCAGTGATAAAACTGCCATAGTTGCCCGCCTGGAAAATGGCGCCCGCCGCACATTGAGCTACAGAGAACTCTATACGCAAGTGGCCCAGCTGGCCGCGGCACTGCGCAGTGCCGGGGTAGCAGCAGGTGATCGCGTAGCGGGCTTTATGCCCAATGTCCCAGAGACTATTGTGGCCATGTTAGCCACCAGTAGTATTGGCGCTATCTGGTCGTCCTGCTCGCCGGACTTTGGTATCAATGGGGTAATGGATCGCTTTGGTCAGATCGAACCCAAGGTGCTATTTGCCTGCGATGGTTATTATTACAATGGTAAAACCATAGATTCCACTCAGCGTATAGGACAGATCTGCGCCAAAATAGACTCTATAGAACAGCTGGTTTTGGTAAAGGTCACCGAGGCAGTAACAGATATTCCTCAGGCAATGGATTACGGCGATTTTCTGGTAAAGGAAAACACTCCAAAACTGCAATTTGAGCAGCTGCCCTTTGATCACCCTCTCTACATTATGTATTCCTCAGGCACCACCGGCGCCCCTAAATGTATTGTTCACGGTGCAGGCGGCACATTACTTCAACAGCTTAAAGAACAGCAGCTACACAGCAACCTACAAGCAGATGATGTGCTGTTTTATTTCACCACCTGCGGCTGGATGATGTGGAACTGGCTGGTGGCAGGCCTGGCCACTGAAGCCAGTATTGTGCTGTTTGATGGCTCGCCCTTTTACCCGGAACCCAGATCACTGATTGATATGGCCGAGCAGGAGAAGATCAATATATTTGGCACCAGCGCTAAATATATTGCCGCACTGGAGAAGGCCCATGTGGTGCCCAGAGAAAGCCATCAACTGGCAAGTTTAAAGGCCATACTCTCCACTGGCTCTCCGCTCTCCCATGAAAGTTTCCAGTATGTTTACCGGGATATTAAAGCCGATCTCTGTCTGTCCTCTATCTCTGGGGGCACAGATATTCTGTCCTGCTTTGTGCTGGGCAATCCCACGCTGCCGGTCTGGGAGGGTCAAATTCAATGTCGCGGTCTGGGTATGGCTGTGGAAATATGGGATGAACAGGGCCGCTCTGTCACTGAGCAAAAAGGCGAACTGGTGTGCGTTAAGCCTTTTCCCTCAGCACCTATCTATTTTTGGAATGACCCGGAGAACAAAAAATACCTGAGTGCCTATTTCCAGACCTATGCCAATATTTGGGCCCATGGAGACTACGGCGAGATCACTGCTCAGAATGGAGTGATTATTCACGGCCGTTCCGATGCGGTATTAAACCCGGGCGGTGTGCGCATTGGCACCGCAGAAATTTATCGCCAGGTGGAAAAGCTGGATGAGGTAGTGGACAGCATCTGCATTGGTCAGTACTGGGACGATGATGTGCGAGTGGTATTATTTGTTGTGCTGCGCCAGGGCCTCAGTCTCGATGATAAACTGATAGGCAAAATTCGCAGCAACATCAGAAGTGAAACCACTCCCCGACACGTACCCGCCAAGGTGATTGCAGTAACAGATATTCCCCGAACTATAAGCGGCAAAATTGTCGAACTTGCAGTGCGCAAAGTAGTGCATGGGCAGGCAGTCAACAATACGGATGCACTGGCTAACCCCGAAGCTCTAGAGCTATTTAAAGATCTTCCAGAGCTGGAGAATTAGATAGAGGTAGACAATACTGATTGCCTAATCCATCAATATCCCCTACTGTCGCTGCTGCTTAAAAAAACCAAACTAGGGTAGCTTACAATGACCAGACAGATTCTCGATAACAACCATATTCACCCGGCTGTGCAGGCAACGGTTAACAACAACCATGCAGATATAGTGGCAGAGGTGCAAGCTGCTATCGCCAATAATCAGATTGTAGTTGTGGGTATGGCCCAGAATCCCGCGCCCAAAAGAGCGCGCAAACAGCTGGACGAGCTGGGACTTGATTACTGCTATCTGGAGTACGGTAACTATTTCAAACTCTGGCGCAGACGCAATGCACTGAAGATGTGGAGTGGCTGGCCCTCGTTTCCGATGATTTTTGTCAAAGGAGTACTGATCGGCGGTTCCAGTGATATGCGCGCACTGATCGAAGCTGGCGAATTTACCCAGCTTTTAGATTAGTAGCTCCTGAATTAAAAGCTCCTACACCAAAAGCTCCAGTCAATCATACTGACCAAGCTTATTAATTCTAATAACCGCCTGCACCTCATGCACATAGACTTCGCGCAATTCGGAGTAGTGCAGTAGATTTTCGGCCAGCAGATGGCCGGTTACCTGCTGCTGCGACTCTCTGAGTTGCGCGCGACTAGCTCGAAGGTCGGAATAGGCTCGGTGGGAATTAATATTGCGCATATAGGCATTCACCGCATTTGCAACAGAAGCAAACTTTGCTACCTCATGATTACTACCAGCGTTGCGGCGCAGCGGCACCAGGCCACAGCCTTTTTTGTAGCACCACTGGCCAAACAGATTATTGCCCTGCACCGCAAAGCGCGAAGTGCCCCAGGCAGATTCTATCGCGGCCTGGGACAGAGCCAGTGAGGCTGGTATCTTATCCACTCGCAGCAATAGATTTTCCAGCAGCTGAGTATTTTCGGCGTCGGGCTTGAGGCCGTATTCACTGGCAAACCGGCTGAGCTTTTTGCGCTCTGCGGCAGATAACTCAGCTTTGCCCGCCAGTAGTTCAAGCTCCGCTCGCTGCTCCAATGTCTGCCTGTTGCTCTCAGTGACCAGCGGCAACATATAGTCAAAAAACGCAGTTTTTTTCTGCCGTACATCCTGATACTGACTGAAGTCAGGCAGGGGAGCAGAGCCGCTCTGGGGAATAATTACAGCCCCCAGAGCACCGACTAATATTAGGCTGCGCAGCCACCAGGACTGTATTGCGCGCCGCCAAAATCTAGGCTGAGTCATGGTCTGGTACTCCTCAGGATTCGGCCAGGAAATCCTGGCTGCTGTATGTCACCATCAGCAGACCCATAAACTTTTTGCGCGCCACTAGTGGCAGATTTTGCACTACTAGCTGCGCTGTCCTCAGGGCAACTGCCTGTATCCATAAAGGTTAGCGCCGCGGCAAATCTGGCCTCTTCAGGATCACCCAGAGCATGTTGCAGATCATCCTCTACTAGGCAACCACGCACATTAGCGGCGGACATGTCGTCGCTATCCACTGGAATAAATCCATCGGAGTATTCTCCAAAGCCTTTGGCATTAGAACCTTTAAACTGAATGGTGAAATAGGTGGTGCTGCAGTTATCTATACCGTAAAAGCCATAGGGTTTACCTCTGGTGTTGGCACCAATCAGAATCACTTCCACATCAATGCCCCGCAGGCCATTGATAAAGGCTTCACTGGCGGAAGCTGTGCCACCACTGGCCAACACAAAAACCCGTGACATATTGAGCTTGGGTAGTGGGCTGCCCTCCTCAGCCGAAAATCCAGCTGCGGTTGAAGGGAAATAGGTCGGCGCCAGATTGCGCCCGGTAATCGGGTTGACCGAGGGATACTTATCGTTAAATGTGGTCTCTTCGAATATGCGCCCAGAGGCTGCCTCGCCGGCTACCATAGAAGCTAACTCCGCAGCTATATCAAGATAGCCACCACCGTTGTAACGCAGATCCACCACCAGCTCATCAATATTGGCTTGCTTTAACTGATTGACTGCCGTGATCAGTTGCTGCTCTGCAGTAGCAATATGGGAATTAAAAGTCAGATAACCTACCTTGGTTCCATTGTGATCAACTGTTTTTACATTCTTCACTGGCTGGCTGGTGATCTCCATACTCTCCATCACCACAGTTCTTGTCTCAGTGGCGCCTAGATCTCTGACCACAAAAGTATGGGACTCGCCCAGTTCGGAGGGAAATAAGCCTGCATTAAGAGTATCGGCAGAGCCATCCTCAACCGCCGCACCATCGACCGATACAATCACGGCACCGCGACTAACATTATTATCCGATGCAGCTGTGTTGGGTTCATTAAATGCAACTACCAGACTGCGCGGCGGCGAGGTGCTTACAAAAGCTAACTCCCAGCCATAACCGGCAGAAATTCCAGACTGGGATAATAGCTCCCACTCCTCGGTATCATAGGTAAAGTGGAATTGATCTTTGGGATTTCCAGTCTCGGTCAGCGCATCGGTTTTCATCAACTCAAAGTATTGGCCCGTACTGTCTATAGTTCCCGGGTCAATATCATCGAGCTCTCTGTACCAGAGATAAGTGTCATTGCTATAGGATCTAATCCAGAAATTTTCGTCGGTGATGCTGCCAACCCGATCACCGTAGGCAGAATCTGCCCTGGGGTTTGCACAAAACCCTTCGAGACTGCGAGCTGAGTCATACTGACCCTCAATCCAGCCTGAGGATGGAGTGGTAGCTGTGGAACCCCCTCCAATCGCTGCGGCCACAGGCACTGTAATATTATTGCCTCCACCGCCTCCGCCACAGGATGTGACGACGGATAGAGCTGCTATTGCCCCGTAGATTCTCATTGATGACCCCCAACTGGACATCAGGTAGATGTCCAAAACTCTTATGATTATTGATACCCAGTGGTTAAATTAACCCGATCACTGATGAGATTCAAGCTCTCACTCAATGCTCAACTTCCTCTAGTCAATATAAGGGTTCCCTGTTAACGTGCAGGCTGCTAGGGGGAAATAATGGAAAATAATAATAAAAATCCCAGTGCCCACAAAGAAATCGGCTTCTGGCGGGGCTGGTCTATAGCTGTAGGCTGTGCCATTGGTTCTGGCGTGTTTATGATGCCCACATTGCTGGCACCCTATGGCATGCTCGGGTTGGCCGGCTGGTTGATAGCCGGTGGTGGCACCTTACTGGTGGCCCTATCCCTGTCGCGCCTGGTGCGGCGCATTCCAAAAATTGGCGGGCCCTATGCCTATGTGCAAGCAGGGCTGGGGAGTTTTGCCGGGTTCCTGATTGCCTGGACCTACTGGATCGCCTGTATAGCTGCAGTCTCAGGCATCGCCATTGCCTTTGTAGGCTATCTTGGCGTGTTTGTGCCCCAGATCACCGACTCCAGAATACTGTCTCTGCTCTGCGCACTGGCGCTGGTATGGTCTATTGTGATGCTTAATGTGCGCAGCTTAGAGAGCAGTAGTCGTTTTCAGCTGGTATCTACCCTGATAAAAATACTGCCTCTGTTATTTATGATTATTCTCGGCTTTAGCTTTATGGAGCCCGCTAATCTGCCCGAGGTCAATCCCACCGACCTTCATCCGGCAGCCCTGTTGGCCACAGTGACCACTCTGGTGATGTGGTCCTTTGTGGGCATAGAGACAGCTACTGTGCCTGCAGACAATATGGTCGAACCGGAAAAAACCATTCCCCGGGTGTTGGTGGCTGCAGTACTCAGCATACTGACAATCTATCTACTGGTCAGTATGGCGGTTGCGCTGCTGGTTCCGGCAGACGAATTAATGAATTCAACTGCACCTTTTGCGCTGGCCGCCAGTAAAGTTATGGGGCCAGCAGGTGCTGCTCTGATTACCCTGGGTGCCCTGGTATCAACCCTGGGCTCTCTCAATGCCAACACATTGACCGCTGGTAATGTGGCACTGGCTGCTGCTAAAGACAATCTACTGCCAGAGCAGTTTAAACGCCTGAGTGACAGTGGTACGCCACAATTTGCCTATATTGTGTCTGGATTGTTTATCAGTGCACTGTTAACTCTCAACTACACCAAAGGACTGGTGGCCGCGTTTACCTTTATGGCTATGCTGTCTACCCTGTCTACATTGATGGCCTATGCCTTCTGTGCAGTTGCAGAGTTTTACTTTTTAAAATCTGATCAGCCCGGCCCTGAGCGCACCCGCGCCATTGGCCTATCTATAGCGACTTTCACCTATGCGTTTTTTGCCATTTACGGCGCAGGCTGGGAGATCGTTTTTTATTCCTTTATGCTTATCCTTATGGGTATGCCAATCTACGCACTAGTCAAAAAATAATAAGAGAAAAACCATGGCCAATTTTGATGAATACTCGGCACTCAGTCAGGTTGCTATCCGCAGTGCTGCCAATGCTTTTGTTAGCGATGCCAAATTGGAGCAGGAGTGGCGCCCGCTGCGCTTTCATAACAAACCACAGATAGAACAAGCACTAGTGGAATACGCTAACTTCCGACAATTGCTGGTCAGCACTGGAGCACAGCTGATTGATCTGGAGTCCGCAGATAAACTGACTATCGACAGTATTTATACCAGAGACAGTATTCTAATTAGCCCCAATGGTTTAATTCTGTGCAATATGGGCCGCGCCAGTCGCACCCCAGAAGCCAAGGCAAATGCCGCTGCCTATCAAGCTGCGGGGCACAGAGTCGCAGGAGAAATATGCGCGCCAGGCACGTTGGAGGGCGGTGACTTTATCTGGCTGGATAGACATCATGCTGCAGTAGGGCTTGGCCCGCGCACCAATGCCGAGGGCATAAGACAGCTCAAAGAGCTGCTGGGCCCGGATGTTGAACTGCATGAGGTGGAGTTGCCCGCACCTGATCATCCAGACGATGTGCTGCATCTTATGTCGATAATCTCACCCATAGATCAGGATTTAGCCCTGATATACAGGCCCTTTATGCCCGCCAGCTTTATCCAGTGGCTTGAGACACTGGGCATTGGCTTTGTTGATGTGCCGGAGGAGGAATACCTTATTATGGGCTGCAATGTGCTGGCTGTTGCCCCGCGCCGCGCCATTATGCTGGAGAATTTGCCCGGCGTTAAAATGCGGCTGGAAGCGGCGGGATGCCATGTAACCACCTATAGGGGCATGGAGATAAGCCGCCAAGGGGAAGGTGGGCCCACCTGCTTAACCAGACCACTTGTCAGAGGTTAAGTGGGTAGAGCTTAAATTCGTTCGATCAGCAGTGCGGTGCCAATACCGGCCGCACCGCTGGTAGCCACCACGCCTGTCTGCAGGTCTCGCCGCTCAAGTTCATCAATCAGCATGCCCAGCATAATTCCGCCAGTGGCGCCCATAGGGTGCCCCAGAGCAATCACCCCACCATTAACATTTAGCCTGTCTGCCCCTATATCCAGGTCCCGCTGGCATTTAATACTGGTAGCGGCAAAAGCCTCATGAAGCTCAAACAGATCTATATCAGCACTGGTCAAACCCTGATCTAACAGAAGTTTTGCAGTGGCGGCGGCGCAGCCGGAAACCACCTGCAGCGGATCATTACACAGAGTGGTGGCAGCCAGAATTCGGGCGCGGGGCACCAAGCCCTGCCCCTGAAGTGACTTATCACCCAACAATACCAGAGAGGCAGCATCTGCCATTGCTGGAGAATTGCCCGCCGTATGCACATGGGAAATTGCCTGCAGGCTGGGATGCTCAGTCAGTTGCAGAGCATCCACCCCAGTGGCTCCCAACTCAGCAAAATAGGGTTTTAGCTGAGCCAGATCCTCTGGGCCAAGTTCTGGGCGAATGCACTCATCCTCATTCACCCAGCAATCTTTGACTGGGTTATACACTGGAATAATAGATTTAAAATATCCTTGGTTGCGAGCCAGAGCTGCGCGCCGCTGGCTTTGCAGTGCAATCTGATCCACCTGCTGGCGACTGATATTATTCAGCGAAGCAATCAGATCTGCACCACTGCCCATCATTAGCATACGGTTATCCAGCGCCAGCGCCCCATCGGCAAACATAGAAGCCTGGTCGGATAGCATGGGAACACGGGACATCATTTCAATCCCCCCAGCTAGGGTACAACTCGCCTGGCCCGTATTGATTTTCATGGCGGCAATATTCACCGCATCCAGCCCCGAAGAGCAAAAGCGGTTGATGGTCATGCCTGGAATAGCATCTGGCCAACCCGCATAGAGCAATGAAGTCTTGGCAATATTGCCTCCCTGCTCACCCATCTGCGTAACACAGCCCAACACCAGATCTTCAACGCTGTTTTTATCCAAAGCAGTGCGCTGTTCCAATGCATCAAAGAGGCTTTTTAATAATTCAAAGGCGCTAATATCTGCCAGGCCACCATCGGATCGCGCTCGCCCTCGGGGAGTGCGAATAGCCTCATAGATTAGCGCTGGCTGCACTAGTTAACACCCAGTATCAGGCTGACACAGGTGGTAGTGCTGCCCCCCAAATTAAAAGTGGCCATATTTTCTGCGTTTTTAATCTGGTATGGCCCAGCGCGGCCAGTCACCTGGTTGGCGCAGTCCAGCAACATGCGAATACCTGTGGCACCCACAGGATGCCCCAGCCCGATCAGGCCGCCACTGGCATTGATGGGAAAATCTCCGTCCATGCTAATACGGCCCTCGGCAATCGCCTTCCAGCTCTCCCCGGGCGCGGTTAATCCAATATGGTCTATAGCCATATACTCTGTGATAGTAAAGCAGTCATGGGTTTCTAAACCGTCCAGATCTGTTACATCGGCAAAGCCTGCACGTCCCAGGGCATCGGTCATAATCTGTTTAACATGGGGAAATAGCATGGGGTTGCCGGCGCTCAGCGCCAGCTTGCTATCCAGACTAATTGGCGCAGAGCGGTGCCCCCAGCCTTTGATACGCGGAATATCCTCAAGCTTTAGACCGTTTTCGGCGGCATAGTCCCGGGCAGCTTTTTCGCTGGCCAGAAAGACACAGGCGGCACCATCGGTAATCTGCCCGCAGTCCATTTTGCGCACCCGACCCTCGATCACCGGGTTGTACTGGTCATCATCGGTGTAACTCTGGGGTTGAAACTGCCAGTTTCTCGACTGGGCATTGGGATTGCGACGGCCATTATCAAAATTAATTTTGGCGATGGTTTTTAAGTGGTCGCAATCAATACCATGGCGGGCATCATATTCATCAATAATTTGATTAAACATATAGGGCCACGGGAAATCGCAATGGGTCGCTTCCATACCTTTCCAGGTGGCGGCACCCAGATATTCGGCGCCCGTCCGACCGTCCACATTACGCATAAATTCTAGCCCCAGCACAGAGGCCAGGTCATAGTGGCCGGCTTCTATATCGCGCATGGCACTGAGCAGCGCAATGGAGCCTGAAGCACAGGCTGCTTCATGGCGACTGGTGGGTATAGAGGCCAACTCGGGATAGGCTTCGGCAAAAAAACCGCCAATTAATCCCTGACCGGTAAATAGGTCACCGACAAAATTGCCCACATGGCCCACTTCAATTTGCTCTGGGCTGATACCGGTTTTAGTTAGGGCGCTATCCAATGTCTCGCGGAACATATCGTAGATACTCAGCCCTTCCCGCGCCCAGTTGCGGGCAAAATCAGTTTGCGCGCCGCCCAACACATAAACAGATGCACTCATTATCCTATCTCCTTAATTCGTTGCTCCACCGCATCCTGCAACAGAAACCGCTGCACCTTGCCCAGCGGGTTGCGCGGCAAGGCAGTAAATAGCTCTAGGCGCTCGGGTAGCTTAAATTTGGCGATGCCCTGCCCACTCAGGTACTCAGCAATAAGCTCCAGGCTGGGGGGCTCAGTATCCGGTGTAACTACCACACAGGCACATATCTTTTCCCCCAGTCGCTCATCGGCGTAGGCACACACAGCCACCTCGGCTGAATTGGGCAAACCCTCCAGCAAAATATCGATTTCCATGGGCGAGATTTTCATACCGCCACGATTGATAATATCTTTGCAGCGACCGGCAATGCGATAAAAGTTGGGCGGCACTGCGCTATCTTTAGCTCCATCCGCAGTTCCATTCCCGGCACATAATTCCACCAGATCACCGGTGCGGAAAAAGCCATCCTCGGTAAATACTTCGGCATTGTCCGTGCCCAGATAGCCGTCAAACACCGTGGCACCGTCAAACAATAATTCGCCAACTTTACCGGCCTCGGTAATTTCTTCGCCAGTATCTACATCCACTACCTTGCTGCGGACAATGGCGTTGACCTCGGAATCCCAAGCCTCTATGCCAGCTCCAACCCGGGGAAACATGGTGGCGCGCTCTGTGGCATCGGCGGCATGCTGGGGGGTACAAAAAAGACTAATGCCCTCATTGGAGCCATAGAAGTTAATCACCTCTACACCATACTTCTGGCCAAAGGTCTCAATCATCCAAGGAGCCAGTGGTGCCGAGCCCGAGCCAATGGAGCGCAGCTCAGAAAAATTAAACTGATTCCACATTGCCTCATTTTTTGCCAGCTGATTTAGCACCGCAGGCGGGGCCACAGTAAAGGTTATTTTTTCCTCCTGCAGCTGGGTTAAAAACAAGCCCGGGTCCAGAGGGTGATGCAAAATAATACTGCAGCCCACTAACATGGACGGGTAGAGAAAAGCCCCCACCGAACCCATATTGACCATGGGGAAAATATTGAGAAAGCGATCACCCAACTTATAGTCTGCTGCCTCTACACAGCAACGGGAGGTGGCAAACCACATATTGTGACTGCGGGGCACGCCTTTGGGTGTGCCTGTTGTTCCCGAGGTCCAGCAGATGGTTAAAATATCATCAGCGCTGACAGGATGGCTTGCCTCATAGTCTGCAAGCTGCTCTTGCACCTCGCTATAGCTAGTGGCATCAACACTGATCTCCGAGCCAAACACTAACAGTTGTGCAGTTTCCGGCAGATGCTGCCGGGCATTGGCGGCCAGAGGCAGGCCATTAAACTGCTCTATAGTTAGCATTGCCGAAGGATTAATGGTGGTGCAAATATGCTGTAACTCATGGGCGCCGTACTGCACAGCTGCAGGAGAAATAATGACCCCCAGCTTGCTGGCAGCCAAATAGGCCATCACCAGCTCGGCGATATTGGGCAGTTGTACCAAAATAGCATCGCCACTTTTTATCCCGGCCTGCAATAGCTGTGAGGCCAAATTATCGCTGGCATGATTAAGCTCTGCAAAGGATAGTCGGTAGGGTGCGTCTCCGGTAAGGTCTTCGCGGTTGGGTTGATCGGCCACCGCCAGTAAATCTGGATGCTGCTGGGCATGTTGTCGCAGCATGCCATGGAGACTGAGATCGCCCCACCAGCCCCGCTCCCGATAGTCTGCAATACGCTGTGCAGATGATGTAATCATGATTCAACCCCCTTTACCGAAAGATATTCCTGTTCCAATTGATCGACAATGTCTTTAATAGACTGCTGTTGAGTAATGGAACCCACAGCCTGACCAGCAGCCCAAATATCGCGCCAGCGCTTTACATCACCGGCGGCCTCGAGAAAATTAATATCCCCTGCGGGGGGCATATTTTTTAGGTCATAGCCTGCATTGAGCAGGCTGTTTTTAAGCCAGTTGGCCTTAACCCCAGTCACTGAGTCTGAGGTGACAATATCTCCAGCGGACGCATCTACCACCATCTGCTTATAGTCATCAGCGGCCAGGCATTCATGGCTGGGAATAAATCTAGTGCCCATATACACATAATCAGCCCCAAGCACTTCCGCCGCATAAATAGCTCGGCCATTACTGACCGCACCCGACAGAATAATCTCGCCATCAAAAAACTGGCGCACCTCTTCCACAAAGGCAAAGGGTGAGATCTGCCCAGTATGGCCCCCAGCACCGGCGCAAATAAGGGCTAGACCATCCACACCCGTGGCCGCGGCACGGCGGGCAAATTCCACGCTGTTGACATCCGCGTAAATCTTGCCCCCATAGCCATGCACCGCCTCCACCGCCTCTTCCGGACTGCCCAGGGCGGTGATCACTAGTGGTGCTTGATATTTGACTGCCAACTCTAGATCGGCATGGCGGCGGGGGTTGGATCTGTGCATCACCAGATTAATCGCCCAGGGCGCTGCCCTGCTCGTACCTTTGAGAGCGCTGGTAATCTCAATCAGCCAGTCTTCGAGAATCTCAGGGGTGCGCGCATTGGGGCTGGGAAATGAACCCACAATCCCGGCGCGACAACTGGCGATCACCATCTCGGGGCCAGATAGTAGGAACAATGGTGCCTGAATAACAGGCAGACGCAGCTCGCTTAATGACATTGAGAAAACCCGCTTTGACAGCGTTATTATTTTTTATAGTTGCCTAGATATTAACCTGCTGCCAACCGGCTGGCAACCGAGTAGTTGCCCTGTAACCTATGAATCTCATATACTTGCATAATTAGACCTATAAAAATAACAGGCCGCGCGGCTAAACCCCAGGGGATCAGACCATGAGCAGCAGCACCTTTGAAGTCACCGAGAAATGTATTGGATCAGCGCCGCTGTTCGACAATACTCAAGACTGGATCTATGAGCTAGACAACCCCTATCTACACGGCGCCTATGCCCCCACCACAGATGAAATTGAAGTTAGTGAACTGGAAGTAATCGGCGAGCTGCCGGAAGATCTGTTTGGCGCCTATTATCGCAATGGCCCAAATCCGGTGTTTAAGCCGAAGAATCTCTACCATCCCTTCGACGGCGACGGCATGGTGCATGCGGTCTATATTCGCGATGGCAAAGCCTCCTATCGCAATAGCTATATCCATACCTATGCGCTGCAGCGCGAGCTGGCAGAAAACCAGGCAGTCTGGCCCGGCGTGATGGGGCCCTTTGATTTTTCCCTGCCAGACTCCCCGATCAAGGACACCGGCAATACTGATGTGATTCTGTTTAATGGCCAACTGCTACCCACCTGGTATAACGCAGGCATTCCCTACAGCATGAATCCGCTGACCTTGGAGAACAAGGGCGTGTTTGATCTAGAGGGCCGCACCAGACGCAAAATGTCAGCCCATAGCCATGTGGACTGGAACACAGGTGAACTACTATTTATGGATTATGGCGACGAGGCACCATTTATGACCTATGGTGTGGCCAACCCAGATGGCACTTTGCGCCAAGAGGTCGAGATTGAAATACCAGGCCCGCGCCTGCCCCATGATTTGGGCTTTACCACCAACTACACCATTCTCCATGATCTGCCGTTTTTCCATAATATTGATGTGCTGCGCAATCACAACATGCGCGTGCTGAAATTTCATCAGGATATACCGGCCCGCTTTGGCATAATCCCTCGCTACGGCCAGTCCAGTGATATCCGCTGGTTTGACTGCGAGCCCTGTTTTATTTTGCATGTATCCAACTGCTGGGAAGACGGCGACTGGATCACCATGGATGGCTGCCGCTCCACCAACCCCATGCCCAATGCTTCAAACGATGAGGGCGCGCTGTCCCATATGCTTGCCTATATGCGCTTAGAGGCCAATAACTACCGCTGGCGCTTTAATCTGGTCACCGGCGAGGTGCGTGAGGGTGATATCTGCGATATGAACACAGAGTTCAATAAAGTAAATCAGATTTACCAGGGTACCGAGGGCAAATATGCCTACCACCAGCGAATTCCCCTGCTCGAAGAAGGCGGCCACACCTTGCGCTTTAACGGCCTGGTTAAGTACAACAATGATACCGGCCAGTATGATGAGTGGAACTATGGCGAAGGCGTGTATGGCAGCGAAACGCCCTTTGCTCCGGTTAAAGGCGCCAACCGAGAGAGTGCCGAAGACCATGGCTATATTATGTCACTGGTGACCGATAGCAATGACTGGACCTCCCAGCTGCAAATATTTGATGCTCAGGATATTGGCCAGGGCCCTATAGCCAGAATCAAAATGCCCCAGCGCGTACCTCTGGGGTTTCACGCCTGGTGGAGCCGCGGCGAAGATCTCTGGAAATAACAGCGACGGGAAAAAAGTAATAGGAAGGGACTCGTTGAAAGCCAATATCAATAGCTTTAGTACCAGAGCCAGTTCAATCAATCGAGCCCTGGACCAGATAGGCGACAAATGGTGCCTGCTAATTCTGCAAGAGGTATTCTGGGGCGTAAATACCTTTACCGGCATGCTGATAGGCACCGGAGCCTCCAAAGGGGTGCTGACCGATCGGCTAAACTGGCTTCAGACCATCGACTGCCTGCGCAAAGACACCACCGCCCGCCATCCGGTTTATCATCTGACCAAAAAATCCATCGAACTCTACCAAAATGGCCTGATGGCGATGGTCTGGGAGCGCACTCACTTTAGCAGCCCTGCGCTGGATAGGGTCGAACTTATCCATAACCGCTGCGGCAAACCGTTTTGGCCGGTGATGCAATGCGGTCACTGCGATAAGACCGTCGATTCCCGAGATATTAGTTTTAAGCCAGGGCCAGGTGCAGGTACAGATCAGCGCGCAACCAAGACCCGCCGCCGCTCAGCCACAGCCGCCCAAAGCAGCAGCAAGACCGTCTACAATAACCTGATAAACCTGCTGGGCGACCGCTGGACCGCCAATCTGGTGGCCCTGGCTTTTCATGGTTTAAAACGCTTTGATGAGTTTAATCAGGAGTTGCCCGTAGCCACCAATATTCTTGCCGACCGATTAAAGCGACTGGTAAATGAGGGAGTGTTCTCTCAGCAGCCCTATCAGCAGAGTCCATTGCGCTACGAATATCAGCTCACTGATAAGGGCCGGGACCTATTCCCCTACTTTGTGACCCTTTTAAGCTGGGGCAATAAATACTGTGGCACGGAGGCCGGCGATCCCATGCTGCTGATGCACAAGCCCTGTGGCAACCCCATGCAAGCCAAGGTACGCTGCGATCAATGTTTTGAGGTGCTGGTGGCCACCGAAGTGCGTTTTAATTTGTAACCTCTGTTTAAGGGTACAGCGCCAATGTTCTTATCTACAGGTTTCTGCGATAATTCCAGCAACATTAAACAAGGTTAGGGGATAAAGGGTGCAGGCAATTAGAGTCTGGGAAGAGGTCGATTATGATCAGTTCCATGGGGAGATAATTCCTCTAAACCAGCCTGCCCATATCAAATCAATCGTAGGCCATTGGCCCGCGGTAAAAGCAGGGGCTCAGTCCCCCGAAGCTATAGTCGACTACCTGAAAAAGCACGACAGCGAAAAAGTCGTTTCAGCCCTGGTGGGCGACCCAGCTATTAAAGGTCGATTCTTTTATCAGCCAGATTTAAAGGCCTTAAACTTTCAAAAAGCTCAGGTGACTTTGGGCATTGGCCTGGACCGACTGCTCCGCATACAGCATGACCCCAACCCCCACGCCATCGCACTACAGGCCATACCAGTGGATTTGGTAATGCCAGACTTTGAGCAGCAAAACCAGCAGCCATTGCTGGATAAATCCATTGGCCCCACCATGTGGTTGGGCAATCGTGCCATCGTGGCACCCCATTATGATATCCATGACAACCTCGCCTGTGTGGTGGCCGGCCAGCGTAAATTTACCCTGTTTCCACCAGGGCAAATCAATAATTTATACCCAGGGCCTATGCTGGTTACACCAGGTGGCGTACCCGTGAGTATGGTTGATACCAAACAGCCGGATTTAGCCCAGTATCCCAATTTTGCCGAGGCTGAAGAGCAGGGGCAGGAAGCCACTCTAAACCCAGGGGATGGCATCTATATTCCTGCCCTCTGGTGGCATGGTGTTGAGTCACTGCATGCAGTGAATGTGCTGATTAACTATTGGTGGGGAGGCATGACCAATGCAGGTATCTCCCCCAATGACAGCCTGATGCATGCCATGATGAGCATTGGCAATCTCAGTTCAGAAAAGCGCGAAGCCTGGCGGTATTTCTTTGATTACTATGTATTTAAAACCAGAGGCGAACCTGGGGAGGATCTGCCTGCAGAGCTTAAGGATTTGGTCACAAACCTAAGCCCGGAACAGCAGACACAGCTAAAACAATTTTTGGGGGGGCAGTTAAAGTAACTGTCTAACTGAGCCCATCTGTCATCCTCAGCGCAGCGAAAGATCTGGAGATATTTCACCCCACTCAATAGGACAGCGAACCCAGGATTACAACTGCTACATGGCCTCTGCTTTACAGTAGTTATCAACAAACTGCTTGTGATTGGGCAACTGCTCCACCAGCCGGTCGACATTATGTTTAATATTCTCCAAGAAGCTTTTCAGCTCTTGATCGGACATCATATTTACAATTGAGTGATACTGCTCGGGCATTAGTCCCTGGCCAAGCATTACCTGAGTCCAGGAGTTCTCGGCAAACACGTCGCCCGCTTTTTGGAATACTTTACCCGTCTGTTTAAACAACTCGATGCGGTGTTGCAGTGACTCGGGAATTGGCATGGTTTTACAGTGGCGCCAAAACCTGGTGTCGTCGCGCTCGGTGACATGGTAGTGCAGCACAATAAAGTCACGAATAAATAAAAATTCTTCGCGCATCTGGGTATTAAACTCTTCGACATCCGGTTTGCGGATGCCATCCAGCGGGAACATCTGCAGCAGGCGAATAATGCCCCGCTGTACCATATGAATACTGGTAGATTCCAAGGGTTCGACAAAGCCACTGGCCAGTCCCAGAGCAATACAGTTTTTATTCCAGTGCTGGCGGCGCTGACCGGTGCGGAATTTAATCACCCGAGGTTCGGTCAGTGTCTCTCCCTCCACATTGCTCAGCAAGGTTTTAATGGCTTCATCGTCTGTGAGATATTTGCTGCAGAATACCAGGCCATTGCCCACCCTAGACTGCAGTGGGATACGCCACTGCCAACCAGCTTCTCGCGCTGTGGATTTGGTGTAGGGAATGGGGTCGCTAATAGATTTAGTCTGCACTGCCACAGCGCTGTCACAGGGTAAAAAGTGTGACCAGTCATCGTAGCCAGTGTGCAGAGTTTTATCGATTAATAGGCCAACAAAGCCGCTGCAGTCGATAAATAAATCGCCCTCGACTTTTTGACCAGATGCAAGAGTCACATGGGTAATATCACCGGACTGGTGGTCTGTGCCCACCTCAACAATTTTTCCTTCAACTCGTTTGGCACCAAATTTTTCCGCAAGTTTTCGCAGATATTTCGCATAGAGGCTGGCATCCATATGGTAGGCATAGTTCAAACCATTGCGTTGCAGCACGGCAAATTTATTGGCCTTGGCCGCTTGCAGCTCGGCGCAGTAATCTCCAAACTCACCGCTAACCCCCTGTTGTTTACCTCTTAACCAAAAGTGCTGAAACCCTGCTGCCCAGCAATCTTCTCCAGTGAACCCAAAGGAGTGAATATAGGACTCGCCAACATTCTTCCAGTTGGCAAACTCAATACCCAGCTTAAAAGTGGCCTGCACTTCCGCCATAAATTCACGCTCATTAATGCCCAGCAGCTGGTGCAATGTAATCATGGTGGGAATGGTCGCTTCACCCACACCTACGGTGCCGATTTCATCGGACTCCACCAGCGAGATGTCCAGATTCTTGCCAATTAATTTAGAAACAGCAGCAGCGGCCATCCAACCGGCTGTGCCACCACCAACAATCACGACTTTTTTTACTTTCTGGGTTGTCACTTTTATCTCTCCAAACTCTCGCCAAAGGCTTTTTATTGCTTAAATTTATTCAGTAACATACTGCGAATCTGCTTCGCTGAGGCTTCATCCATAGGATTAAGAACCCCTCTTACCTGCTCGGGAATATGCTCAAAAGCCTGTTCCTGAGGATTGAATACATAGTAATCAAACAGCTGCTGCCACACAGCGCGCTGCTCCTGGGGTAGGTCGCGCAGCCCCATAATTGCATGCTGCAATACATTGAGTGGCGGCCCCATATGGGCGGGGCTGTTGCGCCACCAGTAATTTATCAGCACATTAAAGCTTTCCAGCGCTTCGATATGATGCCACCACATACTGGGAATTAGCAGTGCATCACCGGGCTCTAGCTCAACCACCACAGCCGACTTCAGGGCTTCACGAAACTTTGGAAAACGCTCGTAATCCGGCTCTGCAAAGTCCACCAGGCTAATAGGCTGCCCAGCTGGGGTAAAATCTAATGGCCCCACATAGAGGTTCTCCAGCTGGTCGGGGGGAAACAATGTCACCCTGCGCCGCCCTGCCCCACAGCAGGCAATATTGGTGGGGAAATCGTAATGGGCCGCAATACGACTGCGGTTGCCCAACCAGATGCTCACCACTGGATTATGCTCGCTCAACGCTAAATCATTGTGTTGGCGAAACCCCGGTAGCCAGTGATCGATCATGGTGGAACCCACATAGACCATAGGTGCCTGACTGTTATCACTGTGCTCAATAAGCTGAGCAAACACCTGCTTTAAGTCTGCCTGCTGATTGGCAAAATTAAAGCCACTGTAATCCTGATTGTAAAAGACTCGGCCTTTATTTTCGGCGGGGCCAGTAAAAACCGTTAATGGCGCACCAGAATCAAACTGCGTCAGATAATCAATACTGTCGCTGGCGGACTGTTTAGCCGCCTGCACCAGAGGCCAGCTATCCACAAGCCCCCTTAATACCAATGGTATAGTTGAGTCTAGTACCTCAGCCGCGATAGCATCGGGCTGGCAATCTAATCTCTCTTCTACCTGTTGGCTAATCTGTAACAAGATTTATTGACTCTGGAGTAGCAGTGCATTTTTCTTATCAATCAATGTTCTGACCCTGGCGAACGAAGCTATCTGCATATAAATTGCCTGTAAATAACCCGCTTTACTGAGCCGACTCAGTGTGTCGCCGTCCAGATCGCGTAATTTCTCTTCGTTGATAGTGTAGAAGCCCAGAAGTTGATTGTTGGACCCATCATTAAGAGTAATTTCTAGGGTAAAAGGCTCTAATAGATCATTGGCTAACAGCGCCTCAATAAATACCTTGTTTTGCTCATGGCCAGCATGAATAGCTTCCAAGCCTGCAATGGAACCCTCCAGATAAGGAGTCTGATTACCCTCTTCGGTAAATAGCGCTTCGCCCTTCTCCCCATTGACTCGCGGGTTATCCATGTCGATGGAAACCACTGGGTTGTCCTCAGCCTTTTCGCCATTGGGACCAGGCTGAAATCCAATTAAGAATGGATGACGACGAATCATCATGGGGATATAGGTGGCATCCCAACCCTGGTCAGTGAGAAACAGGTTCTCATTATCCTCAAAACCAAAAATAGCCGCGGGATAAAACTGTCCGGTATCACCATCTTTAATAAAGAATATTGGATAACAAGCCTGAACATTCCTGAATTCTTGAGGAAAAGTGAGAGCGATTTTTACCTTATCACCGTAGGCCTCACTGCGATCAAGAATCACCTTAGTATCCCTGTGGGCGGTCTTGGTCAGTATTACGTAGTTACTCATGGGTTCTCCGATTGCCTGCAATTGGCCTGCTGCTGTCTATTATTGGCCGTTAATTAGTCTTTTAGTTATGGTCGATCAGTTGAGGGAGGCAGATTAAATTTTTTGCATCCCATAGCTATATATTTTATTGATTAATTCGCGGTTGGTGGGCAGCGATGCCTGCAACTGCTGTGTTCTTTTGGCATTCTCCTGAAATAGACTGCCAGCCCTCTGATAGGCCTGCTGTTCAGAGCGCCGCGCTGTGGTGCTGCACTTGGTCTCAAAGCCCATGCCGTAGAGCACATATTGGAAGCTCGCCGATGGGAACAGCTCATCCACATGGGCGCTGTCCCTATGCCAGGGGCTCTGGTGACGCCAGAGTGCAACCTGCTCCGCCAGATGATCTGGAATGCTGGCGGGATCGCGATGATCCTGCCAGTACTGACCCTCTCGCTGACTGAGAATATAGTGCAGTTTTAAAAAATCAATTATACGATCCCAGCGATAGAGAAACTTATCATTAAATCGCTTGGCCACCAGGTCCATGGTTTTACGGTTGGCTGGCAGTTGCTCAGCAATCATAGCAGCAGATAGCTCCACCAACACTAGAGCCGAAGCTTCCAGGGGTTCGATAAAGCCCGCAGACATACCTATGGCCACACAGTTTTTATGCCAAAACTCGGCCCGGTGCCCGGGTTCAAACTGTATCTTGCGCACCATAGCCTGATCCGCTGCCTGCTTGCCTGCCGAGGCCTCAATATAGGCCATCAGCTCTTCTCGCGCCCGGTCTTCGGTGTTGTGGGCATCAGAGTAAACATGGCCTATGCCCCTGCGACTGGGCAGGCCTATATCCCATATCCAGCCAGCGCTCTGAGCGGTGGAAAGGGTAAAGGATTGAATGGGATCTTCTGGAGCCCCGTAGGCAACCTGTGCCGCCAGAGCAGTATTATTAAACAGATACTGTCTTTTGCTACACATTGGTACCTGATAGTGCTCGCCCAGCAGCAGTGATCTGGAGCCACTGCAGTCGACAAATAAGTCGCCCTCCACAGTGCCTGCCCTGTCGGTGACAATTGAGGCTATATCACCATTTGCTGCTGAATTAATGCCCTCGACATTGGCTTTAATATGGATAACACCCAACTTGTCCACGCAGTGGGCGCGCAATAGCTCGGCAAACTTGCCTGCATCCAAATGGTAGCCGTAGTTAAGCTGAAAAGCGTACTCTGGAGTAGAGATTTTCTTTGGCGCCTGATACCCCTCTGCAAGCGCGCTCTGGGGACAGACAGCATCGGCAAAGTTCACCTGGTCTCTGATTAACTGCCAATGGGGTGCCAGATTGGTATCGGCATAGCTCTGGGGAACAGTAAATGGGTGAATATAGCTGTCATGAGAGCCCTGTTTATCAGAACCCAGCCAATTTTTAAACAATGTGCCCTGCTTAAAACTGGCACTACATTCCCGAAAAAACTCGGTCTCTGAGATACCCATCTTTTGCAATGTACTGCGCATCGACGGCCAGGTGCCCTCACCAACGCCAATGGTGCTGATATCAGGCGACTCTACCAGTATTAGCTGAAAGCCATCACTTGGGTCGCTGGAACCGGAATTGGATCCAACGGCATGCTCTGCAGCTATAATTCCTGCAGTTAGCCAGCCAGCGCTGCCGCCGCCCAGGATAACAACTCGATGTATGTTTTTTTCCATTGGTATCAGCTAGTTAAATAGAATTCTTAAATGGCCTTATCTATCTAAGTCTCTGCCAAGGCCAGTTTTTTTGTGTATTTGCATATTACTTTATATACGCCGTAAATAAAGAAGCCGCTTAAAAAATTAAGCGGCTTCTTATTAAGTTTGCGATAAATCACTCGCAAACTCTGGCTTCAACACCAGGGTTACTACAGTTTCTATGACTTAGAAAGTGTAGCGAACACCCAGATTGTAGCGTGCACCAGTTTGACCTGCCTGCAGCACCTGAAGCTCTTCACGACCGTAAACTCGGAAGTCAGACTCAGTCACGTTGATGCCGTCAAGGAAAATCGTAAGATTATCGTTAACTTCATAGCTAGCGCTCATATCCAACTGGCCGTAGGCACGGATATTAGTTGGGTTGATCGCGGATGAACCCTGACCCTGGCCAATGCCGCCCAGGAACTTATCACGCCAGTTGTACGCGAAACGAGCCTGGAAGCCACCTTTGTCATAGAAACCAATAAGGTTAGCTGAATCACTCAATCCGTTAAGTACGAACTGGGTTTCCAGAGCCAGCGGATCGAAAGCAACATCTGCGTTGGCGATAGTAGCGTTGACAATAAAGCCGTAGCCAGTTTCGCCGAAGTTGTGCTGCCAGTTAACTTCAATACCGTCAACCTTAGCTGTCTTTTCATTGGTAGGTACAGCCACAGTAAACGTCAGAGGATCGTTTGCTGAGGTGCCGTAGTATCGGCCATCTGCATCAAAAGCAGAGCTCATCGCAGTACCAATAGCTGTGTACTGAGAACCTGCATCCAGGCCTTCAGCCGCAGCAGTTTCTGCATACAGGCCGCCAGAAGCTGGATCATTCAAACCGAACAGAGCCATTTGCTTAAAGCCGTTACCAATAAAGTTATCTACAGTCTTTTCGTAGTAACCCAGGGACAGGTAGTCTGCATCACCGTAGTACCACTCGATAGACAGATCAAAGTTCTCTGCTTCGATGGGCTGCAGTGCGGGATCACCACCAGCAGCACGAGCATCGCGGAACTTAAAGGTCTGACCATCGACAGTTACGCCGCCTTTAATGGCGTCGTAGCTCGGACGGGTAACAGTTTTACTGACAGATGCACGCAGAACCAGATCGTCTCTGAGATCAACATTGATATCCAGATTAGGCAACATCAAATCATAGCTGCCTTTGTAGTTATCATAGGCAACGTCGGCGCCCTGAACCAGATAGAATTCGTTACCACCTTCCCAGTAAACATCGTCATAGGTAGGCGCACGAGCCGCAGAAGTAACATCTGTGCTCTCGTGGCGCAAACCTGCACGCAGGCTAATTGGCATGCTGTTGAACTCAGTTTCATGGCTGATCTGTACATAGACAGCTGTAGTCTCTTCCGTGGTGCGCTTATCAACGTCCCAATCAGTAGAGGCGCAGTAGGCAGTGCCACAGTCACCCACTGCCTGAGAAGCAGCTAATGGTAGTGCTTCAGCCAGCTCAACAATCTGCTCGAGGGTAGTCACGAAGTACTCAGTCTGACGGCGTGTGTCATTACCACCAGAAACCTGGTCGAATGAGTTAGCCATTGAAGATCTAACCAGAATATCGCTGATATAGCCGGGATCTGAAATACCACCCCAGGTACCACGTTCAACAGACTTACTTGTACTTCGGTTGCTCACTTCTGTCAGCTCAATACCAAAGTCGATAGTGGTCGCGTCGTCAGCATCGAATTTGCCCATAAAGCGAGACTGCTCTACGTCCATATTTGATGCAGCGTTGCTGAATACACTACCAGTAATAATCATGTCGTCTTTGTAGAGAGGACGAGCTGCACCATCTGCACCAGAGTTTAGGCCCAGCTGCAGAATCGGAAGATCCTGATCAAAGTAAGTAGTTGTCTGAACACGGTTAAAGCTTGCCATGGTTACCAGAGAGCTGGTGCCGAATGGGTTGTTTGCACCCTGATCAGAACCAGAATCATGGTAGTCAAAAGCCAGGCTCAGCTGATCAGAGAACTGCCATTCCAGGTTAAGTCCAAAAGAGTCATTTTCAGTTTTGGCACCGTCATGGCCAACACCCATAGCGAAGTCACTGTTGGGGCTTGCTTCGCTGTACATAGTAGGCGAAGCAATCAGACCATCGTCCCAACTTGAGGACTGAGTGTTATTACCCAGGTTATACCAGGCGGACAGATCGCTGTAAGTGCGGTCCAGATCAAACTCTGAGTAGGTGTAGTCGACAGTGGCAGTAAAGTTATCTGCTGGTGCCCACTGCAGAGTCAACTGACCGTTTACACGCTCTGACTCATATTCGCTGAGGTTGTAGGCGTTGCTCTGAGGGATGGACATATTGCCAGCCGCATCAGATGGGCGGTTTACCTGAGCGTCATTGTTAGGAACAGAAGTCCAACCACCGTCGGTGTTACCTGGAGTTGTGTGCCAACCGCCAATGCTTGCAATATTCACCGCATTGTTACGACGCTGAGATGATGCACTAATAGCAATACCTACAGTGTCATCGGCAAACGTATTTGAATACAGACCAGAGAACTCAGGAGTGAAGTCATCACCTGTCTCAGTAGAGGTATCCATAGCCATCTTCGCACCGAAGGTTGCTATTTCGCCCGCTTCCAGAGGCTTAGTAGTAATAATGTTAATGGTTGAACCCACACCACCAGTAGCTGCAGCAGCATTACCAGTTTTGTGCACTACAACCGCAGAAATTCCTTCCGAAGCCAGATCGCCGAAATCGAACGAACGGTTAGTCCCGTTATGTGTTGGCATCTGACGGCCATTTAAGGTCACCAGGTTGTACTCAGGACCAAAGCCACGAACAGTTACCTGGCTACCTTCACCGCGCTGACGGCTGATAGATACACCAGTAACACGCTGCAGAGATTCTGCCAGGTTGGTATCTGGAAACTTACCCATGTCCTCTGCAGAGATTGCGTCTGCAACACCAGCTGAGTCACGTTTAATATCCATAGCACGCTTCAAACTAGCGCGAATACCGCCTTCAACAATAACCTCTTCAATCTGTGCTCCGTCTTGAGCAAATGCAGGTATGGCTGAACCGACTAATGCCAGAGCCACACTGCTAGAAAGAATCTTCTTTTTAAATAACATGTTGCTAAACCCCCAAGGTAAAAAAATAGTAAAACTACGGACCCATCTATTTATATAGTCTTGTATATATTATTGAGATGGATATCCAAGCATATAAGGTACATCGGTCTGACGCTGAAATACACAGCAATTGAGACCAAATACACAAATATGCGATAACAGGGGCCTAGGGTAAGACTAAAGTTCGCATTTGCGGCAAATTAACCGGTTTATGCGGTGTTGAGGACACTCTTCTGCAGGTTTCAAGGTAAAATTTTGGTAACTCAGAGCCCCTAAGCAGACAACCAGGCCCGGGGCGCTTTCACAACCAAAATTAGAGCTCTAATTATGATCGCAAACACAGCAACCTCGTCTTTGATCACCGCCTTTGGATTAGGGCTCAGCCTGATGACTAGCTGGGTAGCCGCTGATATTCACAGCCCTGTAGTCTGGGCACTCAATGTGGGAGGCGGCCAATTTAATGCCGACTCTGTATTACAGTACCAGAGCGATGACTGCTCTGAGTCACCCAGCTGCCTCAGCGTGCCAGCGGTAGAAGGCACTCAGGTTCAGCCTCTGTATAAAAGCTATCGCACAGGCAACCTGCTGTTCTCACAGCCTCTAGAAAACGGTGTTTATGATCTGACGCTGCATTTTATGGAGCCAGAAGATACCCCTAAAGGTCAGCGCCTGTTTGATGTGCTGGCTCAGGGCAAGCTGATTATTGGTAATCTGGATGTTCGCGGCTCTCGCGATGGCCGTATGCGCTCTGCCCTGTCCCGAACCATACCCAATATACAGGTCACCCAAGGACGCTTGGATATAAGCTTAAAAGGCTTAGTGGGACTACCAGTGATCAGCGGCTTTGAGGTACGGCAGCGACAGCCTACAGACACTTCCCCTTGGGCATTGCTCTGGTCCGATGAGTTTAATAAGGACGGCGCGGTCGATGCCGACAAATGGAATATCGAGACCTGGCCGGCACGCAAGGTCAATAACGAAGATCAAACCTACACCACCAGAGCGAAAAATTTGCGCATAAAGGATGGGCTGCTGGTTATAGAGGCCCACAAAGAAGACTATGCCGGAGCCAAATACAGTTCCGCGCGCATCAATAGCGCCGGCAAAATGGATATTCTCTACGGCAAGCTTGAGGTGCGCGCCCGGCTGCCCAAGGGTCAGGGTACCTGGCCCGCTATCTGGATGATGCCCACAGACCCCTTCCGCTACGCGACCAACTGCGGTCCCAGTAAAGTTGACTGGCAGGGTAATGGCGCTTGCGATGCCTGGCCAAATTCTGGCGAGATCGATATTATGGAACACGTGGGTTACGACCCCAATATTGTCCATGGCACAGTGCATACCAAAGACTACGTGTGGGTCCACTGGAGCCAGCGCAAAGGCAGTATTAAGCTAGATAATGTGCACGAAAACTTTTATCGCTACGGCCTAGAGTGGACGCCAGACAGCCTTACCACCACAGTCAATGATGTGCCCTATTTCACCTACTACCGAGACTCCGACGACTGGGCATCCTGGCCTTTTAACCACCCATTTCATGTGATTCTCAATCTGGCTATAGGGGGCGACTGGGGTCGCGCTGGCGGACCCATTGATAACAGCGCTTTCCCCCTAAGACTGGAAATTGACTACGTTAGGGCCTACCGAGCAACGGCCGTACCCCAGTAGTTATAACCGGCAAATTTTGGCGTGCTAGGCAGATACATTTGCTCCATAGCCTCGATCTCAAAGCCGGCAGCGGTGATCAAGCCGGGAATATCGCGATTAAGGTGGCAACCACCGGCGATCTTGCCCCAGATCGGGTCGATACGGCTCTGCCATTTAGACACATTGGTATCTGGCGCCAGGCCATGCTCACAGAAAATCATTTTGCCACCAGGCTTTAAAACCCTGAGCATCTCTTTATTGGCAGCCGCCACTTCCGGAATGGTGCATATAGTAAAGGTGACCAGCACTGTATCCACATGATTGTCGGGCAGCGGCATTGCCTCGGCCCCACTCAGAATAAACTCTACGGGAATACCCTTATCCTCAGCGACTTTTAGTGCCATGCGATTTAGCTCTTCGGAGGGATCAAGACCAAGAATTTTATCCACCTTGGCTGCATCGTAGTAAGGAATATTAAGACCAGAACCAATGCCAACCTCCAATACCAGCCCTTCGGCCATAGGCACGACTTTTTCACGCTGATACTTGATAGGTTTGGAGCCACAGGCGCAGTTTAAAAAATGCGGCAGAATATGTTTGTCATAAAATCCCATCAGATTATCCCCAGCCTTTTATTCTAATTTAGATCAGCAGCATAGCCTTTAAGCGTAGCCAGAGGAACAATTTCTAATGCCTTGCTATTGGTGCGCTTGAGGTGAACCCGCGGGGCACAGCCAGACTCATGAGCCTCCAGCCATCTCGAGGCGCAGAGACACCAAGACTGACCCTCAACCAATCCGGGAAAATCAAACTCAGGCCTTGGGGTCGATAGATCATTGCCGCGGGACTTAGAAAATTCTAGAAAAGCTGCTGTGATAAGCGCGCAGACTGTATGGGAGCCACGATCATATTTATCGGTTCGGCAGAAACCGTCGCGAAAATAACCGGTCAACGGATTACTGCAACACTCCTCTATAGCTTCACCAAAGACATTGGTTTGATTCATGCAACGCTCCTTACAGTGCCAGCCCAGTTATTTTATTGCTTGTCTAAAATCGCTTCCATCTCATCCATAATACTGTTCATGCGTGCTACCAGGGCCCTGTAAGGTGCAGGTGTCGCCATATCAATGCCGGCTTTTTTCATTAGCTCGTAGGGGTAGTCTGAGCCTCCAGCTTTAAGCAGATTAATAAAATCTTGCTGCGCCTGCTGGTCTTTGCTGCTTATCTTTTCTGCCAATCCAGCAGCTGCTGTAATAGAGGTGGCGTATTGGAAAACATAAAAGTCGCGGTAAAAATGCGGGATAAAGGCCCATTCCATTCCGTATAGATCATCGATGGTAACAACACCCTGGTCATGGCCGTGGTAGCGCTTTAATAATTCCAGATAAATCTTGGATAATTTTGCGCCGGTCAACACATTGCCCGCTTCCACTTCTTCATTCATCTTTAATTCAAACTCTGCAAACATAGTCTGGCGGAAGAATGTTCCGCGCAGTGACTCCAGGCCACTGCCAAGATAAAACAGCTTCTCCTTATCGGTTTGAGCTTCACCCACAACCATATCCTGCAGTAGCATCTCATTCATAATCGACGCAGTTTCTGCAATAAAAGTGGAGTAACTGGCGTTTTCCCAGGTCTGAGCTTTGTTGGCTAAAACGGAGTGCACCGCATGGCCATACTCATGAGCAAAGGTGGAGGCACTGTCGTAATCATCATTGTGATTAAGCAGTACGTAGGGGTGCACGTCGTAGGCACCGCCAGACATATAGGCGCCAGAGCGCTTGCCTTTAGAGGGGTACACATGCATCCAGCGCTCGGTAACGCCCCTGTCGTAGCCTTCCATATACTCTTCGCCGAGCGGCATCAGCGCACGGCGGGTCAGGGCAATAGAATCTTCAATACTGTAGGTCTTGTCCAGATCCACCAGTGGCGGATAGATATCGTAGTAGCGCATTTCGTCATCGATATTAAGCATGCGCTTGCGCAGGTTAAAGTAACGATGCAAGGTCGGCAGTGCACTGTTAACTTCGGTCACCAGAGTTCTGTAAACCGCCTCTGGCATATTGTCATCAAACAGTGCGCGACTCAGAGAACTCTCGTAATTGCGCACATCAGTGCGGAATGCCAGACCCTGAATATGACTGTTCATTAAGGTTCCCAGGGTGGCCTCAAAATCTTTCCATACACCCCAGAAGGCATCAAATACCATTTTGCGATCTTCGCGCACTGGAGCCTGACGACCGATAGAATAGCCCGACTGACTGAGACGCAAGGTTTCGCCGTCGGATAGAGTCACTTCGGGCCAGGGCAGATTAGCATTGGCCAAAACCGAGTACACTGTGCTCGAGGTACCTAGGAACTTGCCGCCTTTGGCCAGAACAGTCTCAACATCTTCAGCCAGGGTGTGGGGTGCCTGACGCAATGAGTCCTCTATACCAAAGGCAAATTTTTCCAGCCCCGGCTCAGCCGCAAGAAATTGGCGGATTTTTGTTTCACCCAATGACAGTAATTCAGGGCTGTACCAGCTCACTGACGCACCAATATCACTGTAAAGATTCATTGCCAGCTGACGGCGCTCGGCGTTTTCTGCATTGCCTGTGTCTTCGTCCGCCATCAGGCTGGAGTAGATATAGATGCGCACCACGTCTTTGTAGACATTGGAAATGGTCTCGACTGCGGTCAGAAATGACTGCGGGCTACTGCCTAGTGTGCCTTTTAATGCAGCCAGTACCTCTACCTGCTTGGCCGCTTCAAGGCGGGCTGTATTCCAGGTCTGGTTATCGGCATACAGGTCGGTAAGATCCCAAGTATATTTTTCGTCCACTATAGCAGCTGTGTCTGAGGGCGAATTTTCGATCTCTGCCGAGCCCTGAGGGTCTGCGCAGGAGGTTGCAAACCAGCAGGCAAAAACAACAGTGAATAGTTTGGTTTTTTGCTGAAACTTGTACATATTAAAGGCCCTATTATTATTGTTGCGCGAACGCTCAGGTGTGGATTGTACAGATAGCCACAGATAAGAATATACCCTATCTGTGGCTGGGATTGCAGAGGATAAAGCTAGCGTCTAAGCCCCGAGGAATTGTTCGGCGGTCAAGTCATAGCAGGTGCTGTCCAGATCGGCGACCAGCTCCAGGCTGACCTTGGCTTTTGGCAGTTCGTAGCGGAAGAAAAAGCCTGTAGCTGCCAATTTGCCCGCATAAAAATCCCGGTCAGCACTGTCACCACTGGCTGCGCCGGCAGAGGCAGCAACAGCCTGAATTAACCACATCCATGCGATAACAGCATGGCCCATGGCATCGAGGAAGATGGTCGCATTGGCCAGTGCCAGTGAATTATTATCACAGGCCACAACGGCAGCGATGGTCTGTTCAATCTGATCCATTGTGGAGGTTAACTGCGCGCAATAACCTGCCAACTCGGGGTAGGCTGAAGCGGAGTCAATCGTCGCCTGTATCTCTTCACGCAAAATAGCTACCGCAGCACCATTGTGCATCTGCACCTTGCGGCCCAAAATATCCAGACCCTGAATACCCCAGGTACCCTCGTGGATATGGTTGAGACGGTTATCGCGATAAAGTCGCTCTACCGGGTACTCGCGGGTATAGCCATAGCCGCCCAACACCTGTATCGCTAGCTTATTGGCTTCGAGACAGTATTCTGAGGGCCATGATTTGCAGATAGGCGTCAGTAGATCCAGCAATAGACCCATGCGTTTATTCTGCTCGGCATCATCGGACAGCTTCTGCTGATCAATAATCTGCGAGCTGTAGTACATCAGCATTTGTGCGCCTTCAACAAAGGCTTTTTGAGTCATTAGCATACGCTTGATATCCGCATGCTCACTGATCATTACCTGTGGCAGTTGGGGGTCTTTATTCGCCAAATCCCGGCCCTGGGGACGGTTGCGGGCATAGTCCAGGCTGTAAAGGTAGCCGCCCAGCGCGGTCATCACCGCCGACATACCCACTGATATGCGCGCCTCGTTCATCATATGAAACATATTGGCCAGGCCTTCATTTTCATTGCCGACCAGATAGCCAATACAGTCACCAGCCTCACCAAAATTAAGTAGGGTATTAGTGGCGCCGCGACAACCCATTTTGTGGTTGAGGCCGGCCAGTGCAACATTGTTGCGCTCAGCCAAACTACCATCGTCATTGACTCTAATTTTGGGCACCAGGAACAGTGAAATACCTTTGACCCCTGCGGGCCCACCGGGCACCTTGGCCAGCACCATATGGATAATATTGTCGCTCAGATCCTGTTCACCACCGGATATCCACATCTTGGTACCAGAGATTTTATAGCTGCCATCGCCCTGGGGCTCAGCTTTGGTCGTGATATCAGCCAGTGATGAGCCAGCCTGGGGCTCTGAAAGGCACATGGTGCCAAACCAGTCGCCCTCTACCAATGGGCTTAGGTATTTATTTTTAAGCTCAGCTGAACCACAGACATTGAGCATATTGGCCACACCCTGGGTCAGGAACAGATAGATATGTATGGGGTTGTTAGCACAGACAAACATGCCGTTTAGCGCCTGGTCAACCATCCAGGGCAGCTGCATGCCACCAATATCTGCATCGTAGCCAGAGGCACATAAACCGGCTTGTTTAAAGGCGCTGATCGCTTGCTTTACTTCGGGAATGGTTTCAACTTCACCATTCACAAACTGTGGCTCATTGGCATCCAGTTTACCGGCGCAGGGCAGAAACTCTTCTTCTGCAATCGACTGACAGAGATCGAACATAGCCTCTAGTGAGTCGCGATCGTAGTCTGCAAAGCGGTCGGCCTTGAGCATCTCGTCTAGGCCCAGTGCCTCGTAAAACATAAAGTCCACATCGCGACGATTGACGATCATTGACATGATTTTTCTCTCTTTAAATTCGAGCAATTAATAGGTTTATTTTAGCCAGCGGTCAGCAAAATGCCATCAGCCTGATCAATACTGCTAATTTGAAAGCTGGTGTAATTCCCAGTCTTTTATCAGTTGCTGTGTGTCCTGCTGCCAGGGGTGGAAGTCTTCGCGGAAAAAATCTCTATAGGGCTTTAGGGTGCCTCGCAACACGCCCTCTCTGCCAAACAGAAACACCAACCCTGAAGCCCAAACTTTAAGATTCCAAAGTTTGCCATCCCGACTCAGTATATGTCGCACTCCGTGAAGAATATCCCAGGTCAAGAAAAAGGTACTGCGGCGCATGGCAGCCCGACGCATTTTCTCGGTGCCACCTATGGCCCGATAAACATCAAAGGCTACAGATTTATGCTCCATCTCCTCGACAGCATGCCATTTCCATAGCTTGGCCATGGCCGGATGGGCCTTGGCAAACAGATTATCTTCGCCCAGGGCCTTTTCTGCCAGCACTGCGGTCAAATGTTCAACCGCCGCTGTGCCTGCGAGTTGCTCGCGAGCCGGAACATTCTTTTTTACCCAGCCCATACGCCGACGCAATGGCCCCTCTAGGGCTTCCAAATCATAGCCACGCTGGGCACAGAGCAATTCGTTATAGCGCTGGTGCTCACGCAGATGCACTGCTTCCTGACTGTAGAACTGGCGCATTTCCTCCTGCAACTTGGGGTCGCTGATGCGATCCCGATAATGGCGAACCGAGTTAATAAAGAACTGTTCGCCCAGAGGGAAAGTGATCGACATGGCATTAAACCAGGCCGTGGCAAATACATGGTTATCCATCCATTCACCTTTGAGCGCCTCGGCAATATCCAGTTCAGGATTGCGCTTCTTAATGGGCACATTGTCTGGGGTATAGGACTGTGACTGACTCATTAGACTTGACCTCTAAATGCGCTCAACAATAATGGCTGGCGCCATACCGCCGCCGGCACACATGGTGACCAGACCACGCTTAAGTCCACGACGCTCCAACTCATCTACCATAGTGCCAATCAGAACCGAACCTGTGGCGCCAATCGGATGGCCCAGCGCCATAGCGCCGCCATTGACATTAACTCTGTCCCGATCCAAGTCCAGATCGCGAATAAATTTCTCGGCCACCACAGCAAAGGCTTCATTGATTTCCCAGAGATCAATATCGTCTTTGGTGAGTCCCGCTTTTGCCAGTACCCGCTTGGCTGAGGGCACAGGTGCGTTGAGCATCAGCGCCGGGCAGTCGCCCATATTGCCGTAGGCAACCACTTTGGCTCTGGGCTTCCAACCCTGTTTGGTAGCGTATTCTGGTGAGGCCAGCAACACTGCAGCTGCACCGTCAACAACACCGGATGAATTACCCGCATGGTGCACATGTTTAACGTCCACATCCGGGTATTTCACAGCCATTAATTTACCGTAGGTGGTGCCCTCTTCATCCAGAGGCATATTGGTCAGTTTTTCGAAAGACGGCTGAAGCTGGCCCAGAGTTTCCATGGTGGTACCGGGACGGGGAAATTCATCTTTATCCAGGGCCAGGGAGCCATCGTCGTTATAAACAGGCACCAGGCTCTTATCAAAATGGCCGTTTTCTATGGCATGAGCAGCGCGTTGCTGACTCAGCTCTGCCAGGCGATCCAGATCCTCACGGGGAATGCCCTCAATGGTGGCTATGGTATCTGCACAGAGCCCCTGATGGGACTGGCCATACATCTCGCGCAGATGCATATTACCTGAATCCACAAAGGGACTGGTTTCGGCAGCGAGACGGCCATAGCCAGACATCATTTCACAGCCACCGGCAATTACCATATCTTCCATACCGGACATAATCGAGGCCGCAGCCATATTGACAGTAGTGATACCAGAGCCACAGAAACGATCCAGAGTGACACCACTGGAAGTGACATCATAGCCCGCATCCAGGGCGGACATACGGCCCATATCATTGCCATTGGGCCCGCGCTGTACGTTACAGCCCCAGATAATATCAGCCACATCAGCGGTATTGATATTGTTGCGCTCCGCCAGTGCTTTTAACACCGTGGCACCTAGGCGCTGAGGGTGAATTTCAGTGAGCGCTCCGCGGCCCGGCTTGCCAATACCACGGGGTGTGCGACAGGCGTCGATAATCCATGCTTCGGTCATAATAGTTACCTTTGTTTGAAAAGCCCCATTCAGTTACAGCACTGTGTAGAGCGCTTTTATTGTTTTAATTATTCACGATTATCTGCACTGTATTAATAGCTCGGCAACTATTCAAACTTACTTATGACCAATGGTTCAGGAAGACGGCACCAACTATCTGGCCATCCAGAGATATTCTATTTTATTTCCGCTAGACTGGGCTTAAATTCAGGGCCTTAGTTCGGAGCCTAATAATGATAAAAAAAAAGTTCTCACCGCAATTTATGACCGTCGGCCTAATCTGTCTGTTGGGCCTTGCCATGCAGGTTAAGGGCGAAACCGAGCGCAGCTTTGCGCCAGCAGAACAGGATAGCAAAGGTCGCTATATCAACCTCGACAGGAATCTCCCGGGCGTATCCATCAAGGTGACCGCACCGTTTTTTGCCCGGCGTGTACTCACTGCCTTTAAAAGTCGCGACGGCGCGCCACAGCGTATTGCCAACGACGGTGAGTTTCTTCGAGAGAATGCCACACACAGTGAGCCCACAGTAACCTGGATTGGTCATGCAACATTATTGGTGCAGATGGAACATCTCAGTTTCCTTACCGATCCCATATGGTCAAATAGACCCAGCCCCGTGCCCTTTGCCGGGCCCAATCGCTATGTAAAACCCGGCATCGCTATCGAAGACCTGCCCCCTATCGACTTTGTAATAATCTCTCACAATCATTATGACCATCTGGATTTGCCCACATTGCGAAAGCTGTCCAAGCGCGACCCAGATACTGTATTTTTTGTACCTCTGGGCAATGGCGAATTGCTGCGCAAAAACGGTATTGATCAGGTTCAAGAGCTGGATTGGGGTGAGACTGCCAGCATCAAAGACGCGACCATTCACTGTCTGCCTACCCAGCACTGGAGCAAGCGCAGCCTTACCGACACCAGAAAAGCACTCTGGTCTTCCTGGGCGGTAACAGGGCCTCAGCGACGCTTTTACTTTGCCGGGGACACTGGTTATTTTGCCGGCTTTAAAGAAATTGGCGATAAATTGGGGCCTTTTGACCTAGCCGCTGTTCCCATTGGCGCCTATGAACCCAATGCCATGATGAAGGTGTCCCATATGAACCCGGAAGAGGCGGTTCAGGCCGCTGTAGATATAAGAGCACAACGGGCGGTAGCCGTACATTTCGGTACCTTTAACCTTTCTGACGAGCCTCTGACTGAGCCACCGCTCAGATTTAAAGCCGCAGCTGAAAAGTCTGACATAGGCGCGACCAACAGCTGGGTTTTAGATATTGGCGAAACCCGGAAATTTTAATCCCAGGTACCATTGCGAGAAAATCTATGACGAAGAGTAATCGGAACGGCGTTTCAGTTTGCCCCCTTGGCTTTTTGATACTCTGCCTCTGCAGCTTATCTGGCTGCGGTGAGATGGATCCTAACAATATCGCAATCACAGAGAGCCGCGCTCCCCTAAGTGAGACACAGGCTGGCAATCTTATGCAGCTGCCCCTCGATTGCGCCGAGATCGAATACCCTAATAAGCTCAGTCAGATGCTGCGCAGTGATGCTGACCTCGCCTCTCCGACCCAGCTACACCCGGCTTTTTATGGTTGTTTTGACTGGCACTCGGCGGTCCATGGTCACTGGTCTATGGTGCGCCTGCTTAAAGCATTTCCCAATGTGGCTGGCCATGAACAAGCCAAAGTTATTCTGCAACGCCATATTACCCCCGCCAATATCGCTATTGATATCAACTATCTGCGAGACAACAAATCTTGGGAACGACCCTATGGTTGGGCCTGGCTACTCAAGTTAATGCTCGAACTTAAAACCTGGGACGATCCAATAGCAGCACCATTATCCGCAGCTCTTAAGCCTCTTGCTGAAGAACTGTCAGCTATGTATATCGCCCATTTACCCAAGCTTGTTTACCCTATCCGCGTGGGCGAACACAGCAACACTGCCTTTGGCCTCACCTTCGCTTGGGACTATGCTCTGCTGTTCAACGATGCCCCGTTAAAAGCAGCCATTGCTCAGCGGGCAAAAGACTTTTATCAACAGGATAAAAACTGCCCGATTAGCTGGGAACCCAGCGGCTATGATTTTCTGTCACCCTGCCTTGAAGAAGTCGACCTGATGCGCAGAGTGCTACCTGAAGAACAGTTTATTCCCTGGGTTAATGATTTCTTACCCCAGCTGTCCTCAACAGATTTTGATCTAGCCGTGGGTGAAGTATTTGATCGCACTGATGGCAAGCTGGTGCATCTGGATGGTTTAAATTTCAGTCGCGCCTGGGTGCTCTATGGTTTAGCTGAGCAATACCCGGAGTTTTCACATCTGAAAAAAGTCGCAGACCTTCATATCGATTATTCCCTGCCAAATTTGGTTGGTGACAGCTATGAAGGGGGACATTGGTTAGGGTCATTTGCGATTAACGCTCTGCTTCGATCAAACTAAACAGCTCTATCAATTAATTTTTAATCCAGCGTCCCATTTGGGCAAAGGTAATCCATGTCAATGTATAACAGTTCCATTCCAATTTTCGTTCGCTTTCTAGATAATTTATCTGGCCTGCTTAATTCCGCCAGTGCCTATGGCACAGATCAAGCCATTGATGAATCAGTGCTCGCCAGCGCGCGTCTGTTTCCCAATATGCATCCTCTTATCAAACAGGCACAGATCGCCTGCGATATGGTGATGCGCGGCGGCGCTCGGTTAGCTGGTGCCACACCTCCGGAGGATGAAGACAATGAGACAACCTTCGCCGAACTTCAGGCCAGAATTGCGGATACCAAGACATTTTTGCTGGGCCTGTCTGAAGAAAACATTAATGGCTCCGCAGATAAAACCATTGTCATGCCAGCTGGCCCCTATGAATTAACCTTTACTGGCGAAGAGTATTTAAACCTGTGGATACTGCCAAACATGTTTTTCCATATCAGCACTACCTACAATATTTTGCGCCACAATGGTGTGGCCATTGGCAAGGTTGATTTCTTGGGTGTAGGCTCGTTTATTACCAAAGGCCCTTAAGCCAGCACAATCTGTGTTATTGCACTGCTGTTCTGGACTTGAGAAAAGACTATTAGCCATGGTTTTGCCCGGCTTAACTAGGCGGCGTGCACTGCTCGCAGCAAACGGCCCATCGGCTTCTCGCCCAGATCAGCAGCAAACTGGGTATTTTCCCAGGCACTGTGGCCACCAATCATCACCAGCTCAACCACGCCATCGGATCGATTGACCAGCTGCTCATGGCTAAATTCTTCACGGTGAATACGCTGGGCGCTGTTCTCGCCATCGTATTCAGCAAGCTTCTTAGGGTCGATCAAAATCAAATCCGCCACATCACCCAAGTCGATAGTACCGCCCTCCACACCGAACACATCGGCGGCGTCTTTAGTCAGCCGTTTGACCATATAGCTAACATCCTGATCACCCCCCTGAGCCGCCAGCTTTAGGCTGCGCAGGTTGACATCATAAAAGGCCATATTGGTCAGATGGGCGCCGCTGTCATTAAAGCCGGGCAACAGCAGAGGGTTCATTAGCAGCTCGCGCACTGTCTCTAGGTCGCGGTTGGCAGTGATGGTGCTCCAGGTTAGATCATTGTCAAAGGAGCGCAGCATCTGCAGCATAAAGTCCCCTTCGTCTTCAATCCAGGCAAAGTCTGCCTGCACTGTTGCAAGCTCATCTTTGGTTATATCTGCCGGTTGCTGCCCTGCATTAATAGCATTTATCCGATCAAAAACTGCCTGGAAATCCATGCCCTGCCAGCTGCTCTGGGGGCAGCGCTCTAAAAGCATATCGGCTAGGGTGCGGTGGAAAGCATAGTCCTCTAAATTGATCTTGCGTTTGAGGCGCGCCAAACTCCAACCCTGCTTGCCCTTCATCCACATAGCTTTAAAGGCCCTGGCATAGTCTGGGTCATTGAGAATAGCCAGGCGAGCCTCGCGATCTTCAAGATCAGTTTCATTAAGGCGGCGCAACTCAGGAATTTCCTCGGCCAGTGGTGTCACCGCGCCATCACCCCAGGTTTTAAAGGGCGCGCCCAGCGCCTGCATATGAAAGTCCCCTTTGATCAGCCAGGAGTTGAGCATACGCGCCAGCATCTTAGTCAGGCGAGCCAGACGCCAGTTATTGGTAATATCCAATGCCGCAACCACAGTGGTGCGCAAGGGCTTGCCATAGAGTCGGCCACTTGTGAGCAGAAAGGTTTTTAATGTGCCAATCACGCTGTCTTTTGGTGGCGTAGCCTGCCATAGAGCACCCTGTTCTCGCACCACGCCAGTCAGCGCCTTTAGCTCGGGGAATTTGGAAAACTGGGTGGGAATAGTTTTTTCACAGTGGGGCTGTGCCGCCAGATAGTGAAATGGCAGTGCATCGGTTGAGAAACCTGCATAGCCCTGCTGCAAACCCTCGCGCAGTGAATCTTTCATCTGTTCCAGCTCATCGCTGGTTGGGTCCCGTGTAATGCTATTTTCGAAACCCATTTTTTCGATACGCAGCATGGAATGGGGAAATAGCGCCACCACATTGGGACCAAGATTCAGCTTTTCCAGATGGTCTAGATAGTCGCCGGGGTTTGCCCAGCTGACATTGTCGGCACAGTGGCGCAAAACATGCTTGGGAATATTTTCTACCCGCGCATAACAGCTAACAATTGGGTCATTGGTACCATCGCGCTGAGCGCCAAAGGCCAGCCCTAGACTACAGTTGGCAATCACCACTGATGTAGTGCCGTGGCGAGTAGACTCTGGCAGGCCAGGCGCTACCTCCAACTCCAGATCATAATGGGTGTGAATATCAAATAGCCCGGGCATCAACCACAGACCTTGGGCATCAATCACTCGGCCAGCCTGGCTGGCATCTAACTGCTGCCCGCGGGCCACAATGCGGCCATCAGCTACAGCAACATCTTCAATCACCGGCTGTTCGCCAGGGTTAAAAACTTTGGCATTTTTAATCAAAGTATCAAATGATTGGGGCTGGGCTTGAGTCATGGTCTTTCTCTTATAAGTTATAATTATTGCTAGCTAGACTGCTTTTTGAAATCTATTTGTCAGGCAACACAGGCAAAGTATTGCACCAAGATTAATCGGACTCAAGACAGTAAATGGACTCGCGGGTCGTTTTACGCCACTATAAAGCCAGTCCATTTTATAAAAATAAAAATCCTATGGAATCATCTGTCAGTAAACCTAGTTTTAGCCCGGAGCTCTGGCGCGCCCAGGGGCAATATCAATCTCTTCTGGGGCATCAGATCTTCTGTATTGATAGCGGGGCAACTCAGCAGTACAGCCCTCAAACGCCTGTATTACTACTGATCCATGGCTTTCCCACCTCAAGCTGGGACTGGCTGCCAATCTGGGATGACCTAGTAAGTGATTATCGGGTGATAGCACTGGATATGCTGGGTTTTGGCCTCTCTGATAAACCCAACAGGCGCGACTACAGCATCCATGGCCAAGCGGATATTGTCGAGGCTCTGGTTGCTGCAAAAGGGCTCGAGAGCTTTCATGTGCTGGCCCATGACTATGGCGACACCGTAGCCCAGGAGCTGCTTGCGCGACAGATGGATGGCTCTGGAATCGGGCAGTGGCTGTCCTGCTGCTTTCTCAATGGCGGACTATTCCCAGAGACCCACAGGGCTCTGCTTACCCAAAAACTTCTGCTCAGCCCTATAGGTGGATTACTAAATGTATTTACCGGCTACCGCCAATTTTGCCGTAACTTCAGCTCGGTATTTGGCGAAGATAGCAAACCCTCAGAGCAGGAGTTGCAGGATTTTTGGTGGCTGATTAACTTCAATGATGGCAAACACCTTTTTCACAATCTGATTACCTATATGAGCGACCGTATCCAGCACAGAGAGCGCTGGGTGTCGGCCCTGCAAAAATCCACTATTCCCCTGGCGCTTATCAATGGCTCAGTAGATCCAGTTTCCGGCAGCCATATGGTAGCGCGCTATAGAGAACTGGACTGCCGCCTGGACTATTGCGCCGAACTGCCAAAGATTGGCCACTACCCCCAGGTAGAGGCCCCTCAGGATGTGCTGGCTCATTATCTGGCATTCCACAGCAAGAATATTAGCGGAGATAATCATTGAGCCAATCCGTTAGCCAGCTGAGTAAAAACGCCCCATCAAACAGCAATAGCATTGATACCCATAATCTGGACCAGTGGCTGGGTGGACTAACCTTTGATCAGGCCTACCAGCAGTATGAAGACCAGGGTTATATTTTATTTAAAGAGGTGATGGATGCGGCTGCAGTGCAACAGGTGCGAGAGGCGCTGGCGCCTTTTTTAACCGCAACCGGGCGCAATGACTTTGAGGGCTTTAAGACCAATCGGGTTTACAGTCTGTTGGCCAAGGCCCCGGATGTTTTTTCGCAGATGGTAACCCACCCCCTGGCACTGGCATTTGCCGAGCGAGAACTGGGGGAATCCTGTCTGCTGTCGGCATTATTAGCGATCAATTTACATCCGGGGGAAACTGTGCAGGGCTGGCACTGTGACGATTCTCAGGTCAGTATTCCACGCCCGCGCAGAGCTTTTGGGGTCAGTGCCTTTTGGGCCATAGATGATACAACCGAGTTAAATGGGGCTACGGAATTTATCGCTGACAGCCATAACTGGACTGAAGACAAAACCATAGCTCTGGCTGCGGTAGACGAGCTAATGGACCCCAGAGAGCGGGATCCAAACCATGATCCCCAGCCTAGGACCGATACATTTAAAGTACCCATGACCAGCGGTTCATTGCTGCTGGTTAAAAGCAGCCTCTATCACCGAGGCGGAGCAAACCTGTCCGATGCCTCGCGCCTAATAGTTACCCCTCAGTACTGCACTGGCTGGGCCCGACAGCTTGAAAATATGGCTCTGGCCATTCCGCCTGATACGGTTCGCACTCTGCCCAAGCGTGTGCGCGAATTGATTGGCTACAGTATCCATGAAGCTTTTATGGGTTATGTCGATGGAGTGCACCCAGAGAAAAGCTTATAAAAAGCAAACAACTAAAGCTGGGTTATTACTAAACCAATAGACAAACTAGCGGGCAAAGCCGGGCGCCTGCATATCTACCCTGCGAACCTCACCGTACTTGGCTGCGATATCCTGTATTGCATCGGCGCGGCCGATCAGCACATATTGCAGATTGTCCCTTGGGAAATAGCTATCTATCAATCGCTCAGTCTCCGCCAGGGTCAGGCCATTTACCTTGGCTTCAAACTCATTGATAAACTCTGGCCCAAAATCAAATAGATACATATCTGCCATCAGGCTGGAGAGCTGGCCAGTGGTTTCATAATCTGGCGGAAACTGCCCTTTGACATAGGCCTTGGCCGAATCCAATGTGGCCTGGTCTATGCCCTGCTCCCATAGTCTGGCATAGGTTGCCAGGGCCAGATCAATCGCCTCTTCAGTGGTCGAAGTTTTGGTAAAGGTACTAATTCTAAATGTGCCGCCATCTCGGAATGAGGTAAAGCCAGAGCGCGCACCATAGGTCAGACCGCTGTTTACCCGCAGCTCATCATTGAGCCAGGAGGTAAAACGGCCACCCAGTATGGTGTTGATAACCTGCAGGCCGACAAAGTCCGGATTATCGCGGCTAATGCCCATGCCACCGATTAAGAAGGTGGTTTCAATGGCATCAGGCTTATCTACTAACAGCACTTTGGCACTGTTTGGGGCCTCTATCGGTTCAGGTGCAAGCGCTTCAACTGCACCAGCGCCCTGCCAGTCTGAGAATAACCCCTCAACATAGGCTTTCATCTCGGCAAGCTCAAAGTCACCGGCAATGGTCAGCGCGGTATTGGCTGGCTGGTAATGAACAAGATAAAAATCCCGCACCTGCTGAAGACTCATGTTCTGCAAAGATTCACTGTCGCCAAAGCTGGGACTGCCATAGGGGTGATCTGCAAAGAGCTGGGCATTAAAATAAGCACCGATCACAGCTCTTGGGCTCTCTTTAGCCTGCGCCAACGCAGCCACTTTATTTTTGAGCAGTTTGCTATATTCCGTCTGATCAAATGTGGGCCCAGTGAGCACAGCCTTAAGTAGCGGCAACATCTGCTCAGCATCTTTGGTCATAAAGTCAGCGCCTATATAGCTACCTTCAACCCCTGAATCTGCATTTAGACTGGCGCCCAGACTATCGACCAACAACTCCGTCTCCTGCTTGGATGCTAACTTATTGCCCAGCAGTAGGCTCTGGGCTGTGATGGATGCAATACCAGCAACATGATCTGCGACACTGCCGGCACGCACTACGGCGTTTACAGTAATTAATGGCACCTCAGTCTGGGGCATAAGCATCAGCGTCAGGCCATTGTCCAATATCACTGTCTCGCTGGGAGGCATTTGAAAACTGCTAACCGCTGGTGCCACATTGGTCACTGTCTGAGGATCTGGGGCGCAGGCTGAGAGAGAAAATACTAACCCGACAGCAGCGGTTGCGGTGACTAGTTGTCTGATCATTGATCCAGCTCCTCCTCTGCAGCCAGCACTCCCACCGTTCGATTGGCCCGGATAAAGTATTGACTGGCAACACGCTGTATATCTTGAGGCGTCACTTTGTTGTATTCCTCTGGAGCACTAAATAATTTTCCGTAGCTCCCCATAAACAACTCAAAGGTGCCTATGGTATTCGCCTTGCCATTGATGGTTTCTAGGGTGCGATAAAAATCCATGAGACGCAGATTTTTAACTTTCTCTAATTCAGCGGCTGTTACACCAGTGTCGGAGACCTTGGCAATCTCAGCTAACAGGGCCTGCTCTAGTTTGGCGGCATCAGTATCCGCTGCTGCCACTGCGTAGAAGTAAAATAAATTGGGATCAAAGCTCTCGGGCATATAGGTTTCTACACCCAGTGCAATCTGATTATTGACCAGGGACTGATACAGGCGCGAGCTTTTGCCCTCGCCCAAAATAGCGGCCAGCAAATCCAAGGCATAATGGTCTGGGTGAGCGGTCTCGGGAATATGATAAGCCAACATCAGATTGGGCGTACTAACCGAAGCTTTTTTAACAAACACCCGGCGCTCGCCTTTTTGCTCGGGCTCTAGGGTTTTAATCTCTCTGGGCGGGGCCTTGGCGGGAATTGGTGCAAAGTACTTATCGGCCATGGCTCTGACCTCCGCGAGCTTTACATCACCGGCAATCACCACCACGGCATTGTTGGGAGCATAGTAGGTGCTGTGATACTCACGCAGATCCTCCAGGGACCAGGCGGCAATATCAGATTCATGACCAATCACTGACCAGGAATAAGGGTGAGCTCGAAAGGCCGCGCCTTTTAACTCTTCCTGCAGTACGCGCCAGTTAGAGTTTTCCAAACCTGTGGTGCGCTCGGAAGCAACCACACCGCGCTCGGACTCAACCATTGCTGCATCTATATCCAGACGGGCAATTCGGTCGGCTTCCAGATCAAAAATAGTCTCCATGGCGCCAGCCGGGAACCAGTTGGTGTAAACAGTGACATTTTCGGAGGTATAGGCATTGTTGGCGCCGCCGGCAGCTTCCATGGTGCGGTCGAACATCTTGGGGCCAAACTTGGCTGAGCCATTGAACATCATATGCTCAAAGAAATGTGAGATGCCAGTAATGCCTGGCACCTCATTGCGCGAACCCACCTTCCAGAACAGATACATATTGGCATTGGGAATAGAGCTATCTTCCAGCACCAATATCTTCATACCATTGTCGAGGGTAAAACTTTTAATATCCTCCTGGGTGGTCGCCTGAACTGAAAGTGCCATCATGGAGGTTATCAGCGTCAGCGCAATGTTTTTCATGGGTCCACCTCGGTACTATCCAATTGTTGCTCTAACCAACAGCTGCTCTAGCCATTATTTAATTCATGATTGCGCTTTTCTGCAGCAGCCCAGTCTCTTGGCAATACCCGCGAGACCACCATAAAGCTGATAATCGAGGGTATAAACATAGCGCAGGTCACAGTCATAGCGTAGCGAATCGACTCCAGCTCTGTACTGCCATCTTTAAATATATCCGCCAGCCAGCCAGTAAATGTAGGCCCACCGCCCAGAGCAATCATATTGAGGATAAAGAAAAACAGTGCCGTGGACATGGCGCGCATATTAATCGGCGCCAGGGTCTGCGCAATGGCAAAACTGGGCCCCAGATAAATACCCAAAAACAGTAAAAACACCGTGGTAAATGCCAAGTGAACCCATACCGACGACACCCAGAAACTAACCACTCCTATGGGTAGGCATATACCTATGGCGATAGCAGGTAGCCAGCCATAGGCCCGGATATCCTTGCCTCCCCACCAATCCGCCAGCTTGGCGCCAAAAAACGCACCCCCAGCATAGGTTGTGCCATTAATAACACCCAGAGCAATCACCAGCGTCTGAAAATCGAACGCCGGGTCCAGTAGCACTAGAAATTTAGTCTGAAATGCCGAGGTCGCATAGGACACAAAAGAACCAAAGGCGATGCCAAAGCACATAGCCCACCAGGCTGGTATCTTAACTAGAATGCTTAGAGAGTCTTTAAAAGGTGGCTGGACAATCTTTTTGCCCACATCCAACTCCATGGCGCCACGCACAGGCTCACGAAGCACTAATTTAACCACCACCGCCAAACCGATTCCGGTAAGGCCCAGAAAAATAAAGATACGACGCCAATCCACATCTTCGCCGGAGGAACCCATCAGAGATGCAGTGGCAAAATAGGCGGCCATAATGCCCAGAGGAATACCCATGGAGTACACCCCCAGAGCCCCAGCTCGCTCTTCTTTGGGATACAGGTCGGAAATAATTGAATGGGAGGGAGGGCTGCCGCCCGCTTCACCGACACCCACACCCATACGTGCCAAACCAATCTGCATAAAGTTACCGGCCAGACCAGTTAATGCTGTAAAGCCGCTCCACACCGCCAGAGCAACAGCCAGTATATTGACTCGATTATAGCGATCCGCCAACCAGGCAATGGGAATAGCAATCAGGGTGTAAAAGGTGGCGAAGGCCAGGCCAATTAACAGTCCTAACTGGGTATTAGTCAGACCCAGATCCGCTTGAATAAAGGGAGCCAAAATACCCACAATTTGGCGGTCGATAAAGTTAAATCCATAAACTATGGTTAGTAGAACCAGAACCATACTGCGATAGTTTTTACTTGGTAGTTTTTGATCTGTCATAGAAGCCCGCTTAATTCTACCTTGACGGTAGTGGTTATTGTTTTTGTCGCCTTTAGGCTACGTCACTAGATGTGATAGAGCAAGCCAGCTGGCCAATTTAAAGACAATATTGTCTAACAGAGCAATAGCCCAGCCTATAGAGCCCAGTATTTTGGCCCGGCCTTCAGGAGTAAAACCCGGCATTGTGTTACCCTGCTGTGATACTAATAACAATAATTCTCTATGAGCAACCAAGTCAGCAACAAAAACAGCCAGCCCGAAGTCGATTGGGCCATCTTTATCCCTGCAGTAATCATTGTTCTCACCTGCGCCATTCCACTGATGATTTTCCCTGATAGTGCGGCCCAGATACTGGTTGATAGCCGCAGAGCCATAATGAGTAACTTTCTGTGGCTGTATCTATCGGTGGGCATTGCCGCTGTGCTGTTCTGCCTGTGGCTGGCCTTTGGCCCCTATGCCCATGTAAAACTAGGTGCCGCTGACGAGCCCCCGGAGTATTCCGATACCCATTGGGTTGCCATGATGTTTACCGCGGCCATTGGTGCAGGTGTAATAGCCTGGGGCTTTGCAGAGCCGATTTATTATCTGCAAACGCCACCTATGGGTATTGAGGTGGGCTCTTCCAAGTCTTTTGAGTGGGCCCATATGTACCCGTTATTTCACTGGGGCATTATGGGTTGGGCGATCTATGCAGTGCCCGCCGTACCCATAGCTTATATGCTCTATGTGAAGCGCTATCGCACTCTGCGTATCAGTAGCGCCTGCGATGCTGTGCTGCCGGAAAGAGGTCGCAGCCAGATTAAAACGCTGATCGATATCTTTATTGTGTTGGGGATTGTTGGCGGCGTTGCCACCTCGTTGGGGCTAGGTGTGCCTCTGTTATCAGCCATGCTCGCCACCCTGTTTGATATTCCCGACAGCATGCTAATCAAGATGGTAGTGCTGGCCTTCTGGACTGCGCTCTTTGGTGCCAGTGTATATCGCGGCCTTAAGTCTGGTATCAAGGTGCTGGCCGATATCAATATAGCTTTGGCTGTTGCGGCGATTATCTTTGTACTTATCGCTGGTCCCGGAATTTTTATTATGGATCTGACAGTCAACAGCATCGGTTTGATGTTCAGTAACTTTGTCAGCCTGGCAACCTGGACTGATCCCATAGAAAACGGCAGCTTCCCCGAAGACTGGACCGGCTTTTACTGGGCCTGGTGGCTGGCGTACACAGGCATGATCGGGTTATTTTTTGCGCGTATTTCCCGGGGCCGAACCATTCGCCAGATGGTTTTGGGCGTGATTGGCTGGGGCTGTCTGGGCACCTGGTTATTTATGGCCATTATGGGTGGCTACTCTCTGCATCTGGAGACAACTGGTAGCCTAGCGGTGCAAGAAATTTTGGCCACCCAAGGCATGTCTTTTGTAAATGCATTGGTGATTCAGAGCATGCCACTGGGCAAGTTTACCCTAGCCGCATTTACCCTGTTATCAATTATCTTTTATGCTACCAGTATTGATTCAGCCGCCTATGTGCTCTCGAGTATCTGCGCTAAAAACCTAGCAGCAGATGCCGAACCCAAACGTTGGAATCGCGTGGCCTGGGCTCTATTGCTTGCCCTTATCACTGCAGGTATATTGCAATCTGGAGCACTGAATACCGTTATGTCAGCCACCGTACTGAGCTCTGTGCCGTTAATTCCAATTATGATACTGCTGTGCCTGTCGCTAGTGCGCTGGCTCAATCAGGACTTTGGTGACAAGGTGCGTCATAGAGAGTTAACCACACAGGATGCCGCTGATAGCTGTGACAGTGGGTAACACTTAGTCAAATTGAGAATTCAAAGCATGGAAAAAATAATACTGGGTAATACAGGGGCCAGTGAAAGCCTGTCGGTGTCGCGCATCATCTATGGCATGTGGCGACTGGGAGATGACCCCGATACTTCACCCAAGCATATACAGGCTAAAATTGAAGCTTGCCTGGAGCAGGGTGTCAGCACCTTCGATCAGGCCGATATCTACGGCGCCTATACAGCCGAAGGGCTTTTAGGGGCCGCGTTAAAACAGGCGCCTGCCCTGCGCGGGCAAATGGAAATCATCACCAAGTGCGATATTGTGGCACCTATAGGTATGCATGCCGACAAGCGGGTCAAATATTATGACAGTTCACAGCCTGCCATTAATCAAGCTGTTGACCGCTCTTTGCAAGAGATGGCAATAGAACAAATAGACCTGCTGCTGATTCATCGCCCAGATCCATTGATGGATGCGGATGAAACAGGCGAGGCACTTGATGGGCTGATTGCGAGCGGCAAAGTTAAGACCCTGGGTGTATCTAACTTTCGACCCTGGGATATGGACCTATTGCAGTCCCGCATGAACAACAGATTGGTTGCCAACCAGATCGAAATCAGCCTTGCTGAAAATACAGCACTGACCAATGGCGATCTCGCCTATCTGCAGCAGCACAAAATCGCTCCCATGGCCTGGTCGCCACTGGCCGGTGGGCAGTTGCTGCAAGACAGTCAGTCACCGCTGGGAATGAAGCTTAAAGAGATGGCAGCAATGCATGGGGTTGCACCCTCCTCTATGGCTGTAGCCTGGCTGCTCAGACACCCGGCTGCTATTTTGCCGGTTATGGGCAGCAATAGCATTGAGCGGATTAAGCTGTTTGGCGAGGCAATGAATGTTCAGTTAGACAGGCAATCCTGGTTTGAATTACTGGAAGCCGCAATGGGGCACGAAGTCGCTTAGATATGGTGCCTTAGAAAGCTCCCTCAGGAAATTATTTAAAAAAACTAACAACTGGCCATCAGAGCCAGCAAAAAGGGGATATATGATTGCCTGGTATATAGAGTATGAATACTGGGTTGCCGCAGTGCAGCTAATACTGGCCATGCTGGGTATGGGGGCTGGTCTGCAAATTACCGATTTTCAAAAAGTCGCCATGCAGCCCAAGGCAGCAACCCTGGGTCTATTGATGCAGCTTGTGGTGGTGCCCTTAATCGCCCTTGGGTTTATCCTGTTCACCGACCTGCCTCCCGGTATGCTGATTGGCATTGCTATTGTCGCATCTATTCCCGGTGGTACTGTATCCAATATTTTTACCTTTATGGCGCGGGGCAATGTGCCTCTATCCATTAGTATCACCGCACTGACATCAGTGGCCTGCCTAGTTACCACCCCAGCGATTTTAGACTTTCTAATCTCCGACTATATGACTGATAGCTTTGTAATGCCGGCCCAAAAAGTCGCTATCGAAATAGGCCTTTGTCTGCTGTTACCCCTTGCTTTGGGTATGACGTTTTTAAAATATTTTCCCGCCTACGCAAAGCGCTTTTCTGCATTCTGCATCCGTGGCTCTCTGGCTGGTATTGGCATGATAGTAATCGGCTCACTGGGAGCTGGCAGACTCAACTTTGCTAATATGGCCGGCGGTGATATTGCAGTTCTCTGTGGGTTTATTCTCAGCCTAAGCTTTGTAGCTATGTGGCTAACCAAGAGCTTTGGCCTGGCGAGTCAAGACAACAGAGCCATTGAGATGGAAGTGGTGGTACGAAATATTAATCTGGGTTTCTTGCTCAAGGTATCGCTATTTCCAACGGTGGCGGGAGAAAGCAACCCGATGGCGGATATGGCCCTGTTTACCATGCTTCTATACGGTGGATGGCAACTGGCAGCAGGTGTCTTTCTAATCTTTTGGCGACGTAAACAGCCCCTACTCGACACAAGGAATTTGGCAAGCTGAACTCGCAGAAAAAACGCACCATAAATTACCCTGTAAAAACAATTATGCGCTGTTTTAAAGCACGGATAGTACTCTAGAGATAAGTCAGAAAATAATCAGAGACAGGTTTTTCGATATAGTCCGAGTCCGACGGCCAGGCTCTGGCGTGGCTTTGACGGGGTGATTGCCACCACTCTTTGGGCTCATTGGCTGCACCCCTGGAGACGCCGAAAACACCAATGCTTTGAATATTTTGTGGGGGCTGATTAGGCTATCACTCCACTAATTCAAAGCTGGTTTCATGTGCCTCATCAGCAGAGTCCCGGGCTATCCATAGTTTAAATCGGCCTGGCTCAACTACCTGAACCATATCCCGATTATGGAAATATAAGCTGTTTGTAGATAGCTCAAAGTCAACGGTCTTTTTCTGATCTGCTGCCAAGGTGACTCGCTCAAATGCCTTTAGCTCCTTCACCGGCCTTGTTACATCAGCTACCAAATCACGAACATATAACTGCACTATCTCAGTCGCTTCGACATCGCCGGTATTTTTTATTTGGATGGACAGCTTGACCTTGTCGCCCATAGCAACCTGCGAGTTATTTAAACTGAGATCGCTATATTCAAAGGCTGAATAGCTAAGACCAAAGCCAAACGGAAATTGCGGGCTGTGCCCATAATCCAGATAGTTTGATGAATTGCCAGGCTCATGCTGCCAGGTTAGGTGCGGATTAATCTTATCAATTCTGGTGTAGTTATCATCATTGGGTGGACGACCTGTAGCCTTGTGGTTGTAGTACATAGGTATCTGACCACTGGCTAATGGCCAGGTAATGGGCAGTTTCCCAGAGGGCGAGACTTCACCATAGAGCACATCAACCAGTGCCGGCCCGGCCATAGTGCCCGGGTGCCATGCCATCATCATCGAATCTACTTTGTCGACCAGGCTACCTAAGGTATTAGGACGGCCAGACAGGATTACCAGCACTATGGGTTTGTTCAGTTTTGCCAACTCATTAATCAGGTCCACCTGAGCACCAGGTAAGTCAATATTACCACGGCTGTGACCTTCGCCGGTCAATACAGCTTCTTCCCCGCCAAAAAATAGAATCACATCAGACCCGCTGGCAGCCTGAATTGCCTGTTCAAACCCTGCCTTGTCCATACTACGACTGTAAGGTAAGCCCGCGGCATATTTTACGTTGTTACTTGCAGCACCTAAATAATCCTTAAGAGCAGGCAATAATGTTCTGGAGTCCTTCGCCTCTCCCTCGTAAACCCAGGTACCCATCTGCTGATAGGGGACCTCGGCAAGAGGACCAATCACCGCAATCTTTTGGTTTTTATTGAGGGGTAAAACTTTATCGTCATTTTTGAGTAACACAAAAGACTGCACCGCTGCTTGTTTGGCAGTTTCAAGATACTCCTGTTTTAGAAATTCCTCTTCGCCTTCAGCGTAGGGGTTGTCAAATAATCCCATAGCAATTTTTGCCCGTATCATACGGCGCACCGCTGAATCGATTCTGGCCTGCTCGACCTCTTTATCGGCAATAAGCTGGGGGAGGTTATCTTGCAGTGCCGTGGAATACATCTCAAAATCCAAGCCAGCATTAGCCGCTCTTTTTGCGGCATCCTTAGCGTCCCCAGCAAAACCATGGGGCAGCATTTCCATGACCGAGTTCCAATCGCTGACTACGAAACCGGTAAACTCCCACTGATCGCGCAGGATATTAGTCAATAGGTTCTTATCTCCTGTCGCAGGAATCCCATCTAACTCGCTGTAGGAAGTCATTATAGAAACTGCGCCAACATCTATGGCTGCTTTAAATGGTGGCAAATGATGATCATGCATTTGTCGGATAGATGCATTGGCTCTATTGTAGTCTCGACCACCTTCAGCTGAACCATAGCCAGCAAAGTGCTTGGCGCAAGCCGCCATTGAATCGGGGCTGGTTAAGTCATCGCCCTGAAACCCCTTGACCATTGCCGCTCCCAGAGTGGAGGTAAGAAATACATCTTCTCCCAGGCTCTCCGCCATCCGTCCCCAGCGGGGATCTCTGGGAATATCGATCATAGGAGCAAAGGTCCAGCGGATACCAGCAGAGGTGGCTTCCTTTGCTGCTACTCGGGCGCCCTGCTCAATGATTGACGGGTTCCAGCTTGCAGCCTGGCCCAGGGGAATGGGGAAAATTGTCTTATAGCCATGGATCACATCATGGCCAAAGATCAGCGGAATGCCCAGCCTACTCTGCTCAACCGCCACTTTTTGTAATTTCGAAAAAGCTTTGGGGTCATAGCTGCTGCGAGGTACGTTCAGGAAACCACCTATTCTTCCCTGTTTGATCTCTTCGACAATCTGCTGCAAATCTTTATCTTCATAAAACAGCCAATCCCGCAGTGACATCTGTCCTAGCTTCTCGTCCAGAGTCATGGTGCTGATCATTTTATCAATGCGCTTTTCTACGACAGGATCAAGGTTGGACTCGACAAAGGGGGATGTACTTTGGCCTCCCTGAGAATTGAGAGAAAGGCTGGTGGCTGCCACCAACACTATGAGAGTAGAAAGAGTTTTTTTACCTGGAAAATTTTTCATTGATAGGTTCTTTTAGTGATTAAATAATCCATCTCAGGGGACGGGGTAAAATTACTGGCGATAAAAAATTGTCCATGAAGCCTGCTAGGTAAATTTTAATGTCCTGCAAAAAAAAGGTAGCTGAATTTCAGACCATAGATTTTGGGCGCAAGATAGGTAGCCACTAAGCCGTCCTCAGTTAGCACATTGCCTGAATCTATTTTTACATCCTCATCAGTGACATTATTAATAAATGCCGACAGCATCCAGTTTGCAGATACAGGCTTGAATGCGAGATTTATATCAAACATCTGGTAGGATTTCTGCTCACCTAAATCAACGCCGCCGCTCGGCAGTCGATCAAAAACTCCAGGTGCCAAATTATCGCGGTTGTAGATATCCAAGAAATATTGATCGGACAACTTGACGACTATGCGCGGAGTAATAACCCCCCAGGCATAGTTAAAGTTATGGCTGTAAGAAAGCGTGAACTTCCAGTTCGGAACCCGGGGTGGGCTATTGCCAGATAACACAACAGGATCTACTGGCGACAGAGTTGTGCTGGATACGTAGGGGTTAAATAGATCACCAAATAAGGTGTCTGGTATTTCAAAATGATCAAAGCGGGCATCGGTAAAGGTCCCACTGAGCTGCAGTCGATCCAAATCGGTCAAGGCCCAGTCAAGCTCCATCTCAATACCACTAATACTGGCTGCGGAGGCATTGCGCACCACGGTGCTGCCACCTGTATCAGCAATTCCATCGTTATTGATATCAAGTCGGTCTTCATTGGAGAACTGCAGATTATTGTAATCGGCCCGGAACAGTGCCACATTGAACCTTAATCTGTCATCCAGATACTGGGACTTAAATCCCAGCTCAAGATTGGTTACAGTCTCAGGTTCAACAGAGTTTCCGGCGTCCTGAATATGGCCAGACTTAAACCCTGTTGAAAGCGAGGCAAAATACATAAGGCGCTCGGAGGGACTATATTCATAGTTGATCAGGCCGCTTATATTTTCCCAGGTGACTGCCAGATCATTGACCTGCCTTATCCAGCAGGGCTCATCGCCAATACCCTGATTGGTGCCATTGTCATGGTAATTCCCATTATCAATAGCCTGTTGTGTGGCCGCGTCTGCATAAATTTGCTCCGGCCGCGGCGCGCCTGGGCCGATTGAATCAGACTCGATATAGGGACCGAGCATGGAAGTCACTCGGCAATTGATAGCTCGGCCATCGCGATCAGACTTAGTATCGCTGGTATACCTTGCACCTAGAGTGAGTCGGCGTAAATTATCAATATCATAGGTGGCCTGGGCAAACAGCCCCAGCGACTTCACTCGCCGATCTGGCTGAATGGCATAGGAAACCGCAGCCCCATCAGAATTACTAATCCAACTTGAAGCGCCCTCGGGGTATCGACCTCCGCCGGCATTTTGCTGATCTACGGCAAATACAATATTATTATTTTCATGGGAGTAAAAAGCTCCCAGCAACCAGCGCAGTCGCTCGCTATCATCGTTCATCAATTGCAGTTCGTGGGAGGAAAACCGAAAACTGGAACTATGGGTACGCTGCTGTTCAAAACTGCTGGTTATGCCATTGTCGGCATCTACAATCTGCTCGCGGTTCATCTGCGAGCGTCCATAAAGATAGCGCGTTGAATAATTCGCAGCTTTGTAGTCCAACTTAGAGCGCAGACTGCTGTTGTGCAGATCAAGAAAAGCAGGGCTATCTGACACCACAGCCCTAATACCCTGAGCAACCAGACCTGGGTCCAATTGAGCCAGGCCTGTACCCTGATCTCGATATTCCTCAAAGCTAACCAGGGCACTAAAACTATCGGCTGGCTGCCACAGAGAAGAGATACGCCAACTCTTCTGGTCCGCCATTTCTGGCCCCTTCTGTCCCAAGTCTAGAGCGCGATCAAAATCATTTAACTCGTCTGAAGTCTCAGGGTACTGGGAGCCAAGACCTGCATAGCTATCCAGAAGATCGGTGTAGGAATCATGTCGCAGAGTAGCGCCGGCAAAGCGCAAGCCAAAGCTATCACTAATTGGCACATCCAGGGCCCCGCGCAATTCATGGCGATCGTAGTTGCCTGTTGCAGCGGAGAAATTGCCCTCAACCCTATCCAGGGAAGGCTTGCGATTATAAATATTGACACTGCCAGAGGTTGAGTTGCGGCCAAGCAGCGTACCCTGAGGGCCCCGTAATATTTCGATTCTATCCACATCATAGAGTAAAGATGCCGCAGCCTGTGACCTGGGAGAATAGATACCGTCAACATGAATTGACACTGGGCCATCGGCAATTTCAGTGATATTAGTAGTGCCCACACCACGCAGCTGCACCAGCATCGCAGCCTGTGGGGCGGTACTAGTCATCTCCAGGCCAGGCACCATATAAGTCAGTCCAGCCAAACTGGAAACGCCATTAGAATCGAGTTTGGTCTGATCAAATACAGAGACGGCAATAGGGGTTTTTTGCAAGTCTGTCGCTCTGCCGGCAGCAGTGACAATAATTTCTTGCAGATAGGTTTCTTCAACCACTGGTTTCTTAGCAAAAATTGCCACTGATGAATCGTTGATAACTTTGTACTGGAGACCGCTGCCCTCAAATAATAGGTTCAGCACTTCTGATCTGGTGAAATAGCCATTGATGTCTGGAATGATATGCTGCTGTAGCAGCGCGGTTGCACCAATAATATTGATGTCTGCTTGCAGCGAAAAGGCTACTAGCCCCAACTCCAACGACTGAGATGGAATATCAAAATCTGTTCTGGCTTGATCAGGTTGAGCTAAAGTCTGGGGAATAAATCCAAAATTTAGAACTAAAGAAGCCGCCAGCACAAATAACCTATGCTGCAGTCCCCCGCCCCCCAAATTCTTCGATCTATTCATAATCAAAAACTGATGGCCTGACTACCCATCATCTCGCATTATTATAATTATCTATTCATCGTCCTTTGATTTAATTCTGCTGCCCTGCAAGCAATCTGGCGCTTAACTTTTCTGGTTTAATTATACGCGTCTGCATGTCCAGTTGATCGTGCTGGAGGCCACTTTGGTCGATTCTTAACCCCCGGACCGACGAAAACAGCAGGGCCAAATACCTATGCTCTGCTTTTTTATCACCGGTGATTAATCTTGCCTCAGATTAACTGTCCTCTCTGGCTGACCACAATGCTTCCATCTCTTCCAGCGTCTTGCCCTTGGTTTCAGGCACCAGCTTCCATACAAAGATCATGGCAACTACACAGAATGAAGCAAAGATAAAATAGGGTAGTGCGCCATTAAAACCGCTCTGATTTAGCGTACTTTCATTAACCACTGGGAAGCTGTTGGCCACTAGTGCATTAAACAGCCACTGTGCCGCCACCGCGATTGACATGGCGACACTGCGCACATTATTGGGAAACATCTCCGACAACATAACCCAGACCACTGGACCCATAGACATGGCAAATGAGCCAATAAATACCAGAATGGCCAACAGAGAGATAACCCCCATCTGTCCTGTATAGATCGTCAGACCCAAAACAGATAGACCCACAAACATACCAATGCTGCCGCCGATAAACAGTGGTTTGCGCCCCCAGCTATCGACCTTGTAGATGGCCACAAAGGTAAAGATCAGATTGACCGCACCCAGCCACAGCTGCTGCTTAAGTGCATCTTCCGGACCATAGCCCAGAGCATTACTGAAGATTTCTGCACCGTAATAGAGAATGGCATTAATGCCGGTAATCTGCTGAAAGATCGACAGCATCACACCAAGAAACAGGGCGAAACCAATACCTTTACCAAACAGCATAGCCATATTGGGCGCAGGGCTATTGGTCAGGGATGCCTGTATCTCAGCAAGCTCAGCATCGGCTTCTTGGTCGCTCGAGGTAATGCGCGCAAGCACTGCTCTAGCCTCTTCAGTGCGGCCCTTGAGCACTAACCAACGCGGGCTGTGTGGCACTGTAAATAGCAGCACAAAGAAAGCTCCGGCAGGCAACAGCTCAGACCAGAACATAATGCGCCAGCCCTGCTCAACATTGTGCTTATGCAGCGCCTCAAGCACCTCTGGCGACATATTCTGCGTATCGCCACCACCTATAAAGTAAGTAGCTAAAAACACAATAAAAAAGCCAATAACCACGGCCAATTGATAGTAGGAAACCAAACGACCACGTAATCTTGGAGGAGCTATCTCGGCAATGTACATAGGCGCCGCCAGTGAAGCCATACCCACCGCCAGGCCACCAATAATACGGTAGATTGCCAATTCATTGAGGCTATCTGCAATACCGGAGCCCCAGGCCGAGACGGTGAAAAGAGCCGCCGCCAGAATCAAAGTATATTTTCTGCTGATGCTTTTGGTGAGGTAACCGCCAATCAGGGCACCCACCAGACAACCGTAGAGTGCGCTGCTGACTGCCCAGCCCTGTTCGGCAGCGGAAAATTTAAAATACTCGGTAAAATATAGCTGACTTCCGCCAATCACACCTGTGTCATAGCCAAATAGCAACCCACCCAGTGCGGCAACCACGGTTATTTTTAGTATGGTAAGTCTCTCGTTGCTAGGCGCTGCGGTCATAAATCCCTCTGATAGTTTTTATTATTGGTTGGATATTAGTTTTTATTGGGCCTGCCCAGTATCAGTGACTCAGATACAGCTGCGATAAACCTATACTGTTTTCTGATTAATTTTTAAGCAGAGTGATATTGTCAGAAATTACATGTACTTCCAGCGGCAGCGTCTGCGACAGCATCTGCGGCAACTGATCCACCTGGTCGGTGCGCAATGTCATAGTGACCTTTACATCAGCAAGATCATCAGACTGCAATACTATTTTACCGTCTATATAGCGGCCGGCATCTGCAACAATATTCGCCAGTGATATATCTCTGTAGACCAGCCGGCCCATTCGCCAGGCCCCTGCGTCCGAGGCAGGCACAGCAGTAACTGGCTCAAAGTTACTGCCAGCTTCTTTTACAACGCCCTGTCCGGCCATCAAAACTAGGGCGGGGAGAAATTCCGATTGAGCACTGTGAACGCCCTGGCTAAAAATATTCACTATGCCTTCTGCAACAGCAACGCTCACAGAGTCTCTCACTTGCCGAACATTAAACTGAGTACCCACAACCTCTACAGTGAGGTTATTCGTAATAACAAAAAATGGTTTTTGTCGATCTTTGGCTACATCAAAAAAGGCCTCACCGCTGATCAGATTAACCGATCGCTCAACATCAGAAATCACTGTGCTGATTTGCGACTTGGCACCTAGGGTAATTTCACTATTGTCGACCAGAGTGATAGTTTTAATCTCTCCCGCACCTGTGCTGTAGTAGGTAGTAGCAGGCGTATTGCTCTCCGGTAGCAACATCAATGTAACTGCAACACAGACTATGGTAAAGCTTATTGCATATTTTTGCGCCGGCATAAGCTCCGCAAAAAATGTTTTCAATCGAGATGAAAACGGTTCTACCGAACGGCGCAACTCAAAGCCTTCTTCACTGCCAGATAGATCTCCAATGCTCTGCCATACAAGCTCTATTTGTCTGTAAGCTTCTCGATGATCAGAGTGCTCTGACAGCCAGTTATTTAATTCTTGGCGATCTTCGGCAGACACATCTGCTGACTGCATCAGTGTAAACCACTCTGCCGCCTGCTCATTAATCTGATCTGATAGCTGCATAAAATATTTGCTCATTTAAAATTCTGATCCGTTCGGGCTTGAAGTGCTTTCTGGCAATCCAGTAGCGCTTTGGCAACATGCTTGCGCACCACGGTTTCTGACAATCCGACAGTACGGGAAATTTGCGCATAGCTCAAACCATCAAATCGATTCATTAAAAGTAGTCTTCTGCGCTTTTTTGGCATATCCCACAGTGCTTCGACCACCTGGCCCAGCTGACGTCTGCCATCATGTATACGGTCTGGGCTCAACTCCTCTACCATCGCCGCACCTGAGTCAACAACCGCCTGAACATGCCTCTGGCGCACGCCGCCATGTCTTTTTTGGTCGATGGCTATGTTGTAGCTAGTCTTGTATAGAAGTGCTCTCGGGTTTTTAATGTCCTTAAAGTCCATTTCAATCACGCGTGTAAATGCCGCTTGCACTATGTCCTGAGCCTCGTCATTACTGACGTTGGCTTTATTCACCACATAGCGGCAAAGCTCCGTATGGTGGCGGATATAGACATCGTGCATCTCCAACTTTTGACTATCAGGCGTCATACGACTGTTTCGATCAACCAACAATTTTGAGTTATTACCGGGACAATCCCCTAACTGCTAAAAACAGCAAATACTTGATACTATAATAAGACGTTCTAGCCTAGAGAATCCACTCTCTAGTACCATGATCAATTGCTTGATTTAGTAGGCTTATATAAGCATCTATAGCAGCTTACAGCGAACAGCTGGCATCCCCTTGATTACTAACAAGACTAATTGACCTCAACTGGATTTGCAGAGGCCCAGCTGTGGTGAGAACCAGAGGTGAGCTGATTTTGCTCATATCTGCACCCTGATCAGCAAAACAACTTAATTTTAACTGGGATAACTGCCATCCTTGATTAAGCTTATTCTGCAGCCCTGAGGTAATGTTAAGGTATCCGGCACAGCCTTCACCGCAGGCAACGCCAATGCTGGTATTGCCCACCTGATCACCAAGCACCTGATACTCAAGTTCCAGCGCCATATCGCCATTGGATTCACGGGCAAGATCAATAGTCTCACCCTCAACAGCCAACTCAGCAGCTCCAGTAAAAACAAATAGGCGTGTATCTTCCTGGCCTCTGTAATCCAGGGCACTCATAGTCAGAGCGCCAGAGGCACTGGTAGCCTTAGAATTATTGATTTGCACAGCGCCCAAGGAATCATGCATCGCCAGTCGCCAGGGTGAAACAGGCTCACCAGCCTTGAGGAAGTTATTATTCTGCCCCTCAGCCATATCACCAAGCTGTGCGTCTTCAGATAAAGCTTCAAAATTGCCGGTATCTGCATAACCCAAGCCATAACCATAGGCGAACAGAGGGTTATAGTCCTCATCCCCAAGGTTAACCGCCGTTTGAACTGCGGTTCTGGGCCAGGAGAAAGACAGCTTGCCATGAAAATCAAACTGAATATCGCCGCTGGCGTTGCGCAGCAAGACATCAGCAATACCAGCACCCTCTGTGCCAGGCAACCAGGCAGCCACGAAGGCGTCTGAGGCATTAAGTTCCGGATTAACCCACATTGGCCGCCCGGAAATAAAAATTGCCACTGTCGCAATACCCTCAGATTTAAATTTCTTGAGTAGCCTTAGGCCCTCTTCTGAACGAAAATCCAAATGGGCACGATCGCCCTGAAATTCCGCATAGGGATTTTCACCAAATACCACCACAGCCACATCGGGCTTAGTTTTGTACTCACCCTCTGGGCTCAATATTGCAGTGCCCCCTGCGGCTTTTACCTGCTCATGGATACCATCAAAAATAGATACCGCATCGGGAAAATGTTCTGGACTGTTGCCAGTTCCCTGCCAGGAGAGAGTCCAGCCACCAGTTTGTTTGCTCAAATTATCAGCACCATCACCCGCAACCAATATATTTGCAGAGGGTGAAAGCGGTAATAGCTGATTGGCATTCTTAATCAAAACCAATGACTGACGCACAGCCTTTCTTGCCAGCGCCCTATGCTCTGGGGCTGCAAGCAAGTCAAAGCGTCCGGCGTATTTGCGCTCCGAGGGCAGTCCAGCCTCGAATAATCCAGCGCGTATTTTTACCCGCAGAATACGACCTATGGCCTGATCCAAGCGCGCCATACTGATCTCACCGCTTTCTACCTGGGCCAGAGTATTCAGGTAAAGTCCACGCCAGCTGTCCGGTGCCATAAACATATCAAGACCATTGTTAAACGAGGACGCACAGGACACATTGGTGCAGCCTTCAACCTGCCCATGACCGTTCCAATCGCCGATAACAAAACCATCGAACCCCATTTGGTCGACCAGCACATCGTCTAATAGCTCTTTATAGTCATGCATTTTGCGCCCATGCCAGCTATTAAAAGAAGCCATCACCGATTGCACACCACGATTAATAGCGACCGGATAACCGGCGCCCTGTATATCGCGCAGATCCTCTTCACTGGAGATATTGTCTCCCTGGTCACGACCATCAATGGTGCCGCCATCACCGATAAAGTGCTTAGCAGTTGCAATCAGGTGATCTTCATCGAGAAAGGTATTATCGCTGAGCTTACCCTGTATACCTTCAACCAAATAACCAGCGTATTCTCTGACGATAGCCGGATCTTCGGAATAGCTCTCGTAGGTACGACCCCAGCGGTCGTCGCGCACAACAGCTATGGTAGGAGCAAAGGTCCAATCCAAACCTGTCGCCAGCAATTCTTTGGCCGTCACAGTACCGATTTGGTACATCAGATTGGCATTATTGGCAGCGCCTAACCCAATGTTATGGGGAAAGATTGTGGCTCCAACAATATTGTTGTGCCCATGCACAGCGTCTGTGCCCCAGAGTGCGGGAATACCTGTTCTACCACCGGTTTTGTCCGTCGAAGCCAGCCAAAATTCATCGGCAAGAGCGACCCAGGCGGCGGGGCTGGTTCGATTGTCGCCGCCTGGCGCTGAATTGCCACCATTGAGCACAGACCCCAGATGATACTCACGCACCTCATCGGGCGTAACTGAACCAATATCAGCCTGAATAATCTGACCGATCTTTTCTTCCAGGCTCATTTGGCTAATTAATGATGCAATAAGGCGCTCTGTATTTTCATCTCGCGCAATCGGAGGTTCCTGCTTAGGCCAGATCTCTGGGTGAATTTGCATAATCTGAGACTCTGCTGACTCAGCCTGGCCCTCAGTGCCACCGATGCCCGCAGCTGGGCCAGAGTCACATCCAGTTACTGCAGCTACAAAAAACCCCGCCATCAAATAATGCGCAATATTCATCAACAAACTCCGTTGGTTTAATTCTTGTGATGTCTTTCATTGAGTATTTATATTAACTGCTCAAGGCCATATGCGCTTACAAATAAACACGGTAATAAGACGTTCTGGCCAGGCCAATCCACTCTGTGTAATTAGCCTTTTTTACCAGAATATTATCCAACTAATCAGCTGTGTGCAGCGGGCAAAATTTGATCTATGCTGTAGCTATAAAAAATATATTGCGCCTTAAATAATAACGACGACAGGAAATAAATAATGTCTGTTGATGATAAATCAACCTATGCTCCATGTCATAATATGGACTACGAATGTCTGAAAATTGGTGCTGATCAGCAAGAGCTGGTGCGCGTTGACTCCTATATGCAAGGTGCGGAGATACTTAGGCAAGATGCTATTGCTCGAAATAGCTTCGCAGTGGCGGACAGCTTCTATCCAGGCGTCAGAATGTCGATCAGCGATGCCTATATCATAGGTCTGGTAAGAAACTTCCAGACTATTATTGGTGATTTTTTTAACCTTGATCTGCGCAGTATAAAATCGGCGGCATCAAAGTTCTCTATGGTAACTACCCAACCTCAAAATCTGACACCTATGCAGTGCGTTCCCCATTTTGATGCGCCCTCAAGAAACAGTCTCGCCGTGATACATTATCTGTGCGATGCACCGAGTTCAGGGACAGGGTTTTATCGCCACAATGCAACTGATTATGAATATATAGATAAGCCTAGATTTGACAAGTACCAGAAGAGCCTGATGACTAGGCTGCAGGATCCTGCGCGACAGCCCGCAGGCTATATTTGCGGCGGCACTGAGGACTATTCAGAGCTGGCACGCCATACCGCAGTATACAACCGATTGCTGATGTACCGAGGTTCGAGCCTGCATTCAGGCATTATTGGGCCAGATTACAACTTTGATCCCAGCCCTGAAACAGGACGCCTTACAGTAACCAGCTTTATCCGGTTTGCCGACTGAGTACATCAGGTAGAGCACCTGTCTGATCAGGCTCGGCGCACCAGATTAAGCAAATCGCGATTACTGGGCTGGCTGGCCATAAACATCTCAGTTTTACCCAGATTGTCACGCATCAACCGCTCTGCTAACGCAGCGTCTTTACTCCATTGACGATAGCGGCGGCTGCTGACCTCTGTTACAAAACCCATGCCATAGAGCACATACTGAACACTTGCCGCAGAAAATAACTCGGCGCGATTATTGGTATCCGAGGCCCAGGGAACCTGAGAGCGCCAAAGCTGTAAACTGTCTCTAAGACTGTCTGGCATGCTGTTTGGATCTTTGTGATCTCGCCAGTACTCAGAATCTGTGCGCTCGGACAATACATAATGAAGTTTCAGAAAATCAACAATATCGGTCCAGTACTTACTGATAATCTCATTAAAACGCTTGCTGACAACTGTCATTGCCGACCTGTCCTGGGGCAAATTATTACTAATAAACTCCGCCGACTTTTCAATTAATACTAGAGCGCTGGCCTCCAGGGGCTCTACAAAGCCAGCTGAGACGCCTACAGCCACACAGTTTTTATACCAAAAAGTCTCTCGATGGCCGGGCTGAAAGGTTATTTTACGCGGACTGGGGTGATCTTTTGCCAGCCACTGATCTGCATCCAGGTAACGCTGCAACTCGTCTTCGGCTTTTTCTACTGAGCTATGCTGACTGGAAAAAACATGGCCAATACCCCGCCTTGTTGGCAGTGCGATATCCCATACCCAGCCGCTGGATTGAGCAGTAGATTTGGTGCAGGAGGCTATGGGTGTATCCTCAGCAGCATGTTTGGCCTGCACAGCAAGTGCCGTATCATTAAATAAACAGTCTCGCTGAGAGATAAAAGGCACTTCGTAATGCTTGCCAATTAACAGCGCGGCAAAGCCTGTGCAGTCGACAAACAGATCCGCAGATATGCTTGCGCCATTGGTTAAGGAAAGGGCTTGGATATCACCGTTTTCAGCATCCAACACTTGATCCACATGGCCTAGCTGGTGATCCACCCCTAGCTTTTCCACACAGTGACGCTGCAGTAGCTCTACAAATTTTCCCGCATTGAGATGGTAACCATAGTTAAGCCCAAATGCATATTCCGGCGTCTGCGCCGTTTTTGGAGCCAGGCCTAAATCACAGACTTTGCCCTGGGGACAGACTGCATCTGCGAAGCTGCCATTGCCACCCGCATTTAACCAGTGGGCAGCCAGATTGACAGAACCGTAACCGCCGGGAGGAAAAAATGGATGGTAGTAAGACTCGCTCTCTCCTCGCTGCCAGTTAATAAACTGAGAGCCCTGCTTAAAACTGACATCGCAGGCGCGCAAAAAGTCGGCTTCAGAAATACCAATCTGTCGCAGCGTATCTCGCATGGTGGGCCAGGTACCCTCACCCACCCCCAGATTGGCAACATCTGGGGATTCCAGCACTGTCACCTTAGTGCCCTGGCCGGCTTTATCCAGCGGGTTATGTCGCGCGGCAATTATCCCGGCTGTTAACCAGCCAGCGCTACCGCCGCCTACTATAACTACAGTTTTAGTCATAATGTTTTCAACTAGTCTGCTGATCAGTCCCCCTGGGGGGCCGGGCAGTAATGGTTAATAAACTGCTGATGGGTAGGCAGTTTCTGTACTTTCTCATCAATCAAAGATTTCATTTTCGCCAGGGATTGCTGAAGCGAGGCCTTATTATTTAGCTTACCAGCGCCATGATAAGATCTGGGGTTCAAGCCCTGCCCCATCATCACCTGCACCCAGGAATCGACGCGAAACAGAGCCACATCATCTGGCCAGACATAGGCATTTTTCTCAAAGATCTCCAGACGATGGGCCAGCGTATCTGGAATCTCCATGGTGCGGTAGGCATTCCAAAAGTCACTATCAGTGCGATGGGTCTGTTTATAGTGCAGAATTACAAAATCTCTTACGGTTTCTATCTCGGTGCGGGTTTCCTGATTAAATCTATCTGCCAGTGCCTCGGTGAAGTCACCAAAGGGAAACAGGCGTATCAGGCGAATAATCGCGGTCATCACCAAATGGATACTGGTCGACTCCAACGGCTCTATAAAACCACTGGCCAGCCCCAGAGCGATACAGTTTTTATGCCAGGATTTCTGGCGACTGCCGGTGCGATATTTCAGCTGCCTGGGTTCGGTAATCATATCACCGGAAATATTGCTCAATAATGTCTGCTTGGCTTGTTCATCGGACATAAATCGGCTGCTATAGACAATGCCATTACCCACCCTAGTCTGCAGCGGTATGCGCCACTGCCAGCCAGAAGCATGGGCCGTGGCACGAGTATAGGGCACCGGCTCCTCTGTGGCTTCAGTCTGCACTGCAATAGCGCGGTCAGAGAATAGCCAGTGACTCCAGTCATCAAACTCTACGCCAAGAGATTCTCCCAGCAGCAGAGAGCGGAAGCCTGTACAGTCAATAAACAGATCGCCTTCGATCAACTCGCCGCTGTCTAATAACAGCGCCTTTATTTCACCGGACTGCTGGTCTTTCTGAACCTCTTTAATCAACCCTTCAATCCGGCGCACCCCTGCCGCCTCACTTTTTTTGCGCAGGTACTTGGCATAGCGGGTGGCGTCCAGATGGAAGGCAAAATTTAATCTGGTGTCATCTATCTGAGTGGCGAACTTACCCGCCTTGGCGGCTTGCAACTCGAGACAGTAGTCCTCGAGGCTGCCGCCGAAACCCTGGGTCTGAGCTTCCATCCAAAATTCATGAAACTCTGCCATCCAAGACCGCTGGCCTATTTCTCCAAAGGAGTGAATATAGCTATCGCCCACCTCTCCCCAATTATCGAATTCAATGCCCAACTTAAAGGTTGCCTGGGTCTCACGCATAAACTCCTGTTCATCAATATTCATAATGCGGTGAAAGTTGCGCATAGGGGGAATTGTGGCTTCGCCTACACCAACAGTACCAATGGTATCGGACTCAACCAATCTGATATCCAGCAAGCTGCCCAAACGAGAGGACAGACCACAGGCCGCAAGCCAGCCAGCGGTTCCACCCCCTGCAATAACCACTTTCAACATTATTCTTTTACTCCAATTTTTGTTCTGTACCTGTACCCGACTCTGAGCATCGAGATACTTTTACTCTGGGCACCCAAGAGTGCAGATATACAGGCCGCTAGCGATTAAGCTTATTTTTTACCAGGGCGCGGAGGCGGCGAATGCTGTCGTCATCCAGCTCCCCTAGTGCACCCTGAATACTTGTCGGCAGATGCTCTCTGGGGGTATCTGCCGGGCCAAAGATGTAGTACTCAAATACCTCTCGCCAGGCATTCTTTTCTGCCTCCGGGCGATCTCTAATACCCATAATGGCGTGCATCACAATATCCATTGGGTTGCCCATATAGGCTGGCGAGCGAAGCCACCAAAAATTAATCATAATATTAAACGGCGATAGCGCTTCGACCTGATGCCACCACATGCTGGGATAGTAGACTGCGTCGCCAGGCTGTAAATCCACCACCACTGCAGCCTCCAATGCCCGACGAACTCGGGGGAAGCGCTCAAAGTCGGGATTCTTAAGATCGACCATGGTAATCACCTGTCCACCTGGCGTGGGCTCCAGCGGGCCAGGATAGAGGTTGTGAATCTGCTCTGGCGGGAACAGGGTAAAGCGACGCGCACCCAACACACAGCAGGCTAGATTGCTCGGCACATCATAATGGGCTGCAGCAATTGACTCTGTTCCTACCCAGACTTTTGATAATGGCTGGTTATTGGTAAACGCCTGGTGATCAAAGCTGAGGTCATTGTCCGCACGCAAGCCTGGAAAGCAGTTGTCCAGGGTTAGGGAATTCATATAGTAGTAAGAGTGATCTGGGTTATTCTCTGCCTCGCGGATTTGGGCAAAAATATCACTGAGTTGCAGATATTTGCTCTGATAATTAAAGCCAGTGCAATCCTGATTATAGAAAAACCGCGCCTCTGCCTCTGGCGGTGCAATATAGACACCCACCGGCTTTTTACTGGAGTGGCTCTGCAATATCTCCATCGCTTTGCCTGGTGATTGCTCGCCTGCTTTAACTAGGCTCCAATCAGATACCAGACCACGCAAAATAATAGGCCCCTCAGCTGCAAAGAGCTGTTCGAACGGAATCTGGTCGGGCTTGACGCCCTCTAGCACAGGAACCTGGCCGTCTAAATATCTCATAGTGATCGCATCTTAACCGGCATGCCTCTAGGCAATGGCCATTTTCTTATTTTTAAGTTCAATCAGTTTATTAAAATTACCCATGGATACTAGGGCAAAAAATACCAGACTCAACACACCTGCTCTGTTGAGTTTCTCTAAACTTTCAGCATCTAACTGTGCCAATTTGTCTTTGTTGATGGTGTAGTAGTCACGCAGATTAACATTGGCAATATTACTCAGGGAGATTTCTATATTAACCGGCTCGAACAGCTCCATGGAATCTAGGGTGGCAAAAAAGCTCTCATCCAGTGCAGTACCCTGATGAATAACCTGCAGGGTTTGCATTATCTTTTCCAGATAGGGGGTATCGCCACCATAGGCGAGAAATAGCGGCTGACCGGTCTCGGCGCCCACCCTTGGGTTATCCATATCAATATGGATAACTGGTTCATTAACGGCTTTGCCCTCAATCTCGCGGGCTTGGAAACCAATCATAAATGGGCCGCGGGCCAATACTGCAGGTACGTAGTTACCCAACCAGCCCTGGTCACCCAGAAATAGGTTTTCATCCTTTTCAAGACCCAGAATCACGTGGGCCTGAAAAGCCTGACTTTTGGAATCTCTGTAAAACAGTATCGGATATTCTTTTTGCAGATCGCCAAACTCTGTAGAAAACGCCAGAGCCCGATTTACATTGTCGCCATATTCAGCACCGAGGCTGGAATCAACTTTTAGATCTTTGTGTTCGACGTTATTTAGAAGTACAGCTTGGCTCATTTAATTATCCAGTCATTTATAGTTATAGGCGGTAGCGACTATTCTACCATTGTAATAAAAAATAAGGCCCCCTGTAGAGACTACATGGAGGCCTTATCGAAACTACTCTGTTACTTATTCTTTGTTCTGTTCAAAATAATGACGCTCTCAACAATGGGGGGGGGACCATGGAAGAGAGCGTCTTATTTATCTTAGAACGTGTAACGTGCTGAGAACACGTAACGTGGATCAAGCTCTTGAACGAAGAATGCAGCAGTTGGAGTACGACCGTACTTACGCTGTCCTTCACCCGTCAGATTGATCGCATCCATAGACAGGATAACACCAGAGTTGAACTCATAACTTACATTCAAATCTAGCTGCTCAACAGACTCAATGTACTCAGGGTTACGAGTACTGCCCACTGAACGGTTAACCTGGTTCAAGAAATCATCACGCCAGTTGTAGGCTAAACGAGCAGACAGCCCGTCTTTCTCATAAATACCTACCAGGTTGAGAGTGTCACTCAGGCCAGGCAGTGCGAACTGGTCTTGACTAGGATCAGATCCATTGTCGTAACCAATATCACCCTCTACCATTGTGTAATTGAACTGGTAGCCAAAGCCTGTCTCACCAAAGAAGTGCTGAGATGCAATCTCAAAACCATAGATTTCAGCATCCTGGGAGTTGGTTGGACTCTTAACCGCAAACATAATTTCAGGATCCGTTGCAACAGGTGTTACATCGTATGCACTGAAAATTGCGTCGTGGCCTTCCTGCTCAGTACCACCGGCCATGGCATTGGTATATGCCTCAGCACCGGTTGCACCCTCAAAGGAATCGAGGTTTTGCAGAATTGCAGTCATGGAGAAAAGTCTATCTTCACTTTCTGCCAGACCTAATTCAGCTAACTGGTCAATAGCCTGAGATAAGAAGGTGCTGTTTGATGCTGTAGCATCTCTCAAACCAAACAGTGACTGATTAGCCTGCTGAATACCCACAAAGTTGGAAACGTTCTTTTGGAAGTAACCAACAGAGAAGTAGTTAGCATCACCGTAGTAGTACTCAACCGATAAATCGAAGTTATTGGATTCCAGAGGATCCAATGCAACGTTACCCTGACTAGCAGAAGGCTGATCACCTAGGTGAGTAATACGGCTAGGCGCTTCTACTGAGGTAGCTGTGTACATATCGCTGTAGGTTGGGCGAGCCAGCGTCTTGCTGAATGAAGCACGAGCTTTCAAGCTGTCGGTAATATCAACCGAAACATCCAGGCTAGGCAACAGTGCACTGTAAGTGTAGTCTTCAGCTAGAGCTGAAACACCAGAACCCAGTGTAAATGAGAAGTCATTATTTGATTCCCAAACAAAGGCGCTAGGTACTGACTGCTGAGAAGTTGAAGTGACTTCAGTTTCTTCCCAACGAATACCGGCAACCACATCAAATGGCATGCCACCTACTTCACCGTCCATTGTTATCTGGCTGTAAATAGACACTGTGTCTTCTTCAACCAAATTGTCAGCAGTGCTGTTGATAGGCATATTGGCGGGATCGTAGCCATAGGTGCCAGCAATAGCATTGAGCAATGTCAGTGGATCAGTCTGCCAAGAGACAGAACCCAAAGCTATAGGAGCAGTTTCACCAGCAGGCTGAGAAACACCAGCAACGCCAGATCCGTTATAGTCGAATTCACCTAGAGTATTCACCTGCTGGATAAGACCTTCTGGGATATCACCTGGAGCATCAACACCCCAACCACCCAGTGCATTAGAACCACCAATGCGAGTCTGCTGCATCTCTGAGCTCATAAAGCCTAGACCAAAATCTACCTCAACAGAATCTGAAACTGCAAAAGTACCGTCAAAAGAGAACTGGTCAATTTTGGCTACCTGGTCAGAACTAGTGAACTGAGTTACCTGAGAACCCACATCAGCAGCGTCAAAGACGCCGTTTGCATTGCCTTTAGATGAATCATCAATAGAGGCCACACCCTGTGGAATTGTCTGACCGAAATCAACAGCCTGCCAACCGGCAGTAGCACCAGCAACGTTCATACGCAGTACGTTGTGACCCAGAGGGCCATTACCGCCACTCTCGGCTTCTGAAGAAGCCAGGTCAAAACGCAGATTCAGCTGATCGCTCACATTCCAGTCAAGGTTCAAGCCGAATGATTCCAGAGTGTCCTTGGTACCCATGGCTAGATTCTGGAAGAAGAAGTCCTTACCACCGGATACGTCTTCTGCGAAGATTACAGGAGCCGCAACAACTGGGTTGCCATCATACTCAACATAGTCAACAGTACCGTTAAACCACAGGCCGTCAATCAAAGAAGTAGAGTCCTGAATATTCTCAGCATAGGCAAAATCAGCTGTGAACGTCATTTCATCATTGGGAGCAAACTGTGCAGTCAGCAAACCATTGGTACGCTCACGCTTGTCTTCGTTGAAACCCAAACCCAGGTTAGTTGGGCGATAAACCAGCTGCCCGTCGTTTGGCGCATTCTCGATAGTCGCGTCTGCAACTATACCCAGATTAGCCAGGTTTGCTGGGTTAGTGCTGTCCCAGGTACGCAGACCAAACTCTTCTACTGAAGAGTGACGGCTACCGGAGTCACGCTCCTGAAAGCTACCGAATACAGAAACACCAAAAGTAGCGTCGTCGTTAGTCCAGCTGTACAGACCACTTACTTCTGGAGTGATTTCGTCACCACTGGTATCGTCTACAGCCTTAACACCCAAGCTAGCCTGAGTACCAGATGCTTCCAGAGGTCTAACGGTTTCAACATTAATAGTTGCACCTACACCACCAGTTGCCACAGCTGCACGACCGGTCTTGTATACCTGCAGGCCACGCACACCCTCAGAGGCCAGGTTTGAGAAATCAAACGAACGGCTGCTTCCTGAAGCGCCCTGATCCAGAGGGTTACCCGTAATAGTGCCAACATTAGCTGAAGGCATTTGACGACCGTTCAGGGTGACCAGGTTGAAGCCGCCACCAAAGCCGCGAACTGTTACCTCAGAACCTTCACCATTAACACGGTTGATAGATACACCTGAGATACGCTGTAGTGATTCAGCTAGGTTAGTATCTGGGAATTTGCCGATATCTTCGGCAGAGATTGCATCTACAACACCAGACGAATCGCGCTTGGTGTCCATTGCTCTCTCAAGGCTGCCTCGGATGCCGCTTACGACAACCTCTTCGATCATGCCTTCTTGAGCTATGACCTGGCCAGCACTCAGTGTTCCAGCAGCAGCGAGAACAGCTACAGAAAGTTTTGACTTTCTAAACATATATATTTCCCCAAAAGTTATAGATTATGTTAATTATTGTTAAATGCGATTTTTCGCACCGATATGAGACGGGGTCGAAGGGGCAATCCGCTCCCCCCCTGAGGGAAACTTTTAGACAGAAAAGAGAGAGGCAGGATTAGCCTGCCCATAGAGGCTATCTCGAAGAGACAGATAGGTTTAGAGGCTGATCAAATCCCCAATGTAACTAGCACTCTGCGCACGCGATCGCCATCATAGGGTCGCCGCCCGTGCATAGAGAGATGGTTGTCGACTACAGCAACATCGCCGTCCTGCCACATCAGGTCGTAGGCAGTGTCTGCTGCTATCTCACAGATTTTATCCAGAAAGTGTCGGGGAATTGCCGAGTCATCGCCAAAGCAAATCCCAACTGAGGGGTTCTCCTTGACGCCTTGCCATCCCTGGTAAGCCGCAATAATCTGATTAAAGAAAACCTGCCTACCACTATCAACTGCTCTGATGGCTGGCAATACTCTGGTTTGAGCTGACAACGACCCATCTGCATGCCACTGCCACTTATAACCCAGATTAAGCAGCTTATTTTCCGCCTGCTCTCTGGAGGTCACACTCAGGGTACTTTGCCAACCGCGACCCTGAGCTGAGTCGGGATTATCGCCGTTGGGCATGCTGTTGGTATATTTAATACCCTCTTTAGCCAGCTTCTCAAGCCACTGGGGTTCAGCTATGGCGAGTTTGTTATACAGAGTATCCGACCTACAGAGTATAGTGGCGCCGCCTATGTCCGCAGCTTTTTCACAAAATAAGGAAATAATATTAGGGAATACTGGCGTCTGGGCCATTTCACTGTGCAGAAAAATCTCCACATCCTTTGGCGCTTCGTTGGCGCTGAATACTTGATCGGTATAATTGATGCGCACCGCGTTCGACAGTGACTCTTTGTAGGTAAAGTTATTATAGCCGAACGCCGAGAAGAATCTGTCATAGCTAACTGCATCGCTGACCGGGAAACCTCTGAATAACAGAGCGCCTGTGCAGGCTAGCTCTCTCTTCAAGGCTACCTGGTTGGTATTTATCCAAGCATGGGCTTGCTGCAATGTATTTATCGAACCATCGTTAAGGATAATCGACGGAAAGTTATCCTGACTGTATTCAAGATCTGCAAGCATATTGGATTCTCATCTGGCGCGAGGTTAGTTTAAAGATTTAGGGGATAAAAGCATAGTTAACAGTACGTTTCATTTTTTTAATGCTAAATAAGTGCGCGAACAACTAGCCTGAGACCTTATAAATGGTAATAATCAAATCTACTGTACACCGCAAACCCCCTCCTCCACGGCATTTGTCACTGCGGCGGAATAAAGATAGGTGAAAATAACCATGCTGACCAAGCTATTTCCCGGCCTGCTGTGGCTAAAGGATTACCACCAGGGTACCTTTAGGAGCGATCTGTTATCCGGGCTGGTTATAGCTTTTATGCTAATTCCCCAGGGCATGGGTTACGCTCTTGTCGCTGGCCTGCCTCCAGAATATGGACTCTATGCCTGCATTTTTCCGCCCATTGTCTATGCGCTACTAGGCACCTCTAACAAGATTTCAATGGGTCCCGTAGCTCTTGACTCAATCCTGATTATCACTGGCCTCAGTGTTCTGGCCGAACCAGGCTCAGAGCGTTATTTGGAGTTGGCAGTACTGCTGACGCTTATGGTGGCGGTTCTGCAACTGGGGTTGGGTTTGGCGAAGTTTGGATTTATCGCCAACTTTTTATCCTATCCGGTGATTGTGGGCTACACCTCGGCGGCGGCACTGATCATTATGGGCAGTCAATTCGAAACCATGCTCGGTGTGGATGTTGCCGGTGGCAATATTTTTGTATTGCTATATCAGCTTTTTCTGCAGGTACCCAACTGGTCCTGGATAACTCTGAGCATTGGCATTCTGGGCATGCTGATTATGACAGTGCCTAAAAAACGCTTTCCAGTCATGCCCTTCCCACTATTCCTGCTAGTCTTTGGCATGCTGGCCTCCGGTATCTGGGAACTACAGGCAATGGGGGTAGATGTTGTCTCTTCAATCCCCCAGGGATTGCCCTCATTTAATCTTCCCAATGTTTCACTGTCTGACCTAGAGGCTCTGGTGCCTGTGGCTATCACTGTGGCACTGATGGGTTATGTTGGGACCATGTCAATCTGCAAGTCTTTAGAGAACCCTACTGATAAAATCACTACTCAGCCTAATTTAGAACTTATCGCTGTGGGTGCCGCTAACTTGGTGGGCTCTCTGTGTAGAGCCTTCCCGGTTTCAGCTAGTTTTTCAAGAAGTGCGGCCTTTAGAGAAGCTGGGGCAAAAACTCAGGTATCTGCGCTGTTTTCCTCGTTATTTATTGGTGCTGCCATGCTGGTTGTGGCTCCCTTATTTGTGTCTTACCCTCTGCCCAAAGTACTGCTGTCAGCAATTATTATTGTCTCTGTATCAGGCTTATTTAAGTATGCAGAGATGAAGGTTCTCTATGCCCACAATAGACGAGAATTTTATATTCTACTGACTACTTTTTTGGCCACCCTAATACTGGGTGTGCAAGAGGGGCTGCTACTAGGTGTCAGTCTGTCTATTATGATGATGATCTATAACACCACATCGCCCCATATGACTGAATTGGGTTCCATCCAGAATGGCAAGTTATATCGCAATATCACGCGCTTTACCCAGGCCCATATTCGTGATGATGTATTGATTTTTAGATTTGATGCGCCAATTTATTTTGCCAACAAGGACTACTTTGTCTCGGTACTGTACCGCTGGATAAAACAGCGGGATATGCAGGCCCTGCAGTTTGTGGTGCTCGATGCGGAATCTATTAATAGCCTGGATAGCACCGGGGTAATTATGCTGCAGCAGGTCATCGAAAACTTACAAAAACAGGGTATCCAGTTTTATATTACCAATGCCATAGGCCCGGTTAGAGATACCATTAAGACCTCTATACTCAGTGATTACATGACTGAAAAAACCATGTTCTCAACTATCAATGACGCAATGGTCTTTATAGACAGAGGTATCAATCTGCACGCAAGCCAAGCTCTGCAAACCAACCCGACTGCTGCAGATAGCACGCCTGTATAGGCTGTCCCAGAGCAAAAAAAATAATAATTAGGTGAGTAAAAAGGTTGTGGTAAATGATTAGTTTTGAAGGGGCGACCCCGGCCTGGAATGATATTCCTGCACTTAGAATAACCACGGCTAGCCATCTTACTGATGATAAGAAATCTCTGTTGATGCAGACAGAGGCTGGACCTGTAGAAATCTCTCTGCATGGCTTCGGCGCTCGCTTGCGCCTGGGCAAAGTCTCAGCTACTGACTATGGCATGTTGGTCGAGGAACCGGAAGCAGTGCCTCTGTCTGTAGACAGTGCAGATGCTGTAACAGTCATAACTGGTGCTGGTTACCGACTGGAGATAGGTCACAGCCCCTTCTCTTTTAAGTTATTTAAAGGAGATTGCTGTGTCCAGCGCTCCCCTACAGATGGCCATTTTGTGCGCCAGTTTCGACTGCCTCCTGTAGCCAAGGTCGATCAGGGCTGGTTTGTTAGCCTGGATCTGGATTCTAGCGAACCAGTTTACGGCCTGGGTGAGAAATGGGGCCGTCTGGATAAACGCGGCCAGCTATTGCGCTCCTACAACCAGGATGCCCTGGGGGTCAATGCCGAGATTTCTTATAAAAATACTCCCTTTGCCTGGAGCCCCAATGGCTGGGGCGTTTTTGTGCATACTCCTGCACCTGTGACCCATGCTGTGGGCTATCCATCCTGGTCTCAGCGCGCCTATGGCCTGCTTGTCGAAGACAGCTATGCAGATATATTTCTGCTGGCCGCCGATAGTCCTGCCGAGATGATCGGCTGCTATACCAAGTTGACTGGGCGATCGCCAGTACCACCCAAATGGTCTCTGGGCGTTATATTATCTAAGGCGTACTACCGGGATGCCGAAGAATTATTGTCCACCGCCAGAAAGGTGCGGGAGCAGCAGATGCCCTGCGATGTAATTACCTTGGATGGGCGAGCCTGGCAGGATACCCAGACAAGATTTGCTTTTGAATGGGACCCAAGCCGCTACCCAGAGCCGGCACTGGTGATGGACCAGCTAAAAGCGCTTAAGTTTAAAGTCTGTATCTGGGAATACCCTCTGGTCTCTGTAGATAATCCTCTGTTTGACCAGATGTCAGCCAAGGGCTGGCTGCTTAAACATCGCAAAACCGGAGAGACCTATCGCTATCAATGGGATACCAGTTGCTTTGGTGAGGTACTCACTCCACTACCTGATTCCGGCATTGTCGACTTTACTCATCCTGAGGCCTATGAATTTTGGCGCGATAGCCACAAACCACTATTTGATCTGGGTGTGGATATGATCAAAGCTGATTTTGGCGAGCAAATTGAGCCTGATATGCTGGCATACAACGGTGATAGTGGCGATAGATTGCACAATGTGTACAGCCTTTTATACAACCGCTGTGTCTACGAGGCAGCAGAGCTTTACTGTCAATCAGGGCCATTTTTATTCAGCCGCTGTTCATGGATAGGCAGTCAGAGATACCCAGCCCAATGGGGAGGCGACCCACAGGCAGACTGGGGCGGGCTCGCCGCCAGTTTGCGTGGCGGTATTTCCTGGGGCCTTTCAGGTGCGCCATTTTATGCCACCGACATTGGTGGCTTTTATGCAGATCAGAGAGATGACGAGCTATACGTGCGCTGGACCCAGGCAGCCATATTCTCTGCTCATATTAGATTGCATGGCATAGGGGCGCGGGAACCCTGGTCCTACAGTGCAGATGCAGAGGCCGCGGTGACTCAGGCTCTTCGATTGCGCTATCAATTGTTGCCCTATCTCAATCAGGTCATGGAAGCCTCCAGCCAAACAGGCCTACCTGCGCAGCGAGCCATGGTGCTGGCCTGTCCAAACGAAAAAGCCGCCTGGGGTTTTGAAGATCAGTTTATGCTGGGTGACAGCCTGCTAGTGGCGCCCTGTTTGCAACCTGGGGGAGAAGTTGAAATATACTTGCCTGCCAGCATGGGTAAGCGTTGGAAAAGATTCCCTGGAGAGGAGATGTTTGAGGCAGGCCGCAGCCATAAACTCAGACTGTCACTGAACCAAATAGCTGCATTTGTACCAGAGGATACTTCGATTTCTCTGGGGCCGGATATGCAGTTTATTGATGATAATTAAAAAGAGCACTCTGTAATGGCCCCTGCAATCAGCGAGAGGAGTAGATTTTGGAACTGAACTACATCACTTCCACACTGGTGTCCTGTGTATTTTTTATGGGCATTGTTGCCTGGGTGTCCTATCAAAAAACCAAAGGTATTACAGATACCAAAGATGGCTATTTTCTTGCTGGCCGAGGTTTAACCGGCGTCTTTATTGCTGGCTCCATGGTGTTAACCAACCTGTCTGCAGAGCATCTGATTGGACTTAACGGTTCTGCTTACGGCTACAACATGAGCAGTATGGCCTGGGAAGTCACAGCCACTATCGCCACCATTGTTATGGCTTTGGTGTTTTTACCTCGCTATTTATCCGGTGCCTTTACCACATTGCCTCAGTTTCTCAGCAGCCGCTTTGGTGACGATGTCAGACGTATGACTGTGGTGCTATTTATGGTGGGTTACGGCCTGATTACTATTCCCTCGGTACTCTATTCTGGCTCTATTGCTGTGCTGCAGCTTTTTGATATTCCCAACCTAGTCAATGTTAGCTACAGCGCCGGGCTCACCCTGACCATTGTCTGTGTGGGAGTTATTGGTGCTATCTATGCAGTCTTTGGCGGGCTTAAAGCAGTTGCAGTTTCCGACACATTAAACGGTATTGGCCTGCTGATTATTGGCGTTGCAGTACCCGTATTTGGATTTATTGCTCTGGGAGATGGCAGCCTGGGAGCAGGTATTAATCAGGTGGTAACCACCCATACCGAAAAACTCAATGCCATAGGTGCACCAACAGACCCGACACCCTTCAGCACCTTATTCACAGGGATGATTTTTGCCAATTTATTTTATTGGGGCACTAACCAGTACGTAATACAGCGCACTCTGGGCGCAGTTAGTTTGGCTGAGGGACAAAAAGGCGTTCTCTATTCCGGATACTTTAAGCTGCTGGTACCATTTTTTATGATGGTGCCAGGAATTATTGCTTTTCATCTCTATGGTGGCGAGCTTCAATCTATAGACTTAGCCTACCCCCATTTAGTGAAAAATGTGCTGCCGGTATATATGAGTGGTTTCTTTTTAGCGGTGTTGCTCGGCGCGGTTTTTTCATCCTTTAATTCGTTGCTTAACAGCGCGGCCACTCTGTTTGTGCTGGATATTTATCAGCCCTATAAAAAGACTGAGCTGAGTGATCAGCAACTGATCAGGGTCGCCAAGATTGCCAGCATACTGATTGCGCTATTTTCTTTTGTAGTCTCTCCTCTGTTGCAGTTTGCGCCTGAGGGTCTATTCCAGGTTATTCGTATTTTTACCGGGTTTTATAATATTCCAGTGATCACCATAGTGCTGGTTGGCCTATTTACCAAACAGGTGCCTGGCCTAGCTGCCAAGGTCGTTATTTGCTTCCATGTGATCGCCTACGCCCTGCTTAAATTTGTGATCGATATAGATATTAATTTTATTCATATCTACGGCATTCTATTTGTTATTGAGCTGATTATTATGTTGGCTATTGGCTACTGGATGCCTATGGAGAAACCCTGGCAATTCACCAACAACAGCCGGGTCGATATGACGCCCTGGGCCTATGGATTGCCAGTGGCTATCACCATGGTCAGCTGTGTGATAATTATTTATTTACTGTTTTCGCCCATAGGCTTGGTCAACGGACTCAGCTCGGCATTTTGGCCTCTGGTAGGCGCTGTGTTGGTGATCAACGGGTTTCTCTGTTGGCTAAGCATTAAATACTGGCGTAAAAAATACTTCCAAGCTCTGGATCAATCCCGCGGCAAATACTGAATTGGCGAAGACCAGGCGCGCTCCTGAATAGTGGTTGCCAAATCAGGTCTTGGCGCAACACCAGCCCTAATAGCATCCCAGGTTGACCAGCGGCAAGTTGGGTTTTCTATTGCGCGAGCATAGTAAAAGGCGCGCTGTTGGGGATCAAATTCTGGATCCTGCCAAAGTACAGAAAGCTGCGCAGAGCCTTTCTCTGGGTTAATGGAACAGTCAGAAATATCCACTCTGGCACCATTGTCCGGGCAGCGATTAGTTTGCGCATTGACCTCCGCACCATGGGCACAGGCCACATCCACAACGTTCTCATAGGTTTTACCCGCAGAATCCACCCAACCCTTAATAATCTGAATACGCTGTAATGGTGCATTTTTTGGATCGGCTGAAGCTATCACCATAAAGCCCGGTGAGGAATTATCAGCTCCCTGCTGTTTTGCCAACAATGTGCCACCCATGGTCACGCCATTGGCATAGGCCCGCTCTATACCATTGGCAGCACTCAACATGCTTGAGTCAAAGTTATAGCCAGCAAAAAAGCGCAATCTAATTCTTGGACCGGACGTCGCAAATACCTCTTTGCGGCGAAATGCCTGATAGAGTGAATCTCTGGTATTTTCTTCCGCCCAGGCGGCGGCAAACCCTGAGGCTCCATAGGTAGGCGAGGCTCCGCCAGCATAGACATCGCTGTCAATTTTCACATACAGACTTTTACCCAGTGGTGTGGGATTAATGGTTTCGAATACTTTGGTGCCGTAATAGGCCAGCTGGCCGTCAAACCCTTTCTGCGGAATTGAGCCCCGCTGCTCAGCAGTACTGGACAGTATGCCAAGCTTCGATGAGAAGGCTGACTCATTGTTCTGACTTGCTGCAGAATGTGTGTCGCTGGAACCAATAAAACCAAACTGATAGGGGTTTGTCGTGCCCTGTGTCTCAATGGCCAAACCGGTTAATAATGCCTCGCGCACATAGGAGCCTTTAATTTGGCTGAGCGCACCGGTGGCCACTCGGTAAGGCGTGATTTCAAAGCCAGCCAGTTCATCCCTGGTTGAAAGGGTTGGGTGAGTTTCCGAGGTGCCTTTGATCTGGGTTATCTCCACAATAGGCTCATTTCTACTGCGCTGTTCCGCATAGCTATTGTCGAATGGGGTGCCGGACCAATCAACTGTCTTAAACATCTGACCGTTAGATCCATTGGAGTTATGGGGTATAGCCAAACTCTCCACCCCCTTGCTTCTCAACTCATCCATCCAGTCCCAAAGGTCTTCCGGATTGTTGGAGTGCAAGCGAGAAAAAGGCTCGCGGGGTAATGTCTCTGTGTCTTGAAAGATCACGTTGCGGTGTAAATTGCCCATGCTGGCAGTGGACGAGGTATATTCATAGGCGGCGAATGTGGTGAAGCGGCCGGGATCATTAAACTGATCTGCGGCATCAATGGTATCCGCCCAGGCGCTTCTGGTGATCTCAAGCACTTCCTGGCGATTCAGCTGCTCACCAAATACGCCGCTGACAGCGCTGGGAATAAAATCGGCGAAGGTCAGCAGCCGTTTGAACCTGCTGAACATATCAGTGCCGAAATTGCCCGGGGCGTTCAGGTCATGGTAAGGCTCTGAAAATTTATTCTTAGAAAATTCTGTGTTGGTTTCGGCCGCAGCTTTAACCAGACCCAAAAACATGCCGTGATCTGTGACTGCATAAAAATCCATTGGCTCAGTCAGCTGCATATCGTAGCCACCCGGATTTGAAATCGCCTCCCCTCTGGCAAAACTATAGGCGTCATAGGGAGAGGCCAATGTGCCGAATGCATAGCCGTCAAAAGAATAGGCGGTATGCACATGCAAGTCGCCATAATAGGGGTTGCGCTCGCTGGGGTTTGCCTCTTTTACTGTGGAACTGGCAGCCTGGGTTAAACTGGGTTCTAGCAGTTCAGTTTCTATGTCAAATAGATTAGCCTGGCCCCCAAGAATGCCGAATTCTCGGCTATTTAACAGCGCATCAATCTCAGCGGTTTCAGTTATAACTCTGCTGTCGGAATGCACATCTGCGGCAGTGCTAAATGCCTCGCTGGATGGCTCGATATTTTCGCCTGAACAGGCTGTTAAGCTCAGCCCTAGAGACAGGGCCCACAATGATTGTCTGGATACAGAGAGGTTATTTTGCATATTATTATTCTTTTAGTTTTTGTGAAGTCCAGTATTCCCCTTTTTTGCAACATTTAATATAGACCCTCACCCAAATAGGTGACCCCCAAGCCATTTCTGTTCCACCTGAGTGGCGATGGTTAGTCCCGGCTGTAGTAAATATTTTTCAGGGAAATCTGTTTATTCTCGCCAGGATTTTGGCTGAGCAAAGACAGAATACCGGTCAGGTCTTTGAGGTCGGTGCCAGCATTTAATTCGTCTATCGACAGCTTATAGCTGGACCATTGATCAGTCACCTGGTTGGCTGTGCCTGGCCCAAATGCTGCAAAACTATTGATCTGATCACCATCCAGATAGCGCCCGGTTTGGAAACCTATATTAAAGCTAACATCTGCATCACCTCTAATTTCAAAATGCAGATAACCAGATTTAAAATTCTCCAGGTTTTCGCCCACCTCAGCCTGAAACTCCAGACTGGTGCCCCACCAGTCACTGGTGCGAGTTGTTATGCTCACCACACCTTGCTGAGACATCTCAATACTGACTGTGCCCTCCCAGGGGATCAGTTTGAGAACTGCACTGGGGTAAGTCATATTATTGCTATCGGAGGGCTGCATAGACTCATGCACCACGATATAGCGATCAGCAGTTACAGCTTCTCCGGGAACAGCAGCTGGATTTACTGTAGTAGTTTTACGAATCGCCATGCGGCTCTTAAAGGGCGGGTTGAGCACCTCAGCCAACAGTTTTGTCTCGTCGCCACCATAGCTTTTTACCAGAGGTCGGCCGTCGCGGGTCAAACCGTCAAAACCACCCTGATCAAAGATATCCCAGAGGGCGTATTTCACTTCATTATTGAGCCTTATCAACCCAAAATGGTTTTCAGAACCCCAGGCATCCCCTGAGTCTTTCCACTGTTCGTCAAAGGCCTCGAAATAGAATAACGACATGCCGGCCCGGTCAGTCCAGTCCCGCATATAGTTGTAAAATAGCTTTGCTTTGTATTCATCCGCTGCTTTTGAACCCTTGGCACCATAGGCAGCAGAGTCGCTGGAAGCCCAGCCAGTCTCACCTATATGGATGGGTTTATCCAGACCTAAACTCTCTACATAGTCTGCCACTCCCTGGTACTGTGAGGCGGCATAGTCCACTGCTCGCGCCATGGCTGCTGCTGTCATCTCCTGCTTGGACAGCTGCTCTTCGTCTGCCAACACACCCCAAAAATCCTGGTTATAAAAAGAGTCATGGAAGGGATAGGTGTGCACAGACAGGAAATCTACCGCTTTAATCAGTGCGGCTAAATCTTCAGTCTGATAAAACTTGGCACCACCACCCCAGGATTCATAGTTGTCTGAACTGGTAATCCAGATATCCGGGTTTAGCTCACCAGAGGCTTTTAGGGCCTGCAAATGGTTGACCCACTTGAGAACTGTCTTGGGGTAGACAAAGTAATTGACCGCCCACTGCACCATGGCTTCGTTGCCCACAGCAATGGCCTTAACAATATCGGGATACTGGTTGGCCATGGCCACCGCCGTATCTATCTCGCTGGTGTTGTTGTCGATATTGCCTCTGTGGTGATCAGTGCGACCATCCCTATCCCAGGCATTATGGGCCTCGATCCAGGTGCCGATCATCAGGTACATTTCAAACTCTGGATCCTGATCCTTCAGAGCTTTAATCGCCGCTAACAGCCGCTCTACCTGAGGGTACTGGGAGGTGTTGTAGGTGCGCAGCACCTTAATACCCATGGCAGAGAGTATTTTTAAATCCTCGGTTAGCTGTTCATGGGTTGGAGCCAGATCTCGGCTCTTGCCACGGTAGCCGCCATAGGAAAATGCTGGATAGTCTGGATTTCCCAATATTTCTGCCGCTGTAGGACTCTGGAGATGCTCGTCCGCACCTCTATCTGCTGCGCCACAGGCAACTAGTAGACTTAGACTGAGGCACAGCACAATGGCTTTTAAAAAAGTAGACACGGATGGAGGTTCCTGTAGAAAGCAGATAATTGGTTGATTTTATCGGCCAAGTATACGAGCCGATATTTGGTTTATCAAAGCAACCAGATGAGTCTTGAGCCCTATTAGCGACGAACGGTAGCTATTATCAGGATGAATGGCCTGTCTGACGCCTACGCAGTTAAAGTAAACTCAAGGGTTGTCGGGTACAGTGAATCTGGAAATGAAACCAAGCAAAGTAGAATTAAAAAAACAGTCTCAAAACTATCAACTCAGTGTCGACGGCAATCCTTTCTATATCAAAGGTGCTGGACTTGAGCTCGGCAGTATTAAAAGTCTCGCCGACTATGGTGGCAATGCATTTAGAACCTGGCGAGTGGACAATGGCGAAAAATCCGGGTTAGAGATTCTCGATGAGGCTCAGAGGTACGGGCTGATGGTTTGTATGGGTCTGGATGTGGCGCGCGAGAGACATGGCTTTGATTACAGCGACAAGCAAGCTGTGGCGCAGCAGTTAGCGGCCATAGAACAGGATATACTGGCTCTCAAAGACCACCCTGCGTTACTGATGTGGGGCATAGGCAACGAACTGAACCTGCGCCACAGCAACCCTAAAGTCTGGAATGCGGTGGATGATATTTCCAAAATGATTCACCGGCTGGACCCCAACCACCCCACCACTACCATGCTGGCAGGCGCCGAACCAGAGGTGATCAAGTTAGTGGTAGCCCGCTGCCCCGATCTGGACCTGCTGTCATTCCAACTCTATGGCGAAATAGACCAACTGCCGGACTATCTCTCCCAGAGTGGTTTTAGCGGAGCCTATACAGTCTCTGAATGGGGTGCTACCGGCCACTGGGAATCAGCCTGTACAGATTGGGACAGACCATTTGAAGCCAATAGCTCTGTTAAGGCCGGCTGTTATCAACAGCGTTATATTGACTACATAGCAGCAGATCGTCGGCAATGTCTGGGCTCTTTTGTCTTTCTCTGGGGGCAGAAGCAGGAGCGCACCCCCACCTGGTACGGCGTATTTTTAGAGCAGGGCCAACATACAGAATCGGCTCAGGTGATGGGCACATTGTGGACCAGCCAGGCCCCTGAACAGCCAGTGGCCAGGTTATTGTCCCTGGATATTGAGGGTCTGCAGGCACCGGCGAGTATTTACTTAACAGAACAGAAAAATTATGCAGCCAGAGTGACAGTTGATTATCAACAGCCAGAAACACTCAGCTACCACTGGGAATTGCTCAAAGAGGTGGATAAGAAACTGGAGAGCGATGGCGGCGATTTTGAACCCAGACCCGAGACTGTTTGGCATCAACGGGGTGACAGTAGCCTGGATAGAGTTGAGTTTCCGGCACCTGCACCTGGGGAATACAGGTTGTTTGTACTGGTTGTGGATAGCCACGGTGGCGCGGCCACCGCAAATTTGCCCGTCTTAGTCGAAACTGCCACGACTTAGCTGAGAGCCTCTCCTATACTGCTGGGAAGCTGATTTAGAAGCAGCAACAACCAATAATAGCGATAAAAACTATGTCTCAAGATACTGCAGCTCAGCCCCTGAGCTCCGATAATAGGGCTCATCAGCCTATTCCCCTCGACCAAAAAATCGCCTGGGGTATTGGCATGTTGGCCAACCAGATGTTCCCTGCGGCACTGGGTATCTTTATGGTGCTGCTGGTACAGAGCCTGGGTATGAGCCCGCTGCTGTGGTCGCTGATTTTTCTTATTCCCAAACTGATTGATGCTATCACCGACCCGCTGATGGGTTATATCTCAGATCATACTGTCTCTCGCTGGGGCAAGCGTAGACCCTATGTGTTTATAGGCGCCATTATCTCCGGATTTTCCTTTGTCATGATGTGGCAACTGTCTGCAGAAAATACCGAGATGTACAATTTTTACTACTTTCTCACCTGGTGCAGTATTTTCTGGATCGGCATGACCATCTTTAGCGTGCCCTATGTAGCCATGGGCTACGAGATGAGCTCAGACTATCACGAGCGCACCAGACTAATGGCTATTGCGCAATGGATTGGTCAGTGGGCCTGGGTAATAGCGCCCTGGTTTTGGATTATTCTCTACGACCCCAGCTGGTTTGAGTCGGCCACTGAGGGGGCCAGAACTCTGTCTATCTGGGTGGCAGGCATCTGTATGAGCCTGGCTCTGGTACCGGCAATCTTCTGTACCTTTACCAATACAGCTGAGGATAGCAATCAATCGGCCGCCAACGACGGCACATTGATGGACAGTGTTCGGGACTTCGGTAGCGGCATTATGACCACTCTGCGCAACAGAGCTTTCCGAAAAGTCTGTCTGGCTACGTTCTTGGTATTTAACGCCTTTCAGGTTATTGCCGCATTTTCCTGGTTTATTATTGTTTACTATATGAATGCGGGCGACCCGGTTGCCGCTGGTGTCTGGCCAACATTATTTGGTTCTGTGGGCGCCCTGTTTACCTGCTTTTTGGTAATCCCCGTGGTTAACTGGTGTGCACAGACCTATGGCAAGCTGAACACCTTTATCGCCTCTCAGTCAGTGTCTCTGCTCGGTTATATTCTTCTGTGGTGGGGTTTCTCGCCAGAGGATCCCTGGATGATGTTTATACCTCTGCCTCTGTTTGCCTTTGGTATTGGCGGACTGTTTACCATCATGATGTCTATGACTGCAGATATCTGTGATATGGATGAACTGGAGACAGGCGAGCGCCGTGAAGGTACCTTCGGTGCAATCTATTGGTGGATGGTGAAGTTTGGCGCCGCTGTAGCCGGTGCTGGCTCAGGCCTGATACTTAGCCTGATTGGCTTTGACCAAAATGTGGCTGTACAGAGCGACGAAACTCTGGCCCTTCTGCGTCTCAGCTATATTTTGATCCCCTGCATTGGCACCAGCCTGGCAATCTTTGTAATGCGCAATTATGACCTGGACGAACAAAAAGCCAATGAGATTCGCGCTCAACTAGATGCCCGCGCCGCCGCTGCGAGCTAGCATAGACTCTCTGCTCAGCAACCTAAAACCATAAAAAAAGCCGCCTGATCAGGCGGCTTTTTTGTGGCTTGCTGTGGCGCAGTGTGCCATATAATCTGCTACTCAAGCCCAGGCTGCAGCGCCACATGGATTTGGCTCACTGTACCTTTCTTGTCGAATATAGCCATCGACAGTTCAGACTCTATGCTATTGCCGGCAATGCTCTGGCTACTGCCATCGGCAAAGTTCAGCTCAATCGAGGTCTGCTCTGCCAGACTGTAAACCACAGGTACCTGACAATAGGTAAAGCCTAGCTGGCCAGCTTTCAGAGGCAGGGTTTTGCGCGCGCCACTGGTATCGAAGTAAACCAGAGTATCTGAACCCGAGAGAAACTCAGATTTTCTGAGAATAAAGGGGTTAAAGGTAACAGATCCATTGACCACTGAGACACCCAGCTCCTGTAAGCGAGCAATGACCTCCTCTTTTACCTGACCTGTCATACCAGGCTGTTTGGCGCCGGCAAAGCCCGGGGTATGGGAGTATGGGTCTGTAGGGAAGGCACCATAATTATCTGGGGTTTTGTTAAAGCCAATCCCTGAGCGAATATCAAAATAGCAATCCGCCAATCGACCCATGGTCTCTGCGTCACTGTTTTGCTCCAGACCTTTTTGGAAGTTCTCCAGCGCCGCTAACAGCAACTTGGATACCATATGCCAGTAGATCGAACCCAGCCCTTCATAGGCATACATGCCGCCAGAGCGACCAGTAAACTGACGGTGGTTAAAGACAGATTCAAAAATCTCCTCTACCAGAGCCTGGTCCTGAGCCACCAAATCGGCATAACCATTTTCAGCCAGCGACTCCATAGCGGCCTGGGCACTCATTACATTATTAAACGCACCGTTAAAGTGATAGCCGCCCTGTGAGTTAGACTCAACCAGACTGCTATCACCAGAGGCCACCAGGGCCTGCAGCAGAGCTGAACGCTGCAGCTGCGATGGTGGAATTATATTTTTATCCATAAACCTGCTCAGCTCACGGTCTGGGTAGAGCAGATAAGAATTTTGACGCTCTGTATAGAGGGCGGACTGGCGCAGCGCTTCCAGCACGGCCAGGGACTCTTCAGGGCTCAGATAACCAGAGCTCAACACGGCCACCTGACCCTCGAGCATCTCGTATAGATAGGTAATTTCGATCCCATCCTCAGTAGCTGTCATCAGGTTGTAGGCATGGTAGAGACCATCTTGACGACGGTTAGCGCGGATACTGTGATCAATAAACTCTAGGGAGGTCTGACAGAAGGCGATCAGCTGGGAGGTTTCAACAGCCACTCGCCCACCGGCAAAGCCATGACTGTAGAGACCAGCCCGGAAGCTGTCAGCAGCACGACCCAGACGATCGAGTATTAGGCGGCGATCTGTGTCGCTGATTTTACCCTCTAGCAGGTGACGGTTATCCACAAAGGTGCTGTTAATGCTATTGAGCAGCTCAACCAGCTCTGTGGAAATTTCTACCTGATCGAACTCGACTTCGGAGAACAGATCCAGCAGATACTGCTGATAGCGTCTGGTGTAGTACAGGGTCACCATGGATACGCCATAGCCCACCAGCGCATTGTTGGCATCGTTCCATTCCGGGCGCTGGGTGTTCATCCAGATACCGGCTTCGGGGATAAAGTTGGACAGCTTTGACAACACTGTAGCCAGCAGTTTTTCGGTCAGATTAACATTGTAAACAGAATCGTTTTTATCCCAGATCAATCGACCATCTGCACCCACAGCCGCAACGCGCTGATCAATTAGACTGTCCAGCTCCTCATCAAAATCAATGGTGTTATGGGGGTCTTTAAGCAGCTGCTCATAGCCCTTAATTCGGTAGGGAACATTGGCATAACAGAACAGATCTGCGCTGAGGAATTTCTCTAGAGTACCCGGATGATAGTCGCTGGAAAGCTCCAAAAACTTTAGCAGATAAATAATCTGGTGATCACCCCAATAGCCAATACTGGCCCAGGGGTCGTGAGGCTCGGGTTTCTCCCAGTCGATGCCAGCTTTGGTAATGCGATAGGGATTGTAGCCATCAGCAGTGGATGCGTTAACAAACTTGCTGATCATAGATTCAACATAGTTAGGAATCGAGATACTTAGAGCTTCCCAGTTCTGGAAGATATCTCGCCAGTTGCCTTCAAAATTTAGCAATTGAGAGCCATCATCTTTTTTGACCTGGATGGCAAACTTGTTCCAAGGTCGTGATGGGTCGCCGTGGCGGCGACTAAAGGACAGAGGCAGATACTCCATACACAGACGCTGTATGCTGGCGTTGTTAGTCTGCTCAGCGGCAGCAATCAAGTCACTGTAGTGAAAGCTGTCATCTAGGCCCTCAAAAAAGCTCAAGGAGTTCTGATATTCAACCCGGTTAAAGCCTTTTACAAAACTAACCAAATCAGCTTTGTCGACAGCATAATTATCCACAAACAGACCGCCACGCATCACGTTAAACAGTACATTGGCGAAGTGGTGGTTAGCGCTCAGCCGGTCCTCTGTCACCTGCAATCCATCGGAGGTACCTACGATGCGGGCCAGATTAAGGGAACCCAGAGCTATATCGTCTTCTATATCCTGAGCAATATTAGCGTCGCTATTGATATAGGCGTTCAGTTCACGGACATCGGCCGGGCCCTGATTAACATCCGCAACAATGCTCCAGCTCTGCTCTGCCGAGGGCGCCAAGGCTAAAGTACCATTGACAAAGTAAGCGCCTCTTCGACCGCGGACATTGGCTTCCTGCTCTACAACCTGGCCTTTGCGAAATGCATCCAGCTGGATTGAGGAGATCAGTTTGGTAGTTCCCGCCATACCCACAGACCAGGCTACAGCAGCCGACAGGGCTTCACTGGGCTCAGCGCGGTCAACCAAAATCGAGCTCATGCTATATAGCCCAAGGCCTGTATCCGTCTGAAGCTCGTTCTTCTTGTAGGCATCCACCAGACAACTCAGAGAGTTCTGCACATCGGACTCAACGCCGAAGGGAATCAGGTTTTCTATACCATCAAGAATCTCTACACTGACAGACTCTGCGCTGTTATTGACCAGACTGGCTGTCTTTACAAAACCAAACCTATCCGAGGTACGCCAGGCATAGCTGTAGGTCAGGCCAAGATCGTGGTTGATCTCTTCAAAGATCAGCTTGTCGCCATAGACATTCTTATAGAGATTTCTGGTGATTTTATAGACGCCGGCATACTGCTCAGAAAGCGGCTCCCATAATGAGGTCTTATCACCAGAGGTAACCAGAGCAATGGTTCTACTGCCGGTAAACGGTGAAGAGTCACTGATCTTGTCATCTGTGTAATAGGGGAACAGCGCACTCTGAGCATCTACTCTCCCCGCTGAAAGACCACCGCGAGTAGAAATAAACATCCAGTGATTTGAATCACTGACCACACTGATGAAAAAGTCTTTCATCTGGTTATAGTTGGCGATCTTATAAAACTCTTCGCCCTTAATACTGACGTATTCACCAGAAACGCTCTGACGCTCGCCCTGAACCAGCTGATTTCCGATATGGATAGATTTCTGAGTCATGGTTACCCTAAACAGTGTAAATTTAACATCACCGAGCAAGTACTCGATGCCAGGCATATTCGATGTTTTAAAACGCCCGGCCCAATGCCTACCGAGGCTTGCATGAAGTTGTAAACGGGCTGTATCCTAATGTCACAGCCTTTTTCACGCAACACCGCATTTATCCTGATGAGTTAACATGGCGCTTCATCGGGATAGAATGGACCTCGGGTTAGTTGTAACTTATTAAGGGGTCTTTACTTAGGCGGACAGTCCGGTTGAGATTCCGGGCTGGCGGCAATAAAGTCAGGCAGTCCGGTGCAGTGTCGGTAAATGGCATTAATCAGTGGATAGTCCTGCATGGGGCAGTCAAAGCGTAGGGCATTATAGACCTGGGGTATCAGGCAGATATCTGCCAGGGTCACCCTATCGCCAAAGCAATAGCGCCCATTGCTGTTAAGTACTTTCAGGTTAGTTTCCAAGGCGCCAAATCCCTGCGCAATCCAGTGGTGATACCAATCCAGCTTCTGCTCCTTATTTAAGCCTACTGTAGCCTCGATAAACTGAGTCACTCGAGGATTATTTAATGGGTGAATATCCATAGCAACCTGATAGGCAATCGAACGCACCTGAGCACGATCCATAGCACCCTGCGGCAGTAAGCTGGGTTTAGGACAACGCTCTTCCAGGTACTCGATAATCGCCAGAGACTGGGTTAATGTACCCTCAGCGGTGGACATGGTTGGAACCAGCCCGCCGGGGTTAGTCTGCAGATACTCCAGTTGCCTGTGCTCACCGCTAAGCAAATTAACGGGTAACTGTTGGTAACTGAGCTGTTTTATTTCAAGGGCAATACGCACCCGATACGCCGCCGACGAGCGATAGTAGCTGTAGAGCTGTAGATCTGTATCAGCCGACATACGGGATTACCTGCTGGTTGATTTCACCAAAGATACTCTGACCACTGTGGTCGTGCATATCAATTTGGATACGATCACCAAACTGCATAAAGTGGGTGCTGGCACTGCCATGGGCTATTATTTCCAGCATGCGCACCTCGGCTAAACAGCAGGAACCATTGGATCGATCAAGATTAGACACTGTGCCTGAACCAATAATAGTACCAGCACAGAGAGGACGCGTCTTAGCTGCATGGGCAATCAGCTGTCCAAAGTCAAAAGTCATATCAACACCGGCATTAGGCTGGCCAATAAGTTTATCATTGAGAATTGCCCTTAGGGGCAGGTGTAATTTGGCCCCATCCCAGGCATTCCCCAGAGCCTCAGGAGTTACCGCGACAGGAGAGAACGCACTGCTAGGCTTAGCCTGATAAAAACCAAAACCTTTGGCTAGCTCTCCAGGAATTAGATTGCGCAGCGACACATCATTGACCAGCATTACTAGCTTGATATGGTCCCGTGCGTTCTCGGGAGATACGCCCATAGGCACATCATCGACAATCACTGCGACCTCGGCTTCAAAATCAATACCCCAGCTTGGATCCGCCATGGCAATATCTTCACAGGGGCCCAGAAAGGTATCTGACCCGCCTTGATAGATCAGTGGATCAGTCCAAAAGGACGCTGGCATTTCAGCATTGCGCGCTTTGCGTACTAGCTCTACATGATTGACATAGGCACTGCCATCAGCCCAGTGAAAGGCTCGTGGCAGAGGTGAGGCACAGGTGCTAGCAACAAATGCCTGGCCCTTTATCTCACCGCTTTCCAGTTGCTCAAATAGCGCCTGTAGTGGTGCCGCACAGCTATCCCAGTTATCCAGTGCAGCTTGCAGGGTCGGCGCAATAGCCGTCGCTGTCTCATAGCGCTGCATAAGACTGTCAACCACCACTAGCTGACCATCGCGGCCCGAATTGAGTGAGGCAAGTTTCATTGTTCTGTTCCCTGTGCTGATGCATTGTTAAAGGGGTGCGTCCCATCGTGTAGCCAAGCGGCATGCTGAGGTGCGCGCTTGGTTTTGTCCCATTCATCGAGCATGGCTGGGGCCACTCTGTGCAGCTCTTCCAGCATGCCCGGCTGCGCTGTGTTTGCCGCCAGCTCCAGACGATGGCCGCTGGGATCAAAGAAGTAGATGGATTTGAAAATGGTATGGTCTATAGGTCCTAGTACTTCTACGCCCGCCGCTTCTATGCGCGCCTTGGCCTCAAGTAATGCATCCATATCAGCCACCTTAAAGGCGATATGCTGCACCCACTTCGGCGTGTTGGGGTCAACCCCCATATCTGGAGAATGGGGTACTTCAAAAAAAGCGAGAACGTTGCCATTGCCTGCATCCATAAACACATGCATGTAGGGGTCGGGCTCTCCGGTTGAGGGCACCCGATCTTCGGCGATGGCCAGTTGGAAATCCATGGCTAATACCTGCTGATAAAACTCCACCGTTTGCTTGGCATTTTTACATCTATAGGCCACGTGGTGAATACCTTGAATATTCATAAGAACTCCGTGCAATGGTTATGCAGTTTCAATCACACCGCGATTAAGTTGATCCCGCTCTATGGATTCAAACAGCGCTTTAAAATTGCCCTCGCCAAAACCCTCATCTTGTTTACGCTGAATAAATTCAAAGAAAACTGGGCCGATTAATGTGTCCGAAAATATCTGCAGTAACAGTCGAGGGTCGCCATGCTGAGTAGAACCATCGAGCAAAATTCCTCTGGCCTGCAATTCAGCGGTTGGCTCACCATGGTTAGGTAGGCGCTCATCGAGCATTTCATAATAGGTTTCTGGCGGCGCTGTCATAAAGGGCAAACCCTGAGCTTTTAATTGGTCCCAGGTAGCCAAAATGTCATCACAGGAAAAGGCAATATGCTGAATGCCCTCGCCGTTGTAGGCCATTAAAAATTCTTCAATTTGGCCGCCTGCAGTGGCCTCTTCATTGAGGGGAATACGAATCTTTCCATCTGGCGCCGACATAGCTTTTGATTTAAGGCCGGTGTACTCGCCAGAGATATCAAAATAGCGAATTTCGCGAAAGTTAAAAATATCTTCATAGAAACTGGCCCAGTGATCCATGCGCCCGCGATAGACATTATGGGTGAGATGGTCAATCACATTAAGGCCACAGCCGCTGGGGTGCAGTTCGGCGTTGTCGATAAACTCAAAATCGATATCGTAGATGGATTTGCCGTCACCATAGCGATCAATCAAATACAACGGTGCACCGCCAATGCCTTTGATGGCTGGCAGCCGCAGCTGCATTGGCCCGGTGGGTATATCCACCGGCTGAGCGCCCATTTCAAGGGCTCTGCTGTAGGCCGCCTGGGCGTTTTTTACGCGAAAGGCCATGCCGCAGGCAGAGGGACCATGTTCTTTAGCAAAATAATGGGCGTAGCTGCTGGGTTCGTAATTGATAATAAAATTGATGTCGCCCTGACGAAATAACACCACATCTTTGGAGCGGTGATTGGCGATATGGGAAAAGCCCATCATAGTAAAAACCGGCTCTAGAATACCGCGCTCGGGCGCGGCAAACTCGACGAATTCAAAGCCGTCTAGGCCCATTGGGTTTTGCTCTATATCTCTATCTTTAGTGCTAGTGTTCATAATGTATCCCTAAGCTCTGGATGACTGAATATTGGTTGTAATTGCAACTATTATTGGTTGCAATTACAACTAATGTCAAGCATTATCAGCACATGAGTAAAAACCATCAGTCAGCCCGCGAAATACTTCAGCTAGAGCGTTATTTTCCGTACCGGTTATCGATTCTGTCGAATCGTATCAGTGCTCTAATCTCTGAAACTTACAGCGCTAAGTTTGCTCTGAGCATTACCGAGTGGCGAATTATGGCGGTCTTAGGGGAGTATCCTGGGATTTCAGCAGATGAGGTTTCCCTGAAGACCCAGATTGAGAAGTCTATTCTTAGCCGGGCTATCAGTAAGTTGCTGCAGCGCAAGCTACTGGAGCGATCGTTTGATCCCGCCGATAAGCGCCGTTCAATGTTGCGTCTAACTGACACAGGCATCGCAGTCTATGATGAGCTTGTGCCCATGTCTTACGACTATGAGCAGGCATTGTTAACCTGCTTTAGCGATACTGAGAGAGACCAATTTAGTGAGTTTATTGATCGTCTGTACCAGCATGCTGATAAGGGTGCTAGTTAGAATGGTCAATGTCCTCTTTCATCGGCGCAACATGCATATTACGTGGCTGGCCCATTTGGAACTGCCCCGCCGCGATATCGGACGGATTTTCCGCATCTGTGAGCTTCGGTACATTTAACTGCTTAGCCCTTTGGTAAGCAGCTTTAGTTTCTGGAAATCTCACGAATGATTTGCTAGGTAGTCATCCCGCCTCTCTGACTTTTAGAAGCCAGCTTAGTAAAGGTCAGTGCTTATCAATCGAATTCATGCTTTTTCCTGGTTAGCTTACAAAATCTAGCTAAAAGCCATGGTATTTCACAAAGCTGTTATTTTCAGCGCGGGTTGAGCGCACATGGTTGGCAGCGAAACTTTCATCTGGGTAGCCCATTGCGATACAGATCATAATGCTCTGGTCATCGGGAATTTGGGCATGTTCCCGGACAACATCTGACTGCATAATCCCCTGACCATTAATCACGCAACCTATGCCTCGCTCCCAGGCGGCGAGAATAATACCGTAGGCCAGAGATCCCAGACCAAACTGAGTAATCGCTGCCGGCTCAAGATACTTGTCATAGGTGAGAACCAGTGACACTGGAGCATCAAATTGGCGAAAACCCCTCAGCATCCAATCCATACGCTTTTCTTTGTCATCGCGCTCAATACCCATGGCCTCGAAAAGCTGAACAGCCACATCAATTTGATTTTGCCGATGCCCTCCTTCGTACTCTTCCTTATAGGGGAAGTCGCGAACATGGGGCTTTCCTGCCAGAGTATTTTTGGTATTGCCTTCACGGATCTTATCCAGCACCTCACCGGCTACAGCATGAATATGCCAGGTTTGCGTGTTGTAGGAAGTCGGTGCCCATTTGGCAGTATTGATAATCTCATCAACGATTTCTTTGGGAACAGGTTTATCTTGGAAGCCTCGAGCGCTCTTTCGTGACTGGGCAAACTGAGTAAAATTCATTGGGTCATCCTTAGAAACAACTATTTAATATGGCATACTATATGCCATTATTTTTTGAACTTCTACTTTTGTGTTTAAGATATCTGGGAAATTTGTATTTATATCTCTAACCAATCCGCTCTGCCAGGTTCCTGTGGTCAAATAATACCGCTCGGTAATCGGCATCAGTTTTTAATAATTGACTAATGGCATAATCAATGCCATATTTTGCGATAGGGCTCCTGGCCTATAAGAAAAGCCTGTGCATAAAGATTAATATTTCCTTTTTTGATTCGATATAAAGGTTAAACAGATGGAAGTAAAAAACGCAGTTTGTCCCACGAATCCTCACAGATACTGGTGAAGCTTGGTTTTGAGCGAATATCTACCCAAGACCTGCAAGCCATTGGACGCAGCTTACAGGCTGTGCTGCACCGGTCTGATAATCCGTTTCGCTTTTTGCAGCATTTGGTGGAAGTGTTCCCTTTTAGGAAGATGAATTTATGAAAAAATGGTTATTGAGAATTTTTATGGTTCTGGCCGCACTATTTCTGGCTGCATTTTGGCAGATGTATTTTTCAGAGCGCCCACCGCTGATGACAGACCAGACCACATTGGCTGGCGATGGCAGCACCATTAATTATTGTGAATTACCCATGCTCGATAGTAGCGGAAAGATGGCTGCCGAAATTCCTAAGGGCAACACGCCAGGTTGTGGCTACACTCATTTTCCTTTACCTATCTTGGCTGAGTGCACTGAACCGTTACCGGAGGGCGCCGATGATATTCGTGGCTTATGGATTGGCGTTAAAGGTGGGCATACCGGACATGTAGAACGGGTAGAACAATGTGGTTCACGTGTAGTGATTACCTCATCGGGTATTATTCATGACGGCGGCCCCAATAGCAGCGCCGATGTTGTCGGTATAAATTCTAACGATACCGAGGGATCTATACTCTTTACCGTTGGTGACAAAGAGTTTTGCGGTCGAACCTCTGCCAGTATGACCTGGGATAACAGGGTGCTAGAGTTCAATGCTTTCGGTTGGGGTCCGGTAGTGGTTAGACGATATATGGAGGGCGAGCAGTTAGTATGGGAATATGTCGATGGCAGTACAACCCATATGGATCGAATTTGTCAGCTGCCAGAAGAACATAAAATTCCCGCCAAACGAGGCAGGAAGATACAGATTTTTTAATGATATCTATGCCGGCAGTGGGAATTATTCGGGCTTTACCCTCACCACTTCGTGGTTTGGCTGAACCCGCTACGCGTCTTCATTCCAAAATCGAACGGCCAATAAAAAACCCCAACCCTGTCGGGTTGAGGTTTTGTTATTGGTGGAGGCGGCGGGAACTGTAATCCGACTGTAAGCTATTGATTAATATAACTTTAATGGGTTTAGAAAACTGCTTTTGTTACATCCTATGTTACTTAAACCAACAACGGCATCATTCACACGATCGATTGCCTCTCGAAGAAAATAGAACCTTATACAACTCAGAATTTGCATAGGCCTCACACAAATATCCATGCGATGGAGCTAAGCTGGTCAGCATCAAAAACTTGAGCATAAACTGCTAGAGAAACCGGGCAAGCACCAATACTGACAGTGCGCCCGGAATACCATTTTAATAATTGTTTAATCCGCAGCTGTAATCAGTGATAAGGCATTTATGATGTCTCTAAATGAGACCAATTTAAAGTTTTGCCGCTTGAGCTTTGACTCTTTATCTACTGTGTTCACATCATCCTGTATAACCATTAAACCCTCTGGAAAATGGTTATTGAAGTCTAGATTGATAACCTCAATACCATCGGTAGTAGTGATTTCATCTATAGGTAGTGCTGTTGCGCCAAGACCTGCTTTGACACTGAAGCTTCCCACATACTGATAGGGGGGCTTGCGATCATACAGATTAAACTTTGAGTCGGCCTGGGAAGATAGCACAATAAAACCGTCCCTATCATTGGTCTTATAAATCGCAACGCCTTCAGGATCACCGACGATATTACCTTTTCTGGAGTCTACTGTAGTAAAGTTTGAAAAATCCAGAACCCGATCAATATTGTAGGCTTTAAGTACTCCATTGGTCTCTTCCTCAGAAATAAACAGTCTGCGATTCTCATCATCGTATACACAACCCTCAGACTCTCCACCATTATCGAATGTTGTCAGCAAAGATAACCCTGCATCCGAATACTGCCACATCTCAACTCTAGGTCCTTCATCTTCGGTGACAAATGCGATAAAACCAAACTCTGGATCATTACCTGCACAGATACCATAGATATTGATTGCCGAGTTAGCCCTCAGTGACCGCTGAGTATCTAGAGAAAATTTATTTTGTTTGGAGCCCTCTCGCAGTCGTGAATCTGAAACCAGCCAAAGGTCTATAGTCTCGTTGGTTCGATTTGAAGCCACTATTTTGGTCACACCGCCCTGGCTGCGGAGGTCAATATTGTTAATATCGCCAAGTTCTGTATAGCCGATTTCCTGGCCCTGCAAATTATAGACATGTACGCCGCTTTTTTTGTCGGTTCCAAAAATCAGTGAATTTTCAGGCCGTTCAAAGTCGACCCAAATGGCAGGATCGTCTGCCGCATCATCATGGGTTGTTACCTGTGGTGTTTCGAATTTGGCTGTTACCGCCGGATATTGACTACAGGCTCCAATAAATAAAACAAGGCCTACCAGTATAATTTTATTGCAGATTTGTGATGTCATATAAACATGTCCTAGTAAAAACGCAGATTAATTTATTCTGAAACTCTTCAATCCCTTAATAATAAACCGCTGCAACCAATACTGTGGTTACAGCGGTCAGGGTGGGAAAGACAGCATCGCACTTTCCCGGGGGAGAGCTAGAACTTGTAGGTGAAACCTACTGAGTAATTTCTTCCAAAGAGATCATATTGAGACAGCTGACATTCATCGCCCCAATAGTAATACTCTTCCTCGTTACCCATATTTACTGCTTCGAATTTTATTTCTATCGAGTCAGTCACTTTATATTTTGCTGTTAAATCAACTTGCATATAGGCATCAACGAATCTAGAGTTATTGACAGAAACATTATCAATGTCGTCGCCTTCATCAGACAGCCAATCCAGATAGTCACTTCTATAATTGGCAGCCAATCGAACATCCCAAGGACCTTTGTCATAGCCTATGCTGATATTGGCAGCTTCATCGGCAAGCTTTCTAAAAGGCGTCGTAAACGATGTGTCATCAGTAGGAGAAAAGGTGCTTTCACCGTCGGTTAATGTGATATTACCCGCGAAATACATTCCGTTTTCCCAGCCATATTGAAGGCTGAGCTCAAGACCATCGATCGTAGAATCATCCGCATTTTCCCAAGTCTTTACATCATCATTAAAGGTAACGCCCATAAAGGTCGCTGTCTTATAGATTTTGGGGTATATGGCGTTCTTAATATCCTTTCTGAATAATCCGACACTGACAAAGGTCATATCATCGCCATAGAATTCCAGCGACACATCGAAGTTGGTGGCCTCATAGGGCTTTAAGTTAGGGTTACCTGCGCTGCCACTGATATCCCCACCATCATTGTTATAATTCAGTTTCGGAGCAGTCTTTTGAAATCCTGGTCGCGACAATCCCTTCCATATGGCACCTCGTAACGTCCACTGGTCGGTCAAGAAATACTTAACATTAATACTGGGGGCAAAGAAAGAATGATCACTGCTAGCCAGCACAACGTTTCCATCTTGATCAAATGCACTTGAATCCGTTGATGTATCTTCGTACCTAAAGCCTGTAACCAGAACCCCTTTATCCCAGGAATATGTGTTTTGGATAAAGACTGCGTTTACTTTTTCTTCGGTTACAAAATCTCTGGAGACTGCGTCGCTAAAGTCAACATCCAAAGCGTCAACTTGATCACGCAACCCATAAATGAGATCCGGATTAGCCTGTGGGCTAAAGGTTTGACCCGGTATTCTCCAGTCCAGCGTCTGGGGATCAAAGTCAGCCAGTGTCGAATCAGCTTCGTAAACTATGATGTAATCATCAACATCTTTTTCACGATCCTTCCTTTTGAAGCCCATCTTAACAACACCAAAATCAAATTCTTTTTCTGCGTTGATAGAAAATGCCAACTCCGAATCCTTGGAAACATTCTCAGTGATCTCGAGCTCTTTGAATCCTAGCTGTGCAGGATCATAAATACTTAAGTCAGTTGGTGTAATAATAACTTGCTGCGGATTACTCCAATCAATATGTCCGACTGTATCTTTTTGATCCATTCTGAAGGTTACATCAGCATTGTCGCTATCATCTTCCTCTGCGAAAGAATAACTCAGCATCGGGTCTATACCCCAGTCACCCACATTGCCCTCGAACCCAAAGGTAACGGCAGATAATGTTCGGGTTTCATAACGGACGCGGGTTTCTGCATCATGGCGCATGCGATCAGTTTGCATGCCTGTTGCTGTGCCCGTGCCATCTATCAGCCCCAACTTGCCATATTCATCTTTCCAGCGAAGCTCCTCATCGTCATACTGATTGTAGAAAGCACTCAAATACAGTCTTCCACTGTCAACCAGCATATCGACGTCATAACTCAAGCCAAACCGCTCACGGGTTAATTCGTAATAACGCATCTCGTAGTCATCATTCATATAACCATCTTCCCAACCAAAGCCGGTTTCATTGTTGTAGGCAACAATATCCTTGCTGGAGTAGGTAAGACCTAATATATGGCCCGAGGACTCATTGAGCTTATCGCCATAGGTTATGGCAAGTTTTGGATTTGCTTTTTCATCTGCATACTGGCTGAAGTTGTTCTGAATTTTAACTTTTAGCAGCTGTCGCTCTAGCTCAGCTGGCTTCTTGGTCCTAAAATCGATACGTCCACCAATGGAATCTGCATCCATCTCTGGCGTCAAGGTCTTGGCGACAGTAATAGAATCCAGCAACTCAGTGGGCAACCCGTCTAACATGACACTTCTGCCATTTTCAGGCGCCACCATAGAGGCGCCATTAACTGCAATGCTATTGAGATCAGAGGATAAACCCCTAATAGTGACATAGCGGCCCTCACCCTGGTCATTTTCAACAGAGATGCCTGAGAGTCTTCTTATCGCTTCAGCAGCAGTAGTGTCAGCAAATCCTCCAAGTGCATCAGAATCTACTACCGATATAATGCTGTCGGACTCTCTTTGTTTTTCTACTGCAGACAATAGGCTTGCCTTTGAACCAACTACAGTAATTTCTTCGAGCCCTCCGGCATTTTGCGCCTGAGCACCCATAATGGTTGATAATGCAGTGATTGATACTATTGCCTGATACAAATTTGTGCGTTTCATGATAAATCCCCAAAAAGTGTTAAGCGGCGAGGATAATGAGGCTGTATTAAATTTATTGGTCATTAAGATTAGGGTTTTGTGACAAAGCCGCGACACAACCTTCGAGAGATAGTCATAAAAATTTAATATTTCTGTCATAGGCTATTCAGGATCAATGGCAGCGATTGGAAATTATTGTGAAACGTAAAGACATCCGAATAATTGAGAATCCTTACCAAAATGTTAGTGAAAGCGAATACCAGATTGAAAAACGCCGACTGCAGGTTGAACTGTTAAAGATTCAGCAATGGTTGGTCCAGCAAAAGCTCTCTCTTGTCGTAGTTTTTGAAGGAAGGGACGCAGCTGGAAAAGGGTCAACCATTAAGCGTTTTACAGAAAATCTTATGCCTGCGCATTTTTCAATCAATGCACTGGGCGTTCCAACTGAGTCAGAATCCAAGTATTGGTTTAGACGATACGAGTCACTGTTTCCTGAACCGGGCAACATCACATTTTTTGATCGATCTTGGTATTCAAGGGCATTGATAGAGCCCACGATGGGTTATTGCTCAGAAAAGAGATATAAACGTTTTATAAGAAAGGTGCTGAACTGGGAGCACAATCATATAGACAAAGGCCTGTTAATGGTTAAATTCTACCTCTCTGTAGACCAAGATACCCAGTTAATAAGGTTCGAGAATCGATTAAGCAACCCACTGACCTACTGGAAGTTTTCGGAAAATGATCTCAATGCCCGAAAAAAGTGGACGTTGTTTACCAAGTACAAAAATCAAATGTTTGAGCATACCTCATCAGCAATATCACCCTGGGTGGTAGTGAATGCCAATTCAAAGAAACAAGCCAGATTAACCAGTATGTTATACTTGGTGCGTTTTTTTGGTCGACGAAAGTTTGAGCCACTGACGGGAGAAGATGTACGAGTCAGTCATAGCATTTCTGTTGGTGGTGTAAAGTTTGGTGATCTTACGCTCCAGCAACTAGCCGTGCTAAAAGAACTAAAAGATCAGGAGTAGCAGACATTATTTATGGAATCCGTCATGGCTAAAAATCAAAATACAACGAGTTTCCCGGACTCATTGCGTCAAACCATCGATTTGCCGGTTATCGAATCTGCTGGCGGCCTAGTGTGCAATCATCAGAACCATATACTACTGATGTTTAAACGTGGGCGATGGGATATGCCTAAGGGACGAGTCGACGAAGATGGGAAAAAACTGTCTGCTATTCGGGAAGTCAATGAAGAAACTGGACTCGAATCCTCCAAGTTATCCATAGAGGGCAAGTTAGTCTCAACCTGGCATACAACTCGACATCAAAATATCAGGTACATGAAGAAAACACACTGGTATTTAATGCGTTATGACGGATTTGATGCAGACACTATTCCCCAGGTTGAGGAAGGCATTATTGAGTGTAGATGGATTCATTTGAGTGAGTTACCTAAATACAGAGGTCTAATGAGAGCTCGCATTGAGTATGTTGTCGATTTTTGGCATGAAAATCTTGCCTATACCGCGCGGCCCTAAAGCTAGAAATTGAAAAACCCCCAACCCATTTGGGTTGAGGTCTATTTTTGGTGGAGGCGGCGGGAACTGTACTTAGCCTGTAAGTTATTGATTAGTAATGATATGTTGATATAGAATAGCCGTGTGTGTTACTTCTTGTGTTACTTTAGCCGTCTTGAATGTAATACATGAGCTTGCCAACACAGCATTCAGTAAAAGTTTAGGGGCCACTGAATAAGTGGCGGGTGATTTTTAGGGTTGGTGACTGTCCTATTTGTTGTGATTATTCGCTCACCGGCTGATGCGCTTTTCTCCACTGGCTGGCTGATATTCCATATTTCTTTTTAAAGGTTTTTGAAAACGTGCTTAAGTCCTGAAAACAGAGACGCTGGGCGATATAGGTAAGTGGGTTATCGCTATTAATCAGTAGATTCTCCGCTAGTTCAAAGCGAGTCTCGTTAAGTATTTCGCTATAACTTGATCCCACTTTCTGGAGTTTGCGTTGAATGGTGCGTGTTGTATGGGGAAGACGTAGGGCCAAAGCTTCAATGTCAGACCTCCCCAATAAGAGATTTTTCTGAATCATCGTTTTAACCATTTCTCGGAAATCGGGTTTATCTTCGAGGTGTAAACTTGTGAGGTATTCCGACAGTAGCGCATGAGCGTTGTCGTCCCGGGCGGGCAGTTCGAAGTTAAGAAATTGGCTGGGGAAAAAAATCGCATCCTGTTCTGCGTTAAATTGAATCGAGCATCCAAAGTAATTTCTCAAAGACACATTATTGTCGGCGTCCTTAAATGTAAATGAGAGGCTTGAAGGCTGCCATTTATTATCGGTCACTTCCTTTAGCATATTGTGCAGCGATGCAAAAAAAAGAATATTTCCCTGAGGGTAGCGGGTGCTCTCTTGTCCATCCAGCAACCGCGAGAAGGAAGATACATTAGGCCAGGTTTCCAGTGAATAATAGACTCCAAGAGAACGTCCTCGTAAGTGATTTTGTATCCCCTTAATCGCCTGTTCAAAGGTTTTTGCCACACGACCGTAAAGAACGGCTTCACGTGCGTAACCAATTTCCCTGCGCTTCTCGGCAAGACGAAGGGCAAAATCAGCACGGCCTAGCTGTCGTGCTGCGACCTCTAAAAGGTAGCCACCATAGCTGTAGGGGATGAGCTCTGAAGTACCATAAAGTATTTGCCCTGGGCACCCGGTTTCTGCAAGTAACTGATTGACATCTCCACCTAGCTCTTCATAGAGTTCGGCTGTACCAGCCAAATATTTTCCCCACATGCGTGCTCTCAAATTGGTCACCTTAGTTCATGTTCCACGAAGCCTAACCGCCTAGCTTATTGACGCAATTAAACTATTAGGTGTCGTATAATACCAAATAGAATATGGTCTTTCTAGCTACTCTTTCAGTGGCAGTATGGGTATGTTACATACCCAAATAGTTATTCACTCACTGGGGCACCACTAGGTTAACCCTGTAACGATAGGTAGTATTAATGTCCAAGTTGCTTGACGGTATAAAAGTAGTCGATCTGACCCATGTGTTGGCTGGACCCTATTGTGCCTATCAGTTGGGTTTACTAGGGGCAGATATTACTCGCATCGAAAACCCGGCTTCAGTTGACTTGCCACGAATAATTGACCCGGATCCTGAGCGTCTGGCCAAAGGTATGGGGGCGGGTTTTATAACTTCCAATGCCAATAAGCGCTCCGTTGCAATAGATCTGAGCAGTAAAGAAGGCCAGGATCTTGCCCGCAAGCTCATCGCAGATGCTGATGTGGTGATCGAGAACTTCCGTCCCGGCGTTCTAGAAAAGTATGGCCTAGATGCAAAGACATTAACCCAGAAAAATCCACGCCTTATTTATTGCTCGATCAGCGGCTTCGGCCAGGAAAGTAGCTGGAAGGATCGACCTGCCTATGACGACATTATTCAGGCGATGTCAGGCCTTATGGCTATCACGGGTACTTTGGAAAGTGGGCCGGTCATGGCCGGATTCCCGATCATCGACTATATAACAGGATTGATGGCTGCCTTTGCTATCTCAGCCGCCGTTGCCAAACAGGCTCGTACCGGAGAAGGCGAGGTGCTGGATGTTGCGATGCTGGATTCGGCTATGTCCATAATGGGGCCGGTATTTGCCTTGCAGCACATTGCTGACATGCCCATCGCGCTACGTGGCAACACCTCTTTCTCGGGAAGTCCATTTTCGGGCACGTACACTACTGCAGAAGGGGCAATTGTCGTCACGGCCAATACCCCGGCGCAGGCAAAACAACTTTTGAGCGCTCTCCAGTTAGACGGTCTTTGGGAGAACCCTAAAGTACGCAATTGGCGAGAGAATCCTGATGTGTCGGAATTGATTTCCGGCCCCATCAAAGCGGCGTTCGCGGCGAAGTCAGCTGACGAGTGGGAGGTGTTACTAAACCAGGCTCATGTGCCGTCTGCCAAGCTTCGGAGTATGCCAGAGATGCTTGAGCTGCCTTATTCCAACGAAAGAGGTTTTGTTCACAAAGTGGATATTCCGGAACTAGGTCGAGAATACCCAGTTCCCGGAGTTGGTTTTCTTGCCGGTGGAAAAAACGGTTATGTTGCGTCACCCCCGCCTGTGTTGGGAGAACACACACTAGAGGTCCTCCGGGAAGCGGGCTTGCCCGATCAGGAAATTACGGATCTCCAGGATGCGGGAATAGTCAGAATCTATGAGAAAACTGGCCAGAGTGACAAATAATGACTGCGGTCCTTCATTCGTCACACATTTTTATTCGCTAATCCGGGAGAGATATAATGTCAGATCCAAAATATGTCACGCTAGAAATGTCCGAAAATGTTGGAGTGGTGACCTTCAGCAATCCGCCTAACAATTTTATTACGCTGCAGGCGTTAGAGGAATTCCAGCGGGCCTTCAGGACGTTGGACGCCGATGAAAACTGCCGCGCAATTGTTTTAGCAACTGAAGGAAAGGCGTTCTGCGCGGGTGCGGATTTTACTACGGGTCTGGCAGAAGGCATTGATTTCAATGAGGGTATAGCGAAATTCTATAGTCGTGCCATGACATTTTTCGATATCAAAAAGCCAATGGTGGCAGCAGTTCAAGGCGCGGCAATCGGCGCTGGTTTTGGCTTGAGCCTGGTTGCAGATTTTCGCATCGGCTGCCCTGGAACAACTTTCAGTGCAAACTTTACCCGTCTCGGAATTCATCCTGGGTTTGGTATGTCATTTACTCTCCCTCGTATCATCGGGGCCAGTAATGCTGAATTGCTGTTTTACACAGGCCGGCGTATTAAAGGCAGTGAGGCTTTAAATTTGGGTCTTCTCACCGAGCTAGTCGAGCGGGATGATGTCATGCCGTCGGCAATGAAGTTGGCCAAGGAGGTTGCTACTTGTGCGCCGCTGGCCGTGCAGGATACCAAAGCCACGATGAGAATGGGTTTGGCAGAGCAGGTTCGAGCGGCCAATAAACGTGAACAAGCGCTGCAGATGGCGCAGATGGCAACCAAGGATTTTCGTGAAGGGATAAAAGCAACTCACGAAAGGCGAGAGCCAGAATTTACAGGAAACTGATAGAAGGTTAGGAACTAGAGTTGACGATCAACCCGAGGAAAACATGAATAACATGCCTGTATCTGAATCAGTCAATGATACTAGAAACAACGTCCGAACCGATGAATACCCGAGCTCCTGGGAAGCGAATTATGTTCTGGGTTTGCTGTTTTTGGCTTACGCCTTTTCATTTATTGATCGGAATGTTCTTGGGGTGATGGTAGGCCCAATTAAGGCAGATCTTGAGTTGAGCGACTTTCAATTCAGTTTACTTCAGGGCGCTGCATTCGCAATTCTTTATAGCGTAATGTCTATCCCTTTTGGACGGTTGGCAGATGCCAAGAGCCGAAAACTCATCATGGCATTAGGGCTCTTTAGCTGGAGTCTGATGACAATCGGTTGCGGCTTGGCGAAGAATTTTTGGCAGCTGTTTGTAATGAGAATGGGGGTTGGTGTAGGCGAAGCCACGCTATCTCCAGCAGCATATTCAACGATTAGCGATAGCTTTACCAGAGAAAAACTGACCAGAGCCCTGGCAATTTATAAAGCTGGCATGTATGTGGGCGGAGGGCTGGCATTAGCGCTGGGTGGCTTCATGTACGACTACTATGCGTCGATACCCGATTTGTCTTTTCCGGTATTGGGCGCCATAAATGCCTGGCAGGCAACCTTCGTTACAGTGGGGCTGCCCGGTTTTTTACTGGCCTTAATGATTTTCTTTACCAAAGAGCCCACGCGTAAAGGTATGCTGCGATCCAATGACGCTAATTCTCCAGCATCACTGAAAATCGGAGAGGTTTTTTCCTTTATGTTTGTTCAACACCGCCGCCTATATTTCAGTCTATTTATGGGGTGTTCGATACTTGCCATTGTGAGCTATGGCTATTCGTCGTGGTTCACAGAAATGCTGATTCGCAATTTTTCACTGGATCGCTCCCATGCCGGTTCGCTTGTGGGGACTGTCATAATTGTCGGAGGACTTCTGGGTATCCTTTCAGGGCCACTGATTGTTGGGTTTTTACAGAAACGTGGCTTCGCGGACTCGCATATGCGCGCCTTAATGCTTTTAAGCATTGCCCTTATTCCAGCGGCAGTTAGCGCACCACAAATGCCAAATCATATTCTGGCATTGGCTCTAGTGAGTGTAACGTTTTTTTTCCAGGCGGCCTATATAGGTGTTGCCGCCGCTGGGGTTCAATTGGTGACGCCCAACCAGATGCGCGGTCAAGCTACTGCGATCTATCTCTTTGCTACCAACATGCTTGGACTGGCATTGGGATCAACTCTGGTGGCTGGGTTCACCGATTTTGTTTTTGCTGATGAAGGCGCGCTTATGCATTCCCTGTCGCTGAATTCGGCTGTCCTATTGCCTATCGCCGCATGGATTTTTTGGAAGGGGCTGGATTCATTTTCTACTGCAATTAAACAATCTGAAGAATGGTGTTAAAAGTAGAAAGCTGTCAACGATGGCAGTCAAAGTGTGCGACAAGCAAAGATGGTGCAGCGACGTCGTGTTTCATTTGGAAAGGCTTAAGGAGAGAAGTATGAGTGATTTAGTGCAATTACTACCGCCCAAAGATGGGGTTCAAATTGTGCAACTCAATAGCCCGGAAACAAAAAATGCTCTTACGCTCGAAATGCGAAAAGCGATTAGTACATGTTTTGAAGAAGCTGCGCTAAACGGTGCTGTAAATTGTGTAGTCATTACGGGCGGGGAAAAGTGCTTTTCCGCAGGGGCTGATGTTAAGGCCGTGGTCGATTACAGTCCCACTGAGGTTATGCGGGAGCAGGTTGAACAGTACTGGCTTCCCCTGAAGAATTTCCCCAAACCTCTTATTGCCGCAGTCAGTGGTTATGCCATGGGAGGGGGTTGTGAATTGGCAATGCATGCGGACATTATTGTCGCTGGCGAAACTGCCACCTTTGCACAGCCTGAAGTTCGTCTGGGTATCATGCCTGGCTCCGGCGGTACGCAGCGACTGCCGAGAGCGGTGGGTAAATTCAAAGCAATGAGATTGCTGCTAACCGGTGCATCATTTTCTGCACGGGAAGCGCTTGAGATGGGTATGGTGTCTGAGGTAGTGGCCGACAGTGAAGTGCAAAGCGTGGCTATCAAAACAGCCGAACTGATAGCCAGGCAACCGCAAGTGGCTATACGAAAAATAAAGGAAGTGGTGCTTGCCGGATTGGATGTTTCACTGGACACGGGCCTCTTGATGGAGAGACAGGCCCTGCATCTGCTGTTCGATACTGAGGATCAAAAAGAGGGAATGCGCTCCTTTATAGAGAAGCGTAAGCCCAACTACACAAGGTCTTGATACTAGCTCGAGGCCCGATAGTGGGTGTCTAGATAAACTCCAATGATCCAGTAGCACTGGCTTTGCAGCCCATCCAATTGTTAGAAACTCTGAGAGAAAGATGAACACATTCCTGGAATTTGACGCAGTTGAGCTACCGGGTTACCTGCAAGATACCCGCATGCGAGTGCGAGAGTTTCTGCAAAGGGAATACCTCTCCAGGAAGCACCTATTCTCTAACTCCTTTAATCCAGAGTTCAGCAGGATCTGTGGCAAGGCAGGTTATATTGGTATGACCTGGCCCAGGCAATACGGCGGTGCTGAGAAAAGCTATCTCGAGCGCTATGTGGTTTGCGAGGAAATGTTGGCAGCAGGTGCGCCGGTCTGGGCACACTGGGTTGCCGATCGGCAGTCCGGCTCGGTGTTGTTGAACTATGCTTCAGAAGAAATCAAACAGAACCTGATTCCCAAAATTGTTGCCGGACAATGCTACTTCTGTATTGGATTAAGTGAACCCGATTCTGGGTCGGATCTGTTCTCCGCCAAAGCCTCGGCGAAAAAAAGTAGTGAAGGTTGGGTATTGAACGGCACCAAGCTGTGGACCAGTGGCGCGCAAATATCCCACTACATCATCGCCCTGATGCGTACAGATAAACCTAGCAAGGACAACCGTCGTCATGGGCTCACCCAGTTTTTGGTGTCTATGGATACGCCGGGAATTAGCACTCGGCCAGTGAAAAGCTTAGCTGGGGGATCCGAATTCAACGAGGTGCATTTCGATAATGTGGTTATCCCCTCGGGCAATGTGTTAGGTGAAATTAATGGTGCCTGGAAGCAGACTAGCGAAGAGCTCGCCTATGAACGCAGTGGGTCGGACCGATTTCTGGAAATATTTAGTTTGTTTCAGGAGTTGGCTAACTATGTACATAGGAATCCCAAGGTTCATTTGCAGGAAGCTTTGGGAACCTTGGTAGCCGACTTGTATAGCTTACGTCAAATGTCCCTGTCAGTAGCACTGATGCTTGAACAGGGTAAAACACCCATGGTAGAGGCAGCACTGGTAAAAGATGTGGGCACCCTCTGGCAGCAGGCACTGCCGGAGCGAGTCAGAAGCATTGTGGGTGGTGAGAATGATTTTGGCGATCAGCATCAGCTTCGCCGTGAAATCGATAGCATGTTGAAGATTGCTCCCAAGCTCACTATTCAAGGCGGCACGACGGAAATCTTACGCGGAATTATCGCCAGAGGACTGGGCTTGCGTTAGCAACTGAATACAGTGGTTGATTGAAGCTCTAAATTATATTGAAAAGGTTCTGCACATCAACGACGTTTGAGATGATTGGTTTAGGAGTAAAAGATGGGACTTTCGGGTACAGATGCCTTACTTGCAGATGCTGTATCAAAATTATTGGGGAACATCTCCACCAATAAATTATGCTTGGACGTTGAGAAAGGTTACTGGCCCTCTTCTGAATGGGCGCAGGTGGTAGAAATGGGACTGCCGATGGCATGGTTGCCAGAGGATTTGGGGGGAGTAGAATTGCCCCCGGAAGAGGGGTTTGCGATCGCCAGACTTGTCGGCCGCTATGCCACGCCGTTACCGATAGCGGACGCCCTGATAGCGTCAGCTATTGCAGCTAGAGCTCAGATTAGACTGCCGGACGCTTTGGTGCTATTAGGCAATACTCCACCGAACGAAACGCTTGTCATGAATAGTGACGGGACAATCAGAGGAAGATGCCGTGCCACCATCTTTGCACAGTATGCTCAGTACCTGCTGATACCAGTAGAAACCTCGACAGGCTCGCGAATTGCGTTGATTGAAAATTCGGGAAATCAGTCAACCGTCGAAAATACAATGGCGGGCGAACCCGGTTGTGAACTTGTTTTTGAAAAGGCCAAATTGGTCGCCATGTCCGCTGAGGATTTTCCTGATGTACAGGATATTATCAACGATATTGGCGCTGTCGTGCGCTGTCAGCAAATCGCTGGAGCGTCTGAAGCGATCCTGGATATTTGTATCAATTACGTCAATGAACGCGAACAGTTTGGTCGTCCAATAGCGAAATTTCAAGCAATCCAGCATCACCTGGCGGCCATGGCTGGGGAGGTGGCGGGTATAGCCTGTTCTGCAGATGTGGCTAGTCGCACATTGATCAAGAACAACTTTAACTCCAGCGGTGTAGATATCGCTATTGCATCAGCAAAGGTGCGAGCCGGTACCTCGGGGGCGAAGGTGATACGAATTGCACATCAGGTACATGGTGCGATCGGTTTCACCGAAGAATACAACCTGCACCGATTTACGCGAAGAATCTGGTCTTGGCGTGAGGAATTTGGCAACGAAATGATTTGGTCTCGTCGCCTTGGGCAGTTGGTCACTAACCGCGAAAACCCCCAGCTTTGGCCTCTTGTTTGTGAGTAAATCACAGGCTCCGTCTCTACCACGCCGCCTGCAAGAGTTTTAGCGCATCCGCCACCTGCTTGTCCGGCGAGCGAGCACCGGCATTGGCGTTGAAGTTCTTAATAGTCTCCCGCGCGATGCCGATCAGGTCATCCTCTGGAATATCCAGCTGACGCACCTGAGTCGGTACGCCCTGGGCCGCATACACTTCCTCCAGCCGGTCCGCGACAGCCATTGCGGCGGCCTCCGCACCCATGCCATTGCTCCAGACCCCCATTGCAGAGGCAACTTGCTGGGCCTGGGCCTCCTCCACTCCAGCCGCGGCGAGTCGCAGAGCAGGGGCGTGCACCACCGATGTGCTCTCCCCCTGGCCTACTCTCGGATAGCGCACATGCAGGGCCGTCGAGATGGCATAGCTGCCACTGAACGGGCCGGCGGTGAAGCGGCCGCGTCCATCATCCTCCGCTCGGGTGGTCAAGAAAGCTGCCAGCGACAGGTCGATGCGCAGGGCCGGATTATCCAGTTCCTCCATCAGGCGCAGATAGGCATCATGG
>Ga0209603_1000062_pt1 | contig 129777 bp, 141 predicted proteins | sample COGITO_mtgs_1206_FD_184812 | JGI IMG/M metagenome (GOLD analysis project Ga0209603, IMG submission 184812) | Pelagic marine microbial communities from North Sea - COGITO_mtgs_120607 (SPAdes) (version 2) | ecosystem: Environmental > Aquatic > Marine > Epipelagic ...
ATCCGAACCTCTTCGCAAACGTTTTGAGATCAATTGTTTCAAAACTACCAAACTCATCGGTTACTCTGAATCCAACTTTACCTTTAACTTCTACAGGTTTTGCTGAATAATATTTGTTGCCTTGTCTAAGACCACCGATCTCAGATCCGTAGAAACCAAGCTTTTTCATTTTAGGAGCAGCTTCTTCAAGTTCTTCGTCAAACATACCTGAATCTTTCATCATCTTGAGAGCATCTTTCTTTGCTCTTTCCATGTTAGACTTATTCATCTTTTCAACAGCTTGCTTAATCATCTTAAGACGTTTTGCCTTATCAGCAGGTGACAATGCCTCTTCAACTTCCTCTTTGCCCATTGCGTTTCCGTAGACTTTACCTTTAATTCTACTGTGACGATCTCCATCTTTCTTGCCGTCTTTTTTCTTATCTGCTGCAATTTCTGCTGGAGTAGGTTTTCTATACCCTTCTTCAACGCCTTCTCTTGCGAATATAGCTACGGCTTGACCTGGACGAGCTTTAGGATACATTGCTTTAAATACAGATTCATGCCCCATTATAAATGTAACAAGATCTTCAAGAACGACAGTATCTAATTTAGACATATGCTTTGCAGCATCCTTTAATTTGCCAGCGCCAATCAGTTTGGCAACTGTTTGAAAGTCCCTCTTATCTCCACCGGTTTCTCTGCGAGCGGCGTCGTTGATTTCTTTTGCTAATACTTTTGATTCTGTATTAACATTTTCTTGAATGGGGTCAACCCCCTCTAAAATATCTCTAAACTTTTTCATTTTTGGTTTCCGTTTTGTTGGTTGACCTGGAGTGTCTTGTTGTAGTTTTTGAACGAGTTCATCAGTACCTTCTTCGCCCGCTCCTCCTGTTTCTATAATTCTATTTATACTCATACCTTATCAGCAAGATCTTTATCTGCCTTTCCCCATGTTCCTGGTGATTTAGTGGCAAAACTGTTTACGCGAGCTAATCCCCATTGTACTGGAGTTGTACCAGGACGATGGCCTGTTCTCCAAGCAGCAACACCACGATCAAATACTTTCTTTAAAATTGCGTAAGGCATTCCTGATTTCTCAGCTTTATCCTTCAACGATTTTTCAGGATTCGATTTTTCAGATACAAACTCTACCTGTTCAATCAATTCGTGTAATTCGTTAATCTTTTGTTCTGTTATTTGAGATTCAATCTGTGCTCGTTGTTTCTCTAATGCCTCAGCTTCTCTTGCCTTGCCATACATCTTAAATCTATAATCAAAGTTTACAGTATTATCTTGTCTTAATAATTGGTGAGGTCTTTTTAAACCTGCGCGTTCCATATTACGATTAACTGCTTCGCCAAACATTTTCTTAAACTTATTTGAATGCTTAGATGGTTTTGTTTTAGCTTCTGCATCGCCAGGTGCCTTATCATAAGCATCAGGGTTATCATCATCCATCTTTGTCTTTTTATTAAAATGAGCTTGTCTTTTATCTTTAGTTGAACCACCTAGACCTTTATAATATCCAGGCTGTTGCTTTTGTTGTTTTGATTCTTTGTCTTCTTCTTTTTGTAATCTTTCTTGAATTGATGCTGCTCGGTATAAGTCAATGTTAGAGGATTCATTTGCGGATCTTAGAGCCTTTTGAACTTCAGGATGTTTTGATAAATTGCGTTTTAGTTTATCAATTTCTTTTACTGCGTAATTCATATTACCTGCTAAATCCAACGCGAGCTCAATACCTAACTTAACATTCTTATCTCTACCTGCGGCTGATTTTGCTTTTGGATTATTCTTATAGTATTGAGCAACTTCAGCGCCTGTTAGTTTTTGCTTCCCCATTGGCGATAACGGATCAACTTTACCATCCTTAACTCTTTCGCCGAGGAATTGTTCTACTGCGTAATTCAATGATTCGGAAATACCTAAACCTTTACGAACATCGCTATATAAAGATAACCTCAATCTATCGTTTCTTGTTGGAATTCCTTTTGTAAATAAATCAAGATCACCTTCTGCAGCTGCAGCTCTTATCTTACTTGCTGACATACCTGAAACATCATCGCTGTCAGGATCTCTATCACCTGCAGATACAACTTTAATTGAATCGAATGTAAAATCCTTTCCGTTGTATTTGTTTAATAGTGTTTCAAATTCTTTAACTCTATCAGAACCTACAACTAAAACAAGATCCTTATATCCTGTCTTTTGTATTTCTTTTGCTACTTCTATGATTGTTTTTGCTGGTGATTTAACGACTAATCTTTTACCAAAGAATGCTTGAGCATATTTGATTTTTTGATCGTATGTTAAAGGATTCTTTTTTGCGTCTTGAGTTTTTGATAAGTAAACTAATGGAGTACCCTTTTCAGATATTGCTGTTGATACAATCTTATTAACTAATTTTTCATGACCTACTGTTGGAGGATTCATGCGACCAAACGTAATAACAGCTTTATTCTGAACAGCTTCGTTAATACGAGGTTCAGTATCTATATACTTATTTGCGTCAAATGATTTTGCAGAATCTTTCTTTAAGATTCCTTTCCCAGTATCTTGGTCTTTCTTCTTATCTTTGCGCTTCTTGATATCTCTGTTATCGGCCTGAGCGGATTTATCGGTATCAGTATAATCGTCGATAGAGGCGCTCGCTTGAGACGTTGTATCTTTTTCGTTTAAGCGATCCATTTAAATATTCCTAATTTTAGTTTGCTGATGTTTTTATTTATAATAATTAGCAAAGCTATTAATAAATTCGTAGTTTCTGTGTGCAGACTCATCCCAAATCGTTGATTCTCTTAAATAACCAACTGCTGGTGTTGGCGACATAATTGCTAATGGTATTTGAGTCTGTCTTTGTCCACGAATAAAGTATGCGTTATCTACTGCTCCTAATATTCCTTTTTGTTCTATTTCGTAAATAAGATTTTGAGCAGTTCGTTTGGTCATCATATATGCATGTGCACCTTCATGACCATCTATATTAATTATTTTCCGTTCTTGTTTATTTCCTTCAATATAGTTATATTCTAATTCTGTTAGCTTATAACCTAATGTAATCAAATAGTTATCTGGTATTTTTATATCTGGTTTATAATACATAATAGCATCGTGTTCTAATACAATACCAACTGTATCTTCACCTTCGGCAATTTTTTTCCAAATAGCAGCATGGCCTGCTGAACAAGTATTTGCTTTGTGATGCATATTTGGTTCGGCAACATATTCCATAGGCTCATGGAATTTCATTTTAATACCAGTTTGGCACCAAGCCATACGACCAGTGCAATGAGACCAACCTTCGAAGTATTCCCAATCTAAATCAACAAGATCGCAGGATTTAGAACAAGTCTTTGCGTATTCTCGAGACTTTGGATGGTCATGCGTTAATATGTAAGCCTTCACTTAAATTTAATTTCCTTATAACCATGCTCAAAACAAAACTCGTTAATCTTATCTATGTATTGATCTCTTGGAGGGCCAAAGTCATATAACATTTCTTCGAAAGGAGAATGATTACGTGTGTTCTCAGCTTTCCTATGTTCAACATACGTAATGTCATCATAATGTTTTTCTAAATATTCATATAGTAATTTATCTTGATCTTCAATTCTGTATGTAACATCTGGTTTTAAATAGTTTATCATATCATTAAACGCACATATGCTAACGATAGCACTCTCAATAGGATTTTTTTGTTCCATGCCATGAATACGGGCAGACCTCCATCTATGAGATATAAAATCTAATCTTTGTCTTGGGCTGGTGTTGACAACAAACGTATCTCCTTGTTTCTCGAAGTTAGAATGTATAGTATGTGGAGTTTCTGTATATACAATTGACGCTAATGATTCTCTTGGGTTTCTTACATTGTAAATTAAATGATCATACGCAGGTCTATGACTAAATTGATTTTGCCACAAAAAAGGACCTGTCTCAAATACTAAGAACCAAGATACAATTCCATCCTTACCGATGTTTTCATGTAAAACATCTAAGCCCCACTTGCGTAATATCTTTGATGTATAGCCAGTTCCTGTTCTTGGATGACCTATACCTAATATAGGAACATATTTACAGTTTTCGCCTTCTTTATAAGTAATGCGTTTACGTTCCCGCATTTATACTCCATCCTTATATTGCTTAAGCCATGGCATTCCACCATCTGTTGCTGTTGAACCCCAATGCTGTTCGCAATATATTTTCCCAGGGCCGTCATACCTTGGATAGCCTGGTCGGAACCATTGAGGTATAAACATGTATGATGGAAAGATATGTAATAGGTGTCGATGATTATCTAATAAACGCGCAAGATAAAAATTACCTGTAGATTCGTGTGGCTTTGGGTCTAATTGATTTGGTTTGAGCTGATGTAGGTTTCGTAGTATCTTATCAAGAAATTCGTTGCCTGGGTTTGCCGCCATCACTGGTGATATAGATCTTGGTATAACTGATTCACATTCAAATACAGTATATGCCAAACTTGGATCTTCAACAAATAATTCCGAAACGTCGTGATAACATTCTGAGTCTGCTTCAGGCCAAAAGCCACCTCTCTCATATATTAACTCATAGCGAATTAAATCAGCAACTCCAGCCCAGGTACCTCGTCTATAGTACTCTTCAATCAAATGCTGATTATACCATTTACGTTTATGTAACATGTCATCTGTGAACACGCTGTATTCCCAGTCAGGCATCTTTTCTTGCCAAGTATTCATCCACTTCAATGGAGCAGGATTTGGTCCTATCCATATATGTGTCATCTTCTTTTCAATATTCATAATCTTTTAATATATCTCATTGCTGCAGCTGCGTTATCATTAGAGTCTAAATTTATATATCCGATGTTAAGTCGGTCAAACTGTTCTATAATTGCATCATCAATTTCTTTACATTCTTTTAGATCTTGTGCTCTACCGTTTTGTTCAAAATCATCAGGTCTTGTTAGCATAAAGTTAATATTATGATTATATAAACAGTAACACTCAAAAGCCATTTTGTCAATTAGATCTGAATAGATTGCTTCACCATATCTCTCACGATATATTGGACTTAAGAGTACAGGACTATCGGTAATAATATAATCTACCTTATCGGACAATCGTAATATCTTTCTGTGTTGATGACCGAGTACCCAAAGTTGATCTGCCAACATTGGTATGTTACCTTCCCATACGCACTCTTTAGCAAACTCATCCGTCAGTTCGACGTTATAGCCTGCGATTTTCATTTGATAGAACAAACCGGCAGCAGCGGTAGATTTACCTGACCCCGGCCCGCCGTAGAAGTTTATGACTGTTACATCTTTCATTGAGGATCACCTTATTCATATTATAGAATTTATATTATATCATATTTAGGCAGGGTTGTCAACTAATATTAAATCAAACGATGCTGATAAAACACCGTTTGCTGCACCAATAGCTCTAAAGTCCATATCACTCTTTTCAGTAATTCGAATAGGAGAAGAGTAATGGATTGTGTGTTCCATTTGGTATAGCATAGTACCACCAGTAACTCTAAATGCTCCGCCAAACGGTCTTACAAAGAGTGATGCTTCAACAGCTTGGTTCTTACTAGAAGATACTTGCATATGAGTTAGGTAAGCAGTTTTACCAGCAGGGACTGTATAAAAAGCTTGTAACGTTTGGCCACGACCTGCTTTAATAGAACTTACAATATCAGCACCGATCGTTGCAGTAACATTACCAACGTTTGTCTCTGTTACCATAAACATACGATTAATACGATGCCAAGTTTTAGTTCCTACAACATCAGCAGTACCAGCCAAAGTCAATGTTTCTGATTGAAAGTTATAATCGGCATCTAATCCTTCAAGCGTAACATCAGTTGTATCACCAGCAAGGGATGAAGTAACAGTAACAACACCGGCATCACCAATTTCTCTCCAAGGTGCTAATTGATCTCCAATATTTTCGCCTTGCGTCCAAATAGTTGACCAGCCTACGCCGTTTGTACCATCAATGATGCCAAACTTATGTACCGCAGAGTAACCGTCTAGTTCTCCGGCTGCTAAAGGAATATTAGATGCCTCGCCAAACGTATTGATAATATTACCATCTTTATCTGCCAGCATAAACGCTTCAAATAAAGTTTTATTACCTTGTAAATATGCTTGAGTTAGTTTGTTCCATATAGCCATTGTTCTTGCCTACCTCTTAAATTTTTCCGTCATAATAGTTTTTGCTTAATTCACCACGTTCTGCGGTTTCACCTTTTTTGCGTACCTTAACATATATTTTTTGAGCACTACCGCCTGGAGGTGTAAATGTTCTAACACCGGACGCTGTAGTTCCATTCGCATCAGAATACGTATCAGCAGCAGTGGCTGCGTTGTCATATTCCCAAATACAAGTATTAGCTATAGCATCTTCAGATCCTAAAACATCAACCCATGCCATTATTTGTCCCACCCTTTAATATACTTGTCGTTAAAATTAGCATTACTAAAGTCAAGTCTGTCAACAAGCTTAACTGCGGTTTTACCCATGTGGTCAATAGCAACAAAGCCTTCTTGCCCTGTTACTTGAAGCCCGTCAGCTGTTCTAAGCAAAGTAGTTAAACCGCCAGCTTTATTTAATTTACTTATGATTAAAAGTTTTGCGTCAATAATTAAATTATATAAATCAAACATAGCAACTAATTCTTTGGTTGATGTTTTCTTAAAGTATTCTAATGTCGCGTCTTTTTTGGCTCGCTGTCCTCTTCTACCTTTATCGGTTTTTCGTTTGGCAGCTTCTTTTTCGTATATATCATCAATATACTTTTCTAAATCCTTTACAAACATACGAGTATTACGTATCTTTTCACCGGCTCTAATTTTAGTATTAACAAAAGTTTTTGTTCTCATTAACGTGTCATTATTATTTGCTACACCATTTAATGTTGCTGGTTTTATTTTTTGGAATAAGGATCCTGCAGCTGATAATATTTTATTAACCTTTTCGGTTTCTGTAGCCGTCATCGTTGCCGTACCTGAAACATCTCTATATACCGCGTCTACCGACCAACACGTTTTCGTTGTTTTGAGGCCTGAAGCGATCTCCTCTCCAAAACTTGCAGACATTTCTTCAAAGCTTGATCCTCTGTATACCGTATGCCAGACCACTCCGATTTTGGATTTGAGTATTTGCTTACCGAGGTTTGATGCCGTAGGTACCGCGTATACGATCGTATTAGGATGGAAAGTAACATGCGGTTCACCCTTAATGTCCAATATTTTGAGATCTTTTTTATCATATAGAAAATCACCTTGTACTACACCTTTGATACCAAGTTTAGGAAACTCTTCTAAGGCTAGTTTTAGTTTTACATTTAAATCACCTGACGTGTCTGAATCGACATCGGCTGCTGTTTTATATACTTTAGGGTTCTTATTAAAAATACCCTTTTTAGCAACAAAGAATTTTTTGTCACTTGGATCAATCCCTGCAAATATTGCAGGTGCACCGTCCCATTTAACTGATACATTAACTTTGGATTTTGAACTACCTTGTAGCATATCTCTCAATGCTCTAAGGAAATTAATAGCAGAACGTGTACCATCAACACCAAGGTTTAATATTGAATCCTCAATATGTTCCATATGAACATTCTTTTCTTCAGCGAGATAGTTTTTAAAGCTTAACATTTAGATACCGTTGAATTTTATGGCAAGATTAAACCCTTGCGCAATTTTGTTATCAGGAAGTGGTTTATTAGAACGTACTGACATGTTCATAGTTACAGTATTACTACCAACTAAATCAATAAACCAGTTTTGTTTTGATGAATCAGATTTATAAGCTCTAATAGTTTTTACAGTTGGAAGATGCGCATCTAATGCGTCTTCGTCAGTAACCATTTTATATTTAGTTCCTATTGCTTTTACAACAACTAATGGAACATTCTCGTCCTTTTTAAGAACTTGTTTTACTATATAATCTATGGTAGACTGTCTGTCTTTATTTACTGCATCAATCAATGAGTCTCTAATAGTTTCGAGCATTTGATCGTATTTGGCTTCGTAGTTCTTTGAATCTTTTTCTTTAGCGGCCTCTATCGTATCAATAGATTTTTCTTTTTGAGACCTAGTCTGCCAATCTTTTGGCAATCCAAATGACTTATGAGTTTGATTATATACGTTTGAAATAAGTTTATCCTTATCTTTTGTATAACCAAAATCGTCAAAGAATTTATTTACATATGTATTAAGTTGAGGCTCACGAGTTTTATCACCGCCTGCTTTTAATGATACACCAAGCATTTCACCTGTTTTAAATTCAACAAATAAATCGCCTTTATGAGATGCCGGAATTCCTGGAGGTTTAGCACGATAACCCCAGTAAACTTGTTTAATAGGACTACCTGAATGTAACTCATCTAAATATTTTAAAACTGCCAAAGCATTTTCCATTTTCTCTTTATATTTTGATGAAGACGGAAATGATTCAATAAACGCTTTACCTGCATCAGCATCTTTTTTATTTACGTAAACGCCATAATCTTTTTTAATATTCTTTTTCATATAGTCATAAAGACTTTTGACAGTATTAAATTTTTGACCTGACATGAATGCAATAGCTGGTGCAAGTTCTGTGATAGTAGAGTTAAGAGTTGTTTCAGACATGCCGCCTGATAATGGCTTATATGTAATACGTATTTTATGAGTTTTAAATGGTACTTCAGTTTGACCCGTAGAACCACCGCCTCGTTTTGCCGCATGTTTTATATTAGCTTTTTTCAAACGAGCTTCAACATCTTTTTTAAGTTGAGCACGATCGTCTTTTGGACCACGAATAACAATAGTCGTAATAGACTTGGTACTTTTTGCAATTGTATATGGAAGTACAATGGCTTTACCTAGTTTTAATTGATCGCTTCTGTTTATTGCACGAATGTCTGTTGTCGCTTCGTTCAAAAATGTTTTGAAACGTTCCATAGTTAACTCCGTAGTACTTTGTTTAGAGTTATTTATAATAATTGCTTACATCAATTCGCCAGCACTAAACAAATCTTTCTTTTTGACTTTACCAATATTACCTTTATCAAATACAGGACTATCATCACTAAATGATACTGAAGGTTTAGGCATAGAGTTAGCAACTGCTTGTCCTTGAGTGATACCTTTTTGAGCACTATCTTCTAAATCATATATCTGCATCTTTGCTCTATCAACACCAACAACAAATCGACGATAATGACTTAGGTCACCCCAACGGTTTTTAAGTTGCTTAATCATTAATTGTCCAAGACCATCAAGTTCTTCGGATGTAATTAAACCAAGGATACAATCCGCGGTATGAGTGATACCCATTGACTCAGATGTATTTGTCAAATCAACATCAGTATTACCATAACCATCTCTATTGAACTGAGACGATGTAATCACGGCACAATTATATTCCATAGCAAGACCACGGATTTCTTCAGCGATTGATTTAACTAATGTATATGAATTAGCAGCCGCGGCACCTTTAACTCGAGATGATGCGCAGATGTTCAAATAATCAATCATAATAACATCTGGTTTGAAGTTACGTTTCATTCGCAACTCTGTTAATAAATGTCGGAAGTGACCAGTATGAGCAGAACCTGTCGGATATTCTTTAACAACTAGTTTACCCGTGGTTTTACCTTTGATACGTTCCATTCTTTTATTATATACATCACGTGGCATTTCCGATACTTCATCAATCGTAATACCCATCATGTTAGCATCAATACGTTCAGAGATACGTTCCTCGGCCATTTCCATTGTAATATATAATACGTTTTTACCTTGAAGTAAAGCCGACGCGGCCGCATGACATTTGACTAATGATTTACCACCACCGGTTGTAGCCAATAAGACTGTCATAGATTTACGAGGTAAGCCACCTTTGGTAATTTTGTTGAGCAATTCAATATCAAAAGGAATACGCTCTTCTTTCTTGTGGTAAAAATCATAACGTGATTCATAGTCTTCAAGGTAATCGTGGCCGACTGAACTATCAAAACTAATACTGAGTGAGTCTTGTAATAATGCAGGCAAACCGTCTTTACCGAGTTCAGCTTCTGATCCATCAACTACGAGGATTGCTTTACGAATTGCGTTATATAAATCGCGATCTTGGCAAAACTTTTCAGTTTCTTTTACAAGCCATTCTTGGTCTGTATCTTCGTCGCGTTTAAGAGTATCAACTGAAGCCATTATACTTCTGTAAGACTCTTCGTTCATATCTTTACGTTTGTCAAGTGTCAGTTTAAGTACCTCAACTGAAGGAGGATCTCTATATTCTTCAACGTAACTTGAATACGTTTCAAATATTTTCTTATGGTTGTTGTCTTCAAAGTAATCTGTTTTTATGTACGGATATACTTTACGAAAATAATCTTCGTTAAATACGAGATTAGATAATACAGTGTTCTCTATCATTATTGATTCCAGTGGCTGAGTTGAATATGGCGGCTCTGTAATTGAACCGCCATACCTTTATAATAATACATTTTGTTATAAATGTCAACTAAAATTTACTCTGATGTGTCAGCAATTGCTTCGTCAATCACCGCGATGTCATCATCGCGCATAATAGCACCTGATCCACCGATAGTAAATGAGTCTTTAATATATTGACCAAAGTTTGTTTCTTCAAACATTTTTAACCAAAACTCTTTATTATCGTTTACTTCTTTAGCTCTCATTAACTTATCAGAAATAACTTCGCCTGTTTCTGGATTGATTGCTTCATACCAACCAACTTTTGGTTTGTTGAGGTAACCACCTTTTTCAGCAACTTCCATTAGACCTGACCATTTAACAATACCGCCGTCATAAGATACTGAGATTGGAATTTTTGATTTCTCTTTAACGTGTCGAGATTTCTCAATATTAATAACGAAGTGATAACCTGTAATCTCAGTACCAACCTTTTCTTGGCGTCGACCGATAATCCAAATGGCGTCAGCAGAGTAATAAATCCCTGTACCGCCAGATACGATAGCCTTTGGAAACAAACCAATCTCTTGGTAAGTATGGTTAACCGCAATCAGTGGAATATCTTTAAGATTAAGATGCGGTGTTACAATACGGAATAGAGATTTCAAGGCTTTTGCCCTTGACATATCAGCAACTGATTTACCGTCAAGTGCATCCTGTGTTTCTTTCTTTGATGCCAAGTTACCGACTGAGTCAATAACAATAACTACATTATCTTTCTTTTCAATTTTATCAAGCTGTTGGGAAATATCAAATTTAAGTTGCTCAACATCTGTGATTGGTGTATGTACAACTCTATCCATATCAATACCAAAGCTTTCAAAGTACGCTTGTGGCGTACCAAACTCTGCATCATAAAACAATAAGATAGCATCTTTATTACGCTTCATATAAGCACCTGCCATTAACAGAGCAAATGCCGATTTAAAGTGTTTTGATGGTCCTGCTAATACCAATAGTCCCGGTGATAAACCACCGTCAATTCTTCCTGATAAAGCAACGTTTACCATTGGAACATCTGTCGGCGCCATATCCTTTTTACCAAAAACTTTTGATTCCATTAATGGCGCGGTCATTTTAATTGTGCTGTTTTTCACTATCTTGTCTAAGAGACTCATATTAGCTACCTTCTACTATTGATTTCAGTTTACTTTTATAGGCCTCAATTTTGCTTACGCGATCAGGCCAATAAATTGTTGATTTCTCAGAATTCTTACATAAGTTATCCAAGAACGGTGTTACCGATTTAAATAATAGTTCTAAACGATATTCAAGGTCGTCAGCCGCAAGTTTAGCATCAGTGAGTTGATCCTCAAGTGTTTGCTTCTCGCTGCTGACTTTTTGAATGGCGTCTTTGGCTTCTGCTTCTTTTTCCTGAAGCTCTTCATCAATGAAGCTGAAACCAAAGTCAAAGTCTAGAACTTCTTCATAGACTTTATTAGCCATTTGCTAGTTCCTTAAAAATAGATAGATCATCGTCGTCATCGTCCATTGACATTCCTTGTGAAGTGCTTGCCGCTGGCATAGCTTCTTTCAAGGTTGGTTCTGGCGCTGATTTACTCGTATTACCGAAACTACTTAAATCTAAATCATCATCTTCTTCAGCAGTGGATGGTACTGATGCATCCTCACCTAAAGCAAGTACACGATATAGTTTTTCTTTTAGTTCTGCATACGATTTGAAGTTCTTTGGATCCACTAGTTCTTGTAACTTGTGTTGTTGATTCCAAATACCTTCGATTACTGAATCGTCTTCTGCAATTGCAGATGGTTGGTCAAATTCAGATTTGTCATAGTTAGGGTATCCTTCAAACTTACGAATTTTCAAACGGAAGTTAGCGCCTTCCCAGAAATCAAATGGATTTACCGGACGTTCGTCTTCGAATGTTGGGTTCATCAAATCATTTAATTTGTCAAAAATCTTTTTACCAAATTGGTACATAAAGACTTTACCATCATTTTGAGGGTTTGCGCTGTCTTTTACGACGAGGATATTAGCCACGTATTTTAATCGACGCTTTTGTTTACGAGCCAAGTCTTTATCAGACTCAACACCAGAATTCCATAACTTAGAGTTATATTCTGATACTGGATCGTCTTGGCTGATGCTTGTAAGCGAGTTTTCAATATACCATAATCCTGTTGGTCCTTGAAAACCGTGGTCCCAGATACGAACGAATGGCATTTCTTCACCTTGCGCTGCTGGCAAGAATCGAATAATAGCAAAACCGTTACCCGCTTTATCGCGTGTTGGTTTCCACATTTTACCTTCGTTGGGATCTGCGTAGCTCTTTGTTTGAATTTTTTCGAGCTGTGAGTTCAATTTGTTTAGAGAAGCTGAACGATTCTTCTTAAGTGCGTTGAAATCCATTGTCATGGTTGTATCTCCTAATTTTGCTGTGTATAGCGTTTGTTTATATTGCGATGTATTTGTCGGTTAAGCCGACCATCTATTTATATTAGAAAAAGTATTCACGTATGATATTTTTAAACTTTTTCTGTTCAATTTCCAAGAAAGGGTAATATTTCTTAGATAGTCTTATTATATCACTTGCTACGATTTTGTCAACTACTTTTTGGTCCCAATACGAAAAAATATTTGCGCAATGAGTTAGTATCGTAAATGTCTCAAGTGTTATTTGTCGTTGAATATAGAGAGTCATAATAGCTGGATGCTGCCCTTGGACAGACACAAAGTTATCTTGGTATTCGTCTCTAAGTTTACTAAGATCGTCCTTAACGACGCGTGATAATGAATCCCGTTTCTTGGTCCATTCCACATAACGATCCTCGCCTTGTTGCTCAACGATTTCTCTGATCCATGCATTTGGTTTGACTATCATATTAGCCATTAACAATTTCTCAGGGTCCTCTTTTTGAGCGAGTTTGTGAAAAAAGAAAACGTCGTTTCGAGTACGATATGTCTCAAACTTAGCTCTAATTTTTCCTCTGTACTTATGATAATCGTAACCGTCAGTAGTAAAATGCTTTTTCATTGCAAGATATTTTACGTAACAATTAAACGATTCTTCATTAGCAAAGCTCTGTGATGTCTTTATCATCTTTTATCACCATTTTCATTTTCACCGCCTCTGTCCTTACCTTTTCTTTAAGGATAGTAGACTTTTTGACTATATCGGCAACTGCCTCTATTTCCAAACCATTTAGACGCGCATACTCAACGAGCGCATCAATATAATTAACCCCATTTGATAACATACTTGATATATCATGGTGTACCTTTTCAGGTGTACGTGGGTTAATAACTTTTTCTGTAGTAATATTTTTATCCTTATCCATTTAAAGATTTAACTCCATTGAGCCAGTTTTCAGCAGCGCTTTCTGCCCAATGAATTGACTTACCTTCATATACTTCTTCCTGAATAAATTCTTCATTAATAAAAAACCTGCAGCCACTACCGTCTGATGTTGTAAAGTATTCAGCTTTAAGTGTCTTGCCTGCTTTTTCCATTATAATAGTGTCGCCTGCCATTTTACTTTCCTTAATATTTGAAGTTGATTTCATTGAGCCGCAGTTTGAGCAATATGCGACGGTTACCTTAAAATGATAACCGCCTATTTCTATATACTCATAACCTTGATTTATATTAACTATATCACAACAACCATAGAGTGTCAACCGTTAATCTCCGCAAAAAGAACATTATTTACATAATCGTCTTTGTCTTCTTCAGTAATGCCCATAGCAAGTATTGACCGATGAAGGTGCGGATTTTTCTTTTGGTTAACACAATATTTGTTTAATAGAGGTGATGTATCTCTTTCTGACTGATATGCCATATCGTCTATGTTGTCTAAGTAATAATCAACAAGGTCAGATGTTACCTCAATGAATTGGTCAAGTTCTTTATCAGTATTGATATTACCAACAGCAATCATTGATTCTGAGAATATTTCTTTTGCCCAATCAGGTAGTTCTCTTGGTTTATTCCATTCCAAGTCTTTAACCTTATTAGCCATATAAGAACTATATGGATGTTCAACACCGCGCAGTGGAGAAAAATCCATAAACGAACCAGTAATCTTTTTTGGACCAGCAACAATATCAAACCCTAAGATTGGTAATTCTAAACCAGCCTTAGGGAATACATTAACATGCATTAACCAAAGTCCTTTGCCATCGGCAGGTACAATAGTTTTTAAATGTGCTTTATCTACTTGGTCTGAGTGCCAGAACCTGTCGTCCCAATCCTTAAAGTATAGATCAGTCATGGCAGGTTCATCGTATTCAGTAAAATTGTCTTGGAACTTGCCGCGTATATGCGCAGCGTAATCGTTCAATCTATCCCATAATAGGTGTGTCATCTATTTTTTCGTAGCCTTCGGAGTTTTGCAAATTCATTTAGCATTCGTGTTTCTCTAATTGTTTTAAGTAAACCCCTTCGTTTACGAGCAGTTTTACTTTTAGACATGCGTTCTGCACGAGCCTTTGGTTTAAGGTTAACTGTATCTAATACGTCATCTTGCATTTTACTCTCCTTATATGTTTTGTGCGACCATTTTGTCACGGTACTTAATATTGGGTTGAACTCTAATACCGACCTTTGATTGTACCATTCCATTAGCGGTTTTAATAGGTAAAGCTTTATTGTTCAGCTTTATATGCTGTGGAAATAATCTACCAAGTTCATTAGAAGCATTTTCAATTAGCTCAGCATCTCTAATATCAGACATACCACCGGCATGACCAGGTTTTTTAGTTTTAACCATCCATTTAGAAACGTTAGCAACATCATAGCCTGCATCAATTGTCGATAGAAACGCAACGATATCTTCTGAGTATGGTAATAGATCATAACGTAATGTATCGGCGTCAAGTGTTTTAAGATTTAAAAATGAATTTGTAAATGCCCAAGAGTTTAAGTTATAAGGCCACGCAGTTTTTCCTTTTGGAAATATCTGAGGTCGTAAAACCGCATAGGGATATTTGTCAATTAAATCAGAACAATATTCCATGCATTCATAAAACTCTTGCTCGTTTGCACGTTCTTTATAAACCTTAATAATATCTTTTTCTTCATTGAGATAAGCGCAATGGAGAGAACAATCGTCGTCAACCATCCATATCTTTTCGTTTGCAAAATGTCTGCAGATAGCATCTCTTTTATCGCTAATGCCCTTGAGATTATCAAAAGCAAGAACGTTATATTTGTCTTCGTATTTTTTGTACTTTTCATACTGCTCACCCGATCGTACTGCAATGTAAACATTCTTTGAGTACGAATCGGGAACCATTTCGAGACTACGAACAGACTCAGATCTGTTGTGACTCGGTATCACAATTTTCATTTTTTCTCCTATTCCAAAAATGCTTTCGCGTAACGAATTACTTTTTGATTTATATTAGTATTTTATAACAAATAGCTAAGAATGTCAATAGTTATTTTGATAATTCGTCAAATAATTCTGATGCGAAATCAAAGCATTTCTTAGCTTCGTCTTCCATTCCGTCATGTAATAGTTTTCTAAATTCTTCAATGAGTACTTTAGTATCACCTTCAAATTCATACATAATACCTTTTCCAGGTGTTTTAGCTTTAATGATTTGTCCACCATGCAGTTCACCAAAATGCCTTACATACATATGAGCTAATAAGCTATCATTATCGTCTGCATCAGCCAATCCTTGCATGTGTGTCATACATCTGCTAACTGATTCTGGATAACTATCAATATCGTCAAATCCATAAATTTCTGATAACTCATCCATATCCTGAAGGATACGCGGAGCTCTATAGATTGCGGTAAGATTTGGTGGAATAATTACAATGTCTTCTAATAGTCTGTATACTAAGTACTGACAATTCAAAAACTTGTAATATACGAATGGGTCTATGCCACCACTAATTAATTGCTTAGCAAATTTTCTACGTTCAGCTGCTTGGTGATGTGCCCATGTGAGTTGCTTCAGTTTATTAGTCATAATATATTGCCCTCTGTTTATGGTGTACCTTTTATTTATAACGAAAAAAGGGAAGCGATTTGCCTCCCCTTAATCTCATAATGTATGCATTCTAACTTAGAATTTAAACGATGCGCCCATTTTTACGTCGCCAAATTCCATGTCTGAGTTAGTAGCTACTTCCCCATAGACGTTCAGGTTGTCTGTGAGTACATATTTGCTGCTAAATTCTAAACCGGTAAATGTTCCATCTACGCCTTTATCGTCTAAGTTTAGGATGTTCATTGGTGCTTCCACCTTTAGTCCAAAACCCATTACATCTGCGCCTAAGTATGGAGTGAAATCCAATGCCCAAGTTTCTACACCTGTTGTATAGTTCATATCAGCTTCTGCGCCAAAATTAATTGATTGACCAGCTACTGCGATTTCTTCTGCTTGCGCTGTTCCAGCTAGCAATACTGCCGCTGCGATTGTTGTTGCGAATTTCATTTTATTACCCTTTTTATTGTTTAATGAATATCACTTTTCTGTTGCTAGGTAAGTGACCAACCCCCTGCGATTATGCCGCTAAGGCCAATCCAGATGGTTTATAATTGTTATTTGCAATTATTAAATTCGATCTATACGCGATCACCCGATGAACTCCATTAAGCTATTCCGTCCGTCGATCCTTGTTCTGCCCCATCAAAAACATACCTAACTTAGGTTTATAGACCAGGAATACACCTTTGTACGCCGTTTGTGCACAACTTAGTACCAAGTCATCGAGCTGACTGATCAGGGCCATTAGATATGTTTATGGTGGAGCAGGTGGGTACTGCCCCCACGTCCGATCCGTATTCACGTCATTTCAACGTTCACTAATTATATATATCACATTTAGAGAAAATGTCAATAAATTTAAATACTAATTAAAATACTGTAACTATTTTGTAACAGTCATTATAACTATTATTATTTTATAGTAGATAAATCTATTATATCCTATTTTAAAATATTGTCAATAGATATAAATAAGTTTATGATAAAATTTTATATTACTGGTACTAGGCGAGGTCTAGGTAAAACACTGAAACAAAAATATGGTATCGTATCATCTTTAGAGGAATGCGATGTATTCATTAATTGTAAACACGATGGCTTTGAACAAGTTAAGTTATTATACGAAGCAGCCAAACTTGGCAAACGTATTATTAATATAGGTTCTAATTCACCGGATCAATCAAAATATTACCCACATATGTATCAAGTTGAAAAGGCAGCGCTTGATAAAGCGAATGACCAGTTATTTTATCAAGGCACAGAAACAACTATCGTACGGTTTGGTTATTTTGATTCACCTCGTGTTGCAGAGGTAAAAGATAAAAAGATGAGTATAGAATATTGTTGTGAAGTAATTGAGTGGGTGTTAGAGCAGCCACATAGAGTAAAGGAAATAACGGTATGTCCATAAACATAGAACATATATTATTAGAGTTAGAAAGTTTACCAAAATATGATACACAGCTTTCATTACAGGTGACAGCTGATGGTTCTAGTGGTGAAGGGCAGTTAGCAAAATTAGATTATAAAGAGGAAGACTTTAATGTGTTTGCTTACGATATACCATATACTAATTCTGTATTATCTGAATTGGGAATGTATAGATCTCGACTTATGAATATGAAACCAAAAACTTGTTATTCATATCATTGGGATCCAACTAAACGAATGCATATACCATTACTTACTAATGAAAATAACTTTTTTATTATAGACGATGAAATAAGTAGGTACCCTGCAGACGGATCGCATTACCTTATAGACACTACTAAGAAACATACTTTTGTCAATGCTTCTTTTGAGAGTAGGCTTCATATTGTAGGCTGTGTAGATGCGTAATATCTCCAGTATAGAAAATGCTTTGATAGTTATCCTTATACATTAGTTCTATCATTTCTGGATATACTTCCCAGTCTTTAAATATATCAGGTCTGCCACGTTTTAATCTTTTAAAGAAACCTTTACTCTTATCTCTTGTCCATATAACAAGAGGAAAGTCAGATAAGGTATCGAGTGTATATTTTAATTCAGCAAAGTTGTCAGTCTTTTCAAGCGGATTAGTGCCATCAGTCCTATATTCATTAAACATATAATACCTACTAAATACTCTAACGGCATTACTGGTGCATATCTGAGTACCAGAACACTGTACTAGGCTATCGCCATCATATGTGAATGTAAAGTTGTACATCTTATCAAGGTTTAATTTATCACCCGTGTAATTATTAGATAGCCTATCGTTTAAACTGTCGAGATGTAATTGTTCAAATTCGTATGACCAATCGCCAGGTTGTACTTCACCTTTTAAAATATATGGAACTATTCTCACGCTTCAACACCTAATATTAATAAATCGCCATTGCCTTCAACACTATGATAGTATTCTGAATTTTTTATAAACATAATACTATTGTCTTTTACGATAATCTTTTCTAGTTTTTCTTTTGTTTCTATATCATGTAAAAATATATTATGATAACCAGATAAAGATATACATAGGGATCCTCTATGCTGAGCCTTATCGTCAATATGAATTGGGCATTTTGGAAATGACTCATCGTACCGCCATATGCAAGTATAGCCATGATCGTATATTGTATTTAAACCTGTAATACTTTTTATTTGCTCTTTAATATTAATTAACTCATCTGCTGCATAAAACGTCCACGTATTTGAATCTAAAGTTATACTAGATGTTCTTTGCCATATCTGCTTATCGTCGGGTTTTCCAGTTAATTTAACATCACACATATCAGTGATTAACTTTTTTAGATTATCAGATATAGTATATGATGTTTGCCAAGTCATAATATAGACTCAACTCTTTCTTTAAATGATTTAAAATCAATTGGTGGTATATTATTCCATCTTGTAACAAACGCGCATCGAGGTGCTTCTGTAATAATTACTCTATGCATTACCTCTGTATCAATAAGACAAGGCTTATCAATAATGATTTCACCAATCTTACGATCAGCTAAAAACTTTTCAAACTCTGGTGTACCTTGACCCATTTGACTCTGCGCTTTAAATTCGTGGTAATAATAATATCCTTGAGCATTCTTTTCAGGCAAACATATTTCATCTTCCAATGTTTCAAAATAATCTAAACGACTTGCGCCTAATACGGGATATATGATATTATATCCTTGGCTATGTTCTCTATTCTGATCTATGTCAGTGTGAGGAAATACATCTTTCTCTGTGCTATCAGCCGTGTTAAAACCAGTTGATCTAAATTGATAATGAGGATGTACCTTTCTGTGTTGAGATAAAATAGGATCGTATATGGCTTCATAGCCAGTATCTTCACCTGTCATATTAAACTCTAGTGAATAACTTTCAAAAGGTGTCTTACCAAATACATTAAAGTCTTCACCAGCCCTTGCTCCTTTTACCTTTTCATATAGGTCAAGTAATAATTCGTGCTGAGGATCAACGTCTACATACTCTGCAATCCCTGGTATCATAACACACCCTCAATAAATGGATTATCATATTCTTTTACAAACACACCATCCTCTATAAGCATAGCATATCGTTTACATCTGATGCCCATATAATCACCAAAGTCTACATCTTTATTAATACTTTTACTAAATACAGCAAGAGGATCGGCAACGGCATCAATATCTGGGTGACCGTGCAGAACATTCCATTCATGCATAACACTAGGATCATTAACTCCAATAAACACGACCTTTGGACCAATGTTATCCATATTCTTTGCAAACCCAGGTAAGTGTCTGTTAGTGCAACCCGGCGTAAACGCTCCTGGAACACCACATAATATTACTTTACCTTGAGGTATTTCGTACGGTACATAATCGTTATCTTTTAGTATGTACAATCCATTGTTGTTTATTTGCATTATAGCTCCTTTAATCATATATAAATTCTGACGATTTATTTTTCTTCTTCTTTTTAAATTTACTCAGAAATAATTTTATTTTAAATATTAGAATTTTCATTAATCCAGTTACCTATTAATTTGTGTCCTATATCGTTAGGATGATGATCTAAATTACTTATTTTATATTTTGTATCTGATAACAATTCTTCGGCACATGTACCTCCAATATCATTAAAAAATGGCCATCCTATCAAATCAATTTCTTTGTTGTCAATTTTCGTAAACCATTTATTGTTCAAAAGCGTAGAAATAAATTTATGTGTTGTTTCTTTTCTATCTACTATAGGAAAAAGCATTTGAAAAATATGTAATTTGATATTATTTAGATTGCATAGTTGATGGATTTTAAATATAGAAAATAATGTTTGTTCTACAGAATACTCTATTACATTATTATGTATTACTGACCAATCATATTCTTTACAATAACCGACATTAAATTTATAGTTAGTATCATAGTACTTACTATCAATTAACCATTTCATATACGGATTTTGTCTAAACTCGGCTTCCATCTCAGGTGTACTAAAATTATATGCCCAGTCTGGATTTACAACATTGTGTGGTAACGCAAATCTATACCAATTTGTCAGTCCTATTATGATTCTGTCTATTTTTTTCGGCGTATTATAAATTTGTTTGATCGCAGCATTAATCATTGAAACATTGTCTGCTCCGCTTTTGCCAACATTAATTATAGTACCTTTACTAATATATTCTGGCCATTTTTGATAATTTGAAATATGATCCGGATCGGTCTGGCTTTTGTAATTGGAATCTGTAAAACTATCCCCGCTTACAATAATGCACTCGTTATTTATTTCCATTTATCATTCCAATTATTATATTCATTTTTAAAATAATCTTTATTATCTGATTTATATAGTAGATAGTTGTTTATTTTATCAGAAAACTCTTTAAAGTGCTCTTGGTTATCTGGAACAATATGCTTCCAACCATATGTAGATACATCTGTATATACAACATTTGCACCAAGTTTTTTAAATATATCTTTAGTCTGTTCCATATGTCTGCCACCACCTTCTTTTCCACTCGGAGTAAAGGTGAGAAGTATAACATGTTTATCAGTCCAAGGGTATCCTTTACCATGATCTAAATTCATATTTGATATTACAACAGCCCAGTCTAATAAATTCTTTGTGCTTGAACTCATCATTCCAGTAAACTCTGGTATTGCAAATACAAACTTATCAAACTTATTCATCATATCAAATACAGCGGTTACATCTTTAGGTATATCTGCATCCATACCATTTACATTTACTACAGGTATATCATAATCAGCCAAACAATCTATTCTATCAAACTTACAACTCAATAGTTTTAACCCTCTGTAATTAAGGCTGTTTGGAGCTTGTGATGTACTAAGTGCTAATATCATAACGTGACATCCACTACTAATCTGCGACCAGCAAATATTTCTAAATCAAGTTTATGTTCTTTAAATTCTTTGTACGTGTTTTTATATTGTTCCATATCATCTGATATTCTATTTAAAATTAATTCTGCTTTCCAATGACGCTGCCAAGACATAGGTTCCTGAATAATTGCATTAGGGCTTTTGTATATTTCATTCGTAATTTTATCAAAAAATTCAAAATGATCGTCAGGTCTGTATAGTAATACACCGCTCCATATAACTTGGTCAACATTAAAATCAACTAAGAATGTTTCTAAATCATTCCAACTCTCATGCCTAAATTCTATATTATCGTAGTCTTTCCATTTTTCTGTTGCTATGTCAATAGGTTCTTTACTTGTATCAAATCCCATATATTTAAAATCAGTATAACCTTTTGAATGTAATATATTTAATACTGGTCCATGTCTGCAGCCAACGTCAACAATACCTTTACATTGTTTTTCTATAATAATATTTGCTTGAGTTTCAAATAACTCATATGCCTCCGGTGTGTCGAGGTATGACATATCGCTAAATTCATAATCTTCTTTTAAAGGAACCTTTTGACCATTCTCTATTTTTGTTTTAATTTCTGGCCAAGGTACGTTATGTACAACTTTTTCATTTAACCAATTTAATCCTTCAACTTCTTTATGGTCGACATAACAGTTTAATGACCTTCGTGATATATTATTTGGATCGTTTAATACCTGACCGCCATGTAAGTCTTTATCATTATTAAAGAATATTATATCGCCAGGACCATATATAACACTTAACCATTCTTTGCTTTCGCTATCCTGAATATCAATTCTAAAATCATTTTCCAAAGCAACCACGACAGTAAGCGGAGGTTTGCCTATTTCGTCTGCGGTTGTTTCAAATACATGACTGTCAAAATCACTTATACCTGTATGTTTAGCTGCTTTATACGTGTCACGATGCTGAGAAAGAGTTGTCGTCAAACATCTCCAATCCCATAAGAAATAATAATCCTTTATTTTAAATCCAAGACTACGTTCAATAGCTTCTTTTAAATGAGGAGGCATGTCACCTTCTAATATGTCGTGGTGATATGTACCATTTGCAGTAGGAAACTCTTTGTGGAATTTATAATTTTCGAGCGGATACCTTTCGTCAAGTTCTCGTACAAACTCTTTCCAATCATAATCTAATTTAAATTTTCTAATAACGTTCATATTACGTCTTTAAATAAAGGAGTTAAACATATACGTGCAACATCACCACCACGTCTTCGCCTTATATAATATTTGTCTTTAGTAGTTGCTAAATAGAAAACATCAGATGGAGTTAAATCGTATTCTTTACAAACGTCTAATTGCATTTTTCTATATTTGTTAAACATACTATCTACAGAAAAATTATTCATTATTAATTGCATGGTTTTTACACCGCCATAATTCCAATTCTCATATTCTTTTAATCTATGTAATGTAGGGTGTGGCTCTTTAGTATATACCAAACCTAACCTTTGACCAATTAAACCAAAACCTTTTGAAAAAGAAAAGAATACTTGTTCTGTGTTTTCAGGTACGTTAATAGTTTTTATAGCGGTTGAACTAACATATGTACAATCAAGGATAACTGGTGACTTAGCATGGGAATAAATTATGTTTCCTGTTTCTGCTGCAGGATTTGAAAGATATAATGGCTGATTTAAAACCTTTGTACCTTTACCTCCAACCATATTTGCATATTCATAATCGCCTTCAAGTATTTGCCATACCCTGTCTTCTGTGAGTGACCAGTGATGTATAGCATCTGTTACGCCATGTACATAATAACAATATGTAAAATCTGATAGGTCAACCATAGAGCTTACCCAGTGCCTATGTGTAGCCTCAACATGATTTAATTCTCTGGTTGCTTCGCCCGAACCTCTACTAAAATATGTATCAGATACTTTCTGAGTCTGTAATAACTTTTCTACAGATTGAAAACGTGGTACATTTACATATGGTAAATTTCTTAGTTCAGATTTTTGAGTAGTCACCGGCAGCTCTCCATAACATACGGTCTCCCATCACAGGTGTTCGTCTGTGTAAGGAAGTCAATTGGTCCATTAAAATCATATCACCTTTTTGAAATATGTGGTGTGTTTGATATTTACTTTTAAATATAATAGGTTTTAGTCTTTCAATAAGTTCATTATGATCTATGCGAGTTTTACCAAGCCATGCTTTACATATAAAATGATATGGAAAGTAAAAGTAATACTTATCTGTATGAGGATGTCTACCAACTAATGGTCGAATAGAACCTTTGTTTTTACTCATAAACTCAAGTTCTGGATCGTCATCATCTAATTTGTACATTGTATTGTTTTTAAATTTAAGACGTATTCTTACATTTAGAAAATATTCCTGATCCTCTTCAGATAAATCGTAAAAAGGATCTGATGTATTGCATATAGATAATGTAGTATTAGGATCACCCTCTACGCAATAAAGACTGATTAATATTTTATCTATTAAATGTCTGCTATTTCCATTAGAGTGCCAACCTAATTCACCACCACCAAACATACCAATTTTTTGCCCTGACTCATCTCTTTTATCAGTAACATAAAATAACTCTGGTACTTTTTTGGAATTCATAAACAGTTCATGTCGTTCTAATTCACCAAACATGTTCATATAATCAATATATGATTGCTCTGTAAACTCTTGTTCGTAAAATATTTTATGACCCTTTACTTGTACTTCACGTGCAATAGGCCACATTTCTGATTTATCGTAGGTCATTTGTAAAATCCAAATTTATCGAAGTTTTCTAAATCGTCTGTACCATCTAAGCTAAACATTAAAGCAATGCGTGGTTTATCACTCATATTAATAACTGCATGAGGATAACCTATATTTAAAAAATATGCTTTACCACAGGTTAAATTATATGCTTCTAGTTTACCATCACGTTTAAATAAGTTAACTGTATTGTTATCTCCATATATTGGAACAATACATCTTACTGCATATGATACATCATAGTCTACATGAAACGGTATTATTTTACCGGACGCCAATTTAGTAATACGAATACGAGACGCTGGCGCTTTACATTGTGTAACTATTTGTTCAAAATAACTGTCTCTGTAATCATCAGTTGGTACATTATATAAGTGTTCTTCTCTTCGTCGTAATCGTTCTTTAATGCTTGTAGTATGAGGCAGTATTTCTGATGGTGTCGTAAGATTGATTTGCTCAAAGTTATCGTAAACATCTTTCACTAAATCTTCGTGGTTCATACATAAACCTGGGTTTGCTGTTCGTACATCAATAAACTTATCTTCACCATGTAACTTATCACAATTCTTGCGTAATTTATCTAGGTCAATATTAACGTTTAATTCCATTATGGATGGTAATTGATTTTTTTTCATTTACTTTCCTTTAACAAATAATCGCTCAGCAATCCATCCGGCTGAGTCCCACTTATGTAATCTAACTTGTTTCCAATTAAGATGATGTTGTCTATGATAACCTTCACCTGCAATAAAGAGATTTAGCCAAGCAACATCACTACCACCTTCTTCATTATGACCAACTGTATTTAATAAACCAAATCCTACCTTTGCAAATATGAATGGTATCACACAGAAAGCAAGCCAAAAATATGGACTTATTATAAATGATACTATGTTTGTAATGATAAGAATTTTTAACCAATGATGGTGACAAAATACTAACATAGGGTTATTAAACAAGTCACGAGAATATTTTGGAGATATATTTTTTATATCCCATGTTGTAAATAAAACTTTCCAATAACCTACATGTTTCCAAGAGTGTGGATCTTTTTCGCTATCAGAATGATTGTGATGCATTCTATGAGAAGCGATCCAACCAATTGGAGTTCTGATACAAGCTATCATCAACATTCCAAGACCTATGGCTTCAAACCACCTAGGTACCTCAAATTGTTTATGACAATAATACCTATGCAATAATATAGAAGCCCCAAAATGCGATATGATTTGAGACCATATTAATCCAACTATTATTGATGTTACAATCATTTATATTCCTTAACTGATATGATATTTATATCAATCCAAAGTTTTTAGAAATCATGTGAACCATAACCGTGTTATTTGAATTTATTCTTGCTTTAAGCTTATGTTTACTTATATCGTGTTCTTTTGTACCCTCTGTATATGCTTCAATCTTTTCGCTCATATGTTTAAGGTGCCAAGTTTCACTCAACCTATCAACAACAACATTATTCATTTTTACCTTATATGACATAATGGTTTCGTTGTCGTACCCAAATGATTTTTGCACTTGTGGTGGATATATGGAGTCTTCCTTTAGTTCTTTCATCATACCTAAAACATAATCAATATCAGAAAAATAATCTAATTGTTTCATAACTTTTCTGCTTGCCATCATAATACCAGTATTAAAAACGTAATTTTCTGGTTCCATATCCTCTTCAGTTAACATAGCATGGCAATTCCAATACTTTGCTTCTGGCGATCTAAAATCTCTTTTATAGTTTTGAAAATAAAATGAATCCCAAACCTTTACGCCTGAATCTATGGCAGAAGATGTATCACACGCTAAGCAATGTTCTCCTTTAATATAATCAAATACATTAACATCAAAATTATTAAACCAAACGTCAAAATCTACATATAATACTAAATCATATTTCCATGTCATTTCTTCTAAAAGATAAACTTTATACAGATTAATTATATCATATACTGATAGGTCAGGAAACCTACTACTAAATTCAAGCCATTGGCTGTCATTACCAAAATGAATATAAGTCGCGTCTTGTTTCTTTGCGTATTCAATATGGTTATTATATAATTTGTCTTTATATTTGCCTAATCTTTCTTTGGTTCGTTTACTCTTATTGACAGGATCGTCCTTTGGTCCTCTTGGATTATCTAAGTGTTCGTCAGGTATTTCAATGTAAATAGAATATATCAGTTTAGTTTTATCCTTAAAGAATATATTAAACTTTTTACTTATGATGTGAGCAATTTCAATCTCATTCCAATCCAACGTCTGCGGCGTTTCTTTAATTATTTTATGCCATCTCTCGTCCATAATTTCATATGAAATATTTTGACTCTCCATAATATATGAAAATACGCTTTCGTTATTTGGATAATAATACATTCTTAAAAATTTATATTCATCGTCTTTTATGCCGTCAATTCGCATATCTTCTATTCTTTTGATAATGTCCGGCAACCGTTCAATAAATTTAATTTGATTAATATGCTCAGACTTAGCAATCATAATGCCTGTATTCATTACGTGGTTATCTTTACCATTTAATAAATCTTTTGTTATATGGTATTTAAGGGTAGGCGAACGGTTTCCGATGTTTTCAAACATAACACCTTCAATGTCTTTGCTTGTAACTTCGTGAGTCTGTACTTGAATATGAATACCTTTGTTTAAATCTAATTCGTCAAACACATTCTTTTCTGTATTAAATATAACATCCATATCAATATACATTACTTCATCATATTCTTTAGCCAACTCTGCCATGATATGATGTTTGTATATATTGGCCTTTGTAAATTCTAATTCAGTATCAACATCAAAGTCTTTCATGGTGTTATAATAAAACTTAAACTCAACATTGATTAGACTGTTAGCATACTCTTCTTTGTTTGAAATTAACCTATCAAAATATTCATTGATAGACTCAGTGGCATAATAGTTCGCTCCCCACTGGTCGTTCTCTTTTTTTATATCGTCATATGTTGTAAATATAATTCTTTTCATAAACCTATTACCATATATCGAGTACATTCATCATTTACTTGCATTTCACCTTTCCACAGAACCACGGCTAAGTTTAGCGACTCAACGAATGAGTCTATGCTAACGTGTGTATTAATATGGCTTTGAACAGAATGGTAATTATTACTTTGAAAACAAATCATCGTATCTTTTGGTTTTGCGCCAACGATTAAACGAATATCTTCTGGCTCCATGTGTTCACAGCTTGTATTAATAATAAGTTGATAGTTTTCAGATCTAGTAAAGAAATAGTCTAATGCATCGTCAGTAATAGAATAATTATGCTTATAATCATTATTGTTACTTTGAAGCTCTTTACTATATTTTTTACATAATGGATCTGAATCAACGTTCCAAATTTTAATATCGTTATCAATTTTCTGTCTAAGCAGCATACCATTTAATCCATACCAACTGCCAAGAATAATAATATCTTTTAAGTCTTCACTAAGGAATGGCACTAAAGTATCAACTAGCCATTGCTTACCTTTTAATTGGGTTTCATTAAGAGAATTAATAACATCAAAACTTCTATATAAGTCTACGTCTTTATTATATTTGGATTCAATATAAATGTCACCAATTGTTTTTAGCGCGTTTTCATAAATGATTTCTAGGTAACTCATATTTCATTCCATTATACATATCAATTGGTGCATTTCTGTATTCATTAGCAACACTGTTTACTAAACCGTGCTCAAACGTATTAAACTTTAATCCTTCATGGACTAAAAATCTATCTATGCCTTCGTACTTACGCATGAAATAATCTTTATTTGATAAAAAATGATCCCATATGTGAGTCTGTTCACCCGCGGTCCATGTGATTACTGAACTGTTTATATGTACATCATAGGCATGCGCGGCCATGTACAAATCGTCTTTCCAATAATCTTTAAGTATTGTTAATCCGTCCCATTTTAAAAATGTCGATGGATCTTCTTTAATATCCATATCTAAATCAAAAAATAAACACTTACCTTCTACAGGAAAGTCTGCACTAAACATTGCAAGTTTATTCCACCAAAATCTGAGTGTTGGTTTTTTAAAACATGGAATTTTTTCAATCTCAACCCCGGTTGGATCTTCTGTATAACACAGGTATTGAGCCTTAGGGTAATATTCTCTAAGCTGATCTCTTAATCTATTGACATGTTCGGCAGTATACTTATCGCCGTGTTTTACGAATATTATATTGTCTGGATTCATTATTCACTCTTTCATTATAAACATAAATGTATTTATAATAGGCTATGATAAATCGCCATACCAGATGTAATACTTTTTGATTTACGAATAGAAGATTTTAAATCCCTATCAGCGGCCTTAACAATATCTTGTTCTAACGCCCAAAGTTTAAATCTAAATAATTCTTCTTTGTTTTCGTTATTGTCTCGGATAAAGTCGTATATTACGTGGTCTACTTTGTTTTCATCTTGCTTTGCATCTTGGTCTAAACTTGCGCTTGATTTTTCAAGGTTCTTTTTACGTTCAATCATAATACGCATTCCGAGCATTTCTTCTGCTAAACTTTGAGCTTGGGCATTAACTAATTCACCAAATTCTCTTGCATGCACTCTTTTGTATTCGGAAGTTCCTTCAACAAGCTTTTCTTCAGTATAACCTTCGGCAACCAACGCATTGTAATCTGCATTGTCATTTGCTTCAATCATATATTTGATTAGTTCATCGTTAGAATTTTTATATACAACTTCAATTAAACTGTATTCTTCATTCATATAATAAGCTGTCTGAACAGCTCCACTAAATTCTGCCATAATATATTTTCCTTAAGGTGTGTTAGTTATTACACTTTTCAATGTGTGAGAAGAGACTGTAGTTGGAGTACCATTTGGAAACTCCTGTGTTCGATAATCAGATGTACTTATAAATCTTTGTGTATATCCAGCTGCTGATGAACCAGATAATCTTGTATCAGCCATCACAGAACCCATCGTGTTACCAGAACCATTTATATTGTATCTTAAAACCGCGTTATGCAATGGGTCACCGGTTCCTGCTACTGCAGCGTATTGTATCATTGGTCCAAATATATCGTCAAACATAGATAAAGACATTTCTCTTATATCGCTATTTGCGTAACTCCAATATACTGGCATAAAGCTAGGCGTGTTGGCTGCAGGGGTAACTTTATGTAGATAATAGTTATTAATTGTTGTAGGTTGGTCCTGAGTTTCACCAATACCGCCCGCAGTATACGCGGCAGCATTTGCTCTTGTGTCAATGAATACTGGTGTTGATGATACTAATGTTGAGCCTGAAACACTATTTGACGAAGATATATGATACATACCACCCGAGTTGGCATCTACTGTTCCGTTACCAATAATTGCCATTGCTGGTGCAATAAAGAATTCCCAACAATCAGCCAAGTCCATAGACTGAAGATCGCCAGCAGTTGGAGTCATAAGCAATGGAAACCTATGCAAGTCTGTATCAGTAGGTAATGTTGGTGTAGATGTTATTACTTGGTCTATTCTTGAGTATGTACCACCAGTAATTGATGATATATTAGGCGTATTGCCTGAAGTAGCAAATCCACCTTGTGCTGCAGTGGTAGATGTACTCGTACCAGCTTGCATTCTTGTATCAGTAATTGAACCTAGGTTTCCGCCAGAACTAACCACGTCTAACCGAACCGTAGTATTTAAAGAATACAAATAAGCAATTCTTCGTAATATCTGACCTTCATACGGGTCAAAGGCTGGGTTTGGCATATCAAGGCCAACGCCAGCCCCAGTTAAATCACCTTGTAATAACCAACCGGCCATTACGCTGGCAGTCCGTAAATTCTAAAAGTTTCATTACCTGCTGAGTCACGTATAATAAGCTTGTGGTCAACAGCTTTAATAAAATCAGTAATTGTTGTTTGGGTAACTGTATCCATGGTTGCAATCTCTTTTAGCTCTAGTGCGTTAGTGATTACTTCCGTTGTATTTACTTTAATGGCCATGTTCATCTCCTTTGCTAATTTGACTAGGCATTATGATTATTTATAATAAATAAAAGTATTGAAGTCTTTGTAATGTACATATTAATTTAATGGAGAATAACATGGCAGACAAGACAACTATCGATGCAGAAGCAGCGGCAGCTATTGACGTGAACGGAGACGGACATATTTCAGCCGAAGAAATGGCAATGCATTTAGAATTTAAACGCAAAGCATTAGAGGATAAAGATGCTCAACGAGACGCTATCCGTAAAATGGCTTGGTTTTCGCTTATAGGATTATTGGTATATCCATTAGCTATTATATTAACATCGTGGTTATCACTTAATACCGCGGCAGGGTTAGTAGCTGATATAGCACCGACATACTTTGCATCAATTGCGGTATTGGTTTCAGCATTCTTTGCTGCTGATGCAGTAGGCAAAAAATAAAACAAAAATAGGGAGGCTAATTTAATAACCTCCCTATTACTCGGGTCTTCTATGCGATCTTTAGGCTGTGTGTTACACCTCTCCTAGGCTGATCCTGCCAATTGGTCAGGGTAGCTGGACTTGAACCAACGACCTTCGCATTCCAAGTGCGACACTCTACCATACTGAGCTACACCCTGTTTTTCCCGTATGAATGAGGAGATGCAGTTGCACCTCCCCATATTGTTGTTCGGTTCCTGCTACCACCCATCGTCACCGTTCCCAACCGTTGGGCCTAGCAGCTCTCCTAGACCATTTGCCTCTATAAAACTATATTAATCTGCGCCTTGATTCTTTGACGATATTGTCTGGCAAAGTTTAGGTCCGGTTCCCTCATTTGCAAGACGCAGGTTAATATAGTTTTCGTGGGAGAGACTTTCTGCAGTGCCTCTCCCCTTAGCTACTTTCTCGTCTGTAGCAAACGCCTGGGTTTCCTTCGGTACCAGATATTCATACCCACCTCACAAAACCTTGTACATTGGCAGTCAGGCTTTTCAAAAACCAGTATTAGTCTTTACTCTCTAATACCCGCTTTCGAATTTCTTTATATTACTAATATAACCGATTCGACATAGAATGTCAATAGTTAATTTTCATATATTGAAGTTTTTATAAATTCTATGTCTGTATTAACTCCTAAAACTTGAGAAGCTAATTCGTCAAGGTAATCAAATTTTTCAGATTGAAATAAGTAAAGAGGATTTCCACCAGCAGGACCATTAGCTTGTAATAGAGTTGCTGAACATCCGTGATCTTTTGCGAATTGCTGAACCTCTTCGTTAGTTGGTTCGTGAGATATGTCAAGCTCGATATTGTAAGTTGTCATAGTATTTTCCTTTGTTTATTTAATTCTAATATAACTGATTCTAAAGAGAATGTCAATAGTTAAATTAAGCTGCTAATTTTGGAAAATATGCAAAAGCAACAAAACCTGTTGGAGCAACAACAACCATTGTACCTTCGTCGTCAACAATTATATCACCTATTGATACAGATGCCATACGTGAAAATCTTTCGATGTTTGACTCTGGACCAATGTTACCAATTTCAAAAACTTGGTTAAAGTCTTCAGCAGTAATAGTTGAAACATGTGTGTAATATTCTTCAGCAAAAGCATCACCGGCTAAGTTACCGAGGTTAGTTCCTCTTAAATCCATTGACATTTTCATCTTTGCTGAATATGCAGGTACTGTTTTACCAGCATTAACCGCATCAACGATTTCGTTTGTCATTTGGATTTGATATAGTTTAAACTTTTTCATAACATATTTCCTTATTTGTTGATTCTATATTAACCGATTCTACAACAAATGTCAATAGCTAATTTAAGTTTATTTTAATTATTTTCGTCTTCGCCGAGTTGATTTTTACCAGATACACCAGTTACAACCATTTCACCATCTTCGTTTTCGCCATATGTAGGATATTCGTGTACAACATCTGCTTCAGGTATAAGTGAATCTATTTTGATTGAAAAACCGTCAGCACCACGATCAGTTATATAAACATGACCTTCATCGCCGTCCGTATCACGAGCATCATATACGCCTTCGCTTGATGCGTTTGTATGTACATAAACTGCTGACACCAAAACAGTGCCAGTGTTTAAGTCATCAACCATTGTTTGCAATTCTGCTAACGTAAAGTTATCCATTCTTTTTCGCCTTCTTTTCCATAATTTTAACTGCTTTGTCGTATGCTTCTTTTGATACCACACCTTCTTTTAATAAACGCTGTCTATTAACTTCATGTCCTGCTTGTGTATCTTCTTTAGATCCACCCATATATGGAACACAGTGTCCAGTTTCTGCCATGATATCGGTAATCATTCTACCATCTTCAGCAATAAAATCGCCAAGGATACGTCCAAATTTACCTTTCATATCCTCACCATTACGCGCAATTTGTGTTTTAAGAATACATTGTTTACCTAATAATTTCTTTAACTGTTCTTTGGCTGCTAGACCAAAAACCTTTTCGACTTTATCTGATGTTCTCGATTCTGGTGTATCAATACCCATAATTCGCACACGCTCATCAGCCAATACCACACCAAAGCCTAATTCAATATCACAGTCTACGGTATCGCCATCAACCACTCTGTTAATAATTGCTCTATATTCATACATAATTGTTACACTCCTAAGGTAAATTCTTTTTAGATACACAAATATTTATAAATAAGAGGAATAGCAAAAATTTGGATGCGCGATTAGTTTAATCGCATGTATTAACTTGGAGAAAGTATTATGTTTGTTAACAAGGCGTTATGGTTATACGCGATAGGTTTATTCGCAATTTTTATTACTATGGGAACTATTGCATCTGCAGAAGACGTAGAATGTCCAACAGGGTACGTATGTACGAGATCAGATACTGATAGTAATATCAATTCTACTGGTACGATGGAAACTACAATTAACCAACCACCTCCTACAGCAATCTCCCCACAATTTTCAGCAGGCAATAATACAGACTTATGTACTATCGGCGTATCGGCTGCGGTTCAAACGCAGATCCTAGGTATTTCTGGTGGTGGTACATTCACTGAAGAAAATTGTCAGAGATTAAAGAATGCAAAAACATTATATGATATGGGAATGAAGGTGGCAGCGGTATCCGTGATGTGTCAGGATACTGGTGTTTTTGACGCAATGATGCAAGCTGGAACACCCTGCCCGTACGATGGACAAATTGGTGAGGCAGCCAAACTTGGTTGGGAAACTCACGTAGAAGAAACTAAAAAAGAACTTAAATTAATGGGACCTATAGATGCAGAAAAAGTTGCTCCTGCTGTTGGCGCTGGTATTCTGGCCTTCTTACTCTTCCTCTGAGGAGACTAAGAGCATTGCGCCATATTATGGTTATACTGGAAATGCAGTAGCAGACCAAGCTTTACAATGGTCTATGCCTGACCTTTTACCACAAGGGGTTCCTGGGATTGATATACAAAACGTAATATACCGCTATACGATACAAAAAGAAACTGGCGAATGGGTAACCGTTTATGTTCAGAATGAAAGAATAGATGGAAATGGATATATATTTAGAGAAAGAGATGATTGGAAGCCGGGTTCTATATCCGGTATGGAAATTAGTAAAGCTGTTCCTGTAGGTAATATACCAAGAGAACTATGGGGAATGGGAAGTATTGAAGTAGTTGGAGAAGGTAAGGTTGAAGGCGCAAGTGTTGTTTATACATATAAAGTTACACCGTGTTATGATCCGCAATATGATCCAAACTGCCCAGGATATAAAAAGCCAGTTCCTGAAATAATAGAATATGATTTAGACGATATATACGACGTGACAAAAGATGGAGATGTTGAACTCAACGATCAAGCAGAGGTCCAAGAAGACGCTGATGATTTAGAGGATGCTGATAGTAGAAAAGAAGCTGAGATGAAAGAGGATAAGAGATCAAAAATGAGATTGGAAGATGCAATGGCTGCGGGAGAAACCGCAACTTACTTTGCTGAAAATCAACGAATTAGTATAATGAATGACATTGCGCAAGCTGCATTGAATAGATCTTATCTTAACGTAACTATACCGGGTGGTACATATAACGAAGTTATTAATATACCCGATGGTAAAATGCCTGATGCAAATAGCGGCGCACGGGTTGGTCTCGCACAGCAATTATTACACCAACAAATGGTTGGTATGCAATATAATATAAACAATTAATTAGGAGACAAAAAATGTTAAGTAAAAAGATTTTTGGATTAGGTGCGATAGCAGCTATGACAATTTCCTCAACAATGGTCTTAGCTAACGACACACCTATTAACGGAACAGTACAATCACGTTGTGTTATTCAAACAGATACCGCAGGTACATATGGTAACCCTAATGCGTATACTCTTACTACAACACCATCAGACGGTGGTGAATTAGCAGTAATTCGTTTTGATGTTTCATTGGCTGACGCGTACTATGCCCAAATCACTGCGCCAAGCAGTTTTTCATCATCACCAAGTTTACCTGATGTTGTAACATGGACTGGTGATACAGTTGTGCAAACAGTGTCAGACTCTACAGGTATGAGTGCTTATGAAACTAACAAGGTTGAAATTGGAATGATGGATCGCTACGATCTAACAGCGACAGGATCAACTTGGTTTAAGACTTCATCATCAGCAGTTATGGGTGGTAACAAAGCCTTCGCTGGTGGTAATTATACGGCTATCGTTGTAGCGGAGTGTATCGCTCAATGAAATGGTGGGAGCAGTAGTTCAAGTTCATCTGGTGCAACTTGTAGAATGTGGCCTGGGTGTCCATAACTGGAGCTCTTAAATAAAGGTGGAAAAGATTATGAAAAAAAGATTGATATTCGTTATAAGTATAGTTTTGATTACAATATCCTCTGCAGCCAGTTCTCACGAAATGGTTCCAACTTATCCTAAGATTAGTGGTTCCTATATAGACGGGCTGCAGAAGACTACCATGACTATGTTTAATAAAAGAGCAGATGTTGAATATTATGAAATAGGCGTATTCACTGAAGATTGGAAACCTATTCCATTTGTTTCGCAATATAAAGTTTGGAAAATACCTTATTTGAGTACTGTTTCATTTGATATTTTTGTAAGAGACCAAGATGCAAGTATAGTAACATATATTTGTTCTCAGTCTAAATTGAAAAAAGACAATACAAAACGTACCGCGGTAAGTTCACGCATTTGTTCTAGAGTGAAAAAGGTTGGTGAATAATGAAACGTATTATAACATGTATACTATTGATGCCATGTATGGCGAGTGCTGATAGTAGTTCTATAGGATTATCACTTCCAGGAATGGGTGCTACATATGGACAAGATAGTATTAGTACTGGTGATTTAGATTGTAAAAACTCTATTGGTGGTGCAACGAATTTTGAGTTTGGCCTTACTGGAGTTATTGATAATTATTCAAGCCCCTTTAGTGGCAGCGGAACTGATACAAAAGATGTTGGTGTATATGCACGAATTACTATACCACTTGATAAACCAAAAGAAAGAATTAATTGCAATTCATTATATCAATTAGAATTGCGTAAAAAGAGATTAGAAGTTTTAAAACTACAACAAGAATTAGAACAACTAAGAAAATTAAACGAGTCCGGTAATTCTGGATTTGAAAACTAAGGAGAGCAACATGGCCGACAAAGACTTAGGCGAAGGCATTGAGAATTTTGAAGCTGAGGTAGAGAATTTAAAAAATACCAAGATGAAATTCTTAGGTATTACTATGACTCCCACAACGATCGGTATGTTGTTCGCGTTAATCAGTTCTATTTTAGGCGGACTATATGGTGCTTTCCAAGTGTACGATGATTACATGGGCATGAAAGAAATCGTGCGAAATATTGATGTTGATATTATTGAAACCAGAAATAGAGAAATTGAGGCATCATTAGAAAACGTTAATAAAGAAATTACTATTCAGTTAACTGCAATTCAAAAACAAATTGATGATGCTGAAAAACGAAATAGAGAAGGCAAAGTTGATACTCGAGACCAAATGAATAATTTGGACGCGCAAGTTAGAAGAGTTGAAAAATTAGTACGAGATTTAGAAGCAGACGTAAGACAAATAATTCAAAATGCTGAAGAACGTTTTGATAATAAACGTGATGCATTACAAAACCAATACGACAATAAAGCAAACAACCTTAGAGATTCCAACGACAGTCGTATGACTGATTTGGAAGGTAAGGTTGAACGTGATAACGAAGCTTTGAGATCATCAATCAAAAGAGAAATGACTGAACTCGAAACAACATTAATGAATAAATTACAGAGAGCATTAGACAACCCGTTAGCAAACTAGGAGAAAAATATGCAAGGACCATCAAGAACATGTCAAACGTGCGGACATAAATGTCATTGTTATAGACCAGATTGCGATGAATGCCACAACGATGTTTGTACTCAGTGTAAATGTAAAGAAACAGAAACAGACGCACGATCATGGAATGGATACTTAAAATGAAATGGTTTTTATTAGTATTAGGATTAGTAATGGGTGGCATCGCATGTCACATATACCAAGAAACTGTAATGAAGAGTAAAAATTACTGGGAAAACGTTGGACCTACTATGGATAATATGTTAAACCCAGATAAATACAATAACGATAAGGCAGATAATGTTTAGCAAAAGATGTAAAGCTCACCTGGAAGATGTTGGTGAAACTGGATTAGAACATGCAAAAGGCGCAGTGAAAGCTGCCATTAAATTACAGGGATTAGTTCCTATATTATTAATACATGCTATTGCACCTCGTCTGTTTATAAACACCGCAACTAATACAATGCGAGACATTTTAAAGGATAGACACAATGGAGAATAAATGCTCATTAATGGCCAAGTGTGCTCAGATAGCATACATGGATGGAAAAGAAGCCAAGGCTGCATATAAAAAAGTTGGTTATACTTCACATAAATTTATTGAAAACGATGGAGCTCAAGTTCATATCGTTGCAAACAAAAGTGAAGTAGTATTATGTTTTCGTGGTACTGAACCTGCTGAGTTTTCTGATATTAAAGCAGACTTAAATGCTTTACCAGATAAAGCAGCCAATGGACATGGACTTGTTCATAATGGTTTCCAAACAGAAATCGAAAAGATTTGGGATCAAATTAGAACTGCCATGGCAAAAATGAAATTAGAAGGAAAGATGTTTTATATAACTGGGCATTCACTCGGTGGAGCAATGGCTACTATTGCAGCTAGCCGATTACCAGAAAGATGCGATGCGTTATATACATATGGATCTCCAAGAGCAGGAACTCGTAAATTTGTTAAAAGCTTTAACCATATTCCTCATTACCGCCATGTTAATAATAATGATATTGTACCAAAGGTCCCGTTTGCATTCCTCGGATATAGACATACAACATCTCCACGTTATATCAATTACTACGGAAATATTAGAAAAGCTTCCAAATGGCAAAGAGTTAAGGATCAATGGAGAGGCAGATGGCGCGCATTGAAAAAAGGAATGCCTTTTGATGGTGCATACGATCATGGTATGAATCATTATTGTAAATACACGGAGGATAATGAATAATGTGGGAAATGTTATCTAATATGGCAGGAGATCGTTTATGGATTTATACTGCGATAGGCGGGTCCATTATTGGTCTCGCGTTTTCGACATGGTTCAGCACCACGCGAATGGCTTTATGGTTATACGCTCGATTCGATAGAGGAATGGATTTCTTGGTTGAACGCTGGGGTTGGACATGGTTGGAGCAGCCAGAAAATGCTTGGCGTAAGAAGTATCCAAAAATCACTCAAAAGATTGACGATATGGAAATGCGTTTAAAAAACTTAGAAACCAAATCTAATACGAAAATTATTAGACAGAAGGGAACGAAAAAATGAATTGGATTAAAAACAGACTTAAAGAAAGAACAACATGGGACGGCGGAGCATTAATAGCTCTTGGTCTTATGATTTTATTCATGGCACCATTAGCTAAAATTGCTGCAGGCGTAGCAATCGCATGGGGTGCTTGGACTATTTGGAAATCCGAATAATATGATAATTCAAGTCACAGATAGAGCCAAAAGTTATTTAAAAACTGTAGGCAAGCCAAACGTATCACTTAATGTAAAAGGCGGTGGTTGTTCTGGTTTTCAATATGAGTGGGGTGTTACCGATAAGGTACCTACTGTTGAAAATCTGTGGCTTGATCCTATGGCCGAGATGTTTGTCTTTGGCTGTACTATTGATTACATTGAAGAACTTGGCGGATCATATTTAAAAGTAGTAAATCCAAACGCAACTGCATCATGCGGTTGTGGCGAGAGCTTTGCTGTCTAGGTTATATTGATCTAAACACATATCGTCGAGCGTTTTAGTAAGCTCACACAATTCTGATAAATTATCAACAATACATGAAGTAGCATCACCTGCTCTTCTATCGGTTAAAACCCTTTTAAGTTTTTTACCAGTAACTCTTTCCATTGAATCAATTACATCTAATACTGAATACCCTTGTGCAGAACCAAGGCATTCATATGGTGTATTTGTTGGACCTGTTTCAATAGCCTTTATTATAGAATTGCAAAGGTCACTGATATGTATATAATCGCGAATACAAGTACCATCGCGAGTAGCATAGTCTGTACCAAAGATTTTAATGTCGGCGAAGATCCCAGCAGCCACCATAGCAGCCACACGAATAAGGTGGCTAGGAACACCGAGCTGCCGATGTATCCCATCAGTACCAGAGACATTAAAAAAACGAAAAATAGTGTGCCCATTGGCTTTCTCCTTAATTATATCCTCAGCTGCCACTTTACTACGCGCATAAGGCGAAGCCATTTCAAATGCTGAGCTGGTACTGGCAAATATAAAATTTGGTGTTTTAACTTTACTGAGCAAATGGTCAGTACCCATAGCATTTACTCTGTAATATTCAGATGGTTCTTTAAGGCTTTGTGGTACTACACTTCTACCAGCTAAATGCACAACAGCATCAAACTCTTGTTCATTATACATTATATTAGTAATGTCTACCTTTTCAAACAAATCAATAAAAGATATATCATTATGTTCTCCATGGAAATTAATATCCCACCCTTCAACATAGTGACCTTTTTGTTTCAGAAGTTTACATACATGTGAGCCAATATAACCTGTTGCGCCTGTAACCAAAACTTTCATTATAAATAACCTTGTATGAAAAATGTATTTATTATAACTTTGACTATGTTACTGTCAGCATGTGTAGGTGGAAATTTACCTGTACCACATGTTCATTTACCTACTAAACATACATTAACTCATAAAGCTTTTGCTTATTATGGTTTAAAAGAAATACAAGATCGTAATATCATTAGTCAATTAATGGACGTAGATCCTGTAACGACTGAATGGTGTGCTGCATTTGTTAATATGGTTTTAAAACAAAATGGTTACCCTACCTCTAATGAAGTAAGTAATTACCCATTGATGGCTCGTTCGTTTTTAGAATGGGGAAATCCAGTTAATAAACCTAAGCAAGGTGATGTAGTCATCTTTACTCGTGGGAATAGTAACTGGCAAGGGCATGTCGGATTCTATGTAAGTACCAAGGTTGTGAATGGCAAGAAACATTATTCCGTGCTCGGAGGGAATCAAAATGATGCCGTTTCTATTAAACAATATCCAGTATCTGATTTACTTGGCATAAGACGTTCTCCTAAATTGGTACCCGCGGCCGGACTCGAACCGGCAAAACTTTGATTTTAAGTCAAATATGTATACCAATTCCATCACGCGGGCTAACAGTCTATGTCGACTGAAGGTTTATACAAACTGCTTGTTGACCAGCTTTAAAATATCCATCGCCTTTACCAACATCTGATGCTAATACATCTCTACCATTAAAGCATTCAGACATTGAAGTATATACGTCATATGTTTCTACGTATGGTGTTGAGTCATAAAAATATATAAAGACTAATACCCACATTTTGTTTCCTATTATTTGGCTGGAACGATAGGACTCGAACCTATACTCTGCGCTACCAAAAAGCGATGCATTACCATTATGCTACGTTCCATTATTTATTTGGTATTCCCCGAGGGACTCGAACCCCCAACCTAAGCGTTATGAGCGCTGAGCTCTAACCAATTGAGCTAGAGGAATGATGTTTGGTGATTCCTGTAGGACTCGAACCTACGACCTAGTGCTTAGAAGGCACTTGCTCTAATCCGGCTGAGCTAAGGAACCTATGCTGCTTTTACTTCGGCTTTTAAAACTTCAGCAACCTCATTGGCTGCCTCTAATGTTTCAAACTTTAAATCAACTACTTGTGATTCTCTGAAGTTATCGTTTTTTGGTCCAATCATAATTATATGTTGAACTATGTTTTGATTACGAAGTAATATGTATGGCATTATGAGCTTTCTATCCTAGATTGAGTTATTAGATATGGTATTAAACTTATATTTATCCAAAAAACCCAAAACATTATATTATATGCTATTAAATCAATCAACGTTTAAACCGTAATTCATATGTTAAGTTATCCAATTCAAAAAACATAATTGAATGACTATACACTTCTCGTGTAACTGTTACATATGTAGTTTTGTCTCCGCATTGACGTTCATTCTCATAGCCAACGATTTGTTTTTCGGTTCTAGACTGATTTTTATCGGCACCGATAACTCCTCCTAGGACCGCACCAGCCGCTGCACCACCATCATCTCCGGTTACCCCTTTACCAAGGATACCTCCGAGAATCATACCAAGTAAGGCGCCACCACCTGCGTCACCCTGTACTTGTACAGAGGAGTAGATAGGTACTTTAACGTTTTCACAGACCTGCATTGTCTTTGGTATTTCAGTTACTATGGTCTTATCGTAGTCAACTACACGAACATCGCGTGGTTGTGCCATAGAACTGGTGGGTACGGCCAGTGCGGCCAGGACAAGCAGTGGGGCGGTTGCCATATGTACCACACTGCTATTCTTAAAATTATTAAACATAAGGTTGTTCTCCATATGTAGTTTCTAAATCCATGATTGGATCTGATCCTTCAGCTTGTAATGTTAGCTCAAGCTCATTGCCATCTAGACCATGTGGTTGGCTCTCCCAGTATTTATCTGTTAAATCACTTAGAGACATAGAAAAACTATCCTCAATGTTATCAATACCCCAGTCTCTAATCTGAGATATTAGGATGTCTTCAAAAGACGGTTCGTACATTTTATCCATGTTAATCATTTCATTACTTTCTTTGCATATTTTACAACTTGTAAATCAACAGGTAATAAATCTTTCATAGAACCTGTTTCAGCCATTTCTTCACCAACACGTGAGAAGGCATTTAGAATTTCTAGTGGTACATCCATGTTCAATCCACTTTCAGAAAAGTTTATCATTTTACGACCAAATGCAGCAATAATTTGTTGCTGATTAGTTTGTTCGAAGAATGTTAGATTAATTGAAGCCATAGTGATTCTCTTTCGTTTTGTTTATATTACTAATATAACTGATTCTATACCAAATGTCAATAGTTAATTTACACAATACCGAAAAAAGTTGCGACGCCACAACCTACAATAACACCAACTAATGCCCAAGCTGTTATTGCTAGATCAGCTTCTGTTTTGGTTGTATCTGTAAATTGGTATCCAAGTACTATTCCGATAACTGCGAAAAAAACTATTATTGCAAAAAACATGTGTAATTCCTTTATTTGTTGATTCTAATATAACCGATTCGACATCAAATGTCAATAGCTAATTTAATTAAATTGCCATGCCATTTACTGTTTGCCATTCTTTCCAAGATTTACTCATTAAATAACCAAGAACGTTTTCGACAAAATCGTTACCACAATCAAACCAAAATGCTTCAATTAATTCCTCACGAGGTGAAGTATCCATATCTCTAACATGTTTTACGAGTGCTTCAGTATCGTTTTGACGGAAATAAGAAAGAGCTTGCATAAAGTCATTTGCATCTTCGTCATACATTTCAGAAAGCTCATCGTTATTTTTAGCATATGAGTGGTACAAAGCGATTAATTCGTTTGTTTTTGTAAGAGCAGTTTTAGTATTAAATTGCATAGTCATTAGCATATTTCCTTATTGATTGATTCTAATATAACCGATTCGACATCAAATGTCAATAGCTAATTTGATCTAAAGTGAAATTAAATTACTAAATCTTGTTACCAATGGAATAGCATTTGAAAAAGCTTCTTCCTCCCACCAACGATCCGCATATGGCATATCAACGTTTTCGTCTAGTAAACTCCCAAGGTTTTGAGTCATATATTGTTTAACATGAATCATTTCGTGAGCAATCGTAGTAAACATATGACCAAGGTCTCTATTGTCTTTTACCAATATTGTAAACTTGCCATCAGGTTCGTCAAAACACATTCCATTGTTTCCAACTAAATCATGCGCTTCAATAGAAACTTTTCTTGGTAGTATTCCATACTCTTTGCATATCCATTTAACAAACTTTTCTGCAAGATCGTTTAAGGCAGAGTCTTCAGAAATATAAACATCAATAATCATCTAAGTCTTTTCTTTAATATTTCATTTGAAAAAATTGACCACATGGCAGCTTCTGTTTCATATGCTTCACGTTCCCACGGTAGATCCCAATAATTATCGCCTTTAACTGGTTTACCAAACCAACGTGATGGTTTCTTTCCTACACCAGAAATGAGTTCGCCTTTAATGTATTGTTTGGCATGTACCATTTCGTGGAATAGAGTTTTACATATTTCAGTTCTACTTAATGTTGGATTAATACCTATGGTAATACCTTCCTCATTGTAATTACAGTAACCACACTCTTCGTCAAAGTCGTCCTCAAAATCAATTTCAATTGTTTCATCAATTTCTAAAAAGTCGGCTGCAAATACTACCATCTTATCCATTAAAGGATTTGATACTTTTTTTGGTTTACCGTAGGTTGAGTAATACATTAGTTCTTTTCAATCAGTATGTCAAGTTTTGACTCAATAGAATCTAATCTGTCTAAGACAAGGTCAAATGATTCTTCTAATGTTAACTCAGGTTTAACTAGGCTTTGTGTTAAACCAGTTACAAAGTCCATATCCATTTCCATGGGTTCTTCGGCAAGTGGTTTTTTAAACATATTAAACATATTACTCAATTCCTTCTAAATCTAAAATAAACTGTTTCTTTGGCGTTGTAGCAGTCCAATAACGTACATCCTTTTCTGCTTTAACAATATCTTTTGATAGCTCTTTAACCATTTCATTGGTCAAGCTCATAATGTTAATACGTAATAAACGGTCAACATCATCACTGGTAGCAGACGTATTTTCAAGGATTTGATTACCTACATCTTTCTTTTTACGGTCTTTAAATATAATCTTATCATTAAGTATAGATTGAATAAATTCCATTTTGATTTTTAACCAACGAATTTGTTCAGCGGCTTCAGCCAATCGTAATTCAATACGTTTTTGCAATACACCGATACGGAATTCGCAGAAGTCTTTAATCAAATCTCGTTCATCGTCATACTCACGTAGTTTACCATGTTGGTCAATTACTGTAAGGTTTTCAGATAATGGTTTAGTCAATTTAAATTTACGAATGATACGTTCATCAGTCCAAGCATTTGCTGAAGCTAATTTTAATTTAATTTCAAATCTAAATCCTTGCTTATCGCATTTATCCTCATAAGAAACAATATCGTTATCATCTTCTAGTTTATTAAGTACTTTAACGTAAGACTCTCGGTCATACCCGTATGGTACTTCAGTGATTGTTAATACGGTCTTGCTATTACGTTCAAAGGTTCCATTGACAATAAACCGTTTGTTTTCAATATCGTAGGTGACAGAACCGCTAAATTCAGGAAAGGTCACAGGAAGCTTCTTGGTTATAGTACCACTCAACAAATACTCACGAACAGAGCCAGAGAGGTCATTAGGGCACCGTGGAAGTATGTTAGTAGCGAAACCAGTGGCAATACCCTTGGTTCCGTTAGCTAAAACCAAAGGAATCACTGGTAAATAATATGATGGAGGCTCATGTTCAGGATCATCGTGTACTGGTGATAGATCCATGTCTTTAATATATTTTTCAAAGTTATTATGAACTCTTGTATATACGTAACGAGCTGCGCCTGGTTCTTGTACTAAACGAGTACCAAATGATCCACGACCTTCAACTAAACAAACATTGTTATTCCATGTTGCTGCCATAAGTTGACCAGCACCAGCAGCCGATGCTTCACCATGATTATATCCATAGTCTGAAATAATACCAGCAACTGCTGATACTTTTTTGAAGTCACGCTTTGAATTTAGCAATGATGAGTAAAGATAAAATCGTTGAACTGGTTTTAAACCATCAATCATGTTTGGAATAGCACGAGACTCAACTGTATACATGGCAAATGATAGCCATTCGTTTTTTGCTACGTGACTAATCGGATAATCATTAGTTCCAACGTCATCTTTTGTAAATTCTAATATACTCATAAAGTATCGTCCTTTTTGATTCTATACTATTATATAATACTTTTAACTAAATGTCAATAGCCAATTATCCAAACATATATTCTTTACGTAAACTTGAATCTTTTCCAAACATCATTTGGAATATAGAGGCGTCGTCAACAGTAACCGTATCGTATTGTGGCTTATTAATAATAACATCATACTCGTCTTCTGTAAGTGAACCAAGACCTTTGATATAACGATGTTTCCAACCTGCTTGATTATCAGTCTTAAATTTTGAGGCGGCTTTATAATCATAAAACCATTCGACCTTATCGCCTTTAGATGAAATCATAATTGGTGTACGAGTAATCTTTACATGTTTTTCAGTTAACAATCGTGGCCAAAACTTATAGAAGAAAGCAATAAGTAATGGACTAATGTGGCCAATGCCATCATGGTCAGCATCGGTTAGTGTAGCAATATTTTGATAAGTCATATCATCAATACTATTTGGATCGTTGATATTCAATCCAAGAACATTAACTAATTCTGATAACTCTTTATTCTTAAGTACATCAGCAGGTTTCATATCCCATGTATTCATAATCACACCTCGTAAAGGATACGCACCAACCTTATTGGCATCTCTTACTTTCAATAAGAAACCCATCGCTGAGTCACCTTCAACGATTTTCAATGTGGCATCGTTTCGATTTGCTGAGATATGTTTAGCAACCTTAACTCGTTGAAGTTTTTTCTGAGCCATCGTGGCTGCTCGTTTGTCAGCTGCTATCTTTTTAGCCAATTGAGCCTCAATGATTGGATCAATAATTTCTGGGTTATTAATAATCTTACGAGCATAAAATTGAAAGTCTTTACAATCCGCGGCTTGAAAATGCTCACGAACATTAGTCATTGGATTAGTCAAACGTTCTTTAGTTTGTGAGTCAAACTTTGGATTGACGAAATTACGAGCAAACAATACAAAGGTTAATCCACCTTTAATAGTATTCTTAGCAACTTCAACTTTATATTTACGTTTGACCATTGTTACCAATTCGTCAACAATACCATTCACAACGTAATCAACATATGTACCACCCATTCGAGTATTCACACCATTAACAAAAGAGTTAGTTCGGAAACCATCTTCTGATGTTGTAAAAAAGAATGAAACGTTTTCAGTTTTTTCTATTACTACATTTGGATTAAACAATGCTGAGTACTTTTTCATATCAGATACTGAAATCTTTTTCTTATTAAAAGAGAATTTGATTTCAGGAAAAGCCATTTGTAAACTCATCAAACGATCTTCGAGTAATTCAATAGTATCTAAATTAGCCAAGCAATCAGTTTCAAAACAATCAAAGTCTGCTACAAATGATACCTCAGTACCAGAGCCATTTTTGTCTCGTGTAGTAACCTTAACATCCTCGCCACCGTTTTTACAAGTAACCATAATCTGATTACCTTTTGACCACGTTTTACCAGTAAATTTTGATGAAAGGAAATTAGTTGCGGCTGAACCAACACCGTTAGTACCAATTGTTACACGTTCATCATCAAACGATGTACCAGCATTTACTCGAGTCCAAGCAGCCACAGGTCGGAGGATTTGTTCTTTACTGGTTTCGTCATATATCTTATCTTGTGGAATACCACGACCATTATCAGAAACAGTTACCATATCCATATTAATAGATACATCAATTTTATTCGCATGTTTGAAATTAGTACGAATTGCCTCGTCAATCGAGTTATCAAGTATTTCGTCAATCATCTTAGAAAGCGCAGGAACATACTTCGATGTTTTCCATTCGCCTTTCACAAAACGTTCAACTGATTCTTGAGAACTAGAACCGAGGTACATACCGATTCTTTCTCTAACATGTTGACGCGCTGTTAAAATTCTAAAGTCGTTACTCATTTAAAGCTCCATTATATAGTCATTTATTGATGGGAATACTATTTATTTAGAATCAGTAAACCCTTCTTTAATAAATAATATCACAGTTTTTAACTAATGTAAATAGGAAAATGCATAATGAACACAAATTTTTTGTCTCCTATCGGTTTTACAGTCAATGTAAAGCGATTACCAAACGTAGAATTCTATACTCAAAGGATGCAAGTTCCAGGCGTGAGCGCTGGTGCGGCAGAAACACCAAACCCTCTAAGTACTCTATATAATACACCTGATAAATTACTATACCAAGAATTGGATTTGAGTTTTATTGTTGACGAAAACATGGCAAATTATTTTGAATGTTTAGATTGGATTGAGGCTATCACCTCGCCTGTAGAACTCGCTCAGTATGGTAGATTAGAGAAAACAAATGATGGTATTGTTTCTGATATTTCTATTACTATATTAAATAGCAATAAAAACCCAAACATATCATTTACGTTTTTAAACTGCTTTCCAGTATCGTTAAGTCAGATTACTTTAGACGTAACACAACAGGATATCGTATACCCAGAAGCGTCGATGGTATTCAGGTATGACAGATTTACCCATACAAAAATTAGTTGACAATCCATTATAAATGTGATACAATGGTATTATATACACAATGAGAGGTTAACATGAGTACTGACGATATTAGTGAAATTTGGGCTGGTGATTCTAAAATTGACGAAACTCAATTAGCGCAAGAAGCAAAAAAGATACCACAACTTCATTCAAAATATTATAACATGTATTATAAAGAAGCGCTTAAGGTTAAGAAGCTTCGATACGATTATAAGATACTCGAATTAAATAAACGTGAATGGATTGATGGATCTATGGCCGAAGAGGATTTGCGTGAGTTCGGATGGAAGCCTTATCAGAAAAAAGTTATACGCCAAGACATTAACCAATATATTCAAGCTGATCCTGATATTATCAAACTGAGTTTAAAGATTGATTATCATAGTTGCCGAGCAAATTACCTTGAAGACATTGTTAAAACAATCCATAGTCGTAACTTCATTATTAATAACATTATAGCAGTGATGAAATTCCAAGCTGGAGACTATTAGGGTTCATTATAAATAGTACATATAATGAGAAGGTGATATATTATGCCAGATGTAATTAACGTTGAGCAAATCAACGCAATATATTTAAAGATTAATACAGAGTCAAGCGTAAAGTTTGAGCTCGAGGCATATTTTAAATTCCAACCACAAGGCTTTCAATTTAACCCAAGCTACAAAAATAGAGTTTGGGATGGATGGATTCGTATTTTCCAACCTATGAAACCTGTTTTGTATGTTGGATTGTTTAGTAAACTTCGTAAATTTTGCGAAGACCGTGGATATGAATTAAATGCACCAGACCATTTAATGCATGGCGAAAAAGTTCCTGACGATTATGGATATGAGATTGCTAAGGAAGTAAACTGTAAGTTTGAGCCTCGTGATTATCAGAATCAATATATCGTTGATGCCATACGTGATAGTCGTTCTTTATCTTTATCACCAACATCATCTGGTAAATCTTTAATCATTTATTTAATTCAACAACATTATTATAGAGCGTTTGAACATCGTACTTTGATTATTGTTCCAACGATTTCATTAGTACATCAAATGGCTGGTGACTTTGTTGACTATGGTTGTGATCCATCTCACATATATAAAATCCAAGGTGGTATTGATAAAAACACAAATGCACCTATTGTTATATCGACTTGGCAGTCTCTTATTAAATTAAGGAAAGATTGGTTTAGTCAATTTAAAGTAGTACTTGGAGATGAAGCACATTTATTCCAAGCGAAATCATTACAAAAAATTATGGAAGGACTCGACGAATGTTATTATCGACATGGATTTACCGGTACGTTAAAATCAGAAGAGAGCAAAACTCATAGGCTTGTATTGGAGGGTTGTTTTGGTTCTGTGCGTAAGCACGTTTCTACTAAGGATCTTATGGATGACGGTACTATTGCTGACTTTAATATAAAAGCAATTGTATTATCCCATAGTATTGAAAATAGAAAAGCATTTAAAAAGGCGATAGGCAAAGTACAAAATACCAGTCAGAAATACCCAGCTGAAAGAGAATATATAACGAATAATAATAAACGTAATGTATTCATAAGAAATTTATTGTGGTCACTCGAAGGTCAGAATAATTTGGTTTTATTTGATTTAGTTGAGAAACATGGTAAATTATTAGAACCAATGTTAAGAAAAGATGGTAGACAACTACATTTTATATATGGTGCTACTAAAGGTGAAGAACGTGAAAGGATCAGACATATGATTGAAAACGATCCTATTAAACAACACGATATACTTGCATCGTTTGGTACATTCTCAACCGGAATTAATTTAAAGAAACTCGATAATGTTATATTTGCATCTGGATCTAAATCAGAAGTAAAAGTACTTCAATCAATCGGTCGTGCCCTAAGAAAGGGCAACGATGCCGATAAAGCTACGCTTTACGATATTGCTGATGATTTGAGTGTTGGTGCCTACCAGAATTATACATTACAACATTTTAGAAAACGAATAGAAATTTACGGATCCGAACAGTTTTCCGTTAAGATATACACAGTAAATATATAGTATTATTTTATAGTAGATAAATCTATTATACCATACCTACAATACTGTGTCAACTAAAAAATGCATATACAATGAAAAAAGTTTATACATTTTACTATTGACATTTTACAATTATTATGTTATTATTATATAGAATCAATTAGATTTAACTGATTAACAAGGAGGCTGGCTGACCATATGGCAAAAAGAGCTAAGAAAAACTACGTTAATAATAAAGACTTTTTAGAAGCATTAATAGCGTACAAAAAAGCGTGTACCGAGGCAGAAGATGCCGGTGACGAAAAACCAAGATGCCCAGACTACATCGGTAAGTGCATCTATCAAATTGCGACTAGACTCGCAACAAAACCAAACTTCAGTGGATACTCTTATAAAGAGGATATGATTTCAGATGGTATAGAAAATTGTCTATCATATATGAGCAATTTCAATTCTGAGAAATCTTCTAATCCGTTTGCATACTTTACTCAAATTATTTGGTATGCATTTTTACGTCGTATTCAAAAAGAGAAAAAGCAAATGTATATTCGTTTTAAATCTTCACAAGTTTTGGTTCCTACTGGTGGTACTTACACTGGTGGCGAAGACATAAATCTAAACCTTAACACTAATGTTGATTATATGAATTCGTTTGTACAAGATTATGAGGATAAGATTGCTAGAGATAAAGCAAAAAAGAAAGAGTCCATTGAAGCTGCTGAAAAGGAAGAGGATTCTAAAGAGTGAAAGTTGCTATAATTACAGACATGCACCTTGGCGTGCGTGGCGACTCTAAAGTATTCCTAGACCACCAAGAAAAGTTTTTTAATGAAGTGTTCTTTCCACATTTAGATGAACATAACATTAAAACAGTACTGGATTTAGGAGATACCTTTGACCGTCGTAAATACATCAACTATGTTACACTTGATAGGGCTAAGAAGTTTTTCTTTGACGAACTACAAAAGCGTGACATTGAATACCATGCAGTCGTAGGTAATCACTCCGTATATTATACAAACACAAATGAAGTTAACTCAATGAACTTGTTACTCCAAGAGTATACAAACTTTAATATATATCGCGAAGAACCTGTTGAGTTGACATTTGGGTCAACTAATGTTATAATGGTACCATGGATTAATAAAACAAATTCTGAAGTATGTTTGGATGCCATACGTAAATCAAATGCTCATATATGTATGGGTCACTTTGATATTATTGGTTTTGAAATGCTGAAGGGTGCGATTTGTGACCACGGTCTAACTAAAGAATTGTTTGGTAGTTATGAACAAGTTTATTCTGGTCATTTCCACCATCCATCTGAATATGGTAACATTAACTATCTTGGTGCTCCATATGAAATGACATGGTCTGATTATCAAGGTAAGCGTGGTTTTCGTATTTTAGATACTGAAACACGTGAGTTGGAATGGATTTTAAATCCTTTCTGTATTTACCATAAAATTGACTATGATGATGCTGATATGACTATTGAAGATATTGCTCATTTAGATTTGACTAATATTAAAGACTCGTACATTAAGGTTATTGTTAAGAATAGAACTAATCCATACATATATGATTTGTTTTTAAATAAACTTACTGATGCTGGCGCAAGCGACGTTAAGTCGATAGAAGACTCACTTAACTTAGGTGATGCTGGTGTTGATGAAATACTTGATGAAACAAAAGATACTAAAGACATTTTACATGATTATATTGAATCTATTGATACGAAATCTAATAAGCAAAAGATTAAAGAATTGATTGATGAACTATATTTGGAAGCGCAGAGCATTTAATGAAAATAACATTTAAGACAATAAAATATAAAAACCTGCTATCATCAGGTAACGCTTGGTCCGAAGTACGATTGGATCAATTCAGAACTACTCTTATCAGTGGTACAAACGGCAGTGGTAAGTCTACGTTACTTGATGCTATCGTTTTTGCATTATATGGTAGAGCGTTTCGTAAAATTAACAAAGGTCAATTAATCAACACTATCAATGCTCGTGAAGCAGAAGTTGAAATAACATTTTCTGTTGGTAATTCTAATTACTTAATACGTCGTGGTATCAAGCCAAACTTATTTGAGATTTGGAAAGACAACGTAATGATAAACCAAGATGCAGCGTCCAAGGATTACCAAGCCTACCTTGAACAAAACATTCTTAATTTAAATTATAAATCTTTTAATCAAATCGTTATCCTTGGTAGTGCAACATATGTTCCATTTATGGAATTACCTGCATATGCACGTAGAGAAATCATTGAAGACCTATTAGATATTCAAGTATTTAGTACTATGAATACGTTACTCAAGGATCGTGTATCAGGTAATAAAGAATCAATTACTGAAAATAGTTATCAGATGGATTTAATGGAATCAAAGTTATCATCTGCTAAAGAACATAACGCCTCTATTCGTAAAATACGCGAAGACGAGGTTGAAAAAATCCGAGAAAAGATGGCTGTCCACATCAAAGAAATTGAAGATGCTAAACAAGTAATAAGTGGACAAGAAGATGTTTTACAAACAGTTTTAGATGATGTTAAAGACAAACCTGAAATGAAAACAAAGTCTGAAAAGGCTAAGTCATTACGACGAGATATTGAAAGCCAAGTACGATCGCATCAACAAGAGTTATCTTTTTACCAAGACCACGATGATTGTCCAACGTGTAAACAAGGTATTGAACATGAATTTAAGGCTGGTATTATAAGCGAAAAAGATACAAAACTCGCCGAATTGGAAAATGGTTTAAAACAATTAGCTGAAAAGGCAAAGGTTTACGAAGATCGTTTAGAGGCTATATCAGTACTTGAAGATCAAATGAGAGATATTAATCTTGGTATCGGTGACCAACGTGCAACAATTAAAGTAGCAAAGAATGCATTGGTATCATATAAGAATGAATTGGTATCAGCTGAAGAACAAGTTGAAGCTGTTGATACTTCTAAGTTACAAGAAATTAGTGATAGACTTAAGAGTACTGAAGTTGAACAACAAGACCTGTTTGATGATAGAGAAGTACTTACTGTTGTTCAGGCTATGTTGCGTGACGGTGGTATTAAAACTCGTATTATCAGACAATATATTCCAATAATGAATAAACTAATTAATAAGTACCTTGGATCGTTTGAATTATTCGTTGACTTCCAATTAGATGAAAACTTTAATGAAGTAATTAAATCTCGTTTCCGTGATGCTTTTTCATATGCCTCGTTTTCTGAAGGTGAAAAGCTTAGAATTACTTTAGCGATTATGTTGGCTTGGCGTTCAGTCGCTAAACTTCGTAACTCAGTATCAACCAATTTGTTATTACTTGATGAAACCTTGGATGGCGCACTTGATGGTGTAGGCATTGAAAGTTTGATTGATACGTTACATAATCTTAATGCAGATGATAACATCTTTGTTATCTCGCATCGTGGTCACCAGTTTGGTGATAAATTTGACAATCATATTCGTTTTAAAAAGGTAAAGAACTTTAGCGAAATAACAGCATAGGAGTTGATAATGCGTCATAGCATAGAAGATTTAATCAAAAGACTAGATGTAATGAAAGATAAAGCAATCTTGTTACATAGAGTTCGTAACGAGTTTTCTGAAATCTCTTATAAACAATATGACAAGGTCGCTTGCCAAAATCTTATTGATGATATACAGGCAATGGCACTAGGCATCGCCAACGATAAAGACGGCGATGAAATTATTACCGAGATGGATTCTTGGAAATAAAAGGGTTGACAATATTACCAAATTGTGATAATATTATTTTATATTATGTTTAAGGATACACATGTCTAAATTTTATACGTCTGTCGAGCGTTTCGGCCAAAACATTCTTTGGCGTGGTTACGATGCTAATGGTAAACGATTTTCTAAAAAGGTTCAATTTGAGCCTACATTATATTGTAATACCAAAGATGGAGCCCCATCCAATTTTAATTCGCTCCAAGGTGACATACCTTTGATGCCGATGAAACAAGATGGCATGAGAGAAGCCAAAGAATTTATTGAACGTTACAAAGACGTACATGGTATGACTATCGCAGGTAGTTCAAATTATGTAGCTCAGTTTATTCAACAAGAATATCCAAACAACATCAACTTTGATCCATCTAAAATCAATATCGTATCATTTGATATTGAGGTTGACATCGCGGATGGTTATCCTGATGTTGATTTTGCTGATAAAGAAATTACATCCATCGCTTATAAATCTTCAAAGTCTTCTGACTACCACCTACTCGGTCGTAAAGATTATGATAAGTCTAAAACTCTACTTGACATTGACCCAGATAACATTCACTTTATGAAGTTTGATACTGAGCAAGCTTTGCTTAAACGCTTTAAAGAATTATGGATGAATGATTATCCTGATATTGTTACGGGTTGGAACGTAGAGTATTTTGACATTCAATATATTATTACACGTATGAAAAATATGTTTGGTGAAGATTGGGTTAAAGATTTATCTCCTTGGCGTAACATTCGCCCAACAGGTCGAGAATTCTTTGGTAAATTTCAAAATACATATCAGATTGGTGGTATGGCTGTTATTGATTACATGGACTGCTTCAAAAAGTTTGGTTATAAGTATGGACCACAAGAGTCATGGAAACTTGACCACATTGCACATGTTGTACTTGGTGAAAAGAAATTAGATTACTCTGAGTATGGTAACCTTAATGCGTTGTACGAACAAAATCCTCAACTATATCTCGACTATAACCTTAAAGATACATGGTTAATTCAAAAATTTGAAGATGAAACATCGCTACTTCAGTTGGTTATGACTGTTGCATATGGCGGTGGTGTTAACTTTAACGATGCGTTTGGTACGGTTGGTATATGGGAAACAACTCTATATCGTAAACTAATCCTTGATGGTCGTGTACCACCAATTAAAGGTGGTCCAGGTCAACGTGCTGGAGAATTGGTCGGCGGTTATGTAAAAGATCCTAGAGTTGGTATGCACCCATGGATTGTATCATTTGATTTAAACTCTCTGTATCCACACCTTATGTTACAATATAATATGTCACCTGAAACCTACTTATCTGATGAACGAGATTTTGTAAACCAAGATATGGTATTAAAAGGTAAATATCAATCTCAACATAAAAAAATGTCAGTAGCAGCCAATGGTGCCTGTTTTACTAATGAGTTTAAAGGTGTTATTCCATCTATTATTGATGAGTACTATGGTAATCGTACTGTAATTAAAAAGAATATGTTAAAGGTTGAGCAACAGCTTGAGGATGCAACTGATCCAAGCGAAATCAAACGTTTGAAACGTGAAGCAAACCAATTACATAATGCTCAAATGGCTATCAAAATTGCTATGAACTCTCTGTATGGTGCCACTGCAAATATTTACTTCCTATACTATATTAATGATATGGCTGAGGCGATTACTACATCCGGCCAGTTATCAATTCGATGGGCTCAAAAATCTGTAAACGATTACCTCAACAGAATATTGAAAACCGATAAAGACTATATCGTGTATATTGATACTGATTCAATTTATGTTGATATGGCTCCTATCGTTGAAAACGCTTTTGGTACTGTTGACGTTGATCGTAAGAAAGGCGAAGAGTTCCTTGACAAAGTTTGCCAAATGAAAATTGAGCCAGTGCTTGAAGCTGGTTACGAAGAACTCGCTAAAAAGATGGGTGCTTATCGCCAAGCGATGGGTATGAAACGAGAAAAGATTACTGATAAGTCTGTGTTTATTGCTAAGAAGCGTTACATTATGAATACACTTAATTCCGAGGGTGTTCACTATGATGAGCCAAAGGTATCAGTAACTGGTTTGGAATCAGTTCGTTCATCAACACCAGAGGTATGTCGCGAAGAGTTAAAGAAATCGTTTAAGGTTATTATGAATGATGGCGAAGAAGCCACACAAAAATTTATTGCAGACTTTAAAGATAAGTTCTTTCAACTTGGACCAGAAGATGTTGCTAAAAACTCTGGTACTGATAACATCGATAAGTATCGCGAGAGTGGATCCTTATATAAAAAGGGTTGTCCTATGCATGTACGTGGTGCCATTCTCTACAACCATTACCTCAAAGGCGCTAAGCTACAAAAACGTTATAACGAAATTAATGGTGGTGATAAAATTAAATTCGTATATCTTAAAACTCCAAATCCGATTAAAGAAAACATCATATCATTTCCAGGCGTATTACCACCTGAGCTTGGATTAAGTGAATACATTGATTACGAAAAACAATTCGATAAAGTATTCCTAAGTCCGTTAAAAGCAATACTTGACGCCGTCGATTGGTCAACGGAAAAAGTAAACACTATTGACAACTTCTTTGTATAAAGGGAACATAATGAAAACTGCAGAAGACATAGAGTACAGATTAGATTTAATTACTAAGGAACATGCCAAGCTTCATAAAACCATTGAGGCACTTGAGGCAGAAAAAGCACCAGACAAACATATCAAGTCTGCCAAGGTTAAAAAGCTTAAATTAAAAGATGAAATAACGTACTTATCTAACTTAAATATTAATTGACATATGTATCATGGTGTGATACAATCTAACAAACAACAAAGGATTATAATATGAGCGATTTTGCTAACGATATGTATATGATGCATAACAAATTTGGTGTCAGAGAATGGTTTGAAGCTAACAAAGACAATAAAGACTTAATGGACAAATACCTAAGGTTTCGTTTATCAATGTGTAAGGAAGAGCTTGATGAAACTATGGATGCTATTGAAGCCAAAGATCCTGAAGAAATTGTTGATGGTTTAATTGATATGTGCGTATTCGCTATTGGTACACTTGACGTATTTGGTGTTGATGCAAACGTGGCTTGGAATAAAGTTTACGAGGCAAACGCTGCTAAAGATGTTGGTGTTAAAGAAGGTCGGCCAAATAAATTCGGACTTCCAGATTTGATTAAACCAGAGGGTTGGACTGCTCCAAGCCATGAAGGTAACCACGGCGATTTAAAGAAAGCTCTATAATGGATGATGAACCATCAAAAACCTGGGTAAGACCCAAAGAACCTGCTAAATTAGTAGCGTTAAGAAAAGCATTACATGATTTCAATATAGAATATGCAATAAGTAAAAGAGATAAAAACCTATTAAGTATTAATATTTGGTTAGGTGAAGAATAAATAGATTAAGGTGAGGTGGTAAATACCTTGCCTTTTTTAATGTGAGCGACGTGGTAAAAACGTCAAACAATAAAGGAGAAATTTATGGAACTACTCACAATGTGGAGTCTAATCGGATTCCTGCTTGCTGCTTACGCAGTTATAGCAAATGATTCAGTACAAACTCTCGGTACTTGGATGGCATCAAACAATGAGAGATTTAGTTATAAAACATTATGGATAGCAGCGTCCTCTGTTCTTTTAGCCACACTTTGGTATGGTTGGATGATGAATGGCGGTGACATTAGTTATGGCCGTTTGAATAAAATTCCGTGGCAAGAAGTACAATGGTACCATGCTGCAGCACCTGCAATTCTAGTTGCATTGACTCGATTAGGTGTACCAGTTTCAACATCATTTTTAGTATTATCAGTATTTGCTAGCACCTTTGTATTAGAAAAGATGCTAATGAAATCCATTATGGGTTATGGTGTAGCTGCAGGGTTTGCTTATGCAGTATGGTTTATAATTCACAAATACTTTGGTAGATGGTATGATGAAACAGCACCTATAAGTGAAAGTAATAAGAACTATTGGCGCATTGCTCAATGGGTTGCTACAGGTGGTTTATGGTATACTTGGTTGTCACATGATATTGCTAACATTGCGGTGTTCTTACCACGTCAAGTACCAGTAGATTTAATGATACTTATATCATTTGTATTTGTTGGTGGATTGTTCTTTATGTTTAGAGAACGTGGTGGTAAAATCCAACAAATTGTATTAGAGAAACATAATACTCGATATGTAAGATCAGCGACATTGATTGACTTGTTTTACTGGCTATGTTTATATTTCTTTAAAGAACTCAATGATATTCCTATGAGTACAACATGGGTTTTCGTTGGGCTATTAGCAGGACGTGAGTTGGCTATGGCAACATACTTTGGTAAAAGAAAAACCAAATCAGTATTTCCATTAGTTGCTAAAGACTTTGGTAAAATGATGGTTGGTCTTGGTGCCTCAGTAGCGTTGGTATTACTTATTCATTATGTAATTAATCCAATTTAATTAAAATAAATTTAAATGTTACCGCTAACACAGCGGCTGGTGGGTACCTCTAAAACATAAATAATATTACATTGTTTATATAGGAGGTCCCACCATGTGCTCACCAGAAGTGCGTAGAGAAGCCAACCGTTTGAATTGGATGGTCAAAGGTAAACTGATTGATATTTCAGAATCTGACTCAGTTGTTGAATACCTTTATGATAGTTATTTTAAAAGACTATGGGGAAACCACGAAAGATCCCAATATGCCGAAGAAGGTTTTGAAGCAGCATATAAAATACGTGAACAAGAAATCCTTAGAGAAGAAGTAAAATCAGTGGCTCAACTCGGCTACGATTAACTATTGACATTCCTTTTAGAATCAGTTATAATAGTATATAACAACAAAAGGAAAATAGTATGTACACAGTTAAAACAAATACATTCCCATCAGAAGCCATTGGAATGGCGTCACGTTTAGAAGATGCTCTTGCCATGTGTAACAAAATCGGTGGCGAACCAGGCAATCATGTAGATAACATAAGAAGTCTCAATAGCTTTGACGGATTCATGTATATACAGTATAATGGTTATGTTTGTGTAAACGAATTATACGAAGATGATGAAGGCTTTAATAAAAACTCATACATGTATGGTAAAATGGTATATGCCAATGGAACAAAATTCGTAGAAGATGTAGAAGACTTGGATGGATTATCAAGTAATTCATATGCTTCGTGGAATGAAGCTGAAATTGTATTTAAGAAAAAAGTTCAACTATTATCAAATTAGCTATTGACATTGCTAATAGAATATGTTATATTAGAATCAATTAATAAGGAAATACATTATGACTACATTTACTACAAAAAATCGTAATTCAACTGCATACCAGTTTACAGTTAGAATGGTTGAAGGTAAACCAATCGCTGAGGATCAAGCTGCCGTAGACGGGCTTAGAACTGTGGTTAAACTCAATAATAGAGCATTCCCTGACGACAAACCAAGGTACGTAAAGCTTCAAGGTCGTGGACCAAGAGGTCATAATGGTCGTATGTATAACCAAGGTTTGCCTCTTCCATTAGCTACACATGCTGATGTGTATGTATATATTCGCGAACGTTATGACAATGTATGGGATAGATAATGGATTTAGAAATACTTCAAAAATTAGATAAGATGGAATTGACTGAAGCACGAGATGCTGCTAATTCTCTTATTGATGTAAAGAAAACTAAAAAAGTTGTACACAATAGACTTATCTACGATTTAGATAAAGCCAATAGTTCACGTGAGGTATCACGTATTATGTGGCAAGTTTATATGTCTGGTTCCGGTTATGGTACTATTGGTTCAACTTGGAAAAAGCATTATAACAGTGTCTGAGTCTTCTTTACAACTCCCGCTAAAACTTCCAGAACCCCTTATCCTCGAGTTAAACGAGGGTGAGGTTTCTCACATTCAAACTATGGCACAAGAAATGTTTGAGTGTCCAAACCGTCGACGTGGAAGAAGTCACTCAACTGTCTTAGCACATACTTATGCAGGCGTTATACTAGAGTTTGCTTTAGTACGTCAAGGTGCTGTTATGAACCCTGCTGAATTTGACTACACCAAACCTGAAACTCATAACTGGGATGTTGAATGGAATGGTTGGATAGCTGAGGTTAAAAACTCACAAGATCCTGGAACATTACCGAACCACATGGAAAAGAAATGGTTGACCATACCAAATTACATGGCAAATAAATTAGTAAGAAATCGCAGAATGTATCCAAAATGTGTTGACATTATTATCTTTGGATGTTATAATAAACTAGATACAAATACGTATGACGTTCGTTGGCGAGCTGTTGTACCTTTTGATACTATACGCCAAAACCTACGACCATGCCAAGAAAAGTTTTCTAATAACTGGACAACCGACCATGATGGCGTACGACGTATTAAGTATTTCTACAATACACGCGGCGACGATCGCACAATATATAATAACAATGTTTAAGGAAAAGAGTACATGAAATTTGATAATGGCAAACCACCTATTAATTTAGTTCCACCTGAAGCAATCATCGCGGCTGCTCAGGTTTTTGGATTTGGTGCTCAAAAATATGGCGAAAACAATTGGCGTATGGACCTCGATAAATTTCCATACTCACGACACTATGCTTCTATTATGAGACACCTATTAGCATTCCATTCAGGTGAAGACCTAGATCCTGAAAGTGGTTTACCACACACGCATCACGCATTGACTCAAATGATTATCTTAGTTATGTGTGAATTACAAACCGATCCAATTGATACTGATGATAGGTTTAAAGGAGAAGATGATGAATAACGTAAGTGACATTCGTAATTATTTTATTGACGAACTAAAAGCTGAACGATTTACTACAGATAAAACTGGTGCAAAAACAATCGAGCTACTTGGTGCATCGTTTGTTGCTGATGAACCTGCTATCTTTGGTAAACCTGTACAAGAATATATTGAAGCGGAGTTGGCATGGTATGAAAGTGGTTCTACGAATATTAACGATATACATGGCGAAGATAAAGTACCACCTGCCGCGTGGCAATACGCTGCCGACAAATATGGTAACATCAATTCTAATTATGGTCACCTAATATTTTCAGAAAAGTATTGTCAGCAATACGATAACGCATTGTTTGAATTGATTGAAAATCCTGATAGCCGTCGAGCACAAATGATTTATAACCGACCAACCATTTGGAATGAGTTTGACGAAGGTGGTAAATCTGATTTCATTTGTACTAATGCTCAGACTGTTTATATTAGAGATAATAAGTTACATATGGTATCGCAAATGCGTTCAAACGATGTTGTGTTTGGTTACAAAAATGATTGGGCTTGGGCTCAATACCTAATGGACAAATTTGTTGAAGATTATAACTTTGAAACTGAACAATCAATCGTTAAAGGTAACCTTACATGGCAAGTAATGAACTTACATGTATATGCCCGACATTTTGATTTGGTAAAACAATGAGTGCAAGTAGGGAAAGCTATTATGCTTATATGGGAAGACGAATGAGAGAAGACGACACAAACCGCCTTAAATGGGATAACCGTTTTATGTCATTAGCGACTATGATCGCTGATTGGAGCAAAGACCCTTCAAGTAAAATTGGTTGTGTTGCTGTTAATGATGATAGACGAATATTGGCTACAGGTTATAATGGTTTTCCAAAAGGTATTGAAGATACTGAAGATCGTTTAAACGATCGTCCTACCAAACATAGCCTTGTGGTACACGCTGAAATGAATGCACTTATGAATGCGTTATATGCCGGTGTATCATTAAAAGACTCTACATTATACGTATATGGATTACCTATATGTTCTGATTGTACTAAGCTTGTTATCCAAGCAGGTGTTAAACGTGTAGTCATATCATCAGATAAAAGTGTTAAAGGTGATTGGCAAAAGGTATGGGAAGAAAAGAGTTTACCTATGTTTAAAGAAGCAAATGTACAGGTAACCTCACTTGGCGAATAACTTAACAGACATATATGTTGGCGTTAAAAAGAATGATCCAAATAGAACGGTGAATGATTTTTATCCTACTCCTCCCTTAGCAACATATATTCTATGTAAATACGGTAATGTACCACATAAAGTTATAGAGCCATGCGCTGGTCGTGGGCATATTTCATCAGAGCTATTACGTAATGGCCACGATGTTATATCCTACGACCTTAACGTATATCCGGATAGTCTAGTTGACATAAATACACCATATGACGCGTTAGAGTTACCAAAAGATAAAGACGTTAAAGGTGTAATTACAAATCCACCATACCATAAAGATTTGCCACGCAAACTAGCAGAAAAATGGACAGACGAATACGATTACACTGCAATGTTTTTGCGTTTAACTTTTTTAGAAGGTAAAAAGCGAAATAAACTGTTTACAAATAACCCACCTAGTGATATAATATATCTATCAGACAGAGTTAAATTTGATTCTAAAATATTGGAACCTGTTGATAAGACAGAACAAATTGGTGGAATGATTGCTTATATGTGGATCATATGGGACAAGACAGCGAAGCATAAATACACCCGTTGCCAGTGGGCAATGTTAGAAGATGAATATAGTGAATGGAAATTAAATTATGACAAAAGAAAAAATGAAAATAGCCTTTATTTTCGGTAAAGGTATTGAAGGATGCGGTGTTACTAAAGGTGCAAATATTTTTGAAGATTGGTTAGTATCTCAAGGGCACGAAACAACAGTAATTGATTTTGATAACACACAAAAATTTAATCGCGCGGGACTTACTGAATGGAAAGGCAAAATCCATCGAGTTGAGAGTGACCATGAAATTGAAGATGCCCAACCAGTAATTGATGAAGTAAATAGTTGTGATATTGCAATCATACACTCATACCCAACTCGTAAAAATGGAAAGTACATAGATCGTTTCCGTAAATTTGTTGAAAAAATCGGTGATCCAATCATTGTAATACATGACCACGCTATTACAAAGAACACTATTAATAGACAAACACAGGCCGTTGAGTTATTTTCCCTTGCAGATATTGGTGTTACACAATCGTTTGAAGGTTATGCTAACGATGGTTATTTACATGCTGATCCAGGCCTTAAAGGTCGTTTAATGGAAAACCCAATATGGGTTCGCACAGATGAATACGATAAGTATCGTAAATCATTTGAAGACCGCAAGAAAAGCTTTATGTACATGGGTCGTATGTCTACCTTAAAAGATCCAGCAATGATTTGTCGTATTGAACCATATTTAAAAAATGATTGGCATTTAACCTTAATGGGTTGTGAACGTTCAATACAATCTATTGGAAATCCAGACTCCAAAACACTTGCGACTGATCCGCATCCTTATCATATAACATATAAACCAAAGATTACATTTATCTTTATGAATTCCAAAGGTGAGCATTACCTGCCACCAGCAGAACAAATAAAGACTGGTACAACCATTAAAGCATATGATAGTTACAAATATGATTTTGGAATGAAATGGCTTGGTAGTTCTACAGCAGCTTGGTGTGGTTATCGTTTACGCGAACCAAAAGAATACGGAAATCGTATGGAATATACCGTAATCGAATCGTTTCTTTTATCTCTTCCTATTATCAGTAGAGACTTTGCTGAAAACGCTGTATCTCCTGAAGGCAAAAAGTGGGGTGAATATTATGGACCACTTATATCTAAAGCAGGATGTGAGGAAGAGTTATCAGTAGAATTAAATAGACTTTATAATAACAAAGAAGAATGGGAAGCTCGTACAAAGGCTTGCCAAGAATTAGTTTACAAGTTTAATGATATTGAAGTTCTTGGTCCTAAGTTTTTAGATTTTGTATTGACAAAAGGAAAAAGACATGATAAAATAGAATTTATAGATAGGATTTCAAGCTATTTTCCAAGTGCACGAGAAAGACGTGAAGCTGGTGAGATTATTATATCAACCCCAGGAAGTGTTTTAAATAAAAAAGCATATACATTAGTAGATGGAAAACAAAATGAAATTAAAGAACCAGAAGAAATAGGATCTACACTTGAAGGATTTTTTTAATGTATCATAAACGTATCGTAGTCGATTTTGACGACACTTTAGCATTCCATCAAAACCGAAAGTTTGATGAAGCTTTACCAAACAAACCTCTTATTGAAAAGCTTAATAAGCTGCATTCCGAGGATTGGATTATTGATATATTTACTGCGCGTGGTTCTATATCGTGTAAAACTCGAAACGATGCTCGTGAAAAATACGAAAAAAGCATGCTTAATTGGCTTAATAAACATAACGTAAAATTTAATGCACTTTCATTTGATAAACCATTGGCCGCTTATTATATTGATGATAAAGGCATTATGCCTGAAGATTTTCTTAAAGTTGATATACGTGAACTCGAAGGTGGATTATCTGGTGGTGAAATTTATACAGATGGTAAAGTAGTACATAAACAAGATAAAAATGCACATCAAACACGTAAATGGTTTGCTAACGCTGATTGTATCGGTATTCAAACACCTATTATTCATAGAGTTGTTGGTGAAACAATTACTATGGATTATATTGAGCATGACGAAGACTTTTTTTCAAATAACTTTTGGATGGCTTTAGCTACAATTCAAACACAATTAGATAAAATGAAAACAACATCACCACATCGTTACCAAGACGATTTAAAGTTTAGTGATTACATTGATCGCATTGAACAACACGCTAGAAATTCTGGTCAAACAAAGTTAATTGAAGTAGCTTCAAAATTAACACAATACGAATTATCGCGCAGTTATTCTCACGGTGATTTTGGCATTAAAAACATGTTATTTAATAATTGTGATATGCATTTAATTGATCCAATTTGTGGAGTATTTGGATGTACTGAATTGGATGTCGCAAAGTTTTGTGCAAGCTTACTTATTAATGAATACCCTATTAAATTGTTTAAACAATCATTAGATTATTTGGCTCTTGCGAATGATATAAACAAAAATATGTTGGTATTATTGGTATCAGCAGAGGTGACTCGCGTCTATAAATACCACCCTAACAAAGAGTTTATTATGGAGTGTATAGACAATGTCAACAAACAATATAATTAATGGAGAAGTGAATGTTCCTAGATAAAACTAAATTACCACAAGAAGCAAAAGTTGGATTTACTTGTTCAGCTTTTGACTTATTTCATGCTGGCCATGTCGTAATGTTACAAGAAGCCAAATCATTATGTGATTACTTAATTGTTGGTTTATTAATAGATCCTACAGTGGATAGACCTGATGGAAAAAACAAGCCAGTACAAAGCACGTTTGAAAGGTATATCCAATTATCTGGATGCAGATATGTAGACGAAGTTATACCATTCAGCACAGAACAAGAAATCGTTGACATGATTTTAACCATTCAACCAGATATTAGAATTGTTGGTGAAGAATATGAAGGCACAGACCATACAGGTATTGGCTTATGTCCTATTTACTATAATAAACGTAAACACTCGTTTTCGTCTACAGATTTAAGGAATCGTGTGGTACAAAACGCCAAGGAGAAAAATAAATGAGTATTACACATGCATCCATCGTTCCATTAATTGGTGGTGAAACTATTGGATCCCAACAAGCATTTGGTGTTCCGCCGATGCATTTTATGTCATATGAGCCATTTGCTTCTAATGATAGTCATGTTTTAAATTACTATAATAATGAAATACCTTATTATGTTTTAGACAAAGACCAAAAACCACCACTCAATGAAAGAGCTGACGTGGTATCGTCTGTTTGTCCTTGTGCTGGTTTATCTATGATGTCACATGGTTATGGTGACCACAATCCAAATAACCAATGGATGGGAAAGACTGCAGAATATGTACTTGGTGAATATAAACCAAAAGTATTCTGGGGTGAGAATGCGCCAGGATTTGCTGGTAAAATTGGTAAAAATGTTAGAGAACAATTAAGAAAAATTGGAAAAGATAACGGATATACAATGTCTGTATACAGAACAAAATCCTTATTGCATGGTGGACCACAAGTACGTGAACGATCGTTTTACTTCTTTTGGCAAAATAAACAAACGCCTCTTCTTAATTATTTTAGTAAACGTGGCGACCCTATTGAAAAAGTAATACGTGACGTAAAGTCAAATTTCCAAATGGAAACAATCAATTCAAATAAACCATCTGAAGATCCATGGTATCAATTCTTACTTGAAGAATCAGGTGGCATGTCACATAAAGAATATTCAAAAGAACTTGATGCTAACGTTGCTAAATCAGGCCAATGTGTATTTACTCAAATTGAGAAAAAAGGATACACGTATAAACAAGTTTCTGAATGGATGACTGAAAAGGGCCACGAAAGAGCCGCAGCCTCAGCTATGCGTAAATATGAAAAGCTAAAATCTGGTGGTAACGTTATGAAACGTGGTGTAACTATTCCAAAAGATTATATTGGTGCTTTTGTTGGACATTATCCTAAAATGTTAACACACCCAGATGAAGATCGTTTCATTACATATAGAGAAGCTATGACTATTATGGGATTACCACAAGACTTTGAATTGCTTAATCCAAAGCAATCATTTAACCACATTTGTCAAAACGTTCCAGTTCAAACCGCCGCAGACATGGCAGGTGAAGTCAAAAAATATTTAAATGGTGAGCTAACGATGGTTGACACAGACTATATTGTGCAGTATAATCATAGTCAAAAGGCAGACTATATTACTAAGGCAGATACCTTAGAGGCATTTATATAATGAGCACGCACTTTATTATTGACTTCGAAACCATTGGCCAAAACTCACGCGAGGTACCAGCTATTGATTGCTCGTACACAACCTTTGATTGGAGTCGATTTACGGAAAATCCATATTCTTTTAAAGAGTTGGTACTTGGCATGCAACAAGCTAAGTTTGATGTTAAAGACCAAATGAAAACCCACGGATGTAAATATAACGAACGTGATTTGCAGTGGTGGCTTGACCAACCGCCTGAATTAAGAGTTAATCTAAAACCATCAAAAAACGATCTTACACCAGTTCAATTTATGGAAAAGTTAATTGACTATTTGCGTTCAGCTGATAAAGTTGAGCGATGGTGGTCAAGGTCTAATTCTTTTGATCCAGTAATACTAGAGAGATTGGCACAATACGCAAACAAGACTTCTCTTATGGGTAGCTACCTTAAATATTGGTCTGTACGTGATACTCGTACATTTATTGATGCTAAGTTTAATTTCCCTAAAATAAATGCTTTTGTTCCTGTATCTGATACAGCTAAATGGGAATATAATTTTAAAGCACATGACAGTAAACACGACGTGGCTGCAGACATTCTGCGACTTCAAGCTATTGTACGTGCAGAAAACGATTTGGAGCAAATTGAAATATGAAAATTGAAATCAGCGTTGACGAACTAAAACAATATAAAATCTTTATTGGGACGCCAATGTATGGAGGAAACTGTAGTGGATCGTTTACTAAATCATGTACCGATTTAGCTATGATGTGCGCAGCCAATGGTATTACCGTAAAGTTTTACTATTTGTTTAATGAAAGTTTAATTCAACGAGCACGTAACTATGTTGCCGATGAGTTTATGAGATCTGATTGTACTCACTTAGTGTTTATTGATTCTGATATTGCTTTTGATCCAAGAGATATTTTTGGTTTAATTGCAGTACAAGTATCAGATCCAGAAAAATATAATATCGTTACAGGTCCGTACCCTAAGAAAACAATTGCATGGGAAAAGGTTGCTAGGGCTGCTGAACTAGGTAAAGCCAAAGAAAACCCGTTCCTATTAGACCAATACACTGCTGACTATGTTTTTAATCCAGTGAATAAAATGCAAAGCTTTCAACTATCACAGCCATTAGAAATTGGTGAAGGTGGTACTGGCTTTATGTGTATTCCACGAGAAACATTTGAAACATACAAAGCAGCATACCCAGAGTATAGTTATAAACCAGATCATGCAAGAACTGAAAAGTTTGATGGATCTAACGAAATTATGGCTTACTTTGATTGTATTATTGATCCCAAAACAAAACGTTATTTGAGCGAGGATTATTTCTTCTGCCAAAAAGCACGAGAGGCTGGCATGAAGGTATGGATGTGTCCTTGGATGCAAATAAACCATATTGGCTCATATATCTTTAAAGGTAATATGGGAGCAATTGGGTCACTAGGTCTATCAGCAACAGCAGATAAATCTTCAAATCAAAAAACATATAAAGGTAAAAAGTAGTTGACATATCGCAATAATAGTGATATTATTAATAATATACAAACCAATGGAGCACTTACATAATGAAATTTTCTGAACGCACTCTTACTATTCTAAAGAGTTTTTCCACCATCAACAAATCTATTCTAATGAAGGAAGGTAATGTACTAAAAACTATTACACCAGAAAAAACACTCGTGGCCCAAGCCACAATCACAGATAACATACCATCGCAGGCATGTATCTACGATCTATCACGGTTTCTATCAATTCTAGGCCTCTACAAGGACCCTGATGTAGAATTCCATGATAAATATTTTACGATTGCTGAAGGTAAACAGCGGACAAAATACGCGTTCGCAGACATCTCTATGATTCATGCCGCCCCAGAAAAAGAAATCGACCTTCCTACAAAAGACGTGGTCGTTGACGTATCTTGGGACGATATGCAATCAGTAATCAAAGCAGCCGGCGTACTTCAATTCAAAGAAATTGCATTCGTTGGTAGTGAGGGTAAAGTTTATCTCAAAGCTATTGACAGCGCTGACCAAGGTGCTGATGATTATGGCGTAGAGATTGGCGCAACCTCAGATGAATTTAGGGTTATCATCAAAACAGATAATCTTAAACTCTTAGCTCAGGACTATCACGTTACTCTTTGCGCAAAGGGTATCTCTGAGTTTAAGGGAACAGATGCTACATATTATGTAGCTATTGATACTAAGTCGACTTATAATAAAGGAGTATAACATGAGCGAACAAGAACAAGAACCAATCAACCTATCCTTACAGGATATTGCAACCGTAGTTCAAATGATTGACGTAGTTAGTCGGAGAGGTGGCATTGCAGGTAATGAGCTTGCTGGCATCGGAATGTTACGAAATAAATTTGAAATGTTCCTACAACAAAATGCACCACAAGGTGAAGCACCTCAAGGTAATATGCCGGTTGAAGCACCTGCTAATGTACCAGAAGATGCACCTCTAGCTGATAAGGTTCAGTAATGATAAACGACGCAGGCTCTCGTTATAAACCTGCAATTTATTTTTATATTATGGAGACAATATGTCTATTGATGCTAAAGCAAACGAAGTCCTCTGGGTTGAACGATATCGTCCTCAGAAAATTGACGAGACTATCCTACCTGAAAAAACCAAAGCAATGTTCAAAAAGTTTGTTACTGATGATAATGTACCAAACTTATTGTTGTCTGGTGGTCCTGGCGTAGGCAAAACAACCATTGCAAAAGCTATGCTTGAAGAAATGGGTTGTGACTATATTGTAAAGAATGGTTCATTGAACGTTAACATTGATACTCTTCGTTATGATATTTCTACATATGCCTCGGCCGTATCACTTAGTGGTGGTCGTAAATATGTTATCTTTGATGAAGCTGATTACCTAAACGCTGCAAATGTTCAACCAGCTCTGCGTAACTTTATTGAAGAGTATTCCTCCAACTGTGGATTTATTTTCACGTGTAACTTTAAAAATCGTATTATCCAACCTCTACGATCTCGGTTGTCTGAAGTTGATTTCAGTATTGAAACCAGCGACAGACCTAAACTCGCCATGCAGTTTATGAAAAGAGTTGAAACAATCCTAGGTATGGAAAACATTGATTACGATAAAGCTGTAGTAGCCAAAGTAATCCAAAAACATTTCCCAGATTTTCGCAGAGTATTAACTGAATTACAATCATACGCTGCCTCAGGTAAAATTGATGAAGGTATTTTTGTTAATCTAAAACAAGAGTCGCTTGATGAAGTGTTTCGTTTATTAAAAACAAAAGACTTTACTAATATGCGCAAATGGGTTGCTAATAACTCAGATCAGGATATGAATGAAATGTTCCGTCGAATCTATGATATGGCATCTGATAAAGTTGAAATGCGTTCCCTCCCAGGTTTCATTGTAACAATGGCTGACTATATGTATAAGGCTAATTTTGTTGCTGACCTTGAAGTTAATATGGTTGCTTTCCTTACGGAGGTAATGATTGAGGCTGAATACAAATGAGTGAATGGATGAAAAGACTCATAGGAATGCACAAGTGTTGGAACTGCCATACACTATTAAACAAAAAACAAATATATAGCGTTGATGTTGACACTGCAGATGGACCACTCAATTTAAAAATGTGCCAAACCTGTGCTGGAGACCTTGATGATATGTTAAAAGATTTGGAGGAAACAATTGCCGAAAGAAATAACACCCTTTGATTTTATGAATGCCGCATCTTTCTCTAAGGAAGACTTGATTGGTAACCACGAAAATCCAGAAATGGCAGAGAATTTATATGTGCCATATATTATTAACCGCGGGTTTGTAAACTTTGAGGATACAATATTACATGCCAATGAAATGAATATGCGTGCACATTTACCATATAAGGCTCAATTTGATTATTACCGAGCAGCGTTTAGAAAACGTAAACGATTTAGTAAATGGCCAAAGGCTGCTAAGAGCGAAGACCTCGACATGATACAAGAAGTATATCAATGTAACAGAACAATAGCAAAACTATATCTCAAAGCGCTTTCTTCTGATGATATGAAAAAAATTAAAGCGAGGTTAGAAACAGGCGGTGTCACAAGGTAAGTTCTTTAAAATAATAAATATATCCGATGGTCACCGTGTGAGACCACACCATATAATTAATAATAAAAAAAGGTGCTGTGGTTATGAACTCAGAAGATATTTTTAAAGGCGTAGGAATCGAGGTTACTCTTCCTTCACCAGATAGTTTCCTTAAAGTAAAAGAAACTTTAACTCGAATTGGTATTTCATCTCGTAAAGAGAAAAAGCTTTATCAAACATGTCATATTTTACATAAACAAGGTAGATATTCTATATTGCATTTCAAAGAATTGTTTATACTTGATGGTAAAAAAGATACGTTTGCAGAAGAAGACGAAGCTCGAAGAAATACTATCGTTAACTTATTAGAAGAATGGGGATTGGTTGCTATTGTTAATACTGATAGTAGTAAAGAGCCTGTTGCCCAATTAAATCAAATTAAAATTATATCGCATAAAGAAAAATCAAACTGGACATTAGAAGCAAAATATAACATTGGAAAGAAGTGATAATGAAAATTTATAGAATGAACGAAAATGCTGAATTACCTGAATACGCTACAGAGGGATCAGCTGCTTTTGACTTAAAAGCTTGTTTTAAACGAGGCGATCGTTTACAGGCATACAATAACTGGAATAAGGCAGTACAAATTGCAGTAAAAGGAGTAGGGAAAGAAGAACATTGTTTTCAATTACCGCCTGATACTCGTGTACTTATTCCAACTGGTTTAATTTTTGATATACCAGAAAAACATGTAATGAAAATGTTTATTAGATCAAGTGTTGCCTTGAAAAAAGGTTTAAGCTTGGCAAATGGTACCGGAATTATTGACTCAGATTATATAGATCCGACATACATTATGTTACTGAACGAAACAGATAGTTTAGTATCAATTACAAGTGGTGAACGTCTAGCACAATGTATTGTTGAAAAAGTAACTAAAATTAAGTTAACAGAAACCAAAACAGCGCCAGAGCAAAAAACTGATAGAGACGGAGGGTTTGGAAGCACTGGAGAATAGGAAATGATATGTTTAAATATCTAATACCACTAACTCTGCTTGCAAGTCCAATAGCAGCTCAAGAAGTACCTTTTAATGCGCCTTTTATGGCATCTCAACCTTGCTCTGAATTTCCAATTGTTGCTAATGTTATCAGACAAAAAGACGAAGAGATGCTATTTAAAGGTAACGTTATCCAACGCCATATCAGTGACCAAATAGTTCCTGCTAAAATGGTATTCACAACAAACCAAGACACGGGAACGTGGTCTTTATTGGCTCTTTTCCCAGGAAATATCGCTTGTCTTATAGCAAGTGGTGCAGAATTTGAGCCATATGTTGATTAATTTTAAAAAAACTATTGACATTTAAATAAAAAGTATTATATATAGTATTAGGAATGCCATAATGGGTTCCTTACATTAAACTCGCTATAATAGGAGAACTAAAATGAACACACGTACATTTAACGCAAATATGCTTAATGATCCATTCTTTATCGGTTTCGACCGAATGTTAGACAGAATGACATCAACAACGCTACCAACTACATCCCCAAAATATCCACCTTATAACGTTGTCAAACTAGACGATGATCGCTACGAACTTCAGTTAGCAATTGCTGGTTTTGATTACGATGATTTGGATATTTCACGGCAAGATGGTGTATTAACAATTGCTGGTAATAAAGATAATAATGATGATAAAAACTATCTACATAAAGGTATTTCAGCACGAAGCTTCAAAAGAGAATTTACATTAATGGATACTATTGAAATCCATGGAGCTGATTTAGATGCAGGTATTTTAACCGTGCATTTAGAAAATGTTATCCCAGAAGAGAAGAAGCCACAAAAGATTGAAATCAATCGCGGTGAGCAAGAGCTACTTAAAGGATAAACAACAGGAGGGTGAAAGTCCCTCCATTTTTCTATTGACATACTTATAAATATGGTATATAATAGAATAATAACACAACGTATAATAGGAAAATAATATGAGAAACTTCGTAGTAAGCAGTTGGAATGTAGTAATGGATTCTGACCATAACCCACTAAGTAATATAACAAACTTGGCTGTACGCCATATGGTAATGCAAGTATTGGCATGGATGTGGTGTATTGTATTTGGTATCATTGTCGGCAGTATGTGGGCAGGTATTTTTAGTATGGTACTTCACGTAATTCTACTCGGCGCGGTATTTATTACTGTCGCAACATTTGAAACAGCCAAGCGTACACCACAAGTATTTGGACAATATAACGGTCGAGCACAAGGCGGAGAACATGAATAAACAACAAGCAGCTATTAAAGGCTACATGGATCAACTCCAAACATTAATGGAGTCTGGTCCACGTGCGCACCTTGAAGAAAATAGCAATGTTCATTATTTACTATCATGCGCAGGATTATACTTTGCGCAAATGAACGATGAAGATAGAGATTACTACCAAGCGGTACAAACTGCCATTGAAGATGAATCGGAGTGGAGCGTATGAGTAACCCAAACGAAGCTGGAGATACTAAAGGTGCTATATTAGCATTTTTAATCATCGCACTTACTATGGTTGCAATCCCAGTAATCATCGGTACATCAATGGGCTGGTTTAACCTGTTTGGTATTCTAGGACTATGAAACCCAATGATAAATTTAAGCTTACAGTACGAGACATTGAATTAATCGAACGTGCTCTACAGGGTAAAATTGGAAGACGTGGATTAAGTGTAGCAATGGATCCTGATAGTGTATATGCTACAGAGCTCCAAGAAGAGATTGATGAGATGCGAGATTTGTTAGGTCGTATCCATCATCAAAAAGTTTGGTACACACCCAAAGATGGTAGATTTCAAGGTGGCGGTTAGTTCATAATATATGGCAATCCCGGTATCCCAGCTGATGCTCCAGTTGATCCTGTATTAAGTACATTTACATCATTTTTAGTAACAGCTCCACCTACGGGTGCCATTATTGTTGAACTATTATTTGGTGCATTAACGACTGTAGTATGTGAAGTTCCTATAAAATCTTCTATTGTTTCAAAGAACTCTTTATTACCACGATAAGTCTCAATCAATGCATCAAGCAATATACCCTTTTGCTCAGGTGTTCCATGGGTTGATACCTCATACATTGCACGACCACCTCTACCATATGCGGCCATTTCCATACTTCTTTGATTATTTTGTGCGCTAGTTTGTACACGCAAACTTTGCCGACGTGCATGTGCTGCTGAAGCTGAGTTTCTAGCTTTAGTTAAGTGGTTTATTCTTAGTGTTAATCCGTCTGCATAAGCTCCAGCAAAAACATCAGTTTCACCAATACCAGGACGCGAAAGATCGTTAAGTTGTTGTTCAGCTTTAGCAATTTCTTCGTTCAACATTTCTAAAGATTTTTTCTCTGTTATCTTTTTACCACAAGCCCAGTCATAAATGTATCCTGCTACTAATGCACCGGCCATTGATCCTGCCACACCACCAATAATTGAACCAATTAGTATTCCCCATGGCCCTCCAAAGAAACCAATAAGTCCACCTATAGCTCCACCTAACATACCGCCTAGAGTCGCGCCAAACCCATCTATGATTAGTCGTTTTCTTATTTCATCGCCAGCTTGTCCTGGAGGTGCTTTAATCCATATTTTGTATAATTTTTCCATTTCATAAGCACCCCAAATAAAACCAACAGCGCCTGCACCTTTTACAAATCTTTTAAACCACTTTTCTTGGTTCATTTGTTTTAATACTAAGTCCATTTGATCTTGGGTTAAGTAAGTTCCTGGAGGCCCTTTTCCAGGTCCATTTACTACATTTCTACCACTTCCATTATTGCCTGAGCCATCAGGATTAATTGATGAGTCATAAATTTGCCTATTTACTGCGCTGTTGCCCATAAAATTTCTGTCACCATAACTACCAAATACTCTTGCGCTAGAGCTATTTAATTTCGCATTTGTTCCTAGAGGTTTAAGGCCTTTTGTAGTATCTACCTCTGGTTGATTTTGATTCATGTCGCCTACGTCTACAGTATTTTTGTTTACGTCTGCGTCTGCATCTATTGCTGGTTTATTGGTGTCTTGCATTAACAGTTGTCTGTCAGCTTCATCAATTCTTAATTGCCGAGCTGATTTTACATTGTTTCTGTATTTTGTATCTCCTGGGCCTCTTCTACCTTTGAATACTTTTCTAACTTTGTTGATACCAAATATTGCAGCTATACCTACCAAGGCCTCAGATATCCAGTCAAACATATCCATCATTTCATTCATATTTTCTTCAAAATTTAAAGCTATTCTAGATACATTTTCTGCCATTTTTTTCATAGTGGCAGGTAAGTCAGTAAGTGCAAACTGTTTAAGAACACTTTCAATATTTTCAAACATACCATCATATTTTGGACCTAAAAACCCTTTCATAAAATTATATCCAACAAACGCGCCAAGACCAACTTTTAAAATCCTACCAACAGTACCTAGCAAACCACCTTCAAATGCTTTTCCAATACCACCAATTACTCCTTCGCCAACGCTCTTCAAGGCGCTTCCTACGTATTGTAAGTTTTCTTTACCTTCTTTTTTGAAATCAGTATCTCTTTTTAAATCAGCAAAATCTCTGTCGGCACGTTCTCTTTCTAAACGTTCGTCAGCTGATTTGTCCGCAGTTTGTAGCATTTGATTTTGAGCTCTGATATTTGCAGATATAGATACAAAGGCATCAGCAAACTTGTCAAGTCTTACATGCACCTCTCTGCTTGTATCCTCATTAGAACTTCTTACCATTTCTGCATTTTTTTCGAGCTGAGAAATTATAGCTTTTGTATCTTCTGAAACTGCCATTTAATTGCTACCTTTGTTCGTTCTGTTTCTGTATATAGTTAATTAACATGCCAAAATATAAATCTCTTTCATATGGTACCATACCTTCAATTTCATCTATGGAATATTTATGGTGCTGAGCCAAAGTGAATACCGTTTGGTAATAATCCGCCAAAGTCGTGTGACTCAGCATTAGATAAAAAAAGAGTTCATACCCTCCACTGCAAATGTTTTGTCTACGCCGTCTTTATTCGTATATTTTAATGTATGCCTTAGCTTTGGCATTGTTTCGAAAAAGTTTTGTATTCCTTGAACAATATCAGAAGAAATACCTTCCATAAAATCATCAATTTCTTTTGCCGAATAATCTTTAAATACGTGAACTTCATCATCAGATGCCACTTTATCTAAACACGATGTTAAAATAAAGTAATTCAATAAAGGATCCTCTGGGTCTCTATCTCTAATTTTAATGTATTCATCAATAGTAGGGTACTTTAAGAATAAACTAAATTCCTCATTAATCTTAACTTTATTTGTATGTGTTTCATCTGTTTCTAAACTTACAGTGCTTAAATCCATAACAAGCTCAATTGTTTCATTTGTATCAGGATCATTTAATCCAAATTTAGTTTCGTTACTAACTGATTTAGACCTTAAGTTTAAAATAAGAAATTCTAAATCAAACATTGCCAATGTAGATACATCAAAATCAAATAAACAATTGTTTACTACTTGTTTTGCTGCCAATAATTCCTGCATTGGATCGTCAGCTTCTTGTGCAACTAACAAAACCTTTTCTTCTTTTACCGTGAATGGTCTATACTTTATAGTTTCACCGGTTGATGGCAATGCAAGCTCATAAATCGGCAAATCAATTTTTGGTAAACCCATAATCTAATTCTCCTTAAATACCGCCAAGGCGGTTTGTTATATTATCAAAGTTATTCGTAATTCGCGTAAATCTGTCTACGCTGTCTTGTACTGATCTAGGTACAATGTTTTGACCAATCAACTGGCCAAAGTCTCCGACTGACTCAATAAGACCAAGTAAACCATTACCTCTATTAAATCTGCCTGATGTAATTCCTTGTCGTTCACCTGAAAATTCAATTCTGTCATATTGAAAACTTATAGGTAATGTACTATAACTATCATTTGATTCCCAAGCTAAATCAACGTCTCCTAGCAATCCAGGGAATGCACCATCTAATATTGTTTCATAATACTTTCCTGTTTTTAGGAAATCATTTGAAAATGACTTAATTGTTAAACGACAACCATAGTCACTTTTATATCCAATTTCAAATGGTAATGAACCATTGACTTCAGAGTAATTTCCGCCTGAAGTTGAATAGTTAACTACGCGTTGCATCCATGAATGGAAAAATGTTAACACTTGATGGTTTGAGTCTAACATAAAAATAGCTTGAACAGGTTCTGGGTTCATTGAGGTTGGATACATTCTACGTTGCTGTGCAACAGCTTCATAAGATGTTAGTGCTACACTTAACCCGGGAATTGCCACGTTTTTACAAAAGAACGTTAAATCTCTTGTATCCATACTAGAAGTATTAACTGGGAAATTATTAATTGTTACCTCAAATAATGACTGCCTCTGTAATCCGCCAAAGCGATCTATCTGCGATGAAAAATCTTTTATACTGAACGCCATGTTATCCTCTGATTATCTTTCTTGAGTCTTTAAAGACCTGTGATTGAGTGGCACCAACAAATCGTGCCGTTGGTAGAAATAAAGCTACATCCCATTCTGTAGGTGATATGTATATCAATCGCGATCTTAGTTGACCAGTCAAGTAATGTTTTATACATGGTTTAAATTCTTTGAATTTAGACGCACCTGCTAAAGTCTGATAGCTTAATTTTAGTTTAGTTGTTTCGTCATAGTATTTATTGTTAGAAGTTTCATAAAGTGCATCCATTAACTTAGCTCTTAAAACTGGAGGCAAGTAATGCATGTTAATTCCCATAAAACCACCCTTCGCTCTATTTATAGGAAATATCAAAGGAAACCGGTCATAATATGGTAAAGTGTCTTTATGTTTAGGATCATAATTAAACATATACATATTACCTAATTCAAACCTGCCTCTTGCACGTTCTTTACCCATTTCTTTAATCATTTTTTCTGGACGACTCTGTGGCCTAGTAGTATCTTTGGCTTGTTGACGATACCATTCTCTGGCTGCGTCTGTCCGAGCTGGTATATTACCGCTACGAACACCTCTTAATAAAATATCGTCGAATACTTTTGCTACCATTACTTCAATCCTAGTTCGTGCTCTGTGTAAATTTCAAAAGCCCAACCACGGTCAGCACAGAATTTTCTAGCTGCTTTCCATTTTGCTTCGTTAATGCCATATGTTTTTACCTCGTTTAGGTATCTGCGTGATACCCGCCCTTTGCCTGTTTTCATTTTACTTCTGTCTGGCGGTTTAGTTTGCGCCTTTGGTTTAATTTCAATCATCAAAGTTTTCTGTTCACCACTCGCTATTTTCCTATGAACAATAACATCAGGAAAATACCTATGTCTTCTACCATCAATTGGCGACATATATGGTATTACTACCTCTTCGCTTTGCCACCATATAACATCAGGATGTTCATCTACATAACGAAAAAACTTGAATTCCCACATGGAACGATAAATAATCTTTGTCGGATCACCCTTATATTTAGTTGGGTTTTTTGGTCGAAACCTACCGCTGTATGCCAAATCGTACCTCATAATTTAGTATAAATAGAATAATAAACTATTTATAATCCAGCGACAGGAAATTTCATGCCTATTAACTTAAGACGTGTCGAAACATATAGAAGAAGAAAAGAACAGAGATTCACAACCTCTTATCAGAGTTTTCCAGAGCAACCTCATGCTCACAGTTGTTTATTGGTATTTAAAGATTATAATTATCAAGCGATTTTATCTCCTACTGAAGAAGCTAAGCGTAAAGGAAATTTAAATTTTACAGATCCATTAAGAACTCCATTTGTTCAACCTTTCAATGGACGGACTAGTGGAGCTACGTTAAGAAGCACTAATGCAATTGAATTACCTTTTCCAAAAAACTTGCAAGACAATACAGGATTGCGCGTTAATGGATTTGAAAGAGGTCCATTCCAAGAGGCAATTGCTAGTAAACTTAATGAGTTTATTGAAGGTAAAGGCAAGCTTACTGCGAGAGATATACCTAAACTAATAGAAAGTGCTGGTGCTGGAGTACGAGGTGGATTAGAAGGTTTATTTACAGGTGGAGGCAGTGAAATTATAGAATCTCTGCTTGGTACTGATATTAAAAAGGTTGCATCGGCAGCTCAGTACCTACTAAGAAACACTCAATTATTTAGTGGTTTAACAAAATCTATTGACTTAGTTACAGGGCAGACAATTAACCCTCGCGAAACTTTAGCTTTTGAAGGTGTAAATTTAAGAACACATAACTTTTCTTGGGAATTGTTTCCAAACAGTCCTGGAGATTCACAAAGAATTAAAAACATAACTAATATGATTAAGCGAAAATCTTTACCTGAAGTAGGTCACTTAACTGGCATACCAAAGGCGTTTTTAGAATATCCATCTATTGTTGAAGTATACTTGTTAGGTATTCAATCTGACCATTGGATTAAATATAAAAGTTCAATGATAACAGAAATGCAAGTAGACTATGGCGCTGCAGGAGGAGTTTCAATTATGAAAGGTGGTAAACCTGGCGCTGTACAACTTTCAATGACTATGTCAGAATTAGAAATTGAAACAGCGCATGATTATGGAGCTGAAGTTAATGCAGATGATTCAGACGACAATAAAGCAATAGAAAATTCAATCCAAGAAGCTAGAGCAGCTTCAGCAGCTGCAGCTGATAATTTGACTAGTGCAGGAGCAGGTTAAATGGCAAAATATTTTGAAAACTTTCCTTTAGTAGAATATGAAGGCAAATTAGTACGAGACATTACTCGACGTACTAACTTTACAAAAGAAGTTTCTAATAACCCTTTAATGTATTTACCATATACTGTTAAAGAAGGCGAGAGACCAGAAGACATTGCTGAATTTTACTATGGCAGTGTCGATTACACATGGGTTGTATATTATTCAAATTCTATACTTGACCCATATCACCAATGGCCTAAATCAGAACAAGACTTTAATAACTATTTAATTGCAAAGTATGGTGAAGCCTCAGGATTAGTTGGTGAAGATATTGTTGATTGGACAAAAGATGATAACCCTGAAAATATTCTATACTATTATAAAGAGGTATAACTAAATGGCAGTTGATATTGTTAAACTCGCTCCCGAGTCATTCCGAACGATTTATTTACGTAAGGAAGACCGGATTATTTTACGTACAGAACAGGGTCGTAAGATTATTATTAAACGTATTATTCCAAGTGAATGGAAACCTTGGAGGGTTTACGATCAGGAATTAGCTGATAACAATAATAAAAAAGAAATCTTTTTGGTGGATAACGCTTATTTACCACAAGTTACAGATTCGTTTAGAAAGAAAATGCGTAGCAAATAATGCCAGATACACAATTCAATCCGGGCTCGGCAGACGTTACCGAAGCTATAATGACTTCGCACGATGGCAAAGAACAAAACATTACTGCGCAAATTGTTTCGTTCAGCTTAAGCCAGTCAATGGACACGAGCTATAGTGGAACACTTACTCTACTTGATAGTATTAGTTTACTTGAAGGGTTTCCAATACGTGGTGAAGAAGCAATACGGATAAAAATAATTGGCCACGATTATGGTACAGAAATTAATCTTAAAGTGCATGTATATAGTATTGATAATATTCAGCCAAGTGAATCTACATCATCAGTATTATTTAATATGAATTTTGTTTCCAATATATCATATAATGCTTCAAGGCGTAGAATTATTAAAGCATATACAAATAAAACTATGGATACAATTTCTCAGTTTATGTTTCATACTTATTTTGCCAAGGTTGGTGCAAAAGATACGATAGATCCACAAACAGAAAGAAAGTTAGCATTTAATAGTTATAGGTTACCTATTATTGAAGAACCAGAACGTAGCTTCATAGTACAACCAACTGCAAACATGACTGATTGTATTATTCCTAATATGATACCGACTGAAGCTATGGACTTTATATCAAAACAAAGCTATCAACCTGAAACACCATCATGTTCTTTTAGATTTTTTGAAACACTTGATAATTATTATTTTGCTACCGACGAATTCTTTATTAAAACTGCAGAGACTAGAGACTTAAGGCATTTGTTTTATTCACCGGCTGCATCTAACGACCAAAGAAATCCTGCAGATTTAATTGAAAGAATTGACGATTTAACAATAATGAATAAAGGTTTAAATACCGCGGCAGACATGTTTTCTGGCGCATATAGAAATAAGACTACTGAAATTGATTTGATTAGGCGTAAAATTAATATACGCCAATGGGGTTATGATAAGAATGCTAAGTATATTGATATGAGTGGTAATCCAAGAGATACTGATGATGATACACATACTTCTAGTTTTAGAAAAGACACGTTTACAGAAGAAAACGCTAAAGACTTTTTAGTATTTAAAGATTATCAACAGAACGGTGATATACCTAGTACACTACATACTGATAGATTTATTTCAGAAATTGTTGGAAATAGAATTTCATATAAACACCACTTAAATAAAACCATGCTTGGCGCAAAAATGAAAGGTCGATTGGATCTTCGTCCTGGAATGTTAGTTAATTTAAGTATTAAAAATTTAGATGGCATTGATGATGCAAAAAGAAATACTACACTATCAGGTCGTTATTTAATTAATACAGTTAATCATAACCGCGATGATAAAGGTACACTTCATTGTGGTTTAGTATTACAGAAATTTGGTTGGAGCAGAGGTGACATCGATGTTTGATTATGGTAAAGGAATACGAAATCCATTATTTTTCGTAGGTGTTGTTGAGGAAGTCGTAGATCCTAGAAGAGAAGGTCGTGTTAAAGTACGTGCGTTTGGTACACATGGATTAAACACAGATATTCGTAAAGAAGATTTACCTTGGGCTATATGTGTCAAAGGTGATTACGATCCTAACGGTACAATTGGTAGTGGTATACCTGCTTTAAATAGTTTTGTATTTGGAATGTTTTTAGATGGAATTGGCGCTCAACAACCAATGGTACTTGGTTTGATCCCAACTCAATATACTGAGCCAGTTGATCCTGTAAAAAATGGCTATGGTGCGATACCAAGAAAGAATGCAGAATTACTTATGCGTGGTTCAGCACCAGAAGATTTTGGTCAACCTCAAAACTCTAGAAGATCGCGTGGTGAATATTCACACGAAACTCAGGTAACAGACCAAAATGCAAACAGAACTGAAAACATTGGTATTGCTGGAACAGAAACAACTTGGTCCGAACCATCATCGTCATATAATCCTCAATATCCATTTAACAAAGTTATTGAATCGGGTTCTCACGTTATTGAATTAGATGATACTAAAGGTGCAGAACGTATTTCCATATACCATAAATCAGGTTCTTATATGCAAATAGACCACCGCGGTGTTACTATTAATAAATCAGTTGACGACCAATACACTGTATTAGATAGAAATGAACACAAGGTTGTTGGAAAAAGTGGCGGCAGCGGGTTTAGCACAGTAACGATTAATGGTAATTCATACGTTAAAGTTAATGGTCATAAAACAGAACAAATCCAAGGTGATTATAAAGTTGAGGTTGGCGGTAATTATTACCTTGATATAGCAAAGCAAGGTTCAATCAATGCTGGGTTACAATTTCAAGCAAGGGCAGCCGACGTGAAAATCGAGGCTAATGTTAGTAACTTGTCTATTAAAGCTGAAAAAGAAATTCAAATACAATCTGGTCAAGCTACTGCAATTAAATCTGATTATGTTTATATGCAAGCATTAACAGAACTCAATATGAAGGCAGCGCTTAATAAAATAGAAGGTACTGACGGTATTGAAATGTATGGCGAAGCTATTGAAATTACTGGTACTGATAGAATTGATATTTCAGGTGACCAAGGTGTAATAATTGGTTCAGAAAGCGACATCAGTATTAATACTCCAACCACTGTTCATATTGATACAAATGTTAATATGGCTAATGACGCTGCAGAAACTCCGAGTGTTTGTTTACCTGTTGACGAAGGCCAAGATGCTACAGATATTGAAATGCCACCACCAAATGTTGAGAAAATTATACTTTCCTTTGGAGATCCAGAATCAACTGGCGGCGGTAATGGTGTAACAGCAGGCGACGACCAGGAATATCCAATTATCACGCCTACAGATGATTTGCCATCGACAGCAGTAACTCAAAATGAATTTACACCTCTGCTTGATATTATTGCAGAAGTTGAACAAGAAAAAAGAAAAAGTAAAATTTTCAGAGGATATGATAGTATATCCAATCAAATACCAGATGCTCTTATACCAAGTAAGCCTATCACTCAAATGACTATTGGAGAATTATTAGATTACCAAGAAAGAATTGATGACGTGAGTAACTCTGAAGCCATGGGTCGTTATCAATTTGTTGAAGATACATTAAGAGGATTTAATAACCAAGATCCTAGCGCAGGTAGAGAAACACCTATATATGAAAAGGCTGGTTTAACCAAAGCTGATTTGTTTAGTGCACAAAACCAAGATAAAATAGCTATAGCACGGTTTAAGTTCCGTGGTATGGACAAATTCTTAAATAATGAAATAAGTATAATTAGGTTTGCAAATAATTTATCTAAAGAGTGGGCAGCATTACCACTCGTGTCTGGTCCAAATGCAGGTAAAAGCTATCATGCTGGTGATGGATTAAATAAATCAGCTGACAATTATATTAAAATAGTTTTGGATACATTAAAGGCGCTTAATCCTAAATGGGAGGAGTATTACAAAAAATGATAGACAACTGTTTAACACCTGACGTAAATAGAGTAGAAACCTCTTCCATTACAAATACAACAAACGGTAATGGCGAATACACCTTATCGCAAATTTCAGTGTTTGAAAAAGATTTTAGAAAAAATATTAGTAACACAGAGTTTGGTAATCCATTAACTCGAGCAGTAAATAAGTATCCAGATTTCTACGAAAACCTTAATAAAATTAATCTTATTTTAGATTCTGATAATATTAAAGAAAGAATTCCTAAATACGAAGTCCTTACAATTAAACAAACAAAACTTGGTAAAGTATCTCTTTCACCAATTGAATTTGCCGAATATATTAAAGATAATAATTTAACTCCTATAACTGCTAACTTTATTGCAAATCAAAACCCTCCTAAATTTTTACAAAGCATTGATGATTATTTAAGAGATGGATTTGCTAATTCTGTTATGGGTGGTTTCTGTGGATTAATGCCAAATGTATTTGGAGCCATTGGCGCTTTCTTTGGTATTATTGGATCAATAGACAATGTAATTGCTGACGCACTTAGCTCTCTTAATAAAATAAGAAATGCTTTAAATCCATTATTGGCTGCCTTTGACCTTATAAAAGTTCAAGCACTTATTAATAAAATAAAAGATAAAATAACCAAAACGATTATGGGTGTTATTAATAAAATTCAAAGCGCGGTTGAAAATTTTAGTATTGCTAATGTTATTAGTCAAGTTGAAAGTTTGGTTGCCAATACAGTAGGTGCAACCTTATTTAAATTACAAGAAAGTATTATGAGATTTTTTAGTGAAGAAAATAAACAAGCTATTGTGCGTAAACTTAATGGAATGATTGATTACGCAGTGGGTTTATTTGATAACCCATCAGTAGAAGAAATAATGTTTTTAATCAGTAGAATATGTGGCTTTGCTGCAGGTATGGAAACACTTATTAGTGGACTTAAAGATCCGTTAGATACAACTGCAAACCAATTTATTAATGGTGTTACTATGATGAAATCAAACTCAGGTATAATTACAGGAGACGTAGTTGCTGCTGGCGGAATACGAATGGACGATTCTTATAGAGCAGAAATGATTAGACAAGCAAAAAATAAATTAGTTGAAGCAGGTAATGACGAGCCTATTCCTGACGAAACTTATAACAACATACCTACGTGGGATGAAATAGTTACACAAAGGCATCCTAAAATTCGACTTCACCCAACTTCAAATCTTACAAGAGAAGGTTGGGAAGGTTTAACACCAGAAACAAAAGCTTCTCTTATATTGTTATGGGATAAGGCAGGACTTAAAAGACCGTTTTCTTGTCGTAGTTTCTTTAGATCGCAAACTCATCAGGATAGATTATATATAGAAATGCTTGAAAAAGAAGGTAGCGATAATGGTACAGTTGCAAAAACTTCTATGCACACATCTGGTATTGCGGTAGATTTATCGTGGTCAGGGTTTGATCCTTATTCCAAAGAAACAGATGATTTTATTATTGTTGCTAGAAGCTTAGGGTTTAATGGCATCATTCGTTATAACAGTTTTTTACATATAGATCGTAGATCGTACGAAATTAATTTAGATTTCCGTACTATTATAAAATCAAAACTACCAGACCTACAGTCTGAAACTACAAGAGCTCTGGCTCCAATTATGACACCTCGCGGCCCACTACCAACAGACGAATTTTTAGATCAGATTGAAGCTATTTTAAATGAATGATTATAAATAACTATAAAGCATCGGATACCAATCAATGGTTGTAAATTTATTAACGCAGAGACAAAAGAAAATCTCTATATACTCTGACTTCAAGAAGAACCTTGAGGTCAGTCCATTATCGTTAGATTTAACTCTTAATAAAGATGAAGATGCAGTAAAAGAATCAATTATAAACTTATTATTAACTGACCGTGGTGAAAGACTAATGCAGCCAGCACTTGGCGGTAATTTAAGAGCAATGTTATTTGAAAACATAACACCTGGCGTAATGGTAATGATTGAGGATCAAGTAAGAACAACACTCGACTTGTATGAACCAAGAGCAGAGGTTATTGACGTTAATGTAACTTCAAATATCGACGATAACGTTGTTAAGATACAAATTGAATTTTACATATCAAATAATCAACAACCCATATCTGTTGATGTATTTTTAGAGAGGACTCGGTAAATGGCCAAGTTAAACATTTCAGAATTAGATTTTGACGCGGTCAAAACTCAATTTAAACAATATTTACAATCACAGACTCAATTTAAAGATTATAACTTTGAGGGTTCAAACATGTCAGTATTGCTTGACGTGTTGGCATACAATACATACCAAAATAACTTCTATACAAATATGGCAGTTAATGAAATGTTCCTTGACTCTGCCGTATTAAGAAACTCTATTGTTTCGCATGCAAAAGAATTAAACTATTTACCAAGATCTAGGCGATCGGCAAAGGCTATCGTTAAGGTTACGATTACAGACGAGAATGCTGAAGGTCAATCAATTACAATTCCTCAGTACTCGCCTTTCACAACTGTTTATAATGGTGAAAACTTTGAATTTGTAACCAATGAAATGTACGTTGCCAAGAAAACTGCACCAAGAACATTCGTTGCTGAAAACGTTGAAATCTTTGAAGGGCAAATGCTAGCCAGTTTTGAACGTGAAGGTTTCTTTGTTGACGACGATGGCATTTTAAGGGTAACACTTTCAAACGAAAACGCAGACACTGAGTCTATTTCTGTATTCGTTGACGCTGAAGCTACTGAAAACGAAAATGTATTTCTACGTAAGAATGATATTTTTGGTGTAGGACCAACAGATAAAGTATTTTATATTGAACCATACATTGATGGGCGATATACGATTTACTTTGGTAATAATGTATTTGGTTTTCAACCACAAGAATTTGAGGATATTAGAGTACGTTATAGAATTACATCAGGCGTTGAAGGTAATGGAGCGTTTTCTTTCTCACTAGTAACTTCTACAGGTTCGGCGGTAGTTGAAACGATACAGAGCGCAAGCAATGGTGCTGAACGTGAGTCAATGGAAAGTATTAGATACTTTGCTCCAAAATCATTACAGATACAAGAACGTGCAGTAACAACATCTGATTATGAAATCTTATTAAAATCAAACTTCCCTGAAATCCAATCAGTTGCTGCGTACGGCGGTGAGGATTTAGAACCTCCACAGTTTGGTAAGGTTGCGATTTCAATATATCTTGGTCAAAACCAAACGAGTTTATCTACGACGTTATCAAATACTTATATTGAGTATTTAAAAGATAGAAGCCCGTTGGCTATTGAACCTGTATTTGTTCCATCAAAGTTCCTATATGGTTGTACAACAGTCAATGTTACATATAACTCAAAACTTACAAGTAAATCTGAAGGTGACTTAGAGATATTAATAAGAGACGCAATTAAACTCTATAGTGATACTTATTTAGATGACTTTAATACTTTTGCAAGAATTTCCAAAATAACTACATCTATTGATGCTTTAGAAAACGCAATCATTGGTACATCAGTTAGTATTATGCCTTATATTGAGTATTCACCAGCCTTAGGTATTGCTCTTAATCCATCGTTTAAGTTTGAAGCTGCACTTGTTAAGCCATATCCTTTTGACAAATCTGATGGATTTGATAATTATAAACCAGCAATTAAGAGTGGTGTATATACACTCGATGGTACTGACGTATATTTACAAGACGATGGCCGAGGTAATATTCAAGTTATTGCTAACGATATCGCAAACCCTAAAGTTCTCAAACCTATCGTTGGTAGTGTTGATTATAAAACAGGTGAAGTTAACTTAGTAGGGTTTATTGCTAATAGCTTTGTCGGATCAGGTATTAAAATACAGGCCAATACAATATCAAATGATATTAAAGCACCAGCAGGAAGAATATTTGGAATTAAAAATTCTGATGTAACAATTAAACTTACAGGTTCACAAACAAATGCCCGTTAGCAATACCAAAGAAGTAGAAAAGCAAATATCTTTTAAAATCGCGCAACAATTTCCTGCGATTTATAGGGAGAATAATGATGAGCTTGTTTCACTTGTTACTGATTATTATAAATTTTTAGAAACAACTCCTAACCAATCAATATATAATGCAAGAAGGATGTTTGAATACCGCGATATTACTACAACATTATCGAGTATGATTTTATTCTTTCAGAAAAAGTTTTTAGCAGACTTACCTTTATTAGAAGATAGTAGTGTACGGTTAGTTGTTAAAAACATATTGGATTTATATAGACGTAAAGGTTCAGCGTCTAGTGTTATCTTATTCTTTAGAATGTTTTACCAAGAAGATGTTGAAATATTTAATCCTTCTAAATACATTTTAAAACCGTCTACATCTAAGTGGCAGACTGGTAATTATTTACAGATGATACCAAACAATGGATTGTTTTACGATTCAACCGGAGAAAAATATTACGAATATTTTGATTTATTAAGTAAAACAATTGTTGGATCTACATCAAAGGCAACGGCCGCAGTTGATAAAATTAACTTTATTCTTTTAAATAATACTCTTACACCAATTTTATATCTGTCTGATGTAAAGGGTACGTTTAAAAGGTACGACGATATTGTAGCTCGTGTCGATGGTAAAGATGTATCCTTCGGTGTATTAAATGGCTCAGCTTCTGATGTTATTGTTGACCTTGACTTTGGTGGTACCATAGGTAATGAAGTTGGCGATGAAGTTTATATTAAAAGTGATTATGGTGTTGGAGGTGTAGCCCTCGTTACTGACACAGAAGACCAGTTTACAGGCATAGTCGATTATAAAGTAACTGATGGCGGATTTGGATATACGATAGCTAATACAAGACTTGAAGTTTCAAACCAAGTTATTATTTTAAATAATCCAGACTTATCATTTGTTCTATTAGAAAGAATAACTGATAGCGGTGGTAATACGGGAACAGTTATTGGTCAAAATTCTTCAGCCGTTGGTATTAAAATGGATGTTGGCAATACTTTAAATATAGCACGAGATATTTCAACACTAGACAGAACACCAAACATTACGCTCACTGGAATATTTACTATATCTGATAAGAATGACAGTTCACCTGGATTATTATATCCGGATACAAATGATATAACAGATGTTAAGGTCGAGTCTCTTTCTAATATTGAAAATATTTCTTTAATTACTGACCCTATTGCACCATTCCTTGCCGTTACTTTAAACGCGGCAAACTATAATGCTGCCCCTGCGACCCAGCCTATGTCAGGTTTGACAGATCCCGTAACATTAAGTACTGTCATTGAAGACGCTTTTGCCTTGACGCCACTAGAAATTGGAACAATTAATGATTTTGAAAATATTGATCCAGGAATAGATTACTTAAACGATGTGTTTACATTAGTCAGAGACGAAGTAATGATTGCGTTTGACAGATACGAACAGAGATTAATTATAAATCCATTTAGTGCTGCGTTTTCAGTAGGAGATAGTGTTACTCAGCCATCAACAGGTGTATCTGGTATTATAACGGCTATTAATGTTGACAGAGGGTTTATTCAAGTTCGACCATATGCATACTATGGATTTGTAACTGCTGACATTATGCATGAAGGTACATCTTACACAGTTATAGCAACTGAAAGAGATTATTCGTCTGAATTACTTGGCGCAAATGCCGATGTACAATCGCGTACTCAATTTGCTACAGGTAGAATATCTGAAGTAAAAGTTACAAACTCTGGCTTCGGTTATTTAAACGAAGAAATAGTATTCCTTACAAACGAAGCTGGTGAAACATTAGCTAAGGGTCAATTATTTGCAGACTCTCAAGGTATTACCGCAGGGTTCTGGGGAAGTGAAACCTCGCACGTAAATGGTTATAAAGTTGACGGAACATATTATGATAGTTCAAACAGAATACATGATTCTGACTTTTATCAGGAATACTCATATCAAATTAAATCAACTGTTGATTTTGATTCATATAAAGAAACACTTAAACAGAATGTGCACCTAGCAGGTACTAGAATATTTGGTGCATTTGCATATAAAAAGAAACAAGTAGTTGGAGTTACTGCCAAGTTTGGTAGAACGATTAAAAACGATCCATTAATTGGCGGAGATCCAATAGTCGGACCAGATCAAGCACCAACTATTCCACGATATAGTTCAGATAGAACAACAATTACAGTAGACTCAGTTAACTTAAAAGTTGACACAGTTTAATAAATAGATAGAAAAGACTTAGGAGCAAAATAATGGTAAAGCAAACGATTGGCGTTGGATTGGTTGGTAACGATGGTCTCGGCGATCCATTACGAAATGCATTTGTTAAGGTTAACGAAAATTTTACAGAATTATACGACGATGCGTTTGATGGAGCATTTGCTTCATTAACCGGTAGACCAACAAGTTTATTATTCTATGTAAACGATGGCGCAAACAATCAAGTTCTTACAACTGACGGTAATGGAACAATAACGTTTCAAAACGGGTATGGAAACACTGATGTTGATAGTCATTTAAATATAGGCAGTGCAGCCGCAAATCAAGTATTAGCTTGGTCAGGAACTGATTACGAATGGGTTCCTCAAGCGTCAGGATCAGGTAGTGGTGGCGGTTTATCAAATACTGAAGTTATAAGTGTTGTAACTGGTTCAGATTTAGATATGGGTGGTAATAAAGTTTTATTTGGTAACGTATACCAAGCAGAAAATGACTTACCTGCCGCGGGAAGCTATCATGGTATGTTTGCTCACGTACATGGAACTGGTAAAGCATATTACGCTCATGCAGGTGCCTGGGTTCGTTTAGCAGATTATTCCGAAGTTGGTGGAGGAGGCAGTGGTGGTTTATCAACACGAGCTGCCGTATCCGGTACAACTGCCGCGATCGCAAACGGTGTCTCAACCGATATTGATATTGTTGGTCATAAGACATACGCATTAATGACTATTCAAACAAGCCATGCTGCGTGGGTAACACTTTATACAAGTAACTCAGCAAGAGCGGCAGATAATTCTAGACTCGAAACAGAAGATCCTGCAACAGATGCTGGTATCATTGCCGAGGTAATTACTGCAGGTGCCGAAACTGTTATTATTGGGCCTGCAACCATTGGTTATAATTTAGAAAGTACTCCATCTACAAACATACCAGTCAAGGTAAGAAGTAAACATGGATCATCAGTTGCGCATACAGTAACACTTAATGTTTTAAAACTAGAGGCATAACATGCAAAAAGAATGGATTGTTACACTTCATAATAAAGAGGATTTAAATTCCTTTTACGATGACATGGAAAATGAAGGTGGAGCGTTGTACATTCCGGGTCGAGCAGTACCCGTTGTTGATAGAAGAAACATAAGTCGCAATACTCATTATATGTTAACCAATGAAGAAGCGAAAGAATTAAAAAACGATCCTAGAGTCTGGGGCTGTGACTTAGTAGAATTAATTGATTTGACTACCAAACCTCAAGGATGGTCAGTCGTTAATCAAAAGTTTTCAAAAGATTGGAATACAGACGCAACAGATTTTAACTGGGGTTTACTTAGACATTCTGAAGCCGCAAATAGAAGTAACTGGGGAGATAATGGGGTTGCAAATATAAACTCTGATTTAACCGTAACTGCATCAGGTAAAAATGTTGATGTTGTTATCGTTGATGGACATATTGACCCAGCACATCCAGAATTTGCAGCAATTGGAACTGAGACAGATTATTCAAATGGTGCACTTATAAGTGACTCATCTAATGGAGCAGTATTTGATAGACAAATAACAGCTCGTGGTTTAAAGATGGTTGTTGCGGGCGCAGTTGGAGGTCAAACCGCAGTACCTGATATGTGGGCAGAAAAAACTGCCAAAATGGTAACATTGTTAATTGATCCAACATATCCTCTTATTAATGTAGACCATCAAATCAATTTAATTAAAACATTACAAGGCGCTACAGGAACTATACACGCAGGACTTCCTGCCGTTCAAAGAATTGCATACGGTGGTGGTTCTGAATATAGTCCAAACTTTTTAACAGACGCAGGCGCTGCACAGTATGCAGGATACGTAGATTTTTTAGATAACCACGTACATAACGATATGGTTTGGTATGCTAATATTAGCGGGCCAAGCCCGTCGGTTGGTGATAGAGATATTGAAGAACTTGTAGAACATCTTATGCACACAATACATTTGTTTGGTATTATGGGTGCGGTGCCGGGATCTGAAACAGCTGTGAATTGGTTAGCAACTAATAATGTTAATTGGCAAACAACAGAATTGCACCTTGCTATGAAAGAAGCTATTGATGGCGGATTTTTTGATCCGTCTGGTTATGCATCCGATTGGGCAACAGTGGATGAGGCAGCTGAGGTAGCTTATAAAGAATATATGTATTTGATGAACTGGTCAATGTGGGATATGAGTACTTTTTGGGATGGCGGATCACTGTCACCGGAATGGTCTGACTCAGTAAAAACTCCATCTGGAATGTTAACTAATAATCCGAAAGGGTACGCCCTATTTAAATCATATTTTGAACCAGTGTTAAGTAAACCAGACTTTGTTGTTTTAAGAGATATTTTTAGGGATAATGATAACGGTCCTTCATATTATACACCAGCAGCAAACGGTGCTTCAAGAATTAATCAATTTAATTGGTTTTCGTTAACAAGTGCTTTAGGATTTGGATCAAATGGTACATATACATATAATCGTTCAGGTTCATATACAAACGTAGCGGATGAAGCTGATAATAATCATGGCTGCCATTGTGGTGGAACTGTAGCAGGGAATACTCAAGGTTGGGCACGTTCAGCAACAGTTTATAACATTAGTCCATATGGTTCAAACCCAAATAGTTTATCAAGTACAAGGATGTGGGATTACATTAGAGAATGGCATAATACAAAAGCCATTAACCCTACAACTGGTAGACGCAATCCTACTATTACAAACAATAGTTATGGTAGTTCTATACCTGTTGGTTCAGCTGAAGATAATTTTGGTAACATTACAAGTATTACATATAGGGGTACAGAGTTTAGCCCAGGACGAGATTTAACTACAACTGAATTAAGAGCTCGTGGTTGTTATGCTCCATCTTTAGAAATGGATATCCCAAATTGGTTTACTTCACGCCAAGCTGATATGCAAGACGCAATAGATGACGGAATTATTATTGTAGCATCGGCAGGTAATGATAGTTGGAAAACTGTTAACGAATCAGACCAAGATTGGAATAATACATACGAAGTACAATATTATGGATTTGACCAAACATATTATCTTAACCGCGGTACAGGTTCCGGTGCTGGGTTTAATCCGGTTATTAACGTTGGAGCTACATCAAATAATGTTAATGAAGTTAAAGCAACGTTTAGTAACTGCGGTAACCAAGTTGATATTTACGCAGCCGGCGAAGCCATTCAAAGTAGTTTGCACTCAGGTGGTGTAAACGATGCTAGAAATAGTAGTTATCAATTAGGTAAGTATCAAGGAACAAGTATGTCAGGCCCACAAGTGGCAGGTGTTGTTGCTTTGCTTGCAGAGTCTTGGCCTAACCTAACTCAGGAAGAGGCAGAGGATTGGTTACTTAATAACGCAACCATGAATGTCATGTATGACTCTGGTACAGACGATGCGTACGATAGAAATAGTTTACAAGGCGCGGCAAATAAATATCTAAGATGGTATAATCAACGACCAATAGACGGAAACACACTTCCAAAGCAAAATTTTAAAACAAGACCTGCATCTGGGAAAGTTTACCCACGACCTAATATACGTAGAAGAGGTTAGGAAAATGTTTATAAATATTACAAAGAGGCAGGCTAGGTGACATGGCAGAAGTACTTACTACAAAATTAAAAAATGATACAACTAGAATGTTTATGGAAGACATTCAGAACAATGACTTTTATGTATTCGTTTCTTCTGTTACGACAGATACACGCCAAAGTGCGACCAATGCACAGTATAGTAAAAATGAGTTTTTAGAAAATACTGTATTTGGTAAAAAGGTTCTTGGATCTGATACTAAGTTTATGATTAAATATCATCCTTGGCAGAAAGACGCTACTTATGTTCAATACGATGATAGGATTGACTTAGATGGCGAAAAGTTTTATGCCGTAGTAGGACCAAACGATAACGACACTGGTGACTATCGAGTATTTAAATGTTTATATAACAATAACGGCGGGGCTTCATCTGCTCCACCAAATTGGAATGCATTTACAACAGACCAAATATATAGAACAGCTGATAAATACGTATGGAAATTTATGTATGCTATTGAATCAAATGAGTTTGAAGCATATAACGCGATTGGTTATATCCCTTTACCAGTTGAATTTGATGTAAATCCAGACCCATATGCAAATACATCTGCTATTGTATATGGCTCAGAATTATCAGACATCTTTATTCAAAACCCAGTTGATAACAATGGTTATCCTTCATTAGATGGATTTTTAGCAGCGTCACCTTCAAACTCTGGTGATATGTTATTAAGAGCTGCTGGTATTAACCAAATTCAAAATTTTTATTCAGGTATGACAATATATGCTACTAATCCAGACGGCGTATCCTACCTATATACAATTGATACATATGCATATGAGCCAGACACAGGACTTGGAAGAATAAGAGTTGTAGGTACACCTCGAGCTGACGGCGTTTCAAATATCGCAACATTTTCAATTATTCCAACCGTTGAATTACAAGGAGACGGTAGTGGCTGTATTGCTAAGACAGAAGTAGTTAACGGACAAATTACAAATATTGTTATCCTTGACCCAGGAAGTGGTTATACTAATTTAACTGCATCGGTCAAAGATCCTGAGTTTGACTTTGCTCCAGAAGATCCTAACTCTGTTGATGTTAGGGTAGAATTAAGACCAGTTCTTTCACCATTCGGCGGCCATGGTTATAACTTCATTGATGAATTATATTGTAGCCATATTCTTTTATATGGATATATTACAGAAACTGATAATAACCAAATCGGTTCAGAAGGAAGTTACTCTAATATCGGTATTGTTAAAAATCCAGAATTTGTAAGTGCTTCAGCCAATACAGCAAATACGCCAGACGTATTTGATAATAGAATTAAAATTGTAACAGAAGACATCTTATATGCTATTGAAGGTGACGTTGTTACTCAATTAGACTCATCAAATAAAATTACATTTACTGGTAAAATACACGAGGTTGATGATACAGCTAACACAGCGTATATTTCAAACTATATGGGTCCATTTGCTAACCAATCAAATAACGATATATCATTTGATCCAACTGCCGCAATTGTTAATTCTACGGGTCAAAGAATTATAATAAATAGTCCACAAGCTAATAATACGATAGAATCAGATTACATCCAAAGAAGTGGGCAAGTATACTTCATGGAAGATTTTGTTCCTCTCGTTCGTACAAGAACCTCACGGGAAGAATACAAATTAGTATTAGAATTTTAAGGAAACATGATAGATGCCTATTAATAAAAATTTAAATATTGCTCCATATTTTGACGATTTTAATATAGAGAAGCAGTTTTATAAAATTCTGTTTAAACCTGCTTACGCTGTCCAAGCTAGAGAGCTTACTCAGTTACAAACCATTCTTCAAAATCAAGTTGAGCAATTTGGCGATAATATTTACCAAGAAGGTAGCATCGTCAAAGGGTGTAACTTTACAAGCTTAGATGGATTACAATATGTTAAATTAACAAACTCAATCCCAGATCCTGAGGCGTATATTCCTGTTATCCAAGATGAAGTAATTAGTGGAACTACAAAGTCTATTGAAACTAAATATGAAATCGTTGGAGACAACACTGGATTGGTAGCTTCAATTATATCTGCTGCCCGAGGTTTTGAAACACGTCCACCAAATCTTAATACATTTTTTATTAATTACTTAAATACAAACGCGTCAGATGTTAAACAATTTGAAGGCGGTGAGGCTTTACAAATCAATAAGTATCGTTATGACGGTTCAACTCTTATTGAAACTCAGCTCAATGTGGCAACAGCACAGGTAACTAATTTACCTGACTCGACTGGTGAATCATTTGGTATTCAAGCCGCGGCTGGTGTTATATTCCAAAAAGGTCATTTCTTATTCGCCGCTGACCAAACTCTTATCGTAGCTCCATATACTAATTTACCTGATGACTTATCAGTTGGTTACGCAGTTACTGAATCAATAATAAGCTCATTACAAGATACAAGTCTATTCGATAATGCAAACGGTTCAGAAAACGAAAACGCGCCAGGTGCCGATAGATTTAAAATGGTTCCAACATTAAGTGTTAAGTCAACTGCTGTTGCTGATATTGATGCAGGGTTCTTTACATTAATCAGATACCAAAATGGATCAGCGGTCACACTCAGAGACGTTGCACAGTTTAATTCTATTAATGAAGAATTAGCTAAACGTACATATGAAACAAATGGCGATTATATCGTCGATGATTTTAAAGTATTAGTAGAGCGAAGAGGATCAGATCTGACGGCGTTAGTTGGAAAAGGTTCAGCTTATATCAAAGGTTATAAAGTTGAAAACAAAGGTTTCCAAGATACTGTAATTTCTGATGTATCAACTTCTACCTTACAGACTAATGAGTCAACATCTCTTAATTATGGATCATATGTTGACGTTACAACTATTGCTGGTACTATCGGATTAAATTACGAAACATTAGAATTACAACGAGCAAACGGTACAAAAATTGGTGAGGCCTTTGCTAAAAATATTACTCCTACAAGACTATACTTATTTGGAGTTAAACTATTATACCCATCATATTCATTTGCCGATGTTGTAAAAATAGTTGGCACAGCTGGTGAAATTACGATACCAGTAGGTTCACAAATCAAAGGTACAAATGATGCACCAATGATATTTGATACGGGCTCAAGAAGCATTAAGGCATTAACTGATTTGGTTATTCCTATTCGCACTCTTGCAACTAGCGTATCAGTTTCAGGTAATGAAATAGTTATTAACGCGGCAAACGGAAACGAAGACTTTGCGGTTGACCAAAGTGATATAGTTGTTGTAGACGCATCTAATACTCGTATCAATGTTTTAAATTCAGTAACATCATTAAATAATTCAGTTCTTACAATTAGTTTAGACCCTGCAGATAATTCAGATCCTGTAGCAGACGTTTACTATAATAAAAGAATATTTAATAATACAGATGTAACAGCATATAATAAATCATTAGTTAATCCATATATTAAATTTACATATGCTACTAATAAATCTCAATATAGTTTAGGTTTCCCTGATGTATATAGTATTACAAGTATTGAAGACGTTAATGGCGATGACTATACTGATAGCTTTAGATTAAATACAAACCAAAAAGATAATTTTTATGACATATCATTTATAGAACTTATCCCAGGTCGACCAGTACCAGCAGCAGGTACATGTACAGTACGACTCAAGGTATTTAAAATTAGTGGTTCTCAAACCGGTTCAAATTTCTTTACTGTTGCAAGTTATCCAATTGATGATGCAACAGCAATTTTACCTTCTGAAAAAATACGAACATCAGACATGGGTATATTTAAATCAACCACAGGCACAACATATAGGCTCAGAGAGTGTATTGACTTTAGACCATATGCTGACCTTGGAGCAGGCGCAAGTTACACAGCGTTGACACCAGGCGCCGCCTCAGTTATTTCTGCTAATGTTGGGGCTTCACAGCCAACCTTTAGTGCCAATGATTACGTTATACCACAAATTAATGGTGATGTATCATCTAATGTTGAAACTTGGAACTCTCGTATTGATGCAATTATTATTGACTCATATGGTAAAGTTACCACCGTTCAAGGTAAGGAAGAAACATTCCCTTCACCTCCAAAGGTTGGTTCGGACCAATTCCTAGTTGCTCATATTACAATTCCAGGATATCCAGCATTATCACCAGCAGAAGCGCTTAATCAAAGTAAATCATATTATGCGGTAACATCTAAACCAGCTGGTACAAAAACATACACTATGGATGATATTTCAGATGTTGAAAAACGAGTAGAAAATTTAGAGTATTATGTTAGCTTAAGTCAGCTTGAACAAGAAACTCAAAATATGAATATCGTTGACGAAAATGGTTTAACAAGGTTTAAAAATGGTATCCTAGTAGATCCATTTAATGATACTAATATTTCTAATTTGGAAAACCCTAACTTTAATGCGGCAATTAGAGGTGATACAAAAACTCTTACTCCTGCGTTAAGAACATTCCCATTAGACTTAAAATATAAATCAACTTCATCGGCGTCAATATTCCCAACAACGAATGATGCAGATGTAGCTTCTATTGTAAGAAACGATAATAAGACTGTGTTGTCACAAACATATGCCACCAACTTTAGAAACTGTGTATCAAACTATTGGTCATATGACGGTGTTGGTCAATTATCACCAGACCACGATATGGCTCACGATGTAGAAACTAATCCAATGAGATTAGACATTGATATAGCCACACCATTTAATAACTTTGTTGATGATTTACAAGCATTCATTCCAATGACTCGTGATGTAGTCACAGGTACAAATAGAATACGTAGAAATATTAGAAATAATATTTGGCAAGATATTACATCAACTACAACAACGAATACGTCTCTTAGTACTGGATCATCTCAACAAAATACTGCGGTCGGTGATTTTGTATCTGATATTCAATTTGAACCGTACATGAGAGCAAGAGACCTTAAAATTTATATGTCAGGTTTACGTCCTAACACTCAACATTATTTCTTCTTTGATAAAGTTAAGGTAGATAATAAAGTACGTCCTGGAACTACCGAGGCAACAAGAGCAAGAGATGTTGAGAAATTTGGCGAACTAAATGCTCCAGTTACTACCGATGCTAATGGTGTATTAAGAGCCGTGTTTGAATTACCGTCAGGTACATTCTTTGTTGGTGAAAGACAATTAACGGTAGTTGATGTTGATACATATAGTAACATTGACTCTGCAAAAACATCACGTGGAGATTTATCATATAATGCATATAACATTAATATTGATAAAGTTAGTTTAACATCATCAGTAAGAATGCCTGAAACTTCAATTATACGATCGTCAACCACTCGAACAGTTGTTGGTAGACCATTTGCAATTGACCCTCTTGCTCAAACATTCTTTATTAAAGAAGGAATGGGTAAAGGAGCAACGTCAATATTTGCATCAAAGGTTGACTTATTCTTTAAACGTAAGAGTGATACTAACGGTGTAACTGTTATGTTACGTGAGGTTATCAATGGGTATCCTTCACCAGTTATTATACCATTTACTAAAACTCATTTAGACTCATCTGATGTTAATGTTTCAGATGACGCGTCATTGGTAACATCGATTAACTTTGCAGTTCCAATACGTTTAGATGTCGAAAAAGAATATGCAATCGTTATTCAGCCTGATGCAAACGATCCTAATTATTTAGCGTTTACATCTAAGGTTGGTGGTGTTGATTTAACTCCGGGAGCAACAAACGGTCAAGCGGTTGTACAAGACTGGGGTGATGGTGTTCTCTTTACATCAACAAACAACAGAGCTTGGAAATCAGTACAAGATGAAGATTTAAAATTTACTTTATATCGTCACCAGTTTAGCGCATCCTCAGGTGAGGTTACTCTAACAAATAACAATCACGAGTTCCTTACTCTTTCAGATTGGACTGGCCGATTTATTCAAGGTGAAGAAGTTTATCAAAGCTTAGCATTTTCTGGATCAACCACAAATAATATAACAATGGTTAATGGCACAGCAGAAATTAATGGTACTTCACTCAGTGATACCTTTGCCGCAGGTGATAAAATCTTAATTACCAATTCAGGTGGATCAACATCGGAAATATTTACAATTGCAAGTGTTGATAGCGCAACCCTTATGACTACAACTAAACCAGTATCATTCGAAGTAGGCGCTGGTACTTGTCTACCAATTGTTTCAGGTCAAATCTCTTATTATAATGGATTTAATAGATCGGTAATGCATTTACAAGATAGTTCGGCTACATCAGCAAAACAGTTTAGTGCAAGCGGTACTATTACTGGTAACAGAAGTGGTATTACAGGTACTATCGGATCAGTTGACAATATTAACCTAAGTTATATACAACCATTGATTAACAAATCAAGTGATAGTGGAACAACTGTTTCATTAAAAGGTACATTTGTTCCAACGGCTAACGTATTAAATACATATGACAAACCTATGAAATTTGGTTCTTCAAATTACTTTGCTGAAGACGGAGTTGTGGTTTATTCTAAATCAAACGATCCATCTGATGTAAAACCTTTTGAGTTTAAATTAAATATGACAAACGGTTCTAGCGATACAACATCACCAATCATTGATTTGGAAACAGCTAACATAATGGCATACCAATGGTTAGTAACAAATAATTCTGATACAACATCAAGGTATATATCTAAAACAGTAGAACTTGCTGAAGACTTGGATGCTGAAGATATTAATGTTATCTTAACTGCTAATCGTCCGACTGGTACTGATATTAAAGTTTATATTCGTCCACAAAATGTATATGACGCTGCAGCGTTTGATACAATTCCTTGGATTGAATTAGAATTATACAAAGGCATTAACATGTTTACTGCCGCAAACCAAACTGATTACAGAGAATATTATTGGAAATTACCTGAGGCTAATAAAGACTCTGCTGGTTCTCTTGTTTATACAAGTACCGGTGGAACTCATGTTGGTTACAGAAAATACTCAATTAAGATTGAAATGATTTCAAATAGTGTTTCCAAGACTTCATCAGTCCGAGATATGAGAGCGATAGCCTTAACATAATGACAAATGTAATCCGTCACCCATCTTCAAAAGCAGTATTGAGTACAGACGCAGCTGCTTTAAATAAATATAAACAAGAAAGAGCTTTACACCGTAAACTTACCAGATTAGGTAATGAAGTTCAGGAAATTAAAGAATTATTATCGACCGTATGCGATAGATTAGATCAGATAGAGAAGTAGAGTTAAATGGCAAAACCAAATATTCAAAACATTACAACGACTCAAACATTTCAGAACTGGTTTGATAAGACCAACGAAATGGTTGATATTATGCGTGAACAAACCGTCACGGCAAGTGTTCTTGGTGATACAACCACAGGAAACGTAAATATAGCCGGCGAGCTTCAAGCCAATACTGTGTTGGCTGACACGTTACTTAGAACAGATTCAATTACAGCTTTTACCGCGAGTTCTCCGGTAACATTTAATTCACCAATAAGTGTTACTGGTGCAAGCAATCAAGTGGTTGCTACATTTGCATACGGCGCAGGTGGTGGTAGAACTAGATATACTGATAATGTAATATCTTGGGATATAGGTATTGATAATTCAACTAATGCCAACTTCATTATTAATACAGGTACAGGTACTCCAAAATTATCTTTATCACCAGCAGGTACGTTAAGTGTACTCAATTTTAGCGTAGAAGAAAATATGACAATTGCTGGTGATTTAACTGTTAATGATGTTACTGGTATTGAAATGACTGCCAACACTGTTACTGCTAACGTATTTGTTGGTGGAAACTTCGAAGGTAAACTTATCGGTGATGTATATAAAGTAAACGATGGTATAGCAAACAAAGTACTCGAAAGCGGCCAAGCTGGTATCCCTGCTCAGTTTACAGGTAACGTACTAGGTACGGTATCTGATTTATCAAATCATAATACTAATGCTTTGACTGAAGGTTCTAATAATTTATATTATACTTCGGCAAGAGTATTAGGAGAATTTTCTGCTAGTACTGGCGTATCAATTTCTGATCAAGGTGCAATAAGCATTGGTCAAATTGTTGGCACAAGTTCAAATGTACAATTTGGATCAGTATTTTCAACCGGTGAGGTTACTGCCTTTGGTACCGTTTCTGATATAAGACAAAAAGAAAATATTAAACCAATTGATAACGCATTAGATAAAGTTTCACAGCTCGGCGGATATACATTTAACTATAAATCAAAGCCAGAAGAACCAATGACTGGTGTAATGGCACAAGAACTTATGGAAGTTTTACCTGAAGCTGTTTACGAAACAACAGACCCAGATACTGGCGAGGCCATATACGCGGTCAGGCATGGTAACGTAATTGGTTTGTTAATTGAAGCTATCAAGGAATTGAACGAAAAAGTAGGAAAGTAAGCTATGACTATTAAGAGCAGCGGACAACTTACGTTCACAGAAATCCATGATGAGTTTAAAACTCTTGGTGGTACATATGCAAATAAACCTTATACACTCGATGAATACCGTGACCTACCTCCAGGCATGGATTTACCTTCAAGTGGTGCAATTAAATTCAGTGACTTTTATGGCAAATCAAGTATAAGATTTGTTGCTGAAGTCGATTGGATTGCTATATCTGATCCTCAAATTAATGGAAAATATAATATTAAAGAATGTAACCTATGGGACGCATTACAAGCTTTTGGCTTTGATGATCCTGGCGGTTTCTATGATATTTCATTACCAGCGGATTATTGGCTATGGTCTGATAGTACTTCCAAAGGTGGATTAATTATTCCTAGTAATTTAACTGGCTCTATCATATTCCGTAATAAAGGTAAGATTATAGGTAAAGGTGGTCAAGGTGGACGTCAAGGTAACGCAACTCAAAACCTAGGTGAAGCAGGCGGCCCTGCTGTACAAATTGATAACGATCACGTATTTAATTTCTTCAATGAAGCTGGTGCTCATGTCGCTGGAGGCGGCGGAGGTGGCGGTTCAGGTGGAGGAGGCGCTGGTGCCGGTGGTGGCGGAGGCGCCGGCGGTGGTGCAGGTGGAACTGGATATCGTGAAGGCGCTGGTGGCGGAGGTGCAGGTGGAGCTTTGACTGCTTCAGGTGCAAATGGCGCAGGAGGTAGTGATGCTGGTGGTGGTAGCGGCGGTGGTGCTGGTGGTGGCGGAGGCGGCTGGGATAATGGTTCTGGTTGCACTAATGATCCTGACTCTGGTGCTGGAGGCGGTGGAGGTCGAGCATTTCCGGGAACTGGCGGAGCTGGTGGTGGCGGTAGTAGAGATACTAATGGTAGAAATGGTGGTGCATCTAACAATGCTGGTATCGGCGGTGGATCTGGCCATGGAGCTGGCGGTGGCGGCTGGGGTGCCAATGGTGGTACATGTGGAGCAACCGGTGGTGCAGGTGGACGTGCATTTACTACAGGAAATAGTTTTATGAATGTAACTAATAATGGAACGATATGGGGAGCTATATAATGGACTCTAGAAAATACGTATTTGCTGATGACTCTTTCTTTTGTAATGTTGCCAGAGAATATTACGATAGGTATCTTGTTAAAGAAGGAATTACAGCCCAAGGTTGGAAATCATGTATTAAATATGTAAAAAAAGACCCTGCGTGGATTACTAGAGTAAAAGATTTGTATGTTGAATTAGGTGGTGAATACAACCCAGAAATACATAATGTAAAAAATACAGTTAGGCATATGCTTTTTATATACCGCGATAGAACTTTTCAGGACAGGTTTATTACTTGGAGCCAAACTGATTTATATAGATTAACTAAAGATGGTAACGTGTTGCTTGAAGGAACCTTGCCTGAAATAGAATTATTTAAAGCTGTCAAGTATGATGGCAACGAATGGTGGTTCGCCAAAAGTGCTGAAGGCACTATATTAAATAACGAACAAGAAGTAAACGATTATCAGTCTAGTATTTTACGCGAAAGAAAATATGTTGATAAAGACGATGTAGACGATTTTGTGCTCTGGAAAGCAGAGTAAATAAAATAAAAATTAGACATAAATAATCATACTATTTTTTATAAATAAAAAGAAATAGTAGATACTAAGAAGGTACTCAATAATGTCATTGATTTCAGAACTCGGTCCGATAACAGGCGCCAATACAAGATCTGAGGATCTTTTCGTTATTGTTAACTTGATCCAAGGTGATGATGGAACAAAGAACATCACACGTAAAGAACTGGTCCAAGCATTACAATTCGAGATTTTCAACAACATAAAAATTACCGGCGGTTCAATTCAAAACGTCGTTATGTCAGTATCAACTCTCAACGATGTTGAAATAAACGACTCTACCATATCCAACGGGACAATGACTGGTACGGCGCTTAGCGAAGTATCCATTGAAGAGTCAACTGCCAATAACATGACAATGACGAATTCAGTAATTACTGATTCTGAGTTTAATGATGGTACTGGTAATAACGTTGTTTTAACAAATTCAACTATTGACGACTCAACAATCCTTAATAGCTCTGCCAATAACATGGCGATTGATAATTCCGATTTCTCTAATGGAACCGGTAATAATAATATCTTTACTAATTCGCAAGTTGATAACTCATCCTTTGCAAATGTTGCTATTGAACAAGGTACAGCGAACGGCTTAATCCTTACTAACATTACGATTGACGAAATTGTTTTGGAAGACGCATTAATGTCAAACTCAGTAATTATTACTACTGACTTTAGCAATGGTACAATTAGAGACACTGCAGTATCAAATGTTACTATCGTTGATACAGATATTTCTAATTCCGATATCCGTGATACTGATTTAGATAACGTAACAATTACAAACTCAAGATTTGCTAATGGTTTAATTTGGGATACCGTAACAAGTAACTCATCTATCATTGACTCAACAGCGAACAATATCGTTATTACGAATTCAGAATTAAATGATAGTACTGCAAACAATGTTCAAATTACAAACTCAGATTTCTCTGATGGTACTGGTAATAATAACGTATTTACTAATACTACAATCCAAGATGGTACACTTGCTAATAACGTTATTACTGACTCATCATTCCAAGGTACATTGGATAATGTAACTGCTCAGAATATGACTATTACAAGTTCATCAACTGAAGGACTTGGTCAACAAAAATCAGTTATTGAAAATTCTGAATTTAAAGACGGCGTCGTATCCAATTCAACAATCGAAGAAAGTACTTTTGTCGACTTTGATATGAATATCACAAAACAATTCGAGCCAATGCTTGATGAAGACAGTTACTTTGCTCTGAAGAACGTCAAAACTGGCGATACAGAAAAAATGACTTATCGTCAATTATATAACGAATTCTCTAAACAAACAGAAAAATCATTAAAAATCCACGTTGACCCAGAAGGTAATGATGATTACCCAGGATCTGTTTTACAACCTGTTCGTACTCTTAAAAGAGCATCAGACCTTGCTATTGAAAAAGCAGGTGGTAATCCAAATCGTAACGATATTAATAACGCAATCCATATTTCATGTGGACCGGGTACTTATTATGTAGATGAACCAATCGTATTACCTGATGATTGTGCAATGACCTCAACAGCTGGTCAGTATGCAACAGTTATTCAGAAAAAACCAGGTTGGGAAAAAACCAATGGTGTTCTAGTTGGTTCAGGTTGTTATGTTCAAGGTTTCGCATATATGAACTTTGAGGTTGATAACTTTGACCAACCTGAAGGTGGTTTTGCTATCGCTTACAGACCAGGCGCTCTACTAAGACGTTCTCCATATATTCGTGACTCCTCACAGTTATCAAACTTTAATAGACTTGATGTTGAACCTCCGTTAAATCCATTTAACTCAAAAGGTACCATCCTTGATTTAGGTCAGGAATTCTATTTAGTAGCAGGTCACTCTGCACAATCTCAATTCGAAGTTAACGACGAAGTAACATTCTCAAGCGGCGCAACAGGGTTTATCTCATACATTGATGATATTGACTCAGCCAGACAAATTTATGTTCGTAACCTTAAAGGTAATGTTGAAGTTGGTGATGTCCTATATGCACAACGTGGTGGTACAGGTACTATCGAGTCAATCGGTATTGATGATTTCCCTAACAGACTAGTTGGTCGAGGTGGCGGGTGTCTATTAGCAGACAGAGCGGTACTTGATACAGACTCACTATATACATACGTATTATGTTTTGGTTTCACACCTCGTACTCAAAATGGTACAGGATATGTTGCTAAGAACGGTGCTGGTGTTAACGGTATTGGTTCATTATCAATCTTTACACGTCAAGCGTTCTTTGCTCTTGATGGTGGCCAAATGACATTGAACAACTCAGGTTCTCAGTTTGGTGACATATCAATGCGTGCAAGAGGTTCAACAGTTATTATTCGACCTGCTGAAGCCAATGCTTCAAACCTAATCGCCAATTCTGCGTTTGCAGACGTCTTGGTAGAAAAAGCAGACGAAATCGTTGATGATATGGTTTATTATTTGACAGCAAATACTACATCTGGTGGTTTAGGTTATCAAGGTTATAATGCTGATAAATGTTTCCGTGATACAGGAATTATCGTTGATAACACTGGTTACGATATTGCTACAAAAGGTAACTACTGGGGTCGATTAAATGGTATTTCATATCGTTCACCAATTTCATATCTTGTAGTTGATGAGCAATTAACTGAAACAACCGGTTCTATTGAACATCTTAAAGGATCTATCGCTAGCTCAGCGGGTGGTATTTTTGCAAACGCAAGTACAGAATTAACTAACAGAATTAACACATCACTTGATGAAACTCTTAATATTTTACAAAATGGTGAAGCCGCGGCTAACCCTATTATATTCGCAGACACTGGTAAATCTGACCAAACGGCTGCTAGAGAAATTGTTCAAACTAACAGAGATTTAATCATTAACGATTTTGTTGATTGGATCGACAATAACGAAGAGTTCTATGCATATGATAGCGCAAAATGTGAGCGTGATGTACAAGAATATATTTTACCTGCTGTCAAATATGACATGTTATTAGGTACAAATTATAATACTGAAAACGCTGGATTAGCATATTATGTTAATACTGCAAGAACAAGCCTTGAAAATCAAAGAAATGAAACGGTTGCTTCGTTTAAGAGATTACGTAAAACAACTGATGAATTAATTCAAGCTAACTCTGCTCCAGCGGCAACATCGGCTTACTCTGCATTTAATAACGTTATTGATACGATTGCAGGATCAGGTGACAAATATACACCAACTAAGGCTACATACGACCCAACAACAGGCATGATGGTTATTACTATCGGTGCGCACGATTTAACTGTTGGACGTTACGTTAACCTTGCAGAAGAATCATTTACATTCACATGTTCAAGTGATAACTTTAAAACAAAAATTAGCCATCCACGCAAATCAGAAAAAGCTTATTTGGCTGCTCTACCAATCGTGGCGGTATCAGCAAAAACTATTACAGTTAACCCAGGATTAACCGCCGCAAACTTCGAACACAGATTTGTTGAAGCATCTGATAATGCTGTATCGGTTATCGGTCAACTATTAACATACTCTGATGATACTGGTATTTCTGTTGATAAACGTAACGCACGTAAAATTCTGCAATCAAATAAAGAATACATCCAAGATTACATGATGGAATGGGCAGATAACGAATGGTATTTCTACGATAGCAAAAAATGCCACAGAGATACTGAAGAATATATTTTACCTGCAGTACAACGTGATTTAATTCTTGGTACAAACTATAACGCTATTCAAACTGGCGCTGCTTACCGTACTAAATCTGGTGAGGTAAGTGTTACTGAACAGTTAGAACAAACTGTTGGTTCTATTGATTATTTAAAAGAAAGAGCTGCTTTATTCATTGGTGATAACTCAATTGCAATTGATAGATCAAACGCTTCTTTTGATGAAATGTCTAGATTACTAAATAACAATGGTAAAAAATATACGCCGACTAACGCGGTATATGACCCTGCAACAGGTTCAGTTGTTATGACAATTGGTTCTAATGACTTTAACATTGGCGACCAAATTTACATCGAGCCAAATAGTTTAGTATTTACATGTGCATTAGATAATAATACAACTGAGCATTCATATCCTTCTACTCAATTCTTAAACTTTACTCCAACCGACGCTTCATACGATGTGGCAACTGGTGAGTTTAGCGCAACTATTGGTACACATACGCTGAAGGTTGGTGATAAGGTTGAATTTAAACCAAGTTCAATTATCTTTACTTGCGCACTTGATGGTGATGTAACAAACCACCCTGCTCCAGAATCACATCACCCTTTCTATAAGAAACAAATCACTATTGAAAAAGTTGACGCAACAAAAATCTATATGAATGTTGGTGGAATTGTTGATGGCGGCGGTGCTCATACATTTGTAAGTGCATCAGATAATTGTATTCAAGCTGAAAAAATGCACCCTGCATATAAAAAGCCAGTTACAATTTCGGCAAGAACTTCAACATCAATTACTGTAAATGTTGGCGAGTCAAGTGATATATCGGCACATACTTTCGTATCAGCAACTACTAATGCAATACGTGAGGCGGGAATGTGGACTGGTAAATTTACTCCACAAACAGCTACATATAGCCCAGTAACTGGCGAGTTAGAAATTACTATTGGACAACACGATTTACCTGTTGGTAAATGGATCCAAATCGCACCTGAGTCAATGGTATTCAGTTGTGATGTTGGTGGCGTAACAGGTACAGACCTTTCACCGCTAAATGACCATCCTGCATATAAAGAACCGGTAAGAGTTACTGGAACAACATCAGACACAATTACTGTTAATGTTGGTAATGCTGGTGGGCATGCAAACAACCATACATTCGTATCGGCAACCCCAGATTCAATCGACTCAAACGCGTTATTCTTCTCAGACTCTGCTAGAGTTATTAAAGCCTTTACACCAGAAACAGCTACATACGACCCAGTAAGTGGCGAGATGGTTATTACTATTACTGACCACGGTATGGGTATCGGCGATCATATTGAATTACAACCATTAAGCTTTGCATTCAGCTGTGCTCATAATGGCGGTGGTACTGATTACTCACCACGTATTGGTGATAAGGCTTATCAATTACCATTAGAAATTAGTGCAGTAACAACAAATACAATCACGGTAAACTGTGGAGACGCAGGAACTAATACTGATCCACATACATTTGTAAGTGCTGATGAAGGCGCGGTTGTACAGGTTGGTGCAAAAGAACAAGGTACATACGCTTCTCGTATCCTACAGAAAAACAAATCATATCTTCAAAATGAAGTTAAATTATGGATGGAAAATAATTACTTCGTCTATGACAATGCTAAATGTTCTAGAGATACAGGTTTAATTTTAGATGCGGTTGCTAGAGATATTCTAACAGACTCAACTGTTAACGCTTACTATGTAGGTAAAGGTTACACAATTGGTACGGTTGGTGCTAATGCTGTAATTAACGAACAATTAACTCAAACTGTTGGAGCTATAACTTGGCTCAAAGGTAAAATTGCAACTGACGTATTAGTTGATGCCACAGCAATCACAAGGTCAAATGCGGCATTTGATACTATAATTGATATTATGTCAAATGGTATTGGATCAGCTGCGGCACCGATCTACGGTGACTTAACAATATCACCAGAACATCGTCAAGCAGGTAAAGCAATATTTACTAACAAAGCGTTTATCCAAAAAGAAATCATCGCGTTTATCACGGCAGAATATCCAAACTTTGTATATAACACAGCCGCATGCGAAAGAGATATGGGTATCTTTGTTGACCTGATAGCTTGGGATGTACAAAATGGATCAAATGCATTAAGTGCAACTAACTCAAAACTATATTTTGAAAATGCTATCCCAGTATTAGATGATGAAGAAGTTGTTCCAACATCAGAGGCGTTCTTCTTTGCATCAGATTTAGTTGGTCAAATTGTTAGAAACGAAGTTGTTACTCCACTTCAAGGTGCTGTAACTCAAACTATTGTTGAAACAACAACATATACACCAACAACTGCAACATACGATCCAGCAAATGGTGACTTCGTAATGACTATGCCTGGACATACAGTTTCTCTTAATGACAGAGTTACATTGGAACCAAATAGCTTTACGTTTACATGCGCAATGGATGGTGACGATGCCGCGAAAACATATCCTCGAGCAGGACTTGACCCATATGCATTAAAGACATATTTGGTTAAAGAAGTAACATCAAGCACAGTTACATTAGACGCTGCTCCGTCCGGTCCTAACAAATACTTCACACCAACGTCTGCAAATTATGATGCCGCAACTGGTGAAATGATTGTTAATGTTGGCCAACATGGTTTAAGAGTTGGTAACGGTATTGTTTTAGAAAATAACTCATTCACATTTACTTGTGACCAAGATGGTAACGCAACTCAGCATACATATCCAAGAGTTGGTGATCCATTAACTGGCAAATCATTATCAATTACTGCAGTAGGTGAAACACAACATACACCAACAAACGCAGTACACAGTCCATCAAGTGGTGATACAACAATTACTGTTGCTAACCACGGATTTAGTAATGGTGATTATGTAATGATTGCAGATTACGGATTAGTATATACATGCGTACTTGACGGTTACACAGTTGAAAAAGGCTATCCAAGAGCTACTGATTTCGCATCAAACCGTTGGTTAGAAATTTCAGATGTTACAACTGATACATTCAAATTAAATGTTGGACCATCACCATATAATGGTGCTCATATATTTGTAAGCGCAACGGCTAATTCAATCAGACGTCAAACTGGTACAATGACATTCAATGTTGGTGATGCAGGAAGCGCGTCAGGTTCAATACATACATTTGTATCTGCAACAGCCAATGCGATGAAACATGAGCCACAAACTGTACATACATTCGTATCAGTTACCGCTGATGCAGTGAATGTAGCAAATATGGCAGAGGCTTATACACCAACAGACGTTGCATACGATCATAATTCTGGCGTTATGACAATGACATTGGGTAATCACTCATTTACTGAAAAGGATTATGTAATCTTTGCAGAAAATGCAATTACTCTATCTTGCCCAACATCACCAACTGATGCTACACCAATTAACATATCACACCCTAGACCAACTGATCCAATATACAACAAACCAGTTAGAATTGACTCAGTTACTCCAACAACTATTACATTACAAGTTGGTGAAGCTAGAGTTGATAAGGTACATTCATTTGTAAGCGCATTGGCTGACGGTGTACGAAGGTCTATTAAACCAGCGGTTGCTCAACATGCTGAAAAATTATTCCACGATGTTGGTAGTGTTATTAGAGAAAACGATGGAACAATCCCTGCAATTGTTGAACCTGCGTTTGATACTCATACCGCAAACTATACATTAGGTTCAGAATTTGAGTCAATCAAAGGTCAAGCTGTTAAGTATCAAACTGAAATCAACGAATACATTTCAGAGCAATACAATGGTTTAGCATATAGTTTAGAAAAATGCCCAAGAGATACAGGTTACATTGTTGATGCGATTTCAGAAGACTTAGAATACGGCGGAGACTCTGCTACTATATTCAATGCAAGATATTATTTTGAAGGTGCCATTAACGTATTACCTCAATATCAGAGAGAACCGACAAGATTGGCATTCACTCACCTTGCAAGTGTAATGGAAAAAGTTGTTAAGAATGAAGTACAAGAACCAATCTTTGGAGCAAGATTTACTCCAACTGGCGCAACATACGATCCAACAACTGGTATTATGGTTGCTACAATTGGTACTCACACATTAACAACAGACGATTACGTTTGGTTTAAACCAAGTGCAATTACATTCTCTTGTGATACAGGATCAGGACCAACTAACCACGCAAGCCCTGAAGCACATCATCGCTTCTATAACAGAGCATGCCCAATTATTGGAGCTGATGCAACAACAATTACAATGTGGGTTGGTAATGCTGGAGCATATACCGGAGCTCATACATTCGTATCTGCTTTGACTGACGCGATTTCAGAAATTGATGGTAACATCATATACCAAGATGTATCACTTCAAGCTGCTGATACTGCAACAGGAACAATTGCATCTGACCTAGCAATGGTTATAGCGAATATTGTTGACGACAGATTAGTAATACCAGATTACAGAGGTTCATTAGATATTAGTCAAAGAACTCCTAAGGCATTGCCTACAGAGAACTTACTAACTAAACCAAAAATGGATCCTGCTAGAACATTCGCACGTAAATCTCTACAATGGAACAGAACGTTTATCCAAGAAGAGATTATTCAATTCGTACGAGATAATAACTACACATTTGATGAAGCGAAATGCGCAAGAGATGCAGGCTTTATTATTGATGCGGTTAGAAGAGATGTTCAAACAGGTTCAACATACAATGGTAAGTATATCGGTAAATCATATCGTATTGGTACTGTAGGTGCCGATAAGGTTATTGAAGACCAACTTGCCGAAACAATTGAAGGAATCAGATATGTACAAAAGGACATCGAGGCACAGCTTTCCGGTGTAGCACTTACTAGAGCTCAAGATTCCTTCAATAACATTATTACATCTATGATTAATGATTACACACCAGATGGTACAAACTATAACTACGGTGTTGGTCAAATTTCTGATAACCACGTGTTTGCTCGTCAAGCTCTTCAACTTAACAGAGAATTCTTAAAAGAAGAAGCTACTGCTTGGGTCAACGCAAACTACGGCGGATTATCATATGATGTAAATAAATGTAAACGTGATACAGGCATTATGGTTGACGCGGTATCTTACGATACACAACACGAGTCAAATACCGCAATGCTTGACGTTGCTAAACTATATTTTGAGAATGGTTTATCCACATTGAGTTCAGCTCAAAGGGCACCAACCGCTGCATTATATACTCACTTAAGTTCAGTAGCAAGTCAAATTGTTCTGAAACAAACAGTATCGCGATCAGCTGGAAATACTGTTACTCAAAATACCTCATTCGGCGTAGTTACTGCACCAATTGCTCAACACATAACATCACTATGGAAAATAGTTGGCGATCTAATTGCTGATGACTCCTTAATTAATATGCCTGATGTTATTGAAATTCCTACAAATACCGTAGGTGCTGAAAACTATCTATATGATCCATCTGCTACATTGATTGCAGGTCGTAAAGATAATCTACAAGGTACGATTACTCAATACCTAAGAGATAACTTTGACTACCTTGAGTATGATGAAGCTCGATGCAGAAGAGATACAGGTTATATTGTTGACGCGATTTCACACGATATTCAATATGGTGGTAACTCTGCAATGCATGGCACGGCTGAACTTTACTTTAAGAATGCTGTTAATATTCTACCAATTGACCAACGTCAATCAACAAGAGAAGCATTTGAATATCTTGGTAAGGTAGTTCGTTGGGTAACTCGTAACGAAATGGTACCACGTAAAGAGGGTCGCAAGTTTACACCAACAACTGCTACTTACGATCCTGATACTGGTGTCTTCACGGCAACAATGGCAAATCATAATCTTAAAGTTGGAGATTATGTAATGATTGCTCCAAACAGCATTAACTTTACATGTGCCTTAGATGGTAACCAACATTTACACCCTGCGCCAGAAGCACATCATCCATATTACAATGCACCGATGAAAATCACTGCAAGAACTGGAACAACTATTACTATGAATGTTGGCAAGGTTCCATACGGTAAAGGTGGTGGAGCTCACACATTCGTAAGCGCAACATTAAATGCAATCACTCATATAACTGGTAATACTGTTAGACAAGAGATGAACTTTAGAGCTGCTCGACGTACGATCGCAGATGAAGCAAAATCATTAGCAACGATGTTGGCAAAAGTATCTGATGATAATAGCCCAGCAAATATTCCATCACGAATTGATCCTGACTTAACTTGGATCCAATCTGATTTATTAGTTGCTAAGAACGTAGTTGATGATAACACAATTCAAATGGCGAAGGATTTACAAGTTCATATTGCTACAGAATATAACGGTATATCATATTCAAAAGAAAAATGTCGTAGAGATGTTGGCGTAATGATTGATGCTATATCTCACGATGTTAACTATACAACTAACTATGCAATGATAATGACTGCGGGTCTATACTTCGAAGGCGCACATTCAATATTACCTGCAGACCAAAGACAACAGACTGCTCACTTCTTTACAGAAATGGCTGGGGTTGTTAAATCAATTGTTCAAAATCAAACTGCATATCAGAGAGGATTTACTTCAACTGATGCAACATACGATGCTGATACAGGTTACTTTACTGCAACTATCGATGCAGACCACGGTTTAGAAATAGGTGATTATGTATCGTTTGAACCTTTAAGCTTTACATTCTCATGTGATACTGGTGCTGGTCCAACTGACCACGCGGTGCCTGAATCACATCACCCTTATTACGATACACCTTGTCCAATTCTTCATGTTAATGGCAATGTGATAACAATGTGGGTAGGACCGGCAGCTACATACTCAGGTGCTCATACATTCGTAAGTGCAACTGAAGGCGGATTGAAGAAAGCAGTTAAAACTTGGACTACACAAGATACAACAATTACTGCGGCTACATCAGTTGAAGGCGAAGAGGTTGCTGACTTGGTTCGTATCGTAGAAGATGCGATCAGAAGAGATAACATTGACGGTCTACCAGATATTATCGAGCCTAACTTATCTTGGGTTGATGCTGGTAAAATCGAAGCTTCACAAATTATTGATGATAACCTTGACGAACTTGCTGATGATGTTACTAAATTCCTTAAAGATACATTTACTATTATTGATTACTCTAAAGCTAAATGTCGCAGAGATGCCGGATATATCATTGATGCGATGTCTTGGGATCTCAACTATGGTGGTAACTTAGCCACAAGATGGAATGCAGATTTCTATTATTGGAATAACGAATTACGCATCCCAGAAGATACAAGAGTTGCTACAGCAAAAGCTTACCGTCAACTTGGATATATCGTAAGTCAAATCGTTATTGGTAAGCATCCAAATCAAGCTATACGTTCTGAATTAGGAACAACTAAACAAGAAGCTCAAGCAATTAAACTTGGTGATATATTACATAATGTGATGTTCTACGATACACCTAAATCACTCGGTCCAATCGAAGAACCTAACTTTGCTTGGGAAGAAACTAAAGAGTTTAGTTTTGCTAAAGACATCTTAGATAATAACAGAGGTAAATTACAAAGAGAAGTACAACGTCATATTACTTCAACATATAAATTTATCGACTTACCTAAAACATATCGTGATGGTGGTAACTTCCTTAAAGTTCTACAAAATGATTTCAAAGGTAGAGTTATTGATCCAGTTGTTGGTACAGTTGGTTCGGATAAAGGTTCAAGGTCATTCGTTGGTGCATTATTTAATATTGACGCACAACACGTATTCCCAGTATTCAACCCACCATCAGATTATGTTGATTGGCGTAGATTAAGATTTAAAGGTACAACAAATACTGTTCCATCCTTACAAGACTTTAACTCTACTTCAAAGAAATGGGATGCACGAATTGTTTCAACTAATAACAATGGTAACAGATATGCAGGTAATATCTACGTATACAACGGAGCATCAGTTTGGACTCTTATAACTGAAGGTCCTAACAATACTGATTTACTTGACTCATTCACTGGCGCATGGTCAAGAATGAAAACATATATAAATAACAATATCGCTCCTGATGTGGATCACTCAACAATGGTAACTGAATTGATAGATAATCTTATCATAGATAGTGTCATAAGACCTAACTTCTTAACTTTCGGTTCACTCGTTGAATCAATTGCCCACCAGTTCAATGGTGCATCGGCAGGTGTTAACAGAAATGCCTTACCGCTGAACTTTAGAAACGTGGGTGCCGCAATTGGTGCTAATGCCTCTGTATTATCAGAAGGCGGAGGTAGGATCAGATGGTCAGGTTCAGACGAATTAAACAACCAGTACTTCGCAAGAGGACTAAAGATTAACGGTAGAACAGGTCGAATTGAAGGTCGACCATTCACTTCATCAGTTAGAAAACTTGCAAGACGTGCATCGAACAGTAGGGCAGCTCTATAATGACAATTTACACAATAGCAACATCACAGGCGCCAGATGCAAAACCGGTCGCCAAATCTTTTACATTGTCTACTAATTGGCAGACGATGATTGAAGTACCAAACTATGAAGTTCCGGAGCTAGTCTTCGGTGGTTCAACAACAGTAGAACCAGGCGTAGGTGAAGTTATTTCGCCACTCATTCTATGTAACATTACAGCTAATACAGTTCAGGTTGATGTAAGGGCTCACAGAGAAGACGTTAACGCAGAATTTTATTTAATTAGAAATTTACAAATTCCAGGATATGATACTATTCCATTACCACTTAATGGTCAGTTCTTTAAATCAGGTGATTTGTTAGAATTAAAATGTGATACAAACTTGGCAGTACATGCAACATTATCCTTTACACTCGGTCAATCTGAGGAGGACGATGTATAATGGCTTTTAAATCAATTAGCGGTTCACGAATAATTGGACAGGGTACGCCTCAAGCTGTACCTATTCAATTAGATCCATCCCCGTATAAAGGTGCTATTGCTTATGGCTCCGACGGGTTAATTTATGTTTCTAATGGAACAGCATGGAACGCAGTTGGTTCAGGTACTCAAGGTACCACGGGTTTACAAGGCGATACAGGTTTACAAGGTACTCAAGGTACATATGGTCCAGGATTTAATGTTATTGGTTCTGTTACAGACGTTGATGCTGGCGGAGACCAACAAGCAACTCTTAATACAGCATTCCCATCGGCTACAACCGGTCAAGGTGTTATTGATAATGCCGATGATGAGTTATGGGTATATGATGGAGCTGTATGGGTAAACGTTGGATCATTTAGAGGTATCCAAGGTGTTCAAGGTACATTAGGTAACCAAGGTACGCAAGGTACTATTGGTGAAGAAGGTATCCAAGGCTCTCGTGGTTTCCGTGGTTATCAAGGTACGCAAGGTGTTCAAGGTACAGTCGGTATTCAAGGTACGCAAGGTATCCAAGGACCACAAGGTACACAGGGAATTCAAGGTGTCCAAGGAGTTCAGGGAACTCAAGGAGTACAAGGGTTATTAGGTAACCAAGGTACACAGGGACCGCAATCTATTCAAGGTACTACTGGTATTCAAGGTGACTTAGGTTTCCAAGGGTTCTCTGGTGATGATGCCGGTCATGTAGTAGAATTTAGAATTAAAGATGAAATAGTACAAGCCGATCCAACTACCGGTGAAATGATTATGAATGGCGCTGCTAATCCAGCAGACGATTTTTCCGGCGTTACAAGAATTTGGATTGATGACGAAGCATTCTATAGTGTAAACCTTGAAGGTTTATACACAGCAATCGCCGCATCATCTTCCACAAACAAAGCTTATATGAAGATTACTCTTCGCAACAATCCTGATGATTATGTTATATTCTCAGTTCAGGCAGCTACTGACCAAACAGGTTATTGGCAATTAGATGTTACTTATGTAGCAGGCGAAGGCATTAAGAGCGATTTTGTTCAATTAGATACACCAACTCCGGGTACAACACAACGTTTACCGGTATTAGTTGCGTTTAGTATGTCTGGCGACAGAGGTTTCCAAGGTATTCAAGGTACTCAAGGAATTCAAGGTGTCCAAGGAGTACAGGGTCTATTAGGTAACCAAGGTACGCAAGGACCACAGTCAATACAAGGTACTGATGGTATTCAAGGTATACAAGGACAAAAAGGTATACAAGGTACTCAAGGAGTACAGGGCTTACAAGGTATTCAAGGTACTCAATCAGTTCAAGGTATCCAAGGTTTACAAGGACTACAAGGTGGAACTGGTGTACAAGGTATTCAAGGTACTCAATCAGTTCAAGGTATTCAAGGCTTACAAGGTGGAGAAGGTTTACAAGGTTATCAAGGTACACAAGGCGACCAAGGTACTCAAGGAGTTCAAGGTGCTGTTGGATATTATGGTGGTTTAACTTATGAGTGGGAATATCTTAATAACTCAACTCCATCAACATTCCCAGGAACTAGTAAATGGAAAATAAACAACGCTGATGTTTCGTTAGCAACTGTTTTAACACTTGACGATATTCCTTTAAATAATTATACAAACGACGTTGATGGAATGTTTGATTGGTTAGCAGCTATTCCAAACGGTTCAGGCTCAAAAGGTTTAATTATTGTTGAATCGTTCGACGACGGAAATGGTCCAGGTGGTCACCATCAAGTAGTATATGAGTTTACAGACTTTACATGGGACGGCGTAGGACAAACATTTGGTTGGTTCGACGTTACTTATGTTGGTTCATATGGATTGCCAAACAATTCATGGCAAACAGATGTTATTGATACATTACACCCTGCTAAGACATTAATTAACTTTGTTCCTCGTGGTTCGGCTGGTACTCAAGGTACTCAAGGCGTTCAAGGCCTGCAAGGTGTACAAGGATTGCAAGGGCTGCAAGGTACTCAAGGACCACAGTCAATCCAAGGTACTACTGGTATCCAAGGTGCTCAAGGTCTACAAGGACAAGAAGGCGCACGTACGTTTATCGTAACAAATAATGGCACAAGTGATTATCTAATTGATGGTGTAGCTGATCCAACAATTCACCTTATCCGTGGATTTACTTATATCTTTGATGTAAGCGCGGCAGGTCACCCATTTGAAATTAGAGTTGCTCAAGGTGGAGCTGCTTATAATACTGGTGTAACAGGTAACGCGTCAGCAAGTGGTTTAATTATATTCCGAGTACCATTCGATGCTCCTGCATCACTTTATTACCAATGTACAGTACATGCTAGTATGGGTGGCGATATTGTTACTTCTGATCTTGGTCCACAAGGTACGCAAGGAGTTCAAGGTGTCCAAGGAGTACAGGGTATTCAAGGATTACTAGGTAATCAAGGTACACAAGGTCCACAGTCAATTCAAGGTACTGACGGCTTCCAAGGTGATTTAGGTTTCCAAGGTGTTCAAGGTTTCCCAGGACTACTCGGTCCGCAGGGTACTCAAGGTACTGACGGTCTACAAGGTGGATCAGGTGTTCAAGGTCAAACTGGTTCATTCGGTGGTGTTACTTTTGATTACACATTCAGCACAAATACTGCTACATCGGATCCAGGGGTTGGTACACTTAAGTTTAACAATGCATCGTTTAGTTCTGCAGGTAACCTGTATATGGACGATAGAGATGATAACTTTACGGACATTCAACCATTCCTTAGAACTATTGATGACTCAACAAGCCCTATCAAAGGTCACTTTAAGTTATCTGAAAATGGTGCTCCGGAAAACTTTGCGGTATTTACTATCACTAGTGTTCAGGAAGTCGCAGGTTACTTTAACATAATATGTTCATATGTAAATGGTTCAGTTACAAGTATGACTGATGGACTTGATGTTGTAATTACCTTTGCAAGAACTGGTGACTTAGGTGCTACTGGTTCACAAGGTACTACTGGTATCCAAGGTGATACTGGTATTCAAGGTTTAGACGGTGGAATTGGTACAGTTGGTGCTCAAGGTACTCAAGGATTACAAGGACTTCAAGGTTTAGATGGTGTTGGTGCTCAAGGTGCTACCGGTTTCCAAGGAGCAACTGGTCCTCAAGGTACTGATGGTGAACAAGGTGATGAAGGTGAAGTTGGTGGCGACGGACCACAGGGTGTACAAGGTAGCTTTGGTTTACAAGGTGGCGATGGCTTCCAAGGTATGCAGGGTTTCCAAGGTCCACAAGGTATTGGTGCTCCGGGCGCAGCAGGTTTCCAAGGTAACGATGGTTTCCAAGGTGTTCAAGGTCCTCAGGCTTCTCAAGGTATTCAAGGTGTTACAGGTCCAATAGGATTTGGTACTCAAGGTGTACAAGGTATGCAAGGCTTCCAAGGATCCGAAGGTTTCCAAGGATTTGGTGGTAACCAAGGTACTGCAGGTGAAGGTAATCAAGGTGCCCAAGGTGGTAATGGTTTCCAAGGCTTCCAAGGTGGATTAGGTTTCCAAGGACCAAACGGTTCTGGACAACAAGGTGTTCAAGGTTTCCAAGGTGCGGCTGGTATCGGTGATACTGGTCTGCAAGGTGATAATGGTCCATCTGGTCCGCAGGGTATTTCTGGTGAATCAGGTGAAGGCGGTGTCCAAGGTTATGAAGGTTTCCAAGGACAACAAGGTGTTCAAGGTGAAGCTGGTTCAGTTGGTGGATCTGGTACTCAAGGTTTCCAAGGTGCTCAAGGCTTTAACGGTTGGCAAGGTGTACAAGGTGAAACCGGGTTTGGTGCACAGGGTAGCCAAGGTACTCAAGGTATACAAGGTGATTTAGGTTTCCAAGGTTCTATCGGTGCTGGTGTTCAAGGTCCACAAGGTACTACTGGTATCCAAGGGGATTACGGTTTCCAAGGTTTACAAGGTGTTCAGGGCCCAGGTAACGAAGGTGGTGTTGGTAACTTACAAAACATCCACACATCTCCATTACAGGATACTGCGTTATTCATTCCATTCTTTGAAGCTGGTGCAGACCAACGACCATTGATGGCCACATTAGGACCTAACCCAGGTGGTGAACAAAACTTCTTCTATACATCTGGAGATGATGAACTTAGTTTAGAAAACATGGATGTTAACGGCAACATGACTGTTGGTGGTACATTAACCGCAGGCAATCTTACAGGTATTACATCTGATTTGAATTTGCCACCTGATGTATACATGGGTTTCGGTACTAACAATGATATGAAGCTTGGTTTTGAATCAGGTACTGGTGCATTCTTAATGGATGCTGATACCACTTCAGCAACTTCAATTAGAATTGAAGAAAGAGCAGGCGGTACTGCGGTATTTACTTTTGATACAACAAGCGGTGAATTTACTGCAACAGGTGATATTACTACAAACTCTGATGAAAGACTTAAAGAAAATGTTGTTACTGTTGATAACGCGCTTTCAAAAGTTACAGACTTGCGTGGTGTATATTTCAATAAGAAAACAAATCCTGCTGATAGAAAAATTGGACTAATTGCTCAAGAAGTTGAAAGAGTTATTCCCGAAGTTGTGATTGAAGATAAAACTGAAGATAAGATTAAATCAGTCGCATATGCCTCGTTAATTGGACTGTTAGTCGAAGCTATTAAAGATTTAAAAGATGAGGTTGACGAAATTAAAGGTCAATAATTCTTGCAAATCCAACCATTATAAGTGAGGGGGTCAAGCGATTGTATCCCCTTATTTTTTATAAATAGATAAAAGTAATAAAGAGATGAAAAGATGGGATCCAAAGCAAATATCTATATAGATCAAGGTACTGATTTTCGTATCACGTTGGAAATGTTCGACGGAGACGATGACGATTTGGTAATAAACACATTTAGTTTTTTCGCAGATTTACGAAAAATGTATTCATCAAAACGTGCAGCTGAATTTGTTGTAGAAAAAAACGAAAATGACATTACACTAGTTTTAGAGGCCGATGTTACAGCCAACCTAAGACCAGGAAAATACGAATACGATGTTTTAATGAGGAAATCCAGTGGTGAGATGTCAAAGATTGTTGAAGGTCTAGCAATCGTTATACCAACAATCACGGAGGTTTAACCAGTGAGCATTAAAGTAAAAGTAGGTCAGTCCAATAAGATTAGGATTGTCGCCGCTGCTGAGAAAAAACCACTCATTACACCAGATTCCATTACGCTTGGAATTGATACAGTTGGTCAATATGTTGCAAAGATTGATGCAGGTTCAGGTATTATTGTTACACCTGAACTTAATACAGAGAATGCAAATCTTGTTATATCTCACGCAGCTACATCAACGGAAATAAGTTCTAATAATGCCGGTTTAGTATTTGCTGGCAATATTGATTTAGACCAATATGGTCACATTACTCAATTTAATAATCGTTCGTTTAGCGAAGACAACTTTGCTTATTCTAATAACGTAATTTCAACTAACGATATTACACTTGGTACAACAGCCTTAACTCTTGGTGAGTCTTCAAACAATATCGTTGGACTTACAACATTTGAAGCAGGCGGTGTTGAATTATTTGATGGTACATTTACTGCGAATGCCAACATAACATTTGACCCAGGTTCTAATAACGTTGTGGATATGTCTTTCCATAGAGTTTCTGGTATACTTGATCCTGTTGATGGATTTGACGCTATTAACAAAACGTATCTTGAGTTTGAATTAGATCGTGTTGAAACAACGATTAAAGTTTTTGACGATCCTATTATCGCAACTGATGCTACAAATAAAAGATATGTTGATAATTTAGTACAGGGTTTCGTGGTTAGACCACAAGCTCTTGCCGCAACGACAGAAGATTTAGGTGCCACGTTTGAAACAGGTAACTCAACTGTACGTGATACTCTTACCATTCCACCAGTTAACTTTTTATATATTGATGATGTTACTACTTGGACGTTAGGTAAAAACCTTCTCGTTAAAGACCAAACTGATAAAACACAAAACGGTTCTTATGATGTAATCCAAGTTGGTTCTGCCAATACTGAATGGATATTCCAAAGAGCTGATTTCAATACAAGCGAACAACTTCCGGGTTCATATGAATTTGTTACTGACGGTACAATCAATGGTGGTACAGGTTGGGTTTCTACAGTTCTTGATGCTGCTAACTTTAACCTTAATACAGACCCTGTTGAATGGGCTCAGTTCCAAGGTGAAGGTACATTTACAGCAGGTGCTGGTTTAGTCCTTAACGGAACTCAATTTAGTGTAAACGAAACTCTTCCATTAAATCAGATTAATCCAGTAGGTGATGATTTAATAATCTCAGGAACAAGCGCAGTTCGTTTACCACAAGGTACAACACTAGAAAGACCAACTGAAGCAACTGGTCAAATTCGCTTTAATACTCAGGATAGCCAATTCGAAGGTTATGATGGAGTTGCATGGGCAGGATTAGGTGGTACTGTTGATGTTGACCAAGATACAAAGGTTATAGCAGAGAATAGTCCAGGATCTGACGACGATCAATTACAATTCTTTACTGGCGGTTCTAGAGTTGCTATGATGAATGCAAATAATGTTACCACTTTCTATGGTGATGTTAATGTTCCGGTCATATCAACCTCTTTAAGACCAAATACAACTGGTTCTTTAACTCTTGGTGCTCCAAATTATAACTTTGATAAAGTCTTTACAGGTAAGCTTGGTTCAGATGACGAGTTAATTAGAATTGATACTAATGGCGCGTTGGTTATGCCAAAAGGTACGACTGCTGAAAGACCAGTTGGTATCGTTGGTGGATTACGCTATAATACTGAAGATGCTCGGTTTGAAGGTTACGATGGTACTGCTTGGGCTGGTCTTGCTGGCTCAGTTATGGATCTCGACAGAAATACATATATCATTGCTGAAACCGCGGCAGGTGTTGATAATAACGATTTAGATTTCTATACTGCCAATACTCAAAGAATGCAAATTGATGAGCTTGGTAATTTAAACTTTGGTCAAAATCTTAATCAAATTGTACTTAATTATAACACAGGTAATTTAGAAGTCAATACCAAAATTGTTTCAAATGCTAATTTAGTACTTGATCCTACTGGTAATATTGACGCTGCAAACAATACAATTACTAATGTTGCTGACCCAGTTAATCTTAGTGATGTTGTTACTCTTAATTATCTTGGCGGCCAGTTCTCATCTAAACTACAGATTGAAGACGGTGCCAATTCACACTTAACAGATATTGACTTACTACAAAATCCAACATTAAATCTTGGTCGTGGTTTAGAACTTCAGGATATTGATAGTGCAAACAACGAATTAAAAATTGGACTTGATGTTACTGGCGTTTCTGCTGAAATGTATGGTACTGATGGATTTACTCCTCGTATACGTATTACTGAAGATGGTAGAATTGATTTTGCTACAGACATTCCATTAGAATTACAAGCTAACGCGATTCCAAACTTTACTGAAACATCACGTGATATTATTGGTTTGATGTTTACAGATGGTAATGCAAATGGTGCAGGTGTATTTGCCGTAAACGATGATGCCAACGATGTAATGAATCTCTTTGCAGATAACTTCACTATTACACTGGGTGGAGACCTTGATGGTTCGGCACAAGTTACAAGACTTACAGATACAACTATTGATGCTGATATTACTACACAGTTCGTAAGGTTTATTTACCCAGACGGAATTACATCTGGTGTTACAGTTAACCAAGAGTTTATTGGTACAGGAGCTAACGCAAACGTTGCGATTGGTTTAGATTATAGCCATCTTGATACGGTTTATGCCACGCTTGATGGTTCAACATTCACTGGTAACGTATTTGCTCCGAGATATTTTGACTCAGACAATAATAACTACTATGGCGATTTTGCTGGAGAAACAAGACTTAATGGATTAAGAGTTGGTTTTGGTTTAACATCATCACAAATTGGTTTTGCTGACGGTCCCGGATCTCAGTCAACGCTATTTGCTGGGCAAGGTCGAATTGGTTTCCTTGATAATACATTTAACTTTGGTGCTTATTCCGAAAGGTCAACTGGTAATTGGTATGTAGCAAATGATGTACATGCAGAAAGATTTGTTGATACAGATTCCACATCTTACTTCTTACATCCGGGCGGTACAAACTCTTTATTCAAAGCACTTGAAGTTGATGGTAATTTAAAATCAGGTTCAGTATTAATTAATAACAGAACAGTTTCTACAGACACAGGAACTGGACATGACTTAATTCTTAATGCTGATACAAATGAAATAAGTGTAAGTAATAATATAATTAAAGATCTTGCTGACCCTGTTAGTTTACAGGATGCGGCAACTAAGGCTTACGTTGATGGTGTAGCTCAAGGATTAAGAGTTATTCCTTCTGCTCTAGCAGCAACGACTGCTGATTTAGGTGCAACGTATAATCATGGAAATGGTACACTTACTATTCCTGCTAATATTATACTTGACATCGACGGTGTAGCAAATTGGTCTCTCGGAGATAGAATTCTTGTTAAAGATCAAACTGCTTCACTAGAAAATGGTTCCTATGAAGTTACTACAATCGGTAGCGCGGCTATTGATTGGGTAATTACTCGAGGTGAATACTTTAATGAAACCTCGGAAATCCCAGGAGCCTTCCAATTCGTAACTGATGGTGCCGTAAATAATGGTACTGGTTATGTTGCGACGGTAACAGATGCTGAAACATTTGCACTTGGTACTGACGACGTTATTTGGTATCAATTCTCTGGTGCGGGTACATACTCTGCCGGAAGCGCGTTAACATTAATTGGTACTGAATTTTCTATAACAGATGGTGATATTACTAATGCAAAATTAGAAAACTCTACGTTTACAGTTATTGATGAAAATGGTACAACATCTGATATATCTCTAGGTACTAACCTAACATTTACAGGTACCGATGGAGTTGATACTACAGTAACCGCGGGTAATGTCGCGATTGCTATTAATGAAATTGACGGTGGAACGTTTTAATTTATTAAAACTATATTATTGATTATTAAGATATATATCTATTATAACAGAAGGACATACATATGTCAACAATAAAATTACGACGCAGTTCGGTTGCGGGACGTGTACCTACAGTTGCACAGTTAGATTTTGGTGAAATCGCCATTAACACTGCTGACGGTAAACTATATTTCAAAAAATATGATGCCGTTGCTAACACAGAATCAATTATCGACGTATCGGCAGACTTAGATGCTAGTGCGGTTCTTACCCTCCTTAAAACAGTTGATGGCGTAGGATCCGGCCTTGACTCAGACCTATTAGATGGTCAGTCTGGCGATTATTACTTAGATTATAATAACTTTACGAATGTACCACCTGCTACTTTAGACCTCACACTAGACGGTAAAGTAACGGGTAACGCATTCTCCAATACTGGTGTTATGACTCTCACAACAGAGTTGGCTAATACTGGTGTAACCGCAGGCTCATATGGTTCGGCTTCTCTTGTACCCGTTTTCACGGTTGATGAAGATGGTCGAATTACTACAGCCAATACAGTTTCCGTGGCAGGTGTGGCAAACACTACATGGACTGTTGCTAATAATACATTTACTATTGGTACAGCTGATGGTAACTTTTACGACACACTTATTGATACGTTTACCGGCCTTGGTGTTATTGGAAACATAACAGTAACAGGCTTGGTGGATGGCCGGGATGTTGCTGCCGACGGTGCAAAGTTAGATTTATTAGAAGATGGATTGGATCTCACATTAACTGGTAAGGTTACGGGTACAGCTTCTTCAAATACTGGTGTAATGACTCTTACTACTGAGTTAGCAAATACTGGTGTAACAGCAGGCTCATATGGTTCGGCAACCGCAGTTCCGGTAATTACCGTTGACGAAGATGGACGTTTAACATCTGTCACAACATCTTCAGTATCTGGCGTTGATGACTTTTCTTGGCTTAGTGCAAACAATACTTTGGCATTACAAACAGGTGATGGTACAAGCTATTACGTTGAGGTTGATACCTTTGGACAGGATATTGATGTAACAGGTAATATTACTGTTACTGGCAATGTTGATGGTAGAGACGTTTCGGTTGATGGTGCTAAACTTGATTTAATTGAAGATGGCGCAACCGCTGACCAAACTGCTGCTGAAATCCTTGCAGAACTTATTACAGTTGATGGCTCAGGAACTGATTTAGATGCTGATAAACTTGATGGATTACATGCATCAGATATTTTATCGCAGGCTGCAAATACTGCGGCAAACCAAATCGGAAATGGTAATGTTACAGTTCAAGGTGGATCAGGACTAACCGGTACTGGAAACTTTAACTTAAATGATTCCATTAATACAATAATTACAATAACCCACGACGATACATCTTCAGTTGTTGATACTTCATTAGCATCAGGTCGTGTACTCACTGGTCTAACCTTTGATACGAATGGTCACGTACTAACACATGCAAATACACAACTTGACGATCGTTATTATACCGAAACAGAATTAGATGCTGGTCAACTCGATAATAGATACTTTACTGAAACTGAGTTAACAAATGGTGAACTTGACAGTCGTTATTATACAGAGACCGAGCTAGATAATGGTCAACTTAATTCACTTTATTATACTGAAACAGAGTTAGATAACGGCCAACTTAATTCTCTTTACTACACAGAGACTGAATTAGATAATGGTCAACTTGATAGCAGATATTATACTGAAACAGAATTAGATGCTGGTCAATTAGACAATCGTTATTATACTGAAACCGAAGCTGATAACAGATTTGTTAATGTTACTGGTGATACAATTACAGGTAACTTAACGGTTGAAGGTAATTTAAGTTTAGAACATTCTACGTTTATATCAGCAACAACTTCAACGTCCTCAACAACATCTACTAACATTCACGCATTTCCACATAGTAGTTTTAGTGGTGCTGAATACACAGTAACCTCAACTGAAGGTTCTGATCGTCAAATAACCAAACTATTGGTTACACACGATGGCTCAACCGCGATTGCAACTGAATATGGTGTAGTATTTACGAATACAGAGTTGGCAACATTTGAAGTTGAAATTTCAGGACCAGTTGTTAGGTTAAATGTAACATCAAGTTCTGCATCAACACATGTATATAAAGTAGCTGGGACACTAATTAAATAATAGTTATAAATAGATAAAAGAATAAAGCCTAACTGGGGAGAGTGAACCGAATGGCAAATGATAAGAAATTCATAGTAAAGAACGGTCTTCAATCGGAGAATAACGTTCTAATCGGCACAGCATCCGACGACGGCATAAATAAATTACAGGTATCAGGAACAGCTGATTTCAGCAATTCTTCAGGTATACCAGTTACAATAACAAACGATGGCGGCAATGGTTCGGTAATTACCAGTTTTGTTGGTAACGCAAATAGTTTAGATGTTTCAAATCCAACACCAAATGATTATTCAGTAGACAATGGCAATAACGGTATTACATTTAATAATGGTACTGATGGAATTGCAATTAAATATAGTGGTTCTATTGATTTAGCATTTACATCAACTGGTATTGATTTTAAACGTGCACCAACAGTTAATGGCGAAGTTATTTGGTACGCTGGAAACGACGGTACAGGATCTGGTTTAGATGCTGATTTACTTGATGGAATTGATAGTGGAAGTTTTGTAAGGTCGGATCAAAATGATACGATGGACGGTGATTATATTATCACTGGTAACCTTACAGTACAAGGTACACGAGTCGAGGTTCAATCAGAAACAGTTTTAATTGCTGATAATTTAATTACTTTAAATTCAAACTTTACGACAGGTACACCAACAGAAAATGCTGGTTGGGAAGTTCTTCGTGGTAACTTAGCAACATCATCTCTACAATGGGATGAAACAAATGATTGGTTTAAACTCATATCAAATGGTACAGACTTAGGTCGTATTATTACAACTGATGATGAAGGTGCAGGTAACTTATTTGATGCTGACACAGTTGATGGATTAGAAGCTGCTCAGTTTATTCGTTCAGATGTTAATGACGTTGCTACAGGTAACTTGGAGTTTGAAGGAACTGTTGCTATCGGTAATGGGACTGGCTCGGCACTACTTACTATGCGTGGTGCGGGTAACAATAGAGTTATGGCATCAGACAATGGTAAAATTGGTTTCCTTGATGGCGTATTTGCTTATCAAACATATTCAGATTTAAATGGTGATTGGACCGTTGGTCGTAATCTTATTGCTGAGAAATTTTTAGACTCTGACGATAATACATATCTATCATGGCCGTCTGATACGTCAAGGTTAAATAATATTCAACTTGCTGGAACTATATCACACGATGGTGATGCTGATACATATATCAATTTCCCAGCGCTTAATCAATTTGAAGTTTATACTGGTGGAGGTCAAAGGTTATTAATTACTGACACTGACGTAACATCATTAGTTGATGTAAAGGCTCCTCGCTATTTAGATAGCGGTAATAATGCATATCTTGGTGACTTTGCTGGTACATCTGTAATGAATACGATTGGAATTGACAGCGATCTTTTCCATAATGGTGATACCGATACTAAGTTATCATTTGATACCGACACAATCAATTTAAACACAGGTGGAGCAACAAGATTAGCAATCACTGATACGTCGGTTACATCATCAGTTGACTTAATCGCACCAAGGTTCCTTGACTCAAGTGACAATAATTTTTATGCCGATCCAGCCGGTACATCGGTATTTAATAACCTTGGGATTAGCGAAGACTTATTCCATAACGGTGATACTAATAATAAGATTTCTTTTGGTACAGATACACAGACATTTACGACAGGTGGTACTGCACGATTAACTCTTAATAATACCAACGCAACATTTACATATAATGTTCTTGCACCACAATTTGTTGACTCTGATAATAACGCTTACTATGGTGACTTTGCTGGTACATCGGTAATGAATAATATTAGTTTACAAGGTGACATTATTCACCAAGGAGATACTGATACATTAATTACATTCTCTGCCGCAAATGAGTTTAAAGTTAGAACTGGTGGTTCTGATAGATTATTCGTAAGAGATACTGGCGTAACCGCGGTTGACAATATGAAAGCACCGGTATATTATGATACATCAGGAACCACAAACTATTTGGATCTTGGTCAAACTGGTGCTTCTGACTCACTTAGAGTTGGCGGTCGTATTAATGTTGGAGCAGGCACAGACTTTAATCTTGTAGATAATAACTCAGGCAATGGCGGAATTATGATCGCGCCATACGCAGGATTAGGTGCAACTACTAACCCTACAATTTCAATCGCTGGTAATAATGGCGGGCTATCACTCTTATCACTTAATAGAATTGACATTGGTGGTAATCCATACCAAAGTAAAAATGCTTATTGGGCAGAGTTCTTATCAGATGGCGCAGCGGCGTTCTCTATTCGTGGTGATAACTCAAGGAATGCTTACTTTATATCTGATGCAGACCAAGGAGTTTACTTCTACGATAGTGGTGCATCAACTAGATTAGCAATGCTTAGCACAGGGGATATTACAATCGGTAATGACTCAGTCGCATATGCTCAACATGATAATACACCGATATTAAATAGCGGAACAAAAACAGATAGTAAACTTCACATAGATGGATCGCTTCAACTTAATGGTACTGATGATGCATATGTTGTCGGTAATGGAACTGCTACATTCCTAAGAATGGATGAACTTGGATTTGGTCAAGGCGGCGGTTTCTATATGAATGATGCCAACAATCTTAGAGTTAGAAATAATAAAACACTTACGTCAACAGGTAATGCTTCATTCGCTCAGTACCTAGATGCAGATGATGTTTTATTCTACGGTGACTTTGCTAGTACATCACGAATGAATAATATAAGTCTTGTCGGTGAAATTATACACGACGGAGATACTAATACTAAAATTGGTTTTGGCGCTGACCAAATTATATTTACTGCCGGTGGAACCGCACAGCTTGATGTATATTCAACATATGCTGAAGCTGCAACAGATATGCGTTCTCCAATATTCTCTGATGCTGGTGGAACTTTTAAGTTTGAACCAAATACATCAAACGCTCATAGGTTCACAACACCAACTGGTACTTTAGATATTGGATCTAAGGTTGCAGGGTCAGCTCAGTTTGATACAGATAGAGCAATATTCCTATTCAATAAGAGAGTGAATTTCAACGGCGGCATATCAGCAGCCGATGCCAATGACATGGCATATTTCCCTACTTATTACGATTATAATGACAACGCTTATTACGGTGACTTTGCTGGTACATCAGTAATGAATAGAATTGACTTAGACGATTATATTAGACATAAAGGTGATGAAGATACATACTTTGGTTTCTCAGCCGCTGGTGTCTATAAATTGTTTATCAATAATACACAGAGATTAAACATTGATGATAACTCTGCTGACTTTAACCTTGATGTTTATGCTCCACGTTATTATGACTCAGGAAACAATGCTTATTATTTAGATCCTGCTTCAACATCTATACTTAATGTTGTTAGAACAAATCAAATCCAAATGGATGGCAGTTCTCTAACTATCGACTCACCATCAGGTCCTAAAGGGACTATCATGGTTGAAGGCGAAAGAGATGGTTATGCAGGTTATATGATTAGTAATGACTGGGGTTTTAT